>Ga0105250_10000006_pt1 | contig 390071 bp, 375 predicted proteins | sample KBSS54metaG_FD_80425 | JGI IMG/M metagenome (GOLD analysis project Ga0105250, IMG submission 80425) | Switchgrass rhizosphere microbial communities from Kellogg Biological Station, Michigan, USA - KBS S5-4 metaG | ecosystem: Host-associated > Plants > Roots > Rhizosphere > Soil | place...
CAGATTCCATGTCGGCACGGGACACAACGCTCCCACTTCAGATGCCGGATATACGACTGCAAGTGTTTCCTCAAGCCACAAAAAAGATCAGCTCTGCTACTTGCAGGGGGAGTCCATATACGATTTGTTAGGCGGCGAATTCGACGGCCGATGGCTTATTAGCGGTTCGATTTGCCGCCATCGGTACGACCAAAGTCTTTCTTTCCAAGCGGATATTGCCTCTGCCAGTGCGTTGAGATCTTCGACAGAAGTTCGCTTTTCTGGCACCCCGACCCTTCCAGAGACGATTTGGCCTCCTGAAAGTAGACATCCGTGAATCAGCGCGTTGCGGCGGGCGAGCAATCCTTGCGCCTGACTTAGCAGCTCGTCGTACCGCGCTTTGACCGAGGCATCCAAAGTACTTATCGCCTCCGTGAGTAGTGCGAGCTTCTGCCCAAGTGGTCGCTGAGCCCAAGCGGATGGCAACAATTCTGCGGAAGCAAGACGCTCAAGGAATGTATCCAGCTCGTACTCCGCGTAGCCAAAATTCAGAGTGACCAGCCCCAGAGGCCGGACCAGATCACCCTCGAATACGCCGTTCACGTTCAGCGCCGCCTAACGTCTACGCTAACCCGCCGGCACCGCGCACGCGGTGCGGACCAACAGGCGCTAGCCTGTTGGCGGTCGGTGTTGAGCGTGTTGTTAGGCGATTTCGCGCCACGTTGCCTCCATCTCTCGCAAACAGCCGGCAGGAAGGTCTGCTTGATCTTGCTTCGCTTCGAAGCGCCCAGCCACGCGATGCGCTGGGTCACCCAGCGCATTCAAGAAGCGATCGATCTGGTCTTCGATCTCATCATATCTGGCATTTTGCCCACGGTTTCCTGGATGAGTTTCCACGCTCTCTTGGCCAGAGTGAAACCGAAGCTCCCATGCTCGGTAGATCTGCCATTGCTCAATGGCTAGCTTCAATAGGTCTTGGTTCATTGGCCAGAGGCTGAACATGTCACTGTAGTCGCCCGCGTCCTTGTCGAACTCGCAATCGAAGTAGTGCGGTTCACCGCGGTACAGCGCGACTCCGCTGCGAACGCCATCGTAGAGATCCCAAACCATAAGCACGGATTCTTTCATCGCCTAACGCTCAGCCTAAGGCGCGTGGCTTTGCCACGTCGCTCTTGAGGCTGTTGTTAGGTTCGAATTACGCATAGAAACGACGGTGCTCAATAATGGAATCCAACTCCTGAATAGCTTGTGTTGCAACAGCAGCAGGAAATTTCACGGCCCAACAGTCGATGCTCGGAGAATACTGCGCTGAGAATTGACTAAGTAATGGCAAGACGCGCTTTGGCTCCCACATAAGATGATCAGCTTTTTCCGGAAATGATAGAAATACGTAAACACTGCTTTCGTCTTCGGAAGTACGCACAAGCCCCTTAACGCCGCGGCTAAACATATACCTGAAGGTCTTGCCACTCAGCGGGCTTGCTAGTTCCTCAAGAATGTAAGGCGTTGCGGCCATTTCGGTGCCTTAGAACCTAACGTGAAGTAGGCACCCTAAAAGGTGCTTTTAAACCCACCACCGTCCGAATATTGGTTACTTTTTGCATTCGACTTTTCCGTGCGTTCAATCGGTTAGTCATTTTTAGCACACCCTAAAAGAAAACAGCAAACACACCTGAGCTACGACCAAGGCGAACTCGTGTTGCAGCGATGCAATTATCTTTCATGAGATGCGCTCGCGAATGTTGCTTGCTTTTCTTATCTGTGTTTATATACAGTTTGTCGCACAACGGAAATCTCATAGTCACTTGTGCTGGCCGCCGGCAAATTGAGGTTCGCATGGATGGTAAGCCGCTGCTTGAACAAGTGCGCGACAAGATTCGCGCAAAGCATTACAGCATTCGTACCGAAGAAGCCTACTTGCATTGGATCAAGCGCTTTATCCTGTTTCATCACAAGCGTCATCCTGGCGAGATGAGTGCTAGTGAGGTGGAGGCTTTTCTCAATTATCTGGCAGTGACAGGAAAGGTCTCGGCTTCCACGCAAAATCAAGCCAAGAGCGCGCTGCTGTTCCTGTACAAGGAGGTATTGCAGGTGAACCTACCGTGGCTCAACGACATTGTTAGCGCCAAGCGACCGACGCGACTACCGGTAGTGCTGACGCAATCGGAAGTGGCGAGTCTGTTGACACATACCACTGGTACCAGTGGATTGATTTTGCGCATGGTGTACGGAACGGGCATGCGAATCATGGAGTGCATGCGTTTACGCGTAAAGGATATTGAGTTCGAGCGCGGTGAGGTCGTTATTCGCGAAGGCAAGGGCTTCAAGGATCGCATTACGATGTTGCCAAAATCACTTGCACGTCCACTGCAAGAGCACTTGGCCAAAGTAAAACTTTTGCACGAACAAGATCTGCGTGATGGCTATGGCGAGGTATACATGCCATATGCGTTGGCGCGTAAATATCCAAATGCTGGACGCAATTGGATTTGGCAATACGTTTTTCCATCCGCAAAAATTTCCAAGGATCCTCGCTCATCACGAATGGCGCGTCATCATGCCGATGAAAAGGCTATTCAGCGCTGCATGAGTCAGGCACTTCGTAAAGCGGGCATCCATAAGCACGCCACGCCGCATACCCTGCGTCATTCCTTCGCCACGCACTTGCTGGAGAATGCATACGACATTCGGACTGTGCAAGAGTTGCTGGGGCATCAAGATGTGAGCACGACCATGATCTACACACATGTACTCAATCGTGGCGGCAAGGGCGTGCGAAGTCCGCTGGACGGTATGAGTGGGCTGGTCGGGTAATTAAGGAAGGCGTGGACAAAAGCCCTAGCATGCTTCGACCTATACTTACGTGTGCTTATTCTTACGGAAGTTCTTATTTATTCTGTTCGTCCTGAGCAGCGCAGCCGACAAAGTGCTAGGGCCTACGAAACTTCAACAAGAAGCGATCCGTCTTGTCGTGCATCTCATGCGCTTTAGCGGTATGCGCATCGTCGTTGCTGCGCAGGACCTTGCTCTCACCGATGTATTCGAACCCTGCTGCGATCACTTCTTTCTTGACTTGTTCGGGATCGATGCGATGTAAGGTATCGGTATCGCGTGCACCTGATTTAGCGGCGGCGGCGTGATCTTCAACCATGAGTATGCCGCCGGGTTTCAACGCAGCGAGCAGGGCGCGGTTAACCAGCAACATATCGGGTGAACCAAAGCCTTTGTTGTGCAGGTCGTGATAATTTTCCGAGGTCCAGATCATGTCCAGCGCTTCGGGTGCAGCGAAGCTTTCTGCTGCCGGTCGCGATGACCAGTATTCATACACGTAACCGGGGTCGTCGCTGGATGAATGCAACTCAGGCGCGGGCCGATTGATGCCTTGCAAGCGAATGGTGGTGACGTTGTTGCAAGCGGGCGCCAGTGGCGGTGGGGCACTCGATGACGAGCTGGATGCCGCGCTGCCCGCAGGCGCAAGCCGTGGCAATGAGATGGCATACACACGGCCACTGTCGCCGACGATCTTGCAGAAGATTTTGGTGAAGTAGCCGCGGCCCGGCATAAAGTCAGCCACTTTATCGCCCGGCTTCAAACCGGCGAAGGCAATGACCTCAGCAGGCTTGCGATTCACATCGCGTTCACGATCGGCATCCGGCCGCTCAGCATCTGCGACTGCAGCGACAATGTAGTCGGGAATAGGTGCAACTGCCGGCGCCGCGTGAGTTGCGGTCACAGCAACCAGGCTCAGTAATGCATACGCAGTGATGCAATTCAAACGTGATATGGGCATGTGTAGTCACCGGTGTGAAGAGTTGGCCGATACTACCTTATAAGGATGATGGTTGATGAATGTTGTGTTGAGGGAGTGTGCAGCGACGTTGTTGGTAGCGTGGCTGCAGTGAGGAGAATTAAGGAAGCCTGATTTCCTCGTTCGCGTTGAGCCCTTCGACATGCTGCGCTGCTCAGGACAGGCCTGTCGAAACGTTCTTTGATCTTGTTGAAGAATCCTTCGACACGCCGCGCTACTCAGGACGAACGGAATTAAAAACTTGAGGCCGTGTTCTGGGGGTAGGAGCGGCGCGATTGAGTTGACGAGGCCGCGAATGATCAATTGATCGCGGCCATGGGCCGCTTCTACATGCTCATTGCACAATGTTGATTGCTATCGCCAACCGTCTTAACTCCCTCTCCCTGAGGGAGAGGGTTGGGGTGAGGGTGATCGAGAACAGCGGGACGCTACCTCACTCTTTAGCTTACGGCGCGCCTTTCACCGGGCCAAATCCCGGCGGTGCTTTGCGATGATGTGTTGCTGATTCATACGCCGATGCCACTTTCAACAAGGTTGCTTCCTGACCGGGCTCGGCCCAGAAGGCGATGTTGTAGGGCAGGCCGATGCCACCCAATTTTGTTGGGGCGTTGCCTTCAACACCTTCGTACTTGGTGCCGTCTTTGTTGAGTTTGAATTGTGCATCGTAAATGCTGGTCGCAAAACCGGCGGGCACGAATACTTCGGGAATGCCGAGCATCGCACCGTAACCGGTGCCGCCGCCGAACTCACCGCCTTGCACGGCAGCGCCGCCGATCTTGCCTTGCAGAGTGAGACCAACGGGATTCACGAACACATCGATGTGATTTTGTTCCAGCACTTTGTTCATCACCATGCGCATGGCATCGTGACGCTTCATGTCATACGACAAAGTATCGGTGCGAATATCCATTTCCTTGTTTTCCCAGTTCTTCATCGCCACCTTGCGCACATCGTTGAAGTACTTGGCGTTGGCATTCAAGGTTGCCCAGTCATACACGTTCTTGTCGCCGCGCAAGGCCAGATACTTGGCGAAGTCATAGGCAAAGCTATAACCGGTCACTGCACTGGGATCGGCGGGTGGATTGCTGAACATGCGACGGAAGCCGAGGTTCGCGGGCAATGGTGCTTTGTGCACAGCCAGCGCGACCAAGTATTTGCGACTGGTGATATCCCAACCGGGTACTTCAAATTCAGGCTTGCCGTCTTTCTTCGATGAAAAGACTTCCGGCATGTGGAAGGGAATGATTTCCGCAATCGCGTCGTTGAAGGTGTAAGCCATGTTTGGAATCGAAGGATCATCGGGATACGCAGGATCGGTGGTTTCAACCAACTCAGCGCCTAAGTCTTTCAGCACTTGCAGTTCTTTGTTGATGCCATCGCTTACTGCAGCTTTGCTCGGTGTGTCTTTCACCATCAACTCACGGATCACGCCGATACGCATGCCGGCCAGTGGCTTGCTTGTGCCGGGTTGGGTGAGTGCATTGACATACGGTGTCTTCGATTCGATCACGCGCGGTAATGCGCTATAGATATCGCGTGGATCGAAGTAGCTGCCCGTCTTGGTATCGCGAAATGCATCGAGCACCATGGTTGCATCTTTCACGGTGCGGCATTGAATGCCGGGTCGATCATGATAGGGATTGGCGCCGATGCTGCCGGCAAACGAAATGATGCCCTTGGTGGGCACTACGTTGACCACGCCTTGATAATTGCCGGGCAAGCGACATGAGCCGCCGGTGGTTTCGCAAATCGAACACACCACGAGATTGGATGCCACTGATACCGCCGAGCCACCGCTCGAACCGCTGGTCACGCGTTCGGTGTCGTAAGGATTGCAGGTCATGCCGCCCCAGGTGTCGCGTGAGCCACCCGCGCCGATGTACGGACGCTCCACTTTGGCATCGCCACCGGGATCGCCACTGCCACCGTTGTATTCGGAGTTATGTGCATGCGCATAAATGATCGCGCCGGCCGAACGCAAACGACTGACCAGCGTTGAATCTTTAGGCGCGGCATCCATCGCATACTTCACATCGCCACCGCCCGTAGAGCGAAGGTCAGCGGCGTCATAGATGGCCTTGAACGACATGGGTGTGCAATACAACGGCATCGCTTTGGTATCGGGATTCTTGCCGTATTTCGCATCGAGCATGGCCGCGTATTCCAACGCATCGGGTTGCTGACGGAAGGCTTCGCATTCGGCGGGCGCATCTTTCGGCAACGCGGTGCCGGGCTTGGCATCGAACGCGCCTTTGCAGGTGACCGAACGTTCGCCGCGGATGTTCAAGGTCTCCAGTGCATTCACTTTGCCGGCATTGGGCATGCCTACCACCATGCCGAATTGTTGTTGCACAGTGGGATCGGACATCGTGGGTTCCATGCGGCCGAAGTCAGGCTTCTGACCCTTGTACTGGTCATAGTCGGGCAACAGCTTGTTGATCGCGATGCTGTCGGTCGGAAATTTAATCGGCATGCCGGCACGCGTGGCGCCCATCACTGCTGGAATTTTTGCACCGTCGGCCGTCACTAGCTTGGAGCAGATGCCGTTGTAAGCGCGCGCACGTGCGATGTAACCCTCGACCACTTGTTTACAGGTGGTGTCGCCAGAGCGAATGGCGCTTTGAATGCCATCGATAGTGGCTTCTTCGAAATGGAAGGTTTCGGCGTGGGTCGTGAGTGTTAGCAGCATTGCCGCCGACAACACGATGGTTCGAACGCTGCTACTCACTGACATATGAATCTCCGAAACCAATAACCATTGGAACCGACATAACCAGCCGTCATCCCCGCGCAGGCGGGGATCTAGGTAAGAAAGTTCTTATTTCTTTCCGTTCGCGTTGAGCCTGTCGAAACGTTCTTTAAATTCACCGAAGAATCCTTCGACACGCTGCGCTGCTCAGGACGAACGGAATTGATCAGACTGCATCCCCGCCTGCGCGGGGATGACCTTTTCGTTTGCTACGTCCGAACCCGTATTGCTTACAACTCACCCTTCACCGGACCAAACGCCGGTGGTGGCTTGCGATGATGCGTGGCTGCTTCATACGCTGAAGCCACTTTCAACAAGTTGGATTCCTGGCCGGGTTCTGCCCAGAAGCCAATGTTGTATGGCAAGCCGATGCCGCCGAGCTTGGTGGGCTTGGTGCCTTCAACGCCTTCATACTTGGTGCCGTCGGCATTCAACTTGAACTCGGCGTCGTACACTTCACCGGCGAATCCAGCGGGTACAAACGCTTCGGGAATACCGAGCATTGCGCCGTAACCGAAGCCGCCGCCACCGCCGCCTTGTACCGCAGCGCCGCCGATCTTGCCTTGCAAGGTGAGGTTCACTGGATTGACGAACATGTCGAGCTTGTTCTGACGCAGCACCTTGATCATCGCCATACGCAAGGTATCGCGGCGCTTCATGGTGTACGTAATCGCGTCAGTCGCTGGATCCATCTCCTTGTGTTCCCAGTTCTGCATCGCTGCACGACGCGTGTCGTTGTAGTACTTAGCGTTCTGATTCAACGTGGTCCAGTCATACACACGCTTGTCGCCACGCAAGGTCAAGTACTGACCGAACTGGAAGGCAAAGGTGTAGCCGGTGACCTTGCTCGGATCGGCCGGTGGGTTGCTGAACATACGCGCGAAGTCAAGGTTGCTGGGCATCGGCGCCTTGTGTGCCGACAACGCAATGAGGTACTTCTTGCTGGTGACATCCCAACCAGGTACTTCAAATTCCGGCTTGCCGTCTTTCTTCGATGAAAACACTTCCGGCATATGGAAGGGCAGCAACTCCGCAAACGCGTCGTTGAAACCAAACTTCATGTTGGGAATCGAGGGATCATCCGGATACTTCGGATCGATATCTTCAACCAGTTCCGCACCCAGATCCTTCAGCACTTGCAGTTCCTTGTTGATGCCATCGCTCACTGCGGCATCGCTGGGATGATCCTTGACCATCAGGGCGCGAACAACACCGATGCGCATGCCGGCCAATGGTTTGGCTTTGCCGGCTGGCGTCAATGCATTCACGTAAGAGGTTTTGGATTCGATGACGCGCGACAACGCGGTGTACGGATCGCGCTCATCGAAGTAAGTGCCGGTGGTTTTATCGCGGAACGATTCAAGAATCGTCGCTGCATCTTTCACCGTGCGGCACATGATTCCGGGGCGATCCTGATACGGATTTGCACCGATGGAGCCTGCAAACGAAATCATGCCCTTGGTAGGCACCACCATCACCACACCTTGATAGTTCGCAGGACCGCGGCACGAACCACCGGTGGTTTCGCAGATGGAACACATGGTGAGGTTGGCCGCTACCGATACACCCGAACCACCGCTCGAACCACTGGTGACACGTTCGGTGTCGTAAGGGTTACACGTCGTGCCACCCCACGATTCACGCGCACCGCCTGCACCGATGTAAGGCTTTTCAACTTTGTAATCGCCGCCCGGATCGCCGCTGCCGGCGTTGTATTCGGCTTCGTGTGCATGCGCGAGAATGATCGCGCCTGAAGCACGCAAACGGCTAACCAATGTCGCGTCTTGCGGTGGCGCATCCATCGCATAGTTCACGTCAGCGCCGGCCGTGGTGCGCAGATCCATTGCGTCATAGATGCCTTTGTTGGCCATAGGCGTGCAATACAGTGGCATGGCCTTGGTATCGATGTTCTTGCCGTACTTCGCATCAAGCTGAGCGGCGTATTCCAATGCATCCGGTTGTTGCCGGAATTTTTCGCACTCAGCAGGCGCGTCTTTTGGCAACGGTGTGCCGGGCTTGGCGTCGAACGCGCCTTTACAAGTCACTGAACGTTCGCCGCGAATGTTGAGCACTTCCAGCGTATTCAACTGCCCTGCATTGGGAATGCCGGCCACCATGCCGTACTGCATCTGCACCGATGGATCGGACATGGTGGGTTCCATGCGGCCGAAGTCCGGCGTTTGTCCTTTATAGTTTTTGAAGTCGGGTACCAGCTTGGTGATGGCAATGGTATCGGTCGGAAACTTGATCGGCGAACCGGCGCGCACGGTGCCTTTCGCTGCGGGAATCTTTGCGCCATCCGCTGTCACCAGCTTAGTGCACATGCCGTTATAGGCTTTCGCGCGTGCGATATAGCCTTCAACAACTTGCTTACACGTGATCTCACCGGAACGAATGCCGTTCTGAATGCTATCGATGGTGGCTTCCTGAAGATGGAAGGACTCAGCTTGAACGGCCACAGCGAACAGCGCCGTGGTTGCCAGAAGCAATGAATGAATTGCTATACGCACCGACATAAATAAGAGTCTCCTTATCCGCGAAGTAGAACCGGCATGGCGATTCGGGGAGAAATGCTGCAAGGGTTGCCGGACGTTAAACGTGCGGCAATGACAGCCCCCTACTAAAGATTTTTGAGGGAGGTAACGGAGGTCTGATGTAGGAGCGGTTTGATTCAATGGACGGGGCCGCGAATAAAACAATCGCGGCCATGGGCCGCTCCTACATCTTCTCCGTTCGCCCTGAGCAGCGCAGCGTGTCGAAGGGTTCAGGACGAACGGGATAAATCAGAAGCTCTTTAGTAAGTAATCACATCACTCGCCAACGCCGGCGTGAACTTCGGCAACACTCTTGCCTTGGTGGCTTGTTCAAAGTCATAGCCATAGCTGAGCAACTTCGGTTCGGTATACGCCGTGCCGAAGAACGAGATGGTCACTGGCAACCCTTCCTTGGTCACGCCGGCGGGCACGATCAAATCAGGGAAGCCGGCGATGTTGCCGATGTTGGTGGCGGAGACACTGGTCGGCGGCAAGTCGCCATTGGGTTGCACGATCAGCGTGGCAGGGCGCGGGCTGGTGGGATACACAATTGCATCGAGCTTGTACTTGGTGAACAGTGCTTCCACGGCAGCGCGAATCATCGGCTGACCTTGATTCTTCGCGACTTGATAAACCGGATCATTCAACTCAAGCGCATTCTCTTGTTGCCACTTGAAACCCAGCGCTTTACCCGGGCTGCGATAACCAAACTTCGGATCGTTGGACAATTTCACCAGATCATCGAATGACTTCGGATACTTCGGCTTGGTGGTCTTCAAGTAATCGGTGATCTGCGCTTTGAATTCCGCAGGCGACATGGTGCTGTACACGCCGGTGCGTGCATCGAGCAAGTACTGCGGGTACTTCAATGGATCGACTACCACGGCGCCTTGCTTCTTCAACGCGGCGATCGCGGTTTCCATCACGGCATCGGTGCCTGCGTCCTGACCCATGAAATCACGCGCCACACCAATGCGCGCGCCTTTGAGCGAGCCTGCTTTGAGGTACTTGGTGTAATCTGTTTCAGATTTACCGGCGCTGGTTTTGGTTGCAGCATCGGCGGAATCAACACCGGTCATCGCGCCCAATGAAATGGCGATATCGGTCACGCTGCGCGCCATCGGTCCGCCCGTATCGAAGCTCAACGTCAGCGGCACGATGCCATCGCGACTCAGCAAACCCAGTGTGGGTTTCAAACCGACGATGCCATTGGCGGAAGAGGGACCACGAATCGAACCGCCGGTGTCGGTGCCCAAACCGAATTGCGCAAACGCGGCAGCAATGCCCGCGCCCGTGCCACCGCTCGAACCTGAAGGTCCGCGCGTTAAATCATGTGGGTTATGCGTTTGACCGCCGGCCGAACTGAAACCATTGGGCACGACCCCTTTCTTGCGTAGGTCCATGGGTGCTGAAGCGCCAACACCGCCACCACCACCGGCCCATTCGCTCAAGTTCACCTTGGCAAGGATAATCGCGCCGGCATCGCGTAATTTCTTTACGACGAAGGCATCGTCAGGTGGGATTGAACCTTCCAGCATCTGCGAGCCTGCAGTGGTCGGCAGATCGAACGTATCGAAGTTGTCTTTCAACACGATGGGAATGCCATGCAACGGCCCGCGAATCTTGCCGGCCTTGCGTTCCGCATCCAGCGTCTTCGCAAGCTCCAATGCTTTGGGATTCAAGGTAATCACCGCATTAATCGCCGGACCTTTTTTGTCGTACGCATCGATGCGTTTCAAATACGCTTCAACCAATTTTTCCGAAGTCAGTCCACCCGCGAATGCCTTGTTGATATCGGCAATGGTTGCGGTTTCGATGTTGATGGTGGCAGCTTGGGTGACTGCGATCGAACCTAATGCCAGTGCAATCGAGACGGCCAATACATTGGCGACATGTTTTACCCCATATTTTTCGGTGGGGCGTAGATGGAAATTCATTTCTCGTTCTCCGGTAGCGCCAGTGAGATTGATTCAGGCAGGGATGGCATAGTGCGAAGACGAGTAGTGCGAGCGTTGCCCTACGGTGACGATGTTGGGAACGGCGATTGCATTGGTGTAGGAGCGGCCCCATGGCCGCGATTTGATTTATTCGCGGCCATGGGCCGCTCCTACAGGACGAGCGCAGGTAGGGCCACCCACAACCCCGCCGTCTGGTCCAAGTAATCGTTCAAATTGAAGCTGCTACGCAGGTATGCACTCAGCGGCTACAGACAACGGAGTCTCACTATGTCGCTACGTGCACTGGTCCATCGCTTGTTGTTGTCATCGCTTGCGTTGTGCGTGAGTGTCGCGCAGGCGGAGCCGTTTCATCTTGAAGAAGCCAGTATCGAGAGCATTCAAAACGGCATTCGCTCGGGCGCAACGACGTGTAAGCAAGTGGTTGAAGGTTACGTTGCCCGTGCGCGCGCCTATAACGGCATCTGCTCGAAGCTGGTTACGCTGGATGGGGCCAAGACGCCTGCTGTTACCGGCGCCACTCGTGCCGGCGTGCCGCTGAAGTTTCCCACTGAAACATTGGCGATCAGCAAACTGCTGCCCGACTACGACAAGTACCAAGGCTTGAAGCCTGATTTCGGTCGCATGGAACCCACGATGTCCGATCCCACCGTGCAACAACAGTTCGGCATGGTGGTGGGCATGCCCAATGCCGGCAAAGTGAATGCACTGGAAACCTTGAACATCCGCGGCGAACGTTCCGTGACCTGCAAAGGCAAGTTTGATGCAGCGCCCGGCACAGCACTGCCAAAAGAGGCGCCTGCCGAGTGCGAAGCGTTCAGGCAACAACCAGATGCCATCGAATACGCCGCGCAACTCGACGCGAAGTACGGCAAGAACATCGATACCAAAGCGATGCCGTTGTACTGCACGCCCATGTCATTCAAAGCGGTGTATGACGCTGCCGATCTGCGCTCCACCGGTGGCGGCGATGTGAAGTACGCGATGGATGCGGCACCCAAGGATTCAACGTTGGTGGGTCGTTTGCGCAGCGCCGGTGCGATCATCTATGCCCACGCGCATAACTCCGAATACAACGGCGGCAGCGGCGATCCGGGTGGCAACTCGAAAGTGGAGCGTCCTTATCTCGGCGCCGGTGGATCGCGTGACACCTGGGGTGGCATGACTTGCAATCCATACGACACCGAACGTGTTACTGCCGGCTCCAGCGGCGGTTCGGGTGCATCGGTTGCCGCTAACTTGGTCGTATGTTCCATCTGCGAAACCACTGGTGGTTCTTGTCGCGGCCCTGCCAACTATCACAACACGGCGTTGGTGGTGCCGACCAAGGGCATGATCTCGTTTGCAGGCACCATCGGTGCCAATCCTTATCAAGATCGGCCCGGCATCATCTGTCGTTCGGTGAAAGATGCAACGACCGTACTCGATGCATTCCGCGACAAAACCACCGGCAGTTACTTCGATGCGGGTGATATCTACACCGCATTGCCGCGCGTGATTGCTTCCAAGACACCTTACGTGGATGCCTTGACCAAGCCGGGCAGCGCCAAACCACTGGCAGGCGTGCGTATCGGTGTAGTGCGTGAATTGATGATCAAGGACACACCAAGTAAAGCGGCCGTGAGCGATGGCATCAACAAGGAACTGCAAGTGCTCAAGGCCTTGGGTGCGGAACTAGTTGAAACCACTGATCCGCGTTATCCCGATGATCCAAGCATTCCGAACATGAGTTACACCTTCAACGATGCCATCGCTGAAGTGGTGCCATTCCACATGCCGGAAATTTTCTCATGGAAAAAAGATGGCAAGCCGATGTTCTCGGTTAGCGGTTGGGATGTGACGAGCAGAAAATATCTCACCAGCCTGGCGGCGCATAAAGCACCGTTGCCGGCAGGCATGAACTTCAACGCGGTATTCGGGGCACCGCCGGCGAATGCCGATGATGTCAGCGGTTACACCTTTGCGTTTGACTTCGCCAAGTATCTGGCATTGCGCGGCGACAAAACGGTATATGACTGGCAGACATTGAACGCTAATGCCAAGTACTTCAACGATGTGCGCAAAGTAGCCATGAAGAACTGGGAAGAAAAAGAAATGGACATTCGCAGCGATGCGGTGACGTACACCATGAAGCGTCGCGATACGCTGCGCATGGTGATGACCAAGGTGTTGTTGCAGAACAAACTGGATATGTTCGTGAATCCCGTTAATCCGACCTTGCCGGAAAAAATCGGTGGCGCCGCGGCGAGTGTCAACGGCAGCAGCTTTGGTTACGGTTATGGCGCAATGCTCGGCTTGCCCGAGGTATTTGTACCCGCTGGCTTCTCCACCACTGTGTATGACTTCAAGTTTGCCTTGAGCAAGGATGGCACCAAGTACGAAGGTGTTGAAGGCACTGAACCAACCAAGCTTGGCGGTATTGGCTTGCCGTTCAACATGGCTTTCTGGGCGGAGCCTGGTCAGGAAGCCAACTTGATCAAAGTGGCTTCTGCATATGAAGCAGCCAGCAAGCATCGCAAAGCCCCGCCGGGATTCGGCCCGGTGAAAGGCGAGCCTTGATGGTATTGATGAAGAGGGCGCGATGAATCGCGCCCCTACGAGAGGGTGTCACTCACGATTTTTTTTGCAGCCAAATTGCCGATAAATTTTGCTTTTATTCCGTTCGTGCTGCGACCGCCATGGATGGCGGAAACACTGGAAACGCAGGAGCGGTCTTCAGCGAGCCTATCGAAGCATTCTTAAAATCAGGAACCCTTCGACAGGCTCAGGGCGAACGGAGCAGAGACTTGGTAAGTTATTGATGGCGGATGATTACGCGTGGGGATACCTCCGCAGGCAGCAGAGACGTCCACCGATACATCAGTTACATTGTGGTGTATTGGAAGTAGTTCGCAAGCCGGCCGCCTCGCCTGGCATCAACCAATACCATGCTGGGTGAGGCACCCAGCCTACTTAACGGTGACACATGTGCGATAACGATCAACTCGACGACATGCAAGCTTACGAATTGCGTCACGGCGTATCACGACGACAATTCGGTGCGTTAACGCTGGGCGCCGCATTGGCGACACTGCCGAAGATTGCCGGTGCGGCTGAAACCAAAGGCGCCGATGTAGAAATCAAAACCACCGATGGCACTTGCGATGCGTACTTCGTGCATCCCGCCAAGGGCAAGCATGCTGGCGTGTTGATGTGGCCGGATATTTACGGCCTGCGACCGGCAATGAAACAGATGGCCACACGTCTTGCCGAAGCCGGTTATTCGGTGTTGGTGGTCAATCCGTTTTATCGCATCAAGAAAGCACCCACTTCTCCCGAAGGCGCTGACTTCAATGATCCTGAAACACGCAAGCTGCTGTCGGGCATGTCGGCCACCATGACACCGGACACTGCAATGGTCGATGCCAAAGCATTCATCGCCTGGCTGGACACACAAGCGTCAGTAGACAAGAAGCGCAAGATCGGTACGCAAGGTTATTGCATGGGAGGTCCATTGATCATGCGCACTGCCGGGTTTGTGCCTGAGCGTGTCGGCGCTGCGGCATCATTCCACGGCGGCGGTCTGGTTACTGATAAACCAATCAGTCCACATCTGTTGATACCGCAGATGAAAGCACAGATGTTGATCGCTATTGCCGAGAACGACGATCAGAAACAACCTGAAGCAAAAGATGTGTTGCGCGAATCGTTCGCCAAAGCGGGATTGCCCGCTGAAATCGAAGTGTATGCCGGCACGCTGCATGGCTGGTGTCCCACCGACTCGCGTGTCTATAACGCCGATATGGCGGAGAAAGCCTGGAGCCGATTGCTGGCGTTGTATAAAACCGCGTTGGCTTAGCAGCTACACCCGAAACTACTTATAAGCACGAGACATTATCGGCTAGTAGCGCAGTGACTTATTTATCAGCCTTCTTCGCGTCAATCTTCGAAACTATCACCGAAGCATAATCACTGCAGTACTGCTGATGCATACGCAGAGAAACGCTTCGACGGGCTCAGCGACCGGAGTGCATATTCCGGTCGCTGAGCCTGTCGAAGCGTCTCAACGTAGGGCGATTCACTAATCGCCCTTTTGATGACGAGCATGGCAGTGCATATCGCTGGCAATAAATCGAGAGGGCAGGCTAACGAGCTGCCTATCTAGCCCTGCGTTCTGCTTGCGATGTCCTCAATACACTTAAGGTCCCGCAGACTGTTCCTACACGCTAACGCTTCGCCGGCTGATGGAGTCGCATGAGCGCGACAGCCCATTCTCCGCCCACAATCCGGGATGGGGAGAATAGGAAATGCGAGCCTGGCACGATTCAGCGTTAACGTGGGTGGCAATAACACTTCTATCAAGTTTCAGTATTCCCAGTTGGTCGCAGACACCGCCGCTCAAGTTGATTAGCGCAAGTCCTGCAAACAATGCCACCGACGTGTCGCGCACAGTGACACCCATGCTCAATTTTTCAACAACGCTCAATCGAGCCAGTGTGTCGCCGAGCCGGGTGACGATGAACGCACCAAGCGGAGTGCAACCTATCAATTTAAGTGTCACCGATAGTCAGTTGACGCTGTTGCCGCGTAACAAGCTGCTGCCGATTACCAAGTACGCACTCAATGTGTCCGGTGTGCGTGGCATCAATGGCGAGGCCCTGGCTGCACCGGTGAACACTGCGTTCATCACTCGCGATGGTGCTTGGCAAACTGCAAGCCTCATCACCCATCCACCCAGTGTTTTGGGCACTGCCTCGCTGGCAGAAAATGCGACTGGCGCGGCTTTCATTGCGTGGCTGCAATTTTCCCCGACAAGGGAGCACGTAATCCCGTGGTCGAGTCGTTATCTACCGGGACTTGGCTGGAGCAAGCCAGTCATGATCCAGCTTGATGAGACGATTGATGCACAATCTGTTGTCGTTGCTGTCGATCACAGTGGCAACGCGCTGGCAATATGGTCGCAATATGCCGCATCACGCTGGAGCTTGCGTGCCAGTCGTTACACCCGTGGCGTCGGTTGGGGCGCAGCACAAGTGATATCCAACGACAGCGGCTTGGCCGTCACCGATCAACAGATTGCTTTTGATGCTGACGACAATGCCATTGTGGTCTGGGCACAGCCCAACAGCTTCACAGGAAAAAGCAATATCTACGCGGTTCGTTACAACATTGCCAGTGGTTGGGGAGTTGCCGAAACGATCGATGGCAATGTGCAGAATATGAACGCTTACAGCCCCGCCGTTCGCTTTGACGCGCAAGGTAACGCGATGTCGATCTGGCAGTGCAATCCCGACAACGTGACCTACCAACTCTGCACCAATCGATATGTGGCGGGTACCGGCTGGGGCGAGGTCGCCATCATCGCTACCGCCTCATACAACGTTAACTCCGATGCCATTTATGAGGCACGATTGGCAGTTAGCTCGTCCGGCGTTGCGTTCGCTGTCTGGACGCAAAGCCCCGGCATTTATGCCAGTCGATATACCAGCGCAGGAGGTTGGGAATCGCCAACGTTGGTGGATGACACCTATGTCTACGATCTGAAGTTGGCAACAAGTGCTGCCGGCGACGCGATTCTGACTTTCGTATGGCGCGTTGAAACTCCTCAGCCGCATTTTCCTTCTGCTGGGCATTACGTTGTTGGCGCAAGTCACTACAGTGCAGCAACGGGTTGGGAGCCAGTAAGGGGGCTACAAGCCAATGATGCCTATGACGCGCAGATGCCCGAAGCAGTTATGGATGCAAGCGGCAACGGCATGGTGGCATGGTCTGGCTACAACGGCTTTTTCTATCGGATATACACCACGCGCTATCGAGCAGATACCGGTTGGACCGATGTTCGCAAAGTTATCGATACCACCAATACAAACTATTCGAGCAATCCTGCGTTAGCGATCGATCAATCCGGTGACGTACTGGCGGTGTGGCAGCAAGCGGCCGGCGCCAACGATCCCTTGCCAGGTTTCTGGGAAAATCGTTTTCAGTAGGCAAGAGAGGGTTCGCGTAGGTCGGGCTAAAGCCCGACACTTCCCTAAGCTAAGGCGACTCCTGTAGGTCGGGTTTTAACCCGACATTCCGAAGAAGTCGGGTAGCGCTGAATACAGCTAACCCGACCTACAAGAAACCACGCCATCAGGGTTAAAGAGTGTCATCTTCGGGTCGACGTACGCCTCGACCATTCGAAATAGAGTAGGGCGGCGCAATGCATTGCACCTTCTTCTCATACTCAAACTTGCAACGGCTTTCTCGCAAACACTCCAAACCCCAGAATGCCCGCATAACAAATGGCCGGCACAATCAGCGCCATTTTCAAGCCCACTGCATCTGCCGTGTGTCCCGTAATCAACGGCACGATTGCGCCACCGACAATCGCCATGCAGATAATGCCGGAGCCTTCCGCCGCGCGCGGGCCCAAGCCTTCGCTGGCCAGCGAGAAGATGGTGGGGAACATGATGGAGTTGCATAGGCCGATTGCCAGCAACGACCAGCCCGAGACGGCGCCAACGGTGTTGGCGGAAATCAGCAGCAACGTAATCACGCCACCGGCAACACACGCCAGCACTTTTCCCGGTGAGAACAAGCGCAGCACATACGCGCCAATGAAGCGGCCGACCATCGCGCCACCCCAATAAAACGGCACATGTTTTCCAGCCTCTTCCAGGCCGATGCCGAACACATTGGCCTGCATCAAATAGTTGACGATCAACGAACCGATGGCGACTTCAGCACCCACATACAAAAAAATACACAGCGTGCCGTAACCAAAGCGCGGTTGTCGCAACAAGCTCGCGGCGTTCTTCACGGTGACATCTTCTACCTTGGTTTCCACCAATCGATTGCTCCGCCACCACACCAACGCAGCAACCACCAGCAAAGCCGCAGCCAGACCCAAATAAGCACGCACGATGACTTGCGCTTCGGTAACGCGATAAGCATTGAGCGCATCACCCGTAAGTTGCGTGACATCGACCTGCGATAACGAGCCGAGAATCAGAATCGACCCGACATAGGGAAAAATGGTGGTACCCAGTGCATTGAATGCCTGCGCAAAGGTCAATCGACTATGCGCCGTGCTCGGCTTACCCAGCATCGAGATCAGCGGATTCGCCACCACTTGCACGATGGTGATGCCGGAAGCCAATACAAACAGCGCGCCGAGAAACATGATGAAAACGCCCGACGATGCCGCCGGTACGAACAGCAAACAGCCTCCCGCCATCATCACCAACCCGACGACGGCGGTACGCATGTAGCCGACGCGTTTGACAATTGCCGCGCCAGGCAGCGACACCAGAAAGTAAGCCGCGAAGAATGCCGACTGCACCAGCATCACTTCGCCATACGACAAGGTGAACAGCGATTTGAGTTTGGGAATCACCACGTCATTCAGGCTGGTGATACCGCCAAACACAAAGAACAGCGCAAAAACAAACATCCGCAAGTCCGGAACATCAAGGTCGGCATCCGTACTCGTCGGCGTTGAGTGCTGCGACGAGCCGCTATTACTGAAGGTCATGAGATCCCCATATCGAGTTGTAGTGCGGGAAGTCTAGCGTAGCAGAGCAAAATCGGCATGGTGATTCGGAGAGGATTATTGGACTTTGCCAGTACAGCTTGATTTGCGATTCGTGAGGCCCCGCTGAGCAACCGCCGACCCATAGGGGCGCAATTTATTGCGCCTTCTGCTGTCTCACTCGCGACAAACAGCATTGCACCTTCCCCTATACTCCCGTCCATGGTCACGCCTACGTTACCCAATCGTCTCATCCCATTCACGCTGCACTTCGTTCGCCAATTTCGCTGGGGCGCATTGGGGTTGTTGCTGTTCCCCATTTGCGGGCGCGCGGTGTTTGCCTCGATTCCTTATGCCATCAAGCTGCTCACCGATACCGTGCTGTCGTTGGGCGGCGCATTGCAGAATGCAGGCAAAGCGTTGCTGTGGCCGATGGTGTTGTTTACTGCGCTGGTCGCCGGCCGCTTTCTGTTTGACGGCTTGATGTGGTTCAGCTCTTACCACACACGCACGCCGATGCTGGTGCGTATCAAGGAAGAAGTGTTTGCCTACGCGCAGCGTTTATCACCCGCTTATTTCGAAGGCACGCTGTCCGGCAAGATCGCACATCGCGCTGTGATGCTGCCCGATCAATTGCTGCAGTTGTTCGACACCATGGTGTTCGACTTCATTCCCAGCGGCATGTATTTCATTTTCGTTGCGGCATTCTTCTATGTGGCCAGCGCCAAGTTCTGTCTCATCGCCATGGCGAGCATTGTTGTTTACTTCGTTGCGAGTTTGTTGCTGGGCCGCGAGTGCGCACGCCGAGCGGCATTGAACAACGACGCACGTGCCGCTGTCACCGGACGCATGGTTGATGTCATTACCAATATCCGCAACGTGTTTTTGTTCGCCAACCAATCACTGGAAGACAAACAACTCGCAACGTACACCAAGACGGAATTCAAACGGCGACGCTCGTTGTATGTCTCGGTGGTGCGCCTGCGTTGCGTGCAGTATGTGCTGGACATCTGCATGTGGCTGACGTTTGTAGGCGGTGCGTTGTATGCGTGGGTGCATGGCCTCATCGGTGCGGGAGATTTTGTGATGGTCACTACGCTCACCGGTTCGTTGCTGCAATCGGCTTATAACCTCGGTCAACGCATTCCGGATTTTTATGATCTGCTCGGCTCGGCACAGGAAAGCATCGAAACGCTGATCGTGCCGCAGACGATTGTCGACCAGCCCAATGCGCCGGCATTAAAAGTATCGCGTGGTGAAATTCACTACGAACGCATAGCCTTTGCTTACGACAGTACTGTCAGCGGCGCGCGCAATGTCGTGCGTGATTTCGAGCTGGTCATTCCAGCCGGACAACGCATCGGCCTGGTGGGACCTAGCGGCGCAGGCAAGACCACACTGATGGGCCTGTTGCTGCGCATGCACGATGTCACGCAAGGCGCGATTCGCATCGACGGTCAGGACATTCGCGCAGTGACACAACAAAGCCTGCGCGATGCCATCGGCATTATTCCGCAAGACACCAACTTGTTTCATCGCTCATTGCTGGAAAACATTCGCTACGGCCGGCCCGACGCCAGCGATGCTGAAGTAGAACAAGCCGCACGCCGCGCCCACGCGCACGACTTCATCATGGAACTGGAACACGGCTATAAAACCTTGGTAGGCGAACGCGGCATCAAATTATCAGGCGGACAACGCCAACGCATCGCCATCGCCCGCGCCATCCTGCGCAACGCACCTATTCTATTGTTAGACGAAGCCACCAGCGCACTGGACAGTCATAGCGAACACATCATTCAACAAGCCATGCGCGAAGCCATGGTCGGCAAAACCGTCATCGCTATCGCGCATCGCCTCAGCACTGTAATGGACATGGATCGATTGATCGTGTTGCAGAACGGTGTGATCGTTGCCGACGGCACGCATGCGGAGTTGCTGCGGCAGGGCGGGCTGTATGCGGAGTTATGGAGAAAACAGTCGGGGGATTTTAATTCTGTGCAGCGAGTGGTGGATGGGCAGGATTTGGAAATGAAGGAAGTGGGTACGGATGTAATGGATGATGTGGTGGAGCATCGGGCGGTGGTTGGGGAGCGTGGGGCTCAGGACTGAGCAGAGGGATAACTGCGACAGAATAGACAAATCAGGCTGGTGAGACAGATCAGAGACGTTCTTGAAGTAGTGAAGGGCTCAACACGCCCGATCACCGGCCCGGCATCGGTCACTCAGTGCTGTTCAGAAGTGATGCGCCAGCGCATTGCTCAGCTTTGCTAGCAATGCTAGCATCGTCCAAAATCAAGCGAGGAGCATAGGCAATGGCCAATCTCATGGTACGCAACGTCGACGCGGCAATAGTCGAGGCGCTCAAGGCTCGAGCCGGTAAGCGCGGCACTAGTGCTGAGGCAGAGCATCGTCGCATTCTTGCTCAGGCGCTGTGCAAACCCAAGAAAAAGTCGTTTGCTCAGGTGCTGACCAAAATTCCGCCTGTCGGTAAAGATTCAGACTTCAAACGCGTTGAGGACTAACCATGTATCTGATCGACACGGATGTGATCAGTGAGCTGCGCAAAGGCGCCAAAACAAATAAGAATGTTCTGCATTTCTTTGCCGATGCCGATGCAAATGATCAACCGCTTTATCTGAGCGTCGTTACTATCGGCGAACTGCGGCGTGGCGTAGAAATCATCCGTCATCGCAAGGACACGCAACAAGCAAAGCGTCTTGAAATCTGGCTGGAAGGCTTGTTGAAGGACTTCGAAGAACACATTCTGGAGTTCGGCTACGAAGAGGCGCAGGTATGGGGCCAGCTGCGTGTGCCGCATCCCGAAAATGCGCTAGATAAACAGATTGCCGCCACAGCACTTACCCACGACTTGAAACTGGTTACTCGCAATATCGAACATTTTGAAAAACTAGGATTAACGGTGATCGATCCGTTTGCGTAGATTTGTAGCGGTGCGAATGTACGGCTGGCACTGTTCTCTACGCGATGAAAATACCTCGAGAGCCAGAGCCGGCCACACGCATTCTTCCTATCCATTCCGCTCTTCGCCGTTAATCCGATAGCTGGTAAATCAGCACGCCGTTGCCTTCGCCCTCGGTGGGGCCATCGATCGACATCTGGAATGCGAAGCGTTTTCCGTCGGGTGATACCACTGGATTCGACGCGTACACGGGATACTTCTCACCACGATAACGATTGAAATGCGTCATCCGTTCCCAGCGGCCTGTGTCGAGCCATAGGCGCCAAATATCGAGCGCCCCCGGTTCGTATGTGGTTTCGATATTGCGTTCGACGAGCATCCATTTGCCATTGGGCGCGACGCCTTCGGCCTCTTCGTAAACCGGGCTGTTGGAATAGTTGCGCAACTCGCCCGTGCTCAGGTTGTAGCCCATCACTTCGCAGTTCAAACCGTAGCCGGTGAAGATCAGCTCGCTATCACCATCGCCGCGGAAATTTTGTGCCTCGACCACACCTTCAAAGGGCAGCTGCGAACGATCGAGCACTTTCGCGACCTTCGAGAGATAAGCTTGTCCGCGTGCGTCATAGCCGATCTCGCCGCTCCAGATCTCACTGTAGAAATCTTTCGGCGGTGTGGAACCGAGTTGAAGGTTCGAACGGTTCCAGGCCACACGCAGCGAATTGCGCGACACGGCCAGTCCTTCCCAGCAGGGAGTGCCCAGCGCTTGCGGGGGTGCAGTGAAAGGGGCGCGATACACCCACATCACGCCCTCAGCGCGACCGGCTCCGGCATCGCTGGGTGGAACCTTGCGCGCGGGACCACACAGTAGAAGATCGCCATTGACGAGAAAATGAGCGCGCAGAAAGCCGAAATTCGGAAACGCCGCGCTGATGTTACGACTGGTTCTGGTGGCGAAATCAAACAAATAAATTTGTCCGAGCGGCTTGTCGAGATAAGCGAGTTGTTTCTGATCGGGCGACCAATCAGGACGCATGCCAGTGCGCGAAACCAATTGAATGTGCTTCGGCAAATGGTCAAGCGGCGAACCTGTCAGCGTGCCGCGCTCAGTATCCGGGCGCGGCAACGGCCCTTCGTCAGCGGCGGACGCGATGCCAATGCAAGCCCCAAGCAGGACCGCAGCGAACTTGATGCGTAAAGAAATTCCCAACATGAGCAGCCCCCGGTCATTGATGTTATCGATGAGCTGCCACCTTAACAGGGCGGCAGGCCTGAACAACAGGTAAAAAAAGCCGACATTACCGGCTTTTTCGTTCAGTCGCCTTGGCCATCTCCTCACAAGACCGGTGCCGGTGAGCGAAGGTTTGCACAGGCAACATTGAGCTGCTGACTATGACGTTTGTTGAAAGTTCTATACCAATTCCTCCATGCTCGCCCTCCGGTGTAGAACTCTGTAATCAACCGCCGACGTAATCCACTTCTTAAGAACAAGAAGCGAAGGTAACAAACCATGGAATCAATCCCCAACGCCGTCACAAACAAACACGAGCTAAGCCTGATCCTGGCAGTTGCCGTGATTCAAGGCTGGGTTCTATACGCGCTGCACCTGAGCATCCAGCACGAACACTGGCCTGCTACTGATCCGAGTTGGTTAGTCGCTCTCTATGCAGTGACACTGTTGGTGCCATTGTCATTCCAAGTGTTGGTTACACATTGGCGAACATCGCTTGCGCATTTGTTTTTAGCTGTTCTCGGTGTCTCGCTCTTTTATATTGGCTGGCATCACGGCGTTGAGGTGGTCGGCACTATCGCCGGCAAGAAGCCTGATTATGAAGATGCGGCGGTGTTGGCGCCGATTCTGGCGTTGCTCTGGTTGCATCTGTTGCCGTTCGTGCAATGTCGTCTCGTTACCGGCAAGTGGTGGCCGGAATATCGGCTGCTGTTCAGCGTTGCGTGGCGCAATGTGCTGACGTTGGGCGAGGCAGGCATATTCACGGCGTTGTTCTGGGCGCTGTTGATGTTGTGGCAAGGTTTGTTCGGCATGCTGGGCATCAAGTTCTTCAATGAGCTATTCAGCGAACCGATTTTTATCTACCCGGTGACCGCGATTACGTTTGGTCTGGCGTTGTACTTGATCGGTTCACTGGAGCGCTGGACCGAAGTGGTGCTGGAGCAAATTTTGAATGTATTGAAGTGGCTCGCTGTCGTCGCCGGTTTGCTTCTCACCTTGTTCACTGCTGCGTTGCTGTTGAAGCTACCCGGCTTAGTATTCACTGGCAGTCGCGCCATCGGTGCTTCGTGGTTACTGTGGTTGATCGCCGTGGTGGTGTTGTTCATCAACGCGGCGTTTCGCGACGGCACGATAGAAAAACCTTATCCCAAGTGGATCAACCACGCGCTGCGTTTATGTATGCCTTTGCTATTGGTGATTGCGCTTACCGCAGCGTATTCGATGTACGTGCGCACCGCTAAGTATGGTCTAACCGTATCCAGGGTGTGGGCGATCGTGGTCGCGGTAGTCGCGCTGTCCTATGCCATTGGTTATAGCTACGCAGCCATTGGCAAAAGTCGGTGGATGGCGCGCATCGCGCCAACGAATGTTGTGGTGGCGTTGGGTGTGATAGCAGTATTGGTGCTGACACTAACGCCTGTGCTGTCGCCTTATCGGTTGGCTGCGAATAGCCAGTATCAACGTGCGTTGGCTCGGCAGAGCGACAAAACCGATGACGGTGATTACACGTATGGAACTTCAAACGGGTCGCCGATGCACTACTTGCGTTTTGATGCCGGTGGTTATGGTCGCAATCGTTTAGCAGAGTTGGCGGCGAGCAAAGACAATCGACTCAGGGAACTGGCAATTGCGATGCAGAAGGAAGAACTCAGATGGAATGCCATCAACCCCACTGATTCGAAAGTATTTGATGATCTTGTTGTGTATCCGGCAGGCCGGGTCATCGATCCTGCATTGTTGGCGCTGTTGCGGGAGCAGATGGCCGATCCGAGGTCTTCATTCCACAATCGCGGTCTATCAAAAGGCGATCTTGCCGGCTTAATGGTGGACTTGAACGCTGACGGACGCGAAGAGTTTGTTTTGTTCGTTCATTCAGTTGGCCATGTTTATCAGCGAGTGGATACAACATGGAGTCACGTAGGCATTGTCGAGACCAAGAATGTCGTTGCCAAACTTGGCGATAAACAGGCTGATCTGGCGAGTGGAAACTTTTCTACCGAGCTACTTGAGTGGCGAGACCTAAAAATTGGCAAGTATCGATTCCGTTTCTATCCAGGAAATAGCACTGACATGGAGCAATACTTTTAACCGCAGCCAGGCCGACAAATATGTGATGGACACTTCGACTTCGCCCAGTGACCGAAAGACACCTTCCTTTAAGCAAGTGGGATTCACTGGAATCTAAAATCAAGCAATGAATGTGAGCGCAAGCGGTGGTGTCTCTGGTTCGCCGCTTAAGCTTAACCCCACGATGCTTATGATGTTCAAGAAGCAAAAATAGCGGAGTTATTAACTCGGCCACAATTGAACACCTTATTGCTTGCGTCATGCACATTGTGCATGCCGGGCCGTCGACACGTAGGTATTTCGTTTCCACCACTAAGCAAGCAACCTCGTCACTGGCCGCTGCGTGCGCGCCAGTTCCTCCAGCAAACCAGCAGCACTGCTCGCTGCATCCTGTTTCGCAAGATCAGCCTGTATGGCCTTAGCCTGCTGCGCATATCGTGAATTTCCCATCACTTCACGCACGGCATCTCGTACTTGCTCAACAGTAGGTACGTTCGTCTTCAAGTTAATCCCCACACCGCTGTAAGCCACTCGATTGCCCACTTCCATTTTGTCTTCGGTGGTGCCTGCAGAGATCACCGGCACGCCATCCGTGAGTGCGATGCTGATGCCGCCGTAACCGCCATTGGTGATGTATAGCGCCACATGCTTCATGATGGCCACAAAAGGAATGAAGGGTTCCACTCTGGCGTTGTCGGGAATGGCGAAGTCCAGTTCATCGGCGCGTTTGTTACTGGTGGCGGCGATCACCCAGACGTTTTCATCCGCAAGTGCAAGTAGAGTGGGGCGAATCAATTCATCGCTGTTGGTAGCGATGGTGCCTTGCGTTACCAATACAATGGGACGGCCGCTGTCGAGCATCGATTGCCACCACTCGGGTAACACGACATCGCGCGGTACATCGGGCAGCAATGCGCCGATGTAATGCACCTGCGGTGGCAAATCAGTGATGGGATATTCGAACGATGGCACCATGGGTTGCAGTTGCAGAAATTTCGACGCAGTGGGACGAAAGGGAAGCACCTGCCAATCATGTTGCTTAGCAAGCCGTCGATACGCGCGATTGACTGAGCGAAATACCACGTGGTCCACCAGCCAGTAGCTCAAGCGATTGCGTATGCGTCCCAGCAGCGAATTGTTGAAGGGCAGGCCGAGACCAAATGCGGCGAGGTCGCGACTGTATAAGCCCATCACTGTGATGTTCAGTGTTGCAGCGGGATAGCCATCTTTGTCGCTGAGCACGCGCATGGCTGCGACCGCGGGATCGCCCAATAACACGTCAGCTTTGTAGTGCTGCAAGATGGCGCGTAAGTCTTTCACCATGCCGGGGATGGAGCCGACAAATAGATGTTCGAAGTCGAACACGACTTGCTTGAGGCCGCCTAACTTCGCGCGTTCGGGGAAGTGGCGGTTGTAGTCGCTATCGCCAAAGTCGATGGCGCTGCGTATCGGTTCGAAGCGTGCGCCGCTGGCTTCGATCTTTTTGCGGAAGAAGTTACTTCCGTACCACACCACTTCATGTCCGCGTCGTAACAGCTCGCGCACCACCGGCGTGAATGGCGCAACGTGGCCGGGAATGGGCATGGTGGCGATGAGGAATTTATAGGACATGGAGTTATTATTCAGTGGATGTTTTTGGCGAAATAAATCTAAGGAAGATCTGATTAATTCCGTTCGTCCTGAGCCTGTCGAAGGATTCTTCAAACAAAATCAAAGAACGTTTCGAACGGCTCAACGCGAACGGGGAATAAATCAGACTTTTCCTAAGCATACTTAGCCGCGCGCTGCTGCGGCGGCTTCGGTATCAAGTATGCCAAACAGTCGCGTGATCAAGCCATCACGCAATGTCCACACGTGTACCCACGGGCATTCGAATACCTTGCCTGTCGCCAGTGCTGTAGTGCGTTCCCAACCAATAACGCTGACGTGGTCGCTACCGGCAAAAAACTCGCGAGGCTCGAACACTTGAATGCCATCGGCTGCGGCGACGCTGCCAAACCATTCGGCCACCGCTTGCTTTCCCGATGCGCGACCGGTGTAAGGCGCGCGACTGTCGCCGACAAATTCCCAAACGACGTCCTCGCTCAGCAGCGTTGACAACGCCGGTATATCGCCTCTACCAAAGGCGGCGTACGCCGATTGGATGACGGCCAGAGATACGTTGGCGGACATGTGACGCTCCATTCTTGATTGTGTTCCAGTGTAGATACGCACGCTGACGGGGATTGGATTCAACTGCTTAAGTAAATCAAGCGGCGTTGTTTTGTGAGTGCTTCCGCCGTCGAAGCAGTGGGCACAAACTAGATTCAGTCGCGATTGTATTTCGCGGCACCATCAATCCCAACAGACGCTTCTAGATATGAGTTGCTTAGCTTTTGGATATCGTCGAGATAGGTTTGCTTCGTGTAGGAGCGGCCCATGGCCGCGATTGATTATTCGCGGCCATGGGCCGCTCCTACACTTCAATTGAGGCAAGCGGAGCGCGAGAATGGACGACGCAATATGAAAGCGATCAACTTTCGCTGGCCGCTTTCAATTCGATCAACCATTCATGATCGGCATTAATGCCTGTTGAATCTTTGCCATCTGCACCGACGTCGTCATGCTGGTGAGCAGTTTGCCGAAATGTGGATGCAGTACGCCGGAGACAATGTATTGCCAGCGATAAGCGCGCAACGTCGTTGTCTTGATCAGCGTTGCCTCTTCAGCAGTGAATGTTCGTGTGACATTGCTGATGAAGTAATCCGCGTCGGCAACGGACTGGGCCTGCAAAATACCATCTACTGCGGCAACGAGCCCAATCAGGTCGTCCACGGCTTGGTCGTGTTCGGCCGGTGAGAGCTTGGTGTGTTCGTCTCGCCACTCTAGCTCGTCAAGCACGACGTGCTGGCATTCATCTTTCCAGTGGTACTTGAATACGTCCTTGAACAAGGGGCACAACTCGTCGCGCAGAGCGATGCTCTCTGCATAGTGCGCTTGCACAAACAATTCGATGTGACAGATCAACGCCAGGACTGACCAAGTGCTGGCAGCAAGCACGGCGCGTGCAACGTCGTTGGGGTCGGCTACTTTTTTATATCCAGCGAGCATGTTCGGCGCAATCATTTCTTCCATGCGACGGAACAGCTCCTGATGCTTGATTTCTTCACTGGAAAAGCGCACCAGACCTTCGAATGCGAACTGATCGCCGAATGCATGTGCTTGGCCTCGTTCAAGCATCTTGGCGCTGATGAAGCGTTCGACCAAACCAAACAGATACGCATAAGTTCTGCCCTGAACCTGGCTTAACAGACATGCTTCTGCCGCAGACAAGAACTGCAGGCGATCTATTTTTGTCAGCCCATCCGGCAGAAATTTACGAGAAAAGTCAAAGCCGTGGCCGCGCAACAGATCACGGTCGATCTGCCATTCGACCTTCTTCGATTGAGTGACGCAGCGAGCGTAGCGAGTGGTGTTGGTGTTGATAGTGGATATCACGTCGAGAGTTTGAGCATTCATGGCGAGGTTCCTGGGTAAGGTTGAAATTACTGATGAATAAGACACTTCGACTTCGCTCAGTGACCGACGCTTTAATTACCCCGATCGTGAATAAACTTCCCGAATTCGTTACTAAGCGAGGTCAAAATGTCCCGGCTATAAATAGGTTCGCTACTTTATGAATTGCTTCTGAAGCGGCAAATGTCCAGCTCACCTGCATCTTTGCTCCAGGCTCCGGCAACGCCGAACTGATCGCCGGTGGTTGCTTATGCATTGGCTTTGTCGAGCGAATCAGTTCTAATTTGCGCGATATCCAAACTAGCTACGTTTTATATGTTCTCTGCCATCACGCTGATCATCATCGCTGTGGCTTCGCTGACCACTTCCTTCATCTCCGGCATTCTCGGCATGGCCGGTGGCATGATCTTGATGGGCGTGCTGCTAGCACTGTTGCCGCTGCGTGTCGCGATGTTGATGCATGGTGTGTGTCAGTTATCTGCCAACGGCTGGCGTGCACTGATGCTGCGGCGTGAAATAGAATGGCGCGTCATGCGCGGTTATCTTGCTGGGTTGGTGATCGCGCTGGCGATATTCATTGCACTACGACTGATTGTGAATAAAGGCGTGGCACTCATCGCCATGGGCGTGCTGCCCTTCGTGGCCTTGGCATTGCCAGAACGCCTGCATTTGAATGTCGAACGACGCGGGCATTCCTTCACTTGCGGTTTGATCTGTAACGTGATCTCACTCACTGCCGGTATCGCCGGGCCGATACTCGATGTGTTTTTCGTGCGCTCGAAGATGACGCGCCACAATGTCGTTGCCACCAAGGCAATGACGCAGACACTCAGCCACCTTACCAAGATTTTTTACTTCGGCAGTGTGGTGTCCTTGCAACGCAACCCCATCAGCCCGGCACTTGTCGCCATGCTCGTAACGCTATCATTCATCGGCACATCGCTGTCACGCAAAGTGCTTGAACGATTAACCGATGCCTCCTTCAGACAATGGAGCCGCTGGACGGTGATGTCCTTGGGTATGGCTTATGTTGTTTGGGGTGTTGCTATATTGGTCGCCTGATTCGCGTGTCTGTCATTTCGACCGAAGGGAGAAATCTTCTTAACGTCGAAAACTTCACGAGCATCCCAAATAGATTTCTCCTTTCGATTGCAATGACAAAGTTGAGCTGTCGTTGGATTACATGTGCCGCCTTACTTCGGTCGTCGCACCGCTCTGATCTTGCCGCTGCCACCACCGCCACACAAAAAAAGATCGGCGCCGTCAGATTCCAATCCCGATATATTCATGCCGCTCGGCATTTCCAGGCTTTGCAGCACCGCGCCGGTTTGCGGATCGATGTGTCTTAGCTCGCTTGCCTCTCCTTCCCAAGTGGCATGCCATAGTTCGCCATCCACCCAGGTCACGCCGGTGACGAAGCGATTGGATTCGATGGTGCGCAGTATCTTGCCAGTGCTGGGATCGATTTGATGAATCTTCCGGTCGCGATGTTGACCCACCCACAGCGAACCCTCAGCCCATGCCATGCCGGAATCGCCACCATTGCCGGGTGAGGGAATGGTGGCGAGCACCTTGCCGGTTTTGGGGTCGATCTTTTGAATGTGCTTCTCGGCGATTTGATAGAGATGCGTGCCATCGAAGGCAGTGCCGGCATTCGCCGCAACATCAATCGAACGCACGACCTTGCCGCTGTCGAGATCAAACGCATTCAACTTGTCGTCCGATGCAAACCAGCCTTGCTTGCCGTCATAGCTGACGCCAGCAACTTTGCTGATGCCGGGGAAGGGACCGTATTCGCGGATGACTTCGGCTTTGGAGTGTTTCATGTTTGCGTTTCTCTGGTCGTGAATCAATGTACGCGATCTGGTAGGTCGGGTTTTACACCCGACTTCTTAAGAATGTCGGGTGTAAAACCCGACCTACAAGTATGTGCACAACGGATGGGAAACAACCTTACCCAATCGGCAGCACGGGTGGGAGTAACAAGCTCGTCGTGAATCCCGGTGTGGGCGGCGTTAACCAGCGGCGTGCTCGGCCGCGCCCGAATGATTGCACTTTGTTTGCAGTAGCCAGCGAATCAAGTGCGCGTTGCACGGAGCGTTGACTGGTGTCCAGCGCCAATGCCAATGCCGAACTGGACCAGGCTTGTCCATCGGCCAACAAGGCAAGCACGGCAGCGTGTTCGTCTTCGGCGATCAATGTCAGCACGGCAACTTCGCGAGCATGACGCGGCGACAACAAAAAGCCCGACTTCGTCGCGTGAACATCTGCCAACGGTTGCAGCAGCTTGCGCAGTCGTCCCATTTCTACACGCAAGCGAGCGCGATGTGATTCATCGGCAAGTTTCAGACGGAACGCACGCGCGATCAGCGCATCGCGAGCAACATCACTCGGCCACGCCTCAAACAATGCACGCGCCAATGTAAACAGCACGGGGCGTGTGGCGAGCGAGATCTCTGTGTTTGCTTGACGCACCGCATAACGACAGGCGTCAGCCGTGAGCACAGTGGAACGTTGCAGTGCTTCGATGTCGTCGAGCTTCAGCAGCCGTTGCTCACCACGCATGACCAAGCGCGCGGCGGGCGTGTTTAAAGTGAACGCAGCGTTGGCAACTTCAGCAGACAACGCAGGAATGCGCGCCTGTGCGGCAGCAAGCTCGGCGCGGGCAATGGCGACACGCGCTGGTTTGGTGTGTAAGCGGCGCAGGTTGACGCCGGCGACAATCAATTCGTACACGGTGCGTAATGCGGGCGGCAGCAACACGCCATCGAGCGCCGCCAACGAATGTTCGGCCTCATCAACGCGCCCGATCAACAACAGACGTCTGGCATGCAGACAATGCGCGTGCGCCGCATTGATGTGATCGCCCTGTGCGGCAAGTGTTGCGCGCGCGGCAGCCAACGCTTTTGCGTTCCAGTTGAGGTCGCGCGCGGCGAGGGCGACTTCGGCTTCTGCAACGACGCAGCGTGCTCGCGCAACGGGTTCTTTCAGGCCGAAGGCGCGTGTGGCGCTGCGTAGTAATGATTTGGCGCGATCGAGATCGCCGAGCTGCGCCATCGCAATGCCGCGCAGCGCCAGTGATGGAGCGTCGTTGCGCAACGCCACTCGCTTCAATGCACCGAGCGGGTCGCCAACGGCCAGCGCCTGTGCGGCAGCGTTGATCAATGAATCCATCGATTTGCCTTCACCTGAAATCGCGTCACATTTGTCACTCCCAGCATTTCTGTGCTGCCGCTTAGCCTAGCTCATGACCAACGATTGCGGCGAATCACTCGATCAACACCTCAGGAGACTCATCATGACTAAACATACCATTGGCGCGAGACAAGACTGGCTAGACGCACGGCTCGAACTGCTGGCATTGGAAAAAGAGCATACGCGACGCAGCGATGAACTGGCACAGATGCGGCAATCGTTGCCGTGGGTGCGTGTCGACAAAACCTATCGTTTCGATACAGACGCGGGCAGCGCGACACTGGCCGACTTATTCCAGGGTCGTTCGCAGTTGCTGGTGTATCACTTCATGTTCGGGCCGGATTACACGGCCGGCTGTCCATCCTGTTCGGCCATTGCAGATGGATTCAACGGCGTAGCGATGCATCTTGCCAATCATGATGTGACGCTGATGGCGATCTCGCGTGCGCCGCTACAAAAGCTGCAAGCGTACAAAAAGCGATTGGGTTGGACGTTTCCTTGGGCGTCGTCAGCCGATGGTGATTTCAATTTCGACTTCAATGTATCGATTACCGAACAGCAGCAACGCAGCGGTGATGTCGAGTACAACTACGCGCGCGGTACGCATCCCATCGATCGGCAAGATCCACCGCAGATGGTCAAAGACACTGCACGAGGCTGTGGCGTCGATGTGCCTGCATTTCAGCGCGATCGCCCTGGCATGAGCACCTTCGTGCTGGAAGAGGGCGTGGTGTATCACACCTATTCGACGTATGCGCGCGGCCTCGACGGCTTGTGGGTGATGTACCAATGGCTCGATCGTGCGCCCAAGGGACGCAATGAACAGGGTATGTGGTGGCGGCGGCGCGATGAGTATGTGCAGTAGTTTGCGATGAGCAGCGCTTGTGCATCGATGCCGAGAGAAACGCCGCAACCACCTGCGGCGCGTATCTCACAACGTTTGTTCTATGGCATTGCGGCATTGGTGTTCAGCGTCAGCGCCGTGCTGGCAATTCGTTGCAGCACCAGCATGGCGATGAACGAACTGCCCTTGCTTGGTGGTTGGCCCGGTGGTTGGCCCGGTGGTTGGCCCGGTGGTTGGACAGCGTCGACGATCTGGCTGCCGATGTGTGGTCAGACTTGGCTCGACGCTGCGACATCGTTCATCGCCATGTGGCTGACAATGATGGTGGTAATGATGCTGCCATCGTTGACCCCAATGTTGTGGCGCTATTGTCATTGCAGTGCTGCACCAGATGTGAAAAGCACCGTGCAGTCAGTGCTCATCGTGACGGCAGGCTACTTCAGCATCTGGGCATTGCTCGGCGCGATTGCTTTTCCTGCGGGCACGTTGTTGGTGAGTGCCGTAGTACGTATCCCGGCGCTTGCGCGCATCGTTCCTTTTGTGGATGGCATTGTGATGCTAGTTGCAGGCACCATGCAGTTCACTTCCTGGAAAGCAGCATTGCTTGCTGGTTGTCACGCGGCGCCATTTCAACTTCCACCGCACAGCAGAAGCGATGCATTGCGGCACGGCTTGCAACTCGGGTGGGCGTGCTGTTGTTGCTGCGCTGGTTTAACAGCAACGTTGTTCGTGGCTGGCGTGATGAATGGCTGGGCAATGTTGTGGGTGACGGTGGCTATCACTGCAGAGCGCTTATTGCCCGCCAATAAATCGGTGCGGCAACTTATCGGCGTAGCGATGTGTGGCTGGGGTACGTTTCTGTTGATGCGCGCGGCCTTCACTTAGCTGACGTTTTATGAGTTTGTCAGTGCAGTGTGTGGGACGCATCGTTCCCTCGCGCCGAATCAGCTACGCACAGCGTGTGCCGCGCACAATTGACTTGCTCGTAAAGTTATCTGGAGAATAAGGATGCCGTCCTGAACGGACGGCTCCGGATGACCAACTGGTGCCAGAAGAGGACTCTCAGGATGTGCAAACATCCGTAATTTCAGTGGTTCTATAGTTGGACAACCACCCGGTACCCCCAGCAGTACCCCCAAATTATTGGCTACAGAAACACCTCAGCATGCACCTGAAAGCGCCGCGCAAAATTCTTTGCCAGCTCTTTGCTAATCGACCGTTTGCCGGTCAGGATGTCAGAGACACGACTTTGAGGTGCGCAGTCTTTGAGATCCTCCTGCTTGAGTCCGTGTTGTTCCATCAGAAAGCGCAATACTTCGCGTGGCTCCGCCTCTGGAATGAGAACGTGCTTATCCTCGTAGGTCTTCACTTGACCGGCCAAGTAATCCAGCACTTCGGCCAGCGGATGGGTCTCGTCATCACCGACTTCGTCAAGCAGCACGTTAATAGTTGCCGTGGCGCGTGCGTAGTCCGCCTTCGTACGCACGGCGGTGACGCCGACCAGCTTCTTGAACGGCAGCCAGGCGCGGAGAATGGCGCGGGGTCCGGGTGTGGTTTTAAGTGCATGCGTCATGATTATTTCCTCTTGCGCTGCTTCCAGCCGTCGCGATCGTATTCCGCGTGAGTAAGCACGTGTCGGATATACACCTTGCGCCGGTTGTAATGGATGGCCGCGATCAATCGATACTTGTTACCACCAATATTAAAAACGGTCAGCCCGCTCACATAGTCGGCGCTGGAAAATGTTGCGCACAGATCATTGAAGTCAGTGAACACTTGGGTGCTCATGATCCGATACCAAGCCAATAACGGAGATTCTGCATCCGGGTATTTCTTCCAAAAAGCGACCAAGGCAGGCTTGGCAATGATGTGCATGGCCGACATTATATACCGTAGTGGTATATTTGCAATTGGATCGTTAAGCACTCCACTGGCATGCGTAGGCCTGCGGATAGCCATTTATTCTTCGTCTCCCGACACATCGCCATCCTGGCGAGGCGCGCGATGTCATCGCCAGTGCGCAAGGCTTGATTGCCCGACGGTATCGCTCGGGTTCACCGGTGCTGACCTGTCCACAACGTACGCGTGAATACCTGACCCTGCATGTCGGGGCATTAGAGTACGAAGTGTTTGGCTTGATGTATTTGGACAACCGTCATCATTTGATTGCGGTGGAAGATTTATTTCGCGGCACGATTGATGGCGCCTCAGTGCATCCCCGCGAAGTGGTCAAGTCCGTCATCCATCATAGTGCGGCAGCCTGTATCGCGTTTCACAACTATCCCAGTGGTCACTCACAACCCAGTCACGCAGATGAGCTGATCACGCTGCGATTGAAGGAAGCATTAGCGTTGGTCGACGTTCGCTTGCTGGATCATCTGATTGTGGGTGAAACGATGTATTCGTTTGCCGAAGCTGGGTTGCTATGACCCAGTAGCGCCGGGCGCTTCTCGCGCTCGGCGCATTTTTTTTGGGTGGCTGTGCTGAATGTATTGAGCGATGCGCGTGAGGCTTCTTAGTCCAAAGCAACGCAAGCAACGGAATCAGAAAAGAAGAAGAGGGCGGGATTGCTGATCGGTGGAGCGTGGCACACCATTCTCGCCGTCCAGACCCTGCGCGCGGCCCCCGGCCATATTGGGCTGTCAATGGCAAGCACCAATCAGCAATGGACGAATTTACCGAGAAACTAAGGGATTTTAGAAAGGACGCCGTCCTGAACGGACGGCTCCGGATGACCAACTGGTGCCCAGAAGAGGCACACCGTGTTCCATGTGAAACAAATAGTTACGTGCCTTAGTGGGTAATTTTTTGGAAATCAGTTCTTGTCTCGGTATTGCTCGAACCAAGCGACGATGTCTTTCGCTTTCCATCGCGGCCGGCCGACGCCGCCGCCATCTTTCGGCAGCCGGTAGGGCTTCGGGAAGTCTGGCAGGCACGCATAACGCTCACGGACCTGACTATCGCTGACCTTGAGATAGGCCGCAATTTCCTTGGTGCTCCATACATCCTGATGGATCGGGATGGACGGCGGTAGATTGGCCGCCAGCGCGGCAACCAGTTTTTCCAGCGCTTCCAAAGATTCGATGCTCATATCGGTACTCACATCTTTTCTGTGCTGTCTGGCGAACTAGACGGTGTTAACCACATGACTGGCGTACCGTATATCGCAAGCTTTAAAATCCCGCTTTCGGTATAACGCCTTGCGTCATAGGGCTGATAAAGCCATCGGTTAACGGCGAAATCATCAGGCGTTTTTAGTCCGGCCTCATATTCGCCCATGTGACCATCCGGCCATATAAGCTGCTCAGCATCGGTCAGCGTCTTGCAGCCAGCCTTATGCCTGATCGCGCCGCCCACGTTTTGCTGGCAGTAATTGCACCAAGTCATAGGTCCTATGCTTAGGTTCGCATCGGTCCGGCGAGCCAGGTCTTCTTCATGAATGCAGTCGCGGCACTCATGCGGCCAGCGGATACCGTGCTTGCATACCGCTGGTGAGGCCAGATGCTCGGTCATCGTGATGTTCTCCGATTCCACTTCGGAACAATCGCAGCCTGTAGCTCCGCTAACGTGCCTTGCGTGAACTGATCGTTAGGAAAGCTCATATCGATCATCAGTCCGCAATCACTGCAGTAGATGTAGTGGCATCCGTCGCAGGTGTCATCGTCTTGCTTTCCATGGAAATGCACGGCACCACCGCAGAACGGGCAAGGCTTGAGTTCCTCTACTGGGGTGAGCGGGTTATTCATCGCCGTCATCCGTCCAGTACGACATTTCTTCATCGGCCGCGCCTTCTGGATCATCCTCGAATCCATCAGACCATTCGGCATAGCTGCATGCATCAGCAACTTCGCTTGCACCGTCACCAGCACGTTCTATGAACCGTGCTTTCAATCGACGCATAAATTCCGCTTCTTCAAGTGCCATCACTGCTTCTCCGTTGGTTTAACAGGTGGTCTTGGGTCCGGTGATGAACCTGGATTGCTCTCAATGATGATCTTGGTCGGCCGACGAACGGTTGACTCAAGCACACCAACGAAGCACTCATGCGGCTGGCCGAACAAGAACGTCTTGTCGCATCTAGGACATTGCACAATATTGCTCATGGTTACTCCGGTTTTTTCAACTGCCGACCGGTGGCGGCTATCGTGGTATTCATGACTGCTCTGTTCCAGATTCATTATCGGCTCGACGCCGGCCAGCCTCGTAGCCACGCCTATATGCGTTCATCTCGCCTTCGGGAATCGCTGACAAGCGGCCGAACCAAAAACATGCGCCGCATGCGAATATCAAATTTAGCCAGTTCATGTCGTTGGTCCTTCTGCCTCAAGAGATAAGCGGTCCAGACGTTCAATTTCAGCGATCAGTAACGCTGCTGCACACACGCAATTGCGGCGATGACCCTTATCTTTAAGAACACCATCAAAGGGCCACGTAGCACTCGCAAGAAACGGTCGGTGTGCGTGCGTGGCGTACGCAGCAGCCGCTCGCGCAAGCTCGCCACACTCATGGTCATCGTCATGCTCTGCCGTCAACCCCTCGTCCAATATTTGGCGATCACGTTCTGCGATTATTTCAACGATAGCAGTACTGCTCATGGTGTTGGTCCTGATGTGGTCGGAGGGAGTCTCCAGGCGCGGCGCTCACTTAACTGAGCCGCTTTGCTTTCACGCAGGTCATAGACTTCCATGACGCGTTGCATCTCTCCCGGCGCATTCACCTTGGCAATGCATTCGTCATCGGTCTTGGTGTAGACCGGATAGTCTTCATGGTCGAACGTGTCGCACACCACGATCATGTGCCGCGCGCTTTGTTCAATGCCTCGATCAAACCAGCGCGAAATATCTGTTTGTGTCGTCATATCCATCACTGCTCCCCTCGGTCTGTAAACGATGTCATGCCGCGTCCCAGCGAGACAGCGCATAGTTGATGATCGGCGTGATCTGATAATCAGCCAGCGGCTTCGGCTCTGCGGACACCCACTGAGTGCCGACAGGCCAATACACGTCCGCTTCTTCAAGCGGCGGTCCCTGCGGCCTGGTCATCAGCGTCACGGTGCCGTCCTGCGGCATGCTGCGGTGAATTTCGTTTGGCGCTTGCTCGTACACATCGCCCGGCAGGTATTGCTCAGGCTGGCAAACGTACAATTCAACCTCATCCGGTTCGCCAATGAGGCCACCGCCTTCGCCGGTTGCAATGCGCGAATGCATGTACCGCATGCCCTGATTCCTGAATGGCACTACTCGATCATCTTTGAACACGAATCGGCAGTTGATCAGTTCTCCAGAAATGATCTCTGACCGGAGCGGCCACGGGTGCGTGTGCATCGTCGAGACATACTTGACGGTTAATGACGAGTCCCATACGTGGATTCGGCCAACATTCGCGATCTTGGTACGAATGAAGCCGAAGCCCTGCGCAGTCCATTCATAGGATGCCCACTTCTCAAGGATCGACTTTACAAGCGCTGATTGGATATTCATTCGAGTGGGTCCACTTCTCTAATGCCGCGGTCGTAAACGCGGCGGGTCATTGCCATGTTGGTATGGCCAGCTAACTGCATGGCCGCTTCGATTGATTTGTTATCCGACACGCACTTGGCGCGCAGATCATGGAATGTGAATCTTTGCTTCAACACGCCGCGCTTCAACGCTCGACCCATCCAGCGCTGCCACAAAGCCTTGAAGCCTTCGGATGTGTACGGCTGGCCATCGCGGCGGCGAATCAGGTACAGACGTGGCAGCATCGGCGGAATCCGGCGAGCACGTACAAGCAGTTCCTCGAACTTCGGCGTGATGCGTATGGCCATCTTTTTGCCGGTCTTGCCCTGCTCGAAGTACATCAGGCGCTTGGTGACATCGATCTGCCGCCAGGTAGCGCGCAGCAAATCGCCTTGCCGCTGGCCGCACATCAGCGCCAGTTCCATCGCAATCTTCACGGACGGCGATACGATGGCGTACAGCGCGGCGAATTCCTCATTGGTGATGTACCGGGTGCGGGGCTTCGTCTCGTTGCGCTCTACGCCTATGCAGGGGTTGCGCAGGTCATCGTGGGTATACCAACGCCCCACGGCCTTGGAGAACACGGCAGACAGCACGCTGATGTGCCTGTTGGCCGATACCTTGCCGGTGTCCACATCCAGGAAGCGGCCAACGTCGCGAGGCTTTACGGCTAGGCAGTCCATCTCACCGAACGTCGCACGCAGCCGGCGAATGATGGCCTGATAGTCGCGCTGGGTACGCGGTGCCAGTTTAGGCACGCACTCCTTCACGTACCTATCGAACAGTTCATTCATCGTGGTCATTTGTGACTACCTTCGTTCTGGGCAGATTTCATGCGCTCTATCTTTTCTGCAACGGCTTGCTCGATAAATTCAATCGACTTGCCATCGTTTCGATAGCCGCCCTCGAACGTTCCGTTATAGCCATCAGATTTCCAAAATCCACCCTCTCCACAAAAGCAGTCAGCGGAGTAACTGTATCCAACATGTTCGGACACCTTAGCTTGTAGAGCACACAGCCGACGAATTGCGTCGTTTGCATTCATGACTGTTTTCCTTCGGTTTGGAGAGATGCGAAGCGGGCTTGGTTGCGTAGGCGGGATAATTCACTGCAAGAGGTCTCCAATACCTCGCCGCATGTCCTGCACCGGAACGCAGTGATATTTTTTGCATCTCCAGGATGATGAGGTCTGATTCCGTCGAGGTTACAAGTCCTACCGGCAGCATCCGTTTCGATAAGAATTCTCTGACCGCACCTGCAGCCAGACTCAATGATATTTGCCTTATCTCCTTCGGTGGGCTGAGATACCACCACTCCAATGTCTGGATTGTTTTTGAATGTGCAGTTATGAAACCCTTCTTTGAGGGGCTGAGCATTCATGGCTGCGGCAATAGCTTCACGCGGCTCGCTGAACGCGCAGGCTTCTTTAACCCTCCATGCAATCGCGCACAGCAACTCTGGGGCTTGCGACAACAGCCAGCGAAACTGCTGAGCGTCCACCTCACATGACTTGAGACGGTTCACCTCGGCTTGAAGCTTTACCTTGTCGTCAATGAGGACATCGCAATGCTTGTCCAGCCGCTCGATCTCTTTCTCTCGCTCTGTATCTAGGGCGGCGGAATAACTAACGACGCGGACATGACTTTCCTTCAGTCGTTCAACCTCTGCTTGCAATGATATTGCCGAGTTCTGTGCGTCCTTAGCGTCTCGGTCACTGCGCATTCTGTCTGAGTGGGCATCGCACAATTCCTCAGTGAGGCGTGTTACTGAGGCTTGCAGCTCGGCAACTCTCACACGCAGGCAATCATGACAGTCGCAGTCAGCAACGTATTCGTGCGATGGCGTTAGTGGGTCTCTCATGTTGACTCTCTGTCGTCTGTGGCGGTGGTCTCTTTCACGCCAAAGCAATTGTTGTAATCGGCTCGCGTGTACTGTTTTATTCGATCAATACGGCGCTGCATTACATCAATGGCTCGACGCTTGCCTTCTTCAAACTGCTCATTCAAATCGCCATCGGTAGCGGCCACGTAAAACGGATGGACGTACTGTAGGTCGTTGAGTGTTAGCGGATGCATGTGAGGTCCTGGCTTAGGTTGCGACGTTACGCAGGTAGCAAACCCACGAAAAAAAGAAAATCATCAAAAGCAGTCGCACTACATCTGCGCCCAGCGACTGCTTCGGCGCTCTTGGGTATTCTGCTAACGCAATGGTCAGCGTTGTCATGGTGATTCCGACAATTCCCATCCAGAAAACTACCCGCAGATACGTATCAATGCCCATGCTTTCCTCTGTATTAGTTAGCAGTTGCGTCGAGACCAATGTCCCGCGCCCGGTTAATGTCGGCCATCTTGCTGGTATCGCCGCCGCGATCCGGGTGGTGTTCCATGCTCAATCGGCGATGCGCCTGTTCGATGTCTGCGCGGCTCGCGTCAGGACCATCAAGCCCAAGCGTCTGCCACCAGGCGGTAGGCGCAGGCAGCGCAGTGAACCCAGTGAACGCCTGCTCAACCATGCTACCGCTGCCCCATCGCTCGATACCGCGGAGAGCTGCGATGGTGTGCGAGATGGCGCGCATGTTGTCTTCAACGCGCTTCCAGCGATCACACGCGAAACACATGGGTTTGTTTTTGTGCTTGAAGTACACGGCCACGCCTGTGTCATCAATCCGCGGCTGGCTGGCATATGGCAGTCCGTCGCGGCGGGTCGCAAGATTGGACGATATGATCAGTCCTGACCCACCCATGCGCGCCACTTCGTTGGCCACATCCTTGATTGCCTTGCCGAGCGTTACATCGAAGCGTGAATTCTCCGGCCACTTCGTGCGTGGTCGGCCTGCCGGCCAGGTGAGCGGATATGCTTCTGTTGGTATCACTTGTAACTTCCTAATCTAAGCAGCGGTTAGCCGGGCCGACGCAGCATCACTTGCAGACTTGATCAACGTTTTGTCGTTCTTGGCCATCGAGTCCCACAACTTGCGGCGCTCTTCTTCCAGTGCAGCGAACGATGACGTGCTGTCACACGCTTCGTAACGATCAAGCAGCGTGTTGATGGTTTCGTCTGATGGCGGCGAGGCAACGGCGAGCGGCTTCACAGTGAACGGCTTGCGGCTTGCGCGCGTGGCGGTCAATGCCATCGTGACCGGTGCCTCGATGTGTGACATGTGGCTGATGCGAATGCCGCCTACCTTCTGGCCGCCAAACATCACATCGGGATCGCGATAGAGCGTCATCGAGCGGCCAACGTATTGCTTGGCATCGGCGCCCCATACTTGCACCAGTACGCGGCGCATGGACTTGCATACCTTGTATGGTTTGCCACCGTCATTCTCGAAGTGAATCGCGACTGGCTGTTCGTCGCCGGCTTTGAATCGCACGTCAGCCACGCGAATGGTCATGGTCTGGCCGATCAAATCGTCCGCGTTCAATTGATCTGACTTGGGCGCAATGGTCTGCAGCATATTCATATAAACATCTCCTGTTCAACGCGACGCTCGGTAGGCGTCAGGCGTTGCTTGGTTTTGAGTGCGTCTTGGTAGATGGCCAGCTTCTCGGCGAGACGCTTCTCGAATTCGCCGGCAGCATTGATGATGAGTTCTTGCACTTGCGGCATGGGGTGCACACGGATCACCGCCATTGGCATGCCGCCGCAGTAGCTGATGAAGTCGATCCATTCGAGCTCAGCGACTAGCATGCCGGTCTGAATTTGAATCACGAAATCGGCAGGGATCGTCTGACCCATGTCAATGCCCATGTTCTCGATGATGGTTTGCGCCTGGTACTTCTGGCAGCGGCTCTTGCATTCAATGGCGCCAACCTTGCCAACCAATCCATCGGGCGAATAACCGAGCGTGAAGCCCCACTTGTCGTTGGTGATGAAGCCCATGTCATCGACCGGTGCGTAGTGCTTGGCGTATTCGATGCGCGCTTCTATTTCATCCGCTTGGCCGCGCAGCATCGCGTCACCGATGTAACTCGGCTCGACGTGTTTCGTGACGCGCTGGGCAAGCAGCTCGTACATGTGCGCACGTTCCTTGTCGTTCGCCGCCGGCTTGAACGTGGGCGTGATGATCAGCTTCATTTCTGATGCTGTGAGCAGCCCGCAACGAGCGGCAAGCCATTCATCTGAACCTTGAATCAGGTTTGGATAGCGCTTGATCATGCTTTCACCAGCACCAGCCGGCCGCGGCGATTGTTCGAGATGTAGAAACCGCGGTTGCACCAGTAGCGAACTACTTGAATCAACGGCGTGCGCATGTTGGGGAACAGGATGATGTTGGTAGCCATGATCATTCCGCCTGCTTCTTCAACAGCATTGGCAGCTCGCGATCGTCACTAGCATCGAACTTCGATTGCTTGGCGCGTAACGCAGCGAGGTCTTTCGGCGTCGGCGTTTGAATACGTGGCTCGAGCGCTTTGCTTTCACGCTCGTACTGCTTGTAACCGCGATAGAGCATCAGCCAGGCGCCAGCGAGTAATAGAGCAAGAGCGAGGAAGGCGAAGGCGATCATTGCGCAACCTCCTTAACTTCAACCGTTGTCACTGGCAGTGCATCGAGTTCTGCAAGCGCTTGTTCATATCGATCAGCGCAATCATCAAGACCTTTGTCGCGTGCCAGACCGATGGCCATCATCAATGCAGCACTGATTCGACCAGCCAGCGCGCCTTCAATTAAGAAACCGGCTTTCATGCTCATCGTGCGATCTCCCCGAACTCTGGCTGACACACTTCATCCGCCATCAATGCCTGCCACGTGCGGCGATCGCGCTGGCAACGCTCGTCCCATTCCGGATTGCGCGGTTGCAGATCACGCAGGGCCAGCTGACGTTCGTATTGAATGACCGTCATCACGCGCAGCTCTTCTGGATCGAGCAGAGGCTCGCCAGTCGCTTCGGCTAACGAATGGAAGTAGGTGGCCAGCACATCGAGGTTGCGGCCGGTGACTAGCCAGCGATCAAGGCTGCTCAAGTCGCTGTTGTCGTAAACAGGAGATTCGATCGCGCGCGCTTTGATCTGCAGCGTCTCGCGCTGTGACTCGCGGCGATCACGCTCGGCTTTGAGCTTGATGGCGAGGCGGTCGATTTCGTTATGTGACTGATTACGCATCTTGTCTCCCGACCAGCGCAGTGCTGGGATGGGGAAACTATTCCCCAATCAAGATGCGGTGTCAAGGAAAATTTTCCCCAACAAGAAAAATTATAGCGCCTTGTGCTCTGCTGGGATCGTGACGGCCCGCTCTGAATGATCGGGTTCAGTTGGTCTTTGGCGCAGTTTTACGATGATTTCCAACGCGCTGCCGTCACCGAGTTGAGCGCAATCGTCTAAGCTTCTTCTGACGTAAGGCCCAGGATCCAGTCGGCGTAATATTTTTCGATAACGCGCCGTCAGCTCTTTTTCAAGAGCCAAGAATGGAGTGATGCAGGCAGATCGCGCCGCTCGCGTTAAATCGCTGGCCGTAACCTCCGCATAGGCGTTTATAGCAGCGTATCTCTCGACGCAATCAACGTATGCCATGCAAGCGTCAGTGGTTGGATCTGTAGACGCGCGCGTGGCTTGGGCCTTTATTGGCGGAGGCTCAGTCCACGGTTCTACTGGCTTAGGCACATGGCAGCCACAAACAGCGCCTGCCACTATCGAACAAACAAATATTTTACGCATCCATGCCCGCCTGACTATTTGCTTTTGTACTTCGCTGCCATCTCTGCAACGCCCAAAATCTTCTGGCGATCCTCGTCAGTGGCGTCATAAAAGTCGTCAATCAATTTTTCAATGACGTTCGCCTGAACGAGAGAGTTCTGAAGATCATGGCGCAGTAGTTGCCACGACTCCAAGCCAAATACCGCCGCTACGGCGTCAACGTTGGTAAGCGTTGGCTCAAATCTGCCATTCAGCATGTTGTTCAGGGTCTTTCGATCAATGCCGGCTTTTTCTGCAACACGCGGCGCCGTTGTCTGATTTGACTCAATCAATACCTTGATGTTGTCAGCGACCAGTTTGGCGGGCTTTTTCCTAGGATTTTTCATGGGGAAATGCTTCCACACGCCCCGGGGAAAGTGCTCCTTGACAAATGGGGAAACATTTCCCCACAATCGACCTATGTCACTACTCGAACAAACGCAATCGCTACTCACAGCTTCGCTGGCCTCTGGGTTAAGTCTCAAGGACGTCGCCGACGAATCAAGTGGCGAAGTCGTCTATGAGTGGCTGAAGAAATTTTCGGCCGGAAAGATTGAAGACCCTGGTGTGACACGTGTGGAGGCACTTCACCGGTGTCTCAGTCGCATACAGCAGCGCACGCTGGACGCTTAAACCATGTCGCTGCCACTCAAAGACTGCCGCACCGGTATACCCGAATGGGTCGACATCTGGCTCGACATCGAAGCCGCATCGACTGGCAAAGACAAGTCCGCGATTACTCGCGAAATCATTACTGCGTGGGGTAAGGCGAAATTGCATGCCCACAAGGTAGCAACGAAGCGTTTGCAGGCAAACGGAATGCAGCCGGAACTGTTCGCCGATGACATGGAAGACGCCGGCACATCGCGGAATCAGACGGGGAAGGGCGGACGATGACGTTTTTTTTACCCGCTCAACATTGCATAAGCCCACACCACCGCAGAATGATTTTGCGCGATGAGGCGTTCCCTGAAAGTCTCACAACCTCAACGATCGCTGTACAAATTTTACCTACACCCCGGTGCACCCGAGCGTCACGGGCCGCTTCAATGCGGATGCTGACGACACGTTTTATTCATGAGTCACGTGTTCATAAAGCAACCTTGAATGCTGGTGGTGGACTGGCCTCACGCGCCGCTACTCACCCACGCGACCAGCACCCTTCAATCGATCAAGCCCTCCCGTCCGTGACCGTCATTGCGCTGCGGTCGCTGGCCCTGTTCAAGCCAGCCGGGAGGGTTTTTCTATGAATTGGTACAAGCGACACATCGGCGACTACATAAAAGATTGCGCGCACCTCTCATTAATTGAGCACGGTGTGTACTCGCGCTTGCTCGATGTTTATTACACCCGTGAGTCCGGCATTCCTGATGACCAGGCAGCGCGACTTGTTGGTGCTCGCAGCAAGGAAGAACGAGCTGCACTCAAGGCGGTGTTAAGTGAGTTTTTCCAGCTAAAAGAAGGCATTTGGACGCAAGCTCGTTGTGAGGAAGAGATCAGTGCAGCGAGTGAAGTAGCAACTACGAATCGTGAAATTGCACTCCAACGTGAAGCTAAAAAGCGTGCTGAAAAGGAAGCACGAGAGAAGCACGAACCGACCACGAATCGTGCTCAAAGCGTGCAACGGTCTGATCACGAACCGACCACCTCCCAGACTCCAGACTCCATAAGCCATAAGCCAGACACCAGTAAGAACCAAGAGCAACTCGCTATCGCTCGTGCTTGGCCGGGGTTGGAAATAGATCAGTTCGATCGATGGATCGAATACCGCAAGCAACGCAAGCCAGCCATCAAGCCTGCGAGCTATCTGGCACTTGCCAAAGAACTCACCAGTTTTGCCGAACAGCAGGCAACCGTCGTGCAGCACAGCATCGCGAATGGTTACCAAGGCTTGTTCCCGCCAAAGACCAACGGCGCATCAGTCACGACCCTGAAACCACGAACAACTCGATTCGAGCAAGCCATGCAGGCGCTTGGAGATACCGGCGATGAAAGCATCAAGTTTTAAACCATCCGCACGTGCTATGCGTGTATGGAAACGCCTGACTGAGTCGTATGGCGAACGATTCACGCAGCAATATGGCCCTATGCCAAACGAGTCATGGTGCGAAGTCATCGACCATGCGAGTGACAACGCAATTTCGCTGGCACTAGCTTCGTTCAAGGCGAGCCATCTCCAGCATCCACCGACGTTGCCCGAGTTTGAATCAGCGGTCACCAAAGCGCGTGGTCCATCGACAAGCGCTGATCAACCCGACGTGCGCGAGGAATTGATCAAGTACATCAAGCGATCGATGAACCTCAAAGGCCGGCAACTGATGGGGCCATGGTCTTGGATAGTTCGCTGGCATCCAGGCAAAAACCAGCGCGGTGAGCACGTCGAGAAATGGGCGCCTGAGTACCTTGGCGTAATCATTCCGGCAGAAAGCGAACATGACGGACTACGCGTGATGGTTGCCGACATGGTTGCTGCTGATGCGTTTCGGAACAAACCTGCGCTGCGAGTAGTGCAACCGGGAGCATCACACCCATGACCCTCGCGCGCGCGTTTGGCCCAAGCGACAAGGGGCGAGCAATGCCGCTCACGACCACTGGAAACGCTGCTGCTGAGAAGCGAGCACGCAAAGTGCTGGATCAATGCGATGAGGTGTTTCGCCGCTACGAATTCGGCATGCAGCGCTATTGCGAATTCAACGCTGGGCGAAAGCAGCGGTTCGTTCCACGTGACACGGACACGATCGACTACGACCAACCAATCACCGAAGGCATCGAGGTTCGCGAACACGCAACGCTCGGTGAGTTTTTACGTTCACAGGCTAACGGGGAGAAATAATCATGATCATCGAATCGATCGCAGAAATTGGGAAAGCGCTGAACATCCGCGCTGAGAAGGCCAAAGACGAAACGCCGATCGTCGTTGCTCACATGGGCTTCAAAGGCTTGCTTATCGCCCGCGAAGTGATTGATGCACTGTTGGGGCAAAAGATCGGCTGGGCACAAAGCACGCTGTACGACGAGCTGGGCGCACCGGTTGCACGCATGAGCCTTGATCTGCACAAGCTCGAAGTGTTCGTCACCGGCGCCATCAAGGGCAATGACGAGACGCAGGAAAAACTCGTGCTTACCGATGCATCGCTGACCGACATCGTCATCACCCTTAGCAGCGTCACGCCAAATCTTGCACTGCTGCAAGGCTCGTTGTCTTGGCAGGCAGCAGGGGATGAAGTGGCAGACGCTGAGCCGCTGTTGGGAAAAACCTGCGTCATGAACGTCAGCCTCAGCGCGAACAAGCAGGGCGATCTGCTGAAGGCGGCCTAACCGTGAGCATGCCCAAGTACGCAGGCCGCCGTGACAACAACGACCCAGCGCTCAAGCAGTTCGCTGAGCGCTTGGGTTGGTGGCTCATCAAGACCGATGAGCCGACCGACTACATCGGCTTTCGTCGCGGTGTGTGCCACCTGATCGAAATCAAGAATCCCGACTGCAAAGGCCACGCAGACGAGTACACGCAGAAGCAGCGCATCTTCCACACCGATGCGTTCAACCGCGGCGTGCGGATCCTTGTGTGGCGCACGCAGCAAGATGTTTTAGACGACAGCAACGCAAGGGCATCAGCGTGACCAACAAAACAGATCCATGTGAACAACTCGCTGCAACACTCGGCCGCGTGATCAGCAATAGCCGCGTCGAGAACGTTGCGGCGATGTCGTACCTGCAAGCATCACTCGCTCAGTGCGCCGTGCAAGCGTTAATTGATCTGCTGCGGAATCAAAACGTCATCAGCCAAGAACAAATTCAGCGCGCACTCGACCATGCGTACAAAGAACGATTCGAGCAGCTCGCCGGCAGTCAGGGTGTTATCGCTGGCGCCGCACCATCGGCCATCAGGGGCAATTGAGGTTCACATGCAGCAAGTAGATTTAATTCGTCAGCGCGTCACACGCGGCATGTACAGCGAGCTCACACGGCTGCGGCAATACATCAGCATGACCGACGGCAACCAAGAAGCCGTCGACAGGCTCATCGGCGAATCAGGTAACGCCATCCACGCTGAAGTGGTGGCGCTCATCATGGCGAGGCTAGGCAATGAAGTCGAAACACCCGTGGCGGACTCGAACTCTAGTGTTCGGCGCGCTATCTCCAGAGTACGTGGCAAATAGGTCCTTTAAAAATGGCCAAAAAAGGAACATTCACGAAGGGCGACCCAAGAGCGGGGAGGCCAAAGGGGACGCCGAACAAGGCGACCCAAGAGTTTCGGCTGACTGTCCAGAAGCTACTCGATGAGAACACGGAGAACGTATCGAGGTGGCTGGCGGTAGTTGCTAAGACGAATCCAGCTCGCGCGTTAGATTTGCTCGCTCACCTGGCTGAGTTCGCTGCGCCCAAGCTGTCACGTACTGAGCTGACGGGCGATCAAGGCAAGCCAATCGAAGTGCAGATTGTGCGGTATAGCGAGAAGTGATCCAGCTACCGAACAACTGGAAGCCGCGCCCGTACCAAATGCCGTTATGGAAAGCGCTTGAGGAAGGCTGCCGGCGCGCGGTAGCGGTATGGCATCGTCGAAGCGGCAAGGATGATGTCGCGCTACATTGGGCGGCAGTGTCAGCAATCCAGAAGCCAGCGACTTATTGGCATCTGTTGCCGCAATCGAATCAAGCACGCAAGGCTGTGTGGGATGCGGTTGATCCACACACCGGCATTCGTCGTATCGATTGGGCATTTCCGAAAGAATTGCGTGAGACAACGCGCGAGCAAGACATGCTCATTCGCTTCAAGAATGGTTCCACGTGGCAAGTCGTTGGCTCAGATAACTATAACGCGCTGGTGGGTTCGCCGCCTTATGGGGTGGTGTATTCGGAATACATGCTGAGCGATCCTAATGCCTGGTCGTTTATTCGCCCGATCATGCGCGAAAACGGCGGGTGGGCATTGTTCAATGGCACGCCACGCGGTCGCAATCACTTGCATGGCCTTTATGAGCTGGGTCAACGCGAAGATGGCTGGTTCTCTGAACTGCTTACTGTGGCTGATACCGGCGCAATGAGCATCGACGATGTGGAGAAAGAGAGGCGTGAGATTGCCAGCGAACGCGGTGATGACGAGGCCGACAACATTATCAAGCAGGAATACTTTTGCAACTGGGATGCGGCCATTCCAGGTAGCTATTACGGGCGCATCATTGCCAAATTGGAAGCAGCTGGACGCATCACCAATGTTCCCTATGATCCACGGTTGCCAGTTATCACTGCATGGGACATCGGAGTGGGTGACTCAACCGCAATCTGGTTTATTCAGCAGGGCAAACAGTCGGTGAACTGGATCGACTTCTATGAAAACTCAGGCGTTGGCGCCGACCACTATGCGCGAGTGTTAAAGGACAAGCCGTATCTCTACGAAGGTCATTACTTGCCGCACGATGCCGATGATCGTGAGTGGGGCAATAACGCATCATCACGCATCAGCGTACTCAAAGGACTGGGTGTGAAGCCATGCCGGGTGTTGCCTAATGCAAGCGTCGATGACGGCATTAATGCGCTGCGCATCCTGCTTGAGCGCAGTTACTTCGACAAAACCAATTGCGAGCGCGGCTTAAACTGTCTGCGTCAGTACCAGAAAAAATGGGATGAAAAGCTCAAGCGCTTCGCGAGTGCACCGTTGCACGATTGGACATCGCACGCGGCTGATGCGGCGCGGTACATGGCACAAGGACTCAAAGCACCGAAGGAGGGCGGCCATGCATCAAGACCACGATACGCCGTTACGTGAAGATCCTGAGCGGATTCGCGAGAAGCTTGCCCAGTTGCGAGAGGAGCTGACAGCGCAGGAATACGCTATCGTCTCTGCCCGCCTGCTTGATCAGCTCAAACAGCCTACTCGTAGACCACGCTACGCTGTGACTTAGTTTCCAAAAGTTTGACACGAGGTGCAATGTGAAAAGCTGGCTTACGAGAGAACAGTCTTGCCCAAACAATCACGGCGTTCCTGACGGGCTGGAACTGAGTTATGAGGTTTTCGTCCAAAAGGGAGAGCTATGGGGTAGGGCTCAATGTGGCGGGTGCAGTTTTCACGCAGAGTATCGTATTTGGCCTGTAGATGAAGTGGCAAAGGAATGCGCTTCCCTTCTTGCGAAGGCAGCTGATCGCGCGCGCAGAATACGTAGTGGAGAGATAGAACCTTGACTTGAATCCGTTCAAACCTTCCCCGATGTTCCAAGCAACATTCGGAGGTCGGCATGACTGGCGTAGTCAACACGATGAAAAAGGTTTGGACGGCGTCCACCAAGAAGGGCGGCATCATCAATAACGCTCTCGACCCAGGTGGCTTTACTCGCGGCCGTGCATTGACCGCCAATAGCTTCATTCACGCCTCGATCGATCCCGCTGGCACGTTCACGAAGCAGGACAACCGCATCAATCAAGGTTTACCATTCGACAAGATCAGCAAGTCAGGCTCCAGCATGGATAAGCCGGGCGGTTACGAACAGATCGCGCAGGAGGAAGCGGACGCACAAGCGGCGGTCGACAAGCTCAACGCCACGCCACCAACTATCAATGCTGCCAATAATGCTGCGCGCCAACAGTCAGACCGCCTGCGCCGGCGCCGCGGTGTGCTGGCGAACATCTACGGAGGCTCGAGCACTCCCAGTGTCGGCCAAAAAGTGTTGCTCGGCTCATGAGCGACGACGCCAAGAGCATTATCAGTCACCAGGAGCAGCTCGCTGGCAAGCGCTTCAACTTCGATTCGTGGTGGCAGCAGATCGGCGAGCGCGTGCTGCCATCGCAAGCCACGTTCACGGTCAAAGGCATTGAGCAGGGCGAGAAGCGCACTGAACGTTTATTCGATGCCAACGCCGTCACCGCCAACGAACGCTTTGCCGCCGTGATGGAAGATTTGCTCACGCCTCAAACGCAGATCTGGGCAGGCATGGCACCAGAGGATGATTCGTTCGAAGACGATCAAGAGGTCAAGGAATATCTTGAGCAGGTGAACAAGATTCTGTTCACGATGCGCTACCGGCCGCGCGCGAACTTCATCAGTCAGAAAAGCCAGGGTTATCTCAGCCTTGGCGCATTCGGCAACAGCTGCCTGTTCATCGATGAGATTGTCGGCGAAGGTGCGCGCTACAAGCAGATCCACATGTCAGAGGTGTTCTGGTCTGAGAATCACCAAGGCACGATCGACACACTGTATCGCCGCTTTCCGTTTTGCGCGGTCAATGCGTTGCGTCGCTTCGGTATGCGCTTGCCAGAAAAGATTCGCAGCACAGTCGACAAGAATCCGTATCAAGAATTCGAATTCATCCATTGCGTGAAGCCGAATGAATCATATGTGCCGGGCGCAGTTGGGCCGCGTGGCAAGCCTTATTCGTCGTACTACGTGACCACAGACGAACGCACAGTAGTGGAGGCAAGTGGTTACAGCAGCTGGCCCTATGCTATTGGGCGCTACATGCTGGCGCCAAATGAAACCTATGCGCGCTCTCCCGCCATGGCCGCGTGGCCGGCGATCATGACCATCAACGAGGAAAAGAAAACCATTCTGCGCGCCGGGCAGAAGGAAGTTGACCCGCCCGTATTGCTGCAAGAGGATGGCTTGCTCGAAGCCTTCAACATGCGTGCCGGCGCATTGAACTATGGCGCGGTGTCGAATGATGGCACTCCGCTGGCGGTACCGTTCAAGTCTGGCGCGAATATCCCGCTTGGCCTTGAACTGATGAACATCGAAAAGCAACACATCGAGGATTCGTTCCTGGTGTCGCTGTGGAGCATGATCGCCGACGAGAACATCAAGACCGCAGCGCAGGTGTATCAACTGGCGCAGCAGAAATCGACGTTGCTTGCGCCGATCATGGGCCGCAGTCAGTCCGAAGACTTAGGACCGATGATCGCGCGCGAACTCGACATCGCCGCCAAAGCGAACTTATTGCCGCCTATGCCGCAGCAATTGCTCGATCGCGGCGCCGGCTACAAGATCGAATATCGCTCACCACTGGCACGCATGGCGCGCGCACAAGATGGCCTTGCGATTCAGCGCACGTTCGAAAGCGTTGCATCGGTCGCGCAGATCAAGCCTGACGTGTTCGACAACTTCGACGTTGACGCTTCCGCACGTGAGATCGCAGACATCAACGGCATGCCGGCCAAATTGTTGCGCGATCCGAAGGAAGTACAACAGATTCGTCAGCAAACTCAGCAATCTCAGGCATTGCAGCAGGCGGCCGAGGTGGCGCCGCAAATTGCGCAGACAGCCAAGACCGCTGCTGAGGCAGACCAGATTCGCGGCGCGCTATGAACAAACAACAACAAGCGCTTAAACGAAAGCGCAAAGCCTACGCAGATACTTTCATTGGGGACGGGGATAAACCGCATACCGCGGCGCAGATTGTTCTGTCCGACCTCAAGCGTTTTTGTCGTGTGAACCGTGGCGGGCTGGTCATCAGTCCCGTCAGCAAGACTGTGGACCCTTATGCAGTCATGTACCAAAACGGTTTGCGCGATGCGTTCGAGCACATCCGATTGATGCTCGAATGGGACATTGCCAACATCAACGAGGACAGCACAAATGTTCAAGATCAAGCCGATTCTGAGTGAAGCCAATCCGGGCGACATAGCGCCTCCTGGTAATGGCTCTGCACCTCCACCAAATTCAGCACCACCATCCGGAGACGCAGCAAATCAAGCTTGGTTTCCGGAGGCGCATAAGGGATTTGTCGAAACGAAAGGCTGGAAAGCACCTGGCGATGTGCTCGAAAGCTACGTCAATCTTGAGAAGTTGATCGGTGCTGATCGCGCCGGACGCACTGTCGTATTGCCCAAGGACGAGAATGACGCAGAAGGCATGAAAGCATTCCGCGCCAAGCTTGGTGTGCCGGAAACACCAGAAGCGTACGAACTGCCATTGCCTGAAGGTGATAACGGCGAATTCGCGAAGACGGCGGCATCGTGGATGCATAAAGCAGGCGTACCAAAAGCCGCAGCGCAAGACATTGCGAAAAACTGGAACGAACACATGAAGGCGCTGGTGCAGGCTTCCGAAGTTGAAGCGCAGCAGAAGGCAGAGCAAGAACTCAGCACGCTGAAGTCACAATGGGGTCAAGACTTCGCGAAGAACGAAGAGCTCGCGCGTCGCGGTCTGCGAGAGATCGGCAAAGGCGCAGGCCTCGATGACAACGACATCGGTGCACTTGAGTCGACACTCGGCACGGCGAAGATGCTCAAGATGTTTGTTGAACTCGGTAAAGCAAACGCAGAACCAGGCTTTGCTGGCAATGGCAGTCCAGGCTTCGGCATCAACAAATCGCAGGCGCAGACCAAGCTCAACGAGATCAACGGCAAGCGCGCATCGGGCGAGATCACTGATAAGCAATGGAAGGACACCTACGAAGCTGAAGTCGCCAAGCTTGCAGAGATCGTTTACGGCTCTTGATTCCGTTATTTGATTGAATGATGTTCCAGTTCAAGCCGTACTTCGGTGCGGCTTCGAACGTGGACAAGCTCGGGCACCGAGCCCCACTGACTGGCAGCTAAGTGCTGCTCGTCCTAGCCGGGATGATTCCGGTTAGAAGTGGCCCCGATAGGACAAGCCCTTCGCGAACTTCATAAGTTTTCGGAGCAGCCATGTCTGTCAATATCCCTACTTGGTACGTACAACAGTACAACCAGAACATTCAACAGCTCGTGCAGCAGAAGAAATCTCGCTTGCGCGATGCTGTCACCACCGGCACGCATGTCGGCACCTCTGCCAGCCCTGTTGATCAGGTTGGCGTCATCGAAATGCAGGACGTCACGGACCGGTTCGCGCCGATGCCGCGCGTTGATGCACCGACTGATCGCCGCTGGGTGTCGCCGTACGATGCTGACTTGCCTCAGCTGATCGATTCTTTCGACAAGCTGCGGCTGCTCACCGATCCAAAGAGCATCTACGTCACCAACGCAACGTCGGCCGCGAATCGTAAGTTCGATGATCGCATCGGCGCCGCATTCTTCGCAGCTGCTCAGACCGGCGTGACCGGCGCTACCAGCACCTCGTTCGACACCACAAATCAAGTGGTGGGCGTGAACACTGGCGGCACTGCAAGCAACATCAATGTGGCCAAGCTTGAGGCAGGCCGCAAGATTCTGCTGGCCAATGAAGTTGAACTCGAAAACGAACAGATCTTCGTTTGCTTGACCTCGTCCGAGGACAACGCACTGCGCAACGAGCTGCAAGTGATCTCGATGGACTTCAACGAAGCCCCAGTGTTCAACGACATGGGTCTGATCATGCGCTGGCGTGGATTCAACTTCATCCACAGTGAACGCTCGTGGATCACTTCGACCGCCACCGATGATCAATCCGGCTCGTCTCGCCAGATCCCCATGTGGGTGAAGTCGGGTATGTATCTGGGTATCTGGAACGAGATCAACACCAACATCTCTCAACGTAACGATCTGCGCGGCGAACCGTGGCAGGCGTACACCAAGATGAGCGCCAACGGCACTCGCTTGGAAGAGAAGAAGGTCGTCAAGATCTGGTGCCGATAACCGCTGATTTACTGAGGACACTCTCATGGCTGTTGTAACTTTAAAAGCGGCATCGATCACGAATCGTGACGCTTCTCCTCGCGTACTGAGTAACGCGCCGCTGTCGGCCGGCTCGGTGCGCCGTTTCTTGGGCTTTGTCGAAGCTGCCAACGGCGACTCGATTGGCTCCAAGTACATCCTGGGCCAGATCCCCAGCAACGCATACGGCGAAATCATGAAGCTGTATTGCGATGCCATTACTTCTGGCGCCGGTGACTTGGGCATCTATCGAACCACTGTCGACGGTGGCGCTGTTGTAGACGTGGACTTTTACGCGTCTGCTCAATCGATCGCCTCTGCAATCACGACCGGCACGGAGATTCAGCACGAAGCTGATGCCACCGATAGCGGTGTTGGCTATGGACTAGCGGACCTTGAAAAGCCGCTGTGGCAACGCCTGCAGCTCTCTGCCGACCCAAAGGTTGTGTACGACGTGGTGTTGACATTGACCGCTGCAACGACTGCAGCTGGCACGGTCGCGCTGCGTGGCGAGTACGCGGTCTGAATATCCCCGAGGCTCGGGACTGACACCGAGCCGTTTTCCATGGAGATTTGTGTGGTTGAAGTCACTCACAAGACCTGCGCACGCTGCAAGGTAGAAAAGCTTGCAGCAACCTTCTATCGCGACAAGCGGACGAAGCGCGATGGTCTTATGGGTTCGTGCAAAGAGTGTCATAACTCGCGAGTCGTCAATTGGCAAAATTCTAATCGGGACAAGGTTAGGGCCGCCGTTTTGGCTCGTCATCGAAATAACGTTGATGGTGATCGGGTCGCGCTCAAGGCTTGGCGTGCCGCTAATCCTGAAAGAACTAAGCAGCAATGGGTTCGTAGTCGCGCCAGAAACGGCACTGCTATATATGCGCGCAATGCTGCTCGCACAGAACAGCAGCGGCGTGCGACTCCAGCGTGGGCAAACAAATTCTTCATTGAAGAAGCTTATGAGCTTGCTCGTTTGCGAACAAAAGTTACTGGTTTTAAGTGGCACGTTGATCACGTAATTCCCCTCAAAGGGAAGAACGTTTGTGGTCTGCATGTCGAAACTAATTTCGCCGTGATTCCAGCGGCAGTTAACGTGAGGAAGCAAGCTAGCTTCCTTGCGGCGTAAGGAGAAGGCTCTTGGCAGACAAGTTCTATGGCATCGCCCTCGGTGGCATGCAGCCCAAGGACGTGACTGAAGCCGGTTCGACGACTTCCGCAGTGGTCGAACTTCGCATCAACGACACGGTGTATGGCAGCAAGCTGCTAGTACAGCAAGCGCTAGAAGCCATCGTGAATTACATCGCAACCAAAGAAACCACGCCAATTGGTTGATGTATGGCAACGGTTACACCAACAGTCCAATACATACCTAACGGACAGGCCAATGCGGTATTGGTCACCTGGTCCAACATGGCAAATGGCGATGTGGGCGCGCCCGTTGAAGGTGTCGACTATGCCGATCGAACAGTTCAATTCGGTGGAACGTTTGGAGTAGGTGGATCGGTTACGTTTGAAGGTAGCAACAACAACAGCGCTTACGTGGCACTGACCGATCCACAAGGCAATGCCATCACAAAGACGGCTGCCGCACTTGAAGTGATCGAAGAGGGTCCGCGCTATGCACGTCCCAATGTCACAGCGGGTGATGGCTCTACTGCGATAACAGTCACGCTGTGGGGCCGGAGGTCGCGATGAGTTTACGTGATCGTGTGCGATCATTCATGAACCCCGATGCTGTCACCCATGTGGTGAATCCAAAGGGATTACTGAATGCGAAGTTTCAGCCACATGTTGCTGCCAGTTCGTCAATTCGGCGCCGCACAACGATGACTGAGCATGGTTCTGTATTACGTCCTGATGAACAACACCCGAAGCGTGGCATGTGGGTTCGTTATGGAAACCGCACAGGCATTCTGACCAACCTGGAAGCAGGCGACATCGCGACTGTGATGCTCGTCGATGACCAAGATGGAACGAATTCGCTCGAAGTACACACACCCGGCTCACAGATTCGTCAGGCTTACTTCGAGGAACTGCCGGTAGCACGTCGGCCTTCCTATGCTGATGCGGCGCGCTTCGGCTATGTTAGGAAGCCAGCATGACCATTCTCGTCCCCAACAACGGCGAGTCAGTTGCTTTGCAATTGCTAGTGAACAAGATCACCACGCCGGAGAATCTGAAATACCAGCTGTTTGCGACCAATATCACGCCCGCTGAGACTGATACAGCGGGTACGTATACGATCGCCACTGGTGGCGGTTATGCAGATAAGACACTCACTGGAGCAAGCTGGACTGCAACGCCTGGTGCGCCATCGAACGTGGCCTATGCGCAGCAAACGTGGACGTTCACTGGTGCATTGACGACCAATGCCACCATCTATGGATACATTGCTGTCCGTGCGTCAAGCGGCGACATCATTCTCGCTGAAACATTCAGCAGCTTCACTCCGGCAAACAACGGTGATCAGATTCTGCTCACGCCACAAATCACGGCGGACTAATTCATGCGTAACGTATGGGGCGCGCCCCTGATTATTCAGCAAGTAGATGGAACTGCATTAACCAATACGACTACTGCAACCTCGCTGCTGCCAACTCAGGCAAAAGTGAACTTGGCTCCGAATACCGATCTGAATACCGGCATCAAAATGAAACTGTTTGCCGGTGGCCGCATCAGCACTGCTGCCTCTACGCCTGGCACGTTGACGTTTGATGTCCGCTTCGGTTCCGTCGTCGTGTTCAATGGCGGAGCATCTGGCACGCTTGCAACATCTGCATCCAATCTATCTTGGTGGCTTGAGATTGATCTTATCGTTCGCACCATTGCTACAGGCGTGAACTCCAATGTAATCGGGATTGGCAGACTGCTTACTGCGGCATTGTCGGCCACTACGCCTATTGCGCTGCTACCAACCTCATCGCCAGCAGTGGGTACATCATTCGACAATTCGCTTACCACCAATACAGTCGATCTCTTTGCTACATGGTCAGTTGCTAACGCATCAAACAGCATTCGCTGCGACATGTTTGGGTGGTCGTTGGAGAACTAAGTCGTGCACCTGCAATCTTGGGCTGCACGCGCAAGAAGGACGAAATATGCCGCTCTTCCGGTGGTGGTGACGCCGGGTGTTTGGTACGACGTAACGCCTGCCGGCATCAGTCTTGATCCGGACTATGGCGGCGCACCTGGTAGCGGCGGCAATTTTGGTTTCGAGTCAGTTTGGCATGACTCATCGAATGTCGGCACGTTCTATGCGATGTGTCACTTGCAAGGTGTATGGAAATCAACCGACGGCGGCGTAACGTGGACTGGTCCCATCAACACCGGCACTAATGGCGCGGCGATCACGGCCAGTGCTGGATGCGTAACGGGAGCGGCAACAGGTGGAATACCGGTTCTTTATGTCAATGTCGGTCGCGGCAATCTTGGCTTTTATAAATCCACCGACGGTGGTGTGAATTGGTCAACCACTGATTTAAGTCCGCCATTGCCAGACGGTCGCGAAGACATCTATCCAGAATCTGTCAATCCCTACAACAAAGACCATGTATTAACGACCGCGCACGAAAACAACTACATCATTCACAGTACGGATGGTGGTGCCACGTGGTCTAACGTGACCATGCCAATCAGTCCAAGTGGCGGTAGTTGCTACATCTTTTATATCGACACAGGCAACGCGACCACGACCGCAGACACCTGGTTATTGATCGCGCAGGCAAGCTCGGTTGACGGCACGTGGCGCACAACTAATGCAGGAGCATCATGGACCAAGGTCGATGGCAACGAGCATACCCACGGTGGATGTCAGATCGCACAGCTAGGCGGCGGCGTCATCTGGATGACCGGTGTTTATTCTTCGCTTGGCTGGGGCTGTCTGCGAAGTACTGATTACGGTGCGACTTGGACGCATTACGGACCTAATGAGGGCCGTTCTGTGATTTGGGGGACATCCAAAAAGATTTACGCAATGGGCGGCGGCGCGGTTCAAACGCCAGTCGATCCAGGATTCATCAGTGCAGTTGCCCCCGGAACTGGAACGTGGAGTGCAGAGTCCGGCGCAGCGGCCACCTATAACGGCGGCGCGCAAATGCTTGATCAGTATTTCAACGGAACCAACAACGTTTTCATTATGGCCATGGGCAATAGCGGCCTTCAGCGCTATGTAGAACCGTAATGGCTACAACATACACATGCGGTACGGCAGGACGTACCTATTCGACGATTCAAGCGGCGATTAATGCCATTCCCAATCCACCCACCGGTGGATATATCGTTGAGTGCTATAACGACTCAGAATTTACTGCTGGTTTTTCTGTCACTGGCTTTACAACCTCCGCAACTGATTTCATCAAGGTAACTACCGCAACTGGACAATCGTTCATGGATGCGGCGGGTGCTGCCACCAACCCTCAAATCTATGACCAAAGCAAGGGCGTTGGCATTCGGGTGGCGTCTCAAGGGTATCAAACCAGCGCCATATCGATTGATAACGACTACGTAACAGTCGAAAAGCTGCAGATAAAACTAGATGGCGGTTTGGAGTCCGGCATCGTTTCGGTTACCTGCACAACAAATTTGTCCAGCGTGGTGCGCAATTGCATTGGCGCTATCAATTACACCGATGCGTTCGACAATAGCTATTGCCTTTATAACAAAGGCGGCTCAGTTGTTAATTCTCTGTTCTATGTCACTACGGCAACGGGCGGCGGCATTTCGACGGGATTCTTCACCGGTGGCAATGTCATTGCTTGCGCATTCCTGCATCTTGGCACGGCGGCTAACACTGCTATCAACGACCCGTTCGGGGGCTCCGGTAATTGTTCAATCATCGATTGCACATTCTTTGGTTTCACGACCCTTAACGCCGGCTCGAATTCGAGCAGTTACTGCGCAACAAATGCCGCGAGCGGTTTTACAGGTTCTGGAAATGTTTATGGACTGACATTTGCCAATGAATACGTTGGCACGTCGGATATGCGCCTTAAGGCAGGAAACAGCCTAGGTGTTGGTCAGCGGCAGAACACCTATACCAATGATCAAGACATCATTGGTCAAGCTCGGTCCACAACTTCTCCATACATTGGACACTGGGAATATATTGTTATCGGTGGCGGCGGTGGATCAACCGACTATGTGACGTCTCGACGTGGCATCAATGGTCCGGGGAAAACGCCGAATGTCTTTATGGCATTCACCACTAGGCAGCGTCCGCAAGGCTCTGCACCGAGCCTGTCTTACAGCTATAGCGCATCAGGCGGAATTCTATTCGGTGGCGCCGCCACGGTTATTAAAGCCAGGGCGGTAGTAGCGAGTGGAGGACTGACATTTAGTGGAACGGCAACCAGAGCAAAGGTTCATGTCGTTGCTGCTTCTGGTGGCATTCAGTTTGGCGGCAGTGCTGCGTTTGCAAAAGGCAAAACGGTTACACCATCCGGTGGTCTCCAATTTGGCGGCACTTCCTCACAAATCAGAATTAGAACAAATGCTGCATCAGGCGGCCTTCTATTTGGCGGCGCTGCAACAGTTAGTTTTAGCGGCACCACCAGTTATAGCTACACCGCGTCAGGTGGCATGGTGCTCGGTGGCGCTGCATCTAAGGCGGCTGCACGAGCGGTGCTCGCTCAAGGTGGACTGCAATTCGGCGGCGCGGCCACTGTTGCGTATCACCAATCAACACGCACGGTAACTCCATCAGGCGGCTTGATATTCAGTGGCACTGGCAACGCTCAGTTCTTCACGTTCGGTGCATCCAACGGCAGCGGCACGCCATTACTACGCAGACGTCGCTGGTAGCACATTGATTCCGTTCGCCCCCTTCGTGATATTCCAGTCACTTCTGGAGTAGTTCATGTCCACCAGCGAAACACTGATCTGTAGTCGAGCATTGCAAAAGCTGGGCGCTGATCCAATCCAGGCACTCACCGACAATCTTGATCGTGCGCGGGCGATGAATACCGCATACGCGTCGGTGCGTGATGCTGAGTTGCGTCGACGACGGTGGAAGTTCTCGATTAAGCGCGCCTCGCTGCCGGCGCTGGCCGCCGCTCCTGATTCTGATTTCAGCTATCAGTACCAAGTACCAAATGATTTTCTGCGCCTCATCGAAGGCGGCGACATCGTTTCACTGCCGGACTTGTCCGACTATCGCAGCATGTCTTCTGAGCTGTGGTCAGTTGAGGGTCGTCGCATCCTGACTGACCTCGGCGCGCCGCTCAGGATTCGTTACATCGCGCAGATCACCGACGTATCGATGTTCGACTCTACGTTCTGTGAATCCCTGTCATCACGCTTGGCGTATGAGTGCTGTGAAAAGATTACGCAATCGAGCAGCAAGAAAGCAGACTTGATTGCCGATTATCGGATGAGCATCAGAGAAGCTATCCAAGCTAACGCGCTTGAACGCGCGCCAAATAGCATCGCCGATGATTCGTGGGTAATGGCGAGATTGCAATGACGCGCGCTGCGCCCATCATCAATGCGCTGAATGCCGGTGAATTATCGCCGACGCTTGAAGGGCGCACAGACCTTGCCAAGTACTCGACGGGCTGTAAGCGTATCGAAAATTTCATACCGCTGGTACAAGGCCCAGCGCTGCGCCGCGGCGGTTTGCGCTTTACCAAAGAGGTCAAGGACTCTGCTGACAGGTGCTGGCTGTTACGCTTCGAGCGCTCTGCGACGGAGGCATTCGTTATCGAGATTGGCGATCAGTACGCGCGCTTCTTCACCAATCACGGCTACCTACAAACCGGCACGGTGACCGCGTGGTCTGCTGTGACGGTTTACACATATGGCAATTTGGCGAGCCGACTTGGCGTAAATTATTACTGCATCGCCACGCATGTGAATCATCAGCCGCCGAATGCCACTTACTGGTATCCGCTCACCGGCGACATATACGAGATTCCGGCGCCGTGGCTGTTGGCTGATCTCACGAACAGCGATGGCTCGTGCGCGCTCAGCGTTGAACAGTCCGGCGATGTGCTTTACATCGGCAATGCCACACGCCGTTATCCGATTCAAAAGTTGACTCGTTACAGCAATACCAATTGGCAATTTTCAGATTACCTGCCGAGCGGCGGACCATTTCTCGATCTGAACGATACGACAATTACTGTTTATGCATCGGCGAAAACTGGAACGGTAACGCTGACGTCGAGTGCCGCATTGTTTGCCGCGACTGACATCGACCGATTGATACGCCTCGAGCCGCAAAACACCACCATCGCAACGTGGGAAGATGGACACGCGTACGCTATCGGCGCTCAGGTCATCTTTGACGGCAAGACGTATCGTGCAACGACAGCGGCCACCAGCGGCCCCACTGCGCCAGTCCATGAACACGGCACAGCAATGGACGGCGTCGCTGGCGTCACGTGGCTCTACATACATTCCGGCTATGGAGTCGCACGCATCAGTGCGTTTACCAATAGCACCACCGTTGATGCCGTGGTGCTCACCGATGAGGTGCTGGGCCTGAGTGAGTTACCTGCTGAGGTCGTCACGGTCGGCAATGCGACCGCGCGCTGGAAGCTCGGCGCATGGTCAGAGACCACTGACTATCCAGCCTACGTTGCGTTCTGGAAGAACAGATTGTGGTTTGGTGGTGGTCAATTTCTCGATGGATCGGTGCCTGATGACTTTGAGAATCTGGCGCCAGACTTCTTTGGTGAAACCACGGTCGATTGCGCAATCCGCAAGACAGTGCAGGCGCAGGACGTCAACTCCATTGTCGGGTTGGTGGGCGCTGATCAATTGCTCATCTTTACCGGTGGTGGTGAATTCGTCGGCACTGAGATCACCGACACTGCACCGATCAGCACTGAAAACTTCCAGGTTATCCGGCAATCGAAGCGTCGTTGCCGCGCGATCCAGCCAGTCTTGGCTGGCGAATCTGTGTGCTATGTGCAGCGAGCCGGTCGCAAGCTGCTGTCATTGAATTTCACGATCGCACAGAACAAGTACGTCTCAACTGACTTGGCCGTGTTGGCGGAGCGCATCACCCGCACCGGCATCATCTGGATGTCATACCAGTCAGAGCCGTACTCGATCATCTGGTGCGGCTTGTCGAACGGCAAGCTGCTGGGATTCACCTACGACGCAAATCAAGATGTCACTGGCTGGCATCGTCACCCCATCGGCGGCGACGGTGTTGTTGATAGTGGCGTAACCATTCCAGCGCCAGATGGTACGCGCGAGGAAAATTGGTTCATCGTCAAGCGCATGATCAACGGTCAAACCAAGCGCTACATTGAATTTATGGAGAAGCCTTGGGAAGGCGACGACGAAGATGGCACGCCGGGCGATAACCAAGAAGATGCGTTCTACGTCGATAGCGGCTTGACCTATGACGGCGTTCCCAACGATGTAATGAGCGGGCTTGATCATCTCGAAGGCGAAACCGTGCAAGTGCTCGCCGATGGTGGTACGCATCCCGATTGCGTCGTCATCGGTGGTCAGATCACGCTTAATGCTGAATATAGCGTTGTGCATGCAGGGCTTGCGTACACTGGACGCCTTGTCACGATGCGCATTGAGGCCGGCAGTCAGGACGGTACGAGCCAAGGCAAGACCAAGCGTGTGCACGGCGCTACGGTGCGATTCATGGACACATTGGGCGGATCGATCGGTATGTACGGCGGCGAATATGCGGAGGACCTAAGCCTGCGTGCGCCGTCAACGCCGATGGGCCAACCGCCGCCGATCAATTCGGGTGACTCGCAAGTAATCTCATTCCCCGGCGATTACGAAAGCGATTGCAGCATCGAGATATTGCAGACGCAGCCGTTGCCGATGACGGTCGTGGCGATCATGCCGAGGTTGGTGACCTATGATCGTTGAGCCTTTTAAGATCGAGCACCTGCGGCAGATGCGTCTCCATCCCAATCAACGGGACTCGATTCATTTCGCGACTGATGAATACTTGAACACGCTGATTGAAGGTGGTCCGGCGTTCACGATGCGCTTGAAGGATGAGCCGACTATTTGTTTCGGCATGCTCAACTGCTCTGCGGCGCATGGCGTGCTGTGGTCATTCATCGCCGAGGATGGATGGAAACAGGTAGCGCCAATTCATCGCGGCGCTCTGCGCTTCGTTGCGTCGCTGGGCAAAAAGCAATTGCAGGCGTTCGCTTATTTCGATTCTGGTTGCAAGTGGCTTGAGCGCTTGGGCTTTGTTTATGTTCGCGACGACAGCGATGTGATGCCAGATGGACGTGTGTGCAAAGTCTTTGTGAGGAACTTCTGATGGCATGGTTTGCAGTTGCGGCACCCCTTATTTCCGGACTGATGCAATCCGAGGGCACCGAGCAAGATGCCACCGCAAACTCGGCCGCCTTACGCCAACAAGGTCGCGTTGCCACCGCTCAGGCTTATGCTGACGAACAAACGCAGCGCCGCGAGTCGCGCCAGATCATCGGACGGCAAGCCGCGGCGCTTGCGCAGTCTGGAACCGGCACTGGCGGAACGAATGCGAATCTCATCGAGCAATCGACGGGCAATGCAGAACTCGATGCGCTGAATATCCGTTACGCTGGCCTGTTGAAAAAGGCGGGTTTTGAGGCGCAATCACGTGAAGTGACGCGGCAAGGTAAGGCGCTCGCCGGTGCACAACTTTTACAAGGTGTGTCTGGCGCGTACACCACCGGCATGAAGCTGAGGGGCTACTAATGCCAGCGATTCCAACCTACCAGCAGCGCACGAGTGTCGGCGGCGCGGGTCTCGGTCCTGGACCCATGTCTAGCAGTCCCACTGGCATCATCGGCCAGGCCATCGGCCGTGTTGGTGATGATCTATTGCAGGCGGAACACTTCAAACACCAGCAAGCAGTGCAAGCGCAGCATGAACAGGACGAACTGGCGTTAATCGATGCGAACGCTACCGAAATGAATGTTCGTAGCAAGTGGGCGCAGCAAATGCTTGAACGCAAACAGGCCGCGCAGCCTGGTGCCGATGGATTCGTTCCGCAAGTGCTCAATGACTATGACGCCGAGACAGCCGACACACTAAAGGGCGTCACGAACAAAAAAGCGCGTGCCTACCTGCAAAACCGCTTTGCTGATGTGCGGTTGAGTTTGCAGAACGATGCGATGTCGTTCGAAAGTGCATCGCGTGGCCAGGTCAAAAAGTCTCGGCTTGAAGATGCGACCAGCGCCGCAATGACTGCCGCACGTATCCGTCCGCAGGATTTTGAAAGCATCCTTATGGCGCAGCAGGGCACGATGGAGAACTTCGGCTTAACCGATGCAGAGAAGGCAGCAGCCATTCCTCAAGCACGCTCCAACATTGCGAGCGCAGCGGTGGAAGGATTGATCGAACAAGATCCATATAAAACTCTCAAGGAACTGCGCAACGAGAACAGCATAGTGTTGGCGGTTAAATCGCTTGACTATGGCGATCGTGACAAATTGATTAATGCCGCAGAGGTGCGAATCAATCATCTTGAGGCCAAGCGCGCTGCGGCCATTGCCAAAAATGATGCGAAGGCTGTTCACGCCTTAAACGAAATTGATCGCCAGATAGCCAGTGGTGTGCCAGCTACGCCAGAAATGTGGAGTGATTGGGGAAACAAGATCAAGGGAACGGAGTATGAGCAAGATTTCAATGATCGAGTTTCAGACGAGCGGGATGTGCAAAAAATGCTGCGACTCCCGATTGACCAGCAAATCAAGTACGTGCAAGACAAGCAGTCGGATTTAACGACCAACGGCGGCACGGTGCGCGATGCAACAAATCTTCAGCGGCTGACAACTGCCGTGCAGCAAAACGTCAAGCTCATGCAGGAATCGCCGCTGCAGTTCAATGCAAATCGGCTCGGCGAAACGGTTGAGCCATTGGAGGTGCAGCAGGTGGTTTCTGGCGAGGCATCCGCTCAACTTCAAGATCGTATGACGACGCTGTCAGCGATGCGTAAGGAATACGGCAGCCAAGTGCCGCAGCGTTTGCTGTTGCCACAGGAAGCCAAGGAGTTGAGTTCAGTCCTGCAAACCGCCACGCCCAAGCAGCAGTCTGAAGTGTTTTCGTCCCTGTATCGCTCGGTTGGCGACAGTAATGCTTTCAAATCGGTGATGCAGCAGATCGCACCCGACGCACCGGTGAAAGCCATCGCCGGTATGTTGGCCGCGAATCAAGCGCAGATGACTACTGCCACGCACTGGTTCAAGCCTGATGAGATCAAGTTCAGCGGCGATGTGTCGGCGACTTTGCTGCAAGGTGAGTCAATGCTCAATGCAAGCAAGGAAGACAAAGCCACCAATGGCAAGCCAAACGCCAAGTTGTACTTGCCAGAACAAACGACATTGCAGTCAGCATTCCAGGATCGCGTCGGCAATGCATTCGTTGGCCGGCCTGAAGCAGCTGATGTCGCGATGCAAGCCGTGAAGGCTTATTACGTTGGCCGTGCTGCGCAAACTGGACGCCTTGCAGCAAACAGCAAAGACATCGACCAAAACTTGGTGAAGGAAGCCATCACCGCCACGCTCGGCACTGTGGTGGACTACAACGGCAATGGCGAAGTGTTCGCGCCATGGGGCATGAATCGCAGCGACTTCATCAACAAAGCGCAAGCCGCGATGGTCGCCGCGGGACGCGCTCAAGGCTTGGGCGACAATCAGCTCAATGCTTTTGGTAACGCAGGACTGCGTAACAAGGGCGACAATACGTACTATGTGGTGCAGGGCCGAAACTACATGTATGGCAATGATGGCAAGCCCATCATCGTCACGGTGCAGCCGTGAGTGTGTTTGACCTCGATACCGGTGGACAGACCGCTCTTGATGAGGAAGCGGCTGCCAATCCGCTGAGCGTGACCGAAACTAAACCGGGCGTGTTCGATAACCTTGGCAGCGGTATCGGCAACGGCATCATGCGCGGCGGAGCGCGAGTGGGTCAGTTCATTGGCATGGCGGGCGCCGTCATCCCGATGGCGATCGATAAGGTGGCGGGTACTGATTATACCGACGACTACTTCAAGACACTCGACGACACTGTGAATAACGCAGTGGACTATTGGACGCCCAACGCAGCGGAGACGGGCAAAGCGGGACAGATACTCGGCGGGCTAAGTGAAATTGCATTGCCGTTGATGGCTGGTGGCGGCAATCCCACGCTGTTGATCGGTTCGCAAGAGATGGGAACTGCAACTGATCTTGTGCGGCAAGGCGTCACACCTGGCAAAGCTACTGCCGCGGGCATCGTGCAAGGGTTATCAACCGCTGTGGGACTCAAGCTGCCGTTCCTTGGTAAGTCGCTGTTAACTCGCATGGCATCCGGCGCAGCAGGAAATCTTGCTACTAATGCCGGTGCGGCAGCGATACAACACGAAATCACTGGCCTTGATCAATTCAATCCGCTTGACCTTGAAGCACGTGCAGTGGACATCCTCACTGGCATCGCCTTCGGTGGCTTAGCGCACGTGCAGATGAAGCCCGGTGATATTGCGGCAGTTGCTGCGGCCAACGACGCCAAGCACTTTCAGCTTGATAGTGCACCGGGCAGGCCAATGGATGAAGCAAGCTCAGTGGCACATCAACAGGCTATGGAGCAGGCCATCAATGACACCATCGCAGGCGAGAAGGTCACTGCACCGGTATACGTGCAGGACGCTGCATTCGCTCCGCGTGAACTAGCCTCAGTACCAGAGTCAGTGATTAAAGATTACGCTGATGTCGACAAGGCGGTCAAAGCTGAGCAAGGCGCGTCACTTGCGAAACAGCAGCAGGCGATCGACGAAGCTGCAGCTGCTACAACCGCGGTAGAACCCGGATTAAAACCCGGTGAAAACTCAACCGCCACTGAAACTGATCCGATCATCACATCCGCCCAGCAAGCTGTGTTGAAAAACGATTTCCATCTGCCCACTGGCGAACTCGACGCAGAAGGCAATGCGAAGACGTCGCCGGCCAGTGAATTGCTCGCTCAGGCTGACGAACAAGTGAAGCTTGCACAGACTGACTCCAAAGCATTTGACGCTGCAGTTAACTGCTTTCTATCTCAAGGTGGCGCATGAAGCCGAATTGCATGCTGGAAGTCGCCAAGGCGGTCGGCCGCGCGTTAACCAACCCTGAGCTGGATGGCATCGAGGCGCGCATCACGCGTCATCTACGCGGGCTCGCCAAGCAAGATCCGAAGGCGTTCATGGCTATGGGTACGGCTGAGCGCATGCAGCAGGCTGCTGTTGGTGCTGCACAGGAGCTGGTTGGCGAGGCGCAGTTAAAGAAACAGCGTGTTGCACTCACCGTATTGGCACACGATCGTATTCAAACGCAGATGAGCAATCAGCAAGCGAAGGGAATCAATAACCTCAAGGCGCTCGACCGCATCATGGCGTTCCATGCCGACGCGAAAAGCAACTTCTTGTCAGTAGAGTCGCAAGCGAATGCCATCCGAGACGACGCGCTGCGCCAGATGATCGGCACGCTCACGGCATCGAATCCAAAATGGTTTGGCCTGTTCGAGAACAGCGAAGGAATTCGCGCCATCGTCAAAGAGATATTCGGCGAAGACAGCGGCAACTCAGCGGCGAAGCAGGGCGCGAAGGAGTGGGCAGACATCACCGCACGCCTGCGTGATCGCTTCAATCGCAATGGCGGCGACATCGGCCAGCTCGAAGACTGGGGCATGCCGCATCATCACTCACAGCTTGAAGTTGCTAAGGCCGGTCGCGAGAAATGGATTGCAGACATCACGCCGATGCTGGACCGCGAGCACTACTTCAACCCGGATGGAACCCGCATGGATGATGCGCAGTTGCACGACTTCCTCGGCAACGCATGGACCACTATTGCCACCGGTGGGGCCAACAAGGTAGAACCCGGCAAGTTTGCTGGCGGTGGTGCGCGCGCGAACCGCGGCAACGCATCACGTCAGATCCATTTCAAGGACGCCGACAGCTACATGAAGTATCAGGAAGCGTACGGCGAGCGATCGCTGTATGAAGTGCTGACACATCACATCGAAAGCGTGGCGAAGGACATCGCACTGGTTGAGACGCTGGGCCCAAACCCTGACAACACCTTCCGCTACTTTAAAGACAAGGCTGTGCGCGATGGCAAGCTGGCCGATCCAATCAAATCCGGCAAGCTAGACGAGGCGGCGGTCAACAGCGAAAACCTCTACAACATTGTTGCCGGTAAATCGATGCCGGTCGCCTCTGAATCGTTGGCCAAGGGATTCGACACGCTGCGCAATTGGTTGGTGGCCTCGCGCTTGGGCTCTGCTGTCATCAGTTCATTCTCGGATGAAGCCACAATGCAGCTCACTGCCAAGCTCAACAATCTGCCAGCGATGCAGCTACTCGCGAATGAACTTAAAACGCTGAATCCAGCTAATCGCTTGGAAGAGCGCGTCGCTAATCGTGCCGGCCTGGGGTTGCGCACAATGGTGGCGTCGCTCAATCGCTTTGGGCAGACTGGTCTTCGTGATGGTTTCAGCAAGCGCCTGTCATCGGCAGTCATTCGCGTGCAAGGCTTGAATGCCATCACTGAAGCGCGCCGGCGTGCATTCGGCGTAACCATGATGTCTGCTATTGGTAGCGTGGCCAAGAATCACAAATCGCTGTCTGCACTCGATGCGATGGATCACCGCATTCTGCTGTCGAAGGGCATCACCGAGACTGACTTCCAGGTGTGGAAGAAAGCGCAGCTTGAAAACTGGGGCGACGGCAACAACACGATGCTGACGCCTGAAAGCATTTATCGAATCCCTGACGAAGCGCTCAAAGACTTAGGCGATCCGGTGCGGCTACGCGAACAGGCTGCAACCAAGCTACTTGCTCACACGCTCGAGGAAACGGATGTCGCCGTGATTGAACCAGGCGCGAAAGAGCGATCGATGACCGGCGCAGGTTTGCAGCGTGGCACGTGGAAAGGTGAACTGGCCAAGTCATTCTTCCTGTTCAAGTCGTTTCCGCTGGCAATGATTCAACGTCACTGGAACCGCGGCATGTCGATGCCGAACGCTGGTGGTCGTGCTGCTTATCTTGCGACTCTGATGGCGGCCACTACGGTGCTAGGCGCTGCATCGATGCAGGTCAGTGAAGTGCTAAACGGTCGCGATCCACGTTCGCTCAATCCGTCGGACAAAGGCGGCACGCGAAACTGGATTCAAGCCATGCTCAAAGGCGGATCGCTCGGCATCTATGGCGACTTCCTGTTCAGCGATGCAAGCCAATACGGCCAGAGTCCTGTCGCATCGTTCATGGGGCCAGTCGTTGGCATGGGCGAGGACGTCTTCAACCTGACGCAAGGCAATATCATGCAAGCGATGCAGGGCAAGGACACACACCTCGGGGCAGAGATTGTTAAATTCGGCAAGTCAAACACGCCAGGCGCATCGCTGTGGTACGCCAAGGCCGCGCTGGATCACTTGATATTTCACCAGCTCCAGGAGTATTACAGTCCCGGTTATCTCTCTACGATGAAGTCACGTGCACAGCGAGAATTTGGACAGCAATATTATTGGGAACCGGGCGAGGCATTGCCCGATCGTGCGCCAGACTTGGGGCGTGCGTTTGGTGAATGACTGATGCAATTTCTTTTGGTCAATTTATTTCTATTGGGCGTCATTGCTATAGCTGCTGGATTGCTTTGGCTTATTGGCGCACTGATGTGGAAATTGGATCTGCCACCGGACGAAAATCCGATGATTTCGACCATTGGATGCGTCGCCGCTTTGATCATCACTTACTACGTATGCAAATGGATTTACGGCAAGTTCGGCAAGCGTTTCTGACGCATTGATTCCGTTATTGGGTTCCCCGATGTTCGGCCTAAATTGGAGGCCGGACAGTGACGATAACCAGTGCAGCATCAGAGATCGAATACGTAGGCGATGCCGTCACGGTTGCCTTTCCGATCCCCTTTCCGTTCGACACGTCAGCGGACATTAAAGTTGTTCGCGATGGCGTCACCATCACCACTGGCTTCACTATCACCGGTGGCAGTGGTAGCACCGGCACATGCACATTTGATACGGCGCCGACTGCGTTAGCGCTGATTACGCTGATCGACAATCCTGAAATCAAACAGGATCACGACTACACGCCTAATGATCGCTTCCCAGCTGAGTCGCACGAACAGGCCCTAGATCGACTAACGCGCATAGCTAAGCGTTTGAGTGCTCGCGTTGACAGATCAATACGACTTCCTGACGGGAATGGCGTCGATAGCGATGATCTCGAAATCGATTCAACTTTCGAAAGCATGCTACTGGGATTCGACGCTGATCTGAATCCAACGCCTGTTGCGCCCACCAGCTATGGCTCACTAACAAAAGCTATTCTCACCGCACTGGGAATTGGCAGCACTGGCATTGAATACATCCGCACCCCCGCCGAAACCGCAGCGGGCGTGACGCCGGTTAATTCTTACAAAGAACCAGGGGAACTATTACGTCAAGTAAAAAACACAACGCCAGGAACAACTCCTTGTGATGTGGGGTTTCAGGCTGCGCTTGATGCAGCCAGTGCACTTGATCCGGTTGTATCGTTCTCGCAAGAGGTGGCAATTAGCAAACCGCTGTTGCTGAAATCAACGCAGATGGATTGCTTGACGATTGACGGACACGGTCGGGTTACCTCGATCATCAATCCTTTGTTGGCCGATATAAAACAAGCGCCACAGAACGTTAATTGTTTGTTCTTCAATCAGAAGAACGCCGGGAACTTACATCTTAAGGGCTTTCGTTGTGGCCCAGATGCGCATGCATATACCGGCATCTTCATGTATTGCACGGAAGGCGGTGGCGGGGATGCATCAGGACAAGCGCTATTCTCTGCAGTAATTGATGATTGCTGGTACTCATTCAGCACGAACAACAGCGGCATCTTCTGGGGAGGCTTCAGCAATCTAAGTGTGACGAAGTGCGTATTTGAATCAGTGAAGACTGCCTGCTTCCGCCTTGAAGGATTGGGAAATGGCGATCAGCAGTACATCGGCAATGTGATGAATGCGTGTTATGACTCATTCATTCTGGGAACTGATGACACGCAAACCAAGGCAGACATTACGGTAGACGTGCTGCATTCCTATCAGCACCTACGCGGCCCGTTGATCGAAGCAAAGAATCTAGTTAACTGCACGTTCTCAAATATCATTGAGGAGCCAGACGCCGCAAACGTCGGCACCACTGGAATCCTCAAGTTGACGGATTCAGCTGGTATTACTGCAGCAAACCTCACGATGAAATCACGCAGCGGAATTCCTCGTGGTTCATGCTGCTTAGAGTTCATTAATGGCGCTACCGGCACCTATACAAATGTAGTGAGTGACGCAACGACCGGTATTCGCTTCAGTGGAACAGGCGCACTAGATCTAACGTTTATCGGCTGTGACTTCTCTGGCTGTGATAACGCAGTGCAATGGTTGTCTGGAACCCTGAGCGGCAAGGTTCGCTTCCGTAATTGTAAGTTCAACGATAGCCAGCTGTATAGCTTCATAGTATCAGCGGGCACGATGAGCTTCGACCTCACCGTATCAGATAGCGAGGTGATGAATGCAGGACTGAGCGGTACAGCTACTAATCGCAATGTTGATTTAAACACCAGTGGCAAGGTGCGTTTTATCAGTACCAAAATCGGCAAGGACAACGCCGGCGCAGCTGCCGCAAGTTTTGTTCGCGCTGTCGGTGCCGGTACGTTTGAAATCATCGACCCAATTCCAGGCACTACTGCGCCTGCGACAGCATTCCTGGACCCAACCAATACACAAGTCGTATCACTCGATGGTGCGGATTCAAGCATGCCAGGCATGCCTCAATTCGTGCCTATCGTTGGCGGAACTGCAACCTATACCGTGCAATCTGGCAGATGGAATACCAAGGGAAAGCGGTGCTTTTTTGAGGGACAGATAACCATCAATGCTATTGGCACTGGTAGCGCCAGCGTCATTTCAGGACTGCCATTTGCCTCTAGCGCTACCGCCAATGCAAACGGTGGTGGCTATGTCTTTGAAGTGAACGGCTCAAGCGCGCTATTAACGGCAATGCCATCACTGTTGATCGGCACCTCGGCGACATCTGCAACGCTTAAGGGCTTCACCGCTGGCGCAGCATCCGACGGCACGGTCAGCGTAATGACATCTGGAACGAACATTCGCTTTCAGGGGAATTATCCGCTGCCATGATGCACATCGACCCAACACCAACCGGCGAAAAAGCATGAGAGACCTATCTGAATCCGGCCTGCATCGGGCGTTAAAAGATTACGCAGAAGGTGATGACATGCATGTGCCGCGCTCAACGTTAGTTGTCGGCGCTGCATTCTGGGCTGTGCTGGTCGCAATGCAGGGCTGGGTTATCAGTCGGCAAGAATCAACTGCTGCAGCTGCTGCTGAATTACGCGGTGACGTGAAGGAGATCAAGGCTCAATTCGGCGCGCTTAAAGAAAACGTGGGCGATGTGAAGGAAGGCCAGACATCAATGGATCGCCGCCTCAGCAACATGGAACAGCGACAGATACAGGCAACGCGATGATCAACAGCAGAAACGTAGACGACCTTGACCCGCGCGTAGCAAAGCGATGCTTCGACTTCATCGCCGCATGCCGTGAACACGATGTTGACATCATTATCACCAGCACCTACCGCGATAAAGATTCACAGGATGCGCTATACGCTCAAGGGCGAACCAAGCCCGGCAAGATCGTTACCAATGCGCGCGGCGGTCAGTCATTCCACAACTACAGGCTCGCTTTCGACTTCTGCCCGATTGTTGCCGGCAAGGCGCAATGGGATGACATCGAGCTGTTTAAAAAATGCGGGTCAATTGGTGAATTGCTGGGTCTGGAATACGCCGGCAATTGGAAAAGTTTTAAAGAGTACGCACACCTTCAATGGACGGGCGGACTTTCACTGGCTGATTTGCAAGCAGGTAAAAGACCATGAGCGATCAAGAGCACGGCCTGGCGCCGTCGGCATCGACTAACGCATCTGCTGTAGCTGCATTCCTGGCAGCCACCATGATGATCATCCTTGAGCGGTATGGAATACATGCGCCTGCTGGCTATGAGGCCTTACTGGGCGGCGCGATTGCCACGCTAGGTGGTTACATCCCGAATTCAGGACGTAAACGTCGATGAAGTACTTGCTCATATTCCTGATTGCCTTCACCACGACCAGGTGTGCAGAGGCTGCTCCTTCGCCTTTCACATTTGGCAACAACTTTCACATGCAAAAGTCTGCAGATGGAGCCTGCGCCATCTGGTGGGATGGAGATAAATACTACGGCGGCTGCGAGGCTTGGGATAAATGGCCCGGCAACTGGTTTGAAATTGTCCAACGACTTCAAACAGGCACCGATGCTGAACGCACGGCAGATTATGAGTCATTCGGCTGCACACCGGGTCCGCAAGATTGCTCACGCTTGCCGGTGGCTTTGCAGCAGATATTCGTCGATTTATGGACGGCCACCAAACCACCCGCGGCGGTCTACAAGGTCAAATCCAGCACGACCGGATTCCGCCCCTATTACAAGCCTAACGCAACCATGACCGGCTACGGTACGAAGCTGGGCGATGTGGCCGTGGGGACCTTGTGCGATGGCACGAAACGTTTGGGCGATTCGCTTTACTACTTGGTCCCATCGGTATCGACTGCGACCAAGCCGGGATATTCGCTGTGTGAGTTGGTGAAGTAATGGGAATTAACCGGCTCAGCAATAAGCGCATTGCCGAGTTCAGATCGCATGTACAGGCATGCATTGATGGGTTACCCGTCTCAGTTCCTATCCGGCTGGATGAGCAAGAAAAAAGCGTTAATTGCATTGTCGAGGATATTGTTAAAGGACTGACTGATGTCACCATCAAACTTGAATCGTTGAAGATCAAGCATGAAGCGCCGGAAGTATTTCCGCCTCAAGTCATTGTTGAGAAGCTGAAGCGCCGGAGATCTAGGTCATTAAAGATTACCCCCCACGAAATTAACATGTTCCGTCGAGGGTTGGGACTATGAATCCATATCTACCATTGGCCATCCTGGTCGCACTGCTGCTAACCGGCACCGGCGGCTTCTTCTATGGCGGGCATGTGCGTGAGGCTGAGATTACCGCTCGCGAAGCCAAGGAAAAAGAGATACGCCAGCAAACCCGCGACGATGCAAGAGAAGGTGCAGCCGATGCCATTAGTAAGATCGAGGTGAAAAATGTCGTCGTCAACCAGAAGCTGCAAACTGAAATTCGCGAAAAGCCTGTCTATCGCGATTGCGTTAATACCCCTGGCGGCTTGCAGCTCATTAACGAAGCCCTTACCGGACAACCGCAGCCCGCTGATAACAGCAAGCTGCCCGGAACTGCAGCCACAGAGTGATCCATCGTTCGGCGCGACGGTGTCGAAGTTGGTGGAGGTGGCGGGGCAATACCGCAAGTGCCGGGAAGCAGCGCTGACGCCTTAGTCGAGCCGCTTGGCAATGCTGGCCGCTGATTCGTTGTAGTAGACCATCAATATCTTAAGGTCACGTATTCCCACCATTCGTGCCAGCTCCAATACTTCAAGCTTTTTGGATAGCCTGGTGATTGCCAAATGGCGGCTATCATGAAAAGTCATATCGTCGATTTGTGCTCGCTCCTTGGCTTTGCGGAATAGAGCGTCACGACTGTCAGCCGACAGATCAAAATTACACTTCACCTGCTTGAGTATTCGCACCGCCTCGGTACTCAGTGGCACCTGTCGCGCGTCACCATTCTTAGTCTTGCCCAGCTTCGCCACACGGTTATCCAGATCCACCGTTTTCGGCGTCAGGCTCAATATCTCACCCGATCGCATACCCGTTTCAATCGCGAACAAAAACGCAGCCCCTACGCGTGCCTGAGAGGTCGCAGGCGGAGCGTCATACTCATACCCACACGCAAGCATCAATCTGTCGATCTCATCTTGTGTTGGCAGCCTGTCGCGGCTTCTCGCTGGCTTGGGCCGGCGAACGTCTTTCATTGGGTTTCGCGGTAACCATCGCCATTCCTTGATTGCGATATTGATGGCCGGGTTGATCAGATTCCATTCACGGCGAACCGATGCCGCCGACACTTCCTTAAGCATTCGATCACGCCAATCGGCAAAGTGGGTTGCATTCAAGTCGGCCAGCTTGACCTTGCAAAGCTTATCCCGTTTCAGCTTCTCGATACGTATCAGTTCCCATCGTTGGCCACGCTTGGTTGGTGAAACATCTCTCCCATATCGGTCAAGCAAATCGCCCAATGTTTTATTGGCTGAAGGGGATTCATCTTCATGGATAATGGCTGCTTCCCATGCGTTGCCGGCCGCCTTCGTTCGAACTGTGGTGGAGTGGCGAATGCCCTTGTGCATGAATTGCACACGCCAGCCTGTTGGTGTTTTTGTGTAGCTCGCCACGTTTGCTCCGGGTAATTTCCGGGTAAACGCTATCAGTTCCGTGAGGTATTACGCGAGACTGTGTATTTTATCAGGCGGTCAAATTCACGTTAAAACCCCTAGTTTTCCAGCACTTTCCGTCTTGCGTTGGTTAGTGCTGGGAAACCAGAAATCCCACCGTGGTGCCCAGAAGAGGACTCGAACCTCCACGGATTGCTCCACTAATACCTGAAACTAGCGCGTCTACCAGTTCCGCCATCTGGGCACATTGACGTTGGACTTGGCAGGGCTGGCCTGCACAAGGCGCGCAACTCTACCGGCGCAATTTGCGAGTGTCAATGCGTTTGCGAACGTGGCAAAGTGCGGGATGAAACAAACACTTGCGACGCTTGGCATCCCGCCAGATGACGTTGTCCGGTGTTGACGCACAGTGAATTGATCTTATGAAACGTAGCAAGACGCGATCACGCAATAAAGCCGAGATCACCGCCGCAAAAACCACGCGCAGCGCGGCGCCGCACAAGCGTGCGACCGCGCCGGTGAGTGCAGACCCGGTGCAAGGTGAGTCTGAGTTGCTGGCGCGCTTGCGTGCAGCAGGTCAGCCGATGACGCTGGAGCAACTGCTTGCCACCGGCAGGCGCTCTGGCAAGGCGGCAGTAGGGAAACTGCAGCGCGAACTGGCGGAACTCGAACGCAGTGGCGAAGTGGTGCGCAATCGCCGCGATGAATATTGTTTGCGTGAACGCATTGGCTTAGTGGTGGGCAAAGTCGGCGGTCATCGCGATGGTCATGGCTTTGTGTTTCCCGATGATCGCAGCGATCCGGTGTTTCTTGCGCATCGGCAGATGCAGCAGGTGATGCATGGCGATCGCGTGTCGGTGCGCATTACCGGTCACGATCGTCGCGGTCGCCCCGAGGGCACTATTGTTGATGTGCTGGAGCGCGGCACCAAGGAGGTTGTGGGTCGTTTATACGCCGACTTTGGCACTTACTTTGTGGTGCCCGACAATGTGCGTATCAGTCATCGCATCATCGTGCCTGCGCAGCAGTTGCATGGTGCGCAATCGGGACAGGTGGTGTTGGTGCGGCTGATCGAACAGCCAGGACGCAATGCGCAGCCCGTGGGTCATGTGACGCGCGTGTTGGGCGATCATGGCGCTCCGGGTATGGAAACGGACATTGCCATTCATGCGCATGGTTTGCCGAATGAGTTTCCGCCTGAAGTACTGGCTGAAGCCAAAAAGTTTGGCGAGACGGTCAAGGCTGCCGCGAAGCGCAATCGTCTTGATTTGCGCGAGCTGCCGTTGGTCACCATCGATGGCGAAGATGCGCGTGATTTCGACGATGCGGTGTATTGCGAAAAAGTGCGTGGCGGCTGGCGTTTGCTGGTAGCGATTGCCGATGTTGGTCACTACGTTGCGTTGGGCAGCGCACTGGACGCCGAAGCCTTGCAGCGTGGTACGTCGGTGTACTTTCCCAATCGCGTGATTCCGATGTTGCCGGAAGCCTTGTCGAATGGTTTGTGTTCGTTAAACCCGAATGTGGATCGTCTGTGCATGGTGTGCGATATGCGCGTCTCGCCGGCGGGCAAGATCACACGTGCGGAATTTCACGAAGGCGTGATGAAATCTGCAGCGCGCCTGACTTACACCGAAGTGGCCGCGTTTCTTGCCAATCCGAATGCATTGAATACTGATAAGGCGCGCTCGGTGGCTGAGCCATTGCAGAATCTTCACGCAGTATTCAAGGCGTTGTTTATTGCGCGCGTTGAACGTCATGCACTGGAATTCGATTCGCCTGAAATCAAGGCTCGCTTCGATGAGAACGGCAAAGTTGCGACCTTCGTCGAATCATCGCGTAACGATGCACATCGTTTGATCGAAGAATGCATGATCTCGGCCAACGTGCAGGCGGCGAAGTTTCTCAAGAAGCACAAGATTCCCACGCTGTATCGCGTGCACGGCGCGCCGGAAGAAGATCGGCTGGAAAAACTGCGTGAATTTTTGCGTGGCTTTGCCATCAGCCTGCCGCAGGAGCGAGCGATCACCCCGCAGGATTTAAGCGAAGTATTGAAGCGCGTGCATGAAAGCGAAGAAGCGCGTTTGATCGAAACCGTGGTGGTGCGTTCCATGCCGCAGGCAGTGTATCAACCGGAAAACATTGGTCACTTTGGTTTGGCATTGGCGGAGTACGCGCACTTCACTTCGCCGATTCGTCGTTATCCCGACCTGCTGGTGCATCGCGGTATTCGTCACGTGTTGCAAGGCGGCACCTCTGCAGACTGGCCCGAAGCCATGGCCAACATGGACATGCTGGGTCAGCAATGTTCGCAACTGGAACGTCGTGCCGATGAAGCCACGCGCGATGCCATGGCCTGGCTCAAGTGTGAGTTCATGCAGAACCGCATCGGTGAGGAGTTCGACACCATTGTCACTGGCGTGGTGGAGTTCGGCTTATTTGTCAGCGTGAAAGGCATGCAGATTGATGGCTTGATTCACGTCAGCGGCTTAGGTTCGGATTATTTCAGTCGTGACAAATCGGGTTATCGCCTGGTGGGCGAACGTAGTGGTCGCGTCTTCCGGCTGGGCGATCATCTGAAGGTGAGATTGGTGAACGTGGTGATTGACGAACGCAAGATCGATTTTGAATTGGTGGAGGCGCGCGGCGGTTCAGCGATTCAATCATTCCAGCCGCGCGGTAAACAGTTTGGTCAGAAGAATCAGCACAATCCCAATCACAATTCTAATCAGAGTCGCAACCCGTTTCGTCGTCGGAGAGATCGATGAGCGAAGCGTCACTGGCATTCGGGCTGCATGCCGTGCGCACGCTGTTGCAACGTCATGCCGACAAGATCGCCCAATTGTTGATCGTGCGCGGTCGCGAAGATGCGCGCATGAATGAAGTGTTGAAGCTGGCGCGCGAACAACAAGTCAAAGTGGAGTTTCGCGGCGCGCCGGAACTCGATCAGTTGGCCAATGGCGAACGTCATCAAGGCGTGATCGCCAAGTTGTTGAAGGTTGACAATCTTGGTGAAGGTGCGCTCGACGAGATTCTCGATAAAGCCGGCGCGTCACCGTTTGTATTAGTGCTGGACGGCGTGACCGATCCACACAATCTCGGTGCCTGTCTGCGCACTGCCGATGCCGCCGGCGTGCACGCGGTGATCGTGCCGCGCGATCGTGCTGCAGGTTTATCGCCGGTGGTACGCAAGGTTGCGGCCGGTGCTGCGGAAACCGTGCCGCTCATTCAAGTGACGAATCTCGCCCGCACACTGCGTTGGTTGAAAGAACGCGGCTTGTGGATTGTCGGCACCGACGATGAAGCCGATATGCCATTGCATCAAGCCAAACTCACAGGTCCGTTGGCAGTAGTCATGGGCGCAGAGGGCAGCGGCATGCGTCGCCTCACCAAAGAGAATTGCGATGCGTTGTTGAGCATCCCCATGCAAGGCGTGGTGGAGAGTTTGAATGTGTCGGTGGCGACGGGTGTGATGTTGTATGAGGCGGTAAGGCAGCGGGGATAGCCTCATGCGATTAAATGTAGGAGCGGTCTCCGACCGCGATTATTTTATTCGCGGTCGGAGACCGCTCCTACAGTAGAATTTACTGCGCTTTGCCAGAAAGCGTCGCCAACACACTATGCATCTCACTAATAATCGATAGCGCAATTCCTTCCGGCGTAGCTGCGCCAATTTGCAAGCCAACCGGTGCATGCAGTCGTTGGCGGAGTTTCTCAAAATCCGGCCCGAGGGTGGCGAATAGACGTTCGCGTCGCGCGGCAGGTCCCAATAAACCGACGTAAGGAATGTCGGTGTTCGCCAACTCGGCAAGATAACGCTGGTCGGAGTCAAGGTGGTGACTCATGACAACTGCAGCGTGAAACCCATTCAATAACAGACGTTGATTCAAGTGTCCCGGCCGAGCGGCGATCACACACTCGGCTTGTGGGAAGCGTGCTGACGTTGCGTAGGCAGCGCGATGGTCGTACACCGTGGATTTCCAACCCAGAAAATGCGCCAAGCTTGCCAACGGTTGCGCATCAGGACCCGCGCCGAGTATCAGTAATCGTGGCGGTGGGCTGCTTTCAAGAATGAATAGTTGCAATCCGTTATCCAACGATTGCAGCGTGTTGTCGATGTTGGGCTTCAGCAGTAGTGAGTTAACGGTGGCGACTGAGGTGCTGCGCACACCTGCCGGTGTAATGGTAGAACCATCGGTAAATATCACACTGCCTATAGGCAGCTCTACGTTGTTGCTGTTGAACACCAATCCCAATCGTGTCGATGCGTTATCACGCCATCGCTCATTCAATGTTTGTAACGGTTGCCAGTCGTTACTTCCACTCACCGGTTGCAACAAGATATCCATCGCGCCTTCGCAGCCCGCGCCTAAGCCGAATAATTGGTCGTCGGCGTTGCGCGTGTCGTACTGCACGATTCTCGCTGTGTGGGAATCCAACACATGTCGGGCATATTCACGCAGATCGCCTTCCAGACAACCGCCCGACAACAGGCCGGTGTATTCACCGTCTTCTGTGATCAACATCTGCGCGCCGGCCTTGCGATACGTCGAACCGGCAGTACGTACGATGGTGGCCAGCACCATGCTGCGTTGCGCATCGCGTTCGCGAGTGAATAGCGGCAGCAGTTGGGCCAGGTAGGTGTGTATCAACATGGCGATCGTATTTGAGATCTGCAGTGATTTAGTATGGCTCAGTATCGCGCATACTCCGTCTACAATGCATCATTCGCATCGTTGTATTAATTGCTGACAAATTCTCTATGCCGAACGCCAACGCAAATTTATATCTTCGCTTCAAGCAGCAAGCCGGCCCTGGCAACAAGGCTTTTATTCGCTCGCATGATGGCAAAGTCATCACCTATGGCGATGCGGAGTCTGTTTCCGCACAACTGGCGCACGCGTTGCAACGCTGGCAGGTCAAGCCTGGCGACAGAGTGGTAGTGCAGGTTGAGAAGAGTGCTGCGGCGTTGTTGTTGTACCTGGCCTGTCTGCGTGCTGGTGCTGTGTATGTACCGCTGAATACCGGTTATACGCTGACGGAGCTGGAATATTTTATCGGCGATGCGCAGCCTGCCATGGTGGTGTGCACGCCGGAAAAACAAGTTGGCATTGCGGCCATCGTCAGCAAGTTATCGAGTCCCTGTGCGCTGGTTACGCTGGATGCCGGTGACGCCACCTTGATGCAACGCGCGCGCGAGCAACCGCAACAGTTCGATGATGTGTTGTGTGCAGGCAGCGATCTGGCGGCGATTCTATACACCTCCGGTACTACCGGGCGTTCCAAGGGCGCAATGCTCAGTCACGATAATCTGGGCTCCAATTGCTTCACGCTGAAGGACTGTTGGCGCTATACGGCAAAGGATGTGTTGTTGCATGCGCTACCGATTTTTCACACGCATGGGTTATTTGTGGCTACCAATGTCACGTTGGCGGCAGGTGCAAGCATGATCTTGCTGCCCAAGTTTGATCCTGCGGCGATCAAACGTTTTTTACCCGAAGCCACCGTGCTGATGGGCGTGCCGACTTTTTATGTGCGTTTGCTGCAGGAAGGCTGGCTCGATCATTCGACCACCAAGAACATGCGTTTGTTCGTGTCGGGTTCTGCGCCCTTGTTGGCCGAAACGCATCGTTTGTGGCGGGAGCGCACCGGTCACGCCATTCTCGAACGCTATGGCATGACCGAAACCAACATGAATACTTCCAATCCCTACGATGGCGAGCGGGTGCCGGGCACCGTGGGTTTGCCCTTGCCGGGCGTGAGTGTGCGCGTTGTCGATCAGGAGCGAGGCACGCCTGTGACAGTAGATGAGATCGGCATGATCGAAGTGAAAGGACCGAATGTGTTCAGTGGTTATTGGCGGATGCCCGAGAAAACACGCGCTGAGTTTCGTGACGATGGATTTTTTATCACTGGCGATCTGGGCAAGATTGATGCGCGTGGCTATGTGCACATCATCGGTCGCGGTAAAGATCTGGTGATCACCGGCGGTTTCAATGTGTATCCGAAGGAAGTGGAAAATGAAATCGACGCATTACCGGGCGTGGAAGAGTCGGCTGTCATTGGTGTCGAGCATGCCGACTTTGGTGAAGCCGTTACCGCGGTGGTGGTGTTGGCGCCGGGCAATGGTTTAAGCGAGGCTGCATTAAACGAACAAACGGTCATCGATGCGTTACGACAACGACTGGCTGCGTTCAAAGTGCCCAAGCGCGTGTTGTTTGTGGACGCCTTGCCGCGTAATACGATGGGCAAGGTGCAGAAGAATGTGTTGCGGGAGCGTTATCGAGAGTTGTATCGATAACAGCAAGCAAAGGGCGGGGCGATATATCTTTCGCTGTCATTCCCGCGCAAGCGGGAATCCAGTTATAACGAGTCGCTTTGCGACACATTCATTACTGGATCCCCGCGTCCGCGGGGATGACGGTATTTAATTTTGCGGTTGATGCCGATACGTTGGCTTGCGATTGTCCAGACGTAAACGATATTCGTTATGTGGAAGTTACTTCTTCGCGTGCGAATCAGTAGCCGTACTAGCCGTACGACTGCGAATCATCCAGTTATCAAGATCTGCGGTAATTTCAGCCGCTTCACCGAGTAACGCATCGGGGGCTTCTTCCTTGCTCTTCTCCAGCACTTCCAGGCTGGCCACGGTGGGCAGACCCAGGCTGGTGCGGCGGGCATTCTCGCGGTCGAGGCGGGCCTTGTCTTGTTGCTCGCGCTCCTGCTGACGTTTTTTCAGATTCAACGACAGGGTTTTGTCCTGACGCAAGACTTCAACAGCGCCGATGTTCTGCAACAGATACTGATAGTTCGGATCGTGAGTGATGCGTTGATTGTGCTCAGCGACCAGCGTGTCGATCACCGGCTTGAAATCATTGCTGCGTTTGAAGGACGCCGGACGAATGCGATCCCAGGGCAGGGCACTTTCCTGTGCACTTTCGCCTACGTCTTCAGTGCTGATGATGGAAGGCAGTATGACATCGGGTTGCACACCGCGATGCTGCGTACTCTCACCCGTGACGCGATAGAACTTGCCGGTAGTGATGGTCAACTGCCCGAAACCAGGCTCCTTGTTGGCAGCGAAGCGATCCAGCGGATACACGTTCTGCACCGTGCCTTTGCCATAGCTTTGCTGGCCGATGATGAGGCCGCGACCGTAGTCTTGAATCGCGCCGCTGAAAATCTCCGATGCAGAAGCGCTATAGCGATCGATCAATACCGTCAGTGGACCTGACCACGCGACGGTGCTGTCGGTATCGTCCAGTGCTTCAATCTGTCCGCCGGTCTGGCGGACTTGCACCACCGGGCCGTTGCCGATGAACAAGCCGGTAAGACCGATGGCTTCCTGTAGATTGCCGCCGCCGTCGGCGCGCAGATCCATGACGATAGCTTCAACGCCTTCGCTCTTCAGACCTTCGATCAGCTTGCGCACATCGCGAGTCAGGCTGCGATAGTTGGGATCGCCGCTCTGCGCTGCGTCCGTGTCCTGATAAAAGCTGGGCACGGTGATGACGCCCACTTTGATGTCGCGACCATCACGCTTGATGGTGCGGATGTCTTTCTTCGCTGCTTGCGCTTCCAGAGAAATCTTGCTGCGGACCAGACTAATCACTTTCTCCGTCGAACCAGGCGCGGCGCCGGCCGGCAGAATCTGCAGTCGCACTGTGGAGCCGCCCTTACCGCGAATCAATTGCACTACATCGTCAATGCGCCAGCCGGCTACGTCCACCAGTTTGCCATCCTTGCCTTCACCGACCGCTGTGATGCGATCGTTGGCATTGATCAAGCCGCTGACCGCAGCCGAACCACCGGCGATGACGTTCTGCACCACCACGAAATCATCGACCACCGACAGCGATGCACCGATGCCTTCATAAGACAGGCTCATCTGAATCTTGAATTCATCGGAATCGCGCGGCGAGAAATAATTCGAATGCGGATCGAACACGTGCGCGAACGAGTTCATGAACACATCGAATACGTCTTCGTTGGTGACCTTGTCGAGATTCTTCAGCGCGCGCTCATAGCGCTTGCGTAATGTGTCGCGTGCATCGGTCCAGGTCTTGCCGGTGAGCATCAGCGACAACGCATCGTTCTTGACACGTTTGCGCCAGAGCTCATTCATCTCGGCGTCGGTGGCGGGCCACGGTGCTTTGGCGCGGTCGTAATCAAAACTCTCGTCGAGCGTAAAATCGGGTTCTTGTTTGAGCAATTCGAGGGCGTAATTCAAACGCTCGCGATTGCGTTGCTGAAAGCGATTGTAGACAGCGAAGGCAGGATCGACAGTGCCGTTGATGACCGCGTCGTCCAGTTGGTAACGAATGCGTTCGAATTCCTTGGTGTCTGCCAGCATGAAGTAACTGCGCATCGGATCAAGGCCGGCCAGATAGCGATCCAGCATCACCGACGACACCGGATCGTTGATGGCAGTCTGACGATAGTGCGAACGTTCGATCACCGCACTGACCAGCTTGCTCACACGGCGCTGTTTTTCGGTGGGCGCGTAAGTGGTTTCGCTGGCGGCCGCGGCGGCGTTATTGATTGGAGTCTGCGACGAAGTGGATAGACCGAAAGCCAATACCAGCGCAACCGCGGTGCTGAGCACCAGGCTACGCTTGTGAATGTGTTGGTTCGGGGCGGGTGAAATCATGGCCTGTTACACTCGTGCTTGAATTGTCTTCCTGAACCAGTCGGTTCTTCAAGGCAGAGTAGAGGCGGGCAGTGGGGCAGGCAAGGCTTTTTTGCGCAGAATTGGGTGAAGTTTCTGAAACAATTGCGGTCAGTTAGCGCCAGTCCTACATACTGTCTGCAAGCACAAATAGTTAATCGGATATCCAGTTAGTTATGAGTCAGGCAAGCAGTGTTATGAATCAGGCAACCATGGGGCCGCTAGCGATTTTGACCGCCATTGCGCTGGGTTCGGCGGTGGCGATTGCCTTCGGTTTGAACGGCGTGCTGGTCATCATGCTGGTGCTGCGTAACGAATCGGAGCAGATGATGGTGGAAATTGAGCACTTATGGATTTACTGTGTGCTGTTTATCGCGCTGTCGGCAATTTCTGGCGCAGCCATGTACAGCCTGATGAAGCGCCTGCCCTGGTTTGTCAAAGCGCAGTGGGCGATGTGGGGTTCGATTGCATTGACGGGTTGGGTGGTGTGGCTGAAGGTGTGAGAGCCACGCAGGTAGATAGAGATGCAAACGCTTACTTGCGAATGACCTTGCCCCAAGCATCGCGACGCTCAAAGGCACCGCTGTTGTAAGGGTCGAAACTCTTTGCCGGTGCTTCCGGCGCTGTGCTGTTTGGTGGACTGGGTTCACCGGTGCTGCGATCAATGATGGGCACAACAGGCGGCGATGCAGATTTCGGCTTCTGCAACGTTGGTTCAGGTTTGGGAGTGCGCTTCCAGAACATAGCTTTTCCCTACGTAGTCATGAGCAGGCATTGCGATCCACTGCTATCTGGGCGTTAAAGATACATAAGGCTGAGCCGGCTTGAACGAGAGTTTTCAAATTTGCCAACTGGCGCACGTTTTGTGAGTGGCCTAGCGTAAGCGGGTGTGGCGAACCAGTGAGTCAAAACTAAACAGTAGGTTCGCGACGCGAACGTGCAGTGGCCTTCTTGCCGGCGTTTTGACTCAAGCCGAATAACAAACGCAGCAACACAATACATAGCGCCGGGCAGAGAGCTAGGGTCCACGCCGCCAAGGTCGGCACCGCGAGATCGGCAAGTGTTGCCCGATACATGCTGGCCATGCCGCCGGCCACGCCATAAGCGCCGAACAACTTGCTGCCGACGACAAAGATCAGGCCGGGCAACACGGCAAGGCTGGCAACAATGACGATGCAGCCAATCAGCAATTCGCGCGGTAAGGATAGTTTCATCGGTAAGCCTGCCAGTTTTCGGCATCTTCCAGTAAAGTGCCGCCGCATTGCAATTCCTGCAGCCAATAGAAGGCATGGCGAACAACATGAGCGAGCGAAGCACGGGCAAGACATTGCGCACCGCGGTGATCGGCGTGGGATATCTGGGACGTTTCCACGCACAAAAGTACCGCGAATTACCGGGTTCCGAACTGGTGGCGGTAGTCGATAGCGTGGGCGAAGCCGCGCAAAAAGTCGGCGCTGAACTGGGTGTACCGGCGTTAACCGATTATCGCGAGCTGCTCGGCAAGGTTGACGCAGTCAGCATTGTGGTGCCGACGCCGTTGCATTTCGCGGTTGCCGAAGCCTGTCTTGCGCACGGCGTTCATGTGTTGGTGGAAAAGCCAATCACCGAAACCATCGAGCAGGCGCAGAAGCTCATCGATCTGGCCAAGCGCAATCACTGTGTGCTGCAAGTGGGGCATCTGGAACGCTTCAATCCGGCGGTGCAGGCCGCGGCGAAGATACTGGGCACACCGCGCTTCATCGAATCGCATCGTCTCGCGCCGTTCAAGCAACGCGGCACCGATGTCAGCGTGGTGCTGGACTTGATGATTCACGACATCGATTTGATTCAGGAACTGGTGGGCCGACCGATTGCCAACATCGACGCCGTTGGTGCGCAGGTGTTCTCGCAGGACATCGACATTGCCAATGCCCGCATTCGTTTTGACGGCGGCTGCGTGGTGAACACCACGGCCAGTCGCGTCAGCCTCAAGCAGGAACGCAAGCTGCGTATTTTTCAGGACGATGCTTATCTGTCGGTGGACTTGCAGCAAAAGATTTTGACCGTGGTGCGCAAAAAAACTGCGGGCCCGGTTGAATCCCCTGCGCAGGTGGCGATTGAAGAACAATCGTTCGAGCAGGGTGACGCACTACGCAGTGAGATCGAAGCGTTTCTCGACGCGGTGCGCAACGGTGCTCAGCCGGTGGTCACGGGTGAAGATGGACTACGTGCGCTGGCCACCGCGATCAAGATTACCGAGTCGGTGATGCAGCAGCCTGCCGCCACTGCACAGGTTCCAACTTAAGCGCGCAATCGTTAAGGAAGGTCTGATTAATTCCGTTCGTCCTGAGCAGCGCAGCTTGTCGAAGGATTCTTCAATAACATCAAAGAACGTTTCGACGAGCCTGTCCTGAGTTCGCCGAAGGCTCAACGCGAACGGGAATAAATCAGACCTTCAGGCTTAAATGGACGCGAAGGCAAACTTGTTACTCGAAGCGAGGTTTGCCGCGACGACGTCTGACCGACGAGGCATCATCGCCGATGTCATAGTCATCGAAATCGGAAACCTGTTCGGCAGTCTGCTTTTGCTCGCGATATTTTTCCAGCTTGCGCCAGGCCGGTTCACCTTGAGGCGCCGCCCCGCGCTTCGGACGCCCCAGGTCTTCAATGAGAAATTCGTAATTGGAATCGTCACCGTCAGCGCCGGTGATGTCGCCGTCTTCATCGAATTCGTCTGATTCGGGTTTCTCGCTCATGGACAGCAGACCGTAGGTATCAAGTGGCGGGGAAGCTGTTGGGCGAATATATATTTCGAATCTTTCAGTCCTGCAAGCGCAATGTACGTAATTCGATCGATTTAGTGACGAAGGCGTCACACGCCGCAGCAGACACTAGTGTCCAACCAGATCATTCAACGCGAAGATCGGTAACAGCATCGCGAGCACGATGAACAGCACAATCACTGCCATGCCGACAATCATCAATGGTCCGAGCAAGCCGACGAACGCACTGAGCACCGCATCCATCTCGCGTTCCTGATTGGCGGCAGCGCGATCCAGCATGGTTTCGAGTTCGCCGCTGGATTCACCGCTGGAGATCAGGTGAACCATCATCGGTGGAAATTGTTTGGTCGCGCCCAGCGAGCGACCGATGGGCGAGCCTTCGCGCACTTTCACTGCGGCGGTCTGAACTGCTTCACGCATGGGCAAGTTGTTGACCACTTCACCGGAGATGCGCAGCGCGTCGAGCACTGGCACAGCACTGGACGTCAACGTCGCCAGCGTGCGCGCGAAGCGAGTGGTATTGGTGCCGCGTACGACACGACCGAGTAAGGGCACGCGCAGCAGAAACGCATGATAGCGACGACGATTGTCGACATTGCGCAGCGAACGATTGAACAGCACGCCGCCAATCACCAAGGTCGCGAGCAGCCACAGTCCCCAGTCACGCATGAAGTCGGAGAACGCAATGAGAATGCGCGTCATCAACGGCAGCGCTGTCTTGGCATTGTCGAACTGCTTAATGATCTTCGGTACGACGTAGGTCAGCATCAGCATGACGATGCCGGAACAGAACAGAAACAACATCACCGGATACAGCAGCGCATTGATGGTGCGACTGCGTAATTGCTCGCGCGACTCGGTGTAGTCGGCCAGCCGCTCCAGCACTGTATCGAGATGTCCTGATTGCTCGCCGGCAGCGACCGTGGCGCGATAAATTTCCGGAAACGAACTAGGAAAGTCGCCCAGGCCTTCCGCCATCGAATGACCTTCCAGCACCTTGGCGCGCACGCCCATGACGACGCTGCGCACGTGTGGGTGTTCGGTTTGCTCGGACACCGCGAGCAAGGTTTCTTCGAGTGGTAGACCGGAGTGCACCAGCGTCGCGATCTGTCGGGTGACCAGCGCGAGATCGCGCGCGCTCAGGCCCTTGACGCGTACCCGCTTGATGGTGCCGGCTTTGTCGTTGTGCGATTCGCGGCGCTGCACTTCTTCGACGGAGATCGGCAATAAGCCCTGATCGCGTAATAGTTGCCGGACCTGCTTGGCAGTGTCGCCCTCCTGCACGCCTTGGCGTTCTCGACCGCCGGTGTCGACCGCTGTGTATTGGAATGCGCCCATGCTTGATCTTATTGGCCAGTGCTAGCGACATCAGTCTTCATGCGTGACGCGCAGCACTTCTTCAAGCGTGGTAATGCCGGCGAGAATTTTGGCGCGGCCATCATCACGAATGCCTGGCGTTAACGTGCGCGCATAACGTTCCAATTCGTGCTCGCCGGCGCCGTCGTGAATCATGGTGCGCATGGTGTCATCCACTGAAACGAATTCGTGTATGCCGGTGCGGCCTTTGTAAGCGCGCGTAGCGTCGGCACGCGGCCGATACAACGTCACCGGTGGCGCATCTGGTGCGATGTTGAGGAGACGACGTTCATAGTCGCTGGCGATATACGGTTCGCACTGTTCCAGATTCAACACCTTGACCAGACGTTGCGCCAGCACGCCCAGTAAGCTCGAAGACAGCAGGAACGGTTCAATGCCCATATCGCGCAGACGCGTCACCGCGCCGACGGCGGTGTTGGTATGCAGTGTCGATAACACCAGGTGACCGGTGAGCGAGGCTTGCACCGCAATCTGTGCGGTTTCCAGATCACGAATTTCGCCCACCATCACCACATCGGGATCTTGACGCAGGATGGCGCGCAAACCGCGGGCGAAGGTCATTTCCACTTTGACATTGACCTGCGTCTGACCGATGCCATCAATGTAGTACTCGATGGGATCTTCCACCGTCATGATGTTGCGCGTGTTGTCGTTGATGCATTCCAGCGCGGCATACAACGTGGTGGTTTTGCCCGAGCCGGTGGGGCCGGTGACCAGCACAATGCCGTGCGGACGATGCACCAAGTAGTCCATCAGCTTCTGTGTATCAGGCGCCATGCCCAACGAAGTGAGATCGAGGCGACCGGCTTGTTTATCGAGCAAACGCAGTACCACGCGTTCGCCGTGACCGGCGGGAATAGTCGAGACACGCACATCCACCGCGCGACCCGCCACGCGCAGCGAAATGCGACCGTCTTGAGGGACGCGTTTTTCAGCGATGTCGAGTTTGGACATGACTTTGATGCGCGATACCACCAACGATGCCACGGCGCGTTTGGATTGCAGCACTTCACGCATCACGCCGTCGACGCGAAAGCGCACCACCAGACGATTTTCAAACGGCTCGATGTGAATATCGGAAGCGTTTTCTTTCACGGCCTGCGTGAAGATGGCGTTGATCAGTTTGATGATGGGCGCATGGTCGTCGCTTTCCAGCAGATCGGAAGGCTCGGGAAGGTCCGACGCGAGATGTGCCAGGTCGGTATCGTCTTCGAGACCACCCACCGCTTGTTGTGCAGCGTTCTGACCAGCTTCATATTGAATGCGCAGATCGGTATCGAACTGCTCGGCATTGACGCGCACCACTTGCAGCGGACTCTTGATAAAACGACGCACTTCAGCGATGGCTGTTGGCGCAGCATCCATGCGACATACCAGTTGCACATGCTGTCCATCATTGCTGCGCACGAACACGCCATGTCGCTTGGCGAAACTGAAACTCAGCCCAACTGGGGCCGACTTGATCGCTGCAGTCGCGCCGATAGCGTCATTCATTCTTGCGATGGGAGCATTCATGATGCGCTCACTTAACGGTGGCTTTGTCGCCGTAGGGAGTAGTGGTGATATCGGTATCGGGCGCGATCACCGGCGCGACGACCGGCGGCGGAATCAATGCCGGTAGCACTGGCTGCTTCTCGCCGGGTTGCAAGGTGGCCTGGCCATCGTTGCGTTGCAGTTGCATATCGCGAATCCAGTTGTACTTGCTGTTGGTTTCGATGGTCGCCTGCGCACCATCGCGCAGAATGGTGGGCTTGATGAATACCAGCAGATTGGTTTTCACCTTCTTGCTGTTACGGGCTTTAAACAAATTGCCGAGGATCGGAATCGAGCCAAGGATAGGCACCTGCGATTTACCTTCGGTCAGGTTGTCTTCCAGCAAGCCACCCAGCACGATGGTTTGACCATCTTCCACCATCACCTGATTGGTGATGGCGCGCTTGTTGGTGATCAAGCTGCCGGCATCACCAGTCTGCTGCGATAGCGAGGATGCTTCCTGCGAAATTTTCAATAGCACCGAATTACCTTTGTTGATCTGTGGCGTGATGGTGAGCTTGGTGCCCACGTCTTCGCGCTGAATGGTAGTGAAGGGATTCACGACGCCATTAGTACCACCGGTGGTGCTGCTGGCATTGGTGTATTGACCGGTGATCAACGGCACCTGTTGCGTCACTTCGATCTTCGCTTCCTCATTGTCGAGCGTGATGATCGACGGCGTGGAAATGACATTGGTATTACCGTCTTCCTTCAAGGCTCGCAGAATCGCCGCGAAGCTTGCGCCCGAATCGACGATGCGACCGATGCCCAGTGTAGTGCCGGTAGGCAGCGCAGAAGGATCTTGTGCGACTGCTGCCTTAGCGAGCGTTGTGATGGGAGTGCTGCCGCCACTGAACACAGCCGCAGGCACATTGCTGTTGCCGCTGCCATACAACGCCCAGTTCACGCCCAGCTCTGCGGTCTTGCTGGCCGACACTTCCACCACGATTGCCTCGACATGCACCTGTGCGCGACGAATGTCGAGCTTGTCGACGATGGCCATGATCTGTTCCATGATTTTTGGCGGTGCGCTGACGATCAATGCGTTGGTACCTTTATCGCCCCAGATCGACACACCGTTGCTGGCGGCGCTGGTTGTAGAAGTGGCTGCGGCGCCGGTGGGTGCGCCGGTCGCCGCTTGCGTGATGCCTTGAATCTGTTCTTTCAGTTTCTTGGCCAAATCTTCGGAGTCGGCGTATTCAAGATAACGAATGCGCGTGTTACCACCGCTTTGCAACGGCGTATCGAGATAAGTGATCAAGGTCTTGATGCGCAGGCGCGCCGATTTATCGCCGCTGAGGAGAATGCTGTTGGTGCGGTCGTCAGCGACTACTTTTAACGGCTGACCGCCTTCTGCACCTTGCGCAGCAGCGGGGCCACTCAACGAATTGACGGTCTTAACGATTTCGGCCGCGGTGGCGCTTTGCAAATTGATGACTTCGATCTCATCGTCGCTGGCCTTATCGATGCGCTCGATGATGCGCATCATTCGGCTCACGTTGTTGGCGCGGTCGGTGATGATGAGCATGTTCGATGCCGAGTACGCCGCGAGTTGGCCATACTGCGGAATCAGCGGCCGCAGAATCGGCACCAACTGCGCGGCGCTAACGTTGTGTACCGCGATCACCTGCGTCACCAGTTCATCCGAGGTGTTGCTGACGCTGCCGGGCAAATCGTTGGCGGGCACTTGGCGGGCGTTGGCGTCGGGAATGATCTTGATGGTATTGCCGGCGGGCACGGCCACGTAGCCATGTACCTGCAGGATCGACAGATATGCTTCGTAGAACGCATTGGGCGACATCGGTGTCGATGACAGCATGGTCACCTGCGCCTTGACGCGTGGATCGATGATGAAAGTCTTGCCGGTGACAGCGCTTACCGCTTCGGTAATTTGCGCGAGGTCGGCATCCTTGTAGTTCGGTGTGATGGTGGCGCTGGAATTCGGTTGCTGCGCTGAGGCACTGGTACAGACCAGCAGCATGGCGGCCATGATCGTCACCATGAAACCACTGCGCGGCACGATGACGCGGTTGAACGTTGGCAAAAATATGAAACTCATAGTCATTCGTTATCCTAATTATTGCGTCGCCGTGTCGGGGGCGACGTTGGGCACGCCGCCGCGGTTACGCACGCCCCGATTGAACGGCGGTGCAAAGCCGTTGCCGGGTGGTGAAACGACCGGCGCACTGCTGCTGGAACTGGCAGCATCGCTCGCCGTCTCTGGTATTGATAGTTGTCCCATGTCCAGCGACAGTTGCTGGGTAGCACCATTGCGTTCGATCGTCACTTGCGCGGTGGTCGAGTTGGTCAGCGTATTGAGAATTTCATTGCCGCGATTCGGATCATCCAATGACGCGCCGTTGACCGCGGTGACCAGATCGCCGGGCTGCAATCCTAAGCGCGCGAATTGCTGCCGATCACGTCCCGGATACACCCGATAACCCTTTTGCGTGCCGTTGCTGAATACGGGCTGTGCACGCAACAACTCACCCAGAGCGCTGGGGTTACTCGTAGCGAGACGACGAATGTTCTCGCCAACCGAATTGGTCACAACGTTACGCGCCATGGGCGGTGGCGCATTGCTGGGTGTGCCGCGCGGCAGCACCAATGTTTCCAGTGCGCCATTGCGATCGATGATGACGCGGTCGGCATACACGGCATGCAAGCGGATGCCGCCATTAATCATCGAGCCCACGCGATAAAACTTTGCGTTGACCGCTGATTCACCAACGATGGCGAAGCCCGCTTCAGGATCCTCCAGCGCCATGGTGCCGGCCAGTATCAATGGCGCCTGTGTCTGCGGCAGACTGTTCGGATCAGTGGGCCCGTTGCTCGTCCCGGCCATGCCGAACAAATGTGCGTCAGCGATGCTTTGTGGATTCACAGTGGAGACCGGTGCGCTTTGCATCGCATTCATTGCGGCCGCATTCGGTGCCGGCGCATTCATCGGGCCGGGCGCCAATATCAACCAGGTCAGTTTCGCGGCTTGCCAGGCGATGCCGACCACGGCCAACCCGGCAACTACCTGCGGCGCATGTTTGAGGCCCAGCTCCGCCCATTGCGGACCGCTGAGAGCGCTCAATTGGCTAAACAGAGATGCGGGTTTCAAGGTCGAATTCATTAGGTCTGGCTGATCGATGGTTAAAGCTCAGGGTCTGAATTGGCGACCCTCAAATAAGTTCTACGACTCAGGTTGGGCGATTCATCGCGACATTACTGTGACGGCCATCATTCGTCATGCTGCAGGTATTTACGCAGCATGCGTCGTCGTGGTTGCGGGCAAATCGTCCGGCGCCGGTGAACTTGGTCCACGTGATGGCAATTCCACAATGTAATCATCGGTAACAGAACCTTAGCTTAACCTGTTCAGAGCAAAAGAAATTGTTTCAATTCGCCAACATAGCCGCAAGCGCCTGTCCGGATGCCGGTTTTACGCGGGCGAAGCTGCTACCAGATTCGGGGAAAAACCACTCGCGTTCGATCAAGAAAATAACCAGCTTGGCCGTTATCAGTCTTGAGATAGCGCAGTGGGATTGTATTGAGTTCGACGTGACAGCCAGCCGGCGAGTGTGACGTGGGTTCATTACAGGATGTTGGAAGTTGATGGCTATGGCGCGTTAAATATTAATGCGCACTTGTTTTGCAGTGTCAGGACTCCTATATAGGTGGCTGACAACTGCTGAATGGCTCATGAGCGAACACAATCCTGATTTTGAACGAGGCCTGGTCGTTGAAGAGGCGGCGCCCAAGTTAAAGCGGCCGCCGATGTACCAGGTTCTGCTATTGAATGACGATTACACGCCGATGGAGTTTGTAGTCGAAATTCTGGAGCAGGTCTTCAGCATGGATCGGCCGACTGCGACGCGTGTCATGTTGGAAGTGCATACCCGAGGTAAGGGGGTATGCGGGGTTTTTACGTTTGAGATAGCAGAGACCAAAGTTGCACAGGTAATGGCCTACGCAAGACAGCAGCAACATCCGTTGCTGTGTACGATGGAAGAGGTGTGACGGCGCGGCTCTGATTCGGCTTTGATGCTGGGACTAGCAAGAGGGTGCTTTGTGTTAAGCAATGAACTTGAACTCTGCCTCAACGAGGCATTCCAGGCAGCTCGCGAAGCACGCCATGAATTCATGACGGTCGAGCATTTGCTGTTGGCAATCATCGATACTCCCAAAGTTCGCGACGTGTTGCGTGCCTGCGGCGCAGACGTGGTGCGCCTGCGCAAGGAACTCCAGGAATTCATCGATCAGACCACGCCGCGTTTGAAAGAAGGCGATGAACGCGAGGTGCAACCCACCCTCGGCTTCCAGCGCGTATTGCAACGCGCGGTGTTTCATGTGCAGTCCAGCGGCAAGAAAGAAGTCAGCACCGCCAATGTGTTGGTCGCCATTTTTAGCGAAAAACATTCGCATGCTGCGTACCTGCTTTCGATGCAGGAAGTGGCGCGTCTGGATGTCGTCAATTTCATTTCGCACGGCCTGTCCAAGGTGGGCGACGAAGCGGCTCCCAAGGAGAAGGAAGAGGGCAGCACCGAAACCGGTGAGCGCGATGGCGAAGGCGGTTCGGCGCTGGAGAAGTACGCCGCCAATCTCAACAAGATGGCGATGGAAGGCCGCATTGATCCATTAATCGGTCGCGCTCAGGAAGTGGAGCGCACTGTGGAAATCCTGTGCCGTCGCCGCAAGAACAATCCGCTGTATGTCGGTGAAGCCGGCGTCGGCAAGACCGCGCTGGTGGAAGGTTTGGCGCGTCTGATCGTTGAAGGCAAAGTGCCTGAAGTGCTGGCCGACTGCACCGTTTACTCCTTAGACCTCGGCTCATTGATCGCCGGTACCAAGTATCGCGGGGATTTCGAAAAGCGTTTGAAAGCAGTGCTTTCCGAGCTAAAGAAAAATCCCGGCTCTATTCTGTTCATCGACGAAATTCACACCGTCATCGGTGCCGGCGCGGCATCGGGCGGGGTGATGGATGCGTCCAATCTGATCAAGCCGGCGCTCTCTAATGGCGAGCTGCGTTGTATCGGATCAACCACTTACACCGAATATCGTGGCATTTTCGAGAAGGACCACGCCTTGGCGCGTCGCTTCCAGAAAATCGACGTGCTCGAACCGAGCGTGCCGGAGACTGTGGAAATCCTGAAAGGCTTGCGCTCACGTTTTGAAGAGCATCACAGCGTTCGTTACGAAGACGAAGCATTGAAGATGGCTGCCGAGTTGGCAGCTCGTTACATCAATGATCGCCAACTACCTGATAAAGCTATCGATGTGATTGACGAAGCCGGCGCACGGCTGCGCCTGAAGCCCATCGGTGAGCGCGAAGACGTGGTCACCGTCAGCATGATTGAAGACGTGGTCGCACGCATCGCCCGCATCCCGCCGAAGAACGTGTCGACTTCGGATCGCGATCTGCTCAAGAACCTCGAGCGCAATCTCAAGTTGGTCATCTATGGTCAGGATACGGCAATCGAATCGTTGTCTGCCGCGATCAAGATGGCTCGCTCTGGTTTGAATGATCAGCGCAAGCCAGTCGGTTCGTTCCTGTTCGCCGGCCCAACCGGCGTGGGCAAGACCGAAGTCACTCGCCAACTGGCCTTGGCTTTGGGCGTGGAGCTGATTCGCTTCGACATGTCCGAGTACATGGAACGCCACACGGTGTCGCGTCTGATCGGCGCGCCTCCGGGCTATGTGGGTTTCGATCAGGGTGGCTTGCTGACCGAGCAGATCAATAAGCATCCGCATGCGGTGCTGTTGCTGGATGAAGTGGAGAAGGCCCATCCCGATGTGTTCAATCTGCTGCTGCAGGTCATGGATCACGGTGTGCTTACCGACAACAACGGTCGCAAAGCGGATTTCCGCCACGTGATCATTGTCATGACCACCAATGCCGGCGCGTTCGAGATGAGTCGGCCAGCCATCGGCTTTGTCGCCAGCGACAACGCCAGCGATGGCATGGAAGCGATCAAGCGTCTGTTCTCACCGGAGTTCCGCAATCGTCTCGATGCAGTGATCCAATTCAACGGCCTCGGCAACCGCACTATTCAGCGCGTGGTCGACAAACTACTGGTGGAAGTGGAGTCGCAACTGGAAGCGAAAGGCGTGCAACTGCATATCGATGACAGCGTGCGTGAGTGGCTGGCCGTGAAGGGCTACGATCCGAAGATGGGTGCGAGACCGATGGCGCGATTGATACAGGAATCCATCAAGCGTGCACTGGCCGAAGATCTATTGTTTGGCAGCCTGGTCAATGGCGGTCATGCCTACATCAGCGTCGGCGACGACGACAAGTTGAAAGTAGTGACACGCGCTAACGAAGAACCGGCGTTATTGGAATGATCTGCTGTAGGAGCGGCTTCTGGCCGCGATTTTCCATCGGCCCCATTAATTGAAACAGGCCGCTCCTACAAAAACAGCAAGGCCGACTTTTCAGTCGGCCTTGTCATTTTTAATCAATGAAATTTGTTTATCGCGCGCGATAAACAATGCGCCCCTTGCTTAAATCATACGGCGTCAATTCCACCGTCACCGCGTCGCCGGTCAGAATGCGGATGTAGTTCTTGCGCATCTTGCCCGAGATATGGGCGATGACGACGTGCCCGTTGCTGAGCTCGACCTTGAATGTAGTGTTGGGCAGCGTATCGACTACGCGACCTTCCATCTGAATGGCATCTTCCTTCGACATGTATCTCGCAGTGCTTGGTTGATTTATTGGGATTGGATCGGCTGGAACATAGACCAAGCAAAGCTCGGCTGCCAAAAGGCGCGCGAATTGTGCATAACTGCGCGTTGCAATGCAATGTGAGGCTTGGTTGGGGTATTTCAAGCAATGGTGCCGGTATGTTGTCGGAGTAGCTCGACAAATTCTCGGCGAGATATTTCACGCGCGCCCAGACTCAGCAAGTGTGGCGTGCTCATCTGGCAATCGATCATGGCCACTTGCTGTTCGATCAGACGAGCGCAGAGCATTTTGAGTGCAAACTTCGACGCATCGGTCACGTGGCTGAACATGGATTCACCGTAAAATACGCGTCCGAGTTGCACACCATACAGGCCGCCCACCAGTTGGCCATCCAGCCACGTCTCAATGCAGTGCGCGTAACCCAGTCGATGCAGGCGTACGTAAGCCTCGACCATATCTGCATTAATCCAAGTGCCTTCCGGTCGCAGCCTGGGATCGCCACAACCCGCCATCACTTCGACAAAGGCTGTATCAAAACGTACTTCAAAGCCGCGAGTGCGAATGGTTTTCGCCAAGCTGCGCGAGGTTTTGAACTCGGTTGGAAATAACACCGTACGGGGATCGGGCGACCACCACAGGATCGGCTGTCCAGCTGAATACCACGGGAAGATGCCGCGTCGATACGCAGCCAGTAATCGTTCGGGTTGTAAATTGCCACCGGCAGCCAGCAAGCCGGGTGGCTCAGTCAATGCAAACTCCACTGGAGGGAATGCATCGGGCGGATCGGAGTCGTTCAACCAAACCAACTGATTCATGTTGATGCCGACTCGCGATGAAACGGCAAATGCTCCCTGGCCTGTGCGGCGTATTCGTCCACCGCTCGCCGTTCCAATTGCAAGTGTTCGGCAAGCGCCTGATGAAATCGTGCATCGCGCACGTAGTGACCCGAATAAGAAAGTGTCGGTTCAAAGCCGCGCGTGATCTTGTGCTCGCCTTGCGTGCCGGGTTCAAACAGCTTCAAGCCGCGTTCGATGCAGAACTCAATGCCCTGATAGTAACAAGTCTCGAAGTGCAGGCTGTCGTAGTTGCCTGATGCTCCCCAGTAGCGACCGAACAACGTGTCGTGACTATGAAAGAAAATGCCGGAAGCGACTGGTGTGCCACGATGTTCTGCCAGCTTCACCATCACTTGATCCGGCAAGGCACGCGCCACTCGCTGCAGAAATTCCGCGCTCAGGTAGTGTTCATGGCCATGCTGATGAAAGGTGTTTTCTGAAAACGAGAAAACAGTTTGCCATTGCCCGGCGCTCAATTCCGCACCGCTCAGTGTTTGATAACGAATGCCATATTCGTCCAGCACACGTCGTCGTTCGCGCTTGGTCTTCTTGCGTTTATCGGCGCGAAATGTGGCGAGAAAATCGTCCATGCTGGCGTAGCCGCGATTGAACCAGTGAAACTGGCAACTGGTGCGCGGCAGCCAGTTCGCAGCTTGCATGACGTCGTATTCGGCAGCATCCGAGAACAAAACATGTGCGCTGGAGAGTTGCAATTCATCGCATAGCTGTTGCAACGCTGATAACACTTCACGTCGCGTAGCGTCGCCATCCACCTGTTTACCAAGCAATAAGCGCGGACCGGTGGCCGGCGTGAACGGCACCGCCGATACCAGCTTGGGATAGTAATGTTGCTGGGTATGATGAAAGGCGCGATCGAAGGATTGTGCCCAACTGAAATCGAACACGAACTCGCCGTAGGAATGGGTTTTCAGATACAGCGGTACTGCAGCGGTGAGTTGCCGATCATCGAGCAACAGCAGATGGCTCGGCGTCCAGCCCGTAGCGGTGCACGCGCAATGCATATCTTCAAGCGCCGCCAGAAATTCGTGACGCAAGAAAGGTTGACCGCGCAGCTCAAGCGCATTCCAGTCCGTTGCCGAAACTTCGTGAATGGAACGCAGTACGCGGATGGTCATCGATTGGTTTGATCAACGGAAGGGCGCGATAAATCGCGCCCCTACCTTCAGTGAGCATTTTGTAAAGGCATGCCAAATAATTAGATTGGTCACGCCCGCACAGTCACAAATCGCAGGTTGATTAATGCCCCGCATCCAACTGATCCAGATACTTGTCAGCATCGAGTGCGGCCATGCAACCGGTGCCTGCTGAAGTAATAGCCTGACGATACACATGATCGGCGACATCACCGGCAGCAAACACGCCGGGCACGGAGCAGGCGGTGGCATTGCCGGCGCTGCCGGACTTCACTACCAGGTAGCCGTTGTTGAGTTCCAATTGACCTTCGAACAACTGCGTGTTGGGCGCGTGACCCACGGCAATGAATACGCCAGTGAGATCGAGATCCTGCTTGGCGCCGCCTTCGGTCGCGACCACGCGCAAGCCATTCACACCGGACTCGTCGCCCAGCACTTCATCGACAGCATGGTTCCAGAGAATCTTGACCTTGCCTTCCTTTTCCTTGGCAAACAGATGATCTTGCAGAATCTTTTCCGAGCGCAGCTTGTCGCGACGGTGCACCAGCGTCACGTGATCGGCGATGTTCGAGAGATACAACGCTTCTTCAACGGCGGTGTTGCCGCCGCCAATCACAGCAACTTTTTGCTTACGGAAAAAGAAGCCATCGCAGGTCGCACAGGCGGAGACGCCGCGGCCACGGTACTCCTGTTCAGAAGGTAGACCGAGATACTTGGCAGTGGCGCCGGTGGCGATGATCAACGCGTCGCAGCTGTACTTGCCCGCATCGCCTTCCAGCACGAAGGGTCGCTTGGAAAGATCCACCTTGTTGATGTGATCATTGACGATCTGCGTGTTGAAGCGCTCCGCATGCGCACGCATGCGATCCATCAAGCCGGGGCCGGTGAGTCCATGTGCATCGCCGGGCCAGTTATCGACCTCGGTGGTGGTCATCAGTTGGCCGCCTGCTTCCACACCGGTAATCAGTACAGGATTGCGATTGGCGCGCGCGGCATACACTGCTGCCGCGTAGCCGGCAGGACCGGAGCCAAGGATGATCAAGCGCGAGTGAACAGGGGCCGTCATGTATACTCCAAAGTCGTTTCAAGCGTTGCTGACGGTTGTCATCAGTCGCACTTGACTGTGTAAATTCAAGCTCTTGCTGATCTTCCGGCCCAGTTGCGCTGCAAGCGTCGCCCAGGACAATCACAAGGCCTGTGATGGTATGTGAGTGCAAGCGGCCCGCCAAGCTGTACGCCTCCGCGTCCAGAATAGTAGACAGCACCACCGGCTAACCAAGATTTGGGTGCGCGATCCGGTATCAAGCCCGTCATGAGTCAGTCAGGTCAAGTTTGCCCAAGTTTGTATTTATGAAGTCATGCGATTGTTGTGTGCGGCACGAAGGGCGTTAAGGCAAGCAAGTAAAACTGTAGTTTGTCATCCCCACGAAAGCGGGGATCCAGTTATGAAGGAGTCGCTCCGCGACGCGACTACCGACTGGATTCCCGCCCCGCGGGAATGACGAGAACGAGTGCGCTGCATGTCTGGCATGAAATGCGTAATTGGATCTTCAAAATGAAAATTTCAGAGGCGAATGAGTGAGCAGTTCGACATCACCATCGGCGAAGGCAGCAGTGAAGGGCGGATCAGAAAGCGCCCTCAGCACCCTGGTCTCGCGTGCTCTTCGCGAGAGTGCGTTGTTCGTGCTCGGTGCGTTGGCGCTGATCCTGTTGGTGGCGCTGTTGAGTTTCGATGCCGCCGACCCGTCGTTCTGGACCACCGGCGAACCCGGCCCGGTGGCCAACTGGATTGGTCCCGTCGGCGCCAATATCGCCGGCTTGCTGATGTGGCTGTTCGGTCGTCCGGCATTTTTATTTCCGGTGATGTTGGGTTTGCTGGGCTGGATGTTGTTCCGCGGCGCCGCGCCGGGCGCGCAGAGTCGTGCGTCGTTGCTGTTTCGCGTCGGCGGCTTTGTACTCACGCTGCTCACTAGCTGCGGCCTCGCCACGCTGCATTTTTCCAGCCATGGCTATCCGAGCAGTGCCGGCGGCGTGCTCGGCAATCTAGTTGGCAATGGCGTGATGCACGGCTTGGGCATTCTGGGTTCGACGCTGTTTCTACTGGCGTTGTGGTTGGCCGGTGTGTCGTTGTTCTCGGGGCTGTCATGGATCGAGGTAATGGATCGCATCGGCAACTGGGTGTTGCGTTTCATCGAATGGGCGCAGGCGCGTTGGGCCGAAGCGCAAGACAAAAAAGTCGGACGTGAGGTGAAGGAAGCACGTCAGGAAGTGGTGCGCGTCGAACAAAAGCGCGTCGCCAATCGTCCGCCGCCGAAGATCGAAACCGTTGCACCGAAGGTCGAGAAAAGCGATCGCCTGGAAAAAGAACGGCAAGTGCCGATGTTCGAGAGCGTCGCGGCCACTGACTTGCCACCGTTGTCTTTGCTCGACGATGCACCCGTACATCAAGCCAGTTATTCCGCTGAAGCATTGGAAGCCATGTCGCGCCTGGTGGAACTCAAGCTGCGCGATTTCGGCGTCGAAGTGGAAGTAGTGGCGGTGCATCCCGGCCCGGTGATTACGCGTTTCGAATTGCAGCCGGCATCGGGTGTGAAGGTCAGCCAGATCAGCAATCTTGCGAAAGACCTGGCGCGCGCGTTGTCCACCATCAGCGTGCGCATTGTTGAAGTGATTCCAGGCAAGTCCACTGTGGGCCTGGAAATTCCCAATGAAAAGCGCGAGCTGGTGACGCTGGGAGAAATCATCAAGTCCAAGGCTTACGACGACATGTCGTCGCCGTTGGTGCTGGTGCTGGGCAAAGACATCAGCGGTGCGCCGGTAGTGGCTGATTTGCAGCGCATGCCGCACTTGTTGGTGGGCGGTACCACCGGTTCCGGTAAATCAACGGCAGTGAATGCGATGGTGCTGTCGCTGCTGTACAAGGCCACCGCCGAGCACGTGCGCCTGATCATGATCGACCCGAAGATGCTGGAATTATCGGTGTACGAAGGCATTCCGCATCTGCTGTCGCCGGTGGTGACCGACATGAAGCAAGCCGCCAATGCGTTGCGTTGGTGTGTGGCGGAAATGGAGCGACGTTATCAATTGATGGCCGCGTTGGGTGTGCGCAATCTGGCCGGCTTCAATCGCAAAGTGAAAGACGCGCAAGAAGCCAAACAACCGATTCGCGATCCTATTCAGATGAAACGCCTGCCGCCGGACGGCACGCCGGAGATGGTGCCATTCCTTGAACCTATGCCATTTATTGTGGTGATCGTCGATGAGTTGGCCGACATGATGATGATCGTCGGTAAGAAAGTTGAAGAACTCATCGCGCGTCTCGCACAGAAGGCACGCGCTTCCGGCATTCACCTGATTCTCGCCACGCAACGTCCTTCGGTGGATGTGATCACCGGTCTCATCAAAGCGAACATCCCCACGCGCATTGCCTTCCAGGTATCGGCCAAGGTGGACTCGCGCACGATTCTCGATCAGATGGGCGCGGAACAATTGCTGGGTCATGGCGATATGTTGTTCCTGCAGCCCGGCACGTCGGTGCCGGTGCGTGTGCACGGCGCGTTTGTCTCAGATGCCGAAGTGCATCGTGTGGTTGGTGCATTGAAGAGCGCCAGCGGCCCAACTTACATCGATGAAATTCTCTCCGGCCCCACCGGCGCGATTCCCGGCCTGCCTGGTGAAGAAGGCGAAGAAGGAGAAGAAGGCGACGCCGAGCAGGATGCGTTGTATGACGAGGCTGTCAAGATTGTGGTGGAGAGTCGCAAGCCATCCATCTCCTACGTGCAGCGTCGCTTGAAGATCGGCTACAACCGCGCCGCACGCATGTTGGAAAGTATGGAAGCGGCGGGGCTGGTCAGTCCCTTGCAATCCAATGGCTCGCGTGAAGTGCTGGTGCCCAATCCGAATCAAGAATAGGCGAATCAGGAATAGCGTCGAACCAAGCATGCTAGTGATGGTCAGCTAGTTGTTGTTTGTGCATGTTGCTGTGCCCCCACCCCAACCCTCCCCCGCGTTGCGGAGGAGGGAGATAAAGGAGCGCTCTATTCCCACTCCCTCCCTTGCGAAGCGGGGGAGGGTTGGGGCGGGGGCAACAATCCATTGTTACGCTATTCACTTCGCACAATTCATCAACTCAGCACCACAGAGAAATTTGATGCTCAAACTTGTTCGTTCGATGCTGGCGTTGTTACTGCTCGTATCTGTCACAGCGCACGCCCAATCCGAAATCACCATCGACAGCGGCTATCAGACCCTCGACGGCTTCTTCAAAGGTCTACAAACCCTGCAATCCGATTTTGTGCAATCGGTGCAGGACAGTCGTGGTCAAGTCACCGATAAAAGCAGTGGCAAGCTCGCCATTCAAAAACCCGGCAAGTTTCGCTGGGATTACGCCAAACCCAATGAACAAACCATCGTCTGCGATGGCGCGCGCATCTGGTTGTACGACCCCGATTTGCAACAAGTCACCATCCGTCGCGCGGACTTGTCGCTGCAGGGCACGCCGGCGATGTTGTTATCCGGTGAGGGTAGCTTGCGCGATAGCTTCGAGATCGAACACGTTGAACAACACGACGGGATGATGGTGATCAACTTAAGTCCCAAACGTAACGACACCGACTTCAAGCTGGTGCAGATGGCATTGCGCAAGGATGTACTGGTCGCGATGTCACTGACTGACAAGCTGGGTCAAACAACCTTGCTGGAGTTCAAGCAATTCAAACGCAACACAGCGTTGTCAGACTCGTTGTTCAAGTTTGTCACGCCCAAGGGCGCCGACGTGGTCGATAACTCAGGTGCAGTGCCCGCTGCGAAAGGCCCGGTTGCCAAAGGAAAATGATGCTGTCCGATTTACGTTTTGCGCGCTTCTGGTTGATATTCGGTTGGCTCTCGGTGATCGTCGCCTTTTATTACAGCCTCGCGCCGGTGTACGACTTGAAGCTGCCGGACTGGAATGACAAGACCGAACATTGCGTGGGTTACTTTCTGCTTACCTTGTGGTTCTGCGGCATTTATCCTCGCAAAAGCTATTGGAAGCTAGGGCTTGCCATGTTGGGCATGGGGATTCTGGTGGAGATACTGCAAGGCCTGATGAACGTGGGACGACATGCTGACGTCATGGATGCGCTTGCTGATCTTGTCGGTATTGTTCCCGCTATGTTGTTGGCGCTTACGCCGCTGGGTCGTTGGCCACGTTGGATCGAAGCATTGATTCCACGCAAATGAATAACGCGCCCGACACACGACCGCTTGCCGACCGACTGCGCCCGCAGTCGCTTGATGAAGTGGTGGGACAGGAACATTTGCTTGCGCCCGGTAAAACGCTGCGTCGCATGCTCGATGGCCAGCATCTGCATTCGATGATCCTGTGGGGGCCACCGGGCACCGGCAAAACCACGCTCGCACGCCTGATCGCCAAACGCTGTGACGCCGAGTTCATAGCGCTATCGGCGGTAATGGCAGGGGTGAAAGACATTCGCGCCGCCGTGGAGCACGCACAAACAATACGTGCGCAGTCGGGCCGTCGCACCTTGTTGTTTCTGGACGAAGTGCATCGCTTCAACAAAGCGCAGCAGGATGCATTTTTGCCATGGGTGGAAGATGGCACGCTGGTGTTCATCGGCGCGACCACCGAGAACCCATCGTTTGAATTGAATAACGCGTTGCTGTCGCGCGCACGTGTCTATGTGTTGCGTTCGCTCGATGAAGTACAAACGCTCAAGTTGTTGCAGCGAGCAATCAAGCTTGAACAGGTCGAATTTGAGATTGCTCCTGGCGCATTGGAGCTGGTTGCGAAAGCCGCCGATGGCGATGGCCGTCGTGCGCTTAACATGCTGGAGCTCGCATTGGACCTGGCGCAAGGTGAAGAGCCACCTGCATTGACCTTAAGCATCGCCAACGAAGTTGCCAGCGGCACGTTGCGTCGCTTCGATAACAAGGGTGATCAGTTTTACGATCAGATTTCTGCGCTGCATAAGTCGGTGCGCGGCAGCGATCCCGATGCAGCGTTGTACTGGCTATGTCGCATGCTCGATGGCGGTTGCGATCCGCGTTACATCGCGCGTCGCGTGTTGCGCATGGCCTCCGAAGACATCGGTAACGCCGATCCACGCGGTCTGACCATGGCGCTGGAAGCCTGCGAAGTGTATGAACGCTTAGGTTCACCCGAAGGCGAATTGGCACTGGCACAAGCGATTGTGTTTCTCGCCATCGCCGCCAAAAGCAACGCCGTATACCTGGCCTTCAACGAAGCCATGCAGGACGCCAAACAATCCGGCTCGCTCGACGTGCCCATGCATCTGCGTAACGCGCCCACGCGCTTGATGAAAGAGCTGGGCCACGGCGCAGGCTATCGCTACGCACACGATGAACCCGATGCGGTAGCCGCCGGTGAAAAATACTTTCCAGATGCCATGCCGACACGACATTATTACCGCCCCGTGCCGAGGGGTCTTGAGATCAAGATTGCTGAGGCGCTGGAGAAGATTCGGAAGAAACCCTCACCCTAGCCCTCTCCCTTAGGGAGAGGGGACAAATGGCTTTGTACATTGAAGCGTTGTGTCGTTTGAGTGCTTCAAGTTGCGAAGGGCGACGATTGTAATTGCAAACTGCTCTTTATTCTGACCCCTCTCCCTAAGGGAGAGGGCAGGGTGAGGGTGAATAGAAATATAGAACCACCATGCTCGACTCAAAACTGCTTAGAAGCGAACCGGAAAAAGTGGCCGCCAATCTGGCGCGACGTGGCTTTCAACTCGATGTGGCCAAGCTGCAAGCGTTGGAAGAACAACGCAAGAAGTGGCATGTGCGTGTCGATGAACTGCGCAACGAACGTAACACCAACGCCAAGTCGGTAGGTAAAGCCAAAGCCCAAGGCCAGGACATCGCTCCCTTGCTCAAACATGTCGAAGAGCTTGGCAATCAACTTGCCGAAGCCGAAGTTGAATTGAATAAAGTACAAGCCGAGCTGGATCAACTGGTGCAAGGCTTGCCCAACCTGCTGCAAGAAAGCGTGCCCGACGGCAAGGACGAGACGGGCAATGTTGAAGTGCGTCGCTGGGGTAATCCAAAAGAATTTCCTTATACACCGCTGGATCACGTTGCCATCGGTGAAGGCTTAGGGATGATCGACTTTGCGAGCGCCACCAAAATCACTGGTGCGCGTTTCGTGGTGCTCAACAATCAGATCGCGCGACTGCAACGCGCGTTGACGCAGTTCATGCTGGATCTGCATACCACTGAGCATGGTTATCAAGAGTTGTATGTGCCGTACATGGTGAACAGCGCTTCATTGTTCGGCACCGGCCAATTGCCGAAATTTGCTGAAGACCTGTTTGCATTGAAAGGCGAGCAAGAGTTCTATCTCATTCCCACCGCCGAAGTGCCCGTGACCAACATGGTTCGCGATGAAATCGTTGAAGCCGAAAAGCTGCCGATTCGTTACGTCGCACACACACCTTGTTTCCGCTCCGAAGCCGGCTCAGCCGGCCGCGACACGCGCGGCATGATTCGTCAGCATCAATTCGAGAAAGTGGAAATTGTGCAATTGGTAAAGCCGCAAGATTCACCCGCTGCGCATGAAGAATTGACCTCGCATGCTGAGAAGGTACTGCAACTGCTCGAACTGCCTTATCGCGTGATGGCGCTGTGCTCCGGCGATATTGGTTTTGGTTCGTCCAAAACCTACGACCTGGAAGTGTGGTTGCCCGGTCAGCAGAAGTATCGCGAAATTTCATCCTGCTCCAACTTCGAAGCCTTTCAAGCGCGCCGCATGCAGGCACGTTGGCGCAATCCGGAAACCGGCAAGCCCGAGCCATTGCACACGTTGAACGGCTCAGGTGTGGCAGTAGGTCGCGCGTTGGTAGCCGTGTTGGAGAATTATCAGCAGCCGGATGGTAGCGTAGTAATTCCGAATGTATTGCGGCCTTACATGGGTGGCCTCGAAAAAATGCGCAAACCATAAAGTCGAATTCATTGTGTAGGTTGGGCTGAGTCCGCGAAGCCCAACTTATTCATGTGTCATGTTGAGAATGTTGGGCTTCGCGTTGTTCAGCCCAACCTACTATCGAAGCCGCGAAAAAATCCGGACAGCAACGCCATCCGGATTTTGTTTCATCGCTAACTCAAGCAAACGCAATCAATCGGCCTTGACCGCTTCCACCTGTATCCGCAACGTCACTTCCTGCTTAAAGCCATAGGCCGCGCCGTAATCAACGCCGAAGTCGCTGCGCTTGAAGGTTGCTAATGCATCCGCACCACACACTTCTTTCTTGGTCATCGGATTGGGTTTGCACAGGAAGCTGTTAATGGTCAGATCGAGGGGCTTGGTCACGCCGTGCAACGTTAGATTGCCGGTGACTTTGGTGGGCTTGCCATCGGTGAAGCCAGCCAGCGTGCCTTTGTAGGTTGCCGTTGGGTACTTGGCGGCATCGAATATCTGATCGCCCTTGGCGTGTTCATTCATCTTGTCGTGGCCGAAGTCGATGGAGTTGATATCGATGGTCACGTCAACCGTGCCGGTTTTTGCGGCGGTGTCGAGCACGATCTTGCCGCTGCTGGAATTAAATTTACCGCGCCACACTGACAGGCCGCCCATGTGGTCAGCTTCGAAGCTGGGATAGGTGTGGTTGGGATCAATATCGTAAGTGGCTGGTGCGGCCATTGCAGAGCCGGCCAGCGCCAGCGCCGACAGCAATACGAAAGGAGTTATCTTTTTCACGGGTGTAGTTCCTGTATAAATTAGCCGGGACGCAGCATTGACAGTCTGCGCGCACGAATTATCCGTTGGCCGTGAAATCGGTTGGGTCGTATTTTCCGATTCGATTGATCGAAAAAGTTGTTAGGACGGTTGACTCTTGCTGCGCCTAAGCGGGATTGACGCGTTGTCATCAAATCGGCGGCATCTTCCATCCACCTGTTTGTTTTTCGATGTGAGCTAGTGCGGCAATCACTACATCGTCGCGCCACGGCTGCGCCACTACGTGGATGCCCAGCGGCAAGCCCGGCGATTCCTTTGACGTGCCAACGCGAACCACACCAGCGGGCCAACCGGTGGTGTTGTATTCGCTGGTCATGCCGCCGTAACCCGCGCCGGTCCCAGGCGGTAGGATGAATTCAGCGGGCACTTTCTGTACGGCGCGTACGGTCACCGGACATAGAATCAAATCGTATTGTTCGAACCATGCAAGTTGTTCGCTCTTGATGGCATCGAGCTTTTCCACGAGACGCGTGAATTCGGCGCTAGGTGCTTCGTTGCTGCTCAAGCCCAAGGCAGGCGAGGCCTGCAAGGTGCCGTGCTTCTTGAGCAAGCGGCGCATGTATGCCTTGCCATCGGCATTCGACATCGCAGTGCGCGTATCGACCAATTCCTTGAAACGCGGCGGACGATCTTGTTTAGCGTTGCAGCCAAGCTGGGTGAAGTACTCCACCGATTGTTTGACGATGGCTTGTACTTCGCTGCTGGCTTCGATGGTGCCGTTGTCGACATACCAGGCGATGCGCAACTTACTCAAATCAATTTTCGCCGGATCGCCTAGCGGCACCGGCGCCATTGCGGCGTCCTGCCAATCCGGACCCATGATGATGCGCATGATGAGCTCGACATCGGCAACGCGTCGCACCAGCGGGCCGATCTCCTGAAAGTTATCGAACGGACCGCCGTAATCGACGATGTGTCCCGTGCGCGGCACGCGACCATACGTGGGCTTTAAACCGACAATGCCATTCGCGTAAGCAGGGCCACGAATCGAGCCGCCGTAATCGGAACCGATATCGAAGTACGCGCCCGCTGCGGCAACAATGGCGCCCGCGCCGCCGGAAGAACCCGAACATAAATACGCGTTGTCATACGGGTTGTAGGTCTGCCCGAATATCAAGTTGTAGGTTTCGCGCGCGCCGCCGCCCAAGGTGAATTCGGGCGTGTTGGTTTTGCCGAGCAGAATCGCGCCGGCTGCGCGCACACGCGCCACCACGGTGGCATCTTTATCGGGTACAAAATTTTTGCGGCCCAAGGTACCGCCCGTTGAAACCACGCCAGCGGTATCGAAAGAGTCTTTCACCGTGAATGGCACGCCGTGCAACGGGCCTTTGGATTTACCGGCTGCTGTCATCGCGTCGGCTTCTGCGGCTTCATGGAAGGCGCGTTCGCGGCATTGCGTGACGACGGCGTTGATCTTCGGATTCACCACATCGATGCGCTCGTAACAAGCTTGCACGACCTGCGTAGCGGTGACTTGCCGCTCGCGAATCATTTGCGCGATTTCACCGACCGATTTGCTGATGAGCTCCTTGTCATCGGTGGCCGCCGCTGCCGTGCGCGTAAACGCTGGCAACGAAAACGCAGCGCCGGCGACGATGCCCGTGCCCAATAAATCGCGGCGGGAAACAACACTCATGATGATCTCCACATGCGTGAGAAGGTCTGAGGTTGAGACGCACCCGCTGCTGTTTCCCCTATTGCCGCAGTTAACCGGCGAGGGCGTTTATCGCAGCTTTAACGTTGGATCGCCGCAGCAACGATGGGCTTGGCCCAATCGGGTGTATTGGCCAATCGCTTTGGTCCCACCCATTTGCCGTTCAAGGTATGCAGCACCAGTTTGGGCGAGGGTGTTTTGCCACTGTGAGGATCGGCTTCGTTGCTGTTGTCGTATACGCGCAGCTCAGTAAGTTTCGGCAGTAAACGAATCAGGTTTAAACGGCTTTGGTCGAAGCGACGACGAATGGCCGCTTCGGGAATGTCGTGCCCACCGCGCTTCACGCGTGCCTGCACGCGCGCGATATGTTTTTCCGGACTATCGAGGCCGGCGTACCAGATGCGCACTTCCATACCTTGCTCCAATGCGTGTTCCAGTAATTGCGTGATGCTGTCGCCGCCCAAGGTGGTCTCGAAGCTGAAGTGCAGGCGTTCTTTAATCGCACGTTCGAGCAGACGCCGGCCTTGATGCCAGGCGGCACTGTTGGCTTCGGTTTGCGTCAGCTTGGGATTGTTGGTGCGAATGCGTCGCGCGGCTTCGTCGGGATTAAAGTACGCGCTGCCCTGTTCGCGAAAGGCGCTACCGGCAATACTGCTTTTACCTGCGCCGTTGGTGCCTGCCAGCACATAGATGCAGGGCTTGTCGGGATGCGCCACTGCTGGCTAATTAACTGTGTTTGCGTGCGCTGCGCACGGCGGCTTTGCCCAAGGTGGAGGAAGCGGCGTTGAACGCGGACTTCGCCCCGCGCTTGGCCTTGGGCGTTTGCATGTGCATCAATAACGTATCGAATTCCTGCGAGAGATCTTCCAGCTTCTGGCTGCCTGCAGTGACCAGTGCGTTGTATTCGTCCATGGATAACAGCACGGCTTCCGGCTCGTTGCGGCGAGTGATGGCTACCGCGCCTTTGCGCGATGCGGCCTGCATCAGCTTGCCGAAACTGTTCTTGGCATCGGTGGCTGCATAGCTGGGCATTTCCACGACATTGCCGCTGCGGTTACGAAAACTCAGAGTGCTCATGACGCCTCACAATTTGAGAGTACTTTCTAGCCATTGTAGCCAAAATAGCTAATTTGGCCAGAGCGCCATGTCTGTATCGTGAGGCGCGCCCGAATGCACGTCGCAGTTGGATTAAAAAACTTAGTTAGAGCCATTTGCTTCCGGTTTTGCAGCTTGACGCTTTATAACCCCTCTCCGTAGACTTCCGCCCCACTCATCGAGACCGGCGGAGGGAAAGGCCCTTTGATGCCGGGGCAACCAACGTACATCGTCATAACGATTTGCGGAAAGGTGCCAACTCCTGCGGCGCAGCTCCTTCGCGAGCGATTGCCGGCAGATGAGGCGCTATGTATGTGACTGGCTTGATGCCGGCGATGATCTCGATACATGGCGACCTTTGCGGGTTCTCCGCAGGAGCTCCGATGGGATGTTTCCCCCCGATGCGTCGGGCACCGAACGGAGCTGAGCAGTTTTAATGTCGAGCGATATCGCATACGTCGAGCAGGGCGAGTTTGTCCTTCCTGATACGTTGCCGCTGCATTTTGGCGGCACGCTGAACAATGTACAGATTGCCTGGCGCATGGAAGGCGCGGCAGGCGCGCCGGTGGTGCTGGTGCTTGGCGGCATTTCCGCAGGTCGGCAAGTCGTGGCGCATTACTACGTCGACCAAGCGCAGGGCTGGTGGAAAGAAGTGATGGGGCCGAATCGGCCGCTTGATACGCGCAATCATCGCGTGCTCGGCATCGACTTTCTCGGCGGCAGTGGCGACAGCACCGGCCCGACACCGGGTCAAACCGATTTCCCCAGTATCAGCGCTTTCGATCAAGTCGAAGTGCTGCGTCAATTGCTGGCGCATCTGAAGATCAATGCACTGCAGGCGGTGATCGGTGCCTCTTATGGCGGCATGGTGGCACTGGCGCTCGGCGAACGCGCACCACAACTTGCGCAGCGTTTGATCATCATCAGCGCTGCACATCGCACGCATCCCATGGCCACGGCATGGCGCTGCGTACAACGAAACATCGTCCGTTATGCGGCCGCACGCGGCGAAGGTGCGGAAGGGTTGAAACTGGCGCGCGCCTTGGCGATGGCCACGTATCGTTCGCCTGAAGAATTCTCACAGCGATTTACCGGCGAACCGGAACGAGCCACCCACAATAGTTTTGTGTTCCCGGTGGAGAAATATCTGTTCTCGCGCGGCGATGCCTATGCGGCGAGTTACGTGCCGGAATCATTCGTGTGCCTGTCGGAATCCATCGACTTGCATCGCGTCGATCCACAGAAGATTTCACTGCCGACCACGTTGGTAGCGATTCGCGAAGACCAGCTCGTGCCGCTCAGCGACATGCAGGAGTTGCACAAGCAACTCGCCGGACCGAAGACATTGATCGAGCTGTCGTCGCTATATGGTCACGATGCTTTCTTGAAAGAAGTCGATGCGTTGCGAACGGTGTTTGCGCAGGCGTTGGTCTGAGTATCTACGGAAAATAGTTAAAATTTTTTTCCGTTCGCCCTGAGCCTGTCGAAGGGTTCTGTTCATCGGAGTTTATGAATCCTTCGACAGGCTCAGGGCGAACGGCGCAATAATCGTCTTGAACCGCTTAATCAAGCGCACGTACTTGAATACCAGTGAGTGGAGTTGATATGTCGCAGAAGTTACCCGCCAAAGCCCAAGCTAAAGTCAAGGCAGCGACGGTCGCAGTCCGTGCCGCGCTGGACAGCGATACGCAATATGGCGCGGTGGTTCCGCCTATACATTTGAGTTCCACCTACACCTTCGCGGCCTTCGGTGAACGTCGCAAGTATGACTACTCTCGCTCCGCCAATCCCACCCGCGATGCACTCGCCGAAACGCTGGCAGCATTGGAAGAGGGCGCTGGTGCGGTGGCAACCGCTTCGGGTATGGCTGCCGTGAATCTCGTCTGCCAGTTGCTCAAGCCCAATGATGTGCTGATCGCGCCGCACGATTGTTATGGTGGCACGTATCGCTTGTTCGATTCGTTAAACAAGCGTGGCGTGTTGCAAACCGTGTTTGTTGATTATCGCGATGCGCAGGCAGTGAGCAACGCCATGCAACGCAAACCCAAACTGGTCTGGGTGGAAACGCCGAGCAATCCGTTGTTGCGCATTACCGATTTGAAAAAAGTCGGCGCACAAGCAAAAGCCATAAGTGCGCTATTCGTCGTCGATAACACCTTCATGTCGCCCGTATGGCAGCAACCCATCAAGCTCGGTGCGGATTTAGTCGTGCATTCCACCACCAAGTACCTCAATGGTCATAGCGATGTGATCGGCGGCGCGGTCATCGCCGCCACGCAAGAGTTGCATGAGCAAATGGTGTGGTGGGCCAATTGCACCGGCGTCACCGGTTCGCCCTTCGATAGTTATCTTACTCTGCGCGGTGTGCGTACCTTGCATGCGCGCATGGCAGTACACGGTGACAACGCCATGCGTATTGCCGAAGCCCTCGCAAAACATCCTGCCGTGAAGGCAGTGCACTACCCGGGTTTAACCAGTCATCCGCAACACGAGCTGGCGAAGCAACAACAATCCGCGTTCGGCGCCATGGTCAGCTTCGAACTCAATGGCGGCATTCCCCAAGTGCGCGCCTTCATTGATGGCCTGCAGTTGTTTTCGCTGGCCGAATCGTTAGGCGGTGTTGAAAGTTTGGTTGCTCATCCGGCAACGATGACGCATGCAGCAATGAGCGCCGAAGCGCGCGTGACAGCAGGCATCACCGATGGCTTATTGCGCTTGTCGATCGGCATCGAAGCGGCTGAGGACTTGTTGGCTGATTTGAATGCGGGGCTGCAGAGAGCTTCCGCCTCATGAAAGTTGCAGTTCTGTTTGGCGGCACGAGCGAGGAGCGCGAAGTATCGATTGCCAGCGCAGCACAAATTATTCCTGCATTGCGATCGGCCGGCCACGAAGTGGTAGCGATTGATACTGCGTTGGGCAAGTTGCCCGCATCGGATGAACAGCGATTGCTCACAGCCGGCGTTGCGAACTTGCCTCCGACTGATCAAGCGCTTGCCGATGTTCGAGCGAAAGCACTGTCACTCAATATCACAGACATTAATCCTCGCGACATCGAAGTGGTGTTCTTGGCGCTGCATGGCGGCGCAGGCGAAGACGGCCGATTGCAGGCCATGCTGGATCTTGCCGGATTGAATTACACCGGAAGTAACCACATCGCCAGTGCCGCGGCGATGGACAAGGATCTGGCAAAGCGATTATTTCGCTCTGTGAATGTGCCGACGCCCGACTGGCTGATGGCGCCTATTTCTTCGTTGGATGTCTCACAAACACTCGGCTGGCCGGTGATTGTCAAACCGAGCAAGCAAGGTTCTACAGTGGGATTGACCATCGTGCGCGGTGCTGCGGAACTTGATGCAGCCGTAGAGACTGCCATGCGCTACGACAACGAAGTAATGATTGAGCGCTTCATTGATGGCCGCGAATTCACTGTCGGCATCCTTGAAGGTCGTGCTTTGCCAGTGGGTGAGATCATCGCGCCCGGTGCAGTGTTCGATTATCAAGCCAAGTATCAGGCGCAAGGAGCGCGAGAAATATTCCCTGCGGACCTATCCGCGTTAGAGACAACTAAGGTGCAGGAGTATGCGTTGCGTGCGCATCATGCGCTCAAGCTCGGCACATACTCTCGCGTTGATTTTCGCAGAGATGCGCAAGGTGAGTTCTGGTGCCTTGAAGCAAACTCCCTGCCGGGTATGACGGCGACCAGTTTGTTGCCCCAAGCAGCGCAAGCCGCCGGGATCGGCTTCTCGGAATTGCTTGAGCGTATTTGTCGCGGGGCAATTCGTACAACGAGGGGGTAACGCCGGTCTTTGCTTGCCTTTGTGAAGAGCTGACAGAATGGCCACCTGCAACTTTCACACTAAGAGTGGTGTTCTAAAAAAACTAAAGCGGTCATTCACCAGGCGGTCTGATTTTTCTCCGACTACTCATGAGCAGCCGATCAATCGATACTTCGAAGTCGATGCTTTCCGGTCCCAACATAGTGACTGGGCTGGCCATTGCGAAATTTCTGTTGCATATGGCCGTTGCTGCCAACTATGGGCTCTTCACTGATGAGCTATATTTCTTTGCCTGTGGCGAGCACCTCGCGTGGGGCTATGTGGATATGCCGCCGTTGACCGCAGTTCAGGCCTGGGCTGCACGCAGCTTGTTCGATAACTCTTTATATGGATTGCATGTGTTTCCGGCATTAGCCGGCGCGCTTCTAATCTTTCTGGTAGGAGGTATTGCGCGTGAATTAGGCGGAGGACGTCTTGCGCAGAGCCTCGCGGCGCTCGCTGCGCTGGTGTCTCCCGGCTGGCTGGCCATCGATTCCTACCTGTCGATGAACGCCATAGAACAGGTGTTGGTAGCCGCGTGGTTCTGGGTGCTGATTCGCATCATCAACACCGGTGATGTCCGTGGCTGGCTGTTTTTTGGCGTCTTGGCGGGCATTGGTCTGCTTAATAAAGACACCATTCTGCTGTATGGCTTTGCAATTATTTTTGCATTGCTGTTGACGCGTGAACGACGCTTGCTATTTAACAAATGGTTCGTCATTGGTGGGTTGATCGCATTGCTTATCTGGTTGCCGAATCTTATTTGGATGTGGCAGCACGGCTTTCCTCATCTTGAACAGCTCGCCAACATACACAACAACCGGCGGAACGTGGTGTTGACGCCGCTTGCATTCGTCTGGCAGCAAGCACAACTCATGCATCCATTTAATTTGCCGCTGTGGCTTGGCGGACTATGGCTGCTACTTTCAAAAGAATTGCATGATGGACGTTATCGCGCGCTGGGTTTCGCCTATTTGATAACCCTGTCGATTCTGCTGAGCACCGCGGGGCGAGTGTATTACCTGTTTCCGATGTATTCAGTTTTGTTTGCCGCAGGAGGCTTGGCGGCCGAGCGCGCATGTGCGCAATTTCAACTGCAACGAGCACGTCGCGCGTACATCGCGCTGTTGGTAGTCGGCGGATGTGTGCTTGTGCCGTTTTCATTACCGCTGCTATCTGCCGAGCACTATATTGCCTATTCACAGCTATTACGTTTGTCACCGCCGCGTATCGAAAATAGACAAACCAGTGCATTGCCGCAGTTATTCGCCGATCGCTTCGGCTGGCCGGAAATGGCGCAAGCGGTCGCCAAAGCCTATTTCGATATTCCAGAGCCGGAACGCAGTCGAACCGCTATCTTCGGCCAGGACTATGGTCAGGCAGGTGCGATTGATTTTTACGGACCTGCGCTAGGGTTGCCGAAAGCACTCTCCGGCCATTTGACGTATTGGTATTGGGGGCCACGCAACTACACCGGTGAATCCATGCTCGTCATGGGCGGTAACCGCCGTCAACTTGAGACCCTCTTTGCAAGCGTTGTGCAGGTTGGTGACGTTGGCCATCCTTATGCGATGGCGTCGCAACATTGGAAGCTGTACTGGTGCAGGCAGCCACGGAATTGGAACTTGCAGGGTCTTTGGCCTACCTTGAAGCAATGGAATTGATCTGAGTCCAGAGTTCATTAAGCCAACGTTATGCTGCTTCAATTCGAGAGTGTTCCATGACGAGACTATCGATCCTTTGCGTACTTTGTTTGCTGAATACCGGCGCAGTGATGGCCGATGCATCCATCGACTGCTCTCAGTGCGAGTCATGGAATCAGGAGCAAACACCATTTCAGATCTTCGGCAATAGCTACTACGTGGGTACGCATGGCTTGAGCTCCGTTCTGATTACCTCGAATGCTGGGCATGTGTTGATCGACGGAGCGCTGCCACAGTCGGCGAGGTTGATCGCTCAACATATCGAGCAGCTTGGTTTCAAGATGAGCGATGTGAAGGTGATTTTGAATTCTCACGTGCACTTCGATCATGCGGGTGGCATTGCCGAATTGCAGAGAATCAGCGGTGCAAAGGTGGTGGCGAGCGCGCTTTCTGTACAGGCGTTGCGGACCGGCAAGGCCGATGCGTCCGATCCGCAATTCAATATTGCAATTTCCTATCCCGGCTCCAGCAACGTCGAGTCGCTGGCTGGACGTGATTCGGTTGATGTAGGGTCATTACACCTCAAAGCAATTCCCACTCCCGGTCATACTGCGGGTGGTACTTCGTGGACCTGGCAATCATGTGAAGGCAGTCGCTGCTTGAATATCGTCTATGGCGACAGCGTGAGCGCGGTTTCGGATGAGGCATTCAAGTACGGTGGTAATGGGCGTTATGCCAATGCTGCCGCAGACATGGAGAAAAGCTTCGCGGTTCTCGGTGGCCTCTCCTGCGATATTCTTATCACGCCGCATCCCGAGATGGTCGGCTTGTGGAATGCAATTGATGAGCATGGCAAGGGTCAACGTTCGAAGCTGATCGATTCGTCTGCGTGTAAGCACTACGCTGAAACGGCGAAGGCGCGTTTCGACAGGCGTATCAAAGATGAGTCGCAGATGAAATGACGCGTATGCATCGCAAGTTACCTTGGCTGACCAGGCCATGTCATTCCAGTTGCCTCCCGCATACCGAGTCGTGGTAGGCTCAATTCGTGCAAACATCCATTCTGATCAAACTTGATTCGATATCCCGCTTTGCGGCGGGATCGATGTTTGCGCGTAAACACAATAAACAGCAGCTCGTCTGACCGGGGCGGCTGTGCCGCTCGCGGACGAGCGGCATCATCGGAGCAATCACCCTCCTTAAGTCACTTGTATCCGCGGCGGCTCTTCACGGTCCTCTTCAGAGGAATCGATTATGAGTGCAATTTCGCGGCAATTCTCCGGAATCTGGGTGCCGGTAGTGACGCCATTCAATGCGGCGCAGACCGTTGACCATGAAGCGCTGAAGAAGTTAGTGCAGATGCTTGCAGCATCGGGTATCGCGGGTTTGGTGGTATGTGGCACTACCGGTGAACCTGCTACGTTGAGCGAACAAGAGAAAGTTGACGTACTGCAAACCGTGCTGAGTCATTGTGATGATTTGCCGGTTGTCATGGGCATCACCGGTATTGCACCGACGGAGGTATGCCGGCAAATCGAACATTGGCAGCAATGGCCGATTGCAGGTTTCTTACTACCACCGCCTTACTACATACGACCTGCACAACCAGGCATTGTCGAGTTCTATCGGGTAGCGGCGAGCACCAGCCGGCTACCGATCATTGCTTACGACATTCCTTATCGAACCGGCGTTGAACTGACGCTCGACACGCTGCTGACACTGGCTGGTATCGACAACATCGTGGCGATCAAGGATTGCGGTGGCGATGCACGCAAGACTCAAGCGTTGATTGCCGATGGACGTTTGCAAGTGCTGGCCGGTGAAGATCATCTGATTTTCACCACTATCTGTCAGGGCGGCTCCGGCGCCATTGCTGCCAGCGCGCATCTGCATCCGCGATTATTCGTCGCTATGCACCGAGCTATCGGTAATGGCCAACTCGATGATGCACGCCGATTACATCACTTGCTGGCGCCAATGATCGACGCGATGTTTGTCGAACCCAATCCCGCTTTGGTCAAAGCCGTGTTGGCCAGTTTGGGATACCTGCAAAAGGATTTACGTGCTCCTTTATCGGCCGCTTCCGAACAGACTGCTCAGCGCGCTATCGCTGCATACAAAGGTTGTCTTGAAGCTGTTTGTTATTAAATCGGCAAGCAGTATTACCTGACAGGCAGGAGTCGGACGCTTCGACAGGCTCAGCGACCGGAAGAAAAGCCTATCCGGTCGCTGAGCCTGTCGAAGCGTCTTAAGTCATTTCGCTTTGTCAGGTAATAAATTTGCCGGACAATAAATTGAAGGCAAATAAAAAGCCCCGCAACGCAGGGCTTCTTGCGATCAGCGATGATCAGTACAATCTCAGGCCATTAAACCTCAGGTCTTCGACGCCTGATAAATGCCTTCAATATTCGAATCCAGTTTGGCGTTGAACTCGGCGTCGCTTTGGTGTGCGAACAAACCTTCTGCCAGGGCGCGCGAGAAGCTGGCGACCATGCCGTTGTTGCGGGATAGGCGAGCGTTGGATTCTTCCAACGAGTAGCCGCCTGACAGCGCCACTACTTTCAGCACCTTCGGGTGTTTGATCAGATCGCTGTAGAAGTTGTCCTGTTCGGGCAGCGTGAGTTTGAGCATTACCATCTGGTTGGCCGGCAGCTTGTTCAATTCGTCGAGAATGGCGGCCTTAAGCAACTTTTCGGCTTCGGCTTTTTGTGGGCACTTGATGTCCACTTCGGGTTCGACGATGGGCATCAGGCCGGCAGCAATAATCTGTTTGGCCACATCGAATTGCTGCTTGACCACGGCAGCGATGCCGGCGGCGTTGGCTTGTTTGATGACGGAACGCATCTTGGTGCCGAAGATGTTCTTCGCTACAGCTTTCTTCAGCAGCGGCTCGAGGTTGGTGATGGGCTTCATCAACTGCACGCCATCTTTCTCGTCTTCCAGACCCTTGTCGACTTTCAGGAACGGCACCACATTTTTGTCTTCCCACAGATAATCGGCGGTGGGCTTGCCCTTGATCTCGCGGTCCATGGTGTTTTCGAACAGGATGGCGCCGATCAAACGTTTGCCGGTGAAGGCGGGGCTGGTGATGATGCGAGTGCGCATCTCGTGAACAACTCGGTACATGCCTTCGTCATCGGTCCACGCATCCGGCTTCACTCCGTACAGAGCCAGCGCCTTCGGTGTGCTGCCACCGCTTTGGTCCAGAGCCGCGATAAATCCCGACTCGGTTTTGATCTTCAGCTTCTGTTGCTCGAATCTGCTCACTGTGCATTTCCTCAGTGTGATGGTGGTTGATGAGTTGATGATCCGGGTGGACTTGGTCAGCCGCCAAGCTTCAGGGGTCGAGATTCTACATGGAAAACAGCGCGATCCACCGCTTCGCGCCGCAGGTCATCAGATTGCACTGAGGAGTGCATTGCATTCGTGCCAATAAGGTGCAGATGTTTTTACAGAAAATCTGGATAGGCCTGATCGTGGGCGCAGGGTAAGCGGCATGGCCGACGTAGGAGAGGGACCACAGCATAGAGCCGATTGCGGCTTGAGTTCGATGTAGGTCGGGTTTCAACCCGACATCTGACATTGTCGTGTTGAAACCCGACCTACAACGGAGCCTTAAATCACCTTCGAGTACGCCCGCGCCGCGTGCCCGGGAAAATACGCATCGAACACCATTGCAACATGACGCATCAGTAAGCGGCCGGCCGCGGTCAGCGTGATGCGGTCGGAAACGATTTCAACCAGGCCATCCTGTTCCAGCGTCGTCAACGCATCGAGTTCGCCAGCGAAGTAGGTGCGGAAGTCGATGGCGAAGCTGTGCTCAATGTCTTTCATGTCAACGACGCCGTAACACATGATGTCCTGAATCACCGCGCGCCGAATGAGATCGTCATTGCTCAGTGCATGACCACGCGCGATCGGAATTTCATTGCGGTCAATGGCGGCAGCGTAGGTCGCCAGATCTTTGTGGTTCTGTGCGTAGAGTTGATCGATGTTGCCGATGGCGCTGACACCCAGGCCGATCAGGTCACGAGCCGCATGGGTGGTGTAGCCCTGAAACGTGCGGTGCAATGTGTGATCGCGTTGCGCGCGCGCCAGACTATCGCTGGGCAATGCGAAATGATCCATGCCGATATATTCGTAGCCGGCAGCGGTGAGTTTGGCGATGGCGATATTGAGCAGCTCAAGACGTGTGCCGGCGTCCGGCAAATCCGGCCAGCGGATTTGGCGCTGTGCCTTGAAGATTTGTGGCAGATGCGCATACCCGTACACCGCCAACCGGTTAGGGCGCAGCCGAATGATTTGCTCCACGGTTTCTGCAAAAGTCGTCGTAGTTTGCCGCGGCAGGCCGTAGATCAAATCAACATTGATCGATTTAAAGTCCAACCGTCGCGCGGCTTCGAACAAGGGTTCGATCATCGACAGCGGTTGCAGGCGATTGACGGCGCGTTGCACATCCTCATTGAGATCCTGCACGCCGAAACTGATGCGGTTAAAGCCAATGGCCTTGAGAAAACGCAGTGCCTCAGCATTGACCGTGCGCGGATCGATTTCAATTGAGTAGTCGCGCTCGTCATCGGCTGTCAGACCGAAGTGATTATCCAGGTGATCGATCAGCGCGCCCAGACGCTTGAGCGGAAAGAATGTCGGTGTGCCGCCACCGAAGTGCAGTTGCTCGACAGTGCGACGTGCATCGATGTGCGCACTGCGCAATTCGATTTCGCGGCACAGCTGCTGCAAGTAATGCTCGGCGCGATCCAGCCGATGCGTAACCACCTTGTTGCACGCACAATAAAAGCACGGGCTGTAGCAGAAGGGAATGTGCACATACATCGACAGCGGCTGCAGCTCGCGTTGACCGGAACTACCGACCGTCGCCACTTCAAGTTGCCGTGCGGTCAACGGCTTGAACTGCAATGCCGTTGGATAAGACGTATAGCGCGGCCCCTCGCGATCGTAACGGCGCATCAGATCGGTGTCGAAACGAACTGCTGTCATGGGAATGTCCGGAAACGTTTTATTTGCCGCATTTGCATTGCTTTCATTGTGCCGCCGCCACTGCAGTCACCCATGCGGAATTCCGCTTAAAGATTACGGCGGCCGCGTAATGAATCGGACCAAGCCCGATTTACAGCGGGCATGATCGATTGCCCGAGAGGAACTGTACGTAATTGTCCTCGCCCCGTTCCGTATTACGCACAACCGGACAAGTGCCTAGCATCTCGCTCAAGCCGAATGGTTCGGATCGAGGTGGCAATGCAAGGCGCAGCAGAAATATCAACGACCATCCCCGCGCATTACGAAGACGACGTGGTTCGCAAATTTGCCGTCATGACGGTGGTGTGGGGCATAGTCGGGATGGCCGTCGGCGTGTTGATCGCCGCGCAATTGTTGTGGCCCGCGCTCAACTTCGACATTCCCTGGCTGACGTACAGTCGCTTGCGGCCGCTACATACCAACGCGGTGATCTTTGCGTTCGGCGGCAGCGCTTTGTTCGCGTCGTCGTATCACATCGTCCAGCGCACTTGTCATGTGCGTTTATTTGCACCTGCATTGGCGCGCTTTACCTTCTGGGGTTGGCAGGTGGTAATCGTTGCCGCTGCCATCACTTTGCCGTTGGGTATCACGCAAAGCCGCGAATACGCCGAACTGGAATGGCCGATCGATCTGTTGATCGCGATTGTCTGGGTGGCGTACGGCATTGTGTTCTTCGGCACGCTGGCTACACGCAAAGTGAAGCATATCTATGTAGCGAACTGGTTCTTTGCAGCTTACGTGATCACGATTGCGGTGCTGCACATCTTCAATAATCTGTCGATTCCGGTATCGCCCACCAAGTCGTACATCATTTATTCGGGCGTGGTCGATGCGATGGTGCAGTGGTGGTATGGCCACAACGCAGTAGGTTTCTTTCTCACGGCTGCGTTTCTGGGAATGATGTACTACTTCGTGCCCAAGCAGGCAGGCCGTCCCATCTATTCATATCGCCTGTCCATCGTGCACTTCTGGGCGTTGATCTCCATTTATATGTGGGCAGGTCCGCATCATTTGCACTACACCACATTGCCGGACTGGGCGCAGTCGCTGGGCATGGTGTTCTCGCTGATTCTGCTTGCGCCGTCGTGGGGCGGCATGATCAACGGCATTATGACGCTGTCGGGTGCATGGCAGAAGCTGCGTACCGATCCCATTCTCAAATTCATGATCGTGTCGCTGTCGTTCTACGGCATGTCCACCTTTGAAGGTCCATTGATGTCCATCAAGACCGTCAATGCGTTATCGCACTACACGGACTGGACCATCGGTCACGTTCACTCGGGTGCATTGGGTTGGGTGGCATTCATGACCATCGGTTCGATGTATGCATTAATTCCGAAATTGTATGGTCGCAGCACGATGTGGAGTACACGTCTGATCGATGTGCACTTCTGGATCGCCACCATTGGGGTGGTGTTATATGTCACCGCGATGTGGATTGCCGGTGTCATGCAGGGCTTGATGTGGCGCGCCACCAATGCTGATGGAACGCTCACCTATACCTTCGTTGAATCGCTGAAAGCCACCTATCCGTTTTATGCGGTGCGATTGGTTGGCGGCATTCTGTTTTTAATCGGCATGTTGATCATGGCTTACAACGTGAGGAAGACCATTGCCGTTACTGCCGCTGATTCAAGCCTGATTGTTGCGCCGGCGCAGGCTTGAGCGAGAGGACATAGCAATGAAACATGAAGCAGTAGAACGCAAGTCGTGGTTGATGGGCACCTTGATTGCGGTGGTCATCAGCGTGGCCGGTCTGGTCGAAATCGTGCCGCTGTATTCGCAAGGATCAGTAGTGCAGCCGGCGCCGGGCATACAGCCTTATGCGCCGCTCGCGCTGGAAGGGCGCGATATTTATGTTCGTGAAGGTTGTTACAACTGCCACTCGCAGATGGTGCGCCCCTTGCGTGGTGATACCGAACGTTATGGGCATTACTCGCTGGCCGGTGAATCGGTGTACGACCATCCATTTCAATTCGGTTCAAAACGAACCGGCCCTGATCTTGCCCGTGTGGGCGGACGCTACTCCGATGAGTGGCAGCGCATTCACTTGAAGAATCCTCGCGATGTGGTGCCGGAATCCAACATGCCCGGTTTTCCGTGGTTGGAAAAAAACAAACTCGACGGCGGCGATATCGAAGCCAAGATGCATGCACTACGCATGATTGGCGTGCCGTACACCGACGCACAAATCGGCGCCGCACGTGCACAGGTGGAAGGACATACCGAGATGGAAGCACTCATCGCCTATTTGCAAGGGCTCAAGTATCACGGGGAGAGCGGACTATGATCGGCATCGTGCGTGGCTTGATTACGCTGGCGTTGATGGGTTCCTTCATCTGGATGGCGATATGGGTGTGGGGCAGTGCGCGCAAAGACACTTTCGATGCGATCGCGCGCTTGCCTTTAGAAGATTCACCGCTGGAAAGCGAAGCGACTTCCGGTGATAGGAGTTGATGCTCATGAGTTTCGGTGTGAGTTGGTACATTGCCATCGTTTCGCTGCTGAACATCGTCGCGGCTTTGTGGTTGATCTGGTGGACCGCGCGCGGCGCCAACAAACAGGTGTCGGAAGAAACCACCAATCACGTGTGGGATGGCGACTTGCGGGAATACAACAATCCATTGCCGCGTTGGTGGCTGGGCTTGTTCATCATTACCATCGTATTTGGCCTCGGCTACTTGGTGTACTACCCGGGGCTTGGCAACTACCCAGGCAGCAAGCATTGGTCGCAGGAGGCGCAATGGGCCGCAGAAGATGCACAGGCTCGAGGCGCATTGGATAAACAATTCGCCGGCATCAAGGATAAGAGCTTGCTTGAAATCAGCCGCGATACGGCAGCGATGAGCACGGCACGCAATCTGTTCGCCTTGAATTGTTCAACCTGTCATGGCTCCGATGCACGTGGCGCGCGAGGCTTTCCAAACCTCACCGATAAGGACTGGCTGTGGGGCGGCAGCGACGCGGATATCTATGAAACCATTTTGCATGGGCGCAATGCAGCCATGCCGGCATGGGGAACCTTGCTCGGGCAGGAAGGCGTCGAACAAGTTGCCTCTTATGTGCTAAGTCTCAGTGGCTACCATGCGCCGCAGGATTGGGTGGACGCCGGTCGCACGCGTTTTCAGCAACTGTGCGTGGCTTGCCATGGTCCGGAAGGCAAGGGCAACACGGCATTGGGTACGCCGAACCTCACCGACAACATCTGGTTGTACGGTGGCTCGTTGCCGGCACTGCGCGAGACGATTACGAACGGTCGTAACGGACATATGCCTGCACATATCGATTTGCTCGGCGAGACGAAAGTGCGCCTGCTTGCTGCGTATGTGTTGAGCTTGAACCAACCGAAAGTAACTACTGCTTTGCCAACCTCATCAATAGTCAAGCAAGAGGTTGTTAAGCGTGAATGACGACAAGTTATTAATCCGGCTGACAAGTAGCTCTGCTTTGTCTCGCGGTTTGCGTAAGGGCGGCGTCTTACTCCCTCTCCCTCAGGGAGAGAGCACGCCTATGCGAGCAGCAGCTTAACTGGCTAGTTCTTCGTCGAGGTGAGCAAGCATGATCGAGACGGATAAAGACTTAGAGCCACCTGCATCACCGTGGTCGCGCTTACGCGAAGCGGTGGGTGTGGTGCTGTGGTCTTCCTTTCTCGCTGCTTGTCTTGAAACCATGTTGTTCTTTGCGTGGTTCGATCCGCCTTTGTTATCACACGACGATTTTCCGCCAGCTTGGCTGGCACAGCGCCCTACTGCTTATGCGGTCGGATTTTTCTTCTTCTGGTGTTGTAGCGCGGTCGCCGCTGCTTTCACTGCGTACCTGATCGAATCCGGGCCGCATGCATCGGATGTACCTGCCAAACCACAGCAATGAACGCTCAACTGCACGCACCGCAACACAGTCTCTACGCAGCGCAACAAAAAATTTATCCGCGTGAAGTCACTGGCCGGTTCGCACGCCTGCGTGTTGCCGCGGTGCTGGTGTTGCTGGGTATCTTCTACGGACTGCCGTGGTTGCAGTGGGATGGACGCCAGGCGGTGTTGTTCGATCTGCCGGCGCGCAAGTTCTACATCTTCGGCATCACGTTTTTCCCGCAGGACTTTTTCCTGCTTACATGGTTGCTGGTAATTGCTGCGTTGTCGTTGTTCTTCTTCACCGCGCTGGGGGGAAGATTGTGGTGTGGCTATGCCTGTCCACAAACAGTATGGACACAAGCTTTTGTGTGGATGGAACGTCTTGCAGAAGGTAAGCGTGCGCAACGCATCAAGCTCGACAAGCAACCGTGGACCTTCAACAAGCTATGGCGCAAGTCGCTCAAGCAGGTGCTATGGATTTCGTTCTCGGTGTATACGGGCTATAGCTTCGTTGGTTATTTCTCGCCGATTCATGGCCTGGCCGAAGGCATCACACAGTTCTCACTAGGTTCGTGGGAAACCTTCTGGGTGTTGTTTTATGGCTTCGCAACCTATGGCAATGCCGGTCACATGCGCGAACAGGTGTGCAAGTACATGTGTCCGTATGCGCGTTTTCAGAGCGCGATGTTCGACCGCAACACGTTGATCATTTCCTACGACGCAAAGCGCGGTGAGCCGCGCGGCTCGCGGGCGCGTGGCGACAACGATCAGCTTGCTAAACAGGGGCAGGGCGATTGCGTTGATTGCACATTGTGTGTTCAAGCCTGTCCCACCGGCATCGATATTCGTCGTGGCCTGCAGTACGACTGCATCGCCTGCGCTGCGTGTATCGATGCCTGTGACGCGGTGATGGACAAGCTGGGTTCGCCGCGCGGTTTGGTGCGGTATTCCACGCAGGCGCAGTTGGATGGCAAGGCGACACGAATTCTGCGTCTGCGAATCTTTATCTATGCAATGTTGCTGACGCTGCTGACTGCCGGCTTCGGTTATGCCGTGACACACCGCATGCCGTTCGATGTCGATGTGCTGCGTGATCGCAACGCCTTGTATCGAACCACCTCTGAGGGTTTGATCGAGAACGTGTACAGCATTCGCATCATTAACAAAGATCAACATCCGCATGCATTTCAGCTTTCCATCGACGGCTTGCCCAATGCGACCATCGATACCGATGTGCCGCAGCCGGTTGTTGCGGGTGGTGCAGTGATGACGATTGTTATTCGCGTGCGAGTGCCTGAAGGACAGGAACACGGTGGTCGAGACATCGAGGTGATTGCCAAAGCCATTGATCGACCGGCTTTGCATGTAACAAGCAAAGCTAGATTTTTTGCGGAGCCATGATGGCGCTCCTACATATGATGCATACGAGGAATTCGAACATGTCCGACACTCAACGTCCCTGGTATCGCCATCCCATGATGTGGCTGGTGATTGCTCCGCCACTAGCATCAGTACTTGCGGGCATCGTCACGGTCATCCTGATCATCACCAATCCGGATCAAGATGTTCGGCCGTCACAAGCCATCGTTCATGCTCGCCATGCTGGTTCCAACTCCGTTGTACCACCCGCTGAATAGTCCATGAGCGTTGCCGCGAAAAAAATAGACCCGCTTCGGCATGAACCGCAGTCGCACTGTTTTCATTGCGGTGAATCATTGGCCGCGCGCAAGACACTATGGATATCTATTCGCGAACAACGCGTTGCCGTTTGTTGTGAAGGCTGCAGTGCGGCGGCGACGCTGGTTGCGGGATTGGGGCTGGATGATTTCTATCGCTTCCGCACATCAGTGAGTGCAACGCCGACACCGACTCGTGAAGCATGGCTTGCGTACGACAATGACGAAGTACTGAACAGCGTCAGCCATGTTGAAGGTGACAAACGAGTCGTGGTGTTGTTGATCGATGGACTAACCTGCGCCGCCTGCGGCTGGCTGGTGTCGCAGGCGTTGTTGCGTTGTGCGGGCGTGAACGCAGCGAGCGTGAATGCCGCAACGGGACGCGCCAAGGTAACGTGGGACCCAGCCCGAATGAAGTTATCGCAATTGCTCTGCATCATCGATGAGCTGGGTTTTGCGCCGCACTTTGTTACCGCCGATGCCATCGAACATCAGGCACAACAGGAGCGTCGCAGTTTGCTTAAGCGTCTGGCCGTTGCGGGTCTTGGCATGATGCAGGTGATGATGTTCGCCATCGCCCTGTATGCCGGTGACTTTCAGGGCATGGAAGCCAACATTCGCGATTACCTGCGCATCGTCAGTCTGCTGGTCACCACGCCCGTGTTGTTATATGCAGGGGCGCCGTTCTTCGCCAATGCATACAAGGCACTGCGCGCCAGAAGTATCAGCATGGATGTGCCGGTGTCGCTGGGATTAACGCTCGCGTTTACCGCCAGCGTCATCAACACCTGGCGTCATTCTGGCGCGGTGTATTTCGACTCGGTGGTCATGTTCATTTTCTTTCTCACAGTGGCGCGCTTTGTCGAAATGATTGCGCGGCATGCCAATACCAGCGTCACCGATGCGTTGGGACGCTTATTGCCGGTGATTGCGCATCGCGTAGTCGATAATGCTCATGAAGACGTAGCGGTTGCGTCACTGCGTATTGGCGATCGTTTGCTGGTCCGCGTCGGTGAAGTCGTGCCGGCGGATGCCGTGATCTGCGCCGGTGAAACTCGCATGGATGAATCTTTACTTACTGGCGAATCGGTTCCTGTAACACGCAGTGCAGGCCAATGTGTGACCGCAGGGACGGTGAATCTCGATTCTCCGGTGACGATTGAAGTCAGTGCCGTTGGCGCAGCGACCGTACTTGCGGGCGTCGTCGCGTTGCTGAATCGCGCACAGGCAGAGCGACCGGCAATCACGCGGGATGCCGATCGCATGGCAAGTCGCTTTCTCTGGCGTGTGTTATTCGGGGCGGCGGCTGTGGGTATTGCGTGGACGATCATCGAACCCTCGCGTGCATTCGCTGCCATGCTGGCAGTGCTCGTGGTGGCCTGTCCTTGTGCGTTTTCACTGGCTACCTTGGTAGTAGTGGCGAGCACAACGACGGCGTTGGCAAAACGCGGTGTCCTGGTGACCCATGCCGATGCGATAGAAACGCTCGCGAAAGTGACGCAGGTGGTATTCGACAAGACCGGCACACTGACGCATGGCAGCTTGCACATTCATCATTGTGAGCCAGGAGACGGCATCTCGGCCGATGAGTGCATGGCAATTGCGGCAGCGTTGGAACGTCATTCGGAACATCCCATTGCTCGCGCCTTTGGTGCAGCAGGTGCATCACATGCCGCGACCGACGTGCGTGTGGTTGCCGGTAAAGGCATTGAAGGAACGGTGGAAGGTACACGTTATCGGCTGGGTACCGCCGCCTTTATTGGGGAAATGATTGCTTTGCCCACAACGCAGAACGATGCCGGTATCGTACTTGCCGACGCACATCGCCAGCTATGTCGATTCGAGATCGGCGATACCTTGCGCGCCGAAGCACCTGATACGATCAACAGATTGCAGCGATTCGGCTTGCACACCGAATTGTTGAGCGGCGACGCGCGCGATGCAGCGGCAAACATCGCCGAAGCGTGCGGCATCAGGATTTTCAGCGCTCGACAATCGCCACAGCAAAAACTTGAGCGCGTGCGAAGCTTGATACAAGCAGGTGAGTGCGTGGCCATGGTCGGCGATGGCATCAACGATGCGCCGGTATTGGGCGGCGCCAGCGTGTCGATTGCGATGAGTCGTGGTTCACCACTGGCAATGGCCAGTGCCGATCTGATTCTGCTCAACGACTCCATCGCTCGGCTGCCGGAGATATTCATCCTGGCACATCGCGCGCGCCGCATCATGAAGCAGAATTTGTTCTGGGCTGCGGCCTACAACCTGAGCGCCATGCCACTCGCTGCGTTGGGATTAATACCACCCTGGCTTGCGGCGATAGGCATGTCGCTGAGTTCCATACTGGTCGTGTTGAATGCATTGCGAATGATGCGTAGTCCCTCGTCAAACTCATCACTCATGCCTGAACGAGCTACTGCCGTATCGATGCAAACACAAGCGTGGATATTGCCGACATCGGCAGGGCATGTATGAGCATTCTATTCATCATGATCCCCATTACCTTGCTGCTGGTTGCCTGTGCCTGTGGCGCATTTTTCTGGGCGGTGGGCGCCGGGCAGTTTGAAGAGCTTGAGACCTCCGCGTGGGAGATTCTCATCGACGATCCCTCTGAGCAAACCGCAGCAACGCAGGCAAGTGAGCAGCCATGATTCATCAACACGAGCTGATGAATCCGGTAGTCACAAGCGGCATCACACTGGCAGCGGCATATATCGCGGGCATCGTCAGCAGCATGCATTGCCTGTTGATGTGCGGTGGTGTCTCCAGTGCATTGGGAATGCGTGCCCGTGCGCTGGGTGCTTCTGCGCCGCGTGCACTGTTGCATGGTGTGATGTATCAGATCGGCAGAATATCCAGCTATGCCATTGCCGGAGGTCTGTGCGCGGCATTCGGTCAAGCGCTTAAGTCGATGATCGATGTGGTGCAAGTGGGCGTGGTGCTACGCGTGCTGGCGGGTACCGTGTTGATTCTCATCGCGCTGCGTTTTCTATTCGGCTGGCGTTTGCTGGATGGACTCGAACGCGCGGGTGGCAAGCTATGGCGTCGGCTGGTGCCATTGGTACCGCGGCAAGGTCATGGCGCTGCGAACTCCTTGTTGCTCGGCATGTTGTGGGGCTGGATGCCGTGTGGACTGGTTTACTCGATGCTGTTGTTCGCAACGTTGTCTGGCACTGCATTGCAAGGCGCTGCGATCATGGCAGTGTTTGGTCTGGGAACGCTGCCGGCCATGTTGGGTTCGACATTGCTGGCCAGTCAGTTGCAACGGTTCATGCGGCTTCCCGGCTTTGGCAAGGTCAGCGGTGCTTTGTTATTAATCTGCGGTGTGGTGACGATGGTAGTGCCGCTGGTGGGTGTGCATCACTGATAATCTTGTTCAGCCCTGCGGAAAGCATGTTTGACTGTGCTTATCGGTGCATGCGGCGGATTGCTATGAATCTTGATCTTCCGGGTAACTTCAGCAAAGACAGCATTGCGCCGCAGCACCTGCGATTGAGAACGCAAATAAGGAGAACGGTGTGCTTAAGGTCGTAAGAATCACCTTGAAGATTGTGGCTGGCCTTATTGCAGTGCTGGCGGTTATCTTGGCTGTGTCGGGGCTCGCCTATTCCCGTTACATGAAGATTGATCCCGTCCGTGGCCTGAATGAATCCGGTTACGTTCGCATTGGTGGTATCGATCAGTGGGTGCAAATTCGAGGTGATGATCGATCCAACCCAGTCTTGCTGCTGCTAAACGGTGGCCCCGGCGGTTCGATGATATCTTCGACGTCAGTGTTCAGATCATGGGAGAAGCAATTCACTATCGTCATGTGGGATCAGCGTGGAGAGGGTAGGACGTTCGAAAGGAGCGGCCCAAACGGAAGTGAACCGATGACGATCGAGAAGATGGTTGAGGATGGGATAGAACTGTCGCAGTACCTTCGGAGCCATCTGCAAAAACAAAAGATTGTGGTTCTCGGCCATTCGTGGGGATCCATATTGGGCGTGCGGATGGTCAAGGAGCATCCTGAGCTATTTGCTGCCTACGTGGGAACCGGCCAATTTACGGATATGAAGAGAGACGTAGCTGCTGCCTATCCGTTGCTTCGCGCATCCGCAGAGTCCCGCAACAACGCAAAGGCGCTGCAGGAGCTTAATGCGCTCGGCCCACCACCGTACGAGAGTGTGGAGAAGAGTGTTAGTGTTATCGCCTGGGCCAATAAGCTTGACCGAGAATCGTCTAAAGGATCAAGCATCGTCTATCTCCCTTGGGGAGTTGCAGCTGCGTTGCTCGACCTACGTATTGTCCTTCCAGGCCTAGAGTATTCTGGCCGTGCGTTGTTTGGACAGATATCTCAGGTCAACCTCCCGTCGTTGGCAACTCGTTTCGACGTACCGATCATCATGATTCAGGGGAGCGATGACTTGGTAACGGTGACGGCCTTAGCGAAGGACTATTTCGACAGGATCTCAGCACCTCACAAGGATTTCATTCTTCTGCAAAACCACGGCCATTTTGCCGTCTATAAGGCAAGCGACGAATTCTTGACGGCGCTGGTCGCGCATATTCGGCCTCTGCTTGAACGTTTAAATGAATCTTGAGCCGGGCGAACCAGTAATCATCGATCTGATTGGAAAGCGGTAAGAAGCCGGTGATGAGTTGGCGTGAGCGTTGTCAGGTTTGCAAGATCATTGGCGATGAGATTGGGCGGCAAACTACATCTTCCACTGCAGGCCCAAATTCATATCCACGCCGTTTCGTTGCCAGTCATTCATTCTCGATGGCAAACCGGCGTAGTGCTTGGTGGGACGATTGAGAAGATTGCTGATGCCGGCCGTCACGCGCGTATTCTTGCCGAGCTTGTAAGACCCATTGATCTCTGCGTCCCACGCGCTGGTGATGTAGTTGTCGAAGCCGCGCGCGATTAGATCTTCCCACCAACCGCTGCGATAACTCACGCTGGTATCCACTGACAATGGACCGCGCGTATCGTGAAATTTAAGCGATGCCTGATGGTCGACCTGACGTGGCAGCGGAAATACTTCGCCGGGCCGCGTGGCGTGATGCGCTTCGCCATGATTGAAGTTGTAGTTGGTTTCCACTGAACCTTTACCCAGATGCAGCGGTAAGACCCAGGTTGGGCTTTGCCAGCTCAACTCGCTGCCGGTCGCAAACGCGGTGTCGCCGTTAACGCGTTTGAATTCAATGAACTCACCGAGATTGCCGATGGTCACCGGATACTGCGCGTCGGTGATGAAGTGATCGATCTTCTTGTAAAACAGCGCGAATGATATGAGGCCGTAGCGTTCATCGTATTTGTCCACCGACCAATCGAAATTCGTCGATAGATACGGCTTGAGATCGGGCGCACCGATGCGACTGCGGTGATCGGTGAAGCTCAAGGTGCGGAATGGCGCGATGTCCGCGACATTGGGTCGTGACATCGAGCGTGTGATCGAACCACGATATAACAATCCCTGCTTGGGTTCGTAACGCAGATGCAAACCCGGCAGCACTTCGACATAGCTGTTGGTTGCCTTCACTGCGGTGAAGCCGGTGGATTGTCCATTGTTATCCAGTTGATTGCCGAAGGAAGTGACTTGGGTGCCTTCAACGCGTACGCCACCGAGGATGCTCCACTGACGCCACATGACTTTGCCCATGCCATACAGCGCCCAGATATTTTCAGTGAGCTGGGTATTGCCGGAAGTGGAATTGATCTCGGTCTGCGTCGCATTTTCCTGAAATGCAGTGGGATCGGCGGCAAGCAATTGTGCGACTGCAGCTGCATTCGGAATTGGACCGTACTGATAAGGCAGGGTACGCATGTCGATCAATGCAGTACCGACCAATCCATCCATCGTCAGTGACTGGCTGCCAGGATCGAATGACTCTTTATCAATATCGACGCCGCGATGAATCTGCTGTGCCTTGCCGCCGAACTTGAGATAGTCGACGCCGTTATCCAGGGTGACTTTCAAATTGAATTTCAGCGAGCCGTCTTGCTCGCGTGTTTTGTTGCGACTCAAGTACAAGTAATCGAACTTGTAACGTGCAGGGACAAACGCACTGGCAGTATCGCCTGCGACCGTCTGATCGCTGAATTCAAAATCCGGTGCATAAGGATTCGGATCCAGATCGTAGCTGGCCCGATAAAGATGTGAGCTGAGGAATGCTGCGTCCAGCGTATGGGGTTCACGCTCGATGGTGAGTCCGTAAGCAATCGTCGTATCCCAGTCGTAGTTGTCCACTTTGGACTTGGCGCCCAACGAGGCATTCAACGCATCGCGCTTTGCAACTTGGTCCTGGCTGCGACGGCTCAATGCAACATTAGTAAAGCTTCCTGCTGTGGGTGTCAGTGTCTCCAGCGCGCCGCTGGCGGGATCGGTATCGTTGTAGCTGCGCAAACGATGCGTCCAGTCATGACTAAGATTTGAACGCAGATACACTGCGAGGTCGTCGAAGCGCGCATCTGAATTCAGTACCAGACCGGTACGCTGGCGATGTTCATTGGTGGATTCCATTAACGGCAAGGTGAGAACCGGAATGGATTCACCGGCGTAAGGCGCTGGTCCCGGCGATATCTGCGCGGTCCACTCGCGCAACGCAGACAGCCGCTCGCGACGTGCAAATTGATCGTCGTAACTCACCGTGGCCATCACGCTGGCATTGCGTTGATCCGCGAACAGCGTGAACGGTTGACCCAGTGTGAAACTATTACGTGCGCCGGCGTGCGGTGAATTGCCGTTGTACACCGCTTGGTGACGACCTTGCACGTAACCGTCCTTGATCACCAGGCCGCCGGTATTCACGTTGATCACGCCACCGACTGCATCAGCTTCCATGTCGGGCGTGAAGGTTTTGGTGACTTCCAGCGACTGCACGATTTCAGGTGGAATGCTGTCGAGCGGATTGCCTGAGCCGGCCTGACGTTGTCCGTCGACGGTAATGCGCAGCATGCGCTGATCGATGCCGCGCACCGAGACATTCGAACTGCCATTGCTTTTGCTGACTGCCACGCCGGCAACATCCTTCATGAAATCGCCGACGTTCTGCGCATTGGTGTTCTTCAACGCGGCATCCGACAGCGACTCGGTGACCGTATCGGTGCTGCTTTTGCTGTCGAACTTCATCAGTGCCGCAGAATCGGGATCAACAGCGGCGACATTCACATCACTGAGTTGCGTGGTGCTATGACCAGTAGCGCTCAAGACCACCGGCAGCGTGTTGGACCCCGCATTCAGATCGATGCGTTGCTCCTTATGCTCATGTCCACCGGCGTCGATGCTCAGTACCGTGCTGCCGACAGCAAGGTCCTGGATTAGAAAATTTCCCTTGTTGTCGGTAGTCGCGCTCTTGCCGGCGATCTTCACTTGAGCGCCGACGATGACAGCGCCGCTGTCGGCGTCGGTGACGTGTCCGCTTAACGAAACGCGATCAGCGGCGTAAACGATGCCCGCTGTCGCATAGCAGATGGAAGTGATCTTGGCGGCGTAAAGCAGCCCACGTATCGCTCTCGTAAGCGGCGACTTTCGCTGCGGATTGTTGTGTGCGTATCGATCGCTGGCAGTGGAAGAGGTCGGCATGATGAGTAGACGCAGCCGTAAACCGATACCCCACACTGACAGATTATCCATGTAGGTCGGGTTTTAACCCGACTTCTTATCGGGTGTCGGGTTGAAACCCGACCTACAAGATTGGAACGGCCGCTTCAAACACCCGATGTCATTTTGCGTTGCTGACGATGCAGATCGAGCAATTGACGCTTGGCGTTATCGAACGCGTCGCGCAATGCAATGTAGACATCGCCCTCATCCGAATCGTATCGCTCATTCTCGGCATGGATTTGCGCGCCGGGCACGATGAGATCGATCTTGACGACGCAGGGCGCGCCGTGACGTGACTCGCCAGGTGGCCCTTCGATGGTCATATGGCATTGAGCGATGTGATCGTTGAAGCGCTGTAAGCGGCTCAACATTTCTTTCGCGCGCGCTTCGAGTGCTGGAGATCGATCCAGGTGCCGGAAGGTGAGTCGTATCGGTGTTTGCATGGATAGCTCCGAATTCAATCATGGAGCTATCTTCGGCAGTGAACGTTCAAATCTGTATGCGGGAATCCGCGTGCGGTATTAGGTCTTTGGCGAAGAGATTCTGTTCAATGCTTGGCTTCAGCACTGTCGTCGGCCAGTGTCAGGTGCATCTTCACCAAGTGCGCTACCGAGCGAGCCCCCATCTTCTCCATCGCCTTGGCGCGATGAATTTCCACGGTGCGTTCACTCAAGCCCAGATCGATGGCGATCACTTTGTTGGCGTTGCCTTCAACCACCATGTCCATGACCTGGCGCTCGCGTGGCGTCAAGGATTGCAGCCGCTGTGTTACTTCAGTTCGTCGTGCAATGTTTTTGCGATTCTCGGCATCCTGTTGCAAGGCATGGTTGATCTTGTCGAGCAGGTCCTGATCGCGAAATGGCTTCTGTATAAATTCCAGCGCGCCTTCCTTCATGGCTTGCACAGCCATGGGCACATCGCCGTGGCCGGTGATGAAGATCACCGGCAGCATCGAGCCCATGCGATTCAGTTGTTGCTGCAACTCCAAGCCGCTCATTTCCGGCATGCGAATGTCGAGTACTAGACAGCCGGGATCATCGGGTTTGAAGTTGGCGAGGAACTCGCTGGGGCGTGAATACACCTGCGCGTGAAAGTCGACGGTGCTTAACAGCGTGCTCAATGCGCGACGCATACCGTCATCGTCATCGACGATATAAACGGTAGGTATGGTTTTTTTTGTTTCGATTGGCTTTGCCATGGGTGCTCTCATTAGCCATTGCTCATCGGCAACCGAAACCAGAATCGGCTGCCACCGGCGGGTATGTTATCGAATCCGATAGTACCGCCGTATGCTTCAATAATGGAGCGACTTGATGCCAGTCCCAGGCCGGTGCCGCGTGGTTTGGTCGTAAAGAACGGTCGGAACAACTGGCTGCGTAGTTCGATGGGAATGCCGGGGCCGTTGTCGCTTACGCTGGTCTGCAGCATGTAACGATCTGCCTCCAGCGATATCTTCACCAGCGGTTTGTCGTTGTGGGACATGCTGGCATCGAAAGCATTCTGTACCAGCACGAATAACACATGCTGGATGCGCAACCGATCCAGCGGCAAAGCGGGCAGTGCGGGTGCAGCGAGGACTTCCAGCTTGCCGCCGGCTTTGCGCGCGAGCATTTGCAGTACCGGCTCCGTTTCCGCAATCAGATCGGCCATGCAAAGAGGTTGCGGTGGCGTGGCTTCCTCGCGATTGAACAGGCGACGAATGCGTCGTATGCCTTCGCCGGCACTGAGTGCCTCCGCGCTGATCTGCTGGAATACGTCCAGAGCGCGCTTCACCAGTGGCTCTGGTCGGTTCAACATGCGTTCGCCGGCTTGCGCGAACGTGGCGATGGCGCCTAGCGGTTGATTGAGTTCGTGGGCAATACCACTGGCCATTTCTTCGAGCGCGGCAACACGAGCCATCTCCAGCAAGCGCTCAAGTACTGCTTCAGGTGCAAGCTTGTCGGCATTGTTCTCGGGCGGGTCCGAAGCGACGTTATCTCGGGGCCGAGCTGGGTTGCAATCGTTCAATGTCCACCTTTTCCATCAGCATGTCGTACGGCAGGTTGGTTCAGTCAAGGCGTGTTTGGTCATTGAGCGCCGTTCATGGTTCAGGTGCTAGCCTCGCATATTGAGTGTCGAGCTGCAGTCACGGCATTCCCGCATGAGCCTGCGCCAGTCCCTTAACTCGGCCCGATCATCGATATCCGATAATTGTGCAGGCTATGGAAATACCGGGGCAATGATCAAGCAGAAAGCTGGGGTGCAATGACAAAGCCGATGCAAAGCAAGTTGCTTCGTGTGGGTCTTCGGTGTGAAATGTGCCGCCGTTCCAGCCAATAACTATCCGCAATGGACGAACTGGTCGAAATTTCACAGCATCTTCTGCAGTTTGCTCCGGACGCGATGGTGGTCGTCGACGAGCGTGGCGTCATCCGCTTCGCCAACGAGACTACGGTGGCGATCTTCGGCTATCCGCGCGAGCGATTAATCGGACGGTCGATTGAAACGCTGGTGCCCGAGCGATTTCATTTTCGACATGCAGCGCATATGTCATCGTATTTGCGCGATCCTACGCGCAGAGAAATGGGCGCGCGTTTCAATGATCTGTTCGCCAAGCGCGCCGACGGTACGGAGTTTTCCGCCGGGATTCGCCTGGCGCCGTTTCGCGTCGGCGATAAACAGTTTGTTGCCGCTGCCATTCGTGACATGACCGAGCGACGTGCGATCAACGAGGCGCTGGTGTCGGCACGAGAAGAGGCGGATCGCGCCAATCGTGCCAAGAGCCGCTTTCTTGCCACGGCCAGTCATGACCTGCGACAACCCTTGCAAACCATTCGTCTGTTGAATGCCTCGATGTTGAAGTTGAGCGGCGACGGCGGGCATGTCGATGAGCTTCTGGAACGGCAGGCACAGGCCATCGACGGCGCAACGCGCATGTTGAACGCACTGCTCGATATCAGCCGGCTCGAGTCGGGCGCCGTTGAACCGCAAAATATCGAAGTGAGCCTGGCGTCGGTATTCACCGAGCTGGAGCGCGAATTCGAGCCGGCGGCCGCAGCGAAAAATCTGCAACTGCGGTTCGCGAGTACGAATGTGCAGCTATCGACCGATCGCACCTTGTTCACGCAATTGCTGCAAAACCTGATCGGCAATGCCATCAAGTACACCGAGCGTGGCCAGATAAACATATCCAGTGCGATGGATGCCGATGCGTTGACGCTGGAGGTGGAGGATTCCGGTGTCGGCATTCCGCAAGACAAACTCGAACGCATCTTCGATGAGTATTACCAGGTAGACACGCGTGGTACACAACGCATGGGCGTTGGACTGGGGCTGGCTATTGTCAGAGAAGTGGCGCGCCTGCTGGGTTATTCGATCACCGTTACTTCAAGAGTCGGGCACGGTACGCAGGTTCGCGTTCGCATTCCGCGGCAGCGACTGTTGTCGGAAACCCCTTCGGCAGCGCCGACGCCTACTCACGAACTGAGATCCGCAGCGACACCGCGTGGCCGGCTTATCCTGCTGGAAGACAACGATTCGGTACGAACGGCCACCGAGTTGTTTCTGACATTGGAGGGTTACGAGACGTACAGTGCCGGTTCGATCGCCGAGGCCGAGAAGTTGCTCGCCGGCATCCAGCATGGCGATCTGTTGATTACCGATTACCACCTGGACGGCAATCTCACCGGCCTCGACGTGCTGCGGCAACTGCGCACCCACCACGGCCGAGATGTGCCGGCGATTTTGCTCAGCGGCGATGTGCAATCGATGTTGCGAGTGATCAAGACGCCGTTGCCGAACTGCAAGATGCTCAGCAAGCCGGTGGACACGAGGGCGTTGCTGGCGGCGATTGAAGCGCTGGCTGAGTAGCTAAGTGGTCGCTACGAAACTGACATAATATACATTATGCGAAGTATTAAAGGCGTTACGGCACAGGTTCTTGCGCAAGTCAAGAACTATTTGCGACGCCTATCACCGCCGTACGGATTACGCTTGCGTCAGGTATGGAAGACACTCTCCAACGAATAATCCTAATCCCGGCGGCCTGCAAAGCGGCATCTTTATCGGCGTCAGCCTTTCGACGATTTGGTCTGTCATGGCTGGAGTCATCCAGCTCAACCACCGCGACCACAGTGAAATCCCTGGTGCAGATAACAAAGTCCGCCGACTTCCGGTCAATACGGTTACGCCACGCCTGAGCCTTTGCGACGCGCTTAACCGCCATCATGCGAGACAACTGCACTTGCGCTAGTACAGCATGCTCAGGAAGACATTGAACAAGACGCCAATACAACTTCTGTTCAACCACGCTTAATGGCCTACGCGCCTCTAACGGCCATTCCACCGAAGAAGCGCTGGACCGTGGCTTAAGCAGCCTAGCAACGACCGCAATTATGACGATCAGAACAATCAGCTCACCCATGAAACTGCCTCTCCGACACACGAGCGCATCGTACCGCCTCGACCACCGCTTACGCGTGACCGGGCACGCAGTTAGCAAGACGGCTCCTGCCTCGCTGTCGCCGACGCTCGATGAGAACAGCAGCCATTGATCGCGCCAGAACCCAGCCCGAGCGCTGGAACCTGTCACGACGCTACGCGCCCCTTCGGGGTCAATTGGAGTCACCGAACATCACCCGTGCCGCCGCTGCAAACGAAATCAGTTGTTCGGGGTATGAGTGCGGCTTTTTTTGAGGTACCCACGATGCACGACACTTTGACAGCGATGATTGATGACCAGACGAAAGCATTCTGGCAACGACACGCCGAGTTCAGCCACTGGGCAGCTAACAACAATCAGTACGGGATGCTCGACCAGTTCGAGCGGATGCGCTTCTGGTATCAAGGCACAAAAGAAACCGAGAAAAAGATGCAACCGACACTACTTTAACCTGTCGCGACGCCATTCGCTCCAGCAGGTGTAGCGGCCTGCTGGAGAGGCAAATTGTGGACATCCGGCCACGTGCGACCGGTTTCTGAATACCAAAAACCCTCTAGCTTACATTGCAGCGGATCGCGGTCGATCCTCCGACAGTCCTCGAATTCAACAGTGAGACGCTGCCCGTTACTAGATTTCATCATGGCACGTGAGCGTTCTGGATACGTTGGATTGATGATCCAACCAACCACACGCCAACCGATGGTTTCGTGCGCAGACTGCGTTACCGGCGGCGCAAATAGACCTTGGTTTGCCGGCGATACAGGGCCCGCCGTCGATTTCACCTCAGTACGTACACTCGACCCAACCGTTGCTGGTACTCCTGCTTTGGTGTGCACGAACGTCGATAAACCGTAGATGCCATAGGCAATCAAACACGGAATTGAGATCGCGCCAACAATCAAAATCGGCTTCTTCAGCACATTGCCACGACCGTCCACATGCTTTTCGTTAGCGCCAGCATCAAGCTTCGCTTGCGCCATCGTATTCGACACGTAGTACTTCCAGATTTCAGGCTTATATGTACCAAAAATCTCCCGCAACCGATTGGACTGCGGACCGACCGCACCGGTGACCGGACCGTGAAAAATGTCGACGCGAAATCTGTTGGAGGCGCCAACGTGCGAGAGCTTCGTATGAATAAACGTTTGCTCGACAAGGCGACGTGCGAACGCGCCGATGTTGGCGAGATCTTGAACCAGCAACACAATGGACACACTGTTGCCATGCGCATCGACCATGTGACGATGCTCCGCAAGAAGCGACTTGAACGGCTCTGGCACCTTGTTAGCTTTATCGCCAGCGGGCCACATGCGCCAAACTTCATCGAGTACAAACACACACCCTGGTGTCACGTAATCGCGAATCGTTTCCGGATCTTGCATCACGGATTGCACCGGAAACTCCACAAGCTCACCCGGCCAATTTTCCGACGTGACCGCATCAGCATGCATCGGAATGTTGGTGACTACTTTGCGACCTTGCTTCAACGCAGGAACGATGACCTGCTCAACAGCGTTGTAACTCTTGCCACACCCGGGCATGCCGGTGTACGCGAAAATGCTCATTGATCGATTCCGAAGAGCCGCAACGCACTCTTACCGAGCCAGATAACGAACCGCGCCAGTTGCACACCAACGAACACGAAGAACAGAAGCCACGCTGCTGCTACAAATGTCACAAACATAGTTTCACCCGATGAATGGAATGCGACGGATCAGGAACCGCATCACAAGGCCCGCCAGAACCGCAGCGATACCCGCACTAAAGTTGAAGGCTGAGAGAAAATACGCAACGCTGCTCGGCATCGATGACATGAAACTAGCCGCTGTGCTAAAGCAGGGACAGACCGGTATCGAGTTAAACACGGTGAGCAAGCCTTCCATGAGCAGCTTCATGATTTGAAGCAATGTCCATGTGACGGCGTCGAGGAGCCATACCAAGATGCGCGCCAAAAACTTGATTAGATAATCCATCTCACACCTATGCCGTTAAGACCAACATGACTGCAATCACTGACCACACAATCGACATGATTGCTTCGAGCGTTGGGGCAATGTGCGTCTCCCACATAGCGCAGCCGCTTGTCATGAAATCGTAGCTATGGCCGAACACATCAAAACTTGCTGATGGACACGTGCCAGTCGGCACTGACGTTGAAATCGCGTTCAGAGACGTGATGAGCGTAGAGTTCTCGACTCCACTCATGAATGCCTGCGTCAGTGATTGAACTGAATCACCTCGAGCCAACGATGGCAACGTTGCATCTCCAGAGCTTGAGCAATCAACACCAGTAGCGCCGCAATCGCCGTTAGATGCGCTTGGCCCGGTCCCTGAACCAGAGGAACCAGCACTTGATGACGCCCCGCCGCTCGGTGCGCTAGCACCGCCGCTGTTCGTCACGACTGTCGTCGTTGACCCACCCACCGTCGTACTACTGTAGTAATTCGTCGTATTACCACTCGCCTGGTCTTGCACGCTCGCAGTCGGCGTTGCTGGTACACCGGTAGTACCGTTGTTCGGCACGGGCGGCGTCGTCGAAGCATTACACGCGACGCCACCACTGGCGTACGACACACACGAGTTAGGCGCTGCCGTCGTAACGCACACCTCATCGCCGTTGACGGTTCCGCAATTAGTCCCGTTAGTACGGTGCTCACTACAGACAGTATTTCCCGCCGCGTCGTGCACGCAGTTTCCCGGGCTCGTCTGATCAGCGGATGTCGTGCTACCAAAACTACATTGCGCGCCGCTGTACGTCCCCGTCTGGATCGCACACATGCCACCGGGGCAATTGCCAATCACGTTTATTGCGTTACTTGAAATAGTCACGACGCACCCGTCGTTAGAACACATGTTGTGCCCTGCTGATTGAGCACCGCCACTCACAACACCGTCTATCGATTGGCCAGTCTTGCTAGCGCATGGATTCGACGACGAGCTTGACGACGAAGACGACGATACTTCCTGCACGTCAATGGTTGCACCGATATCACTATCGTCGTTGAACGGAATGTCGTGCACGGAAAACGTACACGTGGGCGACGATCCTGAACCGCCTGCCGCCACGACACCAAAGCTATACCGACCCGGCGGATTCGTTGCGATAAAATTATCAGCGGCATCCTGACAAGCTGCCTGAATAGTGCTACGAAACACCGCACCCGTCACACCTGCTGCCTTGTACTCGTACGACGTCGCAAACGCGCACATGCTAACGAACGCTATAGCTGAGAGAAGATAACGTGCCCGCACGATGCCCCCATTAAGAACATGACGAGATACCAAAGTTGTATAAGCACGGCTTGGTCTCCGGATGTTGGAGAGGGATCGCTTACAGCGATCCCTCAGCCAGTCAACGACGAATTGCGGACAAGACGAACTTGATACCGCGCACCGTCACCAACACCGCAGCCACGAGCGCGGCAACGGCAATCACCGCAGTCACTACGGCCGACCAATCGACAGCAGCAGTGATGGGGTCATACGCCGAAACAGCAAACGAGTTGACAGCAGTTGCGAGCGCAACGCCGACCAGAGCGACTTTCTTCAGTAGATGCTTCACAGCAGTTACTCCAACAACGAGGGCGATGAATGCCGCGCGCCCTCTTACGCGGTCTTTCTCAACGAGAAATCTGTTTGAGCACGAGCGCTACGCCTTTGCCTATAGCCCACGCAATGCCGATCATCGTAAAACCCGCAGCGAAGCCTTGCGCCATCGTGCTGGTGTCGAGTTGTGAAAGATCGAAATCGGGAACAGCCGTCCACGAAACTGCAGCGCCAGTGCCATCGACGCATTGAGGCTCACCAGTGAGCGACGTCTGCAACGTGGCGTTACATTGAATCGTGGACGGCATGATCGTCACGCTTGACGTTGCGGCGACTGGGGCACCTGCACCGGCACAAGCTTCAATGATCGTTCGAGTTGCAGATCACCGTATTGACCCACAGTGAACGAGTCATCGCTAAGCGTATAAGCACCAGCGACGTACGGCTTTGCATCACGGGCAAGCGAGACACGAACCTTACGCCGCTCACCACTCGGAAGATCAAGCCAACCAGTTTGACTCGATGACTGGAAGGACCCCCGAGGCCCGTTAAGCGTTGCTGTTTCAACGCTTGCATCTTTGATATGAATCGTCAGCATAGTTACACCTGTTTCATGTTGGTTGAGATTACAAATCCGGTAGCGAGCAACCTTTCATCATCTACCGAATGCCGGGACCAGAAAAATGCATGTCCGGTGGGATCAGCGCCATGCTCACTGAGCCAGCGTTGAACTCGCAGACAGACTTCAGGAATTCCGGCCCAATCACGGATGTGGAACCAGCTAACCTCAGTTGGATGGAGTCCACGGGAAGTAGCAAATAACTTTCGGTGCATGCGCACTGATTCAGCGCCCTTCCCAATGTACTTAGCAATGTATCCGGCAATGCGCCGAACGGCGGTAGCACCAGAGCGAGTTCGCCTAAATGCTTTAAGGTCCACATTTCCCAAGGTGTTTTCGCCTGACTCATAACCTGTCCCACCGAGAGCCTTTTGCCATAGCTTGCGAACGAGCCCGGCCCAATAGAAGCCTCGCACCGCAATGTGCATGTGGAACGTCTCGCCGTCGGCATGCATTTCCGGAACGGCGACGTATTGCCAAGCATTGCCTTTAAGCTTGGTCATCAGACGATTGAATCGGTTGAACGCTTTCCATGCTTCATCGGTTGATGAAAATTTCCCACGCTTCGTCAACGTCAACATGTGATCGGCGTTGAGCTGCAGACACCTTTCGCGAATCGTTTTTCGCGAGCGTTTTATTGAACTCGCATACCGCGCGGCATCGCCACGCGACGACGCCTTCGAGCTTTCCTGCGCACCAGCGATGCGACCCACCGGTGGAGACCCAAACAAAGCCGCCCGGACCTCCACCACGCCAGATTCGTAGCGAACGACCTTGAGTGTCCATGCATCTGGGCTCCGATCAGCACCATCGAAAATTTCGTCGTTTGAATGAAAGCGGTTGTTAAGTGTTACTTCTTCAAGACTAGGGCGCGCTTCGCGCGCCGATGCATGCGATCCGCCTACGGCGGACGCAGAGCAAGCGGCGTGCGATTGTTCGACCTGAGCTTGCAACGCGCTCATGGTGTCCATGCGGATCTGATCAACAACGGCATCGATGTTGTGATGCTCGCCGTACCTCATCGCATGACCATCCGCGCGATAGCGAGCGTGAGCTGAAGCCCACAGGCACACGTGCCGACCATCGCGACGTACATCATTCGGCTTGCTCCGAGAGCCACAACTGAACGTGGTCCATACTGGAAAACCACTTGAAAAAATTTGGGTCATCCAACGACAACAGCACGACCCACCTATCGCCGGGATGCACTGCAAGCCAATAACCGCGTGCCAAGCCGGACTTGCGGAGCGCACGCCACTGTTCAAGGCGAGTCATTCAGCTTGCTTCCGCAGGAAGGCGGGAAGCTCATCGGAACATTCCCCGGCGCTGGGGAAGGCAGACACCGGGGGTTCCCCATCAAGTGCCACCAACGGCACCCAATCATTGGCTACGAGATCGAACTGAAGGCTTGCAGCAGGACTACAACCCGTGTAGGTGTTCATGGACGCTTCCCCGTCAGATATGGATGACGGGGACATTTGACCCATGGGTCTACCCCTGGGTCAATAGCCCCATGAGACAGCAAGTCCCAGGGTCAGCTAGATTGGGTACAGAGGTGCATATGAATAACAGTCAAAGATTGCTTTTAAGAGTCCTAGAACGCGTGCCCAATAAGTCCACACGCGGCCTCGCAACAGCCATAGGCGCTGATCGCACGAACACTAGAAAATATCTCCGCGGTGAACGTTATCCAAACGCTACGCATGCTTTAAAAATCGCTGAAATTCTAGGGATTTCTTTCGATGAAGTAGTCTTGTACATACAAGAGGACAAGACCAAAAACCCAGATGCAAAGGAGCTGCTAAAACGCAAACTCCCGCGACTACACTCGGCGGCTGCAGTTACGCTTGCCCTTCTCGCCGGTACAATCTTTGGAGGCAATCAGGATGCCAGTGCAAGCACAATCGCCCAAGAAAAAATAATACCGAGCTATACATTATGCGAAGTTATGGGTTTGCCAGATGCAAGCCATGGCGAGCCCACCGCCACTCACTTCTTGTCCACATCCCGTTTGAATTCCTCGAAGTCTTCGAGCTTGAAATCGACGGTGTCCCAGCGCGTGGATTCTTCGTGCCGGGCTTGACGCTTGATGGCGTCGACGATGTCGCGTTCGTTCCATTCGACGATGTCGTCGGCGAGCGCTTCGAGTTGCACCGGTAGCTTGGCAGTCAGGCCGAACAGGTTGAGCACGACCACTGGTTTATCGAAACCCTTGGCGCAGTTCAGTTCGAAATCCACCCATTCCTGGTTGGCAATAAATGTAGCTGCGGGGATCAGTACGACTTCGGCCAGATTGATCTGTTTGCGCAACTCCTGACGCAGGCCTTCTTTGTCGAGTCCCGCGGGCAGCTCGGGGATGCTGCAATTCTTGTAGAAGAAATTTCGCGAGCTTTCGAGGTATTCGAACAGCCGCCGATAGTCGTCATTCGATTCGAAGGCATGGGCGACAAATACCCGCACTGGATTTTGTTGTGATACCGAACTCATCAGCGACTCCGTTAAGCCATATGTCGGGTGATATGAAGCCAAATTTTAGGCAATACCCGACAAGCGCTAGTTGTGCGCATTGTAAGCCCGGGTTATATGTTGGAAATACTTTTGAACGCTAAACACATGAAATTTCTGCTGTACAACATTCGTTATGCCACCGGTACCGGCGCTACCTTCCATCTGCCTGTGCCGGGCGCCGGCTATCTGCGTAGCAACAATCGCGTGTTGCGCGGCATTACCGGCTTCATCAAGGAAGAAGATCCTGATGTAGTGGGATTGATTGAAGTGGACACCGGTTCGATCCGTTCGGGGTTGATCAACCAAGCCGAATACATCGCCGAGTCGCTGGGTCATTACTCGATTTATCAATGCAAGTACGGCGTGTCGTCGATCAATAATTTATTGCCCATTGTGCGCAAACAAGGCAACGCGTTTCTGGCCGCGCCGCGGGTGGAGGGCGAACGCTTTCACTATTTCGAGAGCGGCATCAAGCGCCTCATCATCGAACTGGAGCTGGAAGACTGTGCGATCTTTCTCGTGCACTTGTCCCTGAAATTCCGGCATCGCCATGATCAGTTGCGTTACCTGCACACGCTGGTCAAGCAATCCACCAAGCCGGTGATTGTCGCCGGCGATTTCAATACCTTCTGGGGCGATCACGAGATCTATCTGTTCTGCGAAGCGGCGGGACTGGTCAGCGCCAACCACAAGGGTCTGCCCTCTTATCCCAGCAGTTCGCCACGCAAGGAACTCGATTTCATTTTGCACTCGCGACAGATCGAGATGCTGCGCTTCGATATTCCGCGCGTGGCGTTTTCCGATCATTTGCCATTGGTTTGCGAGTTCAAGATCCATAGCTGACTGAATAATTAATCCGTGACTGCGGACTTCAGGGTGGGGCCATGACTGATTCCAACAGCAACCACATGTGGCGTTTGAGCATGGATGAGGATCGCGTGGCCTGGCTTGAATTCGACAAGCCGGATGCCAGCGCCAATACCTTGTCGCAAGCGGCGATGATGGAACTGGATGCGAAGTTGATCGAGCTGGCCAAGCTCAATCCCAGAGCGGCAATCGTTTTGTCCGCGAAAAGCAGCGGCTTTATTGCTGGTGCCGACATCAAGGGATTTGTTGGTCTGCAATCACCCGCTCAAGCTTATGAGCTGATTCGATCGGGACAACGCGTCATCGATCGCTTGGATCAACTACCCTGTCCTACTGTCGCTGCGATTCATGGCTTTGCTCTGGGTGGTGGCCTGGAATTGGCGCTGGCGTGTCGTTACCGCGTGGCGGCGAGTGATGCCAAGTCCAGTTTTGGTTTTCCCGAAGTGTTGTTGGGCATTCATCCCGGCTTTGGCGGCACAGTACGCGCGGTGCGGTTGCTGGGGCCGCTGGTGGCAATGGATTTGATGCTCACCGGCAAGACGCTGCGTGCCGATAAAGCCAAGCAGGTTGGTTTAATCGATGAGTTAGTGCCGTTCGCTGAGTTGCGTACTGCTGCCAAGCGGCTGGCGCTCAATCCACCTGCGCCGTATCGCCCTGGTCTCATTGCGCGATTGGCAAATTTAAGTTGGGTGCGACCGTTCATCGCCAACAAAATGCGCAAGCTGGCGGAGCGACAAGCGCCATCGAAACACTACCCTGCTCCCTATGCATTGATCGATGTCTGGCAACAACATGGCGCACACGGTGGCGCGGCGTATGAAGCGGAAGCACGCTCGGTGGCGACGCTGTTCTGCACCACCACTTCGCGCAATCTGGTGCGGGTGTTCCTGTTGCAGGATCGCCTCAAAACGTTAGGTGGCAAGATCGAAGCGTCGGTAAGCGATGTGCATGTAGTCGGCGCAGGCGTAATGGGTGGCGACATCGCGACCTGGTGTGCCGCGCGCGGCATGCAAGTGTCGCTGCAGGATCGGGCCATGCAATACATCCAACCCGCGCTGGATCGCGCCAAAATATTTTTCGACAAGCGTTATCCCGATGCGGCCGAACGCGAGCGGGCGATGCAGCGCTTGCAAGCCGATGTGGAATCGCAACGCGTGAATCAGGCAGATGTGGTGATCGAAGCCATTTTCGAAAACGCCGACGCCAAGAAGCAGCTCTACGCGCAATTAGAATCCAAGCTCAAACCCGGCGCGGTGCTCGCCAGCAACACGTCGAGTATCGTGCTGGAAACACTGGCTGAAGGCTTACAAGATCCGGGCCGCTTCGTCGGCTTGCACTTTTTTAATCCGGTGGCGCGCATGCCGTTGGTGGAGATCATTCAGTCGCGCGACACCCGGCCGGAAGTCATGCAAGCGGCCATCGGCTTTGCGCGGCAACTGGACAAGCTGCCGGTGCCGTGTCGCAGCGCGCCGGGATTTGTGGTCAATCGCATCTTGATGCCGTACTTGAACGAAGCCATGCGTGCGGTCGATGAAGATGTGCCCCTGGCGGCAATCGATCGAGTTGCAACCCACTTCGGCATGCCGATGGGCCCGATTGAATTGGCGGATGTGGTGGGACTGGATGTGTGTCTGCACGTCGGCACTATCCTCGCTCAAACCTACAGCCGGCCGCAGGCGAAAGTCATTCAAACGTTGGTGAGCCAAAAGAAGCTCGGCAAGAAGTCAGGCGAAGGCTTTTATATTTGGCAGGACGGCAAAGCGATCAAACCTGCCGCGCTGAGCAATGGGCCGGCCGATCTGGAAGACCGCCTGGTGTTGGCGTTGTTGAATGAATCGATGGCTGTGCTGCGTGAAGCAGTGGTGGCCGATGCCGATCTGCTCGATGCAGCAGTGATTTTCGGTACCGGATTCGCGCCATTTCGCGGTGGCCCATTGCACTACGCGCGTCACCTCGGCGTGACCAAGATCACCGCCAAGCTTGAACAGTTGGCGAGCAAATATGGTGCGCACTTCAAGCCCGATCCGGGCTGGCAACAAGGCTTGTTATAAGCGCGGCGAGCTTCACATTTGCGCAGGAAGCTGAGAGTCTTGGGCGATATCGCTGTGCTACCATTCAGCACTTACTTGACGATTTGTAGCGCAACGTGGCGCGCAAATTCCTGAACCAGTCACCAATCAATTCAGAGAGCCAATGGAGAGCAAACCACTCGAGGTCAGCACCCTGAGATCCTTCTCTCCGTTGGATGGTCTCAAAACTGAAAACTTGAATGCTCTGGCCCGCAAAGCGTCGCTGCGCGATTTGCAGTTGGACCGCACGCTGTTCAAAGAGGGCGATAACGACAAGCGCACCATCTATCTGGTGAGCGGCGTAGTCGAATTGCTGCAAAACGGCGATACCGTCGCGGTGGTTCGCGGCGGTACTCCCGAAGCACGCAATCCGCTTGCCCCGATCATGCCGCGTCGCTACACCGCCGTAGTGGCTTCAGACAAAATCGAATACCTCTCCATCGACAGCGACTTGCTCGATGTGATGCTGACCTGGGACCAAACCGGTTCATACGAAGTTGGTGAGCTGGATAGTGCATCCGCCGCGGTCGCCGACATCAGCGACGACTGGATGACCACGCTGCTGCAAACCAAGGCTTTCCACAAGGTACCACCGGCCAATATTCAGGCCATTTTCATGCGTCTGCAGCGCGTGGATTTTCGTGCCGGGCAAACCGTGATCAAACAAGGCGATGAAGGCGACTACTTCTACGTCATCGTCAAAGGCAAGTGTCAGGTAACGCGCGAAACGCCGCTCAACAAAGAAGGCGTGAAGCTGGCCGAGCTGGGCATGGGCGATACCTTCGGCGAAGAAGCCCTGATCTCCGAAGCCAAGCGCAATGCCAATGTCACCATGCTGACCGATGGCACGTTGATGCGTCTGGGCAAGGAAGATTTCAAACAGCTACTCAACGAGCCGCTGATCGAATATGTCGATCAATATCAGGCGGAGAAGCTGGTTGCCAAAGGCGCGAAGTGGCTGGACGTGCGCCTGCCTTCGGAATTCGAAGGACATCATCTCGATGCGGCGATGAATATTCCGCTGTACTTCATTCGCATCAAACTCAAGACGCTCGATCGCAATGCGCACTACGTGGTGTATTGCGACACCGGCCGACGCAGTTCAGCCGCGGCTTACATTCTGTCCGAACGTGGCTTTCATGCTTACGTGTTGAAGGGTGGTCTGCAAGGAATGCTGACGCTGTCGAGTCCGTAGGAATCCGTTGTAGGTCGGGTTGAAACCCTACCTACAAGAGAGCCAATTGAAACAACATCACATCGTATGCGTCGGTTTATCGCCGCCCAAGGCGCCAGCCAGATAACTTTCAATCTTGCGCTGCGTGTTGCCGCGATCCTGTTCGCTGAACTGCACGCCGATGCCGGCGGTACGTTTGCCTTGCGCGCCTTTCGGCGTCATCCAGATCACTTTGCCGGCAACCGGCAGCTTTTCTTCTTCGCCCATCAGATTCAGCAGCATGAATACTTCATCGCCGAGGCGATAATTGCTGTTGGTGGGAATGAATAAGCCGCCGTTCTTCACAAAGGGCATGTACGCCAGATACAGGGCGCTCTTGTCCTTGATGGTCAAGGTCAAAAGTCCCGGTTTGCTGCTGGGTTGCCGCATGGACACAGTCACGTTGAAGCCTGGTTTTAGGTGCTAAGGGCACGTTGCAACATGAGTAACACGGTTTCCAATGCCAGCTCGCGTTGCAGCGCAGTTCGTCTTAATTGGGCTTTCAGTTCCCGGACCTTATCCAGGGTCTGAAACATTGCGCTTATGTTTAACACTTGTGTCGCGCCCTGCAAAGGCTCGCGCGTGACTGGATCGGCAGTTCTAAGAATTTCTCGTCGAATCCGCGACGCAATCCACCCGTCCAGCCAGTTCAAGCGCTCCGGCAACTGGTCGTCGGCCCACCCATGCGCGATCTGTGTCAGCTCCGCACCGCCTTCACTCAAGGCCTGTAAACCCGGTGACATCGACTGCTGTAAGGCGGCAAATCGGCCTTGCGCGTAATCAAGTGCTCGCAGCGGCGCTCCGCACACGAAACTCAGCAGTTCCGGCCCGACCGGCTTGTCGGTGTGCTTCGCTAACCAGGCTTGTGCAGCCGCTATCGACGGCGTCGCAAGACCCAATTGCTGGCAACGACTGCGAATGGTCGGCAGCAACGCCGAGAGCTGCGCTGTCACCAAAATAATCAGGCTGCGATGACCGGGCTCTTCTAATGTTTTGAGCAGGCTGTTAGCTGCGGCAACCGTCATTTGATGTGCCGGTTCGATGATCGTCACACGATAGCCATTGCGTGAGCTGGTCATGCTCAATCGTTCGTTCGCTGCGCGGATCTGATCCACCGAAATCTGCTGCTTATCTTCTTCCGGCTCCAGCATCACGAAATCCGGATGTGAACCGGCGAGATACAGCTTGCAACTGGCGCAGTGACCGCATGGTTTGAGTTCCGCACCTCGCTCGTCGCACAGCACTGCTTGCGCCAACCATCGTGCCAGCAAGCCTTTGCCCAGTCCCGGCGTGCCGTGCAACACCAGCGCGTGCGGCATGCGTTGCGATTGCCAGGCACTATTGAGCTGCGACCATAGCTGGTGTTGCCACGGCAAGGGCAATTGATACTGCGGCGATTTAGTGCTCGGTTCACTCATGGATGATGCTGCGCGATGAAGGCTTGTATGGTGGCGCGAACTGCGGCAGTGACTGAAGCCAAAGATTGACCGGCATCGATGACTCGAAATCGTTGGGCGTCCGCGGCGGCGCGCGCGCGATAGCCATTCCGCACGCGTTCGAAGAACGCATTCTGTTCGACTTCAAAGCGATCGCCGCCCTGCCCTTGCTCGGCATTGCGTGTGCGAGCGCGTTGCATGGCTAATTCGATCGGCGCGTCCAGTAGCAACGTCAGATCAGGTTGCAGACCTTGCTGCACCCATGATTCCAGTTGCGCAATCTGTTGCAGCGACAGGCCACGACCATAACCTTGATAAGCGAAAGTCGCATCGGTGAATCGATCCGATACCACCCACGCGCCACGTTGCAGTGCCGGCTGAATCAAGTTGTGCAAGTGTGTGGCGCGCGCGGCAAACATCAACAACAACTCGCAGCTTTCGGGCATCGCTTCCTGCGAACGTTCCAACAATAATTCGCGAATTTTTTCGGCGCGCACAGTGCCGCCGGGCTCGCGAGTGACAACGACTTCGATGCCCGCGTTCTGCAGTTCCATACGAATCGCATCGAGCTGCGTTGATTTGCCGACGCCCTCGCCGCCTTCCAGCGTGATGAATTTGCCTGTGACTGTTTGCATTGCTTAATGATGACGTAGCGTCGCGAGATAGCGCTGCACTGCGGCGTTGTGCTGGTTGAGATCATGCGAAAAATAATGACTGCCATCGCCCTTGCCGGTCGCAACAAAGTACAGCGCGCCGGTGCGCTGTGGATTTACTGCTGCACGCAGTGCCGCCGCACCGGGCAAGCAAATCGGCGTTGGCGTCAGGCCTGCGCGAATATAAGTGTTGTATGGCGTGTCGCGCTGCAGATCAGCCTTGTGCAGATTGCCGTCGTAGCTATCGCCGAGTCCGTAGATAACCGTCGGATCGGTTTGCAACAACATGCCGCGCGACAAACGCTCGATGAATACGCCGGCGATAACCGGTCGTTCGCTGGCCAACGCGGTTTCCTTTTCGACGATGGAAGCCAGAATCAGTGCTTCGTAAGGTGATTGCAGCAGCGAATCCGGCGAGCGCGCTTGCCATGCGGCATTGAGTTCGCGCTGCATGCGCTGCTGTGCGATGCGCAGGATATCGATGTCGGTAATGCCTTTGGCGAACTGATAGGTATCGGGGAAAAACTGCGCTTCGGGATGTTGATCCGGTATGCCCAATAGCTGCATCACTTCGGCGTCAGATGCGTTATTCAATGTGTGCTTGATGTCATCGCGTTGTGCAATGTTGCGTCGCAGTTCGGCGTAAGTTGACCCTTCGACAATGGTCAGGCTATGCAAGATGACATTGCCGCTGGTGAGTAACTGCAATAGCTGCTCAGGCGTCAGACCGGGCGTCAACGCGTATTCGCCGGCTTTTATTTTGCTGCCGAGCTGTTTGTAACGAGCCCACAAAGACCACACGCGAGGGTGTTGAATCCAGCCGGCCTGCTTTAGCTGATTGCCTATCACACCAACTGATGCACCACGCACAACTTCAAAATTTATGGCGGCAACGTTGGTAATCGGCGCATGTAACCAGCGCCACGCATAAATCGATGTTGCCGTGACGGCGATCGCGATCAGCAGCAGAAATGCAATTATGCTTGGTTTGCGCATTTCAAGTTTCCGGATGCGCTTCGAGCAACGCGCACTGCAAGCGTTGGGTTAGCGTCCCAACAGGCCATGCCAGTTGTTCTAGACGAGTCACCGCTTGTATGCCACGCACTGCGTTGCAGACAAACATTTCTTGCGCTTGATGCACCTCTTCGTGACGTACGGCACGTGCTTCCACGTCGATGTGCAACTGTGCGGCGAGACGCAACACATTCCTGCGCATCACGCCGTTCACGCCGCTATAGCGCAGATCGGGTGTAATCAATGCACCATCAAGCCCCAGGAATACATTGCTCATCGTGCCACCGATCAGTTCGCCTTCGGTGTCCAGCATCAAGCCTTCGGCGATGCTGGCATCGCGCCATTCGGCTTGCGCCATCACTTGTTCCAAGCGATTGCAATGTTTCAAGCCGGCAAGCTGCGCGTTGCGCGAGAACCGCATGTCGCACCAGCGGACAGTGATGCTTGGTGGTACGTTCGATGGCGCGTCGAAGAGCTGCCACAGACGAGTGGTCGATGCCGATTGCGGCGGGCGGTAGCCGCGTTCACTGCCGCTACGCAGCAGCGTCAGTTTGATCACGGCGTCTTGTCGTTTGGCGCATAACGAATGCAACTCATGCTGCAGCAACGATACTTCCGGCGTCACCATGCCCAAGCGCGCGCAACTGCTTTGCAGGCGTTCCAGGTGATCGTTCCAGAAACGCACCCGGCCTTGCTGCAACAACATGGTTTCGAAAATACCATCGCCGTATTGCCAGCCGCGATTCTGCAGCGTGAGTGCAGGCTGCATTGGATCGAGCCACTGGCCATCGAGCAGCGCTAACTGCTGCATGCGCGAACATCCATTAATAACGTCGAGCGCATCATCACTTGGTTTGCAAGGCGCGCAACAGGCCCAATGCCTTGGCGCGCGTCTCTTGTAATTCGTGTTGCGGATTTGAATCGGCAACGATGCCTGCACCGGCGCGAAAGCTCAGCGTATCGTCGTGCTGCTCCAGCGTGCGAATCAAAATATTCAAATCCATACTGCCGTCCCGATTCAAATAACCCATCGACCCGGTATACGCACCGCGTGCAGTGTGTTCCAGTTCGGCAATGATTTCCATGCAGCGTATTTTCGGACAGCCGGTAATCGTGCCGCCGGGGAATACCGCCGCAATGGCTTCACCCGGCGACACGTCGGCACGCAGGCGACCGCGCACATTGGAGACGATGTGATGCACATGCGCATAACTTTCGATACTCATGTATTCGTTGACCTCAACGCTGCCGCCGATGCAAATGCGGCCGAGATCGTTGCGTTCCAGATCCAGCAACATGATGTGCTCGGCGCGTTCCTTGGGATGCGCGCGAAGTTCATTGAGCAGCGCTTGATCAATTGCAGGATCAGCGTGTCGCGGCCGTGTGCCCGCAATGGGGCGCGTGTTGGCCCAGCCACCGCGCACTTCAATCAACCGCTCCGGTGACGAACTGATGACGGCGTGATGATCGTCGAGGATTGCCAGGCCGGCAAACCCCGCGGGATTGGCAGCACGTAGCGCGCGATAAATCACCTGTGGTGTGTGCGGCTGCAACAGTTTGGCGCGATAGCCGCGGGAAAGATTGGCTTGATAGATATCGCCCGCAGCGATGCGTTCCAGTGCCACCTCGACTGCGGCGATGAACTGTGCAGGCTCATCTTCCTGCAATTCAACTTGCAACTGTGGTGGAGCAGCAGCGAAAGACATATCGCCGATCGCCGCAAGGTCGGCCGACACATCGCTAAGGTGATGCGCTGCTGCCGGCTCAGCAACGAACCATGCTTCGCCGCTATCGCTGCGGCGCACGATGGCGGCCGGCATGCGTATGGCAGTGGCAATGCAGTCGCGGCTTTTCATTGCATGCAGCATCGGTTCGATCTGCGCCGCGAGTTCATAACTCAAGTAAATGAACCAACCGCCGGTGAATGGCAATTCGCTGTCTTCGGTCACATATAGCTGGCGCCACCACTGATCCAATGCTTGCAGAAAATTGGCGGTTGAAGATTGCAATCCGGCCGGCACTTGCAAGCCATGCCTTGCATGCAGAGTGAGACGTTCACCCGGAAACGCCATGAGAATGTCGTGATTGCCGCCGCCGAGACTGGCCGCGGCCGATTCGAGCAGCACTGGATAGCGTTCGACGTTTCGCGATTGAACGGCGAGTAATTGCGCTGCCGTCATATGACCTAACGACCACGCGCGTGAATAAGCGTTCTTCATGGTGACAACGCGCGGCTTAAAAAAACATGAGCCGGCAGTACGAACTGCCGGCGTTGCGAGCTTTTACTTCAAGGCTTTGAAAATCAGGCTGCCGTTGGTGCCGCCGAAGCCGAACGAATTCGACAGCGCGACATTGACCGGCGTCTTGCGCGCCGTATGCGGCACGTAGTCGAGATCACACTCAGGACTGGGGTTGTCGAGATTGATGGTCGCAGGCACTACCTGATCGCGGATCGCCAGAATGGTGAAGATGGCTTCCACCACGCCTGCAGCGCCCAGCAGATGTCCGGTTACCGACTTGGTGGAGCTGACGGCCAGCTTGTACGCATGATCACCAAAGGCGCGCTTCATTGCCTGCGTCTCGGCGCGGTCACCCAGCTCGGTCGACGTTGCATGTGCATTGATGTATTGCACTTCAGTCGGATTGATCTGCGCATCGCGCAAGGCATTTGCCATCGCCAGGCGCGCGCCCTCGCCGTCTTCCGGTGGTGTGGTGATGTGATGGGCATCGCCGCTCATGCCAAAGCCGATGAACTCGGCGTAGATGCGCGCGCCGCGTGCTTTGGCGTGTTCGTATTCTTCCAGCACGATAGCGCCGGCACCGTCGGACAGCACAAAGCCATCTCGTTCGGCGTCCCAGGGACGACTGGCCTTGGCGGGATCATCGTTGCGCTGCGACAGCGCACGTGCCTGTGCAAAACCACCCAGACCCAGCGGTGTGGTCGCCATTTCGGCGCCGCCGGCGATCATCGCGTCGGCGTCGCCGTACTGAATAAGACGGGCAGCCAGACCGATTGCATGCGTGGAGGTGGTGCAGGCAGTCACGACTGCGATATTGGGGCCGGTCAATTTCAGATTGATCGACAGGTGCCCGGAAATCATGTTGATGATGCTGCCCGGTACGAAGAACGGCGAAATCTTCTTCGGCGTATTGCCGCCGGAGCCAAGATACTTCGCGTAATTGTCTTCGATGGTGTCCAGACCACCGATGCCCGCGCCCATCAGCACGCCAATGCGTTCCGCATTTTTCTCGGTCACTTCAATGCCGGAATCCTTGAACGCATCCACGCCCGCGGCATAGCCGTAATGCATGAAGGGATCGATCTTGCGCAGTTCTTTCGGCGACAGATACGCCTCGGCATTGAAATCCTTTACCGAGCCACCGAAGCGCACTGGAAAAGCACTGACATCGAAACGAGTGATCGGCCCAATACCGCTCTGCCCCGCCAGAATAGCGGCCCAGGCGGAGTCCACAGTACTACCGACTGGCGAAACGATACCAAGGCCCGTAATGACAACGCGTCGCTTTGACAAGCGGCACCTCAACGGTTGGGGATTGGAAACAGATGTTGCCCGCCCTCCATGGCCGGCCAATTAATTGCAGAGCAAAAGCAAAGCTGACTGAAAGTCAGGCTTTGCTGCGACGTTGCGTAACGTAGTCGATGGCTTGCTGAACGGTGGTGATCTTTTCAGCATCTTCATCGGGAATTTCAGTCTCGAATTCTTCTTCAAGCGCCATGACCAGCTCGACGGTGTCGAGTGAATCAGCGCCCAGATCGTCGACAAACGAAGCGTCGTTGGTGACTTCTTCTTCTTTGACGCCCAACTGTTCGGCGACGATAGCTTTAACCTGTTGTTCAATACTGCTCATTGATCTGAGTCCTCTGTGGTGAAACCCATGCGGGCGACGGCTATGGCCATCGGCTTGCCGCATGGGGCGCGTATTCTATGTGAAGTAACGCAGGTGTCCAACCATTAAAAATACACCGTCACACAATGGCTTTGACGCGCTTGACACCGGCTGGCCAACGCCTTAATGAGCCGAAATTGGCGCATAGCAGCCATGTCCGCGTGACGGTCTGGTGCGGGTTGGACCCTGGCCCTTAGATCATGTACATGCCGCCGTTCACATGGAGGGTTTCGCCGGTGATATAGCCGGCATTCGGCGAAGCCAGGAACAGCACTGCCTGAGCCACATCGTCCACGCTGCCGAAGCGACCTAAGGGGATCTGTGCCGCCATTTGTTCCTTGTCCAGCTTTTCGGTCATGTCAGTAGCGATGAAACCCGGCGCGACGACATTGACCGTGATGCCACGCGACCCGACTTCGCGCGCCATGGATTTGGAGAAGCCAATGATTCCCGCTTTGGCGGCGGCGTAGTTAGCTTGTCCCGCATTGCCCATCACGCCTACCACCGAAGCGATGGTAATGATGCGGCCCTTGCGCGCTTTCATCATGCCGCGCATCACGCCCTTGGACAGGCGAAACACCGAACCGAGATTGACGTTCATGATCTCGTCCCAGTCTTCGGCTTTCATGCGTATCAGCAAGTTGTCGCGAGTAATGCCGGCGTTATTGACGAGAATACCGGGTGCGCCCTCGGTGTTTTCGATGTCCTTCAGCGCAGCTTCGACCGACGCCGGATCGCCCACACTCAACACCACTCCACGACCCTTTAAGCCCGCCGCCGCGAATTTCTGCGTAATGGCCGCAGCACCGGCTTCGCTGGTGGCGGTGCCGATCACCGTCGCGCCGGCCTTGGCCAAGGTATGTGCAATGGCCTGACCGATGCCGCGTGACGCGCCGGTCACCAGCGCCACTTCGCCCGCCAGCAGCGCGCCAGATGAAAGTTGTTCGGACATCAATTACTCCTTAGCTGCATTCAGGGCTTCGGTCAGCGAGGCAGGGTCATCGACCGCGAGCATCACCAACTCTTTGTTACGTTCGATGCGTTTGTTCAGGCCGGTGAGCACCTTGCCCGGGCCGCACTCGATGAGGGTCTTGATGCCCGTGCCGAGAATGGTTCGCACCGTGTCGGTCCAGCGCACCGGACCAACCAGTTGTTCGTAAAGAGCCTTGCGGATGCTGGCGGCATCGCCATGGGTGCACATATTCACCGTGTACACCGGCAGGTTGGGCGTTTTCAGCTCGATGCCGTTCAAACGTTCTGCCAGACGATCTGCCGCCGGTCGCATCAACTCGGTGTGCGACGGCACGCTCACCGGCAGGATCAAGGCACGTTTTGCGCCCTTGGCTTTGAGAATTTCCATCGCGCGTTCGACGGCGGTTTTCTGACCGGCAATCACCACCTGCGCCGGTGAGTTGAAGTTGGCGGCCTGTACTACCTCACCTTGTGCAGCTTCAACGCAGGCAGCGACTACATCCGCATCGTCCAGACCCAGAATGGCGGCCATCGCACCCTGTCCTTGCGGCACTGCGCCCTGCATCGCCTGACCGCGAAAACGCACCAGATCCACCGCGGTTTTGAAATCGAGCGATCCAGCGCAGACCAATGCGGTGTATTCACCGAGACTGTGTCCCGCCATCGCGGCGGGCATCGCGCCACCATGCTTGCGCCATACGCGCCAGGTGGCGACGCCGGCAGCCAGCATGGCGGGCTGCGTTTTTTCTGTTGAGCCAAGCTGGTCTTCCGGTCCTTGCTGACACAGTTGCCACAGGTCGTAACCCAGCGCGCTCGATGCTTCTGCGAAGGTTTCCTTTACCACCGGCTCCGCATCGGACAACGCCGACAACATGCCCAGCGACTGCGAACCTTGTCCGGGAAACACCATTGCAAATGCCATCGATACAACCCCAAAAATTAGACTGAAATGAAAATGAATCAAAAAGGGGGCGGATTATAGCGAGCTGCGCGTCTGCGCCAACGACAGATTCAAACTCGTTACGCTGCTACTGGCGGGCGCTTCATCAGCGTAATAGTGGCAATCGCACCGCTCACCACGCCGCCAATCGCACCGTATAAATGTGCGTTCACGATGACGTTCAACTCACCTGACAACGGCAGCGCGCCATGCGACTGCTCCCATGTGAGCTTGCCCAGCAAAATGCTCCACAGCACGGCGGTGAGGCGACGATCTTCTATACGCCACCATGCCACCGCGCCGGCACCGAGTACGCCATGCAATACGCCGGACAGTCCTACATACCACTGCAATTGCGGCATCAACAGCACAAAGCCCAGATCGATGCACAGCACACTGAACAGCGCGATACCCAACCATTGCAAGGTTGAATAGCAGCGACGAAACAAACTCACCATGAGCGCCAGGCCAGCAAGATTCAGCCAGACATGCTGCCAATTGGCGTGCACCAGATGCGCGGTGAGCAGACGCCAATATTCATGTCGATCAAGTATGGCGTCGCGCTGGTAGCGCAACGCGGTGCGGCCCTGTTCGCCGCACAGTCCCAACGCGACGATGATCAACATCAGCACTACCAACAGTAGCCAGCCACGGTTCAGGATATCGAGCGGACCACGAGTGCCCGCGTTCGGCGTCAGCCAATGGCGACGCGGCGGCGAATCGTGATTTGTGCTGTCATTCACTCGCTACACCTGTTTGTTATGATCGTCCGGCCAGAATTCTTGAAACAATGTTTGCGAACAATGGCGCGTTCAAGCTGCAACGCCCGGCCGGCTCGTCCGACCAGCAAGACTAAAGCAGTGAATATCAGTCGTCACGGAATCCATACCATGCAAAAAAACTTTTCCCGTTTAACCCATATGAGTCGCGCGCCGCGCGGCTTCACCCTGATTGAAATCATGGTGGTAGTGGTGATCATCGGCATTATTGCCGCATTGGTCGCGCCTTCCATCATCAGCCGCGTTGGTGATGCGCAAGTGACCTCGGCCAAACAAGGTATTCGCGCCTATGAAACCGCGTTGAATCTGTTCCGTCTCGACAACTTCAAATATCCCACTACCGAACAAGGTCTGAAGGCGCTGGTGCAACAGCCCAACGATTCCACCATTCGTAACTGGAAGCCCGGCGGCTACATCGACAACCTACGCAAGGACCCGTGGGGTAATGATTACCACTATGTGTATCCCGGCACGCATGGCAAGGAATACGATCTGTTCACATTGGGCGCCGACAATCAGGAAGGCGGCGAAGGCATCAACGCCGACATCGGCAATTGGGATGCTGAGTAAGTTGAATCACGATTGATTCGACATGTTGCTGTTGAATGATCACCCTCACCCTGCCCTCTCCCTGAGGGAGAGGGTACGCATCAGTGTGGCGCCGTCCCCGCTTTGCTCTATACGTCAAGTAAATGAGCCAATGAGTTTTAATCCCCTCTCCCTCAGGGAAAGGGCCAAGGTGAGGGTTTCTGAAAGTTACCGCGGCTTCACGCTTATCGAACTACTGGTGGTGATCGTCATCGTCGGCATCATCGTCACCATGGCGACGCTGTCAGTGGGCGTGCTCGGTCGCGACAATCAGATCGAAGATCAAGCCAAGCGACTGTATGCCGTATTGTCACAGGCGCGTGAAGAAGCGGAATTGCAAGGCCGCGATTTCGGCGTGCTGATCGAACGCGACGGCTACTTGTTCATGCGCTACGACCACACACTCAATCGCTGGTTGATCATGGATAACGATGAGCTGTTTGCATATCGCCAATTGCCGGAAGGCTTGGAATTTCAGTTATGGATGGATGGCCGCGAAGTGATTCTGAAAACCCATAACGACAACCTGCCCTTGTTGAAGCGCGCGACTTCATCTACTTCGTCCAGCTCATCCAGTGCCTCCAGCAGCAGTGCCATGACCGGACCGCTCGGCAGTTCCAGCAAGAACACCGAGGCGCGACCGCAAATTGCCGTGCTGTCCAGCGGCGACATTTTGCCGTTTGAAATGCATCTATCGCGCGATGGCACCGACTTCAACTGGCAGATAGTGGGTCATGCCGATAACACCCTCACCGTTGAAATGGGCAACGCAAAACGATGAAGCGCGTTGCGCAATCTGCAAGGCAATCGGGCTTCACGCTGATCGAGGTGCTGGCGGCATTGATCATCGTTGCGCTCGGCATGCTCGCCGTCATTGAAGCTGTGACGCAGACCATCAATAACGCCAACTATCTGCGTGAAAAAACCATCGCACACTGGGTGGCGATGAACAAGCTGACCGAAGTACGCCTTGCTGCTACCGCACCTGCCGGCGGCGACAGTAATGGCGATATCGAGATGGCCGGTACCACCTGGCACTGGCGGATGACCATCGATGTTGCACCCGGCAACACCATGCAGCGCATCGACATCAATGTCGCACCCAAGTCTGCAGGCGATAAAGTCAGCATCGCGTCGGTCACCGGTTTTTACAGCAAGGCCATTCAGATCGGCGGCAATATTGTGGACTGGGATCCGAATCCCACGCTGCCGCCCAATGGCACGCCGGGTGGCGCGGGTGGTAGTTCGAGCAGTGCCAGTAGTGGTGGCCCAAGTGGTGCGGGCTCATGATCAGGCGTCAGCGTCCGCAATCGTCATGCACACAATCCGGCTTCACCTTGCTGGAATTGCTGATCGCGATTTCTATTTTCGCCATCGTCGCGGTGATGGCCATGGGCGGCTACAACCAATTGTTGATGCAACGCGAACGCGCGTCGCAGGCGATGGAGCGCGCGCGCGTCGTGCAGCGCGCGATGACGCGCATGGTGCAGGACTTCGAACAACTGGAACCGCGTCCGGTACGCAACGCCACTGCGACTGCTGTCGATCCCGCCGTGAACACCAACACCAGTTCGCACATTGTTGAGCTGACTCACGCCGGCTGGACCAATCCGGCGGGCGTTTCGCGTTCGACATTACAACGCGTCGGTTATCGACTTACCGACGGCAAGGTGTATCGCGATTACTGGGTGGTGCTGGATCACGGCCTTAACGCCAGCCCGGTTGAAGCGGTGCTGATGGATAAGGTGCAAACCTTCACACTGCGCTTCATGGATTGGAATCGGCAGTGGCAAACCACCTGGCCTGCCAACAGCACGGGTGGACCTGTAGCGAGAAGATTGCCACTGGCCGTAGAAATCACGGTGAAGCTCGAAGACTGGGGCGAGATCAAGCGCGTGGTCGAGGTGCCGGGATGAGGCGCTTGCTATTCACGCGACAACGTGGTGTCGCTTTGATCATGGCGGTGCTGATCGTCGCGCTGGCCACCATTCTTGCCATCAGCGTAGCCAGCGAAGGCTATATGGATCAGCGCCGCACCAGTACGGTGATGATCATGGATCAAGCGTACGAAATCGCGTTGGGCGGAGAAGCACTGGCTGCCTACGCGCTGGTTAACGACAACAAACCACAGATCGATTCTGCCGATGAAGCTTGGGCAACGCCGATTGCGTTCCCATTGGACGACGGCATTGGTGACATCAAAGGCAATCTGGAAGACCTGCAAGGTCGCTTTAATTTGAACAATCTGGTCGACAAGCAAGGCCAGCGCAATCAGACAATGGTCGTGCAATTTCAGACCTTGCTTAAATTGCTCGGCATCGATCCCAAGTTCGCCACGCTGACACTGGACTGGATCGATGCGGACAATGTGCCCGATCCCGTGGCGGGCGCTGAAGATTCAACCTATGCGGGTCTGTCACCGCCGTACCTGGCGCCCAACATGCCGATCACTCGCACCAGCGAATTGATGTCGGTGTTGGGCATGAAACAGGAAGACTATTTACGCCTTGAGCCGTTCATTGCCGCGCTGCCTGTCGGTACGCCATTAAACGTGTGTACCGCAGCGCCGGTGGTGCTTGATTCTTTGAATGTCACCCTTCGCGTGTACTCAACCGATGCCAACGTGTTTGCACAAACTCGTAAAACCGGCGGCTGCTATCCCAGCCAGCGAGACATATTGAATGCTTTTAGTCAGGACACAGACTTCGGCAATCTGATCCGCGCCAATCCCCAATACCTTGGCCAAACCACCAGCTACTTCCGCGCCAACATCCTCGTCACTATTGGAACTACCGAATTCGCCCTGTACAGTGTTCTGAATCGACTCGGCACGGGTCCCAACGGTAAAACCAACGTGATTCAACGCAGCTTCGGCACCACGTAACCTCTCACAGTCATTCATGTCATCAGAACTATTGGTCATTCGTCTGCTTGAATCTGCTGCCAATGCATCGGCGGAGTCTGCTGCGGATGCGGCTGCGCAATGGCTGCTGGTCGACGCGCACGGCGCGCGTCTCGGTGCAGCGCTGCAAGGCACCTTGCAGGAGGCAGCAGGACTGGCTGCCGGGCGCAAAGTAGTCGTGCTGGTGCCGGGCGCCGATGCGCTGCAACTGCAGCCCGTATTACCGCCGTTGAAAGGCGGCGCCAAGCTCAATCAGATCGTACCGTACGCGTTGGAAGATCAACTCGCCACTGATGTGGATGCATTGCACTTCGCCGTGGGCAAACGCGAAGGTGGTACCGGTACGCCAGTCACCGTGGTGTCGCATGATGCAATGCAGGCGTGGATCTTTGCCTTGCGTGCGGTGGGATTGCACGCCGATGCCATCTATGTCGACACCAGCCTGTTACCCGCCACGCCAACCGGCATGACAGTGTTGATCGACAGCGGCCGCGTATCGCTGAAGCCGCATGATGGACCGGTTACCACGTTGGATATCGCGCCGTTATCTGAAGCCCTGCAGATCCTGTTGCCCGAAGAGACACTGGTGCCAGTGGTTATCTATGTAGCAGAAGCCGAATACGACGTTGAACAAGTGACGCTGGATGCATTGCGCCAACGCATCGCCGATGTGCAAATTAAGTTGCTGCCCGACGGCGTGTTGCCTTTATTAGCGTTGCAAGCTGCCCACTTGACCGGCATCAACTTGCTGCAAGGCGTGTACACGCCGCGTAGCAATCGACGCAGCAATGCCGGCCCGTGGCGTTATGCCGCCATGTTGCTGGCGGGCTTGCTGGTGACGCATCTGGCGGTGAAAGGTTTTGAACTGAGCCGCTTGCGCAAGCAGGAAGCCGTGCTCGATCAACAGATCGCGCAAACTTATAACACCGGCATGCCGGGTGGCGCGCCAGTGCGCATCAGCGAAGCGCGTCGCGCCTTCGAATCGCGTTTGTTGCAGTTGCAAGCCGCCGCGTCTGGAAATGGTTTGATGTTGGGCCTGAGCACACTCACCGATGCAGTAACCAAGTCGCCGGATCTGCAACTCGATGCGATTTCTTATCGGGACAAGAGCATCGATCTGCGCTTGATGGCACCCAGTGTCGATGTGCTGGAAGGCATTCGCCAACAAGCCATGAGTCGTGGCGTGAGCGCCGAAATTCAGTCGGCGAATCCCAAGGACAAGCGCATTGAAGGACGTCTGCAACTCAAGTTGCAGCAGGGAGCGTGAGCATGGCCACCGATTTCAACGCCGGCGACTTCAAGGCAAGAATCGACAGCGCACTGGCTGATCTCAAAGCGCGCTTCATGGAATTGCAGCCGCGTGAACGCATCATCATCAGCGTCGGCGCGGTGCTGGTGTTAATCACCGCCATCTACACGCTTGGTTTTGCACCATTGAACAAAGCCGTCAACGAGCGTCAGCAACGCATCGCGCAAAAGCAACAAGATCTGGCGTGGATGCAAAGCGTGGTAGGCAAACTCAGCGCGATGAGCGGCGCCATGCCCGCAGCTGCGAACAGCAATGAGTCGATGGTGGTGTTGATTGCCAATTCGGCCAGTGGCGGCGGCATTGCCGGTTCACTAACCGGCCAGACTCCCGATGGCGAAAATGGTGTGCGCGTGCGTTTTGAAAACGTGCAGTTCGATGCGCTGGTGTTGTGGTTGGGCGCATTGCAAAAGGACTATGGCATTCATGTCAAAGCCGCCGAGATCAATCGCAGCGCGCAATCTGGCCAGGTCAATGTCAGCCTGCAACTGAGCCGCGGCGGTTGATCATGAAGCTGTCGTCGCGCGGCAAATGGATCACAGCGGGCGTTGTCGCCTATGTGTTGTTTCTGCTGATCACCCTGCCCGCTTCATTGATTACGGCGCGTCTCGCCAAACATGGCGTGATCAGCAGCGCTACCAGTGGCAGCGTATGGCATGGTCAAGTCACTGGCTTGCAAGTGGGCGTGCTGAATCTTGGCAATGCCGAATGGCAGTTGCGCTTCCTGCCATTGTTCACCGGCAAGTTGGCGGCCGATATCAAGCTCAAACAAGCCGATGGCTTCGCCGATGCGCGCGTGGCCGTGGCGTTGTCGGGCAACATCATTCTCAGCGACGTATCGGCATCATTGCCGCTGCAATCCATTGTCGGTAACGGCGGCTTGCCCGGTGGTTGGGTGGGCAAGGCACAAGCCAAGTTGAACAAAGTGGAAATTAAACAGGGCTGGCCGATCGTTGCGCAAGGCACGCTGGATCTCATCGACGTAACCGGCCCCGCACGCCAGCCCAGCAACATCGGTGCGTATCGCTTGAAATTTCCCGCCGACAATGCACCCGTCAATACGTTGATGGGCACCTTGGAATCGTTGCAAGACGCAGCGCTGGATGTGACCGGCACCATCAAGTTTACCGCCGATCGCAGTTATCAGCTCGACACCATGGTCGCTGCACGTGGCAATGCGCCGCCGGGTTTTGCCGATGGCATGCAGTATCTCGGTCCTCCCGACGCGCAGGGACGTAGACCGTTTTCGGTGTCGGGGACGATGTAGTCACTGACGACTTGAGACTGTACCGAGAATAGTCGCCACAACCGTCATTCCCGCGCAAGCTGGAATCTAGTTTTGTAATGAGTCGCGTTGCGACACGAATATTGACTGGATCCCCGCATTCGCGAGGATGACAACTTAGTTAATGCGCCAAACGAATATCATTCGTCGCCGTATTCGCCTGAATGTTGAGTACAGCCTCAACGTTAAACATCAAACCCTTACTCCCTCTCCTGCGACAACATCTTCTTTGCCTTGGCCAACTCACGCTCCTGTTCGGCACCGAGCGTCGGATACTCAAGCTTCATATCTTTCAAGGTATCGACAATGATGTCGGCAATGATCAAGCGTGCGTTTTCCTTGTCATCGGCCGGCACGATGTACCAGGGTGAGTCTTTTGTGCTGGTGGCGCTCATGCACGCGGCATAAGCGTGCATATAATGTTTCCAGTAACCACGTTCTTTCAGATCGTCCAGACTGAACTTCCAGTTCTTCTCCGGTTCTTCGATACGGCTCAAAAAGCGTTGTCGCTGTTCTTCGTGCGACAGGTGCAGAAAGAACTTGATGATGCGCGTGCCATTACGCGACAGGTGCGCCTCCATTTCCGTGATGGAACGATAACGATCCAGCCATAGCTGATCCATGTCTTGCTCGGTGACATTGAATCCTTGTGCTTGCAACAACTCGGGATGCACGCGCACGATAAGGACTTCCTCGTAGTAAGAGCGATTGAAAATGCCGATGCGCCCGCGTTCCGGCAGCGAGCGCGTGGTGCGCCAGAGAAAGTCATGATCCAGTTCTTCGGCACTGGGATGCTTGAAGCTGAATACCTGGCAGCCTTGAGGATTCACGCCGGACATCACATGCTTGATGGCGCTGTCCTTGCCGGCCGCATCCATTGCCTGAAAAATGATCAGCAGCGCCTGCCGGTTGTCGGCATACAACTTGCCCTGCAATTCGCGCATGGCCTTGCTTTGTTCCTGCAGACGTTCGGCATAATCCTGCTTCGATTTATAAGCTGGTTCAATTCGCGTTGGCCAATCCTTGAGCTTGATCTTCTGGTCGGGTTTGACACGGAATTGTTTGAGTTGCATACAGTCGCTCTCAGGTTGGTTCGGAGAGCCTGTTCAAAATCTCGATCAAGGGATGCAGTGCAAGGCGAAATGGGCTGGAAAAACGCAGCGTACAAATAGTACGTGAGTATTTTTCAGCCCATTTCAACGCAGCAATGCGCCCTTCAGCGAGATTTTCAACAGGCTCTAACATCAATAACAACGGTCACATCATATGTCCGAAATCAAACAAGCGCCCCCACCAAACACACCTGAACCTCCGCACCCGCAGCAACGCAATGAACCGCTGCCATCGCAACGTATCAAGCCGGCCAACGAAGATCCGCAGGCGTTGCAACGTGTACAGGCCATTCTGAATCATCCGAACTATCGGCAGGCCGATCACGATGTGGATTTCCTCGGTCTCGACGCTACGCGCGCAGTGCGTTTGCAGATCGACTATATGAAGCCCGAATTGATTCTGCACAACGATGGTATCGAATGCACCATCGTCGTGTTCGGCAGTACGCGGCTGCGCGAACCCACGGCTGCGCAACTGGAAGTCACTCGATTACAGCAACTACTTACCGAAGATACCGACAACAAAGCATTGCAACACAAGCTGGCGGTGGCGCAACGCATACTGGCCAAGAGCCACTACTACGACGTGGCGCGGGAGTTGGGCACCTTGATCGGCTCTGCGGGTGCGGGACCTCATGATTGTCGCGTGACATTGATCACGGGAGGTGGACCCGGTGCAATGGAAGCAGCCAATCGCGGTGCGTTCGACGTCGGTGCGCGCTCCATCGGACTGAACATCACGCTGCCGCATGAACAATATCCCAATCCCTACGTCAGCCCTGATCTATGCTTTCGCTTTCACTACTTCGGCATGCGCAAGATGCACTTCCTGATGCGTGCAAAAGCGCTGGTCGCATTCCCCGGCGGCTACGGTACCTTCGATGAATTGTTCGAAGCATTAACCCTGATTCAAACCCGCACGATCAAGCCCATGCCGGTGGTGCTGGTGGGCAAGGAATATTGGCAGCAGGCCGTTAACTTCGACTATCTCGTTGCAGAAGGCGTGATTGAAGCTGAGGATCGCGATCTATTCTGGTACGCCGAAACCGCACAGGAAGTGTGGCACGGCATACTGGCTTGGCATGAAGCGAATAACACGCCGTTGTATTAGCGCTATCGACACGGTGCAGACATGTAGGAGCGGCTCAATAGACAACCCCTTCGCTGCTGAGCCGTGCATCCACTTCCGCTTCCGCAGCCAGCCAATCTTCAATCTCATGTCCTGGTTCGAAGCCACGTGCTTCTGCATGGTGATACGCCGCTTCGGCAATTAATTGCTGGCGGTCGATCTGCGGTTTCGTCGCCACCAACGTGGTACTCACTACGCGCGGATCACTGGTCAAGTCGCCATCCTCGGCACTCATGTTGACTTTCGGATTGGTGGCCGGCTTTTTGGTTTTGCCGGAAGCCTCACGTTTCATACATACCTCTATAAATGAGCGATTGACAGCCCTAGCCGCAGAAATCTACGTGACAACTTAAGCGAGAGACACTTATCTTTCAGGTCATCCGTTGCCGATATATGTGTAAGGGTATGCTCACATCTGTCAGTTCGCGATGATCACTGTAGGAGCGACCTCTGGTCGCGAATGATTGATCGCGCCCAGAGGTCGCTCCTACAGGTAGTCCCGTAATTCCATTAATCACGATATTCATCCCGGCCAGTGCCAGCCTAGTATGGCCGGCATATCCTCGCCATGCTGCGTAATGTATGCGCGGTGCTCGGCCAATCGTTCCTGCACGAAGTGTTCGATATCCCTTGTTTGCGCAGCCAGTGATGGCACGCGCTTGGCTACGTCGTGCACTAGGGTAAAGCGATCCAGTTGATTCAGGACAGCCATATCGAATGGCGTCGTCGTCGTGCCCTCTTCCTTGTAACCACGCACGTGCAGGTTGTCGTGATTGGTACGGCGATAAGTGAGTCGATGAATTAGCGTGGGATAGCCGTGATACGCAAAGAGGATGGGCTTGTCCCTGGTGAACAGGGCATCGAAGCGCTGATTCGACCAACCGTGCGGATGTTCTTCCTCCGGCTGCAAGATCATCAAGTCCACCACATTGACCACGCGCACTTTAAGTTGCGGCGCAAGCTGGCGTAGCAACGCGGTCGCCGCGAGGACTTCAAGCGTCGGCACATCACCGGCACAAGCCAGCACCACATCGGGTTCTTGATCGCCGGCATTGCTGGCGAATTCAAAAATGCCGGCGCCGGCAGCGCAATGTCTTGCTGCTGTCTCCCAATCCAGCCATTGCGGTTCGGGATGTTTGCCGGCAACGATGACATTCACACGATTGCGCGACACCAGACAGTGTTCGGTGACCCACAGCAAGGTATTGGCGTCGGGCGGCAAGTACACGCGAATGATGCTGGCTTTCTTGTTGATCACATGATCGATGAAGCCGGGGTCCTGATGCGAAAAGCCATTGTGATCCTGACGCCATACATGCGAGGTCAACAGGATATTCAGCGATGCAATGGGACGACGCCACGGAATCTCATTCGCTACCTTCAACCACTTGGCATGCTGATTGAACATGGAATCGACAATATGAATGAACGCCTCATAGCAGGAGAACAATCCATGTCGCCCGGTGAGCAGATAGCCTTCCAGCCAACCTTGGCAGGTATGTTCGGAAAGAATCTCCATCACTCGTCCCGTCGGACTTAAGTGATCGTCGGCCGCTTTGTAGTCGGCCATCCAGGTGCGATCACTGACTTCGAATATCGCCTGCAGTCGATTGGATGCAGTTTCATCGGGGCCGAATACACGAAAATTTTGCGTGCCTTCATTCAGGCGCATGACATCGCGCAAATACTCTCCCATGCGATAAGTGCTTTCGATGGCAACCGCGCCGGGCTTGGGCACGGCCAGGCTATGTTCTTTCGTAGATGGCAGCTTCAAGTCCTGCAACAACACGCCGCCATTGGCATAGGGCGTGGCGCCAAGACGTTGTGTGCCTTGCGGCGCGAGACGACGAATCGCTTCTATAGGCACGCCATTCGCATCGAACAATTCATTCGGCGCATAACTGTGCAGCCATTGTTCGAGCAGATGCAGGTGTGCAGCGTTATTTCTGACATTAGCCAACGGCACCTGATGTGAACGCCAGTTGCCTTCCGTGGGTTTGCCATCGACTGCCTTGGGCCCGGTCCAGCCTTTGGGTGATGCCAACACCATCATTGGCCAAGTGGGTCGTTCGATAATGCCAGCATCGCGCGCTGCATGTTGAATGCGTCTGATCTCGATCAATATCTGGTCGAGCGTCTGCGCCATCAAGCGATGCATCTGCTCAGGATCGTCGCCTTCGACGAAGTAAGGTTTGTAGCCATAGCCTTCCAGCAACGCACGCAGTTCATCGCGCGAGATGCGCGCCAGCACCGTTGGATTCGCGATTTTGTAACCATTCAGATGCAGAATCGGCAGCACTGCGCCATCGCGTGCCGGATCGATAAATTTGTTCGAGTGCCATGCAGTGGCGAGCGGGCCCGTCTCTGCTTCACCATCGCCGATAACGCAGGCAACCAGCAGATTGGGATTATCGAAGGCAGCACCATAGGCATGCGCCAGTGAATAACCCAGTTCACCGCCTTCGTGAATCGATCCCGGTGTTTCCGGCGTGACATGACTGCCGATGCCGCCTGGAAACGAAAACTGGTGAAACAACTGTTTCATGCCGACAGCGTCTTGCGTGATCTTCGGATACAGCTCGCTGTAAGTACCTTCAAGCCAGGTGTTGGCGACGATGCCGGGTCCGCCATGACCGGGGCCAATGATGGATAACACTTGCGTGCCGTGTTGACGGATCAGCCGATTCAAATGCACGTAAATAAAATTCAAACCCGGCGTAGTTCCCCAGTGGCCAAGCAAACGTGGCTTGATGTGTTCAGGCCGCAGCCGTTCACGCAGCAATGGATTATCGAGCAGATAGATCTGCCCCACCGATAAATAATTGGCCGCGCGCCACCACGCATGCATGTCGGCAAGTTCGTTGTCTGAAACATCTGTCATCGCTGTCTGCATATAGTTGTCTCCACAAGACGTGTAAGGGAGGTGCTGATTAATTCCGTTCGTCCTGAGCAGCGCAGCGTGTCGAAGGATTCTTCAACAAAACCAAAGAACGTTTCGACCGGCTCCACGCGAACGGGAATAAATAAAACCTTCCTAAGTTGAAGATGTTCAGGAACGCGCTTGCAGCAACTGCATTACTTCATCCAGCAATATCTGTCCTTCGTCCACCGGCAATACATGCACGGCAATATGACTGCCCTGTGCATCGATACGCGCCGGTACGCCGATCGCCGCTGCATTTAATGTGGCGTCGATGGCAAGTCCGGCCCACTGCATGTCGGCCAGCATGCGGCGGCGAATCTCCGGTAAATGTTCCCCTACGCCACCGCCGATAAGCACCGCATCGGCGCCGCCCAAAGCTGCCAGATAGGCACCGACGTACTTGCGTATGCGATAGCAATATACGTTCACGGCCAACGTCGGCAGCGGCTCGCTGGATTGCAACAGTGCACGCAGGTCACCACTCAGCGCCGACATGCCTGACAAGCCACTGGCATGATTCAGCAGGTCTTCCACTTGCTTCGCATCAAGCCCCGCTTGCTGTTGCAACGCCAGCACCACGCCGGCATCGATATCACCGGGACGCGTCGCCATTACCAATCCTTCCAGTGGCGAGTAACCCATCGACGTATCGATCGGCCGGCCATCGCTTATGGCGGCGATCGAACATCCGGAACCCAATTGCAGCGAGATGACCCGACCCTGCGTCGCTGCAGCCTCCGGCAACTGGCGCCATTGTTGCCACATGCCGCGATGCGCCAAGCCGTGAAAACCATAACGATGCAGATGATGGCGTTCAGTAAGCGCATGTGGAATGGCATAACAGCGCGCCATCTCGGGCAGTGCGGCGAAGAATGCAGTATCGAAGACCGCAATCTGCCTTACCACTTCGCCAAACACGGAACGGCATGCGCGTATCCACTTAAGCGCCAGCGGATTGTGCAAGGGCGCAAGCGCGCCCAGTTGCTCGATGCGTGTCTCTACTGGCGCATCGATGGTCACTGAGTGAGTAAATGTATCGCCGCCATGCACGACACGATGACCGATCGCATCTACATGCACAGCAGCATGTTTGCCGATGAATTCCTGCAATCTTTGCGCAGCGCTGACCTCGTGATCCGGCCAGTGTACGGAGTCGACGCATTGACCATTGCGACTGTCATACAGAGCCAGTCGTATCGAAGAGCTGCCGACGTTGACGGTTAGGATGTTCACGAGCGATGCAGTGTGAACTAACTGACATACAAAGCAATACGAGCTGCCGCGGTACGCAGTGCTTTGCACGTGTTCAGTAGTGCAAAGATGTTGTCGGCCGGTGCTGACGAGCTCGGCTATCGATTCTCTTGATAAAAGACCGCCAACACGCTGCGCTGCTTAGTGACCGAAGGGCAATTTGTTCGTAGGGCGGTTCGCGAACCGCCGTACGCTGATTGAAGAAGGGCCGCTCGCGAGCGATCCCTACGCCGATCGTCCGCTCATTAAGTAATGAGTGTCGGCGGTTAATGATTCCCCGGCAACGTCATTAACGCCTGCCCCATCTGGACGCGACTGCCTTCGCGCAATGATGAATGCAATGAAAAGCCCTGGGGTGCAAAAACGATGATAGTCGAACCGTGCTGGAACCAGCCCATCTCCTGCCCGCGTGCGAATTCAGCATCACAGGCAATGCGATTCGGGCCGCGATACTTCAGATGCAGCAACACATCGATAAAGTGCAAGCGAATGCTGGCGACCAGCACTGCTGCCACCGGCACCAGCGTTAACAACTGTCCGGTTGCATCCAGCCGAGTCTGAATTACTGCGCGTTCGTTCTTGCAGAACAACTTCTCGACCCGTTTGAGCGCGATAGGATTGACATTCCAGGTGTCGCCGGAAATGTAGTTCACCTGCGCGACGCGACACGCAGCGGGCGCATGAAAACGGTGGTACATGCCCGCGGTGAGTCGCAGTGTCACGTAACTACCATCGCGATAGTAATCGACCAGTTGCTGATCGCCGAGCAGCTCCATTAGCGTGTAAGGAAAACCTTTGGCCTGCAGCAACTCGACGCCACGGATATTGCCGGATGCGCCGACGATGCCATCACTGGGACTGGTCAGCACGCGCGGATTCTGATCAATACATCGAGCCCCTTCACGCAACTCTCGCGTAAAGCAATCATGCATGCTGGTGAAGCGCTGCTTTTTCGCTTCACTCAAATCAAGATCGGAAAACAAGCGCCACAAGGCAATGGACGCGTCGCGCACCAGCGGTTGTTCGATCTTGCTGAACCATCCCATGAAGCGGGTCAGGCTGCGACGCGGAATGCGATTGGTGAGCAGAAAGTTGAGATCTTCATGCTGCACGATCTGTGCAATGGTATTACGCAAGGTTGAGGTGGAACTCATCGCTTCGAACAATCCTCATGTACGCGCACCGGGGCGCGGCCGTTGTACTACGCAATGATGACAATGCGGAGACGAAATGACTCATACAGACTTATAGTCCGTTCGTGCTGAGCCCGAAGCATTCTTGACGATCAAGAACCCTTCGGCGGGGTCAGGGCGAACGGAGAAGAGTGAATTGATGGGACCGAGGCAGAGGGTTCCCGGAAGATAAGCGCGTCATCGCTTTGTCATGAAATTGAACTACGGTTGCGACAAAGACAACCATGAACCCGACGCTGTGAATCAGAGCATTCCCTTGTATATAGCTGGTGCGGCGGCAACGACGCTGCTGACCAGAAAAATCATGGTGCGGTTACAACTATCCCGCGCCAAACATCCGTCGCTTACCGGCCATTCGCGCATGGCGCGTCGCATGGCGGCGTGGGTGCCGTTCTACGAATACGACGATGAAGAATTTTTCCGTAGCGACGATGCACCGGCGGACGTTACTGCGCAGCGTCGTGCCGGCTTCATGCGTCTGGCACAGATCTATGCGGAACGATTCGAGCGTACTGCCACGCTGTCGCGTCAGACGACACAGAACGTTTCCGATATGCAATTCACAGCGCGTTATCGCGTGCCGTATCAATACAGCCGTGTGGTGCGCACGCACCTGCGTGGCGGTTCGTTTTTGCAAGCTGCCGATGGCGTGACGGTGACCGATCTCGACGGCAATCGCTTTTACGATCTCACCGGCTCTTACGGCGTGAATGTATTCGGTTACGACTTTTATAAAGGTTGCATCGAACGCGGCATTGCCCAGGCGCGTGATTTAGGTCCGGTGCTCGGCGCGTATCATCCTTCGCTGGCTTACAACGTGCGGCGCTTGTGCGAGCTGTCCGGCATGGACGAAGTATCGTTTCATATGTCGGGAACCGAGGCAGTTATGCAGGCAGTGCGGTTGGCGCGCTATCACACGCGTCGAACGCATGTGGTGCGCTTCTGCGGCGCTTATCACGGCTGGTGGGGTGATGTGCAGCCCGGTGTGGGCAATCCCACCACGCAGCGCGAGACATATACGCTGAAGGAAATGGATGACGACACGCTGCAGGTATTGCGCACCCGCAAAGACATTGCCTGCGTGCTGGTAAACCCCCTGCAAGCGTTGCACGTCAATCAGGCAGCGCCGGGCGACTCGACGCTGGTTGATAGCTCGCGTCAGGCCCATTTCGATCGCGCGGCTTATATCAAGTGGTTGCAGCAACTGCGTGAAGTCTGCACACAACGCAACATTGTGCTGATCTTCGATGAAGTGTTCCTCGGTTTTCGCCTCGCCGCAGGTGGCGCACAGGAGTACTTCGGTGTGCGCGCCGACATGGTGACCTACGGCAAAACCTTGGGCGGTGGTCTACCCATTGGTGTGGTGTGCGGCAAGCGTGAATGGATGCGTCGCTATCAAGCCGATCGTCCTGCCGACATCTGTTTTGCACGCGGCACGTTCAATTCGCATCCATACGTGATGACCAGCACGGCAGAATTTCTGAAAGCGCTGGATAACCCGGAAATAAAAGCCATTTATCAGCAGCAGGACAGCATCTGGGATCAGCGCGCTGCAGCGCTCAATACACGTTTGCAGGCAGCCGGGTTGCCGGTGCAGGTGCGCAACCTGTGCTCCGTTTGGACGGTGTGTTACACGCAACCATCGCGTTACAACTGGATGTTGCAGTTCTATCTGCGTGTTGCCGGACTCGCACTAAGCTGGGTGGGCACAGGACGATTTATTTTCAGCCTTAACTACACCGAAGCTGATTTCAATGCGGTCGCCGATCGCTTTGTCGAAGCTGCGCAAGCCATGCAACGCGATGGCTGGTGGTGGCAGAGCAAGTTAAGCAATAAAGATATCAAGCGACGCATCGGCAAAGAGATGCTGCGTGCCTGGTGGAAAGGCAAGCGAGCCAAGTCAACGTCCGCGCTGGAACCGGTGATGGCAAGCAAGTAAGTCGATTTGATTTATTTGATGGCGGACGAGTCCCGGCTCACCAACGCTAATCCCGTTCGCCCTGAGCCTGTCGAAGGGTTCTGAGTTTAATCAAGAGTCGGAATAGGAACCCTTCGACGGACTCAGGGCGGACGAAACGAAACACAGCCCACAGCTTTATTGTTTATTGCAGCTTTACGCTTCCAACTCTTCCAAATCATGCTGTGCATGCATGGGGTCGATAAACTCGCCACGCAGCAAGTACAACGGCGCGCGGTGGTACAGCATCACATCATGGAAAGGGTCGGTGAGAATTTTGGTCATCCACACCACACCGGTCTGCACATCCTTGATCAGGAACAAATGGATGGTGCGAAACATCAGACCACCCACACCCACGACCAGCCACATCAAACCCACATTGCGCATGAAGCTTGGCAGGTCCGTGTGCGGCTGCAACAGACCGAACAGATCGGGCTTCCATAACAACACCAATGGCGACAATGCCCAGATAGCCATCAACACCACCTTGCGTTGCAGGTTGTAACCTACTTTGATTTCTTCCTTGTATTCATGGGTGGCGCGGTTGACTTGGTCGTATCCCTTCGGCTCAAAGAAGAAGTGACCGGATTGGCGGCTGGTCATCGCCACCAGCCAGGCCAGCAATGCCGCTGCCGCCGGATCGGTAAACAACAGCGCGTATGCAACCAAGAAGCTGCAGGCGCTGATCAAGTGCAAGGTTTGATTGATGCGGCTATGGTGATAGTAACGGTGATCGTCCCAGCGCTGAGTTTTAAGCGCTTGCATGAAATCGTGCATCTGCTTCTCTATGGTTATAAAGATGCCGACAGAGATACAACAGATTATTTGCAGATTAATGACACTGCCATGAATGATTCCTGCCAATCGGTATGCAAACATCGATCGGTAATCACTGCGTCACGTTTTGGCCACGTGGCAGACTTGATTGGCAGAGCTAATGGGTGGGATCAGTAAATTATTAAGCACCCTCACCCTGCCCTCTCCCTTAGGGAGAGGGGTAAGAGGCTGATCTCTTGATGGATAAAGTAGGACGTTGGTATTTGAAAAGATTTACTCCCTCCTCCGCTTGCGGGGGAGGGCTGGGGTGGGGTCAACAACTCATCCACCCGGCATTGCCAACGCATCCAGCTTGGTAACTCCTTCTACGAAATAACGAGTATCGCCAAAGCAGCTGCCGGGCAAGCCACGATGCTCGGTGTAGTGCAGCTGCACTTTGGAGCCGACCAAGGCCTTCAATTGCTCAACCACTTTTTCATCATGCACCGTGAATTCCCAGATCTGCGGCGATACGCCCGGCACGATGTACTGCGCGATTTCGCCTTCATAGGTTTTGCAGATCCAGCCCTTGCGGGAAAATTTTTGCAGCACGCCGGCGCGTTCACCGTCGGAGTATGACCAATTGAGTGCGAGGAATGTCCACGCCACTGGCAGCGCGATCAACAACAATACGATGATGAACAGCACTTTGCCGGCACCGTGTAGATGACGATTGAGTTTCATGTTATGCGGCCTGTAGGCTGGGAGGTAATCCCAGCATTCTCGAAAAAAATGAATTGCTGACTTGCTGCCAGATGCTGGGATTACATGCCAGCCTACCCACCGGCCTGCGCCACTTCACGCCACTCGCCCATCAACGGAAAGTACAAGGCGGTTTTAACAGGCTGATTGGGTTTCCACGCACGCATCAGTTTGGCATAGCGTTCCATCTGGTTGCGATAGCGTTCCACTTCGTTTTGCAAAAAGGCTTCGCGATCGCCGCCTTCATGCGAGCTGGTTTTGAAGTCGATGATCCAGCGCGTGCCCTGCGCGTCAACGAAGCTGCGGTCGATGATGCTGTTGACCACGTTGTGATGAATCACACCGGTCAACGCAATTTCAGACGCCGCTTCCGTATGCATCGTGTCCAGGCCAAGAATCCAGCGGCCTTTGGCATCGTTCAGCGTGTGCTGAATCGCCTCTACCACGCGCGCACAAGCCGCTTCGCGTAGCGCCTCTGGCACGCCCAGTTCCGCCAGCCGTAGCATGAAGGTCGGTTGATGCAGTGTCGCAGACCATTGCTGCATCGCTTGTGGCGTGAGCTTCACTAAACGCTCCAGCTCGGCATGAACCACCGTGCCGATGTGGCGACTGGTCTCGCCCGCCCAATCGAATTCGGGTTGTTCTTCGGCGTTGATGACGTTGTTTCGATTCGCACCCGGCAACGACGCATCGGGTGGCGGCGCGGTCCATTGCAATGGCAAACGGCGCAGCGCTGGTCGAGCATTTGTTGCTTCGGTGTTGGCAACCGGTGTGCGTTGCACGATTGCTCGTGCAAACTCCACTTCGACCTGTGGCCATAACAATGCCAGTAACGTGCCACTGCGTGGTTGTCGCGGTGCATCGCCGGCGGCGTTCAAGTTTGTACTGCCGAACAAATGTAATTCGCGTTTGGCGCGAGTGACCGCGACATACAACAGACGCTGGCTCTCGTAGTGAGCGCGTTGCTTCTCCAGGTCAGCGAGCCATTGATACACGCTGTCATTGTCATCGCCCTTTGCTCCCGGCGGCGCCAGCACCAGGCCATCGGCGTCGAGACCGGTCAACCGTGTCCAGCGCAATAGCCTGGCACTGTCGCGGCCACCGGCGCGATGTAGCGACGGCAGAATCACCACGTCGAATTCCAAGCCCTTTGATTTGTGTATGGTCATGATCTCGACACGCGCCTGCGTATCTTCGCCCGACTTAGCAAACAGATTGTTGAGCTGTTGTTCCAGCCGTGTGATGTCTTCCAGATCGCCGGCTACTTCCAGCTCATCGAGTCGCGCAAAGTAGGCTTCTGCATCATCCAGTTCATTGGGTGCACGCAAACAAGCCGGGCCGTGCAAAGCCAGCCAGGTTTTTTCCAGCCAGTCGCGCAATGAATGACGCGCGCGTTCGGCGATAGCGGCATTCATGACCTTCGTGAAACGCTGCATGCGTTGTTGGCCTTCGGTGGAAATGGGCGCAATGACTTTCGGCGCATGTTGTTCATTGTAGGGGTTCGATTCATCGAACCCTCCGGCATGCAACAAACTCAATACCGTTTGCTCTGCATTTGCCGAGACCAACGCATGCAGATCCGCCAGACTCATTCCACACCACGGTGCGCGCAGACACGCCAGCCACGCAGTGCGATCGCCGAGATGCAGCAATGCGCACGTCAACGCCATTAAATCGCGTACCAGCGAGCGATCCTGCAAGCGCTCGATATCGACTGCGTTGAATGCAATGCCGGCTTGCTTGAGTTCACGTGCAATCGCTCCGACATGACTGCGACCACTGACCAGAATGGCGATGCGCGCCTGATCGGCAGCCAACGCCTGTTGTATCAATGTTCTGATCTGCACGGCTTCTTGTTGCGGCGACTGCTCGATGCCGGCATGCAGGTGCACGCCGCCGCTATCGGCGGCATCCGGGCGCGGCAGGCTTGGGCTGTAATGCACCGCGCCGAGTTCAGCATCATCATCACGCGGCATGATGTGCGGAAAGCTGGCATTCACCCAATTCACAATAGGCTGTGTCGAACGAAAATTGGTTTGCAGTTGCAATGCCGTGACCGGGACGCCAGGCAAGCCGCGTTGTTGCATTTGCAGAAACAAACCGACTTCTGCCTGTCGGAAACGATAGATAGATTGCATTGGATCGCCCACGCAGAACACGCTGCGACCGTCACCTTGGCTCCAGCCTGCAGTGAGCATGTTGAGCAATGACATCTGCGTGATGGACGTGTCCTGAAACTCATCGACCAGAATGTGTTGCAGACGCGCATCGAGCGCCAATGCCGTATCGGTGGGTTGTTCGGGCGTGCCCAACGCTTGCAAGGCACACAACGACAACTCCACGTAATCCACTTTGCCGATGGCTTGAAACTCCAGTTGCAACTGTCCCACTGCCAGCGGCAGCAAGTGCAACAAGGCCTGCAATACTTGCCACTGCGCATCAGTAAAGCGCGGCGCAGGCAAACCACAGATACCGGCCATCTTTGTGTCGAGTCCCGGGATGCTGCTCAAATCTTTGAGCAAGGCATGCATCCGATCCTTGATGATTTTTTTATCCTTGTCGGCAGGAAAGCCGTGCCGCTTATCCACCTTCGCGTAAAACTCGGGCTTGAGTTTTCCTGCGTCTTTCTTGCACAACAAACCCGCCAATACCAACCATGCTGACAGTTCACTGTGACTGGCGCCCGGCAACGTCTCCAATGCTGCGATGGCTTCGATGCCGTTGCCGGCTTCCCCATCCTGGATGCGATTGCGTGCAGCGAAGCTGGTCAGTTCAACCAGTTCGGCGTGCATGTCGGCAGGCAATGCGGCCCACACGTTATGCAGGTGATGCTCAATCGCAGCCTGCAAGGTTTGTTCGATGCTTGCACGCAACCCTGCGTCATCACGATGGCCGATCAATAAAGGCAACCAGTGATCGCGTCGCGCCAGCAACTCACACAGCATGTGCACAAAATCCGGCACCCGATTGGCAAGATGCAACAACACGGTTTCAAGTAGCTGCGATTCAACGCTGTCATCGCCCAGTTGTTCAAGCAGCCGCTCGCACACTGCTTCATAGATCGGCCATTGATCCTGCGCAATCTCCATGCTCGCGCCGAGGCCAGCCAGCATAGGCAGACGTCGCGCCAGCGAGGCATTCAGCGCATCGATGGTCTGGATGCGCAAGCGTGCCGGATGTGACTCGAGTTGCCAGTGACGTTGTTGATCGGCTTGCAATGCTGCTTGCGCGAGATCCCAATTCTGCGCTTCATGTTCTTTTGCTGGGCGTGGTGTAGAGCGTGCGCGCCCCAGCGATTGCAGAATGCGATTGCGCATTTCGCTTGCCGCCTTGCGCGTGAATGTGATGGCAAGAATCTGTTCGGGTTGTTCGACCGTGGTGAGCAAACGCAGATAGCGTTGCGTGAGCAGCTCGGTTTTACCGGAGCCCGCGGGCGCTTGCACGATGAAGGAGTGGTTGGGGTCGAGCGCGAGTTGGCGTGCTTGCGTATCAGCGAGCTCATGCCGTTCATGCTCCCTCTCCCTCAGCGAGAGGGATGGGGTGAGGGTGTTCTTAGATTCAGAGGAGTCGTTACGCATCACCCTCCTCCTCCGCTTCCATATCGATATCTTCCAGCAACTCATGCACGCGACACAAACTATGCAAGTGACAGTGATTGCATTCGTTCTTCAAGGGATCGACCGCTGCCTCACCGGCGAGATATTGCTGCGCGAGATGGGTGAGCACCGCGCGCCAGTGATCTAGCAATTCATCCCATGAGTCGATACCGGGCAATTTTCTCGCAGGCTTCAGTTGTGCGTAATCGGCAATGCCAGCCGCAATGCTGTCGGTATCGGCGAGACCGCGAAACTCGGCTTTGCCCGGAGCCAGCACGGCAAAAGCAATGCCCGCCAGTTGTTCACGATGCGCCAACGCATATAACGGCAACTGTGGACCGCGTGGGCGGCCTGGCTCCTTGTCTAACCAATCGCCGGCGCTGTTGTTCACACCGGTTTTGTAATCGATCAACAACATGCCACCGTCGCTGAGTTGATCGATGCGATCGAGCTGAATGCGCATGCCCATGCCAGCCAATTCATAGTTCTCGATTTGTTCAGCGCGATGCACTTTGAACGGCAAGCGTTCGGCTTCCACACGCAGCAATGTCATGATCCATTGCGTGCACAGCTCCACCTCCAGTGCGGCAAGACGTTGTCGATGCAACGTTGTGGCAGGAATGACTTGCTGTGCAACTCGCGCGGCGATGTTACGCACTCGTATTGCCAAATCATGCTCCTGTAGGTCGGGTTTTATACCCGACTCTTCTTCGGAATGTCGGGTTACAACCCGACCTACATCGGAAGTATCCAACGCTGCCTTGAGGCCCGCTGAATCTTTTAAGTGTTGCCACACTTCAGTCAGCACACGATGGATCAGTTGTCCACGCTCAGTAGGTTCCACGGCTGGCGATACCGTAGGCACAGGCTCTGCATGTAGACGTAGTTCTGCTTGTGCGCGAAATGGGCAGCGACTTTGTAGCTCGAGAATGCGGGTGCCGCCCTTGGCTGCGCCCGGTGTCAGTGGCGGCGCAACGTCATCAACAAAGGTGTCGAGCGTGGGACGTGCAGCGAATAACTGTGCACCAATGCCGCATTGTTTCGCGCCGTCAATGTTGTTCAAGATAACGGAGTGGCTTTCTTCAGCCGATACAAACGCGGCCAACAACGGGCTCACACGCAGTTCTGCATCTGCGTCATGTTGCGGCCAACTGAACACCACGTTATCAGCGGCCTGTGCCAAGCGTTGCAAGCGATACTTGGCCACGCGTAAACACAAATCAGCATTGGCCTCCGGCAGCGCATATTGACGCTGTAAGTCAATCGGCAGGAAGGGATCCGGCTCAGGCGCAGCCGGCCAATCGCCTGCATGTAAACCCATCACCCAGATCGCATCGAACTGCATACCGGCACTGCTATCCACATCCAAAATGGTAACGGGTTGATCCAACCCTTCAGGTGCATAGCTCTCAGCATTCGCAGCATCGCGCACCAGGCCAATGGCATTGCTCAGACTGATTTTTCCCAATAGCTCATCGAGTGCACTGAGGTCGGCTAACAATTGTCGAAACTTGATCAGCGTTTGTTGCTCGGTGCTGTCGAGACTGCGGCCCTGCGACCAGCCGCTGTGCTTCAGCAATTGCGTGAAGCGTTCGGTCCACTGACTGGGCAGGGCTGATTGTTGGTGCTCGCGAAGATAATTGTTGGTGGCATGCATGCAAGCGGCCAACTGTCCGCAGTGGTGAATGCTCGCCAGACGTTCCAGCTCGTTGCAGTTCCAGTATTCACGGCGTTCATCGCGTGCTTCGATGTCAGCCAACGCGCGCCGCGGAGCTTCGATGTCGTAACCAGCAAAGAACGGTGAACGCAGCAATTGTCCAACAAGCAGCACATCCGCCCGACCTTTGAGCAATTGCAGCAACAACAAGGCGTGATGCACCAATGAATAAGTGCTGAGTGCCGGTGTCGCCGTTACTCTGAACGCTGCCGGTTCGGCTGCTGCATTGATACTTCGCTGTGCTGGCGCAAAGACATCAGTGAAGCGACGCGTCACTTGCGCGGCTTGCGCATTGAGACGCGGCACAATCACGGCGACACGCGCACCGCTTTCTGCTTGCGTGCGTGCCCAGCTTGCGGCCAGTTTCAATTCAGCTTGATTGTCCTTGGCGCTGACGATCTGCACTTGCGCACCACGCTGCGGCGGATCGAGTCGATGAATGTGGATGCCCTGGCTCTGCCATTGCGCCAGCAAGCGCTGCATGTCCGGCACGACTTGATCGAAGCCATATACAATCAGATTGGCAATCAGATCGGTTGCCGGCTTGAAATCGTTGTCGTGCAAGTAAGTCGCGAAGCGTGCACTGTCCAACCAGTGCTGACGTTGCGTGGCAGCGATGAACTGTTGCGCCCATGAACTGAACGCCTGCGCCTCTTCACCCGGATAAGCGGCGATCTTGTTCAAGGGAATCAGATATTGATGCGCACGCTGCCAGCTACGCTGTGCATTGCGCGCTGCCGACGCGGCATTGAGCAGCACCTTGCCGCTGTCGCTGTCGGCCACAATACGTTCCCACAACGCCAGCGACTGTTGTTCGCTTAATAACCGAACTGCTTCGGCGCGATCGGTACGATGCAATTGGCAAGCGCTACGCAGATAAGTCGTCCACGGCAAAATGCGCGGCGACGGCCACACCTGCAGGCCGTGTTGCTGGGCCATGTGCGCATAATCGAGTTGCAATGCATGCGCCAGATGCCGGTTGGCAGTGAGCAGCGTCGCGCCTTGATTCAGCAGTTGATAAAGCGTTGCGTCCAAACCAGCCTTCAGCGTGGTGATGATCTTTTTATTTTAAGACGCTTCGAGGAACCTGTCCTGAGTAAGTCGAGAGGTTTAGGACTGGAATTGGAGTTGAAGAGCTATTGTGGAGCAACTGTAGGAGCGGCCTCTGGCGGCGATTTTTTCATTCGCGGCCAGAGGCCGCTCCTACAGGTGTTTCGTAGATACACTATTCAACCGCGACCGTCACTCACCCTTCGTAACGACGGCACAGGTCGTGACAACGGTTCACGACCGCTGGCATAGCTGTCGAGCAACTCTTCCATGCGTTGGAACACATCATTGATGACCTCAGCGCGCGGCAGATGGGTGATGCGGAATCGGTTCTTGTACGCGACGTTGAAGCTGGTGCCCGGCGCGATGAGTACATGCTTATGCTCCAGCAAATCCAGCGCGAATTGCTGATCGTCGATGTCAGGCAGTACTTCGGTTTTAATCTTGATGAAATCGTAAATCGCACCATTGGACAACGTGACATCCAGATACTTGCTCTTGCGCACGTTGTCGCGAATGGCCTGCCGCGTTTCGAACAAGCGACCACCTGGGCGCACCAGTTCCTTGATGCTTTGATAACCACCCAACGCGGTTTGCACGGCCCACTGTCCCGGCACGTTGGCGCACAGGCGCAGCGACGACAGCAACTCCACAGCGCTTAAGTAAGAACGCGAATGTTCGATGTCGCCGGAGAACACCGCCCAGCCCACGCGATAACCGCAGGCGCGATATACCTTCGACAAACCTGACATGGTGACACACAAGGTGCCCTGCACCAGCGTTGCCATCGGCGTGAACTCGGCGTCGCCGTACAGAATCTGATCATAGATTTCATCGGAGAACACCACCAGGTGATGTTTCTCAGCGAGGCGCGCAATGGCTTCCAGTGTTGCGCGTGGATACACAGCGCCGGTGGGATTGTTGGGATTGACCACCACAATCGCGCGGGTACGGCTGGTGATCTTGGCTTCGATATCTTTTATATCCGGCACAAAACCGTTTTCCGGATGGCAGTGATAATGCACCGCGCGACCGCGATTGAGATTCACCGCAGCGGTCCACAACGGATAGTCGGGGCTGGGCACCAACACTTCATCGTCGGTGTTGAGCAAGCCACGCAGCGTGAGATCGATCAATTCGCTGACGCCATTACCGATGATCACTTCATCGACCGTTACGCCACGTACGCCGCGATTCTGCTGCACCATCACCACGGCTTCGCGCGCCGGGAAAATACCTTTTTGATGGCAGTAACCTTCGCTGAGGCGCAGATTCTCCAGCATGGCCAAGCGCATGGATTCCGGTGTGCGAAAACCAAACGCGCCGGGGTTGCCGATGTTGAGCATGACGATGTCGTAGCCCATGCGCTCCATTTCCTGCGCGCGCCGATTCAGGTTGCCACGAATTTCATAGCGAACATTGGCAAGGCTGGAACTGGGATTGATGGTTTGCGTGGTCATGGCGATACCGGAGCTGAAAATGCTGGGTCGGAGAGTAACAAAGAAACCCCAGAGTGCCGAGAGCCGCCGCACAGAAACCGGGCGACCGGCAACAATTGCAACAATCCTTGCCCGAAAACAGCCCAAAAAGGTAAGTTGTCAGCCATGCAACGACTTCTCTCGCTACTGCTTCTGTTGGGTATCGGTACCGCCTCCGCCGACACGCTACGTTGTGGCAACAAGCTGGTTTATGAAGGCGATGAAATGGCCAAGGTCATCGCCCGCTGTGGCCAGCCGGCGCAGATCAGTCACAGCGTGATCTCGCGATTTCCTACTGTGTGGATTAACGGTCGTCCACGTCAGCTATCCGATCAGCAGATCGAAATTCCGGTGGAGACCTGGGTATATAACTTCGGCACCGACAAATTCATGCGCAAGCTGCGCTTTGAAGATGGCGTGCTGGTGGATATCAGCGTTCTGGATTATGGATTCAATCCAGATTGAGCATCGGTAGGGGCGCAATTCATTGTGCCCTCTTAAATTTTTGTCGCATCACCAACAATTGCTCGGCACGCCCGCCATTAAGTCCAGACAACGTCCGTCGATTTCTTCGTTGGGAATCGTCAAATCAATCAAGCTGGCGAGCGTGGGGAGAATATCGACGGTTTCAACCGCATTGGATTGCTCGAAGCCACGCATGCCTTGCCACCAGAACAGGATCGGCACGCGTCGATCGTAGCCCCACGGCGAACCATGAGTCGCGCCCACGCCAATAACAGGCGTGACGTACGGTTTCAGCAGCACCACAAAATCACCCGAACGTTCGGCATCGAAGCTGGCGCGGGCGCGCTCCAGCAAACTCCATTCATCGACCGGCGTGGAAAGCGGTGGCGCTGCGATCAGCTCAGCCTTGGTGAACACCGCAGCAACCTGTGGCTGTGCGCGATAAAACTTCACTGCGGCATCCAGCACCGCACTGCGTTTATCGGCGGGCACGGTGGTGCTCAGATACATATCGCCATACACCGAGCGACCGAGCAGCGGGTTATCGCTTAAATCCAACTGCCCGGCGAGAACAGCGCCGACTTCGCGTGCAGCGAGGCTCGGATCGACACGCTGCGCGGCAGGCAAACCCTGCAACTTGTTGCGTTCGGGCAGATCATGACCGCCATGATCGGCAGTGAGTACCACCACATATGCAGCATTGTTTTGATCCAGGGCAGTGAGCAATTTGCCCAGCAGATGATCCAGCGCGAGCAGTTGATTGCACATTTCCGCGCCCTCTGTGCCATATGTGTGGCCCACATAGTCGGTAGCTGAAAAGCTGATTGCCAGTACATCGGTTGCCGCACCATGACCTAATCGCAATGCATGCAAAGTGGTCAATGCAGCATCCAGTGTCGCGGCGTCGAACGCCGGTGAGGCCTGCCACCCGCCGGCATCACTTGCCTTACGGGGTTGCAGTACGCCTACCGTACGATTTGGTGTTATCGCAACGGGCAGCGACCGCGCTTCGCATTGCGCGGGTAATTTGATCGGCGATGGCTTCGCAATCGCTGCTTGCGCACGACTATTAACAGCGGCGATCTCCGCTGGGATGCTGGCAGTACGTTGTGTGTAAGTGACGAAGGCTTTGCCATTCCACCACAGCGTGACATCAGCACTGGGTCCGCCCATCATCACTGCAGCGCGATCCTTGCCCGAAATGGCCGCAACCTTGCTGCGTGCATCGATAGCCTTCAAGCGATCACCCAGTGTCGGCACACGTAAATACTGCGAAGAGATTTCCTTAGTCGCGGCATCGCTGCCCGGCGCGCCGGGGCTTTCCGCGCAATACACATCGTAAGTAATGCCGTTACCTTGTTTGCGTTGCAACGTCGGTACCTGCCAGTCATTGGCAATAATGCCGGTACGCGCCGGTCGCGAGCCGGTGAGAATGGTTGAATGACCCGGACAGGTCTCGGTTGCGGCGTGGCTTTGATACCCGCGTGGAAACACCGCACCGCTATCGAGACGTTTGAAGCCGTCGCTGAAACGCTCGCGATATTCGCCGAACAGATCGGCGGAGAATTGATCAACGGAGATGGCGACGATGAGTTTGGGTTTGATGGGCGTGTCGGCGAGGGACGCTGTAGAACAAAGTGCCAACACATTCATTGTTACCAGAAACATCAGAATTCGTCGCGTCACAAAGGGACCTCGCTATCGTTCGACGTTGGCATTATTACTGAAGCCGCATCAAATTGAATAACACAGCGATATCCCGTCATCCCCGCGAAAGCGGGGATCCAGTAATTGAGCCGCGTCGCGACAAATGATCGACTGGATTCCCGCTTTCGCGGGAATGACGAAGTGGGCAGTCAACTTTCAGATTCGTTGCCTGCAGATGCACGTCGTTCAATCTGCTTCGCCTCATCCCAATAGCGATCCATCTCGGCCAGATCCGCTTGCGAAAACTCACGGCCTTGGTCGCGCAGCCGCAACTCCACATGTTGAAAGCGGCGGGTGAACTTCTGATTAACGCGACGCAATGCGGCCTCGGGATCGACTTTGAGATGGCGACTGATATTCACCACGCAAAACAATAAATCGCCAACTTCATCTTCGATGGCCGCTTGCGATGCGCCCTCAGCAATCGCGCTGCGTACTTCGCGCAATTCTTCTTCGAGTTTGTCCAGCGCGCCGCTTACATCGGGCCATTCAAAGCCGACTGAGCCAGCGCGTTTGCCGAGTTTGGCCGCGCGCGTCAATGCAGGTAAGGCGATGGGAACGTTATCGAGAATGCTGGCGCTCGCACCCTTCGACTTGGCGGCGCGCTCGCTTCTTTTAAGTTCTTCCCAAGCGATGCTTTGTGCGTCGCTATCGGCGATATGCGCGTCGCCGAACACATGCGGATGACGACGTTCCATCTTGTCGCAGATGCTGCGCACCACATCGTTGAACGCGAAGTTGCCCTGCTCTTCGGCCATGCGTGCATGAAACACTACTTGAAACAGCAGATCGCCAAGCTCGTCCTGTAAGCCGGCCATGTCGTTGCGTTCAATGGCGTCGGCGACTTCATAGGCTTCTTCGATCGTGTATGGCGCGATGGTGGCGAAGGTTTGTTCCTTGTCCCAAGGGCAACCTTTATCGGGATCACACAAGGTGGCCATGATGTTGAGCAAGCGGTCGATGTCGGACACATGGACTCCAGAGATACTTGCAATTCTTGTAGGTCGGGTTAAAACCCGACCTACACGGAAGATACCTGCATTAAATACTGCGTCACTGTCGTTCACCCTACCCCAACAACATCCGATAAAAACTCATCACGATGCTAGCGGTCGCGCCCCAGATGAGGCGCTCACCATACGGAATGTCGTGAGCATGAATCGCGACATCGCCGAGCATGCGATCGACCGGCACGTGATGTTCAGGGTTCAACAGATAACTCAATGGCACTTCAAACGCAGCGGCAACTTCACCGGGATCAAGCTTCAAGGTAAAGCCCGGCTCAATCAAGCCAACCACGGGAATGATGCGATAACCTGTCAACACCAGATGCTCCGGTAAATAACCGATCGTACGCACGTAGCGTCGTGGCAAGCCGATTTCTTCTTCAGTCTCACGCAGCGCGGCCGCGATCGGATCAGCATCATCGTCTTCAATGCGACCGCCGGGAAAGCTGATTTGTCCGGCGTGATTGCGCAGATGACTGGCGCGCTCAGTGAACAATACGCTGAGGCCATCCGGCCTTTTTATCAGCGGCACCAGCACTGCCGATTGCTTGTGCGAGATGGGAATCAGATGGCGGATTTTTTCCATCTGCTCCAGCTTCACGCCGGCGATCAGATACGGCCCGTGCTCATCGGGTGCCTGTGCGCTCTTCAAACCATCGACAATGCGTTGCTGCAGTAGCTGATCGCCCAGCAAGTGCAAATTCACTAAGCGCCTCCCGAAACTTTTCCATCGGCTTGAGTCAGACGGCGCGGATCAAGTAGCTGTTCCAGTTCATCACGACTCAGCCTGGTTTGTTCCAGCGCGACATCGATGATGGGACGGTGCTCTGCGTAAGCCTGCTTGGCGATCTTTGCAGCTTGTTCATAGCCAATTTTTTCATTCAATGCCGTAATCAAAATGGGATTGCGCGACAGATTTGCTTCGATCTTGTCTGTATTCACCACAAACCCGGCAATCGCTTGATCAGCCAACGCGCGACCCGCGTTACCGAGCAACTCGATGCTCTGCAATAAATTAAAAGCAATCACCGGCAGCATGACATTGAGTTGAAAGTTACCCGACTGTCCGGCAACCGCAATGGTTTGATCGTTACCCATTACCTGCGCCGCGATCATGGCCACGGCTTCAGGAATCACGGGATTCACTTTGCCGGGCATGATGCTGCTGCCTGGTTGCAAGGCCGTCAACGCAATCTCGCCGAGACCTGACAAAGGACCGCTGTTCATCCAGCGCAAATCGTTGGCGATTTTCGTCAGGCTCACTGCCAACGCGCGCAACTGTCCCGACAACTCAACCGCCGTATCTTGCGACGCCAGCGCGGTGAAGTAGTTCGCATGAACGTGCAACGCAAGCCCCGTGCGTCGCGATAACTGCTCGCAAACCTTTGCGGCAAATTGCGGATGCGCATTGATGCCAGTCCCAACCGCCGTGCCGCCAATGGCGAGTTGGTGCAAACGTGGCAGGCAACTTTGCAGACGCGCCACCGCTTGTTCGATCTGCACCTGCCAACCGCTGAGCTCTTGATCCAGTGTGATCGGCATGGCATCCATCAAGTGCGTGCGACCGGTTTTCACTTGCGTGCCAACTTCACGACGTTTGGCGGCGATAACCTGTATCAGATGCTGTAGCGCCGGCAACAAATGTTGTTGCACTTGTATGGCGGCACTGAGGTGAATGGCCGAGGGAATGACGTCGTTGGAACTTTGTCCGGCGTTGACATCATCGTTGGCGTGCACCTTCAATGCGTTGTTGCTGGCGAGATGGGCAATGACCTCGTTCGCATTCATGTTGGTGCTGGTACCGGAACCGGTCTGAAATACATCGAGCGGAAACTGCTCGGCATGTTCGCCGTTAGCGATGGTCTCTGCGGCTTGTGCAATTGCGCCGGCCTTCGTTGTATTGAGCACACCTAATTCGCCATTGGCGCACGCCGCCGCCCACTTGATTAGCGCCAGCGCCTGAATGAATGCGGTCGGCATGCGCAAGCCGCTGAGTTGAAAATTCTGCAACGCGCGCTGCGTTTGCGCACCCCACAGCGCAGCAGCCGGCACAGCCAGTTCGCCCATGCTGTCGTGCTCGAGGCGCGTACCTTCTACAACTGATGGAATTTGTCTGGTCACCATGGCGGGATACTAACTCCACGATCATTGGGTCACCAGTCGATGAAGACTATGATGTTGTAGGAGCGGCCCATGGCCGCGATTGTTTTATTCGCGGCCATGGGCCGCTCTTACAAAGGAAGCAATTGTGTAAAAGTGATTGAGCAGTACAGCGTACGGTATGATGCGCGCCCTCGAATTCACTGCCCCAATCAATGACCACTCCGGCCAGACGCGGATTTCGCCCATGAATCTCACCACGCTTACCGCCATTTCTCCGGTCGACGGTCGCTACGCCGACAAGGCCAGCGAGCTACGGCCACTGTTCAGTGAATACGGCTTGATTCGCCAGCGCGTGCGAGTGGAAGCGCTGTGGTTCAAGGCGCTGGCGCAGGACAAAGGCATTGTCGAATTGCAGGGCTTGCCGGCAAGCGTGTTCGCCGTGCTGGATGAACTGGCAGCCGGCTTGAGCGTGGAAGATGCCGCCAGGGTGAAAGAGTACGAACGCACGACCAATCATGATGTGAAGGCTGTTGAGTACCTGGTGAAATCGCGTCTCGATACGCTGGCCGACGGCAAGGCCAAACGCGAGTTCGTGCACTTCGCCTGCACCTCCGAAGACATCAACAATCTCAGCTATGCGCTGATGCTGAAAGAAGCACGCGATCAAGTGCTGCTGCCGGCATTGAGTAAGCTCATTGCGCGCTTGAAAGAATTCGCGCACCGCCACGCCAATCTGCCGATGATGGCCCGCACGCACGGTCAACCTGCAACACCCACCACGCTCGGCAAAGAAATCGCCAACGTGGCGTATCGACTGCAACGCAAGCACGATCAACTCGCTGCCGTGCAAGTGCTGGGTAAGATCAACGGCGCGGTCGGTAACTTCAATGCACATGCGGTCGCCTATCCCAACGTGAACTGGCAGGCGCTGAGTCAGAAATTGGTGGAATCGCTGGGACTTGCCTTCAATCCCTATACAACGCAAATCGAACCGCACGACTGGATGGCCGAATACTTCGACGCGCTGGCCGGGGCCAATACCGTGCTGATCGACTTTGCCCGCGATGCCTGGGGTTATGTATCGCTGGGCTATTTCAAACAAAAGATTGTCGCGGGTGAGACCGGTTCATCCACCATGCCGCACAAGGTCAATCCCATCGACTTCGAGAATGGCGAAGGCAATCTGGGCATGGCCAACGCCATGCTGCGCTTCCTGGCCGACAAGCTACCGATTTCGCGCTGGCAACGCGATCTCACCGATTCGACAGTGGTACGCAATGTCGGTGTGGCCGTCACGCACGCGCTGCTCGCATGGAAGTCGATCAACCGCGGCCTGGATCGCATCGACGTCAATCCACTGCGTTTCGCTGAAGATCTCGATGCCAACTGGGAACTGCTGGCCGAACCGATTCAGACTGTGATGCGTCGTTATGGCGTCGAGAACGCTTACGAGAAGCTCAAGGATCTCACCCGCGGCCAGCGCGTCGATGCGGTCGCCATGCAGCAGTTTGTTGCCGGTCTTGAGTTGCCGGAAGAAGCCAAGCAAGCCTTGCTCAAGCTGACGCCAAGTAACTACCTGGGATATGCGGCGGAGCTGGCCAAGAAAGTGTGAACGCATTGTTATTCCCGGAAGGGCGCAATGAATTGCGCCCCTACGAGAATGAATACCAATTTTTCGTGGGGGCGAGGCATGCCTCGTCCTCTGCATTCTTAATTCACATACCTATCGGAACAGGCTGGGCATGCCCAGCCCCTACGCAACATCTGTCCGAGCATTGTTGTTCAGCAAGGCATCTCTGTAGCGGCGCGATTCATCGCGCCTTCTTCTACGGCAACACACGCGACTTGCGCACCTCAACGCCAAAGCAAGACGCCGGTAAGCGACAGATTCACCCGAACTGCTGCACATAAGACATTGACGTAATTCGCGAAACGTGACTTGGTCTACATCCCGGGTCAGTTCAAATGGGTAGTGTCGGGCACAGGAATTTTCCTGCCATTGGAGGGCTGCGAATAGCTCATTGTGTGGCAGTCGAGCGAACAATGAATACGAGCCTAGAACAGGCCTTGGCAAATATTGGTCTGCGAGATGCCGGTGCGCTGCCGGGCATGCCGTTGGTATTGACCGGCCAGCATGAAATGCGCGATCAATTGTTGCTGCTTACCCGCAATGCCGAACGGCAATTGGCCATCTGGTCGCTGGGTCTCGATACGGGCCTGTTCGAAACCACGGCATTCCTCGATGCCTTGAAGCGTTTCGTGCTGGCACGCCGACATACACGGGTACGGGTACTGATTCCGCACATGCCGTCGTCTGAACACAGGCATGGACTGCTGGCCATGGCAGAACGCCTGCCTGCGTCGTTTGAAATTCGCACGATCGACAACGCGCCGCTCGATGCCGGCGAACTGTTTCTCTCCGATTATCGCGGCGTGCTGTACCGCATTCACATGGACCGCTGGGATGGCATGTCCAATCACAACGATGTACTGGTAGCGCGCTTTTACCTGGCGCAATTCGATGCAAGTTGGTCCATGGCCACACCGATCGAGCGCGTGACCGAAGTCTGAGTGCATTTCGCCCCGCAATTACCCGCTGCACCAGTCGCTGCACCAGTCACTGCACCGGAGTGACTGAATCAAACGACGATCCTAACCGCGCTGCGCGCTGGCTATACTCAATCCATGGTGTGGAAACCCGATGTCACTGTTGCTGCGGTTATCGAACGCGAAGGCCGCTTCCTGCTGGTTGAAGAACATGTCGGCGAACGATTGGTCATCAATCAACCCGCAGGGCATCTCGAAGCCAATGAAACCTTGATCGAAGCGGCCATTCGCGAAGCGTTGGAAGAGACCGCGTGGACCTTCGTGCCCGAGGCCGTAAGCGGCGTCTATCTGTGGCAACACCCCGAACGCAACACCTGCTTCCTGCGCGTCGCCTTCGCCGGCAAAGTCACCGATCATCATTCCAACCGCCGTCTCGATCGCGGCATTCGTCGCACACTGTGGCTAAGTCGCGATGAAGTGCAGCAGCGTAGCGGCCAGTTACGCAGCCCGATGGTCACGCGATGTATCGATGATTACCTGGCGGGTAATCGTCATCCATTAAGCTTGCTCACGCACATGCTGAATGCGGTGAAGACCAGTACTAAGTCGGCTTAAAAAAGGCCTATGTCCTCTCCCCCGGTCACCGGGGGAGAGACAGAGAGGGGGCGTTTTGACATCCGAGTGCGTTGTCCAACCTCTATAATCCGCGCCATGATCTCCCCTTCGAACCAACTCGTCATCGTCGGCATGTCCGGCGGCGTCGATTCGTCCGTCGCTGCGCATCTGTTGCTGCAGCAAGGCTATCGCGTCGAAGGCTTGTTCATGAGCAACTGGGAAGAAGATGAAGATGGCTACTGCACCACCGCGCAAGATTTCCAGGATGCACGACACGTCTGCAATCAGCTGAACATTCCGCTGCACAAAGTCAGCTTCGCCCGTGAATACCGCGATCGCGTGTTCGAACATTTCTTGAGTGAGTATCGCGCCGGCCGCACCCCCAACCCCGATGTGTTGTGCAATCGCGAAATCAAATTCGGTGTGTGTTTCGACTACGCCAAACGATTGGGCGCCGATCTCATTGCCACCGGCCACTACGCACGCGTAGTGCATGACTCAACACCGCAACTGTTACGCGGCCTCGATCCCGGTAAAGATCAAAGTTACTTCCTGCACGCCATGCCGGCATCGGCCTTGGCGAAAACCTTGTTCCCGGTCGGCGAACTGCATAAAGAGGAAGTACGCTGCATCGCCAAACAACTCGCGTTACCTACGCACGACAAGAAAGACAGCACCGGCATCTGCTTTATCGGCGAACGTCCGTTCGCCGAGTTTCTCGCCAAGTATCTACCCGCCCAACCCGGCGAGATACGCAGCATCGATGGCGAACTGTTGGGCCGACACACCGGCCTCATGTACTACACACTAGGTCAACGCCAAGGTTTAGGCATAGGCGGCAAGGCCAATCACGACGAAGCGCCGTGGTTCGTCGCCGCCAAAGATTTACAGCGCAACCAACTTATCGTGGTGCAAGGTCATGATCACCCTTTCATGCAACAGCGCGCACTCGATGCCGTTGAGTTGAGCTGGATTGCCGGCGCGCCGCCCTCAACACGCTTCACTTGCACTGCCAAGGCACGCTATCGCCAGGCTGATCAGCGCTGCACAGTGGTTATCGGTGAGAACAACACTGCACGCGTTGAGTTCGCCGTGCCACAACGCGCGATCACACCGGGACAGTATGTGGTGTTCTACGATGGGGATATCTGTCTGGGTGGCGGAGTGATCAACAGCACAGAACCGGTTCAGACTGAAAATTCATTGCGACAAGGCGCGCAGAAATGGTGTTAACAAGCCCTAGTATGGAAGCTCTGCCTATGCTGATTTCACTGTAGGTCGGAATTTATTCCGACGTTGAGCAAGATGTCGGGTAAACGCCGGAGACGGCTAACCCGACCTACAAATGACAAGATATTTCCGGGAAATCACACTGGCCAGGCAGAGAAAAATCATCATCCACGGCCACTCATAAAACAGTTAAGCAGCCGCGCATGAATCACGCTTACTGCAAATGATCGTCCTTGGTTTCGCGCAGGAATAAAGTGCCAATCACTGCCGTAATCAACGCCACAATCACCGGATACCACAGGCCGTTATAGATATCTCCGGTGGCAGCAACGATGGCGAACGAGGTTACCGGCAGAAAGCCACCGAACCAGCCATTGCCGATGTGATACGGCAACGACATGGAGGTGTAGCGAATACGCGTCGGAAACAACTCCACCAGCCACGCTGCAATCGGGCCATACACCATGGTCGCGAGAATCACCAGGTACGCACACAGCAAGATCACCATGGGATAGTTGAGTTGCTCAGTGCTGGCCTTGGCGGGATAACCCGCCGCGACCAATGCCGCTTTCACCTGTTTGGTGAAAGCATCGCTACTGGCCTTGAACTCAGCACCGGCCAACTTGTTGCCGACAAACGAATCAACATACACCGCAGCATCACCGACACCGATGCGGATTCGCGCCACGCTGCCGGACGGCGCGGCTTCGTTGGAATACGGCACGCCCGATTTAGCCAACACTGTCTTGGCCACATCGCAAGATTGTTTGAAGGCTTTTTTGCCGATGGGATCAAACTGGAACGAACAGTCTTCCGGCGCGGCAATCACCGTGACCGGTGCGATTGTTACTGCCGTCTCCAAGGCTGGATTGGCATAGTGCGTCAGGCTCTTGAACACCGGGAAGTAGGTCAGCGCCGCCAGGATGCAACCCGCCATGACTATGGGCTTGCGGCCAATGTGATCCGACAACGTGCCGAATATCACGAAGAACGGCGTGCCGATCACCAGTCCCGCAGCAATCATCAGATTGGCCGCCTTGGAATCCACTTGCAGGATTTTTTCGAGAAAGAACAGCGCATAGAACTGACCGCCATACCACACCACCGCCTGACCGGCGGTGGCGCCGAACAAGGCCAGCAAGACGATTTTCAGATTTTTCCAATTGCCGAAGGCTTCACTCAGTGGTGCCTTCGATAAGGCGCCTTCGTTCTTGATTTCCAGGAATACGGGCGACTCCTGCAACTGCAAACGGATGTACACCGACACGATCAACAACACGATCGATACCAGAAACGGAATGCGCCAGCCCCAGACTTCGAACTGATCTCCCAACAACGCGCGGCACGCCAGAATCACCAGCAGCGACAGAAACAGACCGATGGTCGCAGTTGCCTGAATCCAGCTCGTATACGCGCCGCGTTGATGAAATGGCGCATGTTCAGCCACATAGGTGGCAGCACCACCGTACTCGCCGCCCAATGCCAGCCCCTGCAACAGTCGCAACAAGATCAGGATGATCGGCGCGGCGACGCCGATGCTGGCATAGCTGGGCAACAAACCCACCACCGCGGTCGAGCCACCCATGATGATGATGGTGACCAGAAAGGTGTACTTGCGACCCACCATGTCGCCGAGCCGCCCGAACAGCAGCGCACCGAATGGCCGCACAAAAAAGCCGGCCGCAAAAGCCAGCAATGCAAAGATGAAGCCGGTAGTCTCGTTGACGCCGGAAAAGAACTGCTTGGTGATGATGATGGACAACGAGCCATACAGAAAGAAGTCGTACCACTCGAATACCGTGCCCAGTGACGACGCGAAAATAACGCCACGGTGCGATTTATCGAGCCCGGTTTCCACGGCATGACCTACTGCGCTTCGTGGTGTGTTCATGAATGTCCCGACGCGTGATTGATGTAATTGAGTTGGATCAGAACGAGACTGGTAAGAATGAAAGAAGGTCCTGATTAATTGTCATTTCGACCGAAGGGAGAAATCAATCTTTGCTTGATACGATCGCACATCGCTGACGAGATTATTGCAACAAAGGATAGCCGGTCCAGCGATCTATCCGCATACCTTTGATTGAACGCTTGGCATGGTGCGGCTCCGCACTTGGTCTACGCTGACCATCTGCGCGCATCAAAGAGTAAACTGGCGCCACTTCCTGAACCCGAGCAGCCCCTGCTCATTCACCCGCTAGCCAAGGTAGAACATGACCAATTCTTTTCACACTCGCACGACGCTCAATGTCAGTGGTCAGGCCCTGGGGATCTACGATTTGTCGACGCTGCAGCCGGCATACAACATCGATCGTCTGCCCTTCTCACTGAAAATCCTGCTGGAAAATCTGCTGCGTTTTGAAGATGGCGTGAATGTCACCAAGGCGGACATCGACGCGATCCTCAACTGGGATCCCAAGGCCACACCGAGTTACGAAATTGCGTTCACGCCGAGTCGTGTGGTGTTGCAGGACTTTACCGGCGTGCCGGTGATTGTCGATCTGGCGGCGATGCGTGAGGCGATGCTCAAGCTCGGTGGCAATCCCGACAATATCAATCCGCTGGCGCCTGCTGAGTTGGTGATCGATCACTCGGTGCAGGTGGACCATTACGGCACGGCGCAATCGCTGGCGGAGAACACGCAGATTGAATTTGCGCGCAACAGCGAACGTTATGCTTTCCTGCGTTGGGGACAAACTGCGTTCGATAATTTCAAGGTGGTGCCGCCGAGCACGGGCATCGTGCATCAGGTGAACATCGAACATCTGGCGCGTGTGGTATTCGATGTAAAAAAGAACGGTCACCGTCTGGCTTATCCCGACACGCTGGTTGGCACTGATTCGCACACGACAATGGTTAACGCATTGGGCGTATTAGGCTGGGGCGTGGGCGGCATCGAAGCGGAAGCCGCGCTGCTGGGTCAGCCGGTGACTATGCTCATTCCGCAAGTCATCGGCTTCAAGCTCTTAGGTTCATTGCAACCCGGCGCCACCGCCACCGACCTGGTGCTGACGATTACCGAGATGCTGCGCAAACACGGTGTGGTCGATAAGTTCGTTGAGTTCTTTGGCGATGGCCTGAGCAACTTGCCGCTGGCCGATCGCGCAACGATCGCCAACATGTCGCCTGAGTTTGGTAGCACCTGCGCGATATTCCCTATCGACCGCGAAACGCTGCGTTATCTCGAACTCACCAGTCGCAGCGCCGAGCACGTACAAGTGGTCGAAGCGTATGCACGTCAGTTGCATCTGTGGCGTGAGAACGGTCAAGCGCAAGCAGATTACACAGCGGTGCTTGAACTCGATCTCGCCAGTGTTGAGCCGTCGCTGGCCGGGCCGAAGCGTCCACAAGATCGCGTGCCGCTGCGTGTTGCGCATGAGGTGTACCACGCCAGTCTCAAAAAGATGGCTGAGGAGCGCACTCGTAAGAATCCCACCGCAACCGGTTCTGCAAAGACCACTGTCGCAGGTCAGCAGATCGAAGTGAAAGACGGCGCGGTGTTGGTCGCTGCGATCACCAGTTGTACTAACACGTCGAATCCCGCTGTAATGCTGGCCGCAGGCTTAGTGGCGCGCAAAGCGCGTGCGCTCGGTATTACTGCAAAGCCATGGGTTAAAACCAGCCTGGCGCCCGGCTCGCGCGTGGTGACTGAGTACTTGCGCAAGGCCAACTTGCTTGCCGATCTGGAAGCGATTGGTTTTTACACCGTCGGTTATGGCTGCACGACATGCATCGGCAACTCCGGTCCGTTATTGCCGGAAATTTCTGCGGCAGTAAAGCAAGCCGATGCGATTGCGTGTTCGGTGCTTTCCGGTAATCGCAACTTTGAGGGTCGTGTGCATCCTGAAGTGAAGATGAACTTTCTGGCATCACCGCCGTTAGTCGTTGCTTATGCATTGGCGGGTACGCTCGATCTGGACATCAATAACGAACCATTGGGCACCAATGCACTAGGCAAAGCGGTGTACTTGAAAGATGTCTGGCCAACGCAGGCGGAAGTGCAGGCAGCACTCGCCGGCTCAGTCGATGCGGCGATGTTCAAACAAAGCTACGCCAGCGTCTATGCCGGCGATGCGCATTGGAACAACATCAAGATTCCTGCTGACAAGGTGTATCGCTGGGATGAGCATTCCACCTATGTGAAGAATCCGCCCTACTTCACCGACATCACCATGCAGCCGCAAGCGGTGCCGGATATTTATCGCGCACGTGCACTGGCAGTGCTCGGTGATTCAGTGACCACCGATCACATCTCGCCCGCCGGCGATATTTCCAGGGACAGCGCTGCAGCTCAATATCTCATTGCGCAAGGCGTGAAGCCGCAGGACTTCAACAGCTATGGCTCACGTCGCGGTAATCATGAAGTGATGATGCGCGGCACCTTCGCCAACATTCGTCTGCGCAACTTGATGGTGCCCGGTGTTGAAGGCGGTGTGACGACGCATGTGCCGTCCGGTGAAGTGATGAGCATTTATGACGCGGCCATGCGTTACAAACAGGAAGGCACGCCGTTGGTGATCATTGCCGGCAAGGAATACGGCACGGGTTCATCGCGCGACTGGGCCGCCAAGGGCACGATGTTGTTGGGCGTGAAAGCCGTCATTGCCGAAAGCTTCGAACGCATTCATCGCTCCAACTTGATTGGCATGGGTGTGTTGCCGTTGCAGTTCCTGCCCGGTCAGAACGCGCAATCACTGGGCATTACCGGCACGGAAGTGTTCGCGGTGATCGGCATGGATGGCGGCAACTCCAAGCGCGTCATCATCATGGCAACACCGAAATCCGAATCGCCAATTCAGTTCAACGCCATCGTGCGCATCGACACGCCGAAGGAACGCGAGTATTTCCGACACGGCGGCATCCTGCAGTACGTGTTGCGGCAATTGGCGGTGGGCAAGAGGTGACCCTAAGAACGAATGGCACTAAGTTAAGCCTTGTCATCCCCGCGTAAGCGGGGATCCAGTAGTTTTTGAGTCGCTTCGCGACACGACTTTGACTGGATTCCCGCTTATGCGGGAATGACGGAATTGCAGTTTTATGCGCTTAACTTAGTGAGTGCCATTCGACCCTAAGGATTACGTCTTAATCCTCGCCCAGATATACGCGTCCAGCACTTCAGCGAGTTTCGCGTCGAGATCGACAAACAGCAGGCCAGCCTGGAAATATCCGTCGCCACTCGAGGTACAACGCCTTACTTCACCAATAACCTGCACCCACTTGGGACCGCCGAGCTTGGCCAGGTTGAGTTCGATCTCGCAGTGTTGCCCCACTTCGAGTTGATACGGCACATCGATGCTGAGGCCGGTGGCAGAAATATCCAGCGTGTGGCCGACGATAGTGAGATCGCCGGGCAAGGTGACATCGGCTTTGATCTGCAGGCGGGCGCGCTGCTTGGTGCGGCGCTCGGGACGTGTGTTGTTATCTGGCATTGCGGACTTGTGCTGCTGATGGTTCATGGTTTGCACCATTCTCTATCCGTTTCGTACGAGAAATCGGCATACCACGTCGAGACTTTAGAATCCTCCCGGTATTCCTGCGTCGGATATGTTCAAGCGACACGCGGCCGGTTGTCATATTCTCTCGCAACAAAACACCAGGAACTGTAACTACCACCGCTTGCCGAACGTATAGCAACACAAACACCTGCTGCCAAAGGTATTCCCCATGTTGATACGCCATACCAGACCCGAGGACTGCGCCGGCATTCTGCCGTCGGAAATCACGCCGCAGGCCGCGTACCTGAACCGCCGCGATCTATTGAAGGCGGCCGTTGCTGCCGGGCTGTTTGCCGATATCGGCCTGACGGCAACCACGCAGGCCGCCGCGCAAAAACTCAACTACACCAAGAATGCACAGTTCAGCGTGACGGAAGCGCCGAACAGTTTTCAGGACATCACCACCTATAACAACTTCTATGAGTTCGGCACCGACAAGGAAGATCCCGCGGCCCACTCAGGCAATTTCAAACCCACGCCATGGAGCGTAAAGGTCGGCGGTGAATGCGAAGTGAAAGGCACTCTCACGCTGGAAGACTTGCTCAAGCCGCATCCGCTGGAAGAACGCATCTATCGCTTTCGCTGTGTTGAAGCCTGGTCGATGGTGATTCCGTGGGTGGGCTTTCCGCTGAAAGATTTGCTGGCGCGCTTCAAGCCCACGTCGAAGGCCAAGTATGTGGCGTTCAAAACTATCCTGCGTCCCGAAGAAATGCCGGGCCAGCGACGCGCGATTCTGGAATGGCCCTACGTTGAAGGTTTGCGTATCGATGAAGCCATGCATCCCCTGGCCTTCATGGCGGTAGGTTTGTATGGCCAGACCCTGCCGAATCAGAACGGCGCACCGCTGCGGCTGGTCACGCCGTGGAAGTACGGTTTCAAGAACATCAAGTCGATTGTCGAGATCAACTTTGTCGAGAAGCAACCGCCTTCGACATGGAACATCACTGCGCCCAATGAATATGGTTTTTATTCCAACGTGAATCCGAATGTAGATCATCCGCGCTGGAGTCAGGCGCGTGAGCGCCGCATTGGGTCTGGTGGCGGCTTGTTTAATTCACGACAACCGACGTTGATGTTCAATGGGTATGAGGAGCAAGTCGCTGGACTTTATAAGGGTATGGATTTGAAGAAGTACTTTTAGACAGATCCAATTTATTCCGCTCGTCCTGAGCAGCGCAGCGTGTCGGAGCATTCTTCGCATCAGCATCTGACTATCTGAACATCAATATAAACACGCCGTTCATGCCCTCCACCAAAACCATTCGCTGGATCTACAAACCCATCGTTCACTTGCTCTGCTTGCTACCGCTGTTGCACTTGATGGCGGGGTCGCTCGGTATTGCGGGCGTATCGCTGGGCGCCGATCCGGTTGCTCGCTTGTTGCACTCGTTAGGTGAATGGGGACTGCGCTTCCTGGTCATCACGCTGGCGGTTACCCCATTACGTTTCATGTTGCATCAACCATGGTTGATCAATTTCCGCCGCATGCTCGGGTTGTATGGCTTCACCTATGTATTGTTTCACTTCATTGTCTGGCTGACATTGGACCAAGGTATGTACTGGCGCGGCATTCTTAAGGACATCGTCAAACGTCCATTCATCACCATTGGTTTTGCCGCATTGCTGTTGTTGATTCCGCTGGCCGTTACCTCGACCAGCGGCATGATGCGACGGCTGGGGCGACGCTGGCAGAAGTTGCATCGCTTGATCTATGTCATCGTGGTGCTGGGGGTCTGGCACTTTTATTGGCTAGTCAAGAAGGACGTCACCGAACCGCTGATTTATGCGGCGATTGTGGCGTTTTTACTGGGGTATCGTTATTGGCGTTCGCGACAACGTAAACAACGCGCACGTCCCACGTAGAAGCGGCCCGATTTAATTGATGGGGCCGCGAATGATGATCGCGGCCCCATTAATCGAAACAGGCCGCTCCTACAATCTTCGAACGTTCATCGCTATCAACCATCATTATTCACAGGTGGGGTTTCACCACCAACGCTCGTCTGATCGAAAAGAATCAGTTCGCGTCCGGCTATATCAGCCGACGCTTTAGGAGCGTTACTTTGAATACCAATAAGCCTGCGTTACTGCTTGCCCTGTCGCTATGCAGTGCCGTGTTTGCACAGGCAAGCGTCGCTGCTGCTTTTCAAGTGGAAGAAGCGACCATTGCCAGCATTCAAACTGCGATCAAATCCGGGCAGACGACCTGCAAGCAAGTTGTGCAGGCTTACATCGAACGCGCCAAGGCATACAACGGTGTGTGCACGGCATTGGTGACGGCCGATGGCAAGCCGATCAGCGCAGTGAAGGGTTACATGCGTGCCGGCGCACCACTGACCTTCCCGACCAAAACCGTCAAGGCATCCACCGTGTTGCCGGACCTTGCCGAGTACAAAGGCTTGCCACTTGATTACGGTCGCATGGAGCGCACGGTATCCGATCCTTCTGTGTTTGCCGAGATGGGCCTGCGTGTGGGCATACCCAACGCTGGCCAGATCAATGCGCTGGAAACATTGAATATTCGTGGCGAACGGTCGGTGACTTGCAAAGGCAAATTCGATGCAGCACCCGGTACGCCCCTGCCGAAGGACGCACCTGCAGTCTGCGAAAAATTCCGGCAGCAACCCGATGCATTGGAAACTGCGGCAGCAATGGACGCGCAGTACGGCAGCAATCCGGATCTCGACAAGTTGCCGATGTATTGCGCGGTGACGGCATTCAAAGATCCTTACGACACCAAGGACATGCGTACGACGGCAAACAACGATGTGAACTTCGCAATGGATGTGCCGCCCACGGATTCCACCGTGGTAGCGCGTCTGCGTGATAAAGGCGCGATCATTTACGCCAAGTCCGTGGCGCATGAATTCAACGGCGGTCCCAGCAATCCGGGCGGCCCGATCAAACCAAAAACCAAGCTCATTTCCGGCGGACAAGGCATGGGCGCTTGGGGCGGTCAGCCTTGTAATCCTTATGACACCGAACGCGTCACACGCGGTTCGAGCAGCGGCTCGGGTGCAGCCATCTCCGCCAATCTGGCCACCGTTGGTATCTGCGAACAATCCGGCGCATCGTGCCAGGGGCCGGCATCGCGCAATGGCATCGTAACGTTGCTGACCACCAAAGGGTTAACGCCCGATAGCGGCGGCATCGGCTATCAATGGGTGAATGATCGCGCCGGTATTCATGCTCGCACCTTGACCGATGCGGCGCGCGTGCTGGATGCATTGAAAGATCCACAAACAGGTTACTTCGATGCGCATGATCCCTTCACTGCTTTGCCGCCGGGATTGGTGCCGAACAAACCGTATGCCAGCTTCGCCATTGACGATGCAATGCTCAAACAGAATGGCAAACCGCTGCAAGGCATGCGTATTGCCATCTTGCGCGAGCACATGGTGAAGACCACCAAGAATCATGAAGCCATCAGCGATCAGATCGACAAGGAAATCAAAACAGTGTTGCGCGATCGACTCGGCGCTGAGTTGGTTGAAACCAGCGCGATTGGTTATACCGACGATCCGGAAGTGCCGAACCTCAAGTACACCTTCAACGACGCGTTGGCCGAGTTGCTGCCGCGCTTGCTGCCGGAGATATTCGGTCGTCGTAACGCAAAAGGTGAACTGGTGTTTGCAGTGCCTGGTTACGATGTGACGTCGTACGATTACCTGTTGAAGCTGAGCCGTCATGAAGCGCCGCTGACTTCAGCGGTCAACATGGCCAACTTCGCCACCTTCGGCGAAACGCGTTGCCGCACCTGCACCAACATTTCGATGGATGTAGGTCGTTATCTCGATGAACGCGGCGATGCACGCATCAAAACCTGGGCGGATTGGGTGGCGAACGCCAAATTCCGCCAGGACGAATCGCGTGCCGCAGCAGAAAACTGGTTGACCTTCAAAGAGCATCTCGATCCCGACAAGACCGACTATCTGGCACGCAGCTATGTCGCGCGTTTGGCGTTGCAGAAGGTCATGCTGGAAAACCACATCGATGCCTTCGTGCATCCGGAGAACACGGTGCCGACACCGAAAATTCTCGGCCCGAATGTCGGCGGCATCAGCCTCGACGGCATTACACCGTTCTTCCAGATTCCACGCATCGTGATTCCCGCCGGCATGACGGATGTAATTTACGAACCGAAGTACGCGTTGAATGCCGATAAGACCGACTATGTGTCCGTGTTACCGGCCGATACCAAACAAACCAAGCTGCCATATCCCTTGCCGATTTCGATCACCTTCTTTGCCGGCCAAGGTGACGAACCAAAGTTGATCGAGATTGGTACTGCGTACGAAGCAGCAACCCATCACCGCACACCGCCACCAATGTTTGGGCCAGTAATGAGTAAGAAATAAGGATTGGCTTCGTAGGGGCGCAATTCATTGCGCCCTCTTCGTATTCGCTCAACTGAATACCGGCAGCGCCTTGCAAGCCACCTCGATCAACTGCTGTCGATAAGGCACTTCCGTTAGCATGAAGTCATAGTAAAACTGCGCCGAGACCAACCTTTCCTTGCTCGCAGCGGTGGATTGTTGCGACTGTTCTACGCGCACTGCACGTGCCCAGGCGTACGCGAACAACACGATGCTCATCAAGCGTTGATAATCCACCGCTACACGCAGTGCACGTTCTGGGTCGTTCGCCGCATCGCCAGTAATCGTCGTGGTGACTTGTTGCAGGATGTCTAGCTGCTGCTTCAGTTTGGCGCCGAATGCGGCACATGCCGGTATGGCAAGGCATGCCGTCGCTTCGCTGTGCATGATCTCGAGCAACGAACCTAACGCCTTGCCGCGATCGGCAATCACTTTGCGCGTGATGAGGTCAATGGCCTGAATCTCGGTGGTGCCTTCATACACCATGGCGATGCGGCTATCGCGCACCAATTGTTCGATGCCGGTGTCGTGAATGTAACCATGGCCGCCGAATACCTGAAGTGCCGAGCTGGCATGAGTGAAGCCGTTTTCAGTCAGCATGGACTTCACCACGGGCGTTAACAACGCGATAAGTTGTGCACTGTACGCACGACGTGCTGCATCGGGATGATGTTCAGCAATATCCATCAGATGCGCAGCCCAGTACGCAATCATGCGCTCGGCCTGAAGCGTCGCTCGCTGTTCCAGCAAAATGCGGCGCATGGCGGGATGTTGAATGATGGGATCCGCAGGCGCGGCCGGATTGACGCGCTGCGGTGCGCGCATCTGTAAACGTTCGCGCGCGTAATTCAGGGCGTTTTGATGCGCGATCTCCGAATGTGCCAGACCTTGCAGAGCTACGTGCAGACGTGCGGCGTTCATCATGACAAACATCGCCTGCAAACCCCGATGCGGTTCACCGATCAACCAGCCCACCGCGCCATCGAAATTCATGCTGCAGGTGGCGCTGCCCTTGATACCCATTTTCTTTTCGATGCGATCGCAGTGCACGCCGTTGGCTTGCAGACCGTTATCGGTTGGCATCAGCTTGGGAACGAGAAACAACGAAATGCCCTTGGTACCCGCCGGCGCATCGGGCAAACGCGCCAACACCAGATGCAGAATGTTGGGACTCAAATCGTGTTCGCCACCGGAAATGAAAATCTTGTTGCCGCTGATTCGATAGCGTTGTTCGGCAGCGCCATTTGCATCGGGCTCGGCGCGTGTGCGCAGCAAGCCAAGATCGCTGCCCGCATGCGGCTCGGTGAGACACATGGTGGCCAGCCATTCGCCGCTGACCAGCTTCGGCAAGAATTGCTCTTTCAACTTCGTTGAACCATGCGCACGCAATGCCTCATACGCACCATGCGCGAGGCCAGGATACATGCTCCATGCATGGCAGGCGGACAGCATCATTTCATATAGCGCAATGTTCAATAGCTGCGGCAATTCCTGTCCGCCGCAGTCGGCTGCGCATGCGAGTGCAGGCCATCCGGCATCGACAAAGGCCTGATAAGCAGCTTTGTAACCCGCTGGGGTACGCACACCATTGTTATCGTGATGACAGCCTTCAACATCACCGGGCGAATTGATCGGCAATAACACTTCGCTGGCAAAGCGCCCTGCTTCCTCGAGGATCTGTGCAGTGGTATCGCTATCCACCGCGGCAAACGGCGGCATCTGCGCCCAATCCTTGCCGGCTTGCAACCAGTCATCGATTACAAACTTGATGTCGTCAATGGGTGGTTGGTACGTCAACATGATGATGTCCTTGTTGATGATTGGTTCGTTGGAGGTCGGGTTAGCCGTCTTCGGCGTTTACTCGACATCCAACATCGCTGTCGGGCTAAAGCCCGACCTACAACCGAAATGTCTACATCGAAGTCCGCACCGACCACAGCTCGGGAAAGAAGCGCAATTCCAGCGCTTTCGACAAATAGCCGACGCCGCTGGTGCCACCGGTGCCGCGTTTATACCCAATGATGCGTTCGACGGTTTTCATGTGGCTGAAACGCCATAGCTGAAATTTCTGATCGAGATCGAGCAATGCTTCTGCCAGTTGGTACAAATCCCAGTATTCATCCTTGCTGTGATACACCGATAACCACGCGGCAGCGACCTGCTTGCTGGCTTGATAAGGCTGCGACCAATCGCGATCCAGATAGTCTGCAGGTACACCAAAACCACGATGACTGAGCAGTCGCAGGGTTTCGTCATACAAACTCGGCGAATTCAACACGCCATTCAACAAAGCGTAATGTTCCGGATCGCGTTTATAAACCGCAATCATGCTGGCGTTCTTGTTGCCGATAGTGAATTCCAGTTGTCGATACTGATAAGACTGAAATCCGGATGCCTTGCCCAATGAATTGCGGAACGCCGAGTAATCCATCGGCGTCATGGTCGCGAGAATGTCCCACGATTGAGTGAGCTGCGTCTGGATGCGCGATACGCGCGCCAGGTTCTTCAGCACCGGACCTAGATTGTCGCGCTGAATTTCTTTGATGGCGGCATCCAGCTCGTGAATGCTGAGCTTCATCCATAGCTCGCTGGCTTGATGGATGATGATGAACATCATCTCGTTGTGTTCGAAGGTATTCGGTTTCTGCGCGCTCAAAATCTGATCGAGCTTCAGATATTCGCCATAGCTTTTCGAGTCGCCGAGATCCCAGTGCACGGGCTCATTGCTGACATCGACGGCTGATTGCGGCACATAATCTTTGGGGTCGGACATGTCACTTACCGATAAACATCCACGTGGGTACATGCCGCCATGCCGAACTCAACTCCTTGTCGAGCGCTGCAAACTCCGGTTCGCACTTGCCTACCAGTGTCCAGAAGCGGTTCGAATGATTCATGTGTCGGGTATGGCACAACTCGTGAATCAGCAGATAACGCAACACTGCAGGCCGTAGAAACAAGGCGCATACATTGAGGCTGATGGTGCCCGATGTTGAGCAACTGCCCCAACGCGTGCGCTGCCGGCGAATCTGCAGCCGATCGAAACTAAAGTCATGTTGGCTAGCCAGATGAGACAAACGCTTGTGCAATTCCACCTGCGCCAGATCGGTCAGCCAGTTGCTCAGCAAGCGCGACCAACGTGCGGGTTCGCTGATGGCGCCGCGCAACAGCAGATGATGATCGTCGAGTTCGCGCAGGCGCGGCTGTGTTGCTTCGTCACGATATTCCACATGGATGGATCGTTCCAGCGACGGCAACAACAATTCGCTCGGCGCCACCAGGCGCGCTTGATTGGCCATCGACTCCTGCACGCGCGCATCGATCCAGGCGCGATGCTTGCTGACAAATTGCTGTACCAATTGTGCGGGCGTGCGCGGCGGTACCACCACCTCAACTCGACCCGCCGGATAGACACGTACCGACAAGCGATGGGCGCGCGGACTGATGCGCACCGTCCATGCATCATGCGTCTCACGTGCAGCGAACAGCGGTAGCTGCGCCAGTTGGTCTGCTCGGTTGATGGATCGATTACTCATTCGCTACTAAACTTTACTTCAAAGTGAGCGTGCGCAGCAGTTGCTGTGCTTCACGATAATCCGGCGCCAGTACCAGCGCTTGTTCCAATGCGTTACGTGCCGTCAATGAGTCGCCGCGAGCAATGGCAGATTTGCCCAGCATGTATGCCGCTTCTGCGTGCCCCCAGCCGGCATTGCTTGAATCTGCCGCAGTTTCAGCTTGATCGAATTGGCTAAGCGCCTGCCTCAAGCTGGCCTCAGTGGTTGCCGCGTCGTTGGTGCGTGCGCCAATCCATGCAGCGATGAACTGTACTTGGGCAATGTTGGCTCCTGTTTGCTTGGCTTCATTCAACTCAGCATCGCGACGGCCGCGATATAGCACTTTGCGCAGTGGCCGCAGTTCGATCAGCATCTCCATGCAAGCGGCAACCAATGCATGGTGCGTCGCCTGGGCAGCCGCTTGTTTACTGCTCGACCTGGAATCGGCACAGGCATCGGCGGCCTGTTGCGCCTTGTCAGCATCGGATTTGGCCATCAGTTGTGCCAGCTTCCAACGACCGTAATTCAGATAACTATCGAACAAATCTTGATGGCCAGCATCGCTTTGCAAATGTTCCAGCGCTGCCACGCTCTGTTGCAAGCTGCGTGCATCGGCAGCGTAGTAAGCATATTCGATCCGACCAGCAAGATCGCCCAGATCCTCATCGGCATGAACCAGGCCCGCATACAAGCCAGTGACGAGCAGGACGAGCAGCAGCTTTGGCCCGATCGTATTCCAGCGTTGCAATTGATTGTTCCTCTGCTAACAGTCCCCTGCCGCACCGACGCGGTCGCTAGATCATTGCCCAGTGTGCAGTTGATTACAATGGTATTTTATTTTGCCGAACGCCAGCGCGCGGCTACATGCTTGGGTTACATGGTGAGTCATGCACGGTTTGATCGATATTGGACTTAATCTCACGCACGACAGTTTCGATCATGATCGCGATGCAGTGCTGCAACGCGCGCAGTCGGTTGGTGTGGCCGGCATGTTAATCACCGGCAGCGATCTTCCACATAGCGAAGCAGCGTTGCTGCTTGCACGGCAATATCCCACCTTGCTGCGCGCCACTGCGGGCATTCACCCGCATCACGCCAAAGATTTCTCGACGGAGCAACTGCCGCGACTACGCGCGTTACTTGCCGATCCGCTGACATCGGCCGTAGGTGAATGCGGGCTGGATTACTTTCGAAATTTCTCCACGCACGAACAACAAGAGTCCGTATTTCGCCAGCAACTTGAGCTGGCTGTTGACGCGGCAAAACCAGTGTTTTTACACGAACGCGATGCGCACGATTTGTTTGTCGATATTCTCAAGGACTACTTGCCCAGCCTGAGCGGCGGCGTGTCACATTGTTTCACCGGCACGGCTGCACAAGCGCAGCGCTATGTGGAGCTGGGTTTATACGTCGGCATTACCGGCTGGATTTGCGATGAGCGTCGCGGTGAATCACTACGCGAAGCGGTGCGCCATATTCCGCAGGATCGCTTGCTGATTGAAACCGACGCCCCTTATTTGATTCCGCGCGATCTCAAACCCAAACCAAAGTCGCATCGCAATGAGCCGATGTACTTGCCGGCGGTGTTGAACCGATTGGCGTTGTGTCGTGGTGAGAGCATCGAAGAGGTGGCGGCGGCGACCACGGCGAATGCGCGACGGTTGTTTGGTTGGTCATGAATTGATGTTGTAGGAGCGGCCCATGGCCGCGATTAATTTTATTCGCGGCCACGGGCCGCTCCTACATACAAAAAAACTCAACCGTGCAAATTCGGCTGCGCCTGTTTCTTGATGCTCTGCCACACATCGGCAAACGCAGCGACCACATTGCTGCGCGAACGATCCACCAATGGAAACGCTGCGCTCAGTTGATCGATGCGCACCACGTACTTGGGCTTGCCTTTGGGAAACTCACCACGTTGTGTAAACACCAGACGGCCATCTACCGGCACGTCACCGGCCAGCAATTTCACGGCGGCGATACGGTCATACAGAATCGGTTGTGGATTGGAGAAGGTGAAACGCAGCTTGCGACCAATGGCCGTCCATTGAAACATTTGATCGCCGCCGAACACCGCGCCGGGAATATCGAACAGGTCGATGACCAACAGGCCGCGCTCAGTGAGCAGCAAGTAATTCAGATGCAGTTGTCCGCCGCTGCCATTCGGAATCAGTACGTTGCGCAACACTTCGTACGCAATGGATTCGATGCGATCCTGATTGCGGCGCTCGTTGCGTCGCGCCAGATAAGCACGAACGCCGGCTACGATCGCCGCCGTGAGCAACACACCACCGGCGAGCGGATACACCCATATGGGAACACTATCGGTGGTATTCATGCTGCGCCTCGCAACAACTGCGTACGCAACGCTGACAAATGCGGTGCAATTTCCGTTTCATGACGCGGCAAGGATAACAACTGCGCCAAGGCTGGCGGCACTGCTACGGCATGACCAATCAACGGTTCAACGATGTCGTTGAACTTCGCCGGATGTGCGGTGGATACCAGCACCCAATGCTCGCTCTGTTTCGCTTTAGGTAAATTCCAGTACACCTCGGCTGCGGTGGCGGTGTGCGGACACCATACTTGCTGCAAGGCTTGAGCATCGTGCTTGATGCGGGCGCGGATGGTGGCGTCACCGACACTGACGGCGGTGACTTGCCGCTTGATTTCATCGAACTTGTACAACGCACGCAGACGTTCCATGTTGCTCGGGTTGCCCACGTCCATCGCCGACGCCAGCGTGGCGATGCTGGCACGTGGCTCCCAATTACCCGAATCCAGGAAATCTGGAATGGTGCGATTGGCGTTAGTAGCAAGAATCACTTCGCCAATCGGCAAGCCAGCCGCGCGTGCCCAGATGCAGGCCATGGAGTTGCCGAGATTGCCGCTGGGAATAATGTAATTGGCCGGCTTGCCTGTTCTACGCCAGATCTCCAGCGAACTCAGCGCGTAGTAAACCATTTGTGGCAACAAACGACCGACGTTGATGCTATTAGCTGAAGACAACTCGCGCGCGTGTTTGAGTTCGGCATCAGCGAATGCTTCTTTGACCATGCGCTGGCATTCATCGAAAGTGCCGTGCACGCTGAAGGTCTGCACGTTCTCGCCCCAGCACGCGAGCTGTGCGGCCTGACGATCGGACACCAAGCCCTTGGGATACAACACACCGACATCCACCCACGGACGACGATGAAACGCCGCGGCAACCGCGCCGCCGGTATCGCCCGAGGTCGCGACCAGAATGCTCAACTTGCGCGACTTGCCGGCGCGAATGCGTTCCAGGCTGGCAGCAAGAAAGCGCGCACCGAAATCCTTGAACGCACAGGTGGGACCGTGAAACAACTCCAGCACCGACGCCGGTCCCGGTGCATCCGGCAAGTGCACCAACGGCGCCGGGAAGTTGAATGCATCGCGACATACTTCAGCAAGCACAGGCGCGAGCACATCGCCTGCTGCGAATGGCGTGATCAACTTGATCGCAATGTCCGCAATGTCGGTAAGACCAGCGAAATCTGTTGCGCTGAATTGCGGCAACGACTCCGGCACGTAAAGACCACCGTCGGGGGCAATGCCTTGCGCAATGGCGGCGCTCAAACTGACGCGATGTTCTGGGTTGCGGGTGCTATGAAACAACATTCGATAAACCACTAAGAATTCACCAGATCCGATGCGAGATTGGCAGGCTTGGTGAGCCATGCCTCATGAGCATTCAGCTAACCAAATGCGCGCCCTTCTGCTCCAGCAACGAGATCCACGCATCACTCGCCAGGCCTGCGCTCTTGAAAGCCGCAACCATACCATCACGCGCAGCCTCAGCCTTGGCTTCGGGCAACCAGGCAAACACGGTTGGGCCCGCGCCGGAAATCGAACAGCCCAATGCGCCGGCGTCTTTCGCCGCTTGTTTGACGGCATCGAAGCCCGGGATCAACACACGACGTTGCGGTTCGATCACCACATCTTCCAGCGACTCACCAATGAGTCGTAAGTCATTGGTAAAACAGCCCGCGAGGAAGCCGGCAAGATTGGCGGTCTGCCAGATCACATCCGACAAGCTCACCGTTGGCTTCAGAATTTTGCGAGCGTCCTTGGTGGCCAGCACCATGTGCGGGTGAACCAGCACGCAACGCAGGCCGGGTGGCATGGGAATTTGTTTGACGTTGGGGTTATCGACCCCAACCGTCAGCACCAAGCCACCGAACAACGACGGCGCGATGTTATCGACATGCACCGAGCCGCTGGCCACTTCTTCACCACGCATCGCGTGCTTGAGCAACTCAAGTTGGCCGAGTGGTTTGGGTAGCAATGCATTGGCGGCCACTACTGCCGCAACCGCAGACGCTGCTGAACCACCAAGACCTGAACCCAGCGGAATGCCTTTCTCAATCGTCAGCTCAATACCATGGGTAAGTTTTTGATCTTCAACAATACTCATCACAGCGCGACCGGCAGTATTGCGATCGGCTTCCAGCGGCAAATCTTCGATCACACCTCTGATGGCAGCGATGCGTACCCCAGGTTCGTTGGTACGACGCGCGGTCACACGATCACCAATAGCCGACACACTCAGACCTAACACATCGAAGCCCACCGCAACGTTGCCGACGCTGGCGGGGGCAAAGGCGGTCGCTATGGAAAGATTGGCCCCTGAAAGATGAGAAATTGAAGTCATCAGAGTTTCGCACCAAGGTAAGCACAGACACGCAACAGATCGGCGAACACGCCGCCGGCGGTGACTTCAGGACCCGCACCCGGGCCTTGAACCACCAAAGGATTCTGATTGTAGCGACTGGTACTGAAGCGAACGACGTTATCGGTCAGGTTGATATTCGCAAAGGTATGGTTGCGCGGCAGCTCGACCAGCCCCACCGACGCTTTGCGCGTGGCGGCATCGAGCGAACCGATGTAACGCAGCACCTGATTGCGACTCCGTGCTGCCTCCAAGCGTTGCTGCATGAGCTGGTCGAATTCCGGCAGGCGCTTGAGATATTCCTCGACGCTGCAGGAACGCAATGCTTCGGGCACCAGGCTTTCCAGCGCGACATCTTTGAGTTCGATATCCAGCCCCATCTCACGGCCGAGAATGACTACCTTGCGTGCGAAGTCGAGACCCGACAGATCGTCGCGTGGATCGGGCTCGGTATAGCCCTTGGCCTTGGCTTCGAGCACCACGGCTGAGAACGGTCGTGAACCGTCGTACACATTGAACAGATAGGCAAGCGTGCCGGAGAGAATGCCTTCGATGCGCTGAATCTCATCGCCGGTTTCACGCAGGTCATGCAGGGTTTGAATGACCGGCAAGCCCGCGCCTACTGTCGCTTCATATAAGTAGTGCGCCCCGCCCTGCCTGCGCGCGGCATGCAGACTCTGGTAGTACGAATAATCATCACTATTCGCCTTCTTGTTGGGTGTGACCACATGAATGCCAGCAGCCAACCATTCCGCGTAGTGGCTCGCCACTTCGGCACTGGCAGAACAATCGACGATCACTGCATGCGGCAAGTGGCTGGCATGAATGTGTTCGGCAAATTTCTTCAGGCTGGCGGTTTCGCCTTCACCCAGCTTGCTCACCGCATCGCGCCAATCGCGCAACGGCAACTCGCCGTTCACCAAGTGCATGTGTTTGGACTTCAGCAAGCCACGCACACGTAAATCAACACGGAAGTTTGTACTTAGGCGTTTGACCTGCGAGGCCAATTGATCAATGAATGCGCCGCCCACTACGCCCGGGCCGATGACGCCAATCGATACCGTGTTGGGCGACAGATAAAAGCCCGAGTGCACCGCACGCAGCGCACGCGCCGATTGCTTACCATCGATGACTACCGAGATGTTGCGTTCCGAAGCGCCTTGCGCGATGGCTTTGACGCTGACGCCCGCGTTGCCGAGTGCATTGAAGACTTTGCCTGCCACGCCATGCGCGCCGGCCATGCCATCACCGACGACAGCGAGAATGCTGCAATCGTGCGTGACTTCGACGCGTTGAATCTGCCCTTGGCGCAGCTCGCTGAAGAACGCTTCGCGCACCACGTTTTCCGCCTTGGTGGCCTCGGCTTCGGGTATGGCGAAGCAGATGGAATGCTCGGAGCTGCCCTGCGAGATGAGTATCACTGAGATGCCGTGTTCACGCAGTGCGCCGAACAATCGATGCGCGGTGCCCGGGACGCCGATCATGCCGGCGCCTTCAACATTCACCAGTGCAGTTTTGTCGAAGCTCGAAATACCCTTCACCAGCAGTTCGGATTTGGGCTTGGCGCAAATCAATGAGCCTGCCTTCTCTGGCGCAAAGGTGTTACGGATCCAGATGGGAATGTTCTGTGCCACGGCCGGCGCCATGGTTTGTGGGTGAATGACTTTGGCGCCGAAGTACGCCAGCTCCATCGCTTCGTTATAAGAGAGTGAATCGATGACTTGCGCATCGGGTACTAAGCGTGGGTCGGCACTGAGCACGCCGTCCACATCGGTCCAGATGATAATTTCCGACGCATTCAATAAGGCGCCGAAAATCGCGCCGGAGAAATCACTGCCGTTACGACCAAGTGTGGTCTGCAAATCTTTTGCATCGCGCGCGATAAAGCCAGTCACGATCAAGGTTGCCGGTCCCTTGTGCTGAATCACTTTGGCGGTGTTGGCACGGGAATCTTCCCAACGCACCGATGGGCCCAATGGATTCCAGTCGACGCTGACGATGTCACGTGCATCGATCCACTCCACCACGCCGGGACGTTTGCCACGACTGCGCAGATAACGCATGAACAAACGGGTCGACCAGATTTCGCCGAAGCCGGAGACCAGATCGCGCACCATCGGCGAGGCGTTACGAATCAAGGCAACGGTATGCAGAATGCTGGCGATGTCCTGACAGTCGTGATCCAGCAAGGCGAAATAGTCTTTGCGATCGGCTTCATTCAACAAGGTGTTGGCGATACCGATATGGCGCTGCCGCACTGCCTCGAGTTGCGCAGCAACCGTCGCTTCTTGACGTTCGGCAGAGGTGACCAGATTCAGCATGGCATCGGTAACGCCCTTGCAAGCCGACAACACGACAGCCATACGCTGATGTGGATCCTGTTCAAGAATCTTGGCGACGCGTTCCATGCACTGCGCATCGGCCACGCTCGAACAGCCGAACTTATGTACCTGCCATTGTTCCGCGAGCGATTTATCCACGGGAGGGGTCACTGCCGATTGAGCCACTGCTTATAGATCTCTTTGGTTGATTCTGGCGTACCCGCTGTCACCAGTGCGTCGCTGATAAACGCACAAAAAATAAGGGGACATTGGGACGCGACACTGTACTGGCAGTGTCAGCAGCGGGCAAGCTCAGGTGTTTGCTGCAATTTGCGGGAAACGCGGATAAAGAACGTGTCGCCGTGGTTTATCCAGCATCGTCGAAGCGGCCGAAGGCAAATACGCCGTGCTGATCTTCATTAGTCGAACCGGGACGCGCAAAGCTCAAAGTCTCCGACGAATCCACTGTGACCGCAGGCGCTTTCGCCGAATTCAGATAAGTAATTCTGGCTGGACCAATCTGCACCAGATCGCGATGTTGCAGTACATAGCGTAATACACGACGTGAATTCACCAACACACCGTTGGTACTGCCTAGATCGATCAACAAATCCTGTCCCGGCTCGCGTACCACCAGCGCGTGATAGCGGCTTACGAATGCGCTATTGATTCTGACATCCGCCAGTTCGCTGCGACCGATCAACATGCGGCCGTGATCCATGGCAATCACGCTATCCACGCCCCCGCCGGACGAGACCAACAACAACGCTTCATATGATTCAACATCCGCGGCGGGTGTCTTCAAGTCGCCGGATTCGATGACGCGTTCTTCCATTGATACATCCATGCCCAATTGCATCGCTGCCGACAGAACCGATTGCGCATCGATCACCACCTGACCTTCGACGGCTGCAACCGCCAATGTACGTTCGCACAAACGATTCACCATCGACGGCACGCCGCCGGAAAGTCGATGCAGCAAATGCATCAACGTATGCGGCAAGACACGATCGGGATCATCGGCTCCAGCCACACGCAAACGATGTGCAACATAGGCAGATAGCTGGTCTTCGGATAAAGGCGCAATGCTGACGCGTGGAATGCCGTTGGGAATCAACTTGCCCATGCGCGGTGAATCGACGACGTGATTAAGCAAGGGCTGGCCGAGCAACAGCAGCTTTACCAGACGCTGGCCATCGATTTCCCAGGATGCGATGTGACGCAGCTCTTCGAGCACCACCGGCTGCATGCTTTGTGCATTTTCAACGATGAGCAGGCAAATTCTGCCGTTGCTTACCTGGTGCGAGACATAGCGCTCCAGCAACAAACGGCGATCCGTGCGGTCATTGCTATCGAGTTCGACACCGAATTGCCTCAGCACTTCGAGCAGAAATTCGCGCGGGCCGACATCGGTGCGCTGCAGGTGCGCCACCAGAATTCGATCATCGAGGCTGCCGACAAAATTGCGCACCAGCAAGCTTTTGCCCACCCCACGTTCGCCGGTGAGCACGCCGGCCGACACACGCGAGCATAGAACGCGCCGCATGAAATCCAGCGCGCGAAGATATTGTTCACCTGGAAAAAAATAGCTGTCTGCAGCCGGCTCGGAAAACGGCGGCGCATTCAGATTCCAGATGGCCAGGATTTCTTCTTCCCACGCATCTTGTGGCGTGTTCTCTGACAATAGTGTTCCCCGGTGAGACCATGCAATCGAGAGGGCTAGGGGAGTTTACGCACCTTAGTAAGGCTTGCAACCGTCAATCATGTTTTCGATTGGCGACGCTCGCTTGTAAGTGGCGTCTTGCTGAATGTGCCTGCAAAACAGGGATTTCTTTATTCTTCTGTTTTAACGAGAAATTGGTCGGGACGAGAGGATTTGAACCTCCGACCCCTTGCACCCCATGCAAGTGCGCTACCAGGCTGCGCCACGTCCCGACCGGGCTTGCGACTGATGTGTGTCGCGAGGGGCGCGAATCATAGCGGAAGCTGTCGCCCCCTCAAAGTAGTTTGTAGATGGTCACTGCGTTAGCGACGCAGAATTTTCAGTACATCTTCGAGTTCGACTCGCAGCTGACGAATCAGCTGTTGCGACTGCGAGGCATCGTCTTTGGCTTCTTCGCCTTCAAGACGATTGCGTGCGCCGCCAATAGTGAACCCTTGCTCATACAGCAAGGACCGAATCTGACGAATAACCAATACATCCTGGCGTTGATAGTAACGACGGTTGCCGCGTCGCTTTACCGGCGCCAGTTGCTCGAATTCCTGTTCCCAGTAACGCAGCACATGCGGCTTGACTGCGCATAATTCGCTCACCTCACCGATGGTGAAGTAACGCTTACCCGGAATCGGCGGTAACTCGTTGTTATTCGCTGGTTCCAACATAGGCTTCTACCCTGGCTTTGAGTTTCTGTCCGGGCCGAAAGGTCACCACGCGGCGGGCACTGATCGGAATTTCTTCGCCGGTTTTGGGATTGCGTCCGGGGCGCTGATTCTTGTCGCGCAAGTCAAAATTGCCGAACCCGGAAAGCTTCACCTGTTCGCCATTGGATAGTGCCGCACGAATCTCTTCGAAAAAGAGGTCGACCAGTTCGCGCGCTTCACGCTTGTTCAAACCCAATTGGTCAAACAGTGCTTCTGCAATTTCTGCTTTGGTCAGTGCCGCCATCGTTATTTGTCTCTTAGTCGTGCATCTAGCCGCTGTGCCAGTTGCTCAACCACGCGGGTAATCACAGCTTCAATTTCCACGTCGGTTAGCGTGTGCGAAGTATCCTGTAAACTTAATCCTAAGGCTATGCTTTTCTTGCCTTTCTCCAGACCAGAACCCTGGTAAACATCAAAAATATTCAGCTCTTTGAGAAGTTTCGGCGCCACCTCGCGCACTACTGCGTCAATCGCGCCGAAGTTAACGCTTTCCGCAACGACGATAGCCAGGTCGCGACGCACCGAGGGCAGTTTCGATATTTCCCTGTATTCAGGGACTTGGGCAATGAAGCTTGCTTCTAACTCAAGCTCAAAGACAAAGGTCGGCGCCGCCAGATCCAGCGCCTTATTTGCCTGCGGATGTAGTGCACCCAGCCAACCTACCGCCTGACCACTGCGTGATATCAAGGCGGTTTGGCCGGGATGCAAGGCGCAATGCTTGCCAGCGGAGAAGCTGAATTCATGACTGCAACCGGTGAGTGAGATTAACGCTTCGATGTCTGCTTTAACGTCGTAAAAATCAACGCTGGTCGCCGCACTCCCCCACTGCTTAGGCGCGGCTAAACCCGCCGCTACCCCTGCAATCACTTGTGTTTCATGTTTGCCATCGGCCGAAAACTTGCGACCGATTTCGAACAAGCGTACGCGTGGTTGCTGTCGACGTTGATTCTCCAACAACGCTTGTACCAGGCCGGGCCATAGCGACAAACGCATCACGCCCAGTTCGGCTGAAATGGGATTGGCGAGTGCCAACGTAGCTTGTCCGGGAAACAGCACCGATTGAATGGCCGGATCGGTGAAGCTGTATGTGATGGCTTCTTGATAGCCGCGATCCACCAGTTGCAATGCGCAGCGTTCCGTTGCTGTCCGATGCTCACTGATCGCTTGCAACACTTGTGGAGTGGCAGCTGGGGCGCTGGGTAGGTTGTCGTAACCGTAGATGCGCGCCACTTCTTCGATCAGGTCTTCTTCGATGGCAATGTCGAAACGCCAGCTCGGTGGCGTCACGCTCCATACGCCAGTACCGTTTTCGCAGCATTGCATACCCAGTCCTGACAAAATTCGCGTGACTTCGGTCGCTGGAATCTCATGACCCAGCAGACGAGTGATGCGCGCGTGGCGCAGAGTAATGGGCTCTTTTACCCAGGCATCGGTGCGGCCGGACACCTGAACAGGTCCCGCATTGCCGCCCACACATTCCAGCAGCAACTGGGTAGCGCGCTCCATCGCACGTTCCTGCAGATTCGGATCGACGCCGCGTTCGAAACGTTGCGATGCATCGGTGACCAGACCGTAACGACGGCTACGCCCTGCAATCGCATCGGGCTCAAAGTAAGCCACTTCGAGTAACACATCAGTTGTGTCATCGGAGATCGCTGAATCCAGTCCGCCCATCACGCCCGCCAACGCCAATGCTTGCTTCTCATCTGCAATCACCAGCACATCCGGCGCCAAGGTGATTGTCTTACCATCGAGCAAGGTCACCTGTTCTTCCGCCTTGGCTTGTCGAACAATCAGACCGCTTTGCAGCTTGTTGAGATCGTATGCATGCATCGGTTGCCCAAGCTCGAGCATCACATAGTTGGTGATATCCACTACGGCGTTGACGGATCGCACACCGACACGACGCAGACGTTCGCGCAACCACCATGGTGAACGTGTGCCACGCGTGATGCCAGTGACGACGCGACTGACAAACTTGCTGCAACCGTTTGCATCGATACGAACGGGAAAAGTTTGCGCAGTACTCGCCGACACCATTGCTTGCGTTGGCAATTGCAACGAGGTGCGGCTTTGCGCGGCTACTTCGCGCGCAACCCCGAGCACACTCATGCAATCGCCACGATTTGGCGTGAGATTGATTTCAAGAATGGTGTCATTCAAATGCAACGCAGTGGTCAAGCTCTGCCCAACGGATAGTTCGTTGGGCAACTCCAGTAAGCCACTGCTTTCGTCGGCAAGTCCCAGCTCCTTGGCGGAGCACAACATGCCGAACGACTCGACACCGCGCAGCGTGGCCTTCTTGATTTCCAAACCGCCCGGCAGTGTTGCGCCAACCGTGGCCAATGGCACCTTGATGCCTGCGCGCACATTGCTGGCACCACAAACGATCTGGATTTCCTGCTGACCATCGTTCACTCGACATACGGAAAGCTTTTCAGCATCAGGATGTTTAGCCGTAGCAAGTACTTCTGCGACGACGACACCCGACATCACCGGTGCTGCCAGCGACTCACCTTCGATCTCCAATCCCGCCATGGTCAAGGTATGCGACAGCGCCGGAATATCGCTGCCGATCTGTGTCCATTCGGACAACCATTGCAAACTGATTTTCATTAGTTGAACTGCCTCAGGAAGTTGAGGTCGTTCTCGAAGTAGAGGCGAATATCGGTGACCTTGTAACGCAGCATGGTAAGACGTTCGACGCCCATGCCGAATGCATAACCCGTGTAACGCTCGGGATCGATGTTCACCGCGCACAACACATTGGGATGAACCATGCCGCAACCGGCCACTTCCAGCCAACCCGTGTATTTGCACACACGACAACCCTTGCCACCGCAGTTGACGCAGGAAATATCGACTTCAGCCGACGGTTCGGTGAAGGGAAAATAGGACGGTCGCAGACGCAGTCCAACATCGGCTTCAAAGAACGACTTCATGAAGCCGTGCAGAATCGCTTTGAGATTGGCAAAGCTGATGTGTTCGTCGACAACCAAGCCCTCTACTTGATGAAACATGGGCGTGTGCGTCATGTCCGAGTCGCAACGATATACACGCCCCGGTGCAATCACGCGCAACGGCGCGCCGATCTGTTGCATGGCGCGCACTTGCACCGGCGACGTATGGGTGCGCAACAGACGACCATCGCCGAAGTAAAACGTGTCATGCATTGCGCGGGCTGGATGATTACCCGGAATATTCAACGCCTCGAAGTTGTGCCAGTCGTCTTCGATTTCCGGTCCGTCAACAACGGTGAAACCGGCAGTTTTGAATAGCTGTTCGATACGTTGCCGTACACGAGTCACTGGATGTAAGCCACCGCTGGTTTGGCCACGACCGGGCAAGGTGACGTCGATGGATTCTGAAGCCAATTGTGCGGCGAGCGCGGTTTGCTCTAACTGTTCGCGACGCGCATCGAGTGCAGCAACCAGTTTTTCTTTTGCCGCATTGATGACTGCGCCTTGTGCGCGGCGAGTTTCCGGGTCCATTTGCCCGAGATTTTTCAATTGCGCGGTGATTTCGCCTTTCTTGCCCAGCAAACGCACGCGAATGTCTTCGAGTTCGCTCAACGCATTGCATGTAGCGATCTGACCAAGCGAATTGATAAGCAGGTTGTTGGTTTCGATTGACACGGTCATCTAAATGGCCAATGAACTATTAAAAAACACACTGTACCGCGTTCTGTGCGCGACATGTCATGCGTAGCGAAAACATCAAGCAAACCTTTGGCAACATCCACATCAGCTACTCAAGTGCATCACACCGCGCAGCTTTCGCACTTGCTAATAAGACAAAAAAGCCGCGCCACTCAAATCAAGAATGGCGCGGCTTCTGATTGCAAATGTCTCTGCAAGCTTCCCGTTTAAACGGGAAGGGACGCCTAAATCACTTTAGGCGGCGACCGGTACAGTTGCTAAAGCTGCTTTGGCGCGTTCGACAATCGCGGCAAATGCCACGGTGTCGTGAATCGCCAGATCAGCCAGCACCTTGCGATCGATTTCCAGACCAGCGGCGTTGATGCCGGCGATCAGCTTGCTATAGGACAGGCCGTACACGCGCGCAGCGGCGTTGATACGGGTGATCCACAGCGCACGGAAATCGCGCTTCTTCGCGCGACGGTCACGATAGGCATATTGGCCAGCCTTGATGACCGCCTGCTTAGCAGCACGGAAAATCTTGCGACGGGCGTTGTAATAACCCTTCGCTTTCTTGAGAACTTTGTTGTGTCGGGCGCGAGCAATCACACCCCGTTTAACGCGAGCCATGTGTCACCTCCGACTTAAATGTTAGGCAGCAAAGAATCTAAACGTCCCAAGTCCTGCTTGGACACCATGCTCGGTGACCGCAGTTGACGCTTACGCTTGCTGGGCTTCTTGGTCAGGATATGACGACGATGAGACTGGGCTCGCTTGAACCCATTGGCAGTCGGGCGAAAACGCTTCGCCGCTGCCCGGTTGGTTTTCAACTTAGGCATTTAAAAAACTCCACTACATGTAGCCTGTTCAATCTGCGTTCTCGTTTGTGTCGAGAACAACAGTTTTTAAGGCGGGACAACAGCATCAAAGCTCGCGCTTTGAATTAACCGTTGCTCACTTCTTTTTTGGCCCGATCATCATGACCATCTGACGACCTTCCATGATCGGGAACTGCTCAACTTGTCCCACTTGGGCCAGGTCTTGCTGTACTCGAGTCAGAAGTTCGCGTCCGATCTCTTGATGAGCCATTTCTCGGCCACGGAATCGTAAAACGATCTTGGCCTTGTCCCCTTCCGTTAAAAAACGAATCAGGTTACGCAATTTCACCTGATAGTCGCCCTCTTCCGTACCGGGACGAAACTTCACTTCCTTGAGCTGAATCTGTTTCTGGTTGCGCTTCGCCGCATGCGCCTTCTTGTTCTGTTCGAACAGGAATTTGCCAAAGTCCATCACCTTGCAAACCGGCGGATCGGCAGTGGGAGAAATCTCCACCAGATCCATGCCTGCGGCCTCAGCCATCTGGAGGGCCTCGAACCGGGTCAAAACACCAGCTTGGTTGCCTTCGGCGTCAATCACTCGCAAGCGCGGCGCGGAAATTTCTTCATTACGCTTGATGCGCTTGGAGTTGGTGGTTGGAGCAGCGATGCGTCTATACCTCTAAAACAGTCCGGCCGCGGCTCGCGTTCTCTGCGGCAAGTTTCTCAGCCAACACCTCAAGGGAGATTGAACCGAGATCTTTGCCACTGCGCGTGCGCACGGCCAGCGTATTCGATCCTGCCTCGCGATCGCCGGCTACCAATAGGTACGGGACGCGCTGCAGCGTGTGGTCGCGGATCTTAAAGCCCACTGTTTCGTTCCGCAAGTCCAATTCGACGCGAAGCCCCTGATTTCTCAGCAATTCAGCGGCCTTCTCCAGATATTCGGCCTGCCCTGCGGTGATATTCATTAATACCGCCTGCACCGGAGCCAGCCACAGTGGGAAGTGACCGGCGTGTTCTTCGATCAAAATACCGATGAACCGCTCTAGTGAACCAAAGATTGCCCGATGCAGCATCACCGGCACCTGCTTGCTGCCGTCACGCGCGACGTACTCCGCTCCCAGTCGTCCCGGCATGGAGAAATCGACTTGGATGGTGCCGCATTGCCAGAAGCGGCCAATGGAATCTCGCAACGTAAATTCGATTTTCGGACCGTAGAAGGCGCCCTCTCCTGGTTTTTCGCTCCATGGCAGACCGCGGGCATCAAGCGCTTCGCCGAGCGCTTTTTCGGCGCGATCCCACACTTCATCGGAACCGATACGTTCTTTAGGGCGAGTGGCCAGCTTGTAGATGACTTCCTTGAAGCCGAAGTCTTCATACACCTTGTGCAGCAAATCGATGAACGCAATGGCCTCGCTTTGAATCTGTTCTTCGGTACAGAAGATATGTGCATCGTCCTGCACGAAGCCGCGCACACGCATCAGGCCATGCAGAGCACCCGACGCTTCATTGCGATGGCAGGAGCCGAATTCGGCGAGACGAAACGGCAAATCGCGATAACTCTTGATGCCCTGGTTGTACACCTGAATGTGACACGGGCAGTTCATGGGTTTGACCGCAAACAGCTTCTTTTCCGATTCGGTCACGAACATGTCGGCGTGAAAATTTTGCCAGTGACCCGACTTCTCCCACAGCGAACGATCCACCAATTGCGGCGTGCGAATTTCGCGATAACCGTTGCTGCGCCACAGCTCGCTCATGTACTGCGTCAATACTTGATAGATGCGCCAGCCTTTTTCATGCCAGAACACCATGCCTGGCGCTTCTTCCTGCATGTGAAATAAATCGAGCGCTTTGGCGATCTTGCGATGGTCGCGCTTCTCGGCTTCTTCAAGTCGCGTGAGATAGGCTTTGAGATCTTTGTCGTTCAACCATGCTGTGCCGTAAATACGTTGCAGCATTTCGTTGTTGGAGTCGCCGCGCCAGTAGGCGCCGGCCACCTTCATTAATTTGAACGCTTTGAGCTTGCCGGTACTCGGTACGTGCGGACCGCGACATAGATCCACCCACTCGCCCTGGCCATACAAGCTAATCGCTTCATTGGCAGGAATGCTGGCAATGATTTCTGCCTTGTAATGTTCGCCAAGGTTTTTGAAAAACTCGACCGCCTCGTCACGCTGCATCACGCGACGATTCACCTTCTGATCGGCCTTGGCCAGCTCAGTCATGCGCTGCTCAATGGCCACCAGATCATCCGGCGTAAACGCACGACTGTATGCGAAGTCATAATAAAAACCGTCTTCGATAACCGGGCCAATGGTGACCTGCGCTTCGGGAAATAATTGTTTAACTGCTTGCGCCAGCAAGTGCGACGTGGAGTGACGAATGATCTCCAGCGCATCGGGATCGCGATCGGTAACGATGGATAGTTGCGCATCATTTTCAATCAGGAAGGACGTGTCGACCAGTTTGCCGTCGACCTTCCCGGCCAGTGCCGCTTTGGCAAGGCCCGCGCCGATGCTTGCAGCGACCTCTGCAACTGTGACGGCAGCGGGATAACTGCGCTGGCTACCGTCGGGCAGCGTGATGATGGGCATGAACAAAAATCCTAATCAGGAAAAGCCTAAGTTGAAGAGATAATCGCTGGCCGTTAACACCAGCTGTGTTCTCTATTTCCTCAACCAATCAACACCGACGCATCAGGAAATAGTTGCCTTCAACTTTGTGACGGTGAACGACGTGCGAGCCGCAACACCATCAACTCAAGAACTGATTTGATGGTGGGCGCAACAGGGATCGAACCTGTGACCCCTACCATGTCAAGGTAGTGCTCTACCGCTGAGCTATGCGCCCTATAACTATCTGCCGGATGCGGTATGGCCTCCGACGAAGGGGCGGAAGAATAACGACCACGCTCTATTGAGGCAAGCGCAAATTGGAGTGAAGCAAGGCTGAAGATCGCCACGACTTTGCAGGATGAGCAACGGCCGATTTGCCTTCCGTTCGTCCCCAACGACTTCAATGACACGGCTAACCCCGCCCGCGATACGGCGGCACGCCTTGTTCCGGAATCCATACGCCCGCCGGTGGCTTGCCGGTTTGCCAGAACACATCGATGGGCATACCGCCGCGCGGATACCAATAGCCGCCGATCCGCAGCCAGTGCGGTTGCAGCAGTTTTACCAGGCGCAGGCCGATCGACACCGTGCAGTCTTCATGAAATGCACCATGATTGCGGAACGAGCCGAGAAATAACTTGAGAGACTTGCTTTCAACCAGCCATTTATTCGGCACATAGTCGATCATCAGTTGCGCGAAATCCGGCTGGCCGGTGATCGGGCACAGCGAAGTGAACTCGGGAGCGGTGAAGCGCGCCAGGTAGCGTTGCCCGGCGTGTGGATTGGGTACGCGTTCGAGCACGGCTGTTTCCGGCGATGACGGCAGCGCAACGGCACTGCCCAATTGCGTTAACGTCGCCAGGGGATCAGGCTTGGATTTCGGTTTCGGCATATCAGGTCACACAAAAAACTTGACCTTGCCATAATGCCACGGTTTTCATCCACCACTGGTGTTTGGGGCCAGTACTCAAGTCGTTCAACACATGCCCGAAATCAAGGCTGCAGAAATGGAACTATCGGAAGCCACTCAGCAAATCGGTGTCCTTGAACAGCAAGTGCAACACTTGCAACAGCAGCAGGAAGTGTTGCTGTACACCTTGTCGCATGATCTGCGCACGCCGGTCATGACCATCCTCGGTTTCACCGACATGTTGCTGGCCGATTTGAAAGACACTTCCGAAGACCAGATGGCGCGTCAATATCTGGAACACATTCGTAATAGCGCCAGTCGTCAGGCAACGTTGATCGAGTGTTTGTTGAAGTTATCGCGATTGTCGCGGCAACTGATGCATCCTGAGTCGGTAGATCTGACACGCATTGCGTTCGACTATTGGCAAGACCGCCCCGACGTCTCCGAGATCAGACGCATTGCGGTGAAATTCACGCCAACGCCACCGGCCCACGGCGATCGACAGATGCTGACCACGGTCATGCACGCACTACTCGATAACGCGGTGAAGTTCACCAGCAAAGTGCCCGCCGCAGAAATTGTTTTCGGCGCCGAACAAACCGATCAAGGCACCACTTATTACGTACGCGACAGCGGCGTTGGCTTTAACTCTGAACGAGCTGAACGCCTGTTCCAGCCGTTTCGTCGGCTGCATTCGAGCAAGGATTACGATGGCCTGGGGATGGGTCTCGCAACCTGCGCCACGGTGATTCAGCGACATCATGGTCGATTGTGGGCAGATAGTTCGATCGATCGCGGCACCACCATGCGTTTTACGCTTGGCAACGTGTGATGCCCGGGCCGCTGGACAAATTAATGTTTAGCGAAGGTGTTACTTACTCCGTTCGTCCTGCGACCGCAATGGATGGCAGGAACACTGGAAACGCAGGAGCAGTTTTCAGTGCGACCGCCATGGATGGCAAGAACACTGGAAACGCAGGAGCAGTTTTCAGTGAGCTTGTCGAAGGGCTTATGTGTTCCGTTCGTCCTGAGCTTGTCGAAGGATGCTTCCATAAACAACGTTGCCTCTCCTCAATAAGCAACGCGCACAAAAGCGTTGGTCAGATCGTCACTGCCCATGTCACCGGTTGAATCGCAAGCGTTGTATCTGAGCTTGAATGTGGCGGCGCGCAGCGTGTTGTTCACTCTGCCCTTCGCCATCGCCATTGCCTGGCTGCTGACACGGCGACGTTTCATCGGCCGTATGTTGATCGATGCAGTCGTGCATCTACCGTTGGTGCTGCCGCCCGTCGTGATTGGTTATTTATTGTTGCTGTTGTTCGGCACACGCGGTGCTATCGGCAGTTGGTTGTTGCACACCTTCGACATTCGTTTGGCATTCACGCGTAGCGGTGCAGCGTTGGCCACGGCTGTCATGACTCTGCCGCTCATGGTGCGCGCCATGCGCATTGCGCTGGAACATGTCGATCCGGGACTGGAAGAAGCCGCACGCACACTTGGCGCAGGGGCATGGGATCGTTTCTTCACCATCACCCTGCCCTTGATGGCGCCGGGCATTCTTGCCGGTGCGATTACCGCTTTTTCTGCCGGACTGGGCGAATTCGGCGCAGTGATTACCTTCGTCGGTAACGTGCCGGGTGAAACTCAAACACTGCCGCTGGCGTTGTATTCGGCGCTGCAATCGCCTAATGGCGATGTGCTTGCGGCACGCCTGGCAACGCTGTCGCTGTCGTTGGGCTTGTGTGGGCTGCTGCTATCGGAGTGCTTGGCCCGCTACCTGCGTCGTAAGCTGGGTCAACCGAGCGCCGCATGACTCGATTGACCATCGATGTCCGCAAGCAACGCGGATCGTTTCAATTGCACCTGCAAGCCAGCCTCAGCGATGGCGGCGTGATAGCGTTATTCGGTCGCTCAGGCTGCGGCAAAAGCACCGCCGTGAATCTCATTGCAGGCTTGCTCGCGCCCGACAGCGGTCGTATTCAATTCGATGACACCGTATGGTTCGATAGCGAGGCACGCGTCAACGTACCTGCAGAACAACGCGGCATTGGTTACGTGTTTCAGAACGCGCGATTGTTTCCCCACTACTCCGTGATCGGCAATCTGCGCTATGGTCTGCAACGCAGCCGTGCCGACGTGCGTATTCCATTCGATCAGATCGTCGCTCTATTAGGACTTGAGTCGCTACTCAATCGACAACCGCGCCAACTATCCGGCGGCGAACAACAACGCGTCGCATTGGGACGCGCCCTGCTATCGCAACCGCGCCTGTTGTTGCTCGATGAGCCACTGGCCTCACTGGATCAAGCACGCCGCGATGAAGTGCTGCCCTATCTCGAACGCATTCGCGATGTACTGCATATCCCGATGATTTACGTCAGTCATCAATTCGAAGAAGTGATTCGACTGGCTTCCGAAGTGGTGCTGCTTGAACAAGGCCACGTACTGGCTCAAGGCGCACTGACCGACGTCAGCATGCAACCCGAACTACGACAGATCATTGGCGCCGAAGCCATCGGCGCCGTAGTGCGCGCCGAAGTACATAGCATCGATCACAGCGCCGGCTTGGCACAGCTACGACTCGGCAGCGGCCATTTGAATGTAGAGGCACAAGGCTTAACAGTAGGACAGCAAGTACGCCTGCAATTGCTAGCGCGCGATTTGATCCTGGCGCTAGAAGCGCCGCGTTACCTGAGTGTGCGTAACATGCTTAAAGGCATAGTCACCGAAGTACGCATTGATGATGCGCAAACCGCATTAGTTATCGTAGATGTAGGCGGCGTGTTGTTGATGGCCCGGGTTACCAGCTCTGCAGCCCGCGATATGCAACTGCGCAAAGGGTTGGTGCTATGGGTGCTGGTTAAGGCTGTTACGCTGCGGGGGCATGTTTATGCCGAGGCGAGTGGTTGACGGATATAACTTGAGCAATCCGTGTGGATCATGCTTTAAAAATTCAACGTAAACACCCTATTGTCAAAAGGTCGAAGGATGGCTTACCAACAGATAGTTATTTCGCAACTGTCGAGGATTTTGTGCCGAGACCGGATAGCACTCGGAGACTGGTATTTCGCCGTTGTTTGCAAAGGCTGCGGCGAGAGTGTCCCATTAATAAAAGATCCTTGGGAAGGTAAGCATCATCCTGCATTTATCGGTGACGGGAAGGTAGTTACTAGTTGCCGCCAGTGTTTAGGAGACTTTTACTACGAAACGTCGGAGATAAAGCCAATCAGAATTGGTCGGGATGTTCCCCAGTTATGTCCCCCACGAGTGGAGCCCTCGAAATTGCCAAGGCAGCCATTAAAAATTGCGTATCCCGGTGTTCGGCCAACTTTCGGCTCCGGATTAATTGAGCTACGTCCAAAGGCAGCAGCGATTGTTGCAAGGTGTATTGGATACTACAGTGAAGTCGAGGCGCTTCATGCCCAACTGCTAGCGTCCATGCTGCAAGCCAATACTGAACCAGCAGTTGCAATGTTTCTCAGCATTCATGCGAGCCGCACACAGCAATCAGTCTTGGACTCAGTCGCTGCGAATGCGCTGTCGCCAGAAGACGATCGCCTGTTCAGAGCATTAATGAATTTCTCAAAATCCGTAGAAAAAGAGCGAAATGCTCTTGCGCATGGAATTTTTGGATTTGCTGAGCAGATACCTTACGGATTACCTTGGATCGACGCTATCAACTATGTGAAGTTTGGGACCAAACTAAAGTTGGGCCCGGTAAATGAAGTAACAGCCAGCGGAATACTAGACTACGTGTTTGTTTATGAACTCGCTGACCTAGAGCGTATCGCTCAAGACACCGAAAACCTACATAGCCAGCTAAATTTTTTCCTAGGCTACATGTCCGCATTACGTGAGGATGCGCCAGATAAACATCGATGGCGAGCCCAAAGGTATATTGAGCTATGTGCTGAACCGAGGATTGCTCAGGAACTAGCGTTACTGAAGGATCGATAGCGTTATTTACAGGCACCCACTCGTACTCATCTATGATGAATGCACAGCCTTGTCTTTGACGCATAATTGATACCGGATGTGGATCACAGGCGACTTCGGTCGCATACTGATCAGTAATGCGTCGAGTGGGCCGGGCGTCAGGCGAGCACGAACCAGCCGATTACGAGTTTGAGAGTCGCATGTGCGACGGGCCGATTGATGGCCTTAAGCCATCTCACGATCTGATTTGATGTGGGCAGACCATTGGCGACGATGACGATATGGCGGAAGCGGTGAGATTCGAACTCACGGAGGGCGTAAACCCTCGCCAGTTTTCAAGACTGGTGCCTTAAACCACTCGGCCACACTTCCGTTACATCGTCTTTTGCATCGGCACCTGGAACGGTGGGCCGACGGGCGCGCATTGTACACGGATATTTTGTAGCGTCACCGCCCTGTTGCGGTGCTCAAACTCTTGATTTTCGTGACTTGCATGCTGGAACTTCGTCCCTATAAAACAGGTCTGAACGGCACCTGCTATAGTCGGGCCGTTTTTCGATCTGATTGAATTTGGGTTGTAATTTATCCCGCTGAAGTTGTCTTGGAGGCTTGCAATGTCGAGTTCACCGTTTCGGACTGTTGATGTAACCCAGACGTCCGCGCTGGCCATCAACAAGGTATTGCGCAATACCTATCTGCTGCTCAGCGCCACGCTGGCGTTCAGCGCATTGACGGCGGGTGTGGCGATGGCATTCGGTATGCCTTTCATGAATCCGCTGCTCACCATGGCGGTGTACTTTGGGTTGTTGTTCGCCACGCATAAGCTGCAGAACAGCGCTTGGGGCATTCTGGCGGTGTTCGCGCTGACCGGCTTTCTGGGTCTGACGCTGGGACCGATCATCAGTGCTTACTTGAAGTTTCTGCCTGATGGTCATCAGGTCGTGGTGACCGCGCTGGGCACGACGGCGGTCGCGTTCCTCGGCTTATCGGCCTACGCCGTCAAGAGCGGCCGTGACTTCAGCTTTATGGGCGGTTTTCTCACCGTTGGCATTCTGGCGGCGTTTGTATTGAGCCTGATTGCGATGTTCTTCCACTTGCAGACGCTGTCGCTGATCGTATCGGGCATGTTCGTGCTGGCGATGGGCGGTTTCATTCTGTATGAGACCAGCAGCATTCTGCGTGGTGAACAGACCAACTACATCACGGCGACGGTGTCGTTGTATGTATCGATCTATAACTTGTTCGTCAGCTTGCTGAACATTCTCGGTTACGGCAGCCGCAACAATTGATCGAGGATTGATGTTTGAAATAAAAAGGCCGGCAATGCCGGCCTTTTTTTGTTGCGGCGAAAAATACCTGGAATGCGATGGCACTGCGTTAAACCTCGTCATTCCCGCGCAAGCGGGAATCTAGTCAGTGTGTCGCGAAGCGACTCATGTGCAACTGGATCCCCGCTTCCGCGGGGATGACGTATCGAAACTCAACTCGACGCTACTACCTTAAGCACCCAAGAACTCACACAGATAAGCCGCGGGACCGCCGATTGCCTGCACATCGAAACCGCTGTTGGCAGCGATTTCAAAGTAAGTGCCGGCTGGGTAGTTTTGCCATTCGCCGCCGGCCAGCTTGGCGCGCAACAAACCGCTGACTACTGTCATACGTTCTGCAGCGCCAGTACCGAAGTGATACTCGCCCGGTGCGATCACGCCCACCGAAGCGCGCAAGTTATTGCGTTCAAAACCCAGGCTTTGCACCGCGCCGTCGAAGTACGTGTTGTGCTTCAACATGATCACTCCTACTTGGCGTTATTGGTGTCTGGCGTGACAAAACGCGGTGCCTCGCGAGTTTTGTTGAGCACGGCATCGGCCACCTGCTGCAACCAGCCGCCGCCGTGGAGCATCAGCTTGAGGGCATCGAGGCAATTCTTGGCCGCACCTTCCACCGCGAATCGACAATCGTCGCTGATCACGCAACGATCCATCTGGAATAAGCCTGCGCCTTCCAACACCAACGTGCAGTTAGTGAATTTGCATTCGACGAAACTTCTACCGTCGAGCACAACACGCTGCCCGTTGTGTTCCCGCTTACTGATCAATTTCATGTGTATCTGCTCTTTGATGTCTTAACTATCCGCAACCATTTGACGAATTTTCTCGATGTCCTGAGGCGTATCGATGCCCATACCGGGATGCGCCACCGCTGGCGCCACCACGATCCGCATGCCGGCTTGCTGGGCACGCAATTGTTCCAGACTCTCCGCCTGCTCCAGCGTGCCGGGCGGCAATTGCGTCAGGCGCAGCAGCGCTGCGACCCGATAAGCATAAATGCCCAGATGACGCTGAGCACCTTTAAATTCGGTCTGACTGGCGATGCCAGCGACTGCACTATCACGATGCCAGGGAATCGGCGCGCGGCTGAAGTACAACGCGGTGGCGTCGTCGGCATACACCACCTTCACCACATTCGGATTGAGGAATTCCTCTAACGATTCGATCGCTGTACACAGCGTTGCCAGATGCGCGCTGGGTTGGTCGCAGAGTAATGTCGCCACTTGCTCGATCAATTGCGCGGGCATTTGTGGTTCATCGCCCTGCACGTTCACGACTACCGTATCCGGTGACCAGCCACGCAGTCTCGCCACTTCAGCGATGCGATCGGTGCCGGAGCGATGTTCGCTGCTGGTCATCACGACAATGCTGTCGTTGCCACGCGGATTGCTCACTGCCCGCGCGATGCGGTCGTCGTCGGTGGCCACCAGCACTTCATCGGCCGTACTGGCGCAGGCTGCATCCACCACCCATTGCACCATGGGTTTGCTGTTGATCGGCAGCAACGGTTTGCCGGGCAAGCGCGTCGAACCGTAACGCGCCGGAATCACCACTTTGAAGTTCACACTCACTGCGTGTAACTCGTCGACTCAGTTGGTTAGCAACGCATCGTCGGGCAGCAGTTGCTTCGCCTCTTCTTCCAGCATTACCGGAATGCCATCGCGAATCGGAAACGCCAGACGATCAGCGCGACAAATCAGTTGTTCGCTGGGCTTGTCATACTTGACCGCGCTTTTGCAGATCGGACAGGCAAGAATATCGAGCAATCGGGAGTCCATAAAACCTCTTTCGGCTATCGCACTGGTTTCAGGACGCTTCGACAGGCTCAGCGACCGGAATACAGCAGCTCCGGTCGCTGAGCCTGTCGAAGCGTCTGTGCCTATAAAACGCAGCGACAAACCAGCATGAAATAATTTCTAACAACAAAGCACGTACTCATTGCTGCAGTTGCAAACACTGCTGCACACACTGCAACAGCCGTTGCCGATCGGCATCGTCGAGAACTACCTCGGCGCCTACTGCCCAGTGCCGCGCACCGGCAAAGCGGCGGCATTTTACGGCATCTTTTTCCGTCATGAGCACCGGCAGCGCGTCGCCGAACTCGATGTCGTCCACCGTGAAGTCGGCATGATCGCGCAACAGGCGCGCATCCATGCGCACCTCGAGCGCGCGCAATGCCTGCAGGAACGAGCGTGGATTGCCGATGCCCGTCACTACATGCACTTGCTGACCGCGCAGCGACGCCAGCGGTCGCGGCTCACCGGAGCGAACACTGCGTAACTTGGTCAAGCCGATGCGAAAGCCGGCTTGCGGAATCGGCAGCTCGGGCGGTTGTCGCGGCACGCGTTGGTTGAACAACACCATGTCCGCCGATGCCAGGCGCGTGAGTGGCTCGCGCAGCGGGCCGGCCGGCAGCAAGTACCCATTACCAAATAAACGGCTGGCATCGACTACCACCAGTTCCAGATCGCGCTGCAAGCGATAGTGCTGCAAACCATCATCGCAAATGATGACCTGTGCACCGGCATCGATGGCACGTTGCGCGGCGGCGACGCGATCCGGTCCCGCGAACACCAGACAATGCGTTTCCTGCGCGATCAGCACCGCTTCATCACCCATGAGGTTGGCATCGCTGTCGGGTTTGACTTGCTGCGGCCACGATGTGGCCGCGCCGCCATAACCACGTGTCACCACCCCGACTTGGTAACCTTGTGCGGCGAGCGCGTTGACCAGCCAGATCACCATCGGCGTTTTACCGGTTCCGCCAACGGTGAGATTGCCCACCACGATGACTGGTTTATCAAGCTTGACGCTGCGTAGCAGACCAGTGCGAAATGCCCAGCGACGCAACGCGACGATAGCGCCAAAAATCCACGTCAACGGCAACAGCGGCCAGAATGCGCCCGGTCGGTCATACCAAAACTGTTGCAGGCGAGCGTCCAGTGACATGCAGGTTCACACGTTGAATTGCATGCGATGCAATGCTGCATAGGTGCCGTTATGCGCCAGCAACTCGGCATGCGTGCCCACCTCGACAATGCGGCCGCTGTCCATGACCACAATGCGATCGGCGTTCTCGATGGTGGACAAGCGATGTGCAATCACCAATGTCGTGCGATTGAGCATCAACTGTTCCAGCGCCGCTTGAATGGTACGTTCCGATTCCGTATCCAATGCCGACGTCGCTTCATCGAGAATCAGAATCGGCGCGTCTTTGAGCAAGGCGCGGGCAATCGAGATGCGTTGCTTCTGTCCACCCGACAACAGCACACCGCGTTCGCCCACGGTGGTTGCCATGCCTTGCGGCAACTTGCCGGCGAACTCGAGTACATGCGCGGCCTTGGCGGCGCGTTCGATATCTTCAGGACGCGCCGGTCGGCCGAACGCAATGTTGTTGGTGATGCTGTCGTCGAACAACACGACATCCTGACTCACCAGGGCAATCTGTTCACGCAGATTGTGCAGCTTGTATTCACGCACATCGTGACCATCCAACAGCAACGAACCCTGTGCGAGATCGTAGAAACGTGGCAACAGATTCACCATCGTCGATTTGCCGCTGCCGGACTTGCCGACGAACGCCACCGTCTCACCGGCCTTGATGGTCAGCGATACTTCTTTCAACGCTGGGACATTGCCGGTTTCATAACTGTAAGTGACGTCGCGATATTCAACTTCACCGTGCACACGCTGCACTTCGAGTTTGCCGGTATCAGGCTCAAGTGGTTCGTCGATGACTTCAAACAAACTTTCGCCGGCAGCGATGCCTTGCTGGATAGGTCCGGAAATATTCACCAGATCGCGCAGCGGACTCATGATGCCCAGCAATGCGGCGATAAACGCGGTGAACTCGCCGACGGTTATTTCATTGTTGATGGCTTGCCTGGTCGCGATCCATAGGACGACCGATAGCGCAATTGAAGCAATGCCTTGTACCACCGGATTGGCCAGGCCACGCACGCGTAGCCATTTCATGTTTGACTTGAAAGTGTGTTCGTTGGCCTGCTCGAATTGATCACGCTCATAGGCCTGCGCGTTGAATACCTTGATCACACGCGGCGAATCCAGCGCTTCCTTGGCAATACCAGTGACATCGCCAACTGAACTCTGAATACGTGTGCTATAGCGACGAAACTTCTTGTTAACAATTGAGATCAACCAACCTATCAACGGCCCGGCAGTGAATGCAATCACAGCCAGCTTGGCATTAAGCCAAAACAGTATGGCTACGTAGCCAATAATAGTGAGAGTCTGACGCGTCAACGTATTGATGGCGTCAGTGACAACTATCGCTACTTGTTCCGTGTTGAATAGCAACTTTGACAACATGGCCGCCGATGAATTGCGATCAAAATATTTGATTGGCAAATGCAACATCTGCTCGAATAGCTCGGTGCGCAGTTGCTTGATAATGCGTCTGCCCACCCAACCCATGTAATAGGTTTGTATGAAATCGCCTGCGCCACGCACGACAAACAGCGCAACGATAGAGAGGGGTATTACTTCCAGCATTGCCGGATCTTTATTTATAAAAGTCCCGTCTAGAAAAGTTTTGGCCACCAGGGTCACGCCGCCTTGAGAAGCGGCAAACATCAGCGCACCCAGCGAACCGAACGCAAACTGCCAGCGGTACGGCTTGAGATACCCAAGCAACCGCTTATAAGTCGGCCAGATGCTCTTTGAACTGGGAGTCGGTGCCATGTCTTCTTTCTTGATCTTTTACTTGGACGCGTGTGCGGCCGTGTCGCCCTGCGGTTGATTGACCGTCGCGATACTCAACGTCTTGAAGCCCAGACGTCCTACCACATCCATGGCTGTCACCACTGCTTGATGTGTCGAGCGTGCATCGGCGCGGATCAGCACAGCCTGTTCGCGGTCTTCACCGGCTACTTTAGTAATAGCAGCAGTCAACGTATCGGCGCTGTTGTTGAGCAATTCCTGATCGTTGACGCGATAACTGCCATTGGCATCGACGCCTATTTCCAGACGCGTCTTCGGCGTTTCGTTATCGGGCTGTACGCTGGCATCCGGCAAGCGAATGTTGATGCGCCCTTCCGTCACGAAACTGGTGGCCAGCATGAAAAAGATCAACAACAGCAACAACACATCGATGAACGACGTGACGTTGATCTCGGGATCGTCATCACGCCGGCTGCGACCACCGAGATTCATCGCCGCACCTCTGCAGTGAGATGAATCATTGCGCCGTCACCGCTGCGGTCGCTTCATTGAGCGACGCGTTATTCGCCGCTGCGTTTTCCACCGCCTGCACCAGCTTGATGGCTTCCTTTTCCATCTCGACCACCAGACCGTCGACGCGTCGGCGCAGCATGCGGAAACAAATCAATGACGGAATCGCCACCGTCAAGCCGGCAGCCGTCGCCACCAATGCTTCAGCAATACCGGACGCCAGCGTCGCAGGATTGCCGATGCCGGAGGTGGTGATGGAGTTGAAGGTGCGGATCATGCCGAACACCGTGCCCAGCAACCCCAGCAGCGGCGCAATACCAGCGATGGTGCCCAGTGCGCTTAAGAATCGCTCCAGTTCGTGAATCACATGACGGCCCGCATCTTCAATCGCTTCGCGCATCACTTCGCGCGGTCGATGCCGATTGGCCAGACCCGCCGCCAGCACCTTGCCCAGTGGCGAGTTCTGTTGCAGCGCCTGCACGTGCTTGTCCTGCAATTGATTGGTTTCAACCCACTGCCACACCTTCTCGAACAACTCGCGCGGCAGAACGCGATCGCGCTGCAGGGTCCACAAACGCTCGACAATAATGGCGATGGCAACAATGGAAGCAATGATGATCGGCACCATCATGATGCCGCCGGCTTTGACTATCTCGTACATGGAATGGATTCAGTGGTCACGCTGGGCAGCCTCGCGGCCGCATGGGTTCGCAATAGTCGGTAATAGTACAACGGCACGGGCGGATGCCGCTCGACTTACAGCAGGTCTTTCCCAAACACCGTCATCCTCGCGCACGCGGGGATCCAGTCAATAACGTGTCGCGGAGCGACTCAAAATAACCGGATTCCCGCTTTCGCGGAATGACACGCTACGGTGGATAACGGCGAACCGTTCCAGGAGCTCATTGTTGAGTCTGCCAGTAGCGACGATGGTTCTGCCGATAGCGCTGCATGACCACCGGCTGATTGGGTAGCAACGTCGCCGTAATCGCACCGGATGAAATCGTCGCGTCGGTAGCCGTGCCCGCCGCTTGCCAGCGGACAATGACTTCTTCCTTGGGAAATCCCCAGCGATTGCGATAGCCGGCGCTGAAGATCACCCATTGCGCTTGAGCAGCATTCACCAGTTCAGCCGTGGACGAACTGCGACTGCCATGGTGTGCGGCTTCGACAAGGGTGGTGGGCGCAATCAGATTGGCGCTCACCAATTGCTGTTCGATGCGCTGCTCTAAATCGCCCAGCAACAACACGCTGCCGCTTGGTGATGCAACACGCATCACGCAGGAACGATTGTTATCGCTCTGGTCCGCGTGTTCAGGTGCAGGGTGCAGCACCTCAAACTGAACGCCGTCCCACTGCCAATGCTGGCCTCGTTCGCAATATTGCGTAACCGGCTGCGCCAATTTGACCGACGGACCGGGCAACAGCGTACGCACTGGCAAACCAGTTAACACGGTTTGCAAGCCGCCGACATGATCGTCGTCGCCATGGCTGGCCACCACCATATCCAAAACACGAATGCCCATGGCATGCAGGTACGGCAGCACCACCAATTCACCGGTATCGCGGCCGCTTTGAAACTTGGGTCCGGCGTCATACAGCAACACGTGCGTGCGCGTTTGAATGACCACCGCCAGGCCTTGCCCCACATCCAGTGTGGTCATGGAAACGCCGCCCTCGGGCAACAACGGCGCTTGCCATGCCAGGGCCGGCACGCAACATAGCAAGCCGGTCATGCGCAACGACCATGACCACGGTAACACCATCAGCACCGTGCCCAGCACCAGCAATGCCACTGCCCATGGCGCAGCTTGCGGCGCATACCAGTTCGCCCATGGCAGATCCGCCGCCCATTCCAAGCCGACGAACACCACATCGAGCAAACGCGCCAGCCAGTGCAGCCACCACGTTGCCGCGCCAGGATGCACCAGTAACAAAGCGCAACCGATCAGCACCAATGGCACCAGCACCGCAGTGAACAAGGGAATCGCCAGCAGATTCACCCACGGCGACACCAGCGACAAACTACCGAAGGAACTCAGCAACAGCGGCACAAGCCCTATCGTCACCACCGCCTGTATGTTCAAGAACTCGTGCCACGCCGCACCGCGTGCGATGCGGCCGTGTTGATTGAGCAAAATCACCGCCACTGCACCGAACGATAGCCATGCGCCTACCGCCAGCGGTGCGAATGGATCGATCAATAACACCAACAACAATGCCAGACCGAAGCTGTGCCACACATTCACTTCACGGCGCAGCAATGATGCGCCGTAATACACCGCCAACATGATCAAGGTGCGCTCGGTAGGCACCGACATACCCGCCAGCAATGAGTAACCCAGCGCCGCACTCATTCCGAATAGCGCACGCAAGTCAGGCGCGGTCCAGCCGCGACGCTGTGCCATTGGCAGATACACCAGGCGCGAACCTAGCCACGCAAACAACCACGCGACCATGCCGATATGAAATCCCGAGATCGCCATCAAGTGACTGGTGCCGGTGCGCGCGAATACTCGCCATGCATCGCTGCTGATGGCTTGTTGATCCCCCACTGCCAGACCGCGTATCACGCCTTGCATGGGAGCAGTGGGAATCGCGCGACTGATCGCTTCACTCAGCGCAGCGCGTGCTTTCAGAACGCGTTCGCCCGCCACCAAGCCCTGCGATTGATTGGATGACGCATCGCGAATATAACCAGTCGCGCCAACGCCATCGCGAAACAATTGCGCTTCATAGTCATAGCCGCCGGGATTGGCAAAGCCATGCCGTCGCTTCAATCGCACCGTGAATCGCCAGCGCTCCGCCGCGTGCACGACGACGGTGTGCTGGTACCAGGTAAGCTCCAATCGCTGTGGAAAACGCCGTTGCGCCACTACGTGTTGAACGATGTCTGGCCTATGTATGTCAGCCCGGTCTGCGCTGCTTGTTTCGACGACGAATGTATCGACGTTGAATACAAAGCGCACCCCGTAGGACTCCACTTGTGGAATCGAGGCAATGTAACCGTTGACCTGTATGTCCTGACCTTCGAGCGCCGGCTCAAGATCTTGTTGCAACTGTGAGCCGGCGAACATTGCCGACCAGACAAGACCGATCAGGAATGCCACAATGACTAGCCGGCCATGGGTGATGATCCTAGTCATGATCTGCGTCATGCCGGATCGCGGCAAACACAACGACAGCAGCAACGCAGTGAGAGTAAAGGCAACAGGTACGCGTAATGAGTGAAGCGTAAGTTCGGGTAGCAATTGCACCCACACATCGCCCAACAGAAACGCCAGTGCAAACCACAGCATATGCATCCTTGCCGCTCATGAACAAAACCGGGCTCAACTCGACCGGATCAATAGTCAGATATTCCTCAACTATCAATTATCCATTGTCACTTATCAACTCGCCCTGCTCTTTCTGATTCCATGCCACGTCGCTTTTTCAAAAAACTCAGCCGTCAGCGACACCACCTGCGCACCCGCTGGTTCATGCGGCCATTCGAATTTGTATTTGGCGATGCGGCATACTGGAGTTTGAATCGACGCAATGTAACGCGCGCGGTGGCGTTGGGATTTTTTATCGCCTTTCTGCCGCCGCCTATTCCGCATACGTTGATGGCCATTCTTGCCGCCGTGGCGTTGCGGGTAAATATTCCGGTGACGCTGACGGCTATCTTCCTGACCAATCCCGTAACCATGTTGCCGCTGTACTACGCGGCCTACTGGACCGGCTGTCATGCCATCGGCAAAACGCCCATGACTCACTTGCCCAAAGCGCATCCCGGCGATTGGCTCCCGGCATTTCATGGCCCAATTCTCGAACCGTTTGTAATCGGCAGCCTGATACTCGGTCTGGTCGCGGCCGTGGTGGGCTATGTCGTGCTCGGCGCATCGTGGCATTTGTCGCTGGTGTACAAATTCTACAAACGCAAACGACTGCGACATGCGAAGGAAACGAATGAGCCTGATGACAGACCGTGAAGTTGGCTTGAATTAGTAAGCACAACGCCTCTTCTTTGCAGACACATCAAACCTCGTCATCCCCGCGAAGGCGGGGATCCAAGTAGTTAAGTGAGTCGCTTCGCGACGCGATGATGACTGGTTCCCCGCTTTCGCGGGGATGACGTATACAGATTGCCACTGTTGCCCAAGCTCACACGACGTTGGGAATCACCTGAGTGATATTGGTCAAGGGTGAAGTGTATCGAGCCGAGTCTCTGCTACTCCTACGCTTCACTCAAACTTCCTTCCCTCAGCGTCAATACCCGCTGCATACGCGCTGCCAACTCCGGTGCATGCGTAACAATCACCAACGCCGTGCCGAACTCACGATTGAGTTCCAGCATCAACTCGAACACTTGTCGAGCGTTGCCACCATCGAGATTACCGGTGGGTTCATCGGCCAATACCACGCTGGGTCGCGTCACTAACGCACGTGCAATGGCGGCGCGTTGACGTTCACCACCGGAAAGTTGTCCGGGGCGATGTGTTAATCGCGCACCCAAGCCAACACGTTCTAGCAAGGCTTTGGCCTGCTGCTGCGTTGCTGCAATCGGCATGCGACGAATCAGCAGCGGCATGGCAACATTTTCCAGCGCGCTGAATTCAGGCAACAAGTGATGAAACTGATACACGAAGCCCAACGCGCGATTACGTAACGCGCCACGTGCGGCTTCTGATAATTGCGCGACCGACTCACCGGCAATCTTTACCTCACCTTCACTCGGCGCATCCAATCCGCCCAGCAACTGCAGCAGCGTTGTTTTGCCTGAGCCCGATGCACCCACAATTGCCACACGCTCACCGGTGCGAATCGTGAGGTTGACGTTGTTGAGCACCGTGAGTTTGTTTTCACCTTCGACGAAACGTTTGCTCAGGTTGATGCATTCGAGCACGGGGTGAGCCGTGTTGTTTTCTACCTCAGTCACAGTTACTCCACGTCAGCATCAACGAGACTCTAAGTGTAGGTCGGGTTTTATACCCGACAGCGATGTCAGAGTCGGGTATAAAACCCGACCTACAAGAGAGATCGATATTGTTTTCAGCATCACTCATGCCGCAACGCCTTCGCCGGATCAGTGCGTGCCGCACGCCACGCAGGATAAATGGTTGCAAGGCAACACATCGCAAACGCCACACCGGCGACTTGTAGCACATCGAGCCATTGCACTGCCGCCGGCAGATCACTCATGAAGTACAGCTTGGCATCCATGAAATGCGTATCGAACAGGTGTTCCAATCCATGGATCAGCCCTTCCAGATTCCACGCCAACAAGGTGCCGCCGACAATGCCGGTGAGCACACCCACGAGGCCAATCAGCGTGCCCTGTACGATGAACACTGTCATCACTTGACGTGGCGTTGCGCCGAGCGTGCGCAGGATGGCGATATCGGCTTGCTTGTCCTTCACCACCATCACCAAGGTGGCTATGACATTGAATGCGGCCACCGCGACCACCAGCAGTAGAATCAAAAACATCATCGACTTGGTCAGCGCGATGGAACGAAAGAAGTTGGCGTGTTTGCGGGTCCAGTCGTCCACATAAAAGCCGCCGCCCATTTTTTCGGCGATCACCACGGCTACTGCTTGGGCGTTGAACACGTCATTGAGCTTGAGCCGCAGACCGGTTACATCATCACCCATGCGATATAGCCGCGCTGCGTCCCGCATATGGATGTAGGCAAAGTTGCGATCGAATTCGTACATGCCCACCGCAAAGATGCCCACCACCGTGAAGCGTTTGCTGCGAGGAATGACACCGGCCATGGTGACCGTGCCTTGCGCGGTGACGGCGGTGACTTTGTCACCCACGTTGACATGCAATGCCTTGGCAAGCTCATTGCCTAACACCACGCCGAACTCACCCGGTTGCAGATCACGCAACGCGCCTGTTTGCATATGCTGATCGAGGCTGGCGACGCGCGCTTGTTCCTGCGGCACGATGCCCTGCATCATCACACCGCTGTTGGCATCGCCTTGCGGACCGCTGGTCAACAACAACGCTTGCTGTTCAATGTAAGGCGCGGCGCCGGCGACGCCGCTTTGCTGCAATGCCTTGGCTTGCACGTCCTGCCAGTTCGATAAGGGCGCACCGTAACCGCTGATGGTGGCGTGTGCGGTCACACTTAAAATGCGTTCGCGCAGTTCGCGTTCGAAGCCATTCATCACCGATAACACCACCAGCAACACCGCCACGCCCAGCGCCACGCCCACCAGCGAGATGGTGGAAATTACCGATAAAAAGCGGCTGCGTTGATGCGCCGAAGCGGCGATGCCTTTGGCACGCAGATAGCGCAGACCGATCATCCATTCAAAATAAGTTTGCATGGATTACTCGTAACGCAACGCTTCGGCGGGTTGAATGTGCGCGCCACGTCGTGCCGGATAAATGGTGGCCAGTGCGGTCAATACCAACGCAATCAGTGCCACCGTCAACACTTGCATGCCGTGGACTTCGGAAGGAATCTGCGTGATGTAGTACACGGTGGGATCGAAGAAATGCACACCGAAGGTATGCTCAATCCACGGCACGATGTTGCTGACATTGAATGCCAGGGTCAAACCCAGTAGTAATCCGGCGAGAATGCCCACCCAGCCGATCAACAGACCTTGCGTGATGAACACCGCAATCACTTGCTGCGGCGATAAGCCCACAGTGCGCAGAATGGCGATGTCGGTACGTTTCTCGTTCACCACCATGACCAGCGCCGCGACAATGTTGAACGCGGCAATCGCGACGATCAGCATCAGCATCACCGACATCATGGTTTTCTCGATGCGCACCGCGCGAAAGTAACTGGCGTTATCCTGCGTCCAATCCGTGGTGGTGAAGCCACCGCCGAGCACTTGATTCACGCGCTTCACCAGCTCCGGCGCGGCGAAGATGTCGGCGAACTTCAAGCGCAGTCCCGTCGGTGCGCCGTTGGTGCCGGACAATGCTGCGGCATCGCTCATGTGCATCAACGCCAGTGAACTGTCCTGCTCCTGCGCGCCGAATTCAAAGATGCCGCCAATCGTGAAGCTCTGTAAGCGCGGCCGCAGTTCAGTCGTGCCGGCAACGGTTTCGGGAACCAACACCGTGATCTCATCGCCCACCTGCGCCTGCAGCGACCAAGCCAGTCCCGAGCCAATTAATATCTGCTGACTTCCCGCAGTGAGCAGATTCAAATGACCCGACACCATGTGCGTGTCGATGTCGGACACCTGCACTTCTTGTTCGGGGAGCACGCCGCGCAACTTGGCGCCGGTCAGTGTGCCATTGCGTCCTACCATGCCTTGCAGCTCAATGTAGGGCGCGATGCCGGTGACACCGGTCACCTGTTTTGCCTGTGCACTCAAGCGTTGCCAATCGGCCAATTGCTGCGGTGATCCCGCCAGCGTCGCGTGCGACGACAGATTCAACAGCCGACCACGCAGCTCGCCTTCAAAGCCATTCATCACCGACAGAATGACAATCAGCGCCGCCACGCCCAGGCATACCCCCAGCATCGACACCCAACTGATGAACGATACGAAGAAGCCGCGGCGACGGGTGCGCACGTAACGCAAGCCGATATAAATGGGTAGTGGATAAAACATTAAGTAGGCCGGGTTGTGATAACCCCGGCTTGTGACCTCTGCTATGACAAGAAGTTGAGTTTAGTGATGTGAGTCATACAAATGCACGTTTATGACGTGGTTAGCGAGCAGGCGCGGCGAATTCCAGTGATATAGTCCCACCGGATTCTGTCAGGAGGCTCGTCATGCGCATTGCTCGTCTGTCTACCAGCTTGTTCATTCTCGTTGCCGGCTTCGCGGTGCACCCGGCCTGGTCCGATGAAGTGTCGATGCCCAGCGCCGATTCCACCCCTGCAGCGCCGGTATCGGTTCCCGGTCGCGGCATTACCATGACGAAAGTCGAAGCCCAGTTCGGCAACCCCACCGAACGTCACGCCGCTGTTGGCAATCCACCCATTACCCGTTGGGATTACCAGGGCTTCAGTGTGTTCTTCGAACACGATCATGTGATTCACAGCGTGGTGCGCTGATCGGTCTGTTTTTTCGGAATATTGCTTTGCTAAACGAACAGGCCGACGCAAGTCGGCCTGTTCGTTTGTGCGTTGGAAATCAATATAGGCAGACACGTTGGTCCGCCCTGCTCGCATCGTCGCCAATTCAGATCATTCTTTGCAGCGTGGATACCTTGACTGCTCATTTGCGTTGAACCGACCGGCGGTGGACTGCTACCCTTCGCGTCCCGAATCCGAAAGCGAATTCGGGCAAACACCACCCGGCAAGTCGCTCGACTTGAGGCCGGGCTATGTGCGTTTTATTGAACCATCGACAAGCAGCCCGATTCGTAACCAAGCACTGTGACCAAGAAATTCCTGATTCCCTCTGCCGAAAAGCCACGCGTGCGCTGGGGGCAGTTGTACGGCTCGGCCATGGCGCTGAAGCTGGCCGAGGCAGCACAACAACTCGAAGCGCCGCTGCTGGTCATCGCCGCGAATGCGCGTGAACTGAGCCGGCTTGAAGATGAGCTGCGGGTGTTTCTGCCCAAGTCGATTCCCCTGCTGAGCATTCCCGGTTGGGAAACCCTGCCTTACGACTTATTCGCGCCGCATCCGGACATCATTTCGCAACGTTTGAGCACGCTGTCGCGCTTGCCGCATTTGCAGCGAGGCGTGGTATTGATCGATATCGATACGGCTCTGCAACGACTGGTGCCACGCAGTTACATCGATGCCCATGCCTTCGATATCGCCGTCGGTGCGCCAGTGGATTTACAAGCGTTTCGTACCAAGTTATCCAGCGCCGGCTATGCCCACACTTCGCAGGTGATGGCGCCCGGCGAATTTGCCGTGCGCGGTTCGTTGCTGGACTTGTTCCCGATGGGCAATGCCGTGCCGTATCGCATCGATCTGTTTGATGCAGAAGTCGAATCGATTCGCAGCTTCGATGTCGATACCCAACGCACGTTGGAAAAGATCGAGGCCATCAAGATGCTGCCCGCGCGCGAATTCCCGCTCAGCGCCGAAGCCGTGCAGTCATACAAGCGTCGCTTTCGTACGCGCTTTGAAGGTGATCTCACGCGCATGCCCATGTACAAGGATGTGGCGGAAGGCGCGCCACCCGCCGGCATCGAATATTTTCTGCCGCTGTTCTTCGATCAGATAAGCGATGTGTTTGCTTACCTGCCTGCTGCAACCACGATTGCTTATGGCGACGCATTCAACGGTGAACTGGAAACATCGTGGACCAATATCGTCGAGCGCTATGAACAGCGCGCACACGATACTGAACGACCTATTCTGACGCCCGAAGAACTATTTCTGCCGCCTGCTGATTTCCTGAAGAAGTTGCAGGCACTGCGTCAGATCGAATTATCAGTCAACGAACTCGACCCGAATCGTCAACACATTTCCTGGCAGAACTTCGAGAGCACCACCCCACCACCGGTAAAGCTCGATGCACGTGCACCGGAGCCGGCGCGCGCCTTGCTCGATCATTTACGCAATTATAAAGGTCGCACCTTGATCGCTGCCGAGTCCACCGGGCGACGTGAGATGCTGCTCGATATCTTGCGCAAACATCAGTTGAACGCGCCAAGCATCGACGACTGGCAAGTGTTCATGAACAGTGCGGTACCGCTGGCCATTACCGTGTCGCCGATTGCACGCGGCCTGCGTTTGAAAGATCCCGCCATTACGGTGCTGGCCGAAGAACAGTTGTTCGGCGAACGCGCCAAACAGGAACGCCGCCGTCGCCGCGTCGATCGCGATCCGGAAAAAATCATCCGCGATCTTTCCGATCTCATGCCTGGTTCGCCGGTGGTGCACGATGAATATGGCGTCGGTCGTTATCTTGGTTTGCAGACCATGGATGTCGGTGGTCTTGCAAGTGAATTTCTCGTACTGGAATACGCCGACGGCGACAAGATCTATGTGCCCGTGCAAGCGCTGGATCGCGTCAGTCGTTATACCGGCGCCGGCGGCGACAACGCGCCGCTGCACAAACTTGGCACCGACACCTGGGCCAAGGCCAAGAAAAAAGCCGCGCAGAAAGTGCGCGATACGGCGGTTGAACTGCTCGATCTGTATGCGCGTCGCGCCGCGCGTGAAGGCACCTCATTGCAAGCCAACGAAGCAGACATGCGCGCCTTCGCTGATGCGTTCCGCTTTGAAGAAACGCCGGATCAAGCGCAGGCCATCGAAGCCGTGGTGGCCGACATGCGCAGCGGCAAGCCGATGGATCGCGTGGTGTGCGGCGATGTGGGCTTCGGTAAAACTGAAGTCGCATTGCGTGCCGCATTCGTTGCCGTGCAAGCGGGCAAGCAGGTAGTGGTGTTGGTGCCAACTACGCTATTGGCACAACAGCATTATCAGAACTTCGCGGATCGCTTTGCCGATTGGCCGGTGAAAGTCGAAACCATGTCGCGCTTCCGCACCACGGCTCAAGTCAACGAAGCACTCAAAGGACTTGAAGACGGCACGGTGGACATTGTCGTTGGCACGCATCGACTGTTGCAGAACAGCGTGCACTTCAAGAATCTCGGCTTGATCGTCATCGACGAAGAACATCGCTTCGGCGTGAAAGATAAAGAGAAGCTCAAGCATCTGCGTGCCGAGGTCGACGTGCTCACGCTCACCGCGACGCCGATTCCCCGTACGTTGAGCATGGCGATGGGAGGCCTGCGCGATCTGTCGCTGATTACCACACCGCCGGCATCGCGTCTTGCCATCAAGACCTTCGTTACCCCTTTCGATGGCGCTGCAGTTCGCGAGGCTTGTTTACGCGAGATCCGTCGTGGCGGTCAGATTTACTACGTGCATAACAGCGTCGAGACGATTCAGAAGACCGCACAGATGCTGGGTGAGCTGGTGCCAGAGGCGAATATCGCCGTCGGCCATGGACAAATGCGCGAACGCGAACTGGAACAAGTGATGCTCGACTTCAGCCATCAACGCTGCAACCTGTTTGTCTGTACCACCATTGTCGAAAGCGGTATCGACGTGCCCACCGCCAACACCATCATCATCGACCGTGCCGACAAGTTCGGTCTGGCGCAGTTGCATCAGATGCGTGGTCGCGTCGGGCGTTCGCATCATCAGGCCTATGCGTACTTGTTGACGCCACCCAAAGCCAACATGACGGCCGATGCGGTCAAGCGCCTTGAAGCCATCGAGTCGCTCGAAGATCTCGGTGCCGGCTTCACCTTGGCGACACATGATCTTGAAATTCGCGGCGCCGGTGAATTGCTTGGCGAAGGTCAAAGCGGTCAGATTCAGGAGATTGGGTTCGCGCTGTACATGGAAATGCTGGAGCGCGCTGTCGATGCGTTAAAGCAAGGCAAGATTCCGCAGCTCGATGAACCCTTATATCGCGGCCCTGAAGTCGATCTACGCGTACCGGCATTGCTGCCAGAAGACTATATGCCCGATGTCCATATGCGCCTGGTACTGTACAAGCGCATTGCCGCTGCGGAATCGGTCGACGCATTGCGCGAACTGCAAGTGGAAATGATCGATCGCTTCGGCATGCTCACCGAGCCGAGCAAAAATCTATTCGGTATCGCTGAACTTAAACTTCGCGCCAAAGCCTTGGGCATTCGCAAGATCGACGTTCATGCCAATGGCGGTTACGCGCAATTTGCTGCCGACGCCAACGTCGATCCCGCCAATCTGATTCTGTTCGTGCAGCGTAATGTACGCACACATCGCTTCGATGGTCCACAGAAGTTGCGCTTCACGATGCCACTGGAAACCACCGAGTCACGTTTCAAAGCGGCCGAAGCACTACTCGATGGCATCAGCATGCCGCCTGCCGCGATTGCAGCAGCGGCGATTGCGAAGAGTAGAAAAAAGTGAGCTGCAAGCAAGCCCTAGATGAATCACCCATGACCACCTACCTCGTCGCCGCCCTTTATAAATTCGTTGCGCTGCCCGACTACCGCGAGCTGCAACCCAGGCTGCAAGCCGTATGCGATCAACATCGCATCAAAGGCACGCTATTGCTCGCGCCAGAAGGCATCAACGGCACCATTGCAGGCACACACGAAGGAATTCGCGCCGTACTGGAATACTTGCGCAGCGATACCCGCTTCGCTGATCTCGAACACAAAGAATCCTGCGCAGAAACCATGCCCTTCTATCGCATGAAGGTAAAGCTCAAGAAAGAAATCGTCACCATGGGCATTCCCAGTATCGATCCCAACAAGTTGGTGGGCACGTATGTGAAGCCCGAAGACTGGAATGCATTGATCAGCGACCCCAATGTGGTCGTGATCGACACGCGTAACGATTACGAAGTGGCCATCGGCACTTTCAAAGGCGCAGTCGATCCCAACATCAAAAGCTTCAGCGAATTACCCGACTGGGTGCATCAGCAAAAGAGCCTGGAAAACAAGCCGAAAATCGCCATGTTCTGCACCGGCGGCATTCGCTGCGAAAAATCCACCGCCTACATGAAGTCGCAAGGCTTTGAAGAGGTCTATCACCTGCACGGCGGCATTCTCAAATATCTTGAAGTCGTCCCGGAGTCCGAAAGCCTCTGGCAAGGCGAGTGCTTTGTGTTCGACGAACGCGTCTCAGTCGGTCATGGACTCAAACTTGGCGAACATGAGCTGTGCCGCTCATGTCGCCATCCCTTGAATGCCGAAGACAAACAATCGCCGTTGTATGAGTTAGGCGTTAGCTGTGCGCGTTGTCATGCACAGACTTCGGAAGCGAAGAAGTTGAGTTTGAGAGAGAGGCAAAAGCAGGTGGAGTTGGCGGCGAAGCGGAATGAGATGCATGTGGGGGCCAGGCATCGGAAGTAGCTTAAGACCTTCGGCGTACTACTCCGATCGTTTTTGTAGGTCGGGTTTTATACCCGACTTCTTATTGGAGTCGGGTGTAAAACCCGACCTACAAAAGAAGACTGCTTCGTTAACGCGCCACCTTCTTCAACACACCCGCGCCATGCTCGGTACGCATGGAGTGCAGCGCCCGCACAATGAATTGCGAGGCGTTGTCTTTCGGATCGGGAATGGCGGAGACGATACCGAAACTCACCGTCACATAGCGCGATGCAGCGCGGGGATGATGAATTGCCAGGTCACGTACTCGTGATGCGACGGTTTCAGCGAGGCGTTGTGCTTGCGTTGCGTCGGTGGTCAACGTAGCGGCAACGATCTGACTGTCTTCCCAACGAGCGCAGAGATCGCTGGCGCGACGAAAGCATCCGGCAATGGTTCGTGCCACACGCTTGAACGTTTGTTCGGCGCCCGAGGGGCCGAATACTTCGCGATAGGCATTGGCGTGATCGACTTCGAAGGCGAGTACGGTAAGAAACTTTTGTTCGCGTTGCGCCAACGAAAAATCACGACGCAATAAATCTTCAAAATAGGAGCGGCGCAGCAAGCCGGTTTGTTTGTCTTCGCGCACATGTGCAAGCAGACGTTGCGTGCTCAACATGGCGTCAGCAGCGGCTTCGCCAATGGTGGCTGCAGAGCGTTCGGTGCCGACGCGATGGAAGCTGGCGAAGTGCGTCAGTTTGCCTTGTTGATCGCGAATGGGGATGAGCTGCATCTCATTCACGAACGGCATGCCGTCCTTATGATAGTTGCGCAGCACCGTGCGGCAGGCCACGCCTTCACGCAACGCCGCGCGGATCAACGTCAATCCTTCCTGTGTATCCTCGCCATGCTGCAGGAACGCCAGGCCACGACCTTGTAGTTCGCTGCTGCGATAGCCGGTCAGTTGTTCGAAAGAATTATTGCAGTACACCACGGGCCAATTGCCGCTGCTGGCGTCGCACACGACCACGCCATCGGGGGATGCGTCAATGAGGCTTTGCAGAACCAGCCAATCCAGTGACACGTTCGGCTCCAGATAAATAAGTAAAGGGGAGGACCAAGTGCTACCGAGGCTACCCTTGTACCGACGTGTTTGCACCATTCAGGGTACGTTGTTTATTTCAAATTGAGAACTGCGTGCCGTGTAGCGAGCTTGACACTGCTGCCATCGCACTCTGCCATTGCGTCGACGCCAGCAACTCCTGTTGCGTGGGACTGGGCAGACCATGCAATCGCGCCAGACGCGCCAGGCTGACGGGATCAGGTTCGATGTCCAGCTCGTGCAAGGTTTGTAGCGCAGCTTCACGTTGGTTGCAGATCAACACCATGTCGCAACCTGCAGCAATTGCCTTATATGCGCGTTGCGGGATCGACCCCATCACGCTCGCGCCTTCCATGCTCAGATCATCCGAGAACACTGCGCCGGTAAAGCCCAGCTTGCCGCGCAGTTCGTCGACCATCCATTTGCGCGAGAAGCTCGCGGGAACGCTATCCACTTGTTCGTACACCACGTGCGCCACCATCACTGCCGGAAGCTGGTTATCGATCAAACGCACATAGGGATGAAGGTCGTTGCCCATGTCCACATAGCGGCGCTTGTCTATCGGCAGCGCGATATGCGAATCCGCTACTACCGCGCCATGCCCCGGAAAATGTTTAGCCACTGCACACATGCCGGCATCGCGCATGCCGTGCATCATAGCGACCGCAAGATCGCCGACGACACGTGCGTCGCGATGAAAGGCGCGATCGCCGATCACACTGCTTGCGCCATAGTCGAGATCCACCACCGGTCCGAAACTCAGATCGATGCCCGCCGCCCGCAATTCGGCGGCCAGCAGCCAGCCCGACTGCCGCGCCAACTGCAAGCCGGCTTGACGGTTCTGATCGTAAGCCTGGCCGATGACGCGCATCGGCGGCAGGATGGTGAAGTCCTTGCGAAAGCGTTGTACGCGGCCGCCTTCGTAATCGACTGCAACTAATAATGGTGGGGTGCGCGCGGCACGCACTTCGGCAATCAGCTCGGTAACTTGTTCGCGGCTCTCGAAATTGCGCGTGAACAAAATGATGCCGCCCACCAACGGATGCGTAAGCAGCTCGCGTTCTTCCGGCAACAGTTGCTTGCCGAGCAGATCGATCATCAGGGGGCCAAGGGTCATTTGTTTTCCTCGTGGGGGTCAGGCATACCTGGCCTCTTAACGACGATATCAGCGTAACGATCGTGGGCGAGGCCACGCCTCGCCGCTACGTTAAAGTGAGTTCCGGTCAACCGACCTACGTCGGATCAGCAACTCACTTCCTCTCAAACACCGCCACCGACTCCACATGCGCCGTATGCGGAAACATATCCAGCACACCGGCGGACTTCAACTCATAACCCAGTTCGTGCACCAGTATGTCGGTATCACGCGCCAGCGAACCGGGATGGCAGGAGATGTACACCACACGCTGCGCACCGCACTTCGCCCCAGAATTAGCAATCACCGGCAAAATCTCACGCGCACCCGCTCGTGGCGGATCGAGCAACACTTTGTTGAACGTGCGTTTGGCGAAGGGCGAGTCTTTATGTTCTTCAAACAAATTGGCGACCATGAACTCGACGTTGCTGACGTTATTGCGTCGTGCGTTCTGCCGTGCGCGCTCAACCAACGATGCCTCGCCTTCAATGCCCAGCACGTGTTTGGCATGTCGCGCCAATGGCAATGAAAAATTACCCAAGCCGCAGAACAGATCCAGCACCTCATCGTTCTCATTGATATCTAGCAAGCGCAACGCCAGTGCCACCATCTGTTGATTCAATGCGCCGTTAACTTGAATGAAGTCGTTGGGCAGAAACTCGAACTCAACGTTGAAATCGGGAATGCCATAGATAAGCGGCTGCACGCTTTCGGGATGCAGCGGCTTGATACTGTCGTAGCCTTCGCGTTGCAGATAAATCTGCACGCCGTTTTGCACACGAAAGGCGTGCAATATTTCCAGATCGGCTTCAGTCAGATCGGCCAGAATACGAATCACCAATGCAGTGATGTTATCGGCCACTGCGGCTTCGACCTGCGGCACCTTGTCGCGCACGCTCAAGCTACCCAGCATCACACTCATCGGGTCGATCAATGAACTCAGTGGTTCGCGCAACACTTCGCAGCGACTGATGTTGGCCAGCTTATTGTCATTGCGTTCGCGAAAGCCCACCAGGGTGCGGCCCTTCTGCGCCACCCAGCGCGCGCCAAGGCGTGCACGGCGACGGTAATTCCATACGTCCGCTTGCAACGGCGGCAACACCACCGGCACTTCCACCTTGCCGATGCGTTGCATGTTGTCGAGCAACTGTTGTTGCTTGAACGCCAGTTGTTTGTCGCTGCTTAAATGTTGTTCGGCACATCCACCACACATGTCGTAGTGCGCACACTTCGGATCAACTCTGTCCGGTGATGGCTTGACGATTTGCACGAGCTTGGCTTCCTGCACGCCTTTGCGTTTCTGCAGCAACTGTGCCTCGATTGTTTCACCCGGCAGCGCGCCGTCGATAAATACGGCGCGACCATCAAGCTTGGCAATGCCTTGCGCCTCATGGGATAAATTGACCACTTCCAGTAACTGCGGCGGCGACAATTTTAACGCGTGCTTGCGTCGGCTCATGCTGCGGCCTCGGGCCACGCGGCGAGGAACTCTTTGAAGTGCGGCTTGGTTTGTTCGCTCAGACAATCGCGAACGCGTTTTACTTCCACCGCATATTGCTCACGCGACAACTGGCCGCGCATCAATTCAAACCGCAAGTAAACCAAGAAGGTATTCAGCACATCGGTCTCGCAGTAATTGCGGATCTCTTCTATGCCACCATTGAGCCAGCAATCCCATACCTTGTCACCGCTCATGCCGAGCTTGCCCGGCAGGTTCAACAGCATCGCCACGTTCTGCAAACTGGCGCGCGCACGACCTTGATAACCGGACAGCACATCCATCACATCGATATGCCGCCAGTGATAACGGCTGATGTAGTTGTTCCAGCGGAAGCCCTGATCCTCGTCGCCCTTCTCCCAGTAACGCGGCGCCTGAATGCCATGTCGCAACGCGCGATAGTGCAACACAGGTAAATCGAAACCACTGCCATTCCATGACACGAGGTCCGGCGTGTACTTGTCGATGCCATCGAAGAAACGTTGAATGATTTCTGCTTCCGGCGCATTAGGTTCCCCCAACGACCACACCTTGAAGCTATCGCGCGAACGCAACGCCACCGAAATGGCAACGATGCGTTGCTGTTCCAGACTCAGGAATTCGCTGCCGGTTTCTTCGCGGCGCTTGGTCTGCATGACATAGCCCACCTGCTTGTCGGTGAGGTCGTCAAGGCCATAAATACGTCGGCCCAACTCAACGTCGGGAATGGTTTCGATATCGAAGGAAAATACATGCATTGCAGCGGCCGGCCTGGAAAGGAGGGTCGCTATTCTACCTGCGGGGTGTGAGGATAAGCAGCCGTATTGAGGCAAACATGTGGCGAATTACGGAGGTATTACTCCGTTGTAGGTCGGGTTTCATACCCGACAGCGACGTCAGAGGTCAGAGGTCAGGTATAAAACCTGACCTACCGATACAAAGACAACGACACGCTGCACCACTAACCGAACGGATGTCTTCGTAGGAGCGGTTCGCGAATCGCCCTCTTAAATCCCTTAAGAGGGTCGTTCACGAACGACCCCTACGCACAATAAACTCGGCCCCTTCAATTGATTCAGGCCGCTCCTACAATTGACTTGCCTTCATCAACACCGCCATGCCGATAATCAAGCCTTCTTCATCACTCAGCGTGAGATGGCCGTTGTCCGCATCGATACCGAGCTGCGTACAGATCGCTCGCGCCTCATCTGACCAGATGATTTTTGGCTTGCCTTTATCGTCAGAAACATAGCCGGTGTCGTTAATCCACATACCATCGGCAAAGCCAATTCCCATCGCCTTGACGATGGCCTCCTTCGCGGCCCAATGCATGGCAAGAAATCGCGCTGGACGTTTATAAGCGGCGAAGGCTTCGCGTTCGGCAGGCAGCAATAGATGCCTGACCAACCTGTCGCCATGACGGTGATACATCTGCTCGAAGCGCTCGAGTTTGACGATATCAGTGCCGATGCCGTGAATCACAATGAACTCCGTGCCTCAACCATCAACCGCTTCATCTCGCTGACGGCTTTGCCCAAGCCGTCGAACACCGCGCGCGCGATGATGGCATGCCCGATGTTCAACTCGACGATCTGCGGAATGCAGGCGATGGCTTGCACATTGTGATAGTGAAGCCCATGGCCAGCGTTGACGATCAAGCCCAGTCCCGCCGCATGATGTGCTGCTTGCTGCAAGCGGGTTAGTTCGCGCGCCTGTTGCTCGCCATGCGCATCGGCATAAGCGCCGGTATGCAATTCCACCACGGGAGCTGGGAGTTTTGCCACTGCATCCAATTGTCTGGGTTCTGGATCGATAAAGATCGACACGCGAATGCCGGCAGCGGTGAGTCGTTGCGTGGCAGATTGAATGGCGGCGAAATTACCGACCACATCCAAGCCGCCTTCAGTGGTTAGCTCTGCACGCTTCTCCGGCACCAGACATACATCCTGCGGCTTGATGGCTTCGGCCAATGTCACCATGGCGTCAGTACAAGCCATCTCGAGATTCATGCGAGTCTGCAATGCGTCGCGCATGATGTGCACATCGCGATCCTGGATGTGACGGCGATCTTCGCGCAAATGAATCGTGATGCTGTCGGCGCCGGATTGCTCAGCAAGCAGAGCTGCATATAGCGGATCGGGATAGTGAGTGCCACGCACCTGCCGCAACGTCGCTACGTGATCGACATTGACACCGAGATGAATAGTGCGAACGTTGTTGGACATGAAGCTCGTTGAACCTGAAGTTTCGCTTTGGTGTTTATCGTTGTTAACTGCGTCAGGACTTGCCGGTTTGTAATTGACGCAGTCCACCCAGTATCTCACGACTTTGTAAACGACGACCATCCAGCACATGATCGAGCACACTGCGCAGCAAATAACGCGCGTCGGTTTTATGTTGCGCTTCGCTCAGTGTTTCAGTTGCCAGTGCCAGCAGCATCGCACCGGAATACACGCCCTTGGCTGGATTGGCAGCGGCGCTCACCGGCAACGGACCCAGCTCCAGCACATACCGATAACAACGTTGGGGTTCTATCGCGTTACCAGATTCCGCTTCATGTTCCAGCGATAAGCCAAAGCCCAGCGCTTGCAGCAAGCGTTTCTCGAACACTCGCAGTGCCGACAATTCATCGCCGTCGGTCTTGAGTGTTTGCACGGTCAAATTGTAGAGATTGAATATCTCCAGTTGCGGATCGTGCAAGTGCAACAACTTGAGCAGCAACTCGTTGAGATAAAAACCGCTAAGCAAACGTGCTGCCGGCAAATTGGTTGGCTCGCCCACCAACTCGGCAGCGTTGAGTTGCCCTGCTTCACCTTTGCCTGACCATGAAACGAGAATGGGTTGAAATGCCTGCAAGGCCGCGGCCAGACCCGACTTGCCGCGCACGCCGCGCGCGAACACCGTCAGCCTTCCATGATCGCGAGTAAACAGATCGACGATGCGGCTGGTGTCGCGATACGGCCGATGATGCAGCACGTAGGCGGGTTGGAGTTGAATGCGTTGTGTTTGAGTCGTCGTCATGAGACCCCCACCCTAACCCTCCCCCGCTTCGCAAGGGAGGGAATAAGCTTGCAGAGGTTTTCTGTTCCCTCCTCCGCAAAGCGGGGGAGGGTTAGGGTGGGGGCTGCGGCATGCTGCTCCATACCAGCCTCCCCGCACCGTTCATTCCGAGTCATAACCAAACTGACGCAACGCGGCCGCACTATCCGACCAGTTCTCTTTCACCTTCACCCATAGCTCGAGATGAATTGGCGTGTTGAGCAGCTTCTGCAACTCAAGGCGCGCGGCGCGGCCGACATTTTTGAGGCCCTCGCCTTTATCGCCGATAACAATGGCTTTCTGTCCGGTGCGTTCAACCCAGATGATGGCATTGATAATCAGCTTGCCGCTGTCGTCGTCGAATTCGAAACGTTCGATCTCAACCGTCAAGCCATAAGGCAATTCATCGCGCAAGCGCCAGATCAATTTTTCGCGAATGATTTCTGCCGTCTGAAATTTTTCGCTCTTGTCTGTCACCTGCTCTTCGGGAAAATGCGGCGGCGATAACGGCAGTTGTTTGGCGATCAATGCCGGCAGTTGTTCAAGATTGATATGCTTCATGGATGACACCGGCACTATGTCGACGAACTCGGCCTTGCGGGTGATCTCAGCAAGAAACGGCATGAGGCGCTCCTTGGGATTAACCTTGTCCACCTTGCTGACCAGCAGAATAATCGGTCGACCGCTTTGCTTGATGCTATCAAGCACGTGCTGATCTTCGTCGGTCCACTTTAATGCTTCCACCAGCATGAGATTCACGTCGGCATCGGCGAGCGACGCCATTGCCGAACGATTCATGTACTTGTTCATCATGCGGCGTTCGGTGATGTGAATACCCGGCGTATCGACAAACACGATTTGTGCATCGCTACCGGTGAGAATGCCGAGAATGCGGTGGCGCGTGGTTTGCGGCTTGGGCGAAACGATGCTGACTTTGCGTCTGAGCAATGCATTGAGCAATGTCGATTTTCCTACATTGGGACGACCGACGATGGCAGCGAAACCGCAACGATAGTTATCCGGCGCATCCGTGGGTGATTCGTCGGACACGGGCTCGTCGGACTCACCAATAGGCTCGATGAGATCGGGATCAGTAGAGCTTGATGAAGGATGATTCATTTAAACCTATGGAAACAATGTCCGCTTGTAAACGGATGAGAAGCCAGATTATCTGGACCAGAGATGTGTAAGCTGTTCCAGCACCACTTCCGCGGCGGCCTGCTCTGCGGCACGACGACTGCTGCCCTCACCCGTCGCCCGCAACTCCAATGTAGGAATAGTGCAACGCATGACAAAGTGTTGCGCATGCGGTTCGCCGGAAATTCTTTCCACGGCATATTCCGGTAGCGGCACCGCGCGTGCTTGCAGCGATTCCTGCAAGCGGGTTTTAGGGTCTTTGAGCTGTGCAGCCTTGGGTAGTAACGGAATGCGTTCGGCAAACATGCGTTCGATCACATCGGTGGCATGTGCGAAGCCACCATCCAGATAAATGGCACCCAGCAACGCCTCCAGCGTATCGGCAAGAATTGATTTACGGCGAAATCCACCGGACTTCAGTTCGCCCGCACCCAAGCGGACACGTTCGCCAAGATTGATATGCACCGCTATCGCCGCCAATGATTCGCCACTCACCAGTGTTGCTCTGTAGCGCGACAATTCACCTTCATCGGCGTTGATGAACGAGCGGTACAACATGCTGGCAGTGACGCAATTGAGCACCGCGTCACCGAGAAATTCCAGACGTTCGTTGTGCGGATTGCCGGCGCTACGATGCGTGAGCGCCGCTTCGAACAAACCGAGATCTCGGCAGGTGTAACCGAAGGTGTCTTGCAACCATTGCAACAGTGTTTTCACACGTGTGCCTTGAACGCGCCGGATATGATCAATTGATCGTGACCGTTTTGTAGAACTCGGCTAACAACGACACATTGCCGATGAAGGGAACTTTAGCTTCGTACTCGGCGGTCATTTCCCAACCACCACCAGCACGGCGAATCTGCATATCCTTGTAATCGAAGGTCTTGATATCTTCTATCTCCCAGCTGCGCTCCAATGAGCGATGTATTTGGTCGGGGTTTGTAGTAGCCGCGTCGCCTTCCTTGCTGACTTTTTCCATCGCTCTGACAACTTCAAAATATTCCAGATACACCGGCACCAAGCGAATCACCGCATACAGTCCCAAGCCGAGAATCGCCAGAATGGTCAGCATGCCCAACGCCGTTGCGCCACGTTGCTGATCGCGTGTTTTGATGTTGTTCATCTCAGCTCCAGGTTCAGGGTTTCAATGGCAGTATCGTTGTTGCTTAACTAATTAGTGAATCCGCGTGCCGATGCGGTTCAACACCGGCAACTCGGTAAACTTCCAGTGCAACCAGATCAGCTTGGCGCGTCCCACCAGATTTTGCTCTGGTACAAAGCCGACCTGCGGGAAACGGCTGTCCTGACTATTGTCGCGGTTGTCACCCATAAAATAATAATGACCGGCCGGCACCACTGCATCGAAATCTTTGGGAAAAGTATCGGGAATAAACATCACCTGATGCTTCACCGTTCCCAAGTCTTCGACGCCTACCCGGGCGTTGGCATAGATCGATTCATTACTGAGTCTGGCATTGGTATCGCTGGGATCGTTGTAGTACCCAGTTAATTCGACATTGATTTTTTGGCCGTTAATGAATACTTGGTCGTTGACCACCCGAATGTGATCTCCGGGTAGTCCGATCAAACGCTTGATGTAATTGATGGAAGGATCCGATGGCAATTTGAATACCACCACATCACCGCGTTGCGGGTCGCCGGTTTCCAGCAATTTGAAATTGAACACCGGCATTTTCAGATCGTAGGAAAACTTGCTGACAAAAATGAAATCGCCGGCGAACAACGTCGGCATCATCGAATCCGATGGAATACGAAACGGCTCGAAAATAAAGGAACGCACAATCAACACCAGTGCCAGCACCGGAAAGAATGAGCGGGCGTATTCGACAAGGATGGGATCGTGCCCTACTACTGCGGGCGCACTTTCACTCGTCGACGCTGCGGCAGAACCGGCGGCGGCAAGCCGCGCTTTTTTGAATAACAACACATCACCGGCCCACACCAAGCCGGATACCGTCGTCAGCAGCAGCAGCCAGAATGAAAAATCGATAACCATTGTGTCTCGTTCCTGATTAGTACGTGGCCAGTGCAATGCATCACTGACAATCGATCAATTCTTGTCCCGGCCTACCTGCAACACGGCTAAAAATGCCTCCTGCGGAATTTCCACCGAGCCTACCTGCTTCATGCGCTTTTTGCCTTCTTTCTGTTTCTCAAGCAGCTTGCGTTTGCGGCTGATATCGCCGCCATAACACTTGGCGAGTACGTTTTTACGCAAGGCCTTAACGCTGGCGCGCGCCACAACATTCACGCCGATTGCCGCTTGAATGGCGACATCGAACATCTGCCGTGGAATCAATTCCTGCATCTTGTCCACCAACTCGCGACCGCGTTGATACGCCAGATCGCGATGCACGATGATCGATAGCGCATCGACCTTATCGCCATTGATCAACACATCCAGCTTCACCACCGGCGCGGGTTCGAAATGACTGAACTCATAATCGAAGGACGCATAACCCCGGCTGCACGATTTCAGTCGATCGAAGAAGTCGAGCACCACATCGGCCATCGGCAACTCATATTGCAATGACACCTGATTACCAAGGTACAACATCTTCTTCTGACGACCGCGCTTGTCATTGCACAGCTTCAGCACCGCGCCCACATGCTCAGGCGGCACCAGAATATTGGCAATGATGATGGGTTCGCGTATCTCGGCGGTGAGATTGTTCGACGGCAACTTCGCTGGATTGTCGACATAGATGGTCGAGCCGTCGGTCAGCTCGATTTCATAAATCACCGTAGGCGCACTGGTGATCAGATCCAGGTTGTATTCGCGCTCTAACCGCTCTTGCACGATATCCATGTGCAACAAACCAAGGAAGCCGCAACGAAAGCCGAATCCCAATGCAGTGGACACTTCCGGTTGATACTGCAATGCCGAATCGTTGAGCTTCAATTTCGCAAGCGCATCTCTGAATGACTCATAGTCATCCGAGTTCACGGTGAACAAACCGGCGAACACACGCGGTTGAATTTGTTTGAAACCTTCGAGCGGCGCCGCGCACAAACGACCTTCCTGAGTGATGGTGTCACCCACCGGCGCGCCATCGATCTCCTTAATGCCAGCGATCATGAAACCCACTTCGCCGGTTTCCAGTGTCGCAGTCGATAACGACTTTGGCGTAAACCGTCCAAGCTTATCGATCTGATGCGAACGTCCCGTCGACCAGACACGAATCTTGTCGCCGACTTTCATCGAGCCGTTGACTACACGCACCAACGAGACGACGCCGACGTAACTGTCGAACCACGAGTCGATGATCAAGGCTTGCAATGGCGCGTCGGGATCGCCTTTTGGCGGCGGAATACGCTTGACCAACTCTTCCAGCAGTTCTGGTACACCCAACCCGGTTTTGGCGCTGACCAGTAGCGCATCCTCAGCCTCGATGCCGATGATTTCTTCGATTTCCTTGATGACACGCTGCGGCTCGGCAGAAGGCAGGTCGATCTTGTTGAGCACCGGTACCACTTCCAGCCCTTGCTCCAGCGCGGTGTAGCAATTCGCCACACTCTGCGCCTCGACACCTTGCGCGGCATCGACCACCAGCAGCGCACCGTCGCAGGCAGCCAGCGAGCGCGATACTTCATAGGAGAAGTCGACGTGCCCGGGTGTATCAATCATGTTGAGTTGATATACCTGCCCGTCCTGAGACTTGTAGTTGAGCATCACGCTCTGCGCTTTGATGGTAATGCCGCGTTCACGCTCGAGGTCCATCGAGTCGAGCACTTGATTTTCCATCTCGCGCGCATCCAGGCCGCCGCAATGCTGAATGAAACGATCCGCCAGCGTGGATTTACCGTGATCGACGTGAGCAATGATGGAAAAGTTACGAATGAGCTTCATGTAATCGGCGTTCTCGACGGCATGCCCGAAACGGGTCGCCGACTGCGGTAGTAAAGGCGGCGGATTATATCGGAGATGGTCGCGCCCGCATGGAAAAGCGCGTCTTTGCGGAAGTCGCGACGGCTACAGATAGCCGCGCAGCCGCGCGCGGTCGAGGCGATAGGCGCAGACAAAATCGCCGTCAATCAATAACACCGGGATGCGCTGACCGTACTGGCGTTCCAGTTCCGCATCGCCGCTGATGTCCTGCACACGAATGCCGGCGGCAGCGTCACCGAACAAGTCCAGCAACTCGCTCTGCAATTGTTCGCAAAGACTGCAATCAGGGCGAGATAACACCAGCCATTGGGAGAAATCCGGACTCACCACGGGGCTGTTTTACTTGCTAACCACCGCCGGTGCACGCGCCAGCGAGGACACCATGCCCTTCACTGTAGCGGCGGGCACTTCGCCCACGGCAGTAATTTGATAGCCCTGCACGTCACTGTGAAAGGCATACGCCGAACCGACTTTCTGCAGACCAGTGCCGGGATCCTTGCCGTCCTGCGTTTCCTCAATGAATATGGACACGGTCGCCAATCCATCCGAATACACCAGGTGCCGCACTGGCACCGTCGAACCCATAACGGGCTGCAGCCGCGTCACTTTCAATTTGAATCCGGGGGGCAGATTGGTCACCCGCCAGTCCAACTCTTCCGGCGAAACCTTGCGCTTGCGGATTTCGTGACGGGTCCATTCAAAGCCGCTGGTATTGACGGACGGCATCAGGTCGCGATCCGTCACATGATCGCGGATCGACAGTTCAGCAAAAGCAACCTGCTCGATCACCTTGCCCTGGCGATTGAATAACTGTGATTTCAATGGCAGCGCTGTCTCTGCATCCAGCCACAGACGATAACCATAACGATATCCGTCGCGCGGCTGCACCGTCACCAGTTGCGCCTTACGTTCCAGTATCTTGCTCACTGGCCCGGTGCTGATGTCGTAATACGCTTCGAGACCGGGTTTGTACTCAGGGATCAGCGATAACAACGCATCGCTGTCGGCACGGCTTTCAACCAGCACCGCGCGCTTGTCGGGCATGTAGTAAGTCACTTCCGTATCGGTGCGAATGTATTCGCGACCCATCCCATCCAGCGATACCAAGCGCTCGGTGATCTTGCCACGCAAATTGCGATGCACGATGCGCATGGTTTCGAACTGCGCTTCGGTCGAATGAATATAGCGACCGTCATAATTGCGCTCGACCAACGCCTGGGACATGCGCTCCAGCCAGGCCCGTGCATCGACGGTGCTCGCTGCATGCGCAACGACACCCACCAGCATGCACGCCACAGTTGCGCAGGTTTTGACTGTGGCCGACTTCATTGTCATCAAGGTCCGGTTGTTTCGGCGGTCGGTTCGATAGTTACTGCTTCTTCGGTTGTCTCACCTTCTGTCAACAGACCGGTCATCATGTTGTGGCGACCAAGCGGCGATGAAAACTCGCTATGCGCCACCACGTAGTTGGTGAGTCGTGCGGCGGGTATGGCCACGCTGGGCGTATTGGCAGCGACAGGTACGACATAGCTATCCGGGGCGGATCGTTGCGCAGTGAGCGTCACCGGTTGTAACGGTTCGGCTGCAGCCACGGCGGGTGTTTCCGTAATAGCTGGCGCGCGCACCGTCATCACCGCCACCCAGGCAACACTGGCGGCGACTGCCAGTCCTGCTGCAGGCTTGAGCCAGCGCGCGGCAAGCAAACGACCCGATGTAGCCGATACCGCCGCAGTGGCGGCTTCTTGCTGCTCCAGCGCAGCGGCAACGCGCGCGGAAAAATCCTTGGAAACATGCGCACGGTTGGTCGGTGCGCGTAACGCTTCGCCGATCAATCCGTAACGAGCCATGGCCTGCTTCAACTCGCTCTCTTTCACCAGGCGACGTGTAAACAACTCGGTTTCAGCAGCAGGCAGTTCGTCATCGACAAAGGCTGACAACTGCGACTGCAGAGTTTCGTTCGGTAACATTGGATCGGTCATATAGTGGCGCTCTCGCAAACAGACTGGTCGTACATCCGAGACGTGAACCGGCTTTGTGAACCCACCATCGGGTTCGTCCAGCCATTCACCCTTCCGCCCTGAAACTTGTCACGCATGTCCATTCTTGTTTAATCCAGCAATGGCTTAATCCAGCAATGGCTTAATCCAACAAGGGACGCAGCTTCTTGTCGATCGCTTCGCGGGCGCGAAAAATTCGCGACCGTACCGTGCCAACCGGACATTCCATGACCTCTGCAATTTCCTCATAAGACAATCCCTCCAACTCGCGCAAGGTGATCGCTTCACGCAAATCATCCGGCAACTGCTGCATGGCCTCCGTGACCGTATGACGAATTTCCTCCGTCAACAACATGCCTTCCGGCGTATCGCCATCCTTCAACAACACCTGTGCCGCGTAGTCTTCCGGATCTTGCAGATCCAGATTGTAATCGACCAGACGTCGACGACTCGACACCAGCACATTCTTAGCTGTGTTCGCGGCGATGCGATACAACCAGGTATAAAAAGCACTTTCGCCACGAAATGACGGCAATGCACGAAACGCTTTAATAAACGCTTCCTGGGCGATGTCCTCGGCTTCAACCGGATCGCGCACATAGCGTGTCACCAGCTTCAGTACCTTGTGTTGATACTTCAGCACCAGCACATTGAACGCCGCCTTGTCACCGCGCTGAACCATCTCGACCAGCTTGGCGTCATTGTCTTCCATGCTCATAGATCACAACCTTTGTGACAGGTTGCGCGCTGAAATGAGCATGAAACAGTGAGCACAGCGGTAGACATCGGTCTCCAGACAAAGTTCGAACGGCGGCTGAACGGCCGCACAAAAGTAACAAAAAACTGTGGACCACGTCGTACTGGATGGTGGCGGACAGTCGGAAACCAATCTCAAGGAATGATCCCGATTTTAAGGTTGGTGTTGAAGTTTTTGTCTGCGCCGGGCACAAGCTGCTCCATTTGCCGCCCGCCTTCCTGGCGTAACCGCAACAACCATTGCTGCCAGGCCTGACGACTTAACTGATTGCGCCACAATAAAACCTGGTAACGCCTGCCGGCATCCGTCTTGAATTTAAGGCACATCGCCCAAGGCGCACACCAGGATCGTCCCAGCAATTGAGCGGTAACAGGCTCAGTGGAACCAAACTGCAATCGCCAGCATTGGTCTTGATCCCAGCTCAATCGCGACAAATGCCTGGCTGGACTAAACAAACCCAGACGCCAAAGCGATGCGATGGCGAAACTCGACCCCAGCGTTACGCACAACAAACGAATGATCAATGACCAACTGCCTGCCAACCACGGCAGAGTCAGTGACACTACCAACAGCAACACTGCAGGCAAGTAACGCGACGAAGCACGATGCAGCTCAAGCACCAAGCTGGGTGAGCTGCTGGATGACATCGCGAATGTCCTGTCGGTCGGGTGTCTGGGCACCGGTTAGATAGGCAAGGATCAAGGGGTCCTGTAAATCCAGCAATGCCTCGAATGCGGCTTGCTGTGTGGCATCGGCTGTCGGATAGGTGTGCTCGAAATAGCGGGTGAGCAGTACATCGAGTTCGCGCATGCCGCGGCGGCAATGCCAGCGCAGCCGCGACAGATGAACAGTAGTTGCAACAGTGGTCATGAATATCTAACGGCCAGTCGGCAATGTAAACAGCAACTGGCGCTGTTCATTGCCGACCTCAGCTGTCAGTGCCGACGCTCGGCGATCTTGCGCTTGATTTCCGCAATGGCGCGCGCGGGATTCAAATCCTTCGGGCATGCCTCGGTGCAATTCATGATAGTGTGACAACGATACAGCTTGAAGGGATCCTCCAATGCATCCAGACGTTCGCCGGTGGCTTCGTCGCGTGTGTCGATGATCCAGCGATACGCAGCCAGCAACGCTGCTGGGCCAAGATACTTGTCGCCGTTCCACCAGTAGCTTGGGCAGGACGTCGAGCAGCAAGCACACAGAATGCACGCCGACGGACGATCGATTTTTTCCTGATCTTCCTTGGATTGCAGACGTTCCTGATCCGGCGGCGCCGGCGTGCGGGTTTGCAACCAGGGTTTTACTGAAGCGTACTGCGCATAAAAATTGGTCAAGTCAGGCACCAAGTCCTTCACTACCGGCATGTGCGGCAAAGGATAGATTTTGACGTCGCCCTTGATCTCTTTATTCGACTTGATGCACGCCAGCGTGTTGACGCCGTCGATGTTCATCGCGCACGACCCACAGATGCCTTCGCGGCAGGAACGACGGAAGGTCAACGAAGGATCAATTTCGTTTTTGATCTTGATCAATGCATCCAGCACCATCGGGCCGCAGCTCGCCATGTCCACTTCATAGGTATCGATGCGTGGTTTGTCTTTCGACTCGGGATCGAAACGGTAGATACGAAACTTGCGTACGTCTTTCGCACCGGCAGGCGCTTTGTGCGTATTGCCGTTCGGATTCACTACCGAGTTTGCTGGAAGGCTGAATTGGGCCATCGTCGTTACCTAGTTTCTTGATCGAGAAAGAGTGCGATTAAATCGCACCTCTACAGATTGAACACCATGTAGGGGCGCAATTCATTGCGCCTGCTGCCAACAAACCATTAATACACGCGTGCCTTCGGCGGCACGACTTCCACATCGTTGGTAAGGGTGTACATATGCACGGGACGAGTATCGAGCGATACCTTGCCCTGCGCATCCACCCACGACAGCGAGTGCTTCATCCAGTTAACGTCGTCGCGATTCGGGAAGTCTTCGCGTGCATGTGCGCCGCGACTTTCCTTGCGATTGAGCGCCGAGTTGATGGTGGCTGCCGCCTGGCCCAACAAATTCTCGAGCTCCATGGTCTCGATCAAATCGGTGTTCCATACCAGGCCGCGATCGCTGACGCTTACATCGCTGAACGAGCCAATGACCTTATCGAGTTTATCGACGCCTTCTTGCAGCGACTCACCCGTGCGGAACACAGCAGCATGATTCTGCATCACGCGTTGCATGCTCAGACGCACTTCGGCGGTCTTCAACGAACCCTTGGCATTGCGATACTTGTCGATGCGGCTGATGGCAAGATCACCTGCATCAGTGGCCAGCGGCTTGTGACGCTTGCCGGGCTTCACCACTTCAGCGCAGTGACGCGCCGCTTCGCGACCGAAGATCACCAGGTCAAGCAATGAGTTCGAGCCCAATCGATTCGCGCCGTGCACGGATACACATGCAGCTTCGCCAACAGCCATCAACCCGGGCACCACGGAGTCGGCATTGCCATCACGCAACGTCACCACTTCGCCGTGGATGTTGGTGGGGATGCCACCCATGTTGTAGTGCACGGTGGGCAATACTGGAATCGGCTGCTTGGTCACATCGACACCAGCAAAGATCTGCGCGGTTTCAGAAATGCCCGGCAGACGTTCGTGCAGCGTCTTCGCACCCAGGTGTTCGAGATGCAGGAAGATGTGATCCTTGTGCGCACCGACACCGCGACCTTCGCGAATTTCGATGGTCATGGCGCGGCTCACCACATCGCGCGATGCGAGGTTCTTCGCCGATGGTGCGTAGCGTTCCATGAAGGCTTCGCCTTGCGAGTTGCGCAGAATGCCGCCTTCGCCACGCGCGCCTTCGGTAATCAAGCAGCCCGAACCATAGATGCCGGTGGGATGGAACTGCACAAACTCCATGTCCTGCATTGGCAGACCCGCACGCAGCACCATGCCGCCGCCATCGCCGGTGCAAGTGTGAGCCGATGTACATGAGAAATAAGCACGACCATAACCACCGGTCGCCAGCACCACCATATGCGCGCGGAAGCGATGAATCTCACCGCTGGCCATATCGATAGCGACCACGCCACGGCATTCACCGTTTTCCATGATCAGATCGACGGCAAAATACTCGATGAAGAACTGCGCTTCATGCTTGAGCGCTTGCTGATACAGCGTGTGCAGCATGGCGTGACCGGTACGATCGGCCGCAGCGCAGGTACGCTGCGCAGCAGGACCCGTGCCGTACTGCGTGGTCATGCCGCCGAACGGACGTTGGTAAATCTTGCCTTCTTCGGTACGCGAGAACGGCAGACCGTAATGCTCCAATTCAAGAATCGCAGCGGGCGCTTCTTTGCACATGAACTCGATGGCGTCCTGATCGCCGAGCCAATCAGAACCTTTGACGGTGTCATACATGTGCCAACGCCAATCGTCCTGGCCCATGTTGCCCAGTGCTGCCGAGATACCGCCCTGCGCTGCTACCGTGTGGCTGCGAGTTGGGAATACCTTGGTTACGCAGGCTACCGACAAACCCGAGTTTGCCAAGCCGAAGGTGGCGCGCAGGCCTGCACCACCGGCGCCGACCACCACCACATCGTAGCTGTGATCAACAAATTGATAAGCGCTCATCTAACCCCTTCCCGTTAAACGTGGGCCGCAAAGGCAATGCGCAACACGGAGAACACTCCGAGCAGGCCCAGAACAATCAAACCAAAGTTGATGACGAGCATCGTCACCATGCGTGTACCTTTGCCCGCAACGTAATCTTCAACCACGACTTGCAAACCAAGTTGTGCGTGATACGTCACCGTGAGCACCAGCAAGCTCAATAACACGGTATTCATGGGAGCCGCGATCCAGGCAACGACGTTGGCGTAGCTAAGATCGCCGATAGCCATCAACGCCAACAAAAACCATGGCGTGAGCAACACCAACGCTACCGCAGAAACTCGTTGCGCCCACCAATGGCCGGCGCCTTCTTTGGCCGCACCCAGACCCAATACCTTACCCAGCGGACTACGCAGGCTCATACCGAACCTCCCGCCGCAGTAATACGTGCAGAGATGCATAGCCACGTAAGTACCGTCAGCACGATGGAAGCAACGAACACCAAGGTGCCGGTACGCTTGGCAACGGCTTTCTCAAAACCGTAACCGAGATCCCAGCCGAGGTGACGAATGCCATTGCAGAAGTGATAGAAGAACGCCAGCAGCCAGACAAACATGGCGATTTTAGTGATGGGCGCAGCAAGGCAAATTAACGCGCGATCGTACGTAGCACTGCCGGATGCGGCGGCATACAACCAGTACACCAGCAAGGTGATGCCAATCGACATGAACACCCCGGACGCGCGATGCAGAATCGACAACGTGTTGGTGTACTGCCAGCGATAAACCTGCAAGTGCGGGGATAAAGGCCGCTCGAGTTGTGCCATATAACATCCTCAACCTAAACGTAGACGCACCGAAAGCGATGCGCACGATGACCGACGGGCTGGCGATGCCGGCCCACGAAGTCGAAACGATCAGAAATCAATACAGCGGCCTGCTTTTTCCCAATCCCCGAAACGGGTGGGCTCTGGCCCTTCCCGACCGCCTAACTCGATTGGTTGAGTCACTGCTTCAACCTCAGATGTTGCGGGGGTCTTTGTTTGAGTAATTTGGGTTTGAGTAATCTGGCCATCGATTTGAGCGTCGGTCGACGTTTCGGGCGTCGCTTCCGGCTTCAAAAGGATGGCTGGCGTTTGCTGCATGGCGGCATAGTTTGCCAGAAAGGTTGGGTGTTGAAAACGCAATGTCGGCGCAATCTGCGCGCCATCATGTTGAAATAACGCCGCGCCAACCCATTGTCCCCACCCTACCTGCCGCTTTAACTCGCCCGCACGATGTACCCACTACATAGCCTTGCCTGCCTCAGAATCAGTGGTCCGGATGCACGCAACTACTTGCAAGGCCAACTGAGCAACGACCTTGCCCTGCTGACGCCGGAGCAGTCGTTGCTGGCAAGTTGCAATTCGAGTCAGGGACGCGTTCAGGCAGTGCTGCACTTGATTGAACGCAACGATGGCATATTGATGTTGCTGCCGCGCGTGATGCTGGACAGCACGTTGTCGCGCCTGCGCAAGTACGTGTTGCGCGCCAAGCTGACCATCGAAGACGTTCGTGATTCGGTGCAGGCTTTATGGCTGGATCGCGCCGATCTCGATACCAAGGGTTGGCCCATACCCGAGCGGTTCGGCGAACATGCGCAACGCGATCAACTCAGCATCATGCGTTGGCCCGATGCCCAAGCCGAACGCTGGCTGGGATTGAGCACTGGTGCGGTGGAAGCCCAGAGCCAAGGAGCAGAACACGATTGGCTGCTGGCCGATATTCAAGCCGGACTGCCGCAGGTGCTGCCCGAAACACACGAAAGCTTCGTCGCGCAGATGTTGAATCTGGATGTGCTCGGCGGCATCAGCTTCAACAAGGGCTGCTATACCGGGCAAGAAATCATCGCTCGCGCGCATTTTCGCGGCACGGTCAAACGCCGTATGTTCCGCTTTCAGGCACAAAGCGAAGCACCCGCACCGGGCACGCGCGTGTTGGCGAACGGCGAACATGCCGGTGAGGTGGTAATGGCAAGCAGCATTTTGCTGGGCAGTGAACTCCTGGCCGTGGTGAGCACCGCACTGAGCGGCGCGATGTTGACGCTGGAGAACGGCGTGGCTCTGCAGCTATTGCCGCTGCCCTACGAATTGCCGCAGGGTTAGGCCACAGCAGATCAGATTCGCGCTGTGATGACCTCACCCGAACCATGAATTTCCTGCTGCACCTGTCGCGGCTGAGTTGTTAGACGCACATCTCCCGAGCCGTAAATCTGCGCGTCGACGCGCTCGCTCGGGGCGATGAATACATCACCGGAGCCATGGATGCGTACTTCGGCCGACTTCACTTCCAGCTTGCCGAAACGCGCAGTACCGCTGCCATAAATCGCGATTTGCGATCGTTCGGCGCTGCCGCGCGCGGAGGCCGACCCAGAGCCATGAATGGCAAGCTCAATGCGTTGCTGGATAAGATCGTCCAGGTTCGCATCGCCGCTGCCTTTGATGGTGGCATACGTGTCGTGCACGCTGCCGCTGGCGCGCAGTGAACCCGAACCGGCCAGATACACATTGAGCACATCCTGCCGCAAACCTTCCAGGGTGAGATCGCCACTACCGTGCACGTCCCAGCTTTTAACCTCCGGTCCTTGCAGCTCAATGCGCAAATCGCTGCCGCAGTATTCAAACGAAGTATCGAATTCAAGCTCACCGCCGCGCATGCGCACGTGCTTCAACACGTCCACCGGGCCGGTTGCCACCGCGCGCCAAGTGGGGCTCACGGTAAAGTGCACCGATGCGGGAATTTTTATTTCGACTGCGTTGTCGCCTTGCCACCCCAGATCACGCGAGCCAATGGCCTCGTTCGCAGTCGCCGTACAGCCACGAAAATGCGCCACGCTATCGACGGACGACATGCCCATCATCAACACGCCGGCGCTGATCGCCCCGGCTATCGAACCTGCAATCGCGAGTACCTTGTTCATCGCTCACTCCTGAATAACCGCTAAACCTTCACACCAGCGACACACCCTTGGGTGTTCTCACCACCACCGTACCGGCAATCTTGTCATGCCATGCCTGCTGCTCCGGATCGAACGCCATCCAGATAAAACCCAACCCCAAGGCAATCAATGACAGGAAACAACTCAATGACCGCACGACCACCGTAGGCCAGTCCAGCTCGCGGCCGTCCAGTCGCATCACGCGTAAATTGAACAGGATGCCGCCAATGGTCGTGCCTTTGAGCTTCCACATCAGTGCGCCGTACACCGCCAGCGCCAGCAGCAACATGTCGTGAAGACTCAGAGTGACATTGAGAACGAATGCAACCAGCGCAACATCAACCAACAACGCGCCCATGCGTACGCCGAAGGTCGCGCGCGGCAAGCCGGACACATCGATGTTGGTTGGTTGCTGGGTGTTGGCGTTCGCATCTTGGGTGGCGTTTGGATCGTTGCCAGCCATGCTTTCATCAGCAGCGGCTTGTGGCGGAATGTGTTGCTGCGAAGCACTATTAGATGTCGCCTGCCTATCAGGTTGACGCTGGTTGTTCGCCATCAGAATCAGCGTGTACACCACCACGCCGAAGCCGACAAAGCCCAGCAGCTTGTAAACCACAAAACCCAACACCGGCACGAGATACAACACCGCGACGATGACTCCGCCGAGCAAGGTTGCCAATGCCGCCGGCGGTTGTGCGCTGCCGTTCACCATGCGCACGACGCATCGTCCCAACCACGCCAGCATCACCAACCTGCCGAAAACACCCACGCAAAAGATGGCGATGCCGAGAAACGGAATGGCCAGAATGCCGACCACCGTCACCACCAACAATACAAACAATATCGGCGTCGCCAAGGTCGCGAGCAATGCAGCCAGCAGCGAATAACCCGGCGACGTAGCCAATGTCGTCACGCAGCGGTTCACCGCACGCGGTGCAGCCAGCGCGATCAACACATAAAACAACAACGAGAACAGCGCTAAGCCCCATGCCCAGCCCAGTCCCGATGCGATGGCCAGTGGTCGGCCATACTTCAAGCAATGATCGATCCATGGCTTAAGCCAGCCGATGCCCAGTTTCGACCCAAACCCGGTTTCAGTCACGCCGCCACGAACCACTGCCGCCGCATCGCGATCCACGGTGCCGCCGGTCGCCACCAGTTGCCCATTGATCACTGCCTGTGGACCGAGTTTGATGTCGCCCATGGTCGCGACAACGTCATGGCCGACTTCGCTGTTGATATACACATCACCGAGCACGCTGACCACGTCATGACCCACTGGACCGGTGACACGCACATTGCCGGCCACTGCCACCACATCTCTGGCAACGTCGCCTTCGCTGTTGACGTCACCGAGAACGGCAACCACTGATCTGGCGTGATCACCCGCGCGCAGCGTCACGTCGTGGCCGACGCTTACTTTTTCGTTGCGATGACGATCATGGCGCCAGTGCTTGTCGCTCCAATCCCAGTGCTTATCGCGCCAATCATTATCATCGGCATGATCATCGGCGTCGGCTTCATCCTTCTCGATATCGATACCGGCTGAAGCGGCGTGATCACTCGACGTCGACGCGGCGCTCGAAGATTCGACCGAGGTCGTTGCACTGGACACGCTACTTTGCTGCGCATGAACCGGCGCACTCAACACTGCAAAACACAGCGCCAACCAGAGCGACAGGCAAAGTGATTGTCGCTTTAACATGCCTGAATTAAACATGGATGGGACATATCCGATTAGCTTCATGATGACTCGCAGTAAGGATTCAGCGATTCGCATACAAGGTGCGATATGCCGTCGCACCGATACCGAATAACGCCATGTACAACAGCACCAACGTCAGCACACCGCCGTAAAACCACGACGTCGGCAGATGCCACAGCAACACGTCGACGAAGTCCTGCGCGCCCTGCGCAATTGCTATGAGGTGTTCCACCCAGCCGAACGGGCGATTCAACATCACCGACAATTCAACGCCGCGTGGCGCAGCACTCAACCAGCGCAACAAGGCGATGCTGGCATTCGACAAGCCCAGGCATAGCGCGATGAAAGCCATGCGTGCGCTCAACGGCCAGTGCAAGAATGATTTACGCCACCACGGCTGCGCCGCACGCCGTTGCAACTCCATCAGCACCTTCGTCGACAGCGTTGCCGGCGCACGTCGCTGTGGCAACAACCGCAACTGGCGAGCAATCCATTGCTCCAGATCATTAGATGGTTGCCGGCTACTCATGATGCATATTCGTGTTGGTAATCAGGTTGGAAAACTTACCCATGGAAATTACTCCGTCGCTTGCGCAAAACCGCTCTGCGTCAGCAACTTCGCCAACGCAATGCGCGCTCGTCGTATATCGGTTTTGACCTTGGCCAGCGACACACGCAGTTGCTGCGCGATCTGCTCGTATGGCATTTCTTCGAAGTGATACAGCACCAATGGCACGCGTTGTTGCTCAGGCAATCGATTCAGTGCGTTTTGAATGGCGAGTTGCCGCTGACTCGCGTGTATGTCTTCCAACGACGCATCGGGCAACGCCTGCTGATCGGCGAAATCAAACTCCGGCTCATCGTCCGACTCTTCGCTGCCCAACTCGGAGAAAAAACGCCAGCGGCGACGATACCGCGACAAATAATTCAACGTCAGATTGGTCGCCACCGTTTTCAACCAGCCACCCGCAGTCACTGAACTGCGCAATTGGCCAAAGTGTTCATATGCTTTGAGGAACACTTCCTGCGCAATGTCCTCGGCCTGCGCATCATTGCCGGTGAGGCGCGCAGCCGTGGAGAACACCATGTCTTGATAGGCTTGCATGAAGCGTACGAACTCGTCGGTGGCAATATCCGGGGGTGAATTAGGCACGGCAGTGACTTCGTTTATACCCAGAACACCGGCGACGACGAGAAGTTGCAGCTTATTGTCGACGGGGATGCGGGGATAGACCCTGCCCTGTTTATATTTGTGAGTACAACAGGAATGTCGGGCTAAAGCCCGACCTACAGGACCATCCTCGTAGGTCTGGCTTTAGCCCGACAGCACACTCAACACGCTCACCGCCCCGAACTGCATTTCAACTCGAAATATTCCGCTTCGATTTTTCGCAACCGGTCTCGTAGCCGCTCGCCCTGATTGTTGCTATAACCCGCGCGCAATCTTGATGTGACGTTCTGTTTGTCGTTGCTCAGTTTGATGCAACGTTGACGCTGCTTATCGCGCGGGTCGGTGTCATCGGCCACCGATTTGCGTTTGCCGTGTTCCAACGGCGAAGCCTTGTAACCAATCTCAGCTTCGCGCGCGCTCATGGTGTTGGTAGCGTTGATTTCGCGTTTGGCCGCATCTACTGCACAGGGCTGGTCGCTGAAAATGTGCCGCCCATTCACTCGACACTCATACACCTGCGCAATGGTCGTTGAGTTGACTTCGCCATGACAAATTTTGCCGACAGCGAACAGAACACCTACGACGATCGCTGCTGACAACTGTGCTTTCACAAAATGATCCTTCATCGATTCCTTCCTTTCCATGTAACTAGTGCTCCTTGGTAATCACCTGCTTTTCAATCCATGCCTGCGTCGCTCGTTATCAACTCTCCGGTCGCATATGCGGGAATAGAATCACGTCGCGAATCGAGGGCGAATTGGTCACCATCATCACCAGACGATCGATGCCGATGCCTAAGCCTGCGGTGGGAGGCATGCCGTATTCCAGCGCGCGAATGTAATCGGCGTCGAAGAACATGGCTTCATCGTCGCCAGAGGTTTTGCGTTCCACTTGTGCCTGAAAACGTTCGGCTTGATCTTCTGAGTCGTTCAACTCCGAGAAACCATTGGCCAATTCGCGACCGCAGACAAAGAATTCAAAACGATCAGTGATGAAGGGATCTTGATCGTTGCGACGCGCCAGCGGCGATACCTCAGCGGGATACGCGTATACAAAGGTCGGCTGCATCTGCTTCGATTCGCCGGTCTTTTCGAAGATCTCAATCTGCAGCTTGCCAGGTCCATCACTACCCTTGAATGGAATCTTCAGTTGGTTGCACCAATTGCGCAGGTACTCAAGGTCGCGCAGCTTTCCGCGTTCGAAACCAGGATTGAATTCGAGGATCACGTCTTCAACCGTCACACGACGAAAGCCTTGCGACAAATCGAGCTGATGTCCTTCCCACTCGAGCTGGCGTGTGCCAATGACGGTATCGCACAAGCCATGAAACAAGCGCTCCACCAGATCCATGAGATCGCGATAGTCGGCATACGCCTGGTACAACTCCACCATGGTGAACTCGGGGTTGTGACGCGTGGACAAGCCTTCGTTGCGAAAGCTGCGATTCACTTCGTACACGCGATCGAAGCCGCCGACGATCAAACGCTTGAGATACAACTCGGGCGAGATACGCAGATACATCTGCATATCCAGTGCATTGTGATGCGTGACAAACGGCTTGGCCGTCGCGCCACCGGGAATCACTTGCAGCATCGGCGTTTCCACTTCCAGGTAATCCATGGAGTCGAGGAAGGAACGCAGATACTTGATCACGCGCGTGCGCGTCGAGAATACCTTGCGACTATCTTCATTGATGATCAGATCGACATAGCGTTGGCGATAACGCGTTTCATGATCAGAGAGGCCATGCCACTTATCCGGCAACGGGCGCAGTGATTTCACCAGCACACGCAAGGTTGTGACCTTCACCGACAATTCGCCGGTCTTGGTGCGAAACAACGTGCCTTCCGCACCGAGAATGTCGCCGACATCCCAACCTTTAAATGCGTCGTACGTTTCGCCCAGGGCAACTTGCTGCAGGAACAATTGAATTTGACCGCTGTGATCTTGCAGCTTCACGAAGCTAGCCTTGCCCATCACGCGCTTGGCCAGCATGCGGCCACTGACTTTCACAGTGACGGTGTGGGTATCGAACCAGGCGGTATCCCGCTCGCCGTACACCGTGAGCAGATCATCGGCCAATGCATCGCGGCGAAAATCATTTGGATACGCCTGCCCTACTTCGCGCAATTTCGCGAGCTTGGCACGGCGCTCAGCGATCAGATGATTTTCGTCGATGGGTTGGTCTGGTGTGTCGGTCATGTTCAATCTCGTCTAATAAGCCGGCGTTTATTCCGACATTCATCTCGCTCTGCAAGCGCCCCCACCCTGGCCCTCCCCCGCTGCGCATGGGAGGGGACAAGAGCGATGCTCTTCATATCTAAGCGGCAAATCATTTTGGCGTCCCCTCCTCCGCTTGCGGGGGAGGGTTAGGGTGGGGGCAACCTTACAACCCCTGCTTCAAACTCGCTTCCATGAATTGATCCAAATCACCGTCCAGCACTGCCGTGGTGTTACCCACTTCAATACCAGTTCGCAGATCCTTGATACGCGATTGATCGAGCACATAGGAACGAATCTGATTGCCCCAGCTCACGTCGGACTTGGAATCTTCCAGCACCTGCGCCGCGGCGTTGCGTTTGTTGACTTCAAGTTCATACAACTTCGCTTTCAACATCTTCATCGCCTTGTCGCGATTCTTGTGCTGCGAGCGTTCGGCTTGGCAGGCCACCACAATGCCCGATGGCATATGGGTGATTCGCACTGCCGATTCGGTCTTGTTCACGTGCTGACCGCCGGCGCCGCTGGAACGATACACATCGGTTTTCAGATCGGCGGGGTTGATGTCGATATCGATGTCGTCATCGATTTCCGGTGAGACGAACACCGATGCAAACGACGTGTGGCGACGCGCGTTGGAATCAAATGGCGATTTACGCACCAGGCGATGCACGCCGGTCTCAGTGCGCAACCAGCCATAGGCATAATCGCCTTCGAAACTGATCGAACAACTCTTGATGCCCGCGACTTCACCACCGTTGGCATCGATCACTTCGGTCTTGAAACCATGTTGATCGCCCCAGCGCAGATACATGCGCATCAGCATGTTGGCCCAGTCCTGCGCTTCGGTGCCGCCGGCGCCGGCCTGAATATCGAGGTACGCATTGTGCGAATCCATCTGGCCGGGAAACATGCGACGGAATTCCAGATTTTTCACATCGCGTTCGATGGCAGCGACATCGCGCTCGACTTCGTTGGCGGTGCCGACATCGTTTTCTTCCACCGCCATGTCCAGCAGTTCGGTGGCATCGCCCAGTCGCTTGGCAACGCTATCCAGCGTCCCAACAGTTTGTTCCAGCTTGGCCCGTTCTCTGCCGAGCTCCTGCGCCCGCTCGGGCGTGTCCCAGATTTTGGGATCTTCGAGCTCGCGACTGACCTCAGTCAGGCGTTCGGCCTTGTTATCGTACTCAAAGAAACCCCCGTAACGCAGTGCTGCGCTCGGTCAGATCTTCGATGCTGCGGCGAATGTGATTGACTTCCATCGTGCGAGAGCTCTGGCAAATTTTTAAGGCGCGCAAGGATAGCAGAAGGCTGGGCTATTTCGAGACGGAGATAAGGACGCTTCGACAGGCTCAGCGATCGGAATCTCTGAGTGTCGGAGCGGCCTGATTTAATTGATGGGGCCGCGATTGAATTAAATCGCAGCCCCATCAATTAACTCAGGCCGCTCCTACATCTGCAACATGAAACACTACGCCCGCTCCAGATATTCCACTATCAACTGCAGCTTTTCCTCGCCGCGAAACTCATTCACATCGAGGCGGTACGCCAAGCGCACGTTATCGCCATTTCTCACCTGCGGCGCATCGTCGTGATCGAAGTGACGAAAGGCAATGGCTTCGCAACTGTCGTTGCCGATGGCGACTTTCAGTTTCAGATGTCGCTCGCCCAGGATGCGCGACTCGATCACGCGGAACTCGCCGTCGAATAGCGGCTCGGGAAAATTCTGACCCCATGGTCCAGATTCGCGCAGTTGTTTGGCGATCTCCAGGCGAAATTCGTTGCTGCCGAGTTCACCGTCGCTATGCACGACGCCGATGGCATCATCGTGTGTCATCCAGCGCTTCACTTCCTTATCAAAGGCGATGCGAAACGCGTCGAGCTTGTCCGCGCCAATCGATAAGCCTGCCGCCATGGCGTGACCGCCGAATTTATCGATTAAACCTGGATGATGCGCGGCAACAGCGTCCAGCACATCGCGAATGTGTACGCCGGGAATGGAACGCGCCGAACCTTTGAGCGTGCTGTCATCGGCGCGCGCCATCGCAATCACGGGGCGATGCAGCCGATCTTTTACGCGCGATGCGACCAGCCCTACTACGCCTTGATGCCAGTGCTCTTCATACAGACACAAGCCAAGCGGCAAGTGCTCGACATCGAGCTGCATTTGCGCCAATGCCAGCAAGGCTTCGGCTTGCATCTGCTGTTCGATGTCGCGACGATCGAGGTTCATCTGCGTGAGCTGTGCAGCAATGGCGCGCGCGGTGGTTAGGTTGTCGGTGAGCAGGCACTGAATACCCAAGGTCATGTCATCAAGGCGACCGGCTGCATTCAATCGTGGCCCGACTTGAAAGCCAAGATCCGCAGCCACGCAAGTTTCGAGACGTTTATTCGCCGCTTCGAGCATGGCGCGAATGCCGGGCACACACCGACCGGCGCGAATGCGCTTCATGCCCTGTGCAACCAGCACGCGATTGTTGGCATCGAGCGAGACCACATCGGCCACGGTGCCGAGCGCAACCAGATCGAGCAGCTCTGCAACCGAAGTCGCTTTGGCATCGACAAAGCCGCGTTCGCTCATGGCGCGCGTCAACGCGGCCATCAAGTAAAACGCTACGCCCACCCCGGCCAACGCCTTGCTGGGGAAACGATTACCGGGCGCATTCGGATTCACAATGGCCGCTGCTGCCGGCAACTCATGACCGGCCAGATGATGATCGGTCACCAGCACCGGAATGTTCAGCGCATTGGCAGCGGCCACGCCGGCCACGCTGGAAATGCCGTTATCCACGGTGATGATGAGATCGGGCTTGTTCTGCGCCGCCAGCGCGACAATTTCCGGCGTCAGTCCATAGCCGAACTGGAAGCGGTTGGGCACCAGAAATTCAACCTGCCGAAAACCCAGTCGACGCAACTGCCGCACTACCACCGCGGTACTGGTCGCGCCATCGGTATCGAAGTCGCCAATGATCACGATACGGCTTTGATCAGCGTGATGTTGCAGTAACAACTGTACGGCAGCTTCGATGCCGTCGAGTTCGCGAATCGGGATCATGCGTTCCAGCGAAGCATCGAGTTCGTGTTCGCTGCGCACGCCGCGCAGCGCGTACAAGCGCGATAACAAGGTTGACGCGTGCAAATTGGCGGTAGCCCCAACCTCCAACACGCGGCGTCTGATGATGCGTCTACTCAAGACTCGTACTCACAATGACTCACGTCGCATCATGCCAGTAAGTCGGCCAGCGTCGATTTTTGTCGTGTCAGGTCGCGTCGCCCCATTGCACGTCGCCAGTGGGCCCAACGTCCACCGCGCAAACTTACTTGCCAGTGATCGGCATACACGTCCAGTTGTTTGATCTCGCCACGGCGTAACGCGGCCTGCAATGGCTGCAACCAGTTTGTTTCCAACTGTGACAACGCTGCATCGGGCAATACCAGCAGTTGTTGATCGGCATCAACACTGAGCACCGACTGTGCATCGGCCGGCAGCGGCCAGCATTCCAGATGCAGGTGTTCGCATAAACCTCGCACGTAGGCGTGATCGCCAAGTACGCGTTGCGCTGCCTGTTCGGCGATCAAATTCAATTGCGACTCACCCCAGAACCATAAGGCGTTCAACGCCGGCACACCACGACGCGCCCGTTGCTGGTTGACTGGATGTTCATGCAACAGCATCTGCACTTCCGTCATGAGACGCCGTAGCTCGGCGCCACTCGCGCCCTGCGGCATGATGTCGTAAATGCGCGTGGCAAAGCCGGCGCGTGGCGAGTAAGTAATCAGCTCCAGTTCGCGCTCGCAATACAGATAACCCTTTTCCGCTGCGGCGGGCGAGATCAATAATTCAAAGCCAGCCAGCGACAGTAGCGGCTGCAAACTCGCGAACAGTTGCGTGGCTTCCGCCACTGTTGGCGGCGGCGGTATGGCCATTCGTAGATCATCCAGCCCGGCGGCCAGATGGATGAATTCAGCATGCAAGGTGGTGCCGCCACGCCACGCACCACCTTCGCCGCGCCAATGCAGCTTGGCGCTGGCCAATCCTTGCGCACGCAAATTGGCTGGCAGGGCATACAGCAAGGAATGCTGCCAGGGATCGAGACGCGCATGCGCCAAATCGTCCGGCTGCCATAAACGTTGCCGGGAGCCATTCGCCAGCCAGTTGAAGAACGTGGAATCGGCAGCTTGTTCGGCAAGACGCAACTGCGTCAGCGCTTGTGGCACAACCAGTTGCAAATGTTGGATACGACTCATGCAGATCGCGGTGCTGACCTTGTGGCGAAACAATGGGACGTGTTGGCTGACGCTAACTTGAGTGCAGCAAGAATTGAGCGGCTGCAGTTATGCAGCTATCGTAACGGCACATCGCTCCGCATGAAACGAACTTTTGCTATCTACCCATGATCAGTATCCGCCTATGAAACTCACGCTCGCTTCCCGCAGCCAGTACTACATTCGTGCTTATGAATTGGGCGAGATACGTCTGGCAGATCAGATGGTACGCACCAACTGCGTGATCGCGCCGGAGCAAATCATTACCGATTGGTCGGCGCGCAGCGTCGAGTCATTGAGTGCTGCGGATCTGAAACCGATTTTCGAGTTCAAGCCTGAAGTGGTGATTCTCGGCACCGGTGTGCGTCAACAGTTTCCCGCGCCGGCCATTCGTGCCGCATTTCTCGCGCGAGAAATCGGTTTCGAAGTGATGGACCTTGGCGCAGCATGCCGCACATTCAATGTGCTGCTCAGTGAAGATCGGCGGGTGGTGGCGGCGTTGTTGTTAGAGGTGTAGGTCGGGTTAGCTGTCAGCAGCGCTACCCGACATTTGATATCGCAGTCGGGTAGTGCTGCAGACAGCTAACCCGCCCTACGGAGACAAGACCACCGAGAGAAGACACGTGCGAATGAAGTCGTTCGAACAATCCGCCACCCCAAGCTTAAGCCGGGCTTACGGCAATTCTTATTATTCTTATCGTCTTTTTCTTTTTCGCACTGTGCCTCGAATCCCCCTCCATGCACGCGTCTTCTCTCGGTAGTCCTGCGCCAACATCATTCGTGTTTGGCTTATCGCTGTCTTGCTGCAGCGACTGGTTGCGCATACTGCACAAACAACATTGAAGGTGCAACAACTTCCTGACAAATTCTTAACACTCTATTTCGGAGTATTGAACGCAGCGCGTGGCAACACCGCCAGCGGATCGGTGGGCTGCCCGTTGACGCGGATCTCGAAGTACAACATCGGCGCGCCATTCGGGCCGGCGCTCATGCTGGCTATTTTTTGACCAGCGGCTAATTGATCGCCTTCATGCACCAGCACCGTATCGGTATGGCCGTATGCACTTAAGTAAGTGTCATCGTGTTTGATGATGATCAATTGACCATAACCAAGCAGCCCACTGCCGGTGTACACCACCTTGCCTGCAGCAGCGGCAGTGATGTCCTGCCCCATACGTCCGTTGATCAACAAACCAATGCCACCATTGGGTCGCGTGGTCGCAGCATACGAGGTGCCGATGGTTGGCCAATTCCATTTGATGTTGCTGGGCGGTGGCGCGACGACTTTCGGTGTATCGGTGGTTGCCGGCTTCGTAGCGGCCTTGGGTTTACTGACCGCACTCGACAGCCGCAACACCTGCCCTGGATAAATTCGATAGTCGCTGCCGATGCCGTTGAGCCTGGCCAGTTCATGCAGATCCACATTGTGTCGCCACGCAATGGAATACAGCGTGTCGCCGGGCTTGACCGTGTAAGTACTGCCAGCCCCATTCGGCGCGATGGGCTGCGAGCCGCACGCGGCCAACAACGCAAAAACAACAGACAGCCAGTGACGACGCCGAACGCGCCACACTTCAACGCAGACCTTTTACCAACGGTACAAATGCCACGAGGCCGAGACGCTCAGTGACGAACTCTTCACCGCGCGCATCGACACGCCGCGTGATCCGAATCAATTCCTGACGACCATCGGGACCTACCGGAATGATCAATCGTCCATTAGGACCGAGTTGTTTCAGCAATGCCTGCGGTATTTCCATCGGCGCTGCGGCGCAGATAATGGCGTCGTAGGGCGCGTGACCGGCCCAACCTTGGAAGCCATCGCCGTGTCTGAAATACACATTACGCAAACCCAGGTGCGTGAGCGTTTGCTTGGCGCGATCCTGCAGCGCTTTGATGCGTTCGATGCTGTACAGAAACTTCACCAGTGGCGCGAGTACTGCAGTCTGATAACCGCAACCTGTGCCGATCTCCAGCACCTTGCGTGGTTCAGCGCCTTCGAACAAGGCTTCAGTCATGCGCGCAACAATGAAGGGTTGCGAAATGGTCTGACCAAGACCAATCGGCAATGCGGTGTTTTCATACGCGCGTGTGGCCAGTGCCTCATCGACAAATAAATGTCGTGGCACGGTGCGAATCTGTTCGAGTACCGCTGCGTTGCGAATGCCTTGCTCGCGCAACAATTGCACCAGACGTTCGCGCGTGCGCGCCGATGTCATGCCGATGCCGTTTTGCGTGGGCGCGGGATTCATGCGCGTCCTGCCATCCAGTCGCGCAAATCATCGAGCATGGTGTGGCGCGTCAAATCGGTCTGCAGCGGCGTCACCGATACATAGCCGTTGGCGATGGCATGAAAGTCGGTACCCGGACCGGCGTCTTGCCCGGCGCCCGCAGGCCCCACCCAAAACACTTCCTTGCCCTTGGGATCGAGGCTGCGAATCACGGGTTCGGAACGATGCCGAAAACCCAGGCGCGTCACCTGCACACCTTTGATCTGCTCATACGGTAAGTCCGGCACATTCACGTTGAGAATGGTGGCCGCACCCAGCGGCGCACGCTGCAGGCGCAACACCAATTCCGCAGCGATACGCCCTGCAGTAGCGAAATGATTGCCGCCCCCTGCTTTCTCGTAGTTGGTCACTAGCGAGACGGCAATCGCCGGCAAGCCAAGAAAGCGCCCTTCAACGGCCGCAGCAACGGTGCCTGAATACAACGTATCGTCACCGAGATTGGCGCCATCGTTGATGCCTGACACCACCATGTCGTGTTCCTGTTCGAACAAACCGGAAATCGCCATATGCACGCAGTCAGTGGGCGTGCCGTTGATGTAGTACTGGTCTTCGTCATAGCGCGTAACGCGCAGCGGTACATCCAGCGTCAGTGAATTGCTCGCGCCACTGCGATTGCGCTCGGGCGCAACCACTGTCAATGTCCCCACGCTCTTGAGTGCCGCCACCAGGTGTTGCAAACCCTCGGCGCGATAGCCGTCGTCGTTACTGATTAAAATCTTCAAGGAATCATGCTCGATTAATTGGTACAAACGTTACGGCTAGTTGTTGTACCGGCTATACAAGCCGGTTGCCTTCTTGCCACAACTATACTTCAATCGGGCCATGAATCCTCATGCGTGAATGAGCCTTCAACACCGCGACACGATTACAGCGCGATGAAAAAGTTGCCGGCAGAAGAGCGTGATTTATTTCGCGACGCCATGCGCGACGTGCAACCTCGCGCGCCTGCGGTAGACAGGCCAATACAACCGCCGAAGCCGCGTCCCAGCGCCCGCTTTACACGCGCCGATCAACACCAGGTGCTGCTGGAAACGTTGTTGCCGGTCGACGATCCCGCTTTGCTGGAAACCGGCGATGAACTCAGTTTTCGTCGCGATCATGTACCGCTACGACTATTACAGCGTTTGCGCCGCGGTGAATTTGCCGTGGCCAGCGAAATCGATTTACATGGCATGACGGCGATTCAGTCGCGTGCCGCCTTGGCCGAGTTCATCAAAGAAGCGCTGTATCGCGGTCAGAGTTGCGTGCGCGTAGTGCACGGCAAAGGACGTCGTTCCGGTCCACGCGGGCCGGTGTTGAAGAATGTGGTGAATCAATGGTTGCGCAAGTGCGATGCAGTGACGGCATTCGGTTCGGCGCGTCCGGTGGATGGTGGCAGTGGCGCGGTGTATGTGTTGTTACGGACGCGATAGCAGCAACAACATTTTCACATCACTTACTTAACGTACCGAATTCCCCGCCAGCTTTGCCGCCAGCACACGCAACCCTTGTTGTGCTTCCGCAGTAAACCAGCGTTTATGCAGTTCTTCGGAATCGTCACGCATGACGGCTTCGCATAGTTGCACCATATCCTGACGGGCAATGCGGCGCGTTTCGTACAGCGCCTGTTGCGGCAACGCCAGATAGGACTGGGCATACTCGATCGCGGTCTTGATGACATCGTCCGGTGCGCATAAGCGATCGACCAAGCCAATCCGCAACGCCTCTTCGGGTTCGATAAATTCGCCGCGGGTGATCAGTCGATCGGCATGACGCGGGCCCACCAGTCGCTGACACGCCTTGTAAGCGATGTGGCCCGGACACAGTCCAACCGATACTTCGTTGACACCGATCTTGTAACGCCCTTCAGTCATGATCCGGTAATCGCAGAACATGGTCATCACCGCGGGCGCTGCAGCGCAATGCCCGGTGATCGCCGCAACCACGGGGATGGGCTGCACCGCCAGTTGCAGTTCCAGCGCCAGCACCGAACGCATGAAACGCTGCAATTCATTCCAGTCCAGCGTAATCAGCATCGGCACATCCAGACCACCGGAGAACATGCCTGGCTGGCCGGACAACACCACCGCGCGCGAGCCTTCCAACGCCGCAGCGCGCAGACGTTGTGTCAGATGAACTACCAAAGATTGATTCAACGCATTTGCCGGCGCATGCGCCAGGCGAATCTCACGGACTTCGCCGTGTTGCAATTCTTCAAGCATCTTCATTCTCCCCCAGCGCACTTGCCGCAGCGCCCAGCAGTTCAGCCAGCACCGCGGTAGCAAAAGCGCCGCGATGCAACCTGAATTTCAGTATGAGACGCGATCCCTCCAACGTCCATGTGAAATTCCGTATCCAGACACGGAGTGCGCGTCGTTCCTGTTCCAGGCCGGCGTTAGCCAGGCCGGTCGCCAAGCCGGCATAGCGCTCGCCGATGGCCGTTTCCAGTTGTGCAGCAACCCCTGTGACACGCAATTCTCCCGCTCCCCACAGCGGCCCGGTGGGATGCACGTCGCATTCAATGCAACGTTGCTTGAGCGCGTCGTCAACGGTAGCGACGGCAAACACGCTGTTGCTGCCATTCAGATTGGCCAGATCGCCGGGCAATAACTGCTGCCAGATACCTTGCTCGATGCGCGCCTGCAACACCGCATTGAAAATCATCGAGCGCGCCGCGGACAAGGCAAAACCGCGTTGCACGCGATCGCGAATCTCATTGCCGCCCAGCAACCAGTCTTCCGCCATCGCCAAGTTGTAACCATCGTGGCCGAATCGTTGTGCACCGAAGTAATTGGGCGCACCCAGTTCCTTGAGCTGTTGCAGGCGTTGTATCAATCGATCGTGGTCGCCTGCAACATCACGCAGCACGATTTCAAAATCATTGCCCTTGTGTGCACCGCGACGCAACTTGCGTCGTTGGCGCGTCGCAGCGATGACTTCGAAGCCTTCGCCTGCAAAACCGATCCAGTCATTCGGCCCCAGCTGCTTCGATGGCACGGTATACGCTTGCTCAGTCACGGCGTGACGATCTTTCAAACCGGCGAAGCCCACATCGCGAGCATCGGCCCTGGCGAAGCGCGCCAATTGCTTGGCCACCCACAAGGTATTCGCGCCGCGCTTGCGCACGATCAACAGCATGTGGTCGCCGTCACCATCTGCTTCAAAGCCCAGCCATTCGCGTACCACGAAATCTTCCGGCGCCACTTTGCAGCGCGCGGTAATAACCGGCGCGCCATGTGCTGCGATGGGTGCGGTAATGAATCCGTCGGACATGCGAGAGTTATTCATCGCATGCCGTGCGTCAGGCTGGAACCCGATCGATCAGGGCGATGGCATGACAAGCCAGTCCTTCCCGCTTGCCGATGAAGCCCAAGCCTTCGCTGGTGGTGGCTTTGATATTGACTTGATCGATGGCAATGCCGAGATCGGCGGCAATATTGGCGCGCATCTGTTCGCGATGCTTGCCAAGTCGCGGCGCTTCGGCGAGCACGGTGGTATCGACATTCACCACACGATAACGATGGGCAGCCAGCAACGTCGCCACATGACGCACAAACACGCGACTATCCGCGCCGCGCCATTGCGGATCGGTATCAGGAAAATGCATGCCAATATCGCCCAGCGCCATCGCACCCAGTAACGCATCGCACAGTGCATGCAGAATGACATCGCCATCCGAATGCGCCACAACGCCGGCCGTGTGTTCGATACGCACGCCTGCCAGCACCACATGATCGCCGGGACCAAAGGTGTGTACGTCGTAGCCTTGTCCAACTCTCATGGTCCAACTCTCATGACCCGACTCTCACGTTGTTTCTCTTCTGGTGATGCCCACTGCGCGCGCCGCTAGAATGCTTTCTGCCAGCAACAGATCTTCCGGCATGGTGATCTTGAGATTGTCACTGCGGCCGGCAACTAATCGAGCATATTGACCCATGGCTTCCATCGCCGACGATTCATCGGTGACGACCACGCGTTGTGCTGCAGCATGCTGCAACGCCGTGCGCAACTCGCCGAGACGAAACATCTGCGGCGTCAGTGCTCGCCACAGATCAGCGCGCGATAACGTCTGCGCGACACGTTGATCAGCATTGGCCTGCTTCAAGGTATCGGCCAACGGCGTAGCAAGCAACGCGCCCACCGTTTCGCCATCACGCGCAGCGGCCAGCAAGGAGTCGAGATCGTCGCGATGTAAACACGGTCGCGCTGCGTCATGCACCAGCACCCAGTCATTCATAGCAGCTTGTCTACGCGTGCGAGGCGCTTGGTCGTCGAGCAATGCATTTAAACCGGCCAACACCGAATCGGCACGCTCCGCACCACCGAATACCACATGCAGCTTGTGATGTCGCAAATTCAAACGCGACCAATGCTCATCATCGACAGCGATCGCGACGATGACGGCATGACAACGCACATCGTCGAGAAATGGCTGCAACGACCACTCCAGCACGCTACGTCCATGCATAGTCAAATATTGCTTGGGAACCGCGCTGGCCATGCGCCTGCCACTACCCGCTGCAGGAATGACGGCCCAGTAACCCGCTGACGGCGTACTCATTCGTCAGGGCGCGCTGGCGTGAGTGCCCACCAGCGGTCGCGAAGTATCGACCTGGATGCCGCGATTGCTGCCGGCATTGCTCGTAGCGTTTTCACCCGCAGTGTTAGCTGTCTGTTGTGTGCCAACATCATTGGGTTTGGTAGCCACGATATTCTGTGGCGCAACCTGGAAGAAAGTTTCGTTGGAACCGACCATGCCAAGGTCGGTGCGCGCGCGTTCTTCAATCGCTGATTTGCCCTTCTTCAGGTCCTGCACTTCGGCGGTTAACGTGCGATTGCGATCCTTGAGTTGTTCATTGACATCCTGCTGCGCCGCCACTTCACGACGCAGCCGCCACACTTCACGCATGCCGCCGTCGCTCACCCACAAGCGGTACTGCAGTAACAGCACAACAGCGAGCAGCGACAGGGCAAGGATTCTCATGAGGATCTCTTTTTATTTTCAGCAACTCATGCCGGGCACTGGCACCGGAAAGGCTTCTACGCCAGCATAACGCGCTTCGCTGCCCAACTCAGCTTCGATACGCAGCAATTGGTTGTACTTGGCGATGCGATCCGAACGCGACATCGAGCCGGTCTTAATCTGCGTCGCGCGGGTCGCCACCGCGATATCGGCAATGGTGGAATCTTCGGTTTCACCGGAACGATGCGACACCACCGACGAGTAACCGGCATTGGCTGCCATTTCGATAGCGGCCAGCGTTTCAGTGAGGGTACCGATTTGATTCGGCTTGATCAGAATCGAATTGGCGATGCCTTCATCGATGCCGCGCTTGAGGATCTTGGTATTGGTGACGAACAGATCGTCGCCCACCAACTGCACGCGCTTGCCGAGCCGCTTGGTTAACGCGCTCCAGCCGGCCCAGTCGCTTTCGTCCATGCCGTCTTCGATGGTGATGATGGGATAACGACCCACCAGACCTTCGAGATACTCAGCGAACTTTTCCGAGGTGAACTTGCGACCTTCGGATTCGAGGTTGTAGATGCCGTCTTTGTAGAACTCGGAGCTGGCCACATCGAGGCCTAGGAAAATCTGGCGGCCGGCTTTGTAACCGGCTTTGTCGATGGCTTCGAGAATCACTTCCAGCGCCGCTTCATTCGATGACAGGTCCGGTGCGAAACCACCCTCGTCGCCCACTGACGTGGCGAGCTTGCGATCGTGCAACACCTTCTTCAGCGTGTGAAAAATCTCTGCGCCATAGCGCAGCGCTTCAGACAGCGAAGGCGCGCCCACGGGCAGGATCATGAACTCTTGAATGTCGACGCTGTTATCCGCATGCGCGCCGCCGTTGATGATGTTCATCATCGGCACCGGCAAGGTCTGCGCGGCCTTGCCGATTTCGGGACGCGTCAGATAGCGGAACAGGCTCTTGCCCTGCGACTTGGCGGCGGCGTGACCTGTAGCCAGCGAAATGGCGAGCAGAGAGTTAGCGCCCAGGTTGGTTTTGAAATCGGTGCCGTCAAGATCGAGCATGGTCTTGTCGAGACCGGCTTGGTCCGTGACATCGCGACCCAGCAACGCGGCCTTCAACGGACCGTTCACGTTGGCCACTGCCTTGGTGACGCCCTTTCCCAGATAACGGCTCTTGTCGCCATCACGCAGCTCGGCGGCCTCACGCGTACCGGTGGATGCGCCCGACGGCACAGCCGCGCGGCCAACGACGCCTGAAGCCAGCACCACATCGGCTTCCACCGTGGGATTACCGCGCGAGTCGATGATCTCGCGACCACGGATGTCGACAATCTTCGTCATAACAAGTCTTCCTCGTAAGGTTTTGATTTCACAACTTGATCGATTTCTTTCAAGCTCTCGAGCAAGGACGCCATGCGGTGCAGAGGCCAGGCATTCGGACCATCCGACAGCGCTTTCGCCGGATCGGGATGTGTCTCCATAAACAAGCCGGAGACACCAGCGGCCACTGCAGCGCGCGCCAGCACCGGCACAAACTCGCGTTGACCGCCCGATGCATCGCCCTTGCCGCCCGGCAATTGCACCGAGTGCGTCGCATCGAATACGACTGGCGCCATGGATCGCATCACCGACAACGAGCGCATGTCGGATACGAGGTTGTTATAGCCAAAGCTAAAGCCGCGCTCGCACGCCATGATCTGCTGGTTGCCGGTGCTACGCGCTTTGTCGATGACGTTCTGCATTTCCCACGGGCTTAAGAACTGGCCCTTCTTGATATTCACGGGCTTGCCTTGTGAAGCGCAGTTCAAGATGAAGTTGGTTTGGCGGCACAGGAACGCGGGGGTCTGCAGTACATCAACCACTGCAGCGACTTCGCTCAGCGGCGTGTCTTCATGCACATCGGTAACCACTGGCAAACCCAGTTGACGCTTCACTTCCGACAGAATGCGTAAGCCTTCAGACATGCCCGGGCCGCGATAGCTCTTCGCCGAAGAGCGATTAGCTTTGTCGAACGAGGCTTTGAAAATAAAGGGGATCTTCAGTCGCTGCGTGAGTTCCTTCAGCGTACCGGCGGTATCGAGAATGAGTTGCTCGCTCTCAATCACGCAGGGTCCTGCCAGTAAGAAAAACGGCTGCTTCGGACCCACTTCAAAGTTGATTAACTTCATCGCTTGCGTATCGCAACCTTTTGATCAATATGAATCAAGCACTGGCTGCACGTGGTAGTTGCGCCAAGTGATAAGCCCGCGCTGCTTTTACAAAGCCGGTGAACAACGGATGTCCATCACGCGGCGTGGAGCGGAATTCCGGATGGAATTGACAAGCGACAAAGAATGGATGATCGGCCAGCTCCACCATCTCCACCAAACCATCGCGTGAGAAGCCCGAGAACCGCAGGCCGGCATTCATCAGTTTCTGCAAGTACTTGTTATTGAACTCATAGCGATGACGATGACGTTCCATGACGACATCGGCGCCATAGATCTCATGCGCTTTGGAACCATGCGAAATACGGCACTCCTGCGCACCGAGACGCATGGTGCCGCCGAGGTTCGAAGCATCTGTGCGCTGCTCGACGGTGCCCTTCTGATCCTGCCATTCGGAAATCAGCGCCACTACCGGATGCGGTGTGTTGCTGTTGAATTCGGTCGAATGCGCGCCTTCCAGGCCGGCCACATTACGAGCATTTTCAATGATGGCCAGTTGCATACCTAAACAGATGCCGAGGTAGGGAATGCGATTCTCACGCGCAAAACGCACTGCTTGAATCTTGCCTTCCACGCCGCGTTCGCCGAACCCGCCGGGAACGAGAACCGCATCCATCCCTTCCAACGCACCGGTACCGTGCTTCTCGATATCGGTGGCCTCGATGAAGTCGATGTGCACACGCGTGCGCGTGCGCAGGCCGGCGTGCATCAAGGCTTCGTTCAACGACAGATACGCATCACGCAGATTGACGTACTTGCCCACCATCGCAATGTTCACCGTCGCATCGGGATTGGCCTTGGCGCTCACCACCTGCTTCCATTCGTGCAGATCGGCCGGCGGCACATCCAGATGCAACTTGCGTACGACGATGTCATCGAGATGCTGATCGTGCAGCAACTGTGGAATCTTGTAGATGTCGTCAGCGTCTATGGCCGAGATCACCGCCTTCTCTTCCACGTTGGTGAACAGCGCGATCTTGCGGCGCTGCTCGTCGGGGACCGGCGCGGCGCTACGGCACAACAAAATGTCCGGCTGAATGCCGATGGAGCGCAGTTCCTTCACCGAGTGCTGCGTCGGCTTAGTCTTGATTTCGCCTGAAGTCGGAATGTAAGGCACCAAGGTCAGGTGCATGTACAACACATTGTCGCGACCCAGCTCAACACCAAGCTGACGAATGGCCTCGAGCATCGGCAAGGATTCGATGTCACCCACCGTGCCGCCGATTTCCACCATGCAGATATCAGCGTTGCCCGCACCCAGACGAATGCAATGCTTGATCTCATCGGTAATGTGCGGAATCACCTGCACCGTCGCGCCGAGATAATCGCCGCGACGTTCCTTGGCGATCACGCGCTCGTAAATGCGACCGGTGGTGTAGTTGCTGTTGCGCGAGGTCGTGGTGCGAATGAAACGTTCGTAATGACCCAAGTCGAGATCGGTCTCGGTGCCGTCATCGGTGACGAACACTTCGCCGTGCTGAAACGGACTCATCGTGCCCGGATCGACATTGATATACGGATCGAGCTTAATCATCGATACCTTGAGACCACGCGCCTCAAGAATCGCGCCCAGCGACGCGGCAGCAATGCCCTTCCCCAACGAGGAAACCACACCGCCCGTTACACAAATAAATCGAGTCATTAACGGCACCGTCGCAGTGAAGTTTTGGATTGAATCGGAGATGCGGAAGGGCTGCGCGGGAAACCACGCGACCGCCCTGCGCGACGGGCGCTCAGTCTACCGGAAGGCAACCCGCGATTAAAGGCTGAGTTGCGATCAACACCATGGCGATAGTGATTGCCTATTTAAAGGAAAGCGCGAAAGCTCTCCTCATTCGCCAGATGAGATGCGGAATGCTAAATTTCACGGCCTTATTCCTTACCTCACCTTCACCAGCCGAACCGCCATGGCCCACACTTCTTCCAATCCCGTTGCACCGATTAAACCCACACCTATTAAACAAGGGGATGTGATTCAAAGCGTCGCCGATGCGTTGCAGTACATCTCGTACTATCACTCACCGGATTTCATCAAAGCCATGGCGGCGGCTTATGAGAAGGAAGAAAGCCCGGCAGCCAAAGATGCCATCAAACAAATTCTGGTGAACTCGCGCATGTGCGCCGAAGGGCATCGTCCCATCTGTCAAGACACCGGCATCGTAACGGTGTTCTGCAAAGTGGGCATGAACGTGCAATGGGCTGATGCCACTATGACGCTCGACGACATGATCAACGAAGGCGTGCGTCGTGCGTATGCATTGCCGGATAACAAACTGCGCGCCTCCATCGTCTCGCCACCGGCCTTCGGTCGCAAGAACACCAAGGACAACACGCCCGCTGTTATCCATCACGAGATCGTGCCCGGCGACAAACTGGAAATTTCTGTTGCCGCCAAAGGTGGTGGTTCGGAAAACAAATCCAAACTCGGCATGCTGAATCCGTCGGACTCCATCGTCGACTTCATCTGCGAAATGATTCCGGAAATGGGCGCCGGTTGGTGTCCGCCCGGCGTGCTCGGTATCGGTATTGGCGGCACGGCAGAAAAAGCCATGGTCATGGCGAAGGAATCGCTGCTGCAACACATCGACATCGCTGAAGTACGTGCACGCGGCCCGCAGAACGATATCGAAAAGCTGCGTCTGGAAATCATGGATCGCGTCAACGCACTGGGCGTCGGTGCACAAGGCCTTGGCGGCTTGACGACGGTGCTCGATGTAAAGATCGTCGACTATCCAACGCATGCTGCGTCGTTGCCGGTGGCGATCATTCCCAACTGCGCCGCCACGCGTCACGCGCACTTCGTGCTCGATGGTTCCGGCGTTGCCAAGCTCGATCCACCCGATATGAATGTCTGGCCCAAGCTCACCTACGAAGCCACGCCCGATGCCCGCCGCGTCGATCTCAACACGCTCACCAAGGAACAAGTCGGCACGTGGAAGCCAGGCGAACGTCTACTGCTTAACGGCAAGATGCTCACTGGCCGTGATGCCGCACATAAACGTATCTGCGATCTGCTCGAAAGCGGCAAGCCCCTGCCTGAAGGCTTGGACTTCACCAATCGCGTCATCTACTACGTCGGTCCCGTTGATCCCGTCGGCAACGAAGTTGTCGGCCCCGCCGGCCCCACCACGGCAACCCGCATGGACAAGTTCACCGAAACCATGCTCGGCAAAGCCGGCTTGATTGCCATGGTGGGTAAATCAGAACGCGGCGATGAAGCGATTGAAGTGATCAAGCAACACAAAGCAGCTTACTTGATGGCTGTGGGCGGCTCGGCTTACTTGGTATCAAAAGCCATTCGCGCCAGTCGCGTGGTTGCCTTCCCTGATTTAGGCATGGAAGCGGTGTATGAGTTTGACGTGAAGGATATGCCGGTAACCGTCGCTGTCGATGCTAAAGGTGAATCGGTGCATACCACCGGGCCTGCGAAGTGGAGGGCGAAGATTGCGGGGATTGCGGTGACCGTCGAATAGATTTCGTAGGGGCGGTTCGCGAACCGCCCTGCTTAGGATTTCCCTCTTAAAATTCAATGATAAGGTCGTTCACGAACGGCCCTACAAGGATGCTGCATGGACGCACTGGAAAAACACCGCCGCTCATTGCGTTTAAGCAACTACGACTACAATCGAAGCGGCGCTTATTTTGTAACGCTTTGTACACTTGATCGCGCCTGTCTATTCGGCCACATCGATATGGACGCGATGCATCTAAGCCCGATAGGCGAATCAGTGCAGGCTTCCTGGTTATGGCTAGCAACGCAGTATCCCTACGTTTCCCTGGATAGCTTTGTGATCATGCCGAATCACTTACACGGCATCTTGTTTATTGGAAGCACGGAGGGCGGTTCACGAACCGCCCCTACGAAGATTAAATCGTTGGGTAGATTGATCGGCGCCTTCAAGACAGTTTCAACCAAATCAATTAATGCTCTCAACGGTACGTCCACGGCACTATGGCAGCGCAACTACTACGAACATGTCATTCGCAATGAAACTGACCTGTCGCGCATACGGGAATACATTCAAAACAATCCAGCACAATGGGCCTTGGATAAAGAAAACCCAATTTTCCGTATGGGCGGTTCGTAAACCGCCTCTCGAAAGCCGTTCGCGAACGGCCCCTACGATGACGGGCAATTTCGCTGCCGGTCACTGCATAAACCCCGCCTTAACCTCATCCTGCGACAGCAGTTGAATTGGCACTGACTTCGCCTTCCATATATCGGCGCAGTACTCGCGAATCGAACGATCCGATGAAAACTTGCCGGTGCGCGCTGCATTGAGAATCGACATACGAGTCCAGTGATCACGGTCCAGGTAAGCCGCGGAGACTTGCTGTTGCGACTCCACATACGAAGCGAAATCGGCGAACAGCAGGTACGGATCGTGATACATCAAGCCATCAACCAGCCCGCGGAACAGCTCAGTGTCGCCGCGGGAGAAAAAGCCGCCGCGGATCAGATCGATCACGTCTTTCAATTCGGGGTTGGCATTGTAGTAATCCTGCGGACTGTAGCCGCTGCGCTTGAGTGCATACACTTCTTCGGTGCTTAAGCCGAACAGGAAGAAATTCTCTGCGCCCACTTCTTCGCGAATTTCCACATTAGCGCCATCGAGCGTGCCAATGGTCAGTGCGCCATTCATCGAGAACTTCATATTGCCGGTGCCGGACGCTTCTTTACCGGCCGTTGAAATCTGTTCGGATAGATCGGCAGCCGGATAAATCTTCTGGCCGTTAGTGACGTTGAAGTTGGGCACGAACACCACTTTGAGCTGATCGCGAATATCGGGATCGCGGTTCACCACATCGCCCACCGAATTGATCAGCTTGATCATCAACTTCGCCAAGTGATAACCCGGCGCGGCCTTGCCGCCAAAAATAAACGTGCGCGGCGGAATCTCCAGATTGGGATTCGCTTTCAACTTGCGATACAGCGCAATGATATGCAGCACGTTCAGATGTTGGCGCTTGTATTCATGAATACGTTTCACCTGCACATCAAACATCGAGTCCGGATTGACGATGACGCCAGTGCGATCAGCAACCAGTTTCGCGAACACTTCCTTGTTGCCGCGTTTAATGTCCCACCATGATTTGCGGAATGCCGCGTCATCTGCCAACGGCTCCAGCTTTTTCAGTTCATCTAAATTCTTGATCCAGTTGCCGCCGATGGCATCCGATATCAATGCAGTAAGACGTGGGTTGGATAGCACCATCCAGCGGCGCGGCGTCACGCCATTGGTCTTGTTGCCGAATTTCTCCGGCCATAGTTCGTAAAAATCCTTGAGCACATCCAGTTTCAGCAATTCCGAGTGCAACTCCGCAACGCCGTTGATGGAATGACTTCCCACACAGGCCAGATGCGCCATCCGTACATAGCGTTCACCGCTTTCGTTGATCAATGACAAGCGACCAAGACGCGCTTCGTCGCCAAGAAACTTGATACGCACTTCATCGAGAAAGCGCACGTTGATTTCATAAATGATCTGCAAATGACGCGGCAGCACGCGAGCAAACAATTCCAGCGGCCATTGTTCCAAGGCTTCAGGCAACAAGGTGTGATTGGTGTAAGCAAAGGTGCGTTGCGTGATTTCCCAAGCGTCATCCCACGGCAGCACATATTCATCGACCAGCAAGCGCATCAGCTCGGCCACGCCAATGGCCGGATGCGTATCGTTTAATTGCACTGCAAACTTTTCATGAAAGCGACTTAAAGGAATTTTCTGCGTGGTCAAAATACGCAGCATGTCTTTCAGCGAACACGCAACAAAGAAATACTGTTGTTCGAGACGCAACTCCTTGCCGCGCGTCTGCTCATCATTCGGATACAACACCTTGCTGATGTTTTCCGACGTCACCTTCTGATTCACTGCACCGTAGTAATCGCCGCGATTGAACACTGCGAAGTCGAATGATTCCGGTGCTTCGGATTTCCACAGGCGCAAGGTGTTGGCGGTGTTGTTGTGATAACCCAGAATCGGCGTGTCGTAAGGAATGCCCAGCACGGTTTTATCCGGCACCCAGCGCACCCGCATGCGCTCATGTTCGTCGATATAGGTATCGGTGTAACCGCCGAGCTTTACTTCCTGCGACCATTCCGGTCGCGAAATTTCCCATGGGTTGCCGAACTGCAACCATTTGTCCGTCTTTTCCGCTTGCCAGCCATCAATGATGCTTTGTTCGAAAATGCCGAACTCATAGCGAATACCATAACCCAGCGCCGGTACTTCCAGCGATGCCAATGAATCGATGAAGCACGCCGCCAAACGTCCCAGACCGCCATTACCCAGTCCCGGCTCGGCTTCCTGCGCCAACAGTTCGTCGAAGTTCAAGCCCAGCTCGCTGACCGCCTGCTTCACTTGCTCATAAATACCCAGATTGACCAGATTGTTGCCGAGATGCGGCCCCATCAAGAACTCGGCGGAGAGATAACACACCGTGCGCGAACCTTGATGTGTGTAAGCCGCCGCGGTACTGATCCAGCGTTGCAACAGTCGGTCGCGAATCATGTACGCCAGCGCCATGTAGTAGTCGTTCTTCGTGGCCAGCGCCGGGAACTTGCCCTGCACGTAGAACAGGTTATCGAGAAACGCGCGCTTCAAGGCGTCCTTGTTCAGTGAGGTACGCTCATCTTCAGCATGCAGGGGGGATTGCGTTGTCACTGTGAACCCTTCTTGTTGATTGCCACGAATGGCCGCTACGTGAACAGTACTGTTACTCCGCTCGTAGTGCGAACGGATATAAATTGGAGAGTTCCAATTCAGCAGTCATCGAAACAGTAGTCTTCGGGACAAGTGCAAAATCCGTGCACGTGATGAAGGCCAAGGGAGCCAATCGCAACAAAGTGAAGCGGCACTAGGCGCTTTTGCCGACGGTGTTGCCATCAGCATTCTCCGATGCAGCGATTACTGTCTCGCAATCGCACCAGCAACGCTCATCGCTCGCATGCATCGCACATCAAATGTGCAGATGTCATCTTAACTTAGGGAAAACTGATCGGCTGCGGTGTCGCGATGCAACACCCTGCTGATTGGGCTTGCTGTCATACGTCTCTAAGCGTGACTCAAATAATTCCGCCAGCCTCCGAAACTTGAGATGTCACGCGCGCCTGCTACTGCATACGCTTCGCATAAAAAACCCGTGACCGGCGCGCCGGATTCAAGCTGCACTTGGCCGAGACATAGCGGCGCGGGGATGCCCGCGGTAAAGCTACCCCATTGCGTTGCAGGCAAACCCCACACTTCCACTTCGATTTGCGTCCCACCCTGTTCGACTTTCACCAGTCCGGGCCGATGCGGCGGTCCGCCCGGCAACGCATAAAAGCGGTAATGCGGTGTGGTGCGCGTGCGATGCAGCAAGTATGCACCGCGCTCCGTCAATTGCCGATTCAATGGCAGCCCCTGCATGTGCGCACCGCACACAGCGACGGAAATAAAGCCCGGTAACAATGGCGGTAAGGTTTGTGCACACAATGACCACGCAGTAGCGCCCAAGGTAATGCCGCTGGCGTGATGCATGCGATCAGCCAATCGCAACAGCGATTCATCGGTATCACGTTCGGCAAATAGGGTGATGCCGAAAGGCAAACCATCATTGCGAAAGCCGGTGGGAACGGCGACTGCGGCGAGGTCCAGCAGGTTCATGAAATTGGTGTAGTAACCCAGATTCGAATTCAAGCGAATCGGATCGGCCTGCAACTCGGCAATCGTGTAAATGGTGCCGGCGGTCGGTGTCATGCATACATCGACCTGTTGCATCAACTCAGTCGCCGCTCGTTTCAATTCCTGCAAGCGATATTGCGACTTGAAGGTATCGATGGCCGATCGTCCCAATGCAGTCAGTGTGATCTCGCGCGTGACCGGGTGCAGCGCATCGGCATGCTGTTCGATGAAGGATTGAATCGCAGCGTAACGTTCGGCGATCCACGGCCCTTCGTATAACAAGCGCGCGGTTTCAAACAGCGGCGCAAAATCGAGTTCGACAATCGTGCCGCCTAAGGCTTCGATGTTGGTTTTTGCCAGCTCAAACAGACGCGCACATTCGCTATCGCCAAAAAATTCCAACTGAGTCGCCTGCGGCACACCGACACGAAACCCTTCCCGCTGCATGCCACCGGCGCGCAACGACGTCGCCACCGCGCGCGACCAGGGATCGTTGGCATCAAACGCCTGTGCCACTTGCAGCACCGCATGCGCATCCGCAGCAGTCAATGCGAAAATCGACACGCTATCGAGACTGCGGCAAGCAGGAACCACGCCGGCGTTGCTAAGTCGACCGCAACTCGGCTTCAACCCGACAATGTTGTTGAATGCCGCCGGCACACGCCCCGAACCCGCGGTATCGGTGCCCAGTGAAAAACTCGCAAAACCCAGTGCCACCGCGAGTGCCGAACCGGAACTCGAACCACCCGATACATATTCGGGATTGAAACTGTTGCGCCCTGCGCCATAGGGCGAGCGCGTACCGACCAATCCCGTCGCAAATTGATCCATGTTGGTCTTGCCCAATGGAACCGCGCCGGCATCAATCAAGCGTTGCACGACGGTCGCCGACTGCTCCGGTGTGTACGCAAATTCGGGACAGGCGGCAGTGGTCGGCACGTCAGCGAGATCGATGTTGTCCTTGATGACGAATGGCACACCGTATAACGGCAACTCATCACTGCGCTTGTCTTTCAACGCTGCAACGAAGTGAAGCACCTGCGCGAGCGGCAGACGCGTGATCCACACATTGTGCTCGGGCGCTTGATCGATGCGTTGCAGTAATCGCGTAAAAAACGTTTCGGGCGTAATGCGCTGCTGACGATAGGCAGACAACAGCTCGCTGATCACCAGGGTCGGCATGAATTCACTGCTCACCTATTCACTCCTTGCGCCGCTCGGCGACCGGACGAACCACCGCGACGATTTCCCCCGCCGCAACCGCCTGTCCCTTCGCGCAACGCAACTCAATCAATTCACAATGCTCATCCACGGTGACTGGGATCTCCATCTTCATCGCTTCGACAACCAGCAGTTCGGCATCCGCACTTAGTCGTTCACCTGGCGTTGCCGTGAGCTGCCAAACGCTGCCAGTGACGGGCGACGCAATACCAACGCAATCCGTTGGCACATCGCTAACTGATGCAATATTGGTTGCAGCTTCTACTTCGGTGTCCACCTGCAACTGACCAAGTTCTTGCCATCGGTGCCGCTCCGCCTCAAAAGCTTGCTGCTGGCGTGTCTTGAATTGCGCAATCTCCGTTTGGTGGGTCGCCAAGAATTGACGGTAATCACGCAGTCGTAACGTGCTCGGTTCAATACGCAATTTGAAACGACCCTCAACAAACTCTTCACGCATCTGCAGCAGCTCGCTGGCACTGACTGGATAAAAGCGAATTTGGTCGAAGAAGCGCAGCAACCATTGCTTGCCATCAATGAAGTCCTGAGTTTGTCGATAGCGATTCCACATCTGCAGCGTGCGACCGACAAACTGATAACCACCTGGTCCTTCCATGCCATACACACACAGATAGGCGCCACCAATGCCCACTGCATTTTCGGGCGTCCAGGTGCGCGCGGGGTTGTACTTGGTAGTAACAAGACGATGTCGCGGATCGAGCGGTGTGGCCACCGGCGCACCTAAATAAACATCGCCCAGACCCATCACCAGATAGCTGGCGGCAAATACGATGTTGTAAACATCGTCGATGGAAGATAGCCCGTTGATGCGGCGAATGAATTCGATATTACTCGGACACCACGGCGCATCTTTACGCACCGACTGCATGTATTTCTCGATTGCCAGTTGCGTTGCCGGATCGTCCCACGATAACGGCAGATGCACGATACGACTGGGCACTTCGATGTCATCCACTGCCGGCAGCTGTGCTTCCAGTGTGATTAGCAATGCCAGCAGCTCACTCTGAGTGATGCGTTGCGAGTCATAGTGGATCTGCAGCGAACGAATACCCGGCGTTAGTTCCAACACGCCGGGCACGGCGGCACGCTGCACGGCTTGCATCAATACATGCACGCGAAAGCGCAGCTCCAGATCGAGTACTTGCTCGCCGTACTCGACTAGCAGGTAAGCGTCGCCTGCCTGTCGATAGCAGATGGCCGGTTTTTTCGACTCAGTATTTGTAGGGGCGAGGCATGCCTCGCCCTCTTTGGCGTCGACGCGCTGCAGAACGGGCGAGGCATGCCTCGCCCCTACGCTGTCGTCGGTGCGATTAGCAGAGATACCTCCTCTTAACGTTGCAATGCATTGATCCATGTGACGCTGCATCAACACCGCGTCTTCATACCCAACACAATAAAACTCAATCGTGTCGCCCGGCTTGAGTTGTCCCATCTTCCACAACTCGGCTTGCACGATGGTGACGGGACATACAAAGCCACCGAGGCTGGGACCATCGGGTCCAAGTATCACCGGCATATCGCCCGTGAAATCCACTGCACCAATCGCATAAGCATTGTCATGGATGTTGGAAGGATGCAGCCCTGCTTCGCCACCATCGCGACGCGCCCATTGCGGCTTGGGTCCAATCAAACGCACACCGGTGCGGCTGGAGTTGTAGTGCACCTGCCAGCGTGTGGCGAAGAAGGTATCGATATCGTGTTGCGTGAAGAAATCCGGCGCGCCGTGAGGACCGTACATGACGGCGATGCGCCAGTGAGAGTCGTATTGGGGGATGGATTCACGGAGCATGATGTTACTCATGCGGCCGTCATCATTGTTTAACGGATCGGCCGAACCTAAGACACTTCGACTTCGCTCAGTGACCGGAAATGTGCATCGCACACGCAACACATCGCCGACACGCAATGCACGCCCACCATGTCCGCCGAACTGCCCCAAAGTGAACGTTGCACTGCTGCCCATGTACTGCGGCACATCGAAGCCCCCCTGCACCGCCAAGTAACTACGTTGCCCTGCGCCTTGTATGCCGCGCATCTTGAGCACGCTGCCACGTTTGATACTCACTGCTTGCCAATAAGGCACAGCAACGCCATCGACCTCGGCACGCATGTGCGCTCCGGTTAATGCAATGCGCGTATCAACGTTGAACTTCAACGTAGGACCGGTGACGGTCAATTCCAATGCTGCTGCACTGTCAGCGTTGCCGAGCAAGCGATTCGCCACTCTGAACGCGTAATGATCCATCGGTCCTGATGGCGGCACGCCGATATCCCAATAACCAACACGTCCCGGATAATCTTGAATGCAGGATTGGGTGCCGCCTTGCAGCACTTCGATGGTCGACGAATGAAACTCTTTGCTGCCAAGATACTTGGTGTACTGCTCACCGTGAATAAAGACGGGATCGCTCAATACTTGTTGCAGATAGTCGAGATTGGTTTCGATGCCGTGAATTTGCGTGTCGGCCAGCGCTGCTTGCAACTGATCAAGCGCTGCTTCACGCGTGCTAGCGTGCGTGATGATCTTGGCCAGCATGGGATCGTAGTAAGCGGATACTTCGGTGCCGGTGCGTATCCAGGTGTCGATGCGTAAGTTGCTTACCCCCACCCTGCCTTCCCCCGGCGACCGAGAGAGGGAATTGGAGGAAGTCATTTCTAAAGTCCCCTCCTCCGCTTGCGGAGGAGTCATTTCGTTTTTCCCCTCCCCTGCTTGCGGGGGAGGGTTAGGGAGGGGGCACTTGGCGAACGCCACCTCAGTCAACAATCCACTCGAAGGCCGAAAATTGCGTGCCGGATCTTCTGCGTACAACCGCACTTGGATCGAATGCCCGTGTGGTTGATGCCGATATTCTTTAATGCAAGCAACATCACCAGCAGCAACACGAATCATCCACTCGACCAGATCCACGCCCGTCACCTGTTCGGTAACGCCATGTTCCACCTGCAGTCGCGTGTTGACTTCGAGAAAATAAAACTCAGCACTGTCGATGTCGTAAACAAACTCGACAGTGCCTGCCGAGCGATACGCCACCGACTTGGCCAGGCGTACCGCGCTGTCCAGCAACTGCTGGCGAACTACCTCGCTCAAACCCGGCGCAGGCGTTTCTTCCACCACTTTCTGATTGCGACGCTGCAGCGAACAGTCGCGCTCACCCAACGCCACTACATTGCCGCTGCCATCGCCGAAGATCTGCACCTCGATATGCCGCGCGCGCTCGACATACTTCTCCAGGAACATGCCGCCCTGGCTGAAATTATTTTTTGCCAGTCTCTCGACAGAATGAAACGCATCGCGCAGCTCTGCCTCCTGTCGACATAGTTGCATGCCGATACCGCCACCACCGGCAGTGCTCTTGAGCATCACGGGATAACCAATACGTTGTGCTTCGAGCAGCGCATGATCCAGATCATTGAGCAAACCACTGCCCGGCAACATCGGTACCCGAGCTTGTTGCGCCAGTGCACGCGCGGTGTGCTTCAACCCAAACTCACGCATTTGCGTGGGAGTGGGCCCAATGAACACAACGCCCGCCGCAGCACAGGCATCGGCGAACGCGGCATTCTCACTGAGAAAACCATAACCGGGATGAATCGCTTGCGCGCCGCATTGCTTTGCCACGGCCAGCAATGTGTCTTGCTTTAAGTAACTTTCTGCTGCGGGTGCGGGACCGATACAAATGGCTTCGTCGGCTTGCAGTACATGCAACGAATGCTTGTCCGCTTGCGAATACACCGCGACGGATTGAATGCCTAAACGTCGCAGGGTACGAATGATGCGACACGCTATAACGCCGCGATTGGCGATCAGGACTTTCTGGAAAAGTTTTCTCGTGAGCATGGGCCGCGATCCTCGATCGCAGCCGGGTCGTCCCGGCAAGTTTTAACGAGGATCTACGGGTCGTCCCGCAGCCATATGTAAGAAAAATAAACCGACCCAAGCGCCATGCGCTTGAACCAAGCGTCCTCTCTCCCTCAGGGAGAGAGACAGAGTGAGGGTGATCTGAAACAACGTACCACTCTGCACACCCTCACCCAACCCTCTCCCTTAGGCAGAGGGGTTCGACATTGCGTTCACTACTCAAAGAATATTCGAATACAACTCAACTTAACCCCACACCAACAACTGAATCGGTGTCGGGTTGTAAGCATTGCATGGATTGTTCAACTGCGGGCAGTTGGAGATCAACACCAGCACATCCATCTCGGCACGCATCTCGACGTAACGTCCTGCACCGGAGATGCCATCGGCAAAGCGCAACTCGCCTTCCGGCGTCACCGGCACATTCATGAAGAAATTGATGTTGCTGGCCAGATCGCGTTTGGTCAAACCATGTTTGCCGCAAGCAATAGCCTGCAGAAAATTATCTCTGCAGCTATGCATGTCGCGTTTATCCAGCGAATAGCGCACGGTGTTGCTTTCCGCTGAGCACGCGCCACCCAGTGTGTCATGACGGCCGCAGGTGTCCGCGACGATGCTGAGCAATACATTGCCGCGATTCGATAGCAGCTTGCTGCCGGCGGTAAGGTAGATATTTCCTTGTGCACGAATCGTGTCGTTGGCGCTGTAACGTTCTTCCACATCGGCGGCGTTATAAAACAAGGTGTCGACAGCCTGATTGCCTTCCAGATCGACGATACGAAAATATTGACCCGCCTTCACTGTGCCCAGCCACGGTTCGCCCGCCGGCACCACCGTATTCATCAGCGCCGCATCGGTCTTTAGCTTGCTTTCCTTCATGCTCATTGCCAACCTCAAGACAAAGGCTCAACGATATAAAACTTCGGTGTTGTAAAAACCGCGCTGGTTTTCTTCACATAGATTTCGACAGATGTCATTGCGCGACGCCGGGCCGGAGCGCCACGCAATCAGGTGCACTGCACGCGGCCGATAGGCAGGGCTTGGGTCGAGAGGATGTTGACAGGATGCGATCACCACCATCGTGTGCATTTCAAAACGAAGATCGACAAAGTCATTGGCATTTTCATTGGCGCCGGCAAATTTCATTGCGCCGTCCTCGCCAACCACCACCTTGCTGAAGAAATTGATCGTCGACGACAGATCGCGTGCACCTAAACCGTGTTTGCCCAATTCAACCAGCAAACTGTCTTCGCCGTTCTTGTAGTACGCGTTACGCTGCTTCTGAAAAGAACTGGGGCCGTACTTTTCCTTTACCAACTTAGCATTCGACACACCGCTGATGGTGTCGTGCCAGCCGAAAGTATCGTCGGCGATCGAGCAGATTACGCGTCCCATGTCGGAGTAACAGGCATTACCCTTGCTCAGAAAAACCGTGTGCTGCGCCTTGAGCGTGTCGGCCATGTTGTAACGCTCCAGAGGTTGCTCACTGTTGTACAGCGCGACACTCACATTGGCGCCGGGCTCCAGCGCCATGAGGCGCAGCGTGGTGCCACGCTTGACGACACCCGACCAGTGCGCGCCATTGCGCAGATGTTCTTCCCATAAAACCCACTCTGGCGTTGTGCCGGACATGCCAACCTCATCCACATACTTGCGTTAACGGCGCTGCAACTCGCACAGCGCGGCCGATCAGCGCATTCGCGTTGCCGCTTGCGACGGCAACTGGATCGACTATCTGCCTATGACTAGCAAGTCTCGTACCAGTGCACGCCAGGTTCGGCTGCGCACTACTAACGCCACTTCAACTCGGCACAAAATTTCATTAACGCACTAAATCATCGCGCAAGCTGAACGTGACCGCACTCATTTATGGCAACAACTATTCAGTTTGTGACGGCGCTCGGAAGATGTGGCAATCACAAGGCTCGCTATTGCTGGCGTTTCGCAGCTACTACAGCGATGGAACAATCGCAGGCATGCGACTTGCAAACCTAGTTCACAAATGTGCGTCTAGGGTTCCGGTTGGCAATGCGCCAATGCTGGTCCGAGAGAGGCAGTCCCAGCGTTTGTGCCAACACGCGATGGGATACACGGCGGGACAAAAGCCCGGGAGACAGAGCACTGCGCGTGTTGCTGACTCCTGTTCGACGGGATCCCACAGCAAGCACGCCAGCTTCTTCTTTAGCATCTTCTATAGATACAGAGAACTGAGGAGACCCTGATGCGCGCACCAATAAAATTCATTCGACACCTCCAACAATTTTTCACTGCAACGCTCCGTGGCTTAGGTTTGTTACTGGTCGGCAGCCTGCTGCTGGTGCAACCGGCCAACGCCGCCGAAAAAACTTCCTTCAAAATCGCCTGGAGCATTTACGTCGGCTGGATGCCGTGGGATTACGCGAATCAAAGCGGCATTCTGAAAAAGTGGGCCGATAAATACGGCATCAAGATTCAGTTGACTCAAGTGAATGACTACGTCGAGTCCATTAATCAATACACGGCCGGCGGTTTCGATGGTTGCGTGATGACCAACATGGATATGTTGACCATTCCCGCTGCCGGTGGCGTGGATTCAACAGCACTCATCATGGGCGACTTCTCCAACGGCAACGATGGCATCGTGCTCAAGGGCAAAGGCAAGAAGCTCGCCGATATCAAGGGACAGAAAATCAACCTGGTAGAATTGTCGGTGTCGCATTATTTGATGGCACGTGGCTTGGAAAGCGTTGGCTTGCGTGAACGCGACATCAAGACGGTAAACACCTCGGACGCCGATATCGTCGGCGCCTTCGCTTCAGCCGATAGCACCGCCGTGGTGACATGGAAACCGCAACTCAGTGAAATTCTGAAAACGCCCAACACCTCATTGGTATTCGATTCCAGCAAGATACCTGGCGAAATCATGGATCTGATGGTGGTCAACACCGCCACGCTGAAAGCGAATCCGAAGCTGGGTAAAGCCTTGGTGGGTGCCTGGTATGAAACTCTGAATGTGATGTTCAAGGGCGATGCCGCCACAAAGACTGCTCGCACCGCCATGGCGAAAGCATCGGGTACGGATCTCGCCGGTTTCGAAAGTCAGTTGGCCACCACCAAGATGTACACCACGCCTACTGAAGCTTCTGCGTTCGTGAACAGCGATACCGTGATCAAGAACATGGATCTGGTGCGCAAGTTCTCCTTCGCACATGGCTTGCTGGGTGAAGGCGCCAAGAGTGTCGACGCAGTCGGCATCGAATTCCCGAATGGAAAAACGCTCGGCAATGCCAAGAACATCAAGATGCGTTTCGACGATAGCTATACCAAGATGGCGGTGGACGGGAAGCTTTGATGGTGATGTGTGGAATCAACATCGCACTTCATAAAGGTAATTCCGTCATTCCCGCGCAGGCGGGAATCCAGTCGATAAAGCGTCGCGAAGCGACACATCTATTACTGGATCCCCACTTGAGCCCGCCATGGATGGCGGAAATGCTGGAAACGCAGGAGCAGTTTTCAGTGCGCGGGGATGACGGCCCAATATTGACAGCTTGCGTGAGGCGCAAACAGGGCGGTTCACGAACCGCCCCTACGGCGGCCGTACAAAAAATCGACAAGATCGCATGCCCCGCCTGATCAATCTGCATCCACGAAGAAGCAGCGCGCTGGCGCTCAGCGCTCTGCCATTCATCCTGTTGGCGCTTGCCTATCTATTCGGCTCACATCTGCGACTAGCCGAGAACCCGGATGACAAGCTGCTACCGGCGTTGGGCGATCTGTACGACACCATCAAGCAATATGCATTCGATGAAGATCTGCGCAGCGGCGCGGTATTGTTGTGGCTTGATACCTTTGCGAGTTTGAAACGTATTGGCATTGCGCTGGGCATCAGCGCAGTCACTGCACTGGTCGTTGGTCTGGCCATCGGCATCGTGCCGCTATTGCGCGCAACGTTCGGCACGTTCATCACCGTCATCTCGATGATCCCGCCACTGGCGGTGCTACCGATTCTGTTTATCGTGATGGGTCTGGATGAGTTATCAAAGGTTACCTTGATCATCATTGGCATCACACCGGTGATGATTCGCGACTTGGCGCAACGCTGCGCCGAGCTGCCAGCCGAGCAATTGATCAAGGCACAAACCTTGGGCGCGAATAGCTGGCAGTTGGTTGTCCGGGTGGTGTTGCCGCAATTGCTGCCGCGTCTACTGGGCTCATTGCGACTGCAACTATGTTCCGCCTGGCTGTTTCTGATTTCAGCGGAAGCGATCGCATCCACTGAAGGCCTGGGCTATCGAATTTTTCTGGTGCGACGTTATCTGGCGATGGATGTCATCCTGCCCTATGTGGTGTGGATTACCTTGCTGGCGTTTGCGATGGATTGGCTGTTGCGCCTGATCAGTCGCCGTGCATTTCCCTGGGCCGAAACCGAGAAGCGTTAATGGCAGCCGTCACCGTCAAACGTTTGTGGAAAGAATACGGTGCGCAAGTGGTGCTGGAGAACCTCAATCTGACCATCGCCGATCATGAGTTCGTCACCATTGTCGGCGCTTCGGGTTGCGGTAAGACCACCTTCCTGCGCATGTTGCTCGGTATCGAACAACCGACACGCGGCGAGTTGTTGATCGACGGCCAGCCGGTATCGCCCGAACCCAATCAGGATCGCGGCGTCGTGTTCCAGCGTTACTCGCTGTTCCCACATTTAAGTGTGCTCAATAACTTGTTGCTGGGATTGGAACTGCAAGGTGCGCCGCTCAGCAGTAAATTACTGGGCAAACTATTTGGTGCAAAACGTCGCGCCGCCATCGACAAGGCGCATGAGTTATTAAATGCCATCGGCCTGTATACGGCGCGCAATAAATACCCCAGTCAATTATCCGGCGGTATGCAGCAACGTCTGTCGATTGCACAGTCCGTTATATGCGAACCGAAAATTTTATTGCTCGATGAACCATTCGGCGCTCTGGATCCCGGCATCACGGCCGATATGCATGAGTTGATACTCAACTTGTGGCGCAGCCGGCGCATGACGATCTTCATGATCACTCATGATGTGCAGGAGAGTTTCAAACTTGGCACGCGTCTGCTGGTGTTCGACAAGTTGCGTCACGATCCACAATCACCTGAGGCCTATGGCGCAAGTGTCACCTACGACATTCCCCTCAAGCATGGCCATCCACATGGCGATAATGGGCCTGCACCGTCTCGCAAGCTGGCATAGCCTAAGGATGCCCACTCACCCCATCCTGTGACGTAGTTCACGCAGCAAACAAGATGTGCACCAAGTCTCGCAATTCACACACGCTGCGCTAACCCCTAAATATTGTCACCTCAGTGCCGATGACCTTCGCATGAACCCGCTCATGCAGCGGCGTATTTAAAGACCAAGCCCTCAGGGCAAGTGCGGAGCAAAACCCATGTCGAGCGTCATTCTCGCCGTAGACGATTCAGCCTCAATGCGTCAAATGGTGCGCTTTACGCTGGAAAGCGCGGGCTACGAAGTCATACAGGCCGCCGACGGCGTAGAAGCGCTGGACTATGCCAAGGGCGGCAAAGCCGATTTGGTGCTCACCGATGTCAACATGCCACGCATGGATGGCTTGACGCTGGTGCGCGAATTGCGCGGACTGTCCAGCTACAAGGGCATTCCGATTCTGGTGCTGACCACTGAAGCCGGTCAGGAAACCAAGGCACAAGGCAAGCAGGCCGGCGCGACCGGCTGGATCGTGAAGTCGTTCAATCCCGAACAGTTGCTCGCGACTATCCAACGTGTGTTGTAACGCTTGAGTTATTTAGCTCTAGAGTCAAAACCGGACTGACATCAAGCGGACTCATATGCAAATGCCACAAACCGATAACTCCAGTCGCAATGGCGCACCCGTGCCAGCCGCGAATTGGTCCCCACAACAGCAGACTGCGCGCATGCTGGCGCTGTGCGAAGCGCAAATGGAGGCTGCCACGCAGGACTCCGACGCCGCGGTCGATACGCTGGTCGCTGCATTTACCGAATTGATGAATGCGGTGCGCGATCTCGGCAACATGTCGAAAGCCAATGCCACCGATCCCACGCAATCGAAAGCACTGGATGACATCAATAATCGTTGCAATCAATTGTCGAGCCAGGTTGCGGCAGCGGTCATGGCTTTCCAGTTCTACGACAAACTGTCGCAGCGCCTCGGCCATGTGCGTTACAGCCTGTCGACCATGGCACTGTTCATCTGTGATCGTTCCAACTCGCAACGTCCAGAACATTGGGAAAAGTTGCTGTCGACATTGGGCCGCCTGTATCGCACTGCCGAAGAACGCGAAATCTTCGACAGCATCGCCGGCAGCCTGTCGCTGCGCGTTGATAACAGCGAAGAGCCGTTGTCGAAAGAAATGTCGGATGCGGGTTCGATAGAATTGTTTTGATTTATTTGTAGGAGCGGCCTGCTTCATTATTAATGGGGCCGCGATTAATTCAATTCGCGGCCATGGGCCGCTCCTAACGCATCAATCCTGCAACTGACGATGCGCCTCCACATCCGCAGGGCCGTTAATTCCCTGTCCCAGACGACGTAACACTCCATCGTGCAGATCGTAGACCAGTGCATGCACGGCGATGTGCTGGCCACGACTCCATGCATCCTGCAACACGGTTGTCTGTGCGACATTGATCGCTTGTTCAAGTGCGTTGAGTTCGCACAATCGCTTCAGTCGCGACGGCTCATCGATCAACTTAAGCATGCCGGCCTGATTGCGCTTGTACACGTCCTGCACATGCCGCAGCCAGTTATCGATCAAGCCGAATTTTTGCTGGCGCAACGCTGCGGCAACACCGCCGCAGCCATAGTGACCCACCACCAGAATATGCTCGACCTTCAACACATCCACCGCGTATTGAATCACTGACAGGCAATTGAGATCGCTATGCACTACCACGTTGGCGACATTGCGATGCACGAAAATTTCGCCTGGCAGCAGGCCAAGAATCTGATTGGCGGGCACGCGGCTGTCGGAGCAACCGATCCACAAAAAACGCGGCGCTTGCTGGGCTTCAAGCTTGGTAAAGAAGTCCGGTTCCTGCTCGGCAACGCCGCGCGCCCACTCGCGGTTCTTCCGCAACAGATGTTCGAGTTCGTCGGCGTTGTGTGTGTCTTGCGTCATTGGAGTCTCTATCAGTCATTAGACGGGATCATCAAATGGGGTCATCAACAAGGATTTGCAAACCGGTCTGCGGGCTGAAATCATCGGACAATTGTCGAATGCCGGTGCGACGACAGCGTGTGATTGTAGTTGAAGTTTTGTAAATTCAGGACAAGCCACTCAATATGCAATTCCACCTCCCGTTATGCTTTACTCGGACATCATAAATACGTGGGCACTTTTCGGTCGACCCACTCAGGTTTATTAATGCGAAGCAAAGTGATTTGGCTGGCTCTGTGCGCCATGCTCAGTGGCTGCGGGCACTCGGTGAACAAGGATGCTGCCGGAGGTCCGGACAATGCAGCCGATCACCCGGCGTTGACCGTGGTTGCGGTTTCCCCGCAGAAAATCAATGCCGCGCAGGTGCTCGATACTTCCGGCGGCTTGTTCGCCTGGCAGGAAGTGGCCGTCGGCGCTGAAGTCTCCGGCTATCGCGTTGCCGAAGTACTGGTGGATGTGGGCAGCAAGGTGCGCAAGGGCGATGTGTTGGCGCGACTCGATGACACGCTGCTGCGCGAAAGCTTTACTCAGGCACAGGCGAAAGTTGCGGTCGCCAAAGCCACTTTGGATCAGGCGCAAGCCAGCGCCAATCGCGGCAATGCCTTGCTGCAAACCAATGTGATCAGCAAGCAGGACGTTGAGCAGTTGAACACCAACGCCGCCACCGCGGCCGCACAACTGGCCAGCGCCGAGTCGGAGCTGCAAGCCGCGCGACAGAAACTGGACTACGCCGTGATTCGTGCCCCGGACGCCGGCGTGATCTCGGTACGCAATGTGCTACCCGGGCAAATTGCTGCGACGGGCACGACCTTGTTCTCGTTAATACGCCAAAGCCGTGTCGAATGGCGCGCGGAAATTTCGGCAGTGGACATCGGCCGCGTACACGTCGGCATGACCGCCGCCGTGCAACGCGCCGACGGCACCAGAGCAACCGGCAAAGTACGCACGGTGTCGCCGGGACTCGACGCCACCAGTCAACGCGGCATCGCCTATGTCGATCTCGCATTGGAGCCGCTGATCCGACCCGGCATGTATGTGAATGGCAGCATTCAATTGGCCAAGGCGGTCACGCTGACGGTACCGCTCACCGCGATCAGCGCGCGCGACGGTTTTTCGTACGTATTCGTGATCAGACCCGACAACACCATTCGTCAACAACGCGTGGTGCTGGGACGCATCATCGATGACAAAGTGGAACTGCGCGATGGCGTGACCAGTGAAGATCGCATCGTGGCCAGCGGTGGCGGTTTCCTGCGTGATGGTGACAAGGTGCAAGTGCAGACCGCGCCTGATGCTGACCAGCACAGCGCCGCCAACACCGGCAATCGAACCGATAGCAAGGGCACAGGCAACGCCAGCTCCGCTCGCTCCGCCGCCGCACAATCCAAAGCGATTGAGAAGCGATGATCAATTTTTCCGCCTGGTCGATTCACAAGCCGCTGCCGGCCATCCTGCTGTTCACGCTGCTCATGGCGGCGGGTTTCTATGCCTTCGCTAAGTTGCCGGTGGCCGATTTCGCCGATATCGACGTGCCGTACGTTACGGTGTCTGTGGCCTATGCCGGCGCCACGCCGAATCAACTGGAAGCGGAAGTCACGCGCAAAGTCGAAGACGCCATCGCCGGCGTGGATGGTGTGCAGCACATCACTTCCACCATTACGCAAGGCCTCTCGTCCACCGCAGTTGAGTTCGGTCTGGACGACGATATTGCGCTGGCGCTGGCCGACGTGCGCGATGCCGTCAGTCGCATTCGCAGCACGCTGCCGCAGGACATTCTCGATCCAACCATCACCCGCTTCACCTTTGCCGGCTCGCCCGTAGCCACCTACGCCGTTGAGTCCGATACCTTGGGTGAAGCCGAACTAAGCTGGTTGATCGACGACACCATCGCCAAACGTTTGCGCAGCATCATCGGTGTGGGTGCGGTGGATCGACAAGGCGGCGTCGATCGCGAAGTGCGCGTCGATCTGAAACCGGATCGCCTGCTGGCCTTCGGCATCACCGCCGGTCAGATCTCTTCGCAGCTACGCAATACACAGTCGGAACAAGCCGGCGGGCTGGTCAACATCGGCCACGGCCAACAAAGCGTGCGCGTGCTTGCCACGGTCGAGAGCGCCGATGCGCTGCGTAATTTTCCGATTGCGCTGGGCGATGGTCGCTCGGTGCGTCTGGCGGAACTGGGCAATGTCGACGATCGTTTTGCAGATCGCGTTACCACTACCTTGCTGGACGGTCGGCCGGTCGTTGGTCTGCAGATTCGTCGCAGCCAGAGCGCCAACGAGCTGCAGGTCGCCGATCAGGTCATGGCTACCATCGAACAGATCAAAGCCGACAATCCAACGCTGAAATTCACGCTGGTTTCCACCGCTGCGCCGCGTGTACGCGCGGCATTTCACTCATCGATGGAAATGTTGTACGAGGGCGCGACGCTGGCCATCATCGTGGTGTTTCTGTTCTTGCGTGATTGGCGTGCCACGTGGATATCGGCCATCGCGTTGCCGCTATCCATCGTGCCGACGTTCTATGTGATGTGGTTGTTCGACATCGGCTTGAACGCCTTGTCGTTGCTGGCGCTATCGCTGGTAGTGGGCTTGCTGGTGGACGACGCCATCGTCGAAGTGGAAAACATCGTGCGCCATCTGCGTGACGGCAAAACGCCCAAGCGCGCCGCGCTGGATGCCGCACAGGAAATCGGTCTCGCGGTGATCGGCACTTCGCTAACCCTGGTGGCCATCTTTGTGCCGGTGGCATTCATGCCGGGCATTCCCGGCCGCTTCTTCAAACAATTCGCCATCACTTGCACGGTGGCAGTGGTGTTTTCGCTGGTCGTTGCGCGTTTGATCACACCCATGCTGGCCGCGTACCAGCTCAAGGCCAAGCAGGAGCATGAAGAACACGGCCTGCTCTTTACCAAGTACATGAGCATGGTGCGCTGGACCTTGCGCAATCGCGGCAAGACCTTGCTCGGCGCACTGGCCATCTTCATCGTCGCCATTGTGGTGTACAAAACCTTGCCGAGCAGCTTTCTCAATGCCGAAGATCGCGGCGAGCTGAGCATGACCATCACCTTGCCACCAGGCGGCGATCTCAATACCGCGCAAGCCGCGGCCGCGCAGGTACGGCAGATTCTGCAGGCACAGCCCGAAGTCCAACACGTGTATGCCAACATCGGCATCAACACCACCACGGTGCTGGCCAAACTTTCCGATTTCGAAACTCGCAAACGCAATCAACAGGATCTGCAGCAGGCATTAACACCGTTGCTGACGCAAGTCACTGCAGCGCGTGTTGCATTTACCGCAGCGGGCTTCGGCCAAGGCTTCAGTGTCGTGCTTGCCGGTGACGATCCCAACGCCTTGCTGGATACGGCCGCGCGTGTCGAAAACGAAGTGCGCACGATAGCCAACATTGGCGGAGCGACTTCTACTGCCGCGTTGCTGAAGCCGGAAATCGCCATCAAGCCCGACTTCGCCAAGATGGCGGAACTCGGCGTGACCAGCGCCGCCATCAGCGATGCGATTCGCATCGGTACCACCGGCGATACCAGCTTTCGTCTGCCCAAACTCAGCCTGCCGTCGCGACAGATTCCGATCCGCATTCAACTCGATGCCGATGCATTGAAGTCCATCGATACGCTGCGCTTGCTGCGCATCCCCACGCGTAACGGCAGCGTACCGCTGAGCAGCATCGCCGGTATCGAACTCAGCAGCGGACCGGCGCAGATCTCGCGTTACGACCGGCATCGCAATGTGAACATCGCCATTCCTCTGAATGGTCAGGCGATCAGTGAAGTGGCGAAGAAAGTGTTCGCGCTGCCCGCACTCAAGCAACTGCCGGCTGGCGTTAAACAACAGGAGAGCGGCGATCTGGAGCGGCAACGCGAACTCGCGCTTGGCTTTGTGATCGCCATGGCCACTGGCATCTTCTGCGTCTATGCAGTGTTGGCGTTGTTGTTCAACGATCTGTTGCAACCCATCACTATCTTGCTCGCCCTGCCCTTGTCGCTGGGTGGCGCCGTTGCCGCACTGGCAATTGGTGGTTATCCACTCGCCGTGTCGTCGATGATCGGCTTGTTGATGCTCATGGGTATTGCTGTCAAGAACTCGATCCTGCTGGTCGATTACACCGTGCTTGGCGAAGAACAAGGCTTGACGCGCAGCGATGCCTTGATGGATGCCTGTATCAAACGCGCGCGCCCGATTGTGATGACCTCCATCGCCATGGCCGCCGGCATGATACCCACCGCATTGAATCTATCCGGCAACAACGGCTTTCGCGCTCCGATGGGCATGGCAGTGCTGGGCGGCTTGTTCACCTCCACTGTGCTCAGTCTGTTGGTGATTCCGGCTGCATATACCTACATTGCCGACTTCGAATCGTGGACGCGACGATGGCGGCATCGCATGACGAGCAGCGATTGAACGTGACGGTACTGTCATTTCAACCCCTTCGACCGGCTCTGGATAAACTCTGGGAGAAATCTTCTTTGGTTTGAATAGGTGCCTATCAAGCACTTGGCAGATTTCTCCCTGCGGTCGAAATGACAATTAACCAGAGATTTCTGGCAACTACTGCGCAGCAACGTAATCAGCAACAAATAGCTGATCCTTCGCATCCGGAATACTGAGCTGCACCTGCATGTGCAAGCGATCGCCGAAACGTTGATAGCGCTCGACGATATCGATGTGCTGCTGCGCATCGCGCGAATGCACCACAAACTCATCGCCCTGCCAACCTGATTCGACGCGCAAGCTGGCATAGCTGGTCACCAGCGTGCTGGTCACTGCTTTGTCGAAGCGGCGTCGTGCGGCCAGCGATGGAACGAATTCGATGCGCTCGGCAGTCTGCGTGATCTGCAGCTTGTCGCTGGGTAATACTGCATTGATCAAGGAGTCTCGCTGTTCGGCCTGCTCACGTGCTTCCCACTTCGGGTGTCGCCAGTCGTGCGCCGAATGCGGATGATCAGCGCCATCTCCATCCGCATCGGGCGGCGAAAAATTGATATCTGCATCGCCACGACGTCGCATCTCCTGGCGATCGCGCCGATCCTGCTTCGCCTGCGCCTGATCCATCACCGCACGTAGATTGTTTGCCAGCTCCGTACGCGAGGGCGATCGCAATTGCCATTGGCCGGCAATGCTGGTGCCACGATTACTCGATGGATCGGGACGCAATTGCATGCCGCAGCCAGCAAGGCATGACAGTAGCACGGCGCCGGCCAGCCATTGCCACCAATACGTATGAGTAAAAAAACGTCGGCATCGCTGAATGGTGAACATCGTTTGAATTGCACTCGGTAGATTCGCGTCGACTGAGTCGATGCAAACAAAACAGGTAACCAGCTTAACCAACTCTGGCTGACGGATTCATGAACCGGATCTTGAGGGGCACGCAAATTCTATTCAATACCGCCGAGTATTGGCCGATCTATGCGAAAGCGCTTGCGGCACATCTCCTAGGAAGGCCTGAAGCGCAGTCCATCTGAATAGGCGATCTAAATAGGAACTTTACCAATGAACAAATACCTTGTTGCACTGAGCGCAATCGCAGCCGCCTTAATGTCGCAAACTGCCTTGGCGGATATGGCCGTGGGCCTGCGTGCCGGCACATTTGGTGTAGGCGCGGATGTTGAAATGGGTCTCACCAAAACATTGAACGTGCGCGTTGGATACAACGCTTTCAGCTATAGCCGCACTATTACCGATACCGACGTCACCTATGACGGCAAGCTGAAAATCAGCGCCGCATCGGCTATTTTCGATTGGCATGCCTTTAATGGAGGTTTCCGCTTCTCGGCGGGCGCGGTACAAAAAGGTCCGAAAGTGGATGTGGTCGGTAAACCCAGCTCAACAGCGACCTATGAACTCAATGGTCAAACTTACACCGCCGCGCAGATCGGTTCTTTGAAAGGCACTATCAAGCTGGGCAATTCGGTTGCTCCCTATGTGGGGATCGGCTGGGGCAATACCGTCGATAAAGAAGATCGCGTGACGTTCTTACTAGATCTCGGTGTGATTCATACAGGTTCGGCAAAGGTTGATCTGACGGTCACATGCAACCCCTCGGTGCCAGTCAACACCTGCGACCAGATTCGTAGCGACGCCAATGCCGAAAAATTGAAGCTCGAAGACGATGCTTCCGACTACGAGTGGTATCCGGTAATCAACTTTGGCATCGCGGTGCGATTCTGATGTCCGATGTAGGAGCGGTCCATGGCCGCGATTGATTTTATTCGCGGCCCGGTCTATTGAATGAGGCCGCTCCTACATACAGACCTGACACTTCATACCACAACAATCAAGTCGATCCCTGCAACCCTTGCCCGATCGCATTGATCGACGCTAACAACGCCTGCAACAAGGCCCGATCCTGGCGACCGGTTGCGCGCCAGCGCGATAACAAATCAACCTGCATCAAATGCACGGGATCGAGATAGGGATTTCGCAACCGCACCGAACGTTGCATGGTGGGATCGGCATCGAGCAGGAAGGCACAGCCTTTCAAGCGCAGGATGTGCTCCTTGGTTAACTCATATTCCTGACGAACCAAGTCCGCAACGCGTTTGTATTCGTCACCGGCCAATTGTTCGTAGTACTGCGCCACGCCGAGATCGGCGCGCGCCAGACCCATCTCGACTTGATCGATGAGTTCCTCGAAGAAGTACCACTTGTGGAACATCTCAGCGAGCACGTCGTTGCCGAACTCCTGCCCAGCCGCTTGCAGTGCGCTGCCCGCGCCGAACCAGCTTGGCAACATGTAGCGACTTTGTGCCCAGGCATAGCTCCAGGGAATGGCGCGGATGGAACTCATGTCGGTAGGTGTCTCGCGCCAGATGCCGTGCGAACCGATCTGCATTTGTTCGATCGCATCCACCGGTGTAGCGCGGCGGAAAAATCCGAAGAACTGCGGATCGTCATAAATACAAGATTGATAACGTCGCCCGCCTTCGCGCGACATCACATCCATCACTTGACGCCATTGCGGCATCACTTGCTCCGGTGCACGCACGCCGGCCTGCGACAGCGTCAATGCATTGAAAGCCTGTTCGAACACACGCAGTGCAATCGGTCGCAGGCTGTACTTGTCGTGAATCAATTCGCCCTGCTCGGTCATACGCACGCGCCCGCTCACCGCCGCATCGGGCATGGTGCGTGTCAGCGTTTCCAACATGCCCGAATTGCGACTCGAGGTATTGCCGCGGCCGTGAAAAATAGTGAGATCGACTTTGGCTTCATCAGCGACTTTGACCAGTGCTTCCTGAGCACGACGCAGCAACCAGCGCGAGCTGACCACGCCGATTTCTTTGTTGCTCGATGAATAACCCAGCATTACAAACTGATGATTGCGTCGACCAATCAAGTGGCGCTGATAAACCTGCGTGCGAAACAGATCGGCCATCACCTCGCCGCAACCTTCGAGCTCTTCGCGGGTTTCAAACAAGGGCGCGGCATCGACGGCGACATCGCCGGTGCGACGATCTGCCGTATCGGCCCAGCGGCCCAGCAACAACACCGACAACAAATCATCGGCGCCCTTGGGACCGCTAATCACAAATGGGCCGATGGCATCAGGTCCTTGACGATGTCGACAATGCGCGATCGCTTCGAATACCCACAGACTGCGCTTGCCGGTTGGATCCAATGTGCTGACTGGACCTTCGTCCTTGGCAATGGCTTCGCACAGGCGTTGCGTGCGCTCGCGCGGCGCTAACGCCTGCCAATCGGGGTTGCTCAAACCATGACCAATGACGGAGCGATGCACATCAGCATGCTGACGCAAATCCAGCGTCGCCAGATGAAAGCCGAAGGTGCGAATGCGGCGAATGAAACGCCGCACATTGAATAAGCCAGCGTTGTGGCCTTTGTTCTGTTTCAGGCTGGTGGCGATGAGTTGAATATCGTGCAGCAACTCGGCTGCGGTTTCGTAGTGATTCTGGCGCGATTCGTAAGTCGCACGCAGACGTTCGGCAACCTGGCCCAGGAAAATACGATACGGCATGAAGTCCTGACGCACCGATGTCACGGTGTGCGCTGAAGTCATCAGCACCGAATAGGCTTCGATGCGCGCCTGCAACTCATTGGAGATGCCGATACGGCTCGCGCTTTGCGACAGCAATTCAGAAAGTTGCTGGCACTCCAGAAAGTAACTGTTGATGATCAGCTTGTGATGGCGATTGATGGTCTCGCGAATACTCTTCGCGTTGACATCGGGATTGTTGTCCATGTCGCCGCCGACCCACGAACCGAAGCGAAGGATCTCGGCCACATCGACATCGCGTGCAGCCGGACCATACACGCGTTCCATCGCGGCTTCGATTTCTTCGTAGAACACCGGAATAATTTTGTAGATCACTTCGACCACGAAGAACAATACATGCTCGCGTTCATCGGCGACGGTCAACCGTTCGCGGGAATTGTCGGCCGTCTGCCAGCCAGTGGTGACTTCGGCGCGCACCCGTGACCAGTTGACGCGCGACTCGTTGGTGTTCGGCGGCAGGTACAAACGATTGAGCAACAACTCGGCAATGACCTGTTGCTTGCGCAGAATGGTGCGCCGTTTGCTTTCGGTGGGATGTGCCGTCATCACCGGCTCAATCCAAATCGCTTGCAACAACTTGCGCACATCCTCAAGTTGCAGACCCTTGGCCTTGAGCTTGTTCAACGCATCGTCGATGCCGCCGGGTTGCGGCGTGCTGCTGTCATTCAAGTATTGATGGCGACGGCGAATGCGATGCACTTTCTCCGCCATGTTAACCATCTGAAACCAGGTTGAGAATGCACGCACCAGATCGCGAGCTTCACCGGATTCGCGACCGCGGGTGCGATTGACCAGCGACATCGCCGCCTCGGCATCGCCGGCGCGACGCGCCAGTGCGGTCTGACGATCACCTTCCACCGCATTGAACAGATCGTCACCGCCCTGCTCGCGCAGCACTTCGCCGACCAAGCCGCCCAGCATGTGGACGTCATCGCGCAGCGCCGTGTCTTTCAAAGGAAAATGGATATCTTGCCGACCCATGATTGTTTGCTTTGCAGAGCGTGTTTGAAGGGTCGCGAGTCTAGCAGAAGCCGTTGAGCATTCAGCCCCAGCGCAGGTTGCCACGGAGGTGTGATCTTACGTAGGAGCGGCCCATGGCCACGATGGATTTGATTCGCGGCCCCATCTATTGAATGAGGCCGCTCCTACATTGGAAAGCATGCTGATACTGCAGTCGAAACCTGCCGACTATCCCGCCGGGAAGAACTCAATCGGATGCGTCACCGTCAACGTCTCCACATCCTGTGCGGGGAAGCGAATCAGCTTGATGCGCGCCACCAGCTTGCGTTCCAGCTCAGGATTGTTCAGCTCACTGGATACCACATCACAGCTGACCACTTCACCGGTCGGTGCGATTACCAGCTTCAACACCACCTTGCCTTGCAGGTCGGGGTTGTCGCGCAGGGCTCGCGTGTACAGGGCAAAGATGGCGCTCTTGTTGCTATCGAGTATCTGGGCGACATCGCTGCCGTCGCGTTTGCCCTTTTTGCTGCCGGAAGTGCGTTCAACATTTTTGGTGGGGTCGGTGCCGATCGATGTGGTGACCTTGGTGGTGTTGTGGCCCGCCAATTCACCGGAGCTGCCGCCGTAGCCGCGACTCAATGTTGCGTTGTTGATGCCGCCGCTGCTCTTGCCGGTAGCCGAGGTAATCATGTTGCGTTCGGAACGTGTCTCCGCCACCGCATTGGTCAAGGTCTGGCTTTGCTGTGCTTTGTCGATCACCGCGTTATCGCGCAAGGCATTCAGTTCATCGAACTGCGCCATGGCTTTCGCCGCTTTCTTGCGCGCCTGTTCGGTGGGGTCGGGCTCAGGCTTGGGCTCCGGCTTGATCACCGCTTTGGGTTCAGGCTTGGGCTCTTCGATTTTTTTCTCAGGCTCAGGTGGCGGCGGCGGTGGCTTTTTCTGTTCCAACACCAGTTGCACCACATGATCGGGTAACGCCGGTGGCGCGCGATCTTTCGATTCGGGAGGCAGTATCGCCAGAATGCCACCGATCACCACGAAGGCGATGAGGCAGTTGCGCATCACTTTGCGGAAGCGCTGCTCTACCTCTGCGGTCGGCGACCAAGGTAATTCGTAGGTGCGATAGTAAGGAACCAGCGTGCTCATGCGCCGCCCTCGCGCTCCAGCACCGCCAACGATACTTTGCCGTAGTTGGCCTGCGTGCAGGTCGCCATGATTTTCTTCAATACTTCATAGGGCAGATTGCGATCGCCCATGATGGTGACTTCGCGATCGGCCGCGCTGTCTTTGGCTGCATCGGCCAGCACACGATCGGCCTGCGAGGTTAACGCCTGCTGCAATGCCGGCACCACGGCGCCCGGTTCGGCGCGCACATCATCAACACTGGCTACGTGTTGACCGTCCACCAGCAACTCATCCTTGGTGATCATCACCACCACCGATGCACGTGGCTTGGCATGCGATATCGATTGTGGAATGGAGATGTTCTTGGTGTTGGGCAACAGATCGGCATCGGCCGTGTGTATCAACAAGAACACGACGAGAATCGTCATCATGTCGATGAACGGCACCAGCGCCATATGACTATCGCCGGGATGCTGGCGTTTACGATGTTTTTTCAGGCGGTAGATCATTGCGGCGCATCTCCCACCGACACCGCCGGAAACAATTCGGTTTGCAACGATCCGACTTTCGGCGTGTAGATACGCACGCGATCCATCACTTGCACCAGCGTGTCATAGGGAATTTGCGGCTCCAGCAACACACTGGCGTCCTGTTTGTCTGGATATTTCGATTTCACCAGCAATAGATACTCGGCGAGACCAGGCAGGTCATAACCCTTGTCGGTGTTGGGCAAGCTCTTGAGCAAGCCGGTGTTGCGATCGCCAATATCGATGCTGTTGTTGCGCACCACCACTTCAAGCTGTAAGCCCTGCGGTAAATCCGGCACCGCAGCGTTGGCGGTAGGAAAGTTGAGTTCCAGAATGCTAGTGCGCGTGAACACCGCCGAGAACACCAGGAAGCACACCAGCATGACCATCATGTCGATCATGGGCACGACATTAAGGTCGTAGCTACCGTGTCCGCGGTTATGCCGTCGCATCACCCGCTTGGATACTTTGCTCGCCATTATTCAGTGCTCGGCTCTGCTGGCTACCACGAGGGAGTTAAGCCATACCACGTGCAGGCGGAGCGGGACGCGGCGATGGTGGCACCGATTCAGCCGACTCGTCACCGCGACGTTCCACCACTGAATTCAGAAATTTTACCGAGGCGATTTCCAGACTATCGATCAAGCCGGTGGTCTTGGAATCGAGATACATATGACTGAGCAACAGCGTAATGGCAGTAATCAAGCCCGACGCCGTACAGTTCATGGCGACGGAAATACTGGCGGCAAGCAGTGTGGCCTTCTCAGCAGGATTAGCGGTCGCAATCGACGCGAACGCCGAGATCAAACCCACCACCGTACCCAACAGACCGAGCAACATGCCGATGTTGGCCAGCGCGCCGAGATAGTGAGTGCGCTTTTCCATGCGTGGAATGATTTCCAGCATGCTTTCGTCCATCGCTTTTTCGATGTCTTCGCGACGACGAGCATTCGCCAGACGCGCGATACCGTAATTGAGAATGGTGGCAATGCTGGCCTTGGAGTTGCGCGTCATCTCCAGCACTTTCTTGAAATTGCCGGCGCCGATGTGCGGCACCAGTTCTTCCCAGAGCGAGCGATTCTTCTGCGTTTCCGCCGTAAGGAAAATGAAACGCTCGATGGCAATCGCCACGCCCACTACGAAAATCAGGAACACCGGATAGACGAAAAAGCCACCGTGCCTGATGCCCGATAAAAACGTAAAGATTTCTTGCACAACTCACCTCATCCAGTATTCGCGCCATCCAGTCTCGTGCCGGCGCACGTTCTGACAAATCGTGTTTGCTGTCCGCGACGCAGCTCTCAATCTATAGGCCTGACTCTGATCGAAATGCGTAAATCATTTTTTGTCGGCGCCTGACGTCGGTCCATTGGGCGGCGCGTCGGATGCCGATGGTGTTCGCGCGTGATCCTTATCGGAAACCACCTCGTAGTAAGCGACTTCGCGACGAAATACCTCGCGATCTACCGGCGTCAATGCTTCATCGAGCAGCGTATTGGGCGGCTGTCCCGGCAAGTTGCTGAGGTCGGCCTTTTTCCACGGCACGATGTACATGACCTTTGGCAATTCGCGATTGCCCGTCACCAGGGTGGGATCAAGTGTCAGTTGATCGCTGGCGTGTGCCGTATTGGTCTTCGCGGCTGCCGACTTCACTTCGGTTTTAGCCTCAGGCCTGCTCGCAGGTTTGGGTTTGGGCGCGTCTTCAGCAACAACACTGAAGTTCATACCCAGCAACACACATAACATCATGACCGTTGTCGATTTCATGGCGTAGCTCCACTAGTAGCAGCCCCATTGGCAGACTTACGTTTATCTGCATTGAGGCGACCACTGATCTCTTTGATCCAGCTCGCTACCTTGGGATCCGGCGCCGGTAACAAGGCTTGGTAGCGTTCGTATTCCGGCAAGGCGAGCTCAGGCTTTTGCAGATACAGATCGTACAGCACGCCCAGGTTCAAATGCGCCACTGCATACGTGTCATCCGCAGCCAGCGCTTGTTGATAAGCAGCTTCGGCTTCCTTGAACTTACCCAAGTAGCGATAACACACACCCAGATAGTTGTTGGCAGCCGGTGATTTCGCATCACGCTGCAAGGCTTGCTTGAAATAGGCAGCAGCCGGTTCGTAGCGACTGGCCTTGAGTTCGATTAAACCCAGATTTACCAACGGCCCGGTAAACGTTGGATAGGCATCGGCGAGCTTCTGCAATTGTTGCTGCGCCTGATCGACTTGACCGCCTTTGAGCAAGACCAGTGCCTTATCGAATTGCGCCTGTGCTTCAGGTGGTACTGCATTCGGTATCGGTGCGCCTGCATTGGGCGCAGCCACTGCGGACTTACTGGCATCGGCATTGGTTGTTCGCGTGATCGGCGCGATGGGAGCAGACTGCTTGTCAGCCTGTTTGTCGCCGCCCATTTTATCGCCACTTAGGGCACAGCCGCTTAATACGGACAGTGACAACACACACAATGACAGCAGCACGCTCGCCGCGCGAGCAACTCGTCCGGATTGCATTTGCATAAATGCCGTTGCGCGCATGCTAGAGAGTACCCACATAGTCTTCGCTGATTTCATTCTTGGCGTAACGCGCCGGCATTAACTTCGCGAGCACGGCATAACTCTTCTGCACCCACTGATCGTAGATGCCGGTGCCGGCACGCTGCACATTACTCTGATGCAGAGCGATGGACTTTTCTTCAAAGGGAAATGCTTGTTCTTCCAGCAACACGTTGTATTGCTCCAGCGCATCGGCATCAAGATCTTTCGGTCGCTCCGATGCCAGCATGTCCGCGCCCATCGTCCGATAAAGCTCGGCGATATCGAAGGTCGCTTCGGTGGTGACTTCAGCCACTTTGTAATCCAGCGCCTGACCGTAGGCCGCCAGCGCTTCTTCCATTGCAGCACGCTTGAGTTTCAGTGATTTTGCTAACGGCGTGGTCAGCTTGATGGCGTTGAAGTTGTTCATGGTCGGCTGCGCGAGTACCAGCGAAGCACGCGCCGCAAGATAGCGACTGCGATCGGTGCGGGCAGCGCCGGCGTTCTTGTCGGCAGCAACGATGTCACGCAACCAGCGCGTTTGTGCGTTGGCATCTTTCGACGCTATTGCGAGATCCACCAGGTGCTGGCGTGCTTCGATGGCGGCATCGAAGGGTTGCGGATACTGCGCAATATAACTTTCGTAAGTGCTGGCCGCTTTCGCCGACGCGCCATTCAGTCCCTTGTTCGCCGCTTGCAGATACAACTCAGCAGCTTGCGCCAAGGCAGCACGACGAATATCCACGGTTTCTTCACGACGCGCGGCAATGCGTTCGTATTCCGCGGCCGCATCAAGTCCGCGGCCGGTTTCCTGATAACCCACCGCCAGCTTTTTGCTGACATCGGGTTCCAGTTCGTGTCCTGGATGTGCACGTCGGAATTGTTCCAGCACCGAGATGGCACGCGGCCAATTGTTTTGTGCGATCAACGCGGTGGCGGCATCAAACTCGGCATTGGCGCTAATCTTGGATGAGGGCGCAAGCGCAACCACCCGCAAGAAGTCATCCACGGCTGCAGCACCATTGCCGGCTGCCTGTTTGGCTTCGGCCTGTTTATAGATCGACGCAGCAATGCGATCGTTGATCGCACCCAGATCGGGATCGTTGTTGGTCAACAACTGCCGCACTGCCAGATACGCCGATTCGGCTTCGGCATACCGCTGGCGGTCAAACAACGAATGCGCCATCAACGTTGTCGCGGTACGACGTTGCTTCGCATCGGCTGGCGGTTTGCGATCAAGCAACTGTTGCGCGACTTCGATGGTGCGATCGAATTCGTTCAACGCAAACAGATCTTCGGTTGCCTTGGTCAGCACCGGCGCGGCCTGTGGATCGTTCGGGAAGCTGGTGGCAAACATCACCGCGCTATCGATGAACTTGCGATGCCAGGTAGTGCGCGCCGCGCCTTCCAGTGTTGGCTCATGCTTCTGATACGCAACCAGCGCTGCATAGCCGGCGGTCGCTGACTTGGCATGCACGGGATAATCGTAAGCCGTGCGTTCGTATTCATGCGTGGCATCGGCATAGCGACCCGCATCGAACAACAACTCAGCAAGCAGGTAGCGATTGTTGGCCGCTGCCTTGTCGTCCGGAAACGAATCCAGCAAGGCGCGATACCAGCGCGTTGCGGCGTTGTAGTCGTCGGGCTTCTTGGTCTTGGTTGCCTGCGCGTGATAGTACGTCGCGAGGTCCTGCAGATTGGCCTGGAACTGCGCTGCCACTTCAGGGGCATCGGCGCGGGTGCGGTTTTTCCAGAACGGCATGTTGAAAGCATAGCGTTCGACAAACTGTTGCTTGGCCTCAAGAACGCGCGCCGCGAAACCACCCTTCTGATAGGCATCAATGGCACGCGCTTCCAGTGTCGGCGCTTGTCGTGCATCGGGCTTGCGTTTCGCAAAGGCAGTGAAGGCTTGCGCCGCATCCTGATAGCGCTCCTTCTCCAAGTACAGATCGCCAAGGCTTGCGTACATCATGTAGGCGTATGCAGGATCGCCGTGCTTGTTCAACATGGCAGTGATGCTGTCTGGCCCATCTTCATCGGAAGCCATCACAGACAGAATGTGCAAGGTGTCATCGGTGAGTTCGCGCTCGGCGCGCGATAAAGACTCCACGTCGCGTGGCTTGCCTTGCTTGACCAACAGACGATCGAGTTCTTTCAAGAAACTCGCCGCACTGTCGTCGGCACGGCCTTGCTTGAACAAAGCCCAGCCTTGTTTGTACAAGCCTTGATCATAGAAAGACGTAGCTGGACCGACCGCCACTACCGCGCCATAAGCTTTGGCGGCATCGCCATAACGCTTGGCACTGAACAGCATTTCGCCACGACGGAACTGCCCTTCCGGCACCCACCGCGATTGCGGATACTGTGAGACGAGTTTGTCGAGCGTGCTCAACGCACTGGGAATATTGCCGGACGCTTCGTAGGCTCGAGAAAGTTGATACAACACCGCATCCGCGCTGGGGTATTGCGGGTAAGCCTTCAGCAGACTTTCATACAGCGTGATGGATTCCTGCAATTGCTTGGTGTTCAACGTATCGGTGCCGCCACCGGCCAATGCATTTTCATTCGCCACGATATTGAGATCGCCCAGGCGACGCATGGCTTCGCTGCGCAACTTCGGATCGGCATTTTGCAATTCAAGAAAATGACGATACGCATTGGCCGCCTGTTCGGCGGAGACGCCGGTCGCGGGTTGTGGTTGCACATCGACTTTGCGGCTGTCGAGATCTTTCAGTGTGGGTGTGGCCTTGTTTTTGTCCTTCGCTTCTACCGACACAACCAAAACTGCACTTATTGCTACAGCTACTAGTATGGTGTCCCACAAGAACCTTTGCTTATCCTGATTCGATGTAGGTCGGAATTTATTCTGACATTGCTCAAGATGTCGGGTTAAAACCCGACCTACAAATGACAAGATATTGCCGAGACGCCACACCAGCAACCTGGGCCATGCGGAGTGCTTCATGGCGTGGCTCCTTCCGGCGCAGCAGATTCGGATGCTTTGGGTTTGGCATCAGGCGCATGGTTCGCATCCGCAGCGCGATCGTAAATTGCCGCCAACGCGAAACGCGCCTGCAATGAGTATTGCGCCAGTCGTTGCTTCTGCAGATCCAGTTGTTGAATAGCCACATGCGCCAGATAGTCACCTTGCGCCTTGCCCGCTGCATGACAACGATCGATCATCACTTGTAGTCGTGGCGCAAGTTCGGTCACACGCTCACCGAACCCATCATTACGCTGCGGGACAGTGTCGCGTGCACGCGTTACCAGCGTGTGACGGCGGCGAGCTTCCTTAGTAGCGACGGCGAGTTCACGCACTTCTTTTTTCTCGCGCCACAGACGCGCCTTGTAGTTGGCATTCATGTCCCAATACAACACGCCACGTATCAGACGCGTCTTATCCTGCATCTCAGCCTGGGCGGGATCACTACTGTCCGCATGCTTCAAGGCATTCTCCACTGCCATCACCTTGCGCCAGTTAGCTTGTTCGGCGCTGGTGGCAACGGCAACGACATCTTCTTCTTGCTCCACGGCACTGACGCGCGCTTCCAGCTCCCGTGTCTTCGCTTCAAGCTGATCGATGTCTACGGCATCGAGCGATGCCTTCATCGCTTCACTACGTTGTTCGAATGCCAGACGGCGGTTGTCGACCATATTCTGAAATGCGGACACGCTTTGCGACCAGTCATCCAGGTTTTTTTGCATCACCGACAAATCGCGATAGTTCTTTAACGCTTCCTGGAAAGCATTCGACGCCAGCAAGTCGTACAGATAACGCGTCTCCGGCGCATCGGGCAGATTGCGCAATTGCCAGTACCAGCCCGATTGATCTGGCTTGTCGTTCTTGAGCACGGTTTCGATCAACGAGCCGCTGCGAATTGCGGCGATGGATTCATCGAGCCGCGCGCTTTCCTGCTGAAACGAATCGATGGCAAAGTTGTAATACTCGGCAGCCTGCGGCTCGGCCTTCAATTCGGCATAGGCATAGGGAATCGCCAGATACGCTTCCTGTACGGCGGCATCGAGCAGATCGCGTTGCTTCAATTCCAGCCAGGGCGTCAACGCATCCTTGAATCTTCCTGAGTTTGAACGTGCCCAGCCCAAGCCGAGCAAGGCCTTGTTGGACAGCGGCCCATTTAGCCGCACGCGCAGCAATACTTGTTCAGCATCGGCGGCACGGCCCTGCTTCAAAAAGGTGAAGCCCAGCGCGAGATTGGCCTTGTCACGCAACGCCAGCAATTCCGACGAATCGCTATCAAGTTGACCAACGCGATCGAGCAGGGTCACCGCTTCATCAACGCGATCTTGCCTGACCAGCGCCACACCCAGGTTGAAACGCGCATAGGCCATCCAGCTATCGCTAATAGGCTTGGCGTTCTTGCTTTCCAATGCCTGCAACGCGGTGATCGCGTCGTCAAAGCGGCCTTGATTCAAGAGTACTTGGGCATACAGCATGTGGCGCTCAGCGTCGATCGAACGCGGCAACTCGCCGCTGATCGATTGCAGCGCGCGTTCCGATTCGGCCAGATACCCGCGCTGATACCAGAGCTTCGCAAGATAGAACCAGGCGCGATTGCGAACGTCGAGCGAAACGTTGTCGTTCAGCAGCGATTGAAAGATACGTCCCGCTTCAACGTGCTGTCCCAACGATAAATACAGCGCGCCCTTGATGAGTTCGGCTTCGGTTTGATGATGTGGTACCCGGCCCAGCGACGTGGCGGCATCCAGACGCACCAGCGACTGAAAGTAATCGTCCTGATAAAAATAGAACAACGAGTCGCCGTAATACAGATCGCGCACCGGTTCCGGCACGCTCATCAACGGCGCCGCCGGTTTGGCCGCCTGTGCGGGCATAGCGCTGACAAACACGCTCGCGCCGACAAGCAGGCTCAAAGAGATCGAAGTCATACTGTTGGTCCGGGTCGTCATGGCAAGCTAGCGCTTACTCCCATTCCTTGACGATGAACTCCGGTTGTTCCTTCACCTGTTTGTCGCTGATCTTCAGTTCCAGATACTTGGCGCCCACGCCCTTGGTGAATTTAAGTGTCGCGCCGCGTTTGTAATCGCGTTGATTCGGCCCCTTGCCGGTGAAGAACGCCACCAGCTCATGTTCGCCGGCCTTCAGATTGCCGACATACATGCGTTGCACCCCGCCTTTGAGCAATGCCTGGGTTTCACGAGGCGTATACAAGTAGTTGGCGACTTCCTTGTTATCAACTTTCAGGGTCACCGTGTCCAGTCCGAAGAACGTGCCGACATCCATCGACACGAATACGGCAACTTGCGTATCGGCGGGATATAACAAGTCTTCTTCGAGCACGAACAGTTCGCGGTTGAGATCCAGCACATCCTTTTTCAGCGTTTGCACGTCGTGATCAAGGGTTTTGAACTCGGCGCCCTCAGCGCTTGCGGTTGCCGGCGCGGCATCTTGCCCGTAACAGGGAGCAGTGATCAGGCCGCCCATGAGCAGCAACGTAACAAGTGGAAAAAAATAGTTCTTCATTGGCATTGGTTTCCGGCGATCGACTCATTCGTTGAGCAACTGACGCAGCTTCTCGGTAATCAACTGCTCCTGACCCCGTTCAAATCCCGTGAAGGCCTCGCGAATGCGGCCCTCGCGATCGATGACCAGCAGCAAGGGCATGGATTTCAAATTGAACTGACTGCTGGCGGTCTTGCTGGTATCGACCAGCACGGGGAATTCCAGACCAAGACTGTGCGCCATGGCGTTCGCCTGCTCTTCGGTATCGCCCACATTGATACTGAAGGTCACCAGGCCAGCGCGCTGGTATTTTTTATTAATCACGTTCAAGGCCTGCATGGCCTGGCGGCAGTCGCCACACCAACGCGCCCAAAACCCCAGCAGAACGACGCTGCCGCGTTGCTCTGACAACCTGATGTTCTCGCCAGTCAAGGAACGCAGTGCAAAATCCGGCGCGTTTTGCGCGGCGTCTTTTGCCTCGGCTGCATTCACGCCAGGGATGACGCTCAAGGTCAGCAGCATGATGGCCATCGCGGCCCACATTCTGGCAGTGCGCAGCACGGCAGCGCGCCGCACCGGAGATGTAGTGATTTCGACCAACATTAAAACCTTGTTCAGACCACGTGAGCGACTCACATGGGGTCGCAAGCCTGTCGCCAATCGGCGAGAAGCGCAAAATGTCGTGAAAACCCGGCAGATGCCCCCACAAGCATTCACAGGTCTCAGTGTGCAGTTATGTCAGGCCCACTGGATGTGAAGGCAAGCACAGAATGAGGCCTTGTTTACGGCGATTTTTTGTGGCTCGTCGCAAGAAGGTTGATGCAAAGCGCTGTTTGGAAAAAGCAGATTTGAAGAACAAGTTAAAGAAAGAAGGCGATGACCTTTCGACAAAGTCATCGCCTTGATGAGCAAACAGCCCTCAATCCAGCTATCCACCCCAATTATTCGTCAGACCCGGCTCCGCCAGCCCGATCTACTTGTATGACATCTGCAATCACAAAGGCATCTTAGGGATCACCGGCATCGATGATGTCCAGTTGCGATACCTGGACTGCAATATGGCGCGTTGCTGGTCCGTCAGATTTTCCACCGCAAGCTGACCGAATTCCGCGCCAGCTTCGTCAACACTGACGCTGGGTTGATCGGACTTACCCAGCGCGCTTGCGGCGGCGAAGATGACGATACCGACTGTGAAGGTGATTGTACGTTTCATGTTAAACCCCTGGGTCGAGTCGAATGGTTAGGCAAGGCTGGTTTCGCCATTCACGCGCGGCCAGTAAGGGATTACTGCTCCATCGGCCAAACTGGTTTCGCCGTTCACGCGTGGCCAGTAAGGGATCACTGCTCCATCAGCCAAACTGGTTTCGCCATTCACGCGTGGCCAGTAAGGGATCACTGCTCCATCAGCCAAACTGGTTTCGCCATTCACGCGCGGCCAGTAAGGGATTACTGCTCCATCAGCCAAACTGGTTTCGCCGTTCACACGCGGCCAGTAAGGGATCACTGCTCCATCAGCCAAACTGGTTTCGCCGTTCACACGCGGCCAGTAAGGAATCACCGCTCCATCGGCAAAAGCCAAACCAGACACAAAAATTGAAGCAATAGAAAAAGCCAAAAAAGTAGACTTACGCATAGGAACTCCCGGTGTTTTTGATTCATTCGCTGAGCGCAAAAACTGGCTCAGTCACCGGGATAAGCGAGCTGAAAATGAGAAGCAGGTCACAGACCTGCCGTGAAACTGAGGGAATCAGGCGAGCACTCACCCGGAATACAGGCGCGATCGGAAGTAGGGTTTGGGAGTGAAAAAGCGTTGTGTAGCGGACGTTGCGCTAATGAGAAGTCGGAGCTGACCGGCACGGCTGGGCATGCCACAATGGCTCCCGGACAGCCCGATCCCTCAAGCCCCTGAATTGACAGGCATGTATAGCAGCCAGCCTCTTTCCGTCGATGTGAGCAAACGCCAGGCCGTCACCCGCCTGTTGTCGGCGTGGCGCGCGGGAGATGCCAATGCGTTACAGGAATTGACGCCGTTGGTGTACGAAGAGTTACGCCTGCTGGCGCATCGCTATATGCGCCGCGAGCGAAAGAGCCATACCTTGCAAGCGACCGCCGTTGTTCATGAAGCGTTCGTGCGCATGGTGGACATGGACGTGGCCTGGCAGGACCGCAATCATTTCTATGCGGTCGCGGCCAACATGATGCGGCGCATCCTGGTCGATCATGCGAAGAGCAAGCAGCGCGTCAAACGCGGTGGCAGCGCGCAGATATCGAGCCTGGACACCACCGACTTCAGCACCACCACTGCCGTCATGGCGGGCAATGTCAGCTATGACGTACTCGACATAGACGAAGCATTACAACAGCTCGACAAAGTCGATCACCGACTGGCGCACACCATCGAACTGCATTATTTCGGCGGCCTGACCTGCCCTGAGATTGCCGCGGCGCTGAATTTGTCCGAAGCCACCGTGCATCGCGACCTACGTTTAGCCAAAGCGTGGATGCTGAAAGAGCTGCGTCCGCAAACTGACACTCCGCCAAGGAATTCGGCGCAATGAAAACCGTTAATCCGCGTTGGGGACGCATTCAAGAACTGTTCAATCAGGCGGCCGACATGCCGCTCAGCGAACGCGCGGCGTTTCTGAACGCGGCCTGCGACGGCGATAACATTTTGCGCAAGGAGTTGGACGATCTACTCATTGCCGATGCCGGTCCGCCTTCCGACATGCAAAGTGGGATTCGCGCCAGCTTGTTGACCCAGGCGGTCAGCATGGCAATCGACAAGACCACACGCGACCGTCGCTCCGAGTTGATCGGCACAGTCGTCGGTGCATATCGACTCACCGCCATCCTAGGCCACGGTGGTGCCGGTACGGTGTACTTGGGCGAGCGCGCCGATCGTCAGTACTCCGCGCAGGTCGCGGTCAAGGTGGTTGAAAACGCCCTGCTTCATGAAGAAGTCACCAAGCGTTTTCAAGCCGAGCGACAGATCCTTGCCAATCTGAATCATCCGCATATCGCGCGCTTGCTGGATGCGGGCGAGACCCGCGCCGGACAGCCTTTCCTAGTAATGGAGTACGTACACGGCGAGCCCATCGATCGCTATTGTGACAGTCGTAACTTGTCGATCACGCAACGTCTGCAGCTATTCGTCAAAGTCTGCGCGGCTGTGCAGTACGCACATCAAAACCTGATCGTGCATCGCGATCTGAAACCCGGAAACATTCTGGTCACAGCCGACGGCACCCCCAAGCTGCTGGACTTCGGCATCGCCAAGTTGATGGATGCCAGCGCCAAGACTGCCGCTGAGCTGGCACTGACACGCGTTAATGATCGCGTGTTGACCCCGGAGTATGCGAGCCCCGAACAGATCCTGGGCCAGAACGTCACCACCACCAGCGATGTGTATGCACTGGGTATCGTGCTGTATGAATTGCTCACCGGCACTCGGCCTTATCAAGTGAATGCGGTCAGCCAGCTCGAACTGGAACGCTCGATCTGCATCATGGATCCGGCACGCCCCAGTGTCATGGTCGACAAGCTGGGCAATCAGCAAGCCACTGTTATGCCCATCGACATCAAGGCGGTCGCGGCGGCACGCGGTGGCGCCAGTATTAAGCGTTTACGTGCCGAGCTGGTCGGCGATCTCGATGCGATTGTCATGCGCGCCCTGCGCAAAGAACCCGAACGTCGTTACAGCTCGGTTGAGCAGTTGGTCGACGACATCAAGCGCCAGCTTGAACAACAACCGGTTCTGGCCCGACAGGGAAACTGGCTGTACTACACCAAACGCTTTGTACGCCGTCACTCGCTTGGTGTGGGCATGAGCTCTGCTGCATTACTCGCACTGATCGGATTCACGGTCGTTGTTTCTGTGCAGAAGCGAAGCATCGCCGAGCAGCGCGATCTCGCCACGCAGCAAACAGCGCGCGCAGAAAGCGTATCGAATTTCATGCTCGAAGTGTTCACTGCATCCGATCCATTTGAAGCGCAGGGCAAACAAGTTACGGCCAAAGACTTGCTGGACAAAGCAGGACAACGTATTTCAGGTGATCTCAATCAACAACCCGAAGTGCGCGCACGCTTGCTGGAAGCGATCGGTCGTTCCTACCAGCGACTTGGTCAGTTCGACTCAGCGATTAAATACCTGGATGATTCACTGCGACTGCAGCGCTCGCTGCCAACTTCGACTCAAGAGTCGTTGGCCAATACACTGGCTTTCATGGGCATCGCATACCGTGGACGTGGCGACTATGCGGCCGCCGAAGAGGCTTTCAGCAAAGCTAAAGCAATAGAAGAAAGCCTGGGATTAGAGCAATCGGCGAAATATAGCCAGTTGCTATCGGAACTCGGAACCTTGAGTTTGTTCCGTTCAGATCCCGCTGCGGCAGAAAAATACGCAACGCAGAGCCTAGCGATTGCTCGCAAGGTGTATGGCAATGCTCATCCCGAAGTCGCAGTCATTCTCAGCCTTCGCTCTCAAGTATTATTGTGGCAGGGTAAATTGGATGAAGCTATTGCAGCATCGCGCGAATCAGCACTCATTTATCGCTCGACGTTGCCGGAGAATCATCCGGATCGCGTCTTGTCTGAAAGAAGCCTGGGCGAGATGCTTTTCAGAGCCGGCAAGGTCGATGAAGCTGCCGAGCTGATTGAGCACGCCTTATCGGTACAACGACTGATTTATGGCGTCGACAACGCCACCATTGCGCCTACATTGGACACACTTAGCCTGATTCAACAGAGCCGCAAGCAGTGGGGCGCTGCTGAAGCCAGTGAAAAAGAAGCATTGGCAATTACCCTGAAGGCTTTCGGCGCTTCAAACATCAACGCAGCAATCTGCTACACGGCGCTTGCCGACCTTTACATCAGGCAGAAAAAATATAAAGAAGCCGAAGATTCCGCCACCTCCGCGTTGAATATACTTCGCACCACTGTTACCAGCGACAACCAATATCTGGCTTCTGCCGAATTCTTTATGGCAGAAGTATTGATAGCCACCCGTCGCAGCGAACAGGCCGAGCCTCTACTGCGCGCCAACATCGATCGATGGCGTCAAGGCCAGGGACTTCAATGGCGTATAGATCGCTCTAAAAGTCTTCTCGGTGCAGCATTGATGAACCTGCGTAAAGCTGATGAAGGCAAAACGTTGCTACGAGAGTCCTATCAAGCATTGGCAACCAAGGACAAGGACGCACCTGCCGACGTCATCGCCGCTGCAAAACAACGACTAAGCAGCTTCGGTCTTTAACACGTCTCCTCTTCGGTCGTAGGACAAATACGCCAGCACTTCGGAACTTAGGCCACAGTGCTCACGTCTGTTACAGTCTCGATTTATCTGAGGCAGCAGGTACACACTCATGCGCTTACACCGATCCTTGTTTGGTTTTTGTCTTGCTTTAGGAGCGATGCTGCTTGCCGCTATCGGCAGCACTGCGAATGCCGAACCGCGGCAAGAAGCAACCTTGCTGAATGCCACCCAAGTGCTCAATGAATTAAAGAGCGCCCCCGATCAAAATGTTCCGACCTGGTTGCTTGAACGCGCTTACGCGGTGGCCGTGGTGCCGCAAGTTATCAAGGTGGGTTTGATCTGGGGAGGTCGACGCGGCTCTGGCGCAATGGTGGTGCGTCGTCCCGATGGCGGCTGGAGCAATCCGGTATTCATCAATCTCACTGGCGGCAGTTTTGGATTTCAGGTGGGCGTGCAATCCAGCGATGTGATGCTGGTGTTCACTTCCAAGGCGAGCGTTGAAGGCTTGGTGGGCGGCAAGGTCACGCTCGGCGCCGATGCGTCAGTGGCTGCGGGTCCAGTAGGTCGCCAAACCGCGGCGGCGACCGATATCGGTCTCAATGCGCAGGTGTATTCATATTCGCGCAGCAAGGGACTTTTTGTTGGTGTGTCCCTGGACGGATCGGCAATCACCATCGATAACAGTGCCAATGCGACGTATTACAATAAGCCCGGTGTGCTGGCCAGCGAAATCATGGCGCCGGAAGCGCCGCGTGCGCCCGCCTCTTCCCAAGCTTTCATCGCAGCGATCGGCGGCATTGCTGCACCCGCTCCAGTTGCTCCGGTAGCCGCAAAGCCACAATCGGCACCAACGACGGGCACCGCCAGCAGTGCGCCGAGTGGTTTAGTGACCTATCCCATGGAAGACAGCAAGCCAGGCAGCGAACCGCCTCCTTAATGGCGATGTCTTATCTGCGCTGCACCGCAGTCGCAGCAGATAAGGCGGCACCAATGAGGTGCCGCCTTGAGCGGGAAATCACCGCCACAGCCAGCTGTACTGCGACAAGTTGCCGCTACAATAGCGGTCTGTTTCTACAACTCACGGCCGCCCAACATGTCGATCTGTCAACCGCACAACCTGGTCACGCCCATCAAGACTGACAAACGCTACGGCATCAAAGTGAAGATGCGTAGCTCCGACCCGTTCCGCAATCTGGTGGGCGGCGAATGGAACAAGGAACATTGGTTCAGTACCGCGGCCGAGCGCGATGCGGCCCTCGCCAAGATGAGCGAGAAATACATTTATTTCCGGCCCGGCGACAAACCAACGCTGGATTTCGAGAAGCTGGAACGCGCGTAGACCCAAGCGAGTCGCTCCGACTCGCGCGCTACCGAACTCAGTAATGAGTTTCGTTGGGGTTCTGCAACCGGCCGATCAGGTTGCGCAAAAACACTTTGTTGAAACGTAACTGGCAGGCTGCTGAGGCCTGCTCGATCAGCGTCGAACTCACCTTCATCAAGGTCAGCTCGTTGGCCGCCTGAATGGTCGCTTGCCGTTTCGCCCCGCGCAGATAGCTGGTTTCGCCGAAGCAATCGCCGGCTTCGATCTGGCCGACACTTCTCCCGTTGCGCATCACATCGGCAATGCCGGACACAATGACGTAGAAACGATCATCCATTTCGCCTTCGCGGACGATCTCTTCGCCGGCGATATAGTCCTGCCACTGGCTGGCGCGTAGTACCTCCATGATTTCCGCGTGCGAGAAGTCATGGAAGAACTTGAGCGTGCGCAAAATCGAAAACTGCTCCTGTCGGTCCAGCTTCGAACACCCCTCGCGCAAACGCTGATGAACGCGCGTCAGGTCGGCCGCAAACTCCAGACCGTTGCGATAACGCTTTGCCGGTTCCTTCTGCAAGGCTTTGGCCACCACTTCTTCAATCACCTCAGGAATATCCGGGCGCAAAGTGTGAATCGGCGGCGCAGTCGCGAACACTATCTGGTGCAGCAGTTTGGACAAATTGCCGCCGCGGAACGGACGAAAGCCGGTCAGCAATTCATACATCACCGCGCCCAGCGAATAAATGTCGGAACGATTGGTGATTTCTTCCGACTGCACTTGTTCCGGCGACATGTAGGACGGGCTGCCGGCAATACCCTCGATACGCGACACGTCTGAATCTGCGACCAGCGCGATGCCGAAGTCGATGATGCGTACGTCATTCGATTGCGTGAGCATCAAATTGGACGGTTTGATGTCGCGATGAATGACGCCGCGGCTGTGCGCGTAGTGCAACGCCTTGGCGCACTTGTAGACAATTTCTACCACATCTTCGATGGGCAGCAGATTATCAGGCTTGCAATACGCAGCGAGCGTGCGCGCGCCGTGCACATGTTCGGTGACGATGTAGCAACGTTCGTTTTCTTCACCGGCATCATAGATCGGCAAAATATTCGGATGCTGCAACATGCCCACCATGTGCGCTTCCGACAAAAACATTTTTCGCGCGACGCGTGCACGATCGTCGTCGCTGGTCTCGATGTTGTAGACCTTGATGGCGACATCGCGACGATAGTAAGGATCGTGAGAGAGATAAACGACGCCGGTGCTGCCGCGCCCGACTTCTTTGACAATGACGTACTTGCCGATCTTGGTCAGGTCCTGACTGACGACAGAGTTACGGGCGACTTGCAGTAATGAAGTTGGCTTCACGGAGACTCGATTGACTAGGTCAGATGGAACAAGTCGAACTTGATCACCGCATGCAACAGCACACACGAAAAAATGCCTGCGATGATGTCGTCCAGCATAATTCCGAAGCCTCCGGATAGTCTGTGATCAGCCTCGCGTATCGGCCACGGTTTGAAGATATCGAAGCAACGAAACAGCACAAAACCCAACAATAACCACTGCAATTTAAGTGGTACCGCAATCATCGTCACCGCCATTCCCGCAAACTCATCGAGGACAATCCCTTGGTGATCGTGCGTGTTCAAACGTCGCGCGCTCTCGCCGCATAAGTAAATGCCGACAAGACTCAACATAAGCACCGAACATAAGTAAATCGACAATGAGAAGTGCATCAAGCCAAACACCAGCGGCAACGACACCAGCGTACCTACCGTGCCCGGCGCTGTAGGACTCAAGCCGGAGCCGAAACCGAACGCAAGAAAATGAATCGGATCGCGCAGAATGATTTTTGGATTAGCACTGAAGCGCATCGCACTACCTATTGCATCAATATTTGGCATCAACTACTTGTCGCAAAGTGATCGAAGCCGCTTCCTGATACGACCACTGGTTGCCCATTGCGAAAACACTGCACCTCGTAATTGCTGGTCACTTCACCAATACAGCTGCAGGCAACTTGCAACGCTGCGCTGATGTCTCGCACTCGCGCCACTCGCTCGCGTGGCACGGTAAACAACAACTCATAATCGTCGCCGCCGAACAAAGTATGCTGAGTTGCTTCTGCACCATAGGTTTCGCCTAGCGCCGTCGATGTCGGTAACCGCTCCAACTGCAAGGCTGCTCCGACGCCACTTGCGGCACACAGCTTGCGCAGATCGGTTAGCAAACCATCCGACACATCCATCGCCGCACTGGCGACGTGCCGCAATGCTCGCCCAAGCTGCACACGCGGCGTCGGTCGGTAAAAACGTTCAAGCAAGTGCCGCCGATGCGGCGCTGAAGTGGTTATCGACGCATGCAGCAATAACTGCAGTCCGCCCGCTGCTTCTCCGGGATTGCCTGACACCATGATTACATCACCGGGTTGTGCACCGGTGCGCGTCAGCCAGCCATCGGCTTCGACCACACCGGAAATCTGCACGGAAATATTCAGTGGTCCCTTCACCGTATCGCCGCCTATCAATTGCACCTCGAAGCGTGCGGCGAGTTCGTTCAAGCTGGCAGCGAATTCGGCAAGCCATGTTTCATTGGCCGCGGGAATACATAGCGACAAAGTAAACCAGCGTGGGATGGCGCCCATCGCCGCCATGTCGCTCAAGTTCACCGCCAAGGCGCGATAAGCAATGTCGCCCGCAGCAGTGCCGGCGGGAAAGTGAACGCCTTCGACAATGGTGTCCACGGCAGTAACCAGTTTGTAGCCGGCTGGAACTTCGATGACCGCCGCATCGTCACCAACACCAAGCAGCACATCGGCAGCGTAAGTCGACGCGGTGAAGTAACGTTTGATGAGATCGAATTCGCCCAATTATTTGCTCCTGACTTGCGCACTTGGCCGGGACGAAATCGGGCGCAATGAATCGCGCCCCTACGGAATTTGGCCAGGGCGCCGATTCAATTGATATGGTCGCGCCCGAATATCAGTGACGCGCTTGTCGCTCGCTGGCACGAAGGTCACGTGCAGCGCGATCCAACAAAGCATTGATGTACTTGTAACCATCGGTGGCGCCGAACTGCTTGGCGAGCTCCACCGATTCATTCACCACCACTCGATACGGCACATCAAGGCGATTCATCAATTCATACATGCCCAGTAACAACACCGCGCGTTCGATGGGATCCATCTGCACCCAAGGTCGATCGGCGAATTCACCGACCTTGGCCGATAACACGGCATGTTGCTCAATCGCGCCGGACAGCAGTTCATGGAAGTACTTGGCGTCAGCGGTCTTGTATTCATCGCGTTCGATGAACTGCGCGAGAATCTCCGCAAAGCTTTGCTCGGTGAGCTGCCACTGATACAGCGCCTGCATCACACAACGACGCGCCTGACTCCGCGCGCGCGCCGGATTGATGCGAGCAGATCGCTTGGGCTTGGCCGGTTCGGCCTGCACATCCGGCTTGTTATCGACATCACTCATTCTGAAATCGCCTTACACAAATTTGTTCGATCAACGCCAGCCTACTTGTCGCGCTGAGTGGAAATACTGCGCACTAGATTCGCCATCTCGATGGCAACCAGTGCCGCTTCTGCGCCCTTATTATCGGTGCCGGGGCCGGCACGCTCCTGGGCTTGCGCAAGATTGTCGGTCGTCAGCACACCGAATACCACCGGCACACCATGATCGAGTGCTGCGCGCGTCAAACCACTGGCCGCTTCATGACACACATATTCAAAGTGCGGCGTGCCACCACGAATCACGGCGCCCAGCGCCACCACTGCATCGTAACGCCCGGTGGCTGCAAGTTTGCTGACAATCAACGGCAACTCGAATGCACCTGGCACGCGCACTACCGTGATATTCGCATCTGCTGCGCCCTGTGCTTTGAATGCCGCCAATGCACCGTCGAGCAAGGCGCCGACAATGTCTTCGTTAAAGCGTGCGGCGACAATGGCAAATTTCAATTCACCGGCCGTTAAATCACCACGACTGCTGTTGACCGTACCCATGCTGCTCCGTGACTTGATCTCGTATTCGTACCGACTGATTCAAAGCTCAACCATGGTCATTCGACCCCTTACAAGCTCAGCATAAACTTCTGGAAATCTCTTTGTTCAAATACTCGTTCGCTCTGTGCTGGAGCGAACGCCGCGTTATTCCACTTTCTACTCTACGTATTGGGACACTTCCAGATCGAAACCGGACAAACCTTGCAGTTGGCGCGGCGCAGACAACACGCGCATGCGATGAATGCCCAGCTCGCGCAAGATTTGCGCACCCACGCCATAGGTGCGCAGTACCGCAGCCGTGCTATGACGCGCCCCACCCTCGCGTAGATGCACCACGGCATTCATCAGATCGCGCGGCTCCTCGCTGGGACGCAACAAAACGATCACCCCGACGCCTTCATCGGCGATGCGTTGCATAACTGCGCGCAGTGACCAACTCCGCTTTTGTTCGTCCAGTACACCGACCAGATCGCGCAAAGTATCTCTGACATGCACGCGCACCAGCGGTGCGTCGACCTTATCGGGCTCACCGCGGATCAACGCCATGTGCACCGTGCGATTGACGTGATCTTCAAAACACACCATGCGAAACGGTCCGCAGTCGGTTTGAATCGTCTCTTCCGCAATGCGCTCCACCGAGCGTTCCTTACTGATGCGATAACGAATCAGATCGGCAATGGTGCCGATCTTAAGCCCATGCTGCTCAGCGAATTTTTCGAGATCGGGGCGACGCGCCATCGTGCCATCGTCGTTGAGAATTTCGACAATCACTGACGCCGGCGACAAGCCGGCAAGTCGCGCCAGATCGCAACCTGCTTCGGTATGTCCGGCGCGCGTCAGCACGCCACCGGGTTGCGCCATCAATGGAAAAATGTGGCCGGGCTGACGCAGGTCTTCAGGCTGCGCGTTGGCTTTCACCGCAGCTTGGACGGTCTGTGCACGATCATGCGCGGAAATGCCGGTAGTCACACCTTCTGCGGCTTCAATTGACACAGTGAAGTTGGTGCGATGATCGGAGTCGGTATCCGACACCATCAACGGCAGGCGTAATTGTTTGCAGCGCTCGCGAGTCAACGTGAGACAAATAAGACCACGGCCATAACGCGCCATGAAGTTGATGTCTTCAGCGCGACACAGCTCGGCGGCCATCAACAGATCGCCTTCGTTCTCGCGATCTTCATCGTCCATGATCACCACCATCTTGCCGACGCGCAGGTCGGCGAGGATTTCATCGATGCTGTTCAGTTTGCTTGGATTCATCGGTGCTTTTCTCAAACCTTACAAATTGTCATTTCGAGCGTAGCGAGATCTTCTTTATAATTTTATGGAGTACAGATTTCTCCTGGAGTCTATCCTGAGCTTGTCGAAAGGGGCGAAATGACAGGTGTTGGAGTTCTTGTATAACTTACTTTCTATCCAGAGCGGCAACCTGCTGAGCGCGTTCAAAGTAGCGTGCGATGATGTCGATCTCAATGTTGACTTCGGTGTCGACCGCATAGTCATTGAGTATGGTTACCGCCAGTGTGTGCGGCACCAGATTCACTTCAAACCACGAATGATCAGCGGCATCGCCTACTTCATTCACCGTCAAGCTCACACCATCCACCGCAACCGAACCTTTCTTGGCGATGTAACGCGCGAGCTGTGGTGATACGGCAAAACGTATACGCACTGAGCGCGCATCGTCGGCGCGCGTCAGCACTTTGGCAGTGCCATCGACATGCCCCGACACGTAATGCCCACCCAATGCATCGCCGGCACGCAAGGCTTTTTCCAGATTGATGCGGCGTTCTACCTGCCAATGCTTCAAGCTGGTCACGGTCAATGTTTCGCGCGATACATCGGCCGCGAAGGCATCGTCCCATAGACGCGTGACGGTCAAACAACAACCGTTTACCGCGATGCTGTCGCCAAGCTGCGTCCCATCCAGATAACCCACGCCCACAGCGAATACAAATTCGGCATCGCCATCTTTGTGAGCGATAGCGCGCACGGCACCCACGCGTTGAATGATTCCAGTAAACATTTCGCAGCCTGACCTCTGACTTGTTACCGCTTGATCTGATAATGCAGGCGCACGTCTGAACCGATAGTTTGCGTATCAAGCAAGTTCATTTCGATACGCTCTTTCATCTGATTGATAAGGGGCAGCTGCAATAACGCACGCGCATCCTGACCGAGCAGCACTGGTGCGACATACAGCAACAATTCATCAACCAGTTGCAATTCAAACAAGCGGCCTGACAAACGCGGGCCCGCTTCCACCAGCACTTCGTTACATGCGCGCTTGCCCAGATCGCGCAGCACTTCCATAACGTCCACACGATGATGCGCATCGCTGCCGACGTGAATGACTTCCGCCGCGGCTCGCGACTGCTCTGCAGCGCAGGTATAAATCAGCGTGCCTGGCGTTTGCACCATCTTTGCCGACGCAGGTGTTTGCAAATGCGTATCGCAGATCACACGCAGCGGCTGTCGGCCCAGCATGTCGATATTTTTATCGCGTACCGTCAATTGTGGATCGTCAGCCAGCACCGTACCCACACCGGTCATCACTGCTGAACTACGCGCACGCCAACGTTGCACATCGGCACGCGAAGCTTCATTGCTGATCCATTGACTGACGCCATTTGCCAGCGCTGTGCGTCCATCCAGACTTGCCGCGAGCTTTACGCGCACCAAGGGCAAACCGGTGCGCATGCGTTTGGCGAAGCCGGCATTCAGTGCTTCGGCCTGTGCTCGGAATAAACCACTGCGCACTTCGATGCCGGCGGCGCGCAGCTTCGCCAGACCACCACCATGCACCAATGGATTCGGATCGGTCATGGCAACGATCACGCGTTTGATGCCTGCAGCGATCACTGCATCGGCGCACGGCGGCGTGCGGCCGTGATGACTGCAAGGCTCCAGCGTTACATAGGCAGTCGCACCGCGCGTGCGCTGGCCGGCTTGCTGTAAGGCATGCACCTCGGCATGTGCTTCACCGGCCTTAAGATGCCAACCTTCGCCGACGACTTCGCCATCACGAACGATCACACAGCCGACTCGTGGATTAGGGTCGGTGGTGTACAGACCACGCTGCGCCAGTTGTAGCGCGCGCGTCATCAAAGCTTCGTCATTCGCAGTGAACATCAATGATCAACGCTTCGGTTTCGCAGGCGTGGTCACGCCATCCCATAACGGCAATTGGGTTTCTTCCACTTCGCGATTGTGTTGATGCCGCCGCAGGCGATCGATTTCTTCACGAAATGCATCGACATCCTGAAAGCTGCGGTATACCGAGGCAAAACGCACATACGCCACTTCATCGAGATGCCGCAGTTCATCCATCACGAATTCACCCACCATGCGCGCCGGTACTTCGCGTTCACCGAGACCACGCAGCTTATTGCAGATGTGCACCACTGCCGCATCCACGGCCTCACTCGAAACCGGCCGTTTTTCCAGGGCTTTGAGCATGCTGCCTTTCAACTTCTGCTCATCGAAAGGCTCGCGGCGCGCATCGCTTTTCACCACGCGCGGCATCACCAGTTCAGCGGTTTCAAACGTCGTAAAGCGTTCGCCGCATTTCAGACATTCACGGCGACGACGAATCTGCTGACCTTCGCCCGCCAATCGCGAGTCGATCACCTTGGTTTCTTCGTGGGCGCAGAAGGGGCAGTACATCGATAGCCTATGCGCAAGAGGGCGCAATAAATTGCGCCCCTACGTTGATGCGTGTCCACGTAGGGGCGTGCCCAATAAATAAATAGTGGATCACGCCCTTCCGAAAAGACAAACGCAGTCGATCAGCCATACACCGGAAACTTGGCACAGATCGCCAATACTTTCTGCTTCACCTGCGGAATCACTTGCTCGCTGGTGCCGTTCCCTAAGCTATCGAGCACATCGCATACCCAGCCGGACAGCTCACGGCACTCTGCTTCCTTGAAGCCACGCGTGGTCACTGCAGGGCTGCCGATACGCAGGCCCGATGTCACGAATGGCGAACGGGGATCGTTCGGCACCGAGTTCTTGTTCACGGTGATGTATGCATGACCGAGCGCGGCATCCGCATCCTTACCGGTGTATTCCTTGCCGATCAGATCGATGAGCATCAAGTGATTATCGGTGCCGCCGGACACGATCTTGTAGCCGCGATCCTTCAACACTGCAGCCATGGCCTTGGCGTTGAGCACCACCTGCTTCTGATACGTCTTGAACTCGGGTGATAGCGCCTCCTGAAACGCCACCGCCTTGCCGGCGATCACATGCATCAGCGGGCCACCCTGAATGCCGGGAAACACGGCCGAATTGAGCTTCTTGTAAAACTCTTCCGACTGACCCTTGGCGACGATGATGCCGCCGCGAGGTCCGCGCAGGGTTTTATGCGTGGTGCTAGTGACCACGTGTGCATGCGGCAATGGCGAGGGATATTCACCCGTCGCCACGAGGCCGGCCACATGCGCCATATCCACCCACAGATAGGCGCCCACTTTGTCGGCAATGGCGCGCATGCGTGCCCAGTCCTTGACGCGCGAATAGGCCGAGAAGCCGCCGATGATCATCTTCGGCTTCGTCTCCAGCGCGATGCGTTCCATCTCGTCGTAATTGATCACGCCGGTCACCGGATCGAGGCCATACGGCACGATCTTGTGATGACGACCGGAAAAGTTGATCGGGTTGCCGTGCGTCAGATGTCCGCCCTGCGCCAGATTCATTCCCATGACGGTGTCGCCGGGATTCACCAGCGCCAGAAAGATCGCCGCATTTGCCTGTGCGCCGGAGTGCGGCTGCACGTTGGCGTAGTCGCAGTCGAACAACTGCTTCAGGCGATCGATAGCCAGTTGCTCAACCACATCCATGTATTCGCAACCACCGTAATAGCGCTTGCCGGGATAGCCTTCGGCGTACTTGTTGGTCAGGCCGGTGCCCTGCGCTTCCAGCACGCGTGGACTGGTGTAGTTTTCCGATGCGATCAGTTCGATGTGTTCTTCCTGCCGCTTGCTTTCGCCGCTTAACGCCGCCTGCAATTGCGGATCGAAATCCGCTATTTTCATAGCCTTAGGGAACATGGAGCCTCCAAAATGACATAGGGATACATAGTTGAAAATCTGGCTGAAAATGAGTCGCGAGCCCGAATCGAACTGGGCTTCAAGCGGGTGAAAAATTGGCCGGCATTCTACAGGAATGAGCCCGCAGACTTGGGGCGGAATTACGGGGCGGCAAGACGCCCGACCGATCAACCAAGGAGTTATCAGGCGATCAAACCCTGCACGACCCGAGTCCATGCCCGGGCCAGATTGCGCCGGTTATAACCGCCGCCGCCCATGGCCAGCACACGGCCATGACCAAGTTCATCGGCAATCATGCCAAGGCGTTGCGCGGCATGCGCATGGGCCGCTTCGGTATAACGCAGATGCGTCAGCGGGTCGCCGTCCAGACTGTCGGCGCCGCATTGAAACAGGATGAATTCGGGCTTACCGGCGAGCAGATACGCCTCGACCTGCTCCCACGCCGCCATGAACTCCTTGTCACCGGACTCGGCACGCAGCGGAATATTCAACTTGGTACCCGCCGCCGCGCCCTCCCCGGTTTCGCTCGCCGCGCCAGTGCCGGGATACAGATCGCGGCCATCCTCATGAATATCGGCAAACAGCACATCGGGGTCGCCGACAAATCCATAAAACACACCATCGCCATGATGCGCATCGATATCGACGTACGCGACGCGCTTGATGCCATAGCGTCGCCGCAGGGTTTCAATCGCAACTCCGCAATCGTTGAAGGTACAAAACCCGGCTGCACCGGTGCGCGACGCATGATGCAGCCCGGCGATGGGAATAAATGCGCGACGCACCGAGCCGGTCATTAACGCTTCTACGCCCTGCAAGGTTGCGCCTACTACGTGGCTCGCTGTTTCGAAAATGCCTTTGACAGCCGGTGTATCGCCGGCGTCGAGAAAGCCCACGCCGGTTTGCGATTTCTCGGCGACTAGATCGATATATTCGTTGGTGTGAAATAACTGCAACTCTTCGCGCGAGGCGGCGCGCGGCATGGCATGCAACAAGCGATCTTCAACACCCGCGCTTTTCAGTTCCGTCATGAATACTTCGTGCCGATCGGTACCGAAGGGATGCCCGCCCGGAAACCCATAACGTGCAATGGCATCGCCCGCGATCAACAGAAGATTGTTGGAGGTTTTGTCGGACACTGTAAAAACCGCAGCTGGTAAGTGCTGGAGCCTAGCACAAGCCTGCCATGCACCAACAAGCACCGGCGCCGGCTCATGACCATGACGCCGTTAAGACAATTTCATGTACCGTCACAACGACGTCATTAACATCACTGCACCCTTCCTCCCAACACTGCACCGGGGCACCAATGAAAATCAAAACCCGCTTCAAATTGTTGTTGTGGCGCATCAGTCTGTGCATGGTTTTAAGCGCTGGATTGATGGCGGTGCCGGCACATGCGGCAAATGAGCAACAGACGCGTATGACCACGTGCAACGCCGACGCCAAGACCAAGGCGCTGCAAGGCGATGAACGCAAAGCCTTCATGAAAAGCTGTTTGAGTGGCAGCACCGATACGGCCGCGGCAGCCGCCCCCACTCAGCAAGAAAAAATGAAAACCTGCAATGCCGACGCCACCAAGCAGGCCTTGAAAGGCGACGCACGCAAGCAGTTCATGAGTGGATGTTTGAAGTCGAAGTGATTTGGCGGGATGGATTAGGAATCTCTGCTTAATTGTCATTTCGACCGGAGGGAGAAATCTTCTTTGCTTTGAATACGTATCACCTAATGTCGGAACGAATGGCGCTAGCTAAATTTCGTCATCCCCGCGCAGGCGGGGACCCAGCAGATAACGTGTCGCGAAGCGACTCAAAAATAACTGGATTCCCGCTTTCGCGGGAATGACGGATTACAGGTTTATTTGCTTCGCAGCCACGATTCAAATTTCTAGACTACTTGCGCGCATAAACAATCTTCTTCGTCCCACCTTCGCAACTGCCCACGACTTTCTTATCGCCCACTTCTTCAGTAGCAAGCACATCCAGCGTGTACTCCTTCACGCCTTTCGCCTCGATCTTGGCAGCGATCTCGCTCTTCAATTCGTCGCAGGATTTGGCCGCATAGGCATCGGCGGTAATGGCAATAGCGGCGATAAAGATGGCAATTTGTTTCATGTTTTATTCCTTTGTCGATGAGTCTTTTGATTGATTAACACAGCACGACATGACCTGTAGTCACGCCATGCGATAAAGATTTCTCCTTACCGTCGAATGCATCAGCGCTCCTAGTACGAACCCAGTACTCGCTGCTTGCGCACATCGCCCAACAACCTGACGAACTCGGTAAACACCGCCTTGGCTCGCGCCTGCGACGCGGCGACATACTGTTGCGTTTCGGCTTGCACGCGTTGTGCGTGTGCATCGCCGCCGAGCGGTTCCAGCTCGCGTTTGAGTTCCGAGTGCTTCAGCCAGCGTTCGATCAACGGCGCGTCCACCTCAAGATGAAACTGCAATCCATAGGCGAAACCGCCGTAGCAGAACGCCTGATTCGCACAGCTTGCTGTGCTGGCCAGATGCACGCAGTCCTTGGGTTCCGTAAACGTATAGGCGTGCCACTGAAACACCTGTGCATTGCGATCCAAGTGCGCGAACAAGGGGTCGTTGCTCGCTTCATCTGACAAGGTCAGTGGATACCAGCCGATTTCCTGCACTGCATTGGGATGCACACTTGCGCCCAACGCAGTAGCAAGCAGTTGTGCACCGAGACAAATGCCCAGTATCGGAATCTTGCGCTGCAAGGCCACCTTGATGACCTCGATCTCATGCAGCAGATGCGTGTAGCGATGCGCTTGATCCACATTCATCGGCCCGCCCAACACCACTAACCCCGAGTATCTGGTGACATCCACCTGCGTATGCGGATGATGTGCAAAGTTCACGTAACGAATCCGCAATCCCGCTGCACGCAGCAGGGGATCAAGCACACCGGCTGGCTCGCTCGCGACATGTTGCAGTACCAGTATTCTCATTGTTTAGCGTGCTTGCTGCGCGGCATGCGCATATCGTCAACGAATTGAAAGAATAACGAAATATAACTGTTCCCTATGGGCTCGACACTTAATTGCAACAATTGATCTGTTTGGCAATCGTTCTACTTCGACATAGTCACACCAACGACATAGTACTTGGCAAAGAGCCGTGGTTCATCGTCTCTCCCCTTGCGGGAGAGACCGCGCAGAGCGCGGGTGAGGGGTAGCGTTTTGCGCTTCTTTATCGATGCCCCTCACCCCATCCCTCTCCCTCAGGGAGAGGGGGTAAGACGATGACACGTGGGCTAACACAACACTTCAAAGGTGAGCTGCAAACTCAATGACCATTTCAGTACCTGCCTGGTGGCAATTCCTGTGTGTGATCGCAGTCATCAACTGCATCGCCTGGATGGTTTCGGCTACTGCCCTTGCCCGCCGACGCAGTCACTACACCGCCAGCGAATATCGGCATCGACGCTGGCTGCTGTGGCTATCCGCAGGTTATGTGGCCGGCTGTGCATTCCGATCGTGGCTGCCGCGCATCGACCTGGAACGTATCTGCCTGCTGCAATCATGGTTATCGTGGATGTCGGTGGGTCGCAGCGTCGCCACCGTCGCAGAACTTTGCTTCATGGCGCAATGTGCATTGCTGCTGCACATGGCCGGCAGTGGCCTCGGCAATCAATTCACGATTCGAATCTCACAGCTACTGCTGCCGCTGATCGTCTTCGCCGAATGCGCGTCGTGGTATGCGATCTTATCGACCAACTACTTCGGCCATGTCGTAGAAAACTCGACGTGGACTTTATGCGCGATGTTATTGCTCATCAGCTTCATCTGCCTCTGGCCGCACGCTAGCCGCGGTCAACGGCACTTTCTGCTCGCCACGATGGCGTTCGCCGCTAGCTACATTTTGTTCATGACCACCGTCGACGTACCGATGTATTGGTCGCGCTGGCAAGTGCAATTGACTGCCGATGCCTCTTACCTGTCGTTGTCGCAAGGATGGGCCGATGCCTCGCGGAGCTGCGTGGTGAGCTTCGATATCGATACCTGGCGCGAAGAGATTCCGTGGATGACGCTGTATTTCACGGTGGCGGTGTGGGTCAGTGTTTGGTTACCGCATGCGCCGAGGTGGAGTCGTGCAGCAAGCAATCAGAAGTGAAGGCATGAGTACCGTAGGCTGGGATGCACTCCCAGCCGCTGTTTGAAGATGCTGGGATTGCATCCCAGCCTACGCGATGACTTAAGCCCACCACTCACCACATGGGTCGGCTCCTGTATCATCCGCCCCCTTCCTCCAGCTCGGACTTCAGGCAATGGCTCAATTCATCTACACCATGAATCGCGTTGGCAAGATCGTGCCACCCAAGCGGTTTATCTTGCGCGATATTTCGCTGTCGTTTTTTCCGGGTGCCAAGATTGGCGTGCTGGGTTTGAATGGCTCGGGCAAGTCGTCGTTGCTGCGTATCATGGCCGGCGTCGACAAAGAGTTCGAAGGCGAAGCGCGCGCGCAGCCGGGCATCAAGATCGGTTATCTGGAGCAGGAGCCGCATCTCGATCCAAACAAAGATGTGCGCGGCAATGTGATGGAAGGCGTGGCCGATGTGCAGGGCTTGATCGATCGCTTCAACGCAGTGAGCGACAAGTTTGCCGACCCCGAACTCGATCCCGATGAAATGACCAAACTGCTCGATGAGCAGGCCAAGTTGCAGGATGCCATCGACGCCAAGAACGGTTGGGAACTGGAACGCACACTGGAAGTGGCCGGCGACGCGTTGCGCCTGCCGCCGTGGGACGCCGACGTCAGCAAAATTTCCGGCGGCGAACGACGTCGGGTGGCGTTGTGTCGTTTGCTGCTGTCCAAACCCGACATGCTATTGCTCGACGAACCGACCAACCATCTGGATGCCGAGTCAGTGGCGTGGCTGGAACGCTTCCTCGAAGAATATCCGGGCACGGTGATCGCCGTTACCCATGATCGTTACTTCCTCGACAACGTGGCGGGATGGATTCTCGAACTCGATCGGGGTCACGGCATTCCGTGGGAAGGCAACTACACCAGTTGGCTGGAACAGAAGAGTAATCGTCTTGCGGTTGAAGAACGGCAACAGGAAGCGCTGCAAAAAATGCTGGCCCGCGAACTGGAATGGGTGCGTCAGAATCCAAAAGCGCGTCAGGCCAAGAGCAAGGCGCGCATGCAACGCTTCGATGAACTCAATTCGCAGGAATTCCAGAAGCGCAATGAGACTAATGAAATCTATATTCCACCGGGCCCACGTCTGGGCGAGTTGGTGATCGAAGCCATCGGCATCAAGAAGGCCTTCGGCGACAAGCTGCTGTTCGACAACTTGAACTTCAAACTCCCGGCGGGTGGCATCGTCGGCATCATCGGTCCCAACGGTGCGGGTAAGACGACCCTGTTCCGTTGTCTTACCGGTCAGGAAAAACCCGACGCTGGCGAGCTGCGTTTCGGCCCTTCAGTGCAACTGGCGTATGTGGATCAATCGCGCCACACGCTGGACGATAAAAAATCGGTGTGGGCGGAAATCTCCGATGGTCAGGACATCATCAAGGTCGGCAACTACGAAACGTCATCACGCGCCTATGTGGGCCGCTTCAACTTCAGCGGCACGCAGCAACAGCAGGTGATTGGGCAACTCTCCGGCGGTGAACGCAATCGCGTGCATCTGGCGAAGATCTTGAAGAGCGGCGGCAATGTCATCCTACTCGACGAACCCACCAACGATCTCGATGTGGAGACCCTGCGCGCACTGGAAGAAGCGCTGCTCAATTTCCCCGGCTGTGCGGTGGTGATCTCGCATGATCGCTGGTTCCTGGATCGCATCGCCACGCACATTCTGGCGTTTGAAGGCAATTCGGAAGTGGTCTGGTTCGAAGGCAACTACGCCGAATACAGCGAAGATCTCAAACGTCGCAAGGGCGACGATGCGAATCGGCCGCATCGATTGAAGTACAAGAAGCTCGGTAATTAAATCGTAGCGGCGAGGCAAGTACTGAGCCTGTCGAAGTGCGCCTCGCCCGTCCGAAAATTAAAAGCCGCGAATAAAACCAGCATGGATTCAACCGCGCTTGCACTGACCTTGATTGCCTTCGGCGTGGTGCTGATCGTGCTGAGTTATCAGCGTCATCATCATCGGCGCGATCTGTCGGCGCTCGGTCATAGTCTGGCGGGCGCAGTGTTGTTTCTCGGTGGTGTGTTGCTGTTCGCGCTGGGTCTTAACTTCAACACCTACGACAAGATCACGCCCGATCAAGCGCTGGCGGAACTGAGCATCGAACAGACTGGGCCGCAAACCTTTCAGGCGCGCCTGATGCGCATCCCCGCCGGCGATCTGCAGGTGTTCACGCTCAAGGGTGATCACTGGCAGATGGATGCGCAGATGTTGCACTGGCTGGACTGGGCGCGCTGGCTGGGACTGGACACCAACATTCGTCTGGAACGGTTGAGCAGCAATGTGGAAACACCGATAAAACCCGCTAAAAAAACCCAACCTGCGGTCACCGGCAACCACTACCAGCTCAGTCATACGCCGGGCATCAGTCTGTGGGATCTGAAGCAACGCTATGCCGAACGCTTGTCGATTTTGAAAACGCTGGCATTGCAGACCGAATCCTATCCGCTTGAAGACGGCAAACGGTTTCATATCGAACTGCTGGATGGCGCGTTGACGGCGCGCGTGATCAATCAACCACCCAGCGCCCGCACCTTGAATGCGCCGACTCGCAGCGCACCGGTGATCAGCTATCACGGTGTCGCTGGCGCACTCGCCAACGGCACGAGCGGCGAGGTACCGGATGTGGCATCGGCACCGGTTACTGAACCGGACGCGGAACTCACTCCATCCCCTACTCCCCATAATTGATCTGCAGCCAAAACGCCGCCGCAGATCGTCGCACCGAGCACAATCGCAAAGCGAGGGATCAATCCTGCTAGACTGATTTCGGGCGTCGCAAATTGGCGAATGCGCCCGTTTTGCAATCCGAGGAATGGAAGTCATGTCGATCTACATCGACTCAAACGGCGAGCTGCACCATGACCAAGGCGGACTGGCACTGAGCTGTCCACACTGTCAGGTAATTGCGCACATGAGCCCGATTTCCGTGCCGCACTTCAGCTATCTGTTTGCCAGCAAACCCACTCACGTCGGCGTGGTCTACGGTTGCGATGCCTGCAACGCGCCGGTGTTCATCAAGTATCCAGTGCGCAGCTACGATGTCACACGCATCGAACTGGGCAATAAGTATGTCGAGCTGGAACATCCACGCGAAAAATTCTCGACCACTTATGTGCCCGATGCCTGCGCCCTGTTGTTCAAAGAAGCGCTCACCTGTTACTCAAACCAGGCTTTCAACGCATTTGCATCGATGTGCCGTCGCACTGCGCAAACTGTGTTCAAGGACATGGGCGAAAACGGTCGCTTAAAAATATTCGATCTGCTCGCCGAGGTGCGCGACATGGCCAACCTCGACAACGAGAACTTTACGCTGGTAAAGAAAGTGCTGTTCGATAACGACGCCGAACTCGAAGCCATTCCCGAACTCACCAGCGTGCAAGCCGGCATGTTGCTGGAGATCATGAAAGATCTGCTGTATCAGTGCTACGTAAGACGTGGCCGCCTGCAACAGGCCATGCGCATGCGGCGTTTCTTCGCGGAAGAACGCAGCGCCCAAATCAAACTCAAGGCTGTCACTTGAGATAATCCCAGCACTCCGTGCCCAACGCATTGCGCAGTCCGCATCCCATGCGTGCACATCGCTTCACACCTCGTTTTTATCGGCCATAAAGCAACTTGCCTGAACATCTGCTGAAGATGTGCGTTTAGTTATACGGTTTAAGGAAGTCTAATTAATCACCCGACTGTCATTTCGACCCCTTTGACAAGCTCAGGATAAACTCAGGGAGAAATCTGCCTTGCCTGATAGGCACGCAGCCACACCAAAGAAGATTTCTCTCTTCGATCGAAATGACAATTAATCAAACCTTCCTTAATAGTCATCCCGATGCCGACGCACAACACCCGATAAACCCTACCCATCATCTGCAAGCAAGTCAGTGGAATCATGAGGTTCAGAAATCGTTGGCACTTCTTAACCTTCATTTTTCGCCGCGCTGAAATTTTCGTTGACTCTATGAACATTAGTTAATCAATGACACTCATAGCAGCTTGTATGTTTATCGCGACGCACACGTATCACATCGCCAAACAGCGTGCTGAGTATGACGCAGGCGTGGTGATGATTTACCAACTGTCTTTGTTGAGGATGACTGATGAGCACCACGCCGCCGCAACCTGAAGTCGTCACACAGAATCGACATCGGTGGGTCTATGGCGCTGTCATCGGCGGCCTGCTGTTGCTCGGCGGCGTGACATGGTGGGTGCTGCATCACAACGCTGGCGATAACGGCGCAGGCAATGCGAATGGTCCTGGGCCAGGCGGTCGCAGAGGCGGCATTGCCACCACCGTCGGCACGGCCGTCGCCGAAACGGCGGACATGCCGGTGATACTCGAAGCACTGGGTACGGTGATGCCCACTGCGACGGTGACGGTGGTGCCGCAGGTCTCCGGCACCATTGCCCGTGTGCTGTTTCGTGAAGGACAACTGACCAAAGCCGGCGATGTGCTGGCCACCATCGATCCCAAACCATTTGAAATTGCCCGCATGCAAGCCGAAGGCGCTCTGCAACGCGACGAAGCCAATCTGGAAAGCGCGCGTTTAACGTTGACTCGTTATCAAACCTTGCTGAAACAAGATTCCATCGCGGCGCAGGATGTCGATACGCAAGCCGCTATGGTCAAGCAATTGCAGGGCACGGTGTTGACCGATCAAGCCGCATTGAATGCAGCCAAGTTGAATCTGAGTTACACCAACATCACCGCGCCGATCAGCGGTCGGTTGGGTTTGCGCGTTGTCGATGTCGGCAACTATGTGACGACAGGTGCAGCAACCGGTGTCGCAGTAATCACCGTGATGGATCCCATCGATGTGCAGTTCTCGATTCCACAAGACCAAATCCCATCGTTGATGAAACGCGTCACGGTCGACAAGGCCGTGTTGCCCGCTGCTGCATTGGATCGCACGCGCGTGAATGTGCTGGCACAAGGACATTTTTCTACACTCGACAATCGCGTCGATACCACCACCGGCACGGTAAAGGCGAAGGCACAATTTCCCAATAAAGATGCCACGCTGTTTCCCAATCAGTTCGTCAACGTGCGCATTGTCACCGATACATTAAAGAACGTGGTGGTGATACCCACCAGCGCCGTGCGCCAGGGAGCCAATGGCCAATTCGTGTACGCACTCAATGACGACAGCACGGTGTCGATGCGCACGGTGAAAACCGGGCAAAGCGACGGCAACAAGATCGTGATCATCGATGGCTTGCAAAGCGGCGAAACCGTCATCACCGAAGGCGCAGACCGCTTGAAAGACGGCGCCAAAGTGAAACTGCCGGTGGCGCATACTGCGAATGACAAGGCGGCGGCTGGCGAGGAAAAACACAAACACAAAAAGAAAAAACAATCGCAGCAGCCATAAGCCATGAATCCCTCACAACCATTTGTACTTCGCCCGGTAGCGACATCGCTATTCATGCTGGCGATTGTGTTGGCGGGTTTGATCGGCTTGAAGCTATTGCCGTTGTCGGCATTGCCGGAAGTGGATTACCCAACAATTCGTGTGCAGACGCTGTATCCGGGCGCCAGTCCCGAAGTGATGAGCCACACCGTTACCGCTCCGCTGGAAAAACAGTTTGGTCAGATGGCCGGCCTGCAACGCATGAGTTCCACCAGCGCAGCGGGCGCGTCGATTATCACTTTGCAATTCACTCTGAGCGAGACCCTGGATGTCGCTGAGCAAGAAGTACAAGCGGCCATTAATTCCGGCGCATCGTTGTTGCCCACCGATCTGCCGGCGCCGCCGATCTACGCCAAGGTGAATCCTGCCGATGCGCCGATTCTGAGTCTGGCTATCACCTCCGATGCGGTGCCGTTGAGTGACGTGCAGAACCTCGTCGATACACGATTGGCGCAGAAGATTTCGCAACTCACCGGTGTCGGTCTGGTGTCGCTGAGCGGTGGACAACGTCCCGCAGTACGTATTCAAGCCGATACGCAGGCGCTGGCTTCGTATGGCATTGCATTGAATGACATGCGCACTGCGATTGCCAATGCCAATGCGAACGCTGCGAAAGGCAGCTTCGATGGCGCCACCAATGCTTACACCATCAACGCCAACGATCAGTTGATGACGGTGGACGATTACAAGAAGCTCGTAATCACTTATAAAAATGGCGCGCCGGTACGCATCGCCGATGTCGCGAACGTGGTGCAGGAAGCGGAGAACGTGAAGCTGGGGGCGTGGGCCAACACCAAGCCCGCCATCATCGTCAATGTGCAACGGCAACCCGGCGCGAATGTCATCGCCACCGTGGACGCCATTAAAAAGATCTTGCCAACCTTGACCGCTTCCTTGCCTGCCTCGTTGCAAGTGACGGTGCTCAGCGATCGCACGCTGGGGATACGCGCTTCAGTACATCACGTGGAGTGGGAATTGCTGTTTGCGGTGTTGCTGGTGGTGATGGTGATGTTCCTGTTCCTGCACGACATCTATGCCACATTGATCGCCGGTCTTGCTGTACCGATCTCCCTGGTTGGCACGTTCGCCGCCATGTACCTGCTGGGTTATAGCTTGAACAATCTATCGCTGATGGCGCTGACGATCGCGACCGGCTTTGTAGTAGACGACGCCATCGTCATGATCGAAAACATTGCACGCTACCGCGAGCAAGGCGAGACGCCCATGCAAGCCGCGTTAAAAGGCGCACAGCAAATCGGCTTTACCATCATCTCGTTGACGGTATCGTTGATCGCGGTGTTAATCCCACTGTTGTTCATGGGTGATGTGGTTGGCCGTCTGTTCCGCGAGTTTGCCGTAACCTTGGCGATCACCATTCTGATTTCGGCAGTGGTGTCGCTGACGCTCACGCCCATGTTGTCGGCGCGCTGGCTGGGCAAGGAAACCGATCAACGCAGTTGGATCGCGCAGCGTTCGCAGTCCCTGTTTGATAACACCATCGAACGCTACGGCCGAGCGCTCAACTGGGTACTGAATCGACAACGCGTCACATTGATTGTTGCCGTCGCAACCCTGCTGTTAACCGCCCTGCTCTATGTGTTGATGCCCAAAGGTTTGTTCCCGACGCAGGACACCGGCCAGCTCAAAGTGGAGACGCGTGCGTCGCAAGATATTTCGTACGCGCAGATGGCGGCGCTGCAACAACAAGCGGCCGCCATCATCAGTGCCGATCCCGACGTCGAGAGCCTGAGTTCGTATGTGGGTGTGGATGGCGCGAACAACACCATGCTGCATACCGGCAGCATGCTCGTCAATTTAAAAGAATCGCATAGCCATCAAGCCGAGCTGATGGAACGCCTGCGCAAACACGTTAGCGATGCATTACCGATGACGATATACGTGCAGCCCGTGCAGGATCTCACCATCGATGCTGAAGGTGGACCGACGCAGTATCGCGTATCGCTGGAATCGGCGAGCCAGGCCGAAATCGTAACCTGGGCCGCGAAGCTGGTGGCGTATCTGCAAGACAGCCATCAAGTGCGCAACGTCGTCTCCGATGCCAATGCTCAAGGCTTGGCTGCTTACATCGATATCGATCGTGATTCAGCAGCACGCTTAGGGATCAGCGCATCGGCTGTGGACGAAGCCTTATATAGTGCCTTCGGACAACGCATCGTCTCGACCATTTTCACCGAGACCAATCAGTACCGCGTGATTCTTGAAGCACAACCGGGCCTGCTCACCAATGCAGAATCGCTGGGCTTGTTGCATTTGAATACCAGCTCGGGCGCAGCCGTACCGCTGTCGGCCATCGCCACCATCAGCGTCAGGCAGGCACCATTGCAAGTCACCCATGTCGCGCAGTTTCCCGCCACCACGATCGGTTTCGATACCGCGCCCGGTGTGTCGCTGGGCGAAGCGGTGGATGCAATTCGCGCTGCTGAACAAGCGATCGGCATGCCGGCCAGCATCAACACGACTTTCCTCGGCGCAGCCAATGCCTACGAAGCCTCATTGCAAAATGAACTGTGGTTGATTCTCGCTGCGGTGGTGTGCGTCTATATCGTGCTCGGCGTTCTCTACGAAAGTTATATCCATCCCGTTACCATTCTCTCCACCCTGCCCTCCGCCGGCGTGGGCGCGTTGTTGGCATTGTGGTTGAGCGGCAGCGATCTGGGCGTGATCGGCATCATCGGCATCATCCTGTTGATCGGCATCGTGAAGAAGAACGCGATCATGATGATCGACTTTGCGATCGAAGCCGAACGTGTTGAAGGCAAGCCTCCGCACGAAGCGATCTATCAGGCAGCGCTACTGCGCTTTCGCCCGATCTTGATGACGACCATGGCGGCGCTGTTTGCCGCACTACCCTTGATGTTGAGCTTTGGCGATGGCGCTGAACTGCGTCGCCCGTTGGGCATCAGTATCTTCGGTGGACTGATCGTGAGTCAGATACTCACGCTGTTCACCACGCCGGTGATTTATCTCGCCTTCGATCGACTTGCACGGCGCAGCAAGCCGGATTCATCCGCGCTGGTTGAGCATTCGCCATGAATCTCTCCGCGCCGTTCATTCGTCGCCCCATCGGCACCGTGTTGCTGACCATCGGCATTGCCCTTGCCGGCAGCGCTGCCTTCTTCAAATTGCCGGTATCGCCGCTGCCGCAGGTGGATTATCCAACCATTTCGGTGACGGCCAACCTGCCCGGCGCCAGTCCCAACACCATGGCCACCAGCGTGGCCACACCGCTGGAACGTCATCTCGGTGTGATCTCCGGTGTCAACGAAATGACTTCGCAAAGTTCCACCGGCAACACGCGCATCACTTTGCAGTTCGATCTGGATCGCAACATCGATGGCGCAGCGCGCGAAGTGCAAGCGGCCATCAACGCCTCGCGTGCCGATCTGCCTTCGACACTGCGCAGTAATCCCAGCTATCGCAAGATGAATCCGGCCGATGCGCCGATCATGACGCTGGCTCTGACCTCAACCACCAAAAGTCCAGGCCAGATGTACGACGCCGTGTCCAACATCCTGCAGCAAAAACTGGCGACGGTAGAAGGCGTCGGCGATGTCGAGATCGGCGGTGGTTCGCTGCCCGCGGTGCGTGTCGAACTCAACCCGTATGCCGTGAACAAGTACGGCGTGAACATGGAGGATGTGCGTGCTGCTATCCAAAGCGCCAATGCCAATCGACCGAAAGGCATGGTGGAAGGCAATGGCCAGCGCTATCAAATTTATACCGACGACACCGGCACCGTGGCCGCCGATTACAAAGATCTGGTGGTGGGCTGGCGCAATGGCTCGCCGGTGCGCTTGACTGACATTGCCGACGTCATCGACAGCGTCGAAGACACGCGCACGCTGGGTCTGTTCAACGGTCATCCGGCGATTGTCGTGTTGATCACGCGGCAACCCGGCGCGAACATCGTTGCCACTGTCGATCGAGTGAAGGCGTTGCTGCCGCAATTGCGCGAACAGATTCCGCCCGACATCAACTTGCAAGTTGCATCCGATCGCACCAAGTCGATTCGCGCATCGCTGCATGAAGTCGAGCTCACGTTGATCATCTCGGTGTTGCTGGTGGTGTTGATCGTCGGCGCCTTCCTGCGCAATCTGCGCGCCACCTTGATTCCCACCGTGGCTACCATCGTGTCGTTGCTCGGCACCTTCGGCGTCATGTACCTGCTGGGTTTCAGCTTGAACAATCTATCGCTGATGGCAGTGACCGTCGCAACGGGTTTTGTGATCGATGACGCCATCGTGGTGCTGGAGAACACGACACGACACATCGAAAACGGTATGAAGCAATTCGATGCGGCATTGCTCGGCGCGCGCGAAGTGGGCTTCACCGTCTTATCCATCAGTGTGTCGCTGGTGGCCGTATTCATCCCTCTGTTATTCATGGGCGGACAGGCAGGCCGCTTATTTCGCGAATTCGCTGTCACCTTGTCGGTGGCGGTGATGATCTCGCTGCTGTTGTCGCTTACGACTACACCGATGATGTGCGCTTGGTTTCTACGCGGCGGTGTACACAAACAAAACGATAAACCTAATCGCATGGCGCGCTGGGCCGAATCGGCATTCACTCGCACGTGGCGCACGTATGAAGTGAGCCTGGATTGGGCATTGGCCAACGGTCGCGTGGTGTTGTTCGCTCTCGCGGCGGTCACTGGCTTGAGCATTTTTCTGTACGTCGTCGCGCCCAAGGGATTTTTTCCGCAACAGGATAACGGTCAGATCATCGTCGGCATGCGTGCCGATGCCAGCGTGTCGTTTCAGGCGATGGCGCCCAAGCTGCACGCCATCATGAGCATCATCAGCAAAGATCCAGCCGTTGACACGGTGGTCGGTTTCACCGGCGGCGCTCGTTTCGGCGGCGGCTTCATGTCGATCAACTTGAAACCTCTCTCTGATCGTAAAGATAAAGCGCAGGACGTTATCAATCGTCTGCGGCCCAAATTATCCGGCGTGCCGGGACTCACCTTGTTTCTGAATCCCGCGCAAGACATCCGCATGGGCGGACGCTCCAGCAATGCAACCTATCAATACACGCTGCGCAGCGATAACAATGCCGACCTACGCACCTGGAGCAACAAGCTTGCCGAAGCATTGAAGCGTCAACCGGCATTGACCGATATCGATACTGATCAACAGGAAAATGGTCGCGAACGTTACGTGGCGATCGATCGCAATGCCGTCGCAACTTATGGCATTACCAATAAGGATATCGATAACGCGTTGTACAACAGCTTCGGCCAGCGCCAGGTCACCACGGTGTATGAAGACCTGAATCAATACCACGTGATCATGGAGGTGGCGCCGCAGTTTTCGCAATCGGTCAGTGCGCTGCAAGATGTGTACGTAGCGGCACGTGCGAATCCAAACAGCACCAAGCTCAACAATGGACTGCGCGATGCGGCAACCGGCGCCGATCTCAGCACTACAGCGACCACGATGGTGCCGCTGGCGACGTTTGCTGCGTTCAAAGAACGCGCCGTTGCCGCGTCGGTCAATCATCAAGGCACTGAGCTCGCGACAACGATTTCTTTCAATCTCGCCGATGGCAACAGTCTCAGCGATGCAAAAAATGCCATTACTCAGGCAGAAGCCGACATCGGCATGCCCAACAATGTACGCGGCAGTTTTGCCGGCACGGCGCAATCGTTTCAACAAACCTTGCAACAACAACCGCTACTGGTTGCCGCCGCGTTGGTGGTGATTTATCTGGTGCTGGGCATTCTCTATGAAAGCCTCGTTCATCCACTGACCGTGTTGAGCACCTTGCCCTCTGCCGGCATCGGTGCCGTGCTGGCATTGCTGTTGTTCAAGATGGAGTTCTCCATCATCGCCTTGATAGCCGTGTTTCTATTGCTGGGTATCGTCAAGAAGAACGCCATTCTGGTCATCGACTTTGCACTCGACGCCGAACGCGCGCGTGGACTCACGGCGGTACAAGCGGTTCGCGAAGCTTGCCTGCTGCGTTTCCGTCCGATCTTGATGACCACACTGGCCGCGGGCTTGGGCGCATTGCCGCTGGCGATTGGCTTTGGCGATGGCGCGGAGCTGCGTCGACCATTGGGCATCGCTGTGATCGGCGGTTTGATCGTCAGTCAATTGTTGACCTTGCTGACGACCCCGGTGGTGTATGTCTATCTGGATAAGTGGCGTCGACAGGGAAGTGATCAGCGTCATCTCACGCATATAAGCGGCCACGTCAGTGGCGCTGCACTGGAATCGAATTGAGGAACTGCCATGCGATGCCTATCGCTGAAGATCATGTCGCTGAAGACCATGCTCACCTTGTTGACTTCGGCAACTCTGTGCGCTGGCTGCGCCGTGGGTCCCGACTATGTTCGCCCTGAGGTGAACACGCCGGCCGCATACAAGGAAGTAGCTGGATGGAGCAAGGCAGCGCCGGCCGATGCACAGAACAAAGGTGAGTGGTGGACATTGTTCAACGACCCCGTGCTCAACGATTACCAGCAACGCGTGATGAGTGCCAATCAAAGTATTGCTGCAGCCAGCGCCGCGTATGCGCAAGCACGTGCCATCGTGCGTGAACAACGCTCGGCTATTTTCCCGACTATCGATTTAGGCACGGGCGCGACGCGCGCCAACATCAACAATGCAGGCACTGGCGCAGCAACGACCCGCAACAATTACAAAGTAGATATTGGCGCCACATGGGAAGTGGATGTATGGGGTCGCATTCGTCGCAGCATCGAAGGCGCCAAAGCCAATGCCGCCGCCAGTGCTGCCGACCTTGCCAATGCACGTCTCTCTGCACAAGGTGAGTTGGCATCCGACTACTGGCAGTTACGCGAAACCGATGCCGAGATTGCATTGGTAAAGGCAACCGTCGATGCCTATCAACGCAATCTGCAAATCACCCAGAATCGTTACGACGCACGCATCGCCGCGAAGACCGATGTGTTGCAGGCGCAGACACAATTGGCGAGCACGCAAGCGAACCTCGCGGGACTGGAATCACAGCGCGCACAACTGGAACATGCCATCGCGGTGCTGGTCGGCGAGCCGCCCAGTACATTTTCGATTGCTGTAGCGGAATGGAATCCAACACTGCCCGAGATACCCGAAGCAGTGCCTGCGGATTTGTTGCAACGTCGTCCCGATATCGCCGCAGCCGAACGACGCGTCGCTGCCGCGAATGCCGGGATCGGGGTGCAGACCGCGGCCTACTTTCCTACGCTGAGTTTCACCGGCTCGCGCAGCACCAGCGCGACTGCCGTATCGCAATTGTTCGATGCATCGACGTATCTCTGGTCACTGGGCTTATCGGCGACGGAAACGTTATTCGATGCCGGTGCGCGCAAAGCCAATGTCGATGCAGCAAGAGCTGCCTACGACGAAACCGTTGCCGACTATCGGCAAACTGTGCTCAACGCATTCGCAGATGTAGAGAATCAATTGATCGCGCTGAGTGTGTTGCAGCGCCAGTACGAGCTACGCAAACAAGCATCGGCCGCCGCCGATGAAGCGGAGCAATTGACACTCAATCAATACCGTGCCGGCCTGATCAGCTACACCGATGTGGTTAGCGTGCAAGCCACCGCCTTGAATGCTCGCACCAGCCTCGCGCAAGCTGCGCGCGATCGACAAACCACTACCGTTGCGTTGATACAAGCATTGGGTGGCGACTGGAATGTACGGGATGCTGACAAGCCGTAGTTCTACCCTCGTTTATATCTGGATAAGTTGGACTACTTGCTACTCTTATCCCCTCCTCCGCCCGCGGGGGAGGCTAGGGTGGGGGTGCCTCGCCACTACCAATTAACCCACCCAGCACCGCGCATTTCTAAACATGCGCATCCAGCCACCGTCTTCACCCATGCCATCGGGACGCCATGAGTTCTGCACAGTGCGGAACACGCGCTCGGGGTGCGGCATGGTGGCCGTCACGCGACCATCGGCATTAGTGATGGCAGTAATGCCCAACGGCGAGCCATTGGGATTGGCGGGATAACGTTCAGCAACCTTGCCGTTGTTATCAACAAAGCGTAGCGCCAGTTGCTGCTGCGCGAGGAACTGCTGTTGTGCGGCAGCGGAAATAAATTCAGCACGACCTTCACCATGCGACACGGCAATCGGCAACTTCGAGCCTTGCATGTCCGCGTAAAACAACGATGGCGATGGCAATACTTCCACCATGCTGAAGCGCGCTTCGAATTGTTCGGAACGATTGCGCACGAAACGCGGCCAGTACGTGGTGCCGGGAATGATTTCTTTCAATGCGGCCAGCATCTGACAGCCATTACACACGCCCAAAGTGAATGTGTCGGATCGCGCAAAAAAAGCAGAGAACAAGTCGCGCGTTTGCGCATGAAACAGAATCGATTTCGCCCAGCCTTCACCGGCGCCGAGTACATCGCCGTACGAAAAGCCACCGCAAGCAACCAGTCCTTTGAACTCCTGCAGGCCGCGACGACCTGAAATCAGATCGGTCATGTGCACATCCACTGCAGTAAAACCGGCGCGCGCAAATACCGCTGCCATTTCCGACTGACTGTTCACACCCTGCTCGCGCAAGATAGCCACGCGCGGTTTCACACCGGTTGCAATGTATGGCGCAGCAACATCGTCATCAGGCTGGTAAGTGAGTTGCACTGACAAGCCCGGATCAGTTGCATCCAGTACCGCTTCAAACTGTTCACGTGCGCAGTCAGGATTATCACGCATTGCTTGCATGCGGTAGCTGGTCTCAGACCAGGCGCGATGCAGTTCGGTACGCGACTCACTTAGTACCGGCTCATTGTTGACGCGGATGGTCACGCGATTAGCAACGGTCACCGTACCGATGTTCTGCACGGCGTCCGCACCCAATGCTGCAAACACATGAGTGACGGCGGTCACATCGGCACTACGCACTTGGATTACTGCACCCAGTTCTTCATTGAACAACAACGCTGCAACATCACCTTGCGTTGCCAGATTGATATCAATTCCGCAGTGACCGGCAAACGCCATCTCCACCAACGTCGTGAATAAACCACCATCGGAACGATCGTGGTAGGCAAGTAATTTTCTGTTCCGCTTCAGTTCGGTCATCGCAGTAAAGAATGCCGCAAGTGTTGCCGGCGATTCGCAATCGGGCGCTCCGGCGCCAATCTGGCCATACACCTGCGCCAGACATGAACCACCCAATCGTTGCTTGCCATTCGCAAGATCGATAAATAACAACGTGGTGTCGCCGGCATCGGTGCGTAATTGCGGTGTGAGTGTCAATCGCACATCACGCACCGGCGCGAAGCCAGAGATGATCAACGACAGTGGCGCAACCATGCGATGTTGCTTGCCGTTATCGCTCCACGCAGTCTTCATCGACAGTGAATCTTTACCAACGGGAATGGTGATACCCAGTGCCGGGCAGAACTCTTCACCCACGGCTTTCACCGCCGCATACAAGTCGGCGTCTTCGCCCGGCTCACCACACGCAGCCATCCAGTTCGCCGATAACCGCACTTGATCCAGCGCATCGATATCGGCCGCCACAATATTGGTAATCGCTTCCGCCACCGACATGCGCGCTGCCGCAGCGGCATTAACCAATGCCACCGGCGTGCGCTCGCCCATCGACATCGCTTCACCGGTAATGTTCTGGTAATCGCTTAACGTCACCGCAACATCACTCACCGACACCTGCCACGGACCAACGAATTGATCGCGGCTGATCAAACCCGTCACGGTGCGGTCGCCGATAGTGATCAAAAATGTTTTGTCGGCAATAGTCGGCAACTTGAGCAAGCGATAAGCCGCATCGCGAATATCTATTGTCGAGCTATCGAAGTGATCGCTTGCCGCCGGCAACTGCTTCACATCGCGGGTCATGCGCGGTGGCTTGCCCAGGATCACATCCATCGGCACATCGACGGGGTTATTCCCAAATTGCGGATCGTTGACTTGCAGCAAAGCGTCGTCAGTCAGCTCGCCGACAATTGCAAACTCACAACGCTCGCGTTGACACAAGGCAGTGAACTCAGCGACGCGATCTTCAGCAATGATGAGCACGTAGCGCTCTTGTGCTTCGTTACACCAGATTTCCACGGGTGACATGCCCGGTTCATCCGATGGCACCTGCCGCAGGTTGATGCGGCCGCCGCGATGACTGTGATTGATGGACTCTGGAATCGCATTCGATAAACCGCCCGCGCCCACGTCATGCACCAGCAAGATGGGATTGCGTTCGCCCATTGCCCAACAACGATCGATGACTTCCTGCGCGCGACGTTGCATTTCTGGATTGCCGCGTTGTACCGATGCGAAGTCGAGATCTTCGCTACTGGCGCCACTGCCTACCGATGATGCGGCGCCACCGCCCAAGCCAATCAACATCGCCGGTCCGCCGAGCACTACGATTTTTCCCGTCGTGGGAATTTCAGGCTTGTCGACATGCTGACGACGAATGTTGCCCAGGCCACCGGCGATCATGATGGGCTTGTGATAACCACGCAGCGCAGCGCGTCCTTGTGGATTGCTCAAGCTCAATTCAAAGCTGCGGAAGTAACCGAGAATATTCGGTCGACCGAATTCATTGTTGAATGCTGCGGCACCGAGCGGACCATCGATCATGATCTGCAGTGCAGAAGCAATACGCTCCGGTTTGCCGACACTGGCTTCCCAGGGTTGTTCAAAACCGGGAATGCGCAAATTGGAAACCGAAAATCCCGCGAGACCTGCTTTGGGTTTGCTGCCTGTGCCCGTTGCGCCTTCATCGCGAATCTCACCGCCTGAACCGGTGGCCGCACCGGCAAATGGGGAAATGGCGGTGGGATGATTGTGCGTTTCCACCTTCATCAAGATATCGATGGGCTCGGCATGCGCTGCATATTCCTGCGTTTCAGGAGAAGGAAACCAGCGTTGACCTTGCCAACCTTCCATCACCGCGGCGTTATCTTTGTACGCCGACAACACGCCCTTAGAGTTGTGCTGGTAAGTGTTGCGAATCATCGCAAACAACGATTTGTCTTGCGGCTTGCCATCGATCAACCAATCGGCATTGAAAATTTTGTGGCGGCAGTGCTCGGAGTTAGCCTGCGCAAACATCATCAATTCAACATCGTTGGGATTACGGCCCAGCTTGGTGAAGCTATCGACGAGGTAATCGATTTCATCCGGCGATAAGGCGAGGCCCATCGACTGATTGGCTTGCACCAATGCATCGCGACCACCTTTAAGTACATCGACACTGGCCAGAGGCTTGGGTGTTTCGTGACGGAACAATTGCTCCGCGGCATCCAGCTCGAACACCACCGACTCGGTCATACGATCGTGCAGCAACGCAGCGACCTGTTGCAGTTGCACCTTGCTCAGCTCGCCATCGCCAAACACGCGATAAGCGATGCCACGCTCCAGACGATGAATCGCATTCAAACCGCAGACATGCGCGATGTCGGTGGCCTTGCTGGCCCATGGCGAGATGGTGCCAAGACGTGGCAGCACCAGAATCAGTTGACCGCCTTGTTCGACATGCGCGGTAGCTTCTTCACGCGGCCCATAGGTCAGCAACGACTTGAGCACTTGTTGTTCAGGAGCACTGAGGTCGGCAGCCAGATCGGCAAAGTGCATGTAGCGCGACTCGAGTCGCTGCACTTGCGGGACGGCATTCTGGAGGGTGTTGAGCAGCTTGCGGAGACGGAAATCGGACAGCGCGGGCGAACCGGGTATTAGCAGCATAGTGGCTCAAGACTGTGGGGCGTCAAGCCGCCCGAAACGGGGTGGGCATGATACCGGAAAGAGTTGGATTCTCCTCAGTGGATCATCGGTAGACGAGGTCTAGCCCAGCGATGTGGACTCCCCTCTCCCTGGAACCGGGAGAGGACGCTTTGAGTTATATCAACTGATTTCTCGGCCGATTTGTAAGACGCTTCGACAGGCTCAGCGACCGAAACTGACAAATTCCGGTCGCTGAGCCTGTCGAAGCGTCCGAAACTCCAACGTCGATGAATGTTGCCCTACTTCCTCGGCCCCGGTTCGCCCGGCGTATAAATCGGCATCGGAAACTGCGCAACATTGGCGCCATCGGTCGCGCTAATCTTGCTAATGCCCTGTTTTTTCACTTCATCAATGCGCAGGATGGAATGCATGGGCAGGTAGGTGCGCTTCACGCCTTCGAATTCAGCTTTTACCCGCTCTTCCGAAGGATCAACCACTACCGTGCTTTTTTCGCCGAATACCAATTCCTCCACTTCGACAAAGCCCCACAGGGCGCCGTGGCTGACTTTCTTGGCGTAGATCTCGTAAACCTTGCCCTGATTGGCAAAAACGACTTTGAAAATGTGACTGGCTGCCATATGTCCGAGATACGTGGTTGTTAGGCTAATGCCACATATTATCAGGCCGGTGGCCGGGCTCGTTGGGCATCGGACCGCTGTGACAGGACGTCGCCCTCCCAGTGAGTAATTGGGCAGGCCGCAGGCATTGTTCTGGTTTGAACCGATTGATCGGCGACGGGTTGCACGAAGCAACGGGAAGACGCATGGCACTTAAATTAAGAGTGATCTCCGAGCACTACCAGCAGCTGGGCAAGCAAAGCGCCCGGCTGTTCGGCGTGACCGGCGGCCGCATTGGCCGTTCTGCAGACAATGACTGGATCCTGCCTGATCCAGAACGTTACGTATCCAGCCATCACGCCGAAGTCCGCTTCGAAGCCGGACGCTGGGTGCTGGAAGATGTCAGCACCAACGGCATCTTCGTCAACGGCGCTGAAACTCCCCTATCGCAACATGGCCCTTGCCAGCTTCACGACGGCGATCGTCTGCGCATGGGTGACTACGACATTCTGGTTAGCATCGACGAACGCAACGATTTTCCCACCGAAGCCACCGGCCAAACGCCGAAGCCTGTCATGAAAGCCGCTGCGAAAACGGCAGCCAAGCCCGCCGGTAAATCCCGTGAAGCGCAGCGTGCCGAACTGGAAGAACTGAACGTTGAAATCGACATCAATGAATTGTTGTCCGGCAGCAGTGCGCAAGCCGACATCGGCGCCTCCGGGATGTTCCAGGTGGGCAATGCATTTGGGATGGACGTGCCGCGCACCACTGCGCGTGCCAGCACCAACAACGCGACCACTGCCGGCAATGCCGCCGAAAAGTACGAAGACATTCCACTCAACTTGCCGCCGACGCTGTCTGCAGTGCCTGCCGGTGTATCGCGCGAAGCGGGCATCGATTGGCACTTGAAAACACGCCGCATCAATCCCGAACAGAAGCCTGCCGATAAATCGCGCGGCAGCGATGGCACGGCTGAATTAACTGCGGCACAGGAAGCCTTCTTCCGTGGCGCCGGCATCGACCCTGCTTCGATCAATACCGACTCGCAGATCATCATGATGACCTTGGCCGGTCAGATGGTTCGCGAAGTGGCGCTAGGTTTGATGGAAGCATTAAAAGCGCGCGGTGAAATCAAATCGCGCGACAACGGTCCGGCGCAAATACAATCAATGGACAACAACCCGCTCAAGGTGGCCACCAGTGTCGACGATGCACTGCGTAAATTGTTCGACACGCAGAACAGTCGCTACCTTGGCCCCGTTGAAGCGCTGCGCGATGCCTTCACCGAATTACGTTGCCATCAACAGGCCGTGCTCGCGGCAACGCATTCAGCGTTGAACGGCGCGATGAATCGCGTCGATCCCGGCGAACTACAAGAACGTTTCGATCGCAGCCTGAATCGCGGCAGCCTGATGGGCGCCGCCAACAAGCTGAAGTACTGGGATATGTACGCCGAGTTCTATCAAGTACTGAATCAACGCAACAGCGATGGCCTGCCCATCACCTACGCGGAAGAATTCACGCAGGCTTACCACGAACGTCTGACCAGCTTCAAAAACGCACGCAAGAACAATCCCAAGAAATAGTCCCCAGAAATAATCTCATTGCATGAGTCATGAGAAAGCCGGTTTCACTGCGAGTGAAACCGGCTTTGTTCATTTTGGCAGTGCTCCACTCATAACACAGCCGGTCATCTAATCACCTGAGCAAGCGTTATTGAAGAACACGCTCGGCTCCATTCTGAACGGAACCTGGCGAGTTATTGTCAGTCCGCAACATTCGTTAGAATGCCAACACTCACGAAATCGGGGAGGCATACGATGCAAGCACAGGCGATGCAACCACAGGCGGCGTCGGCGATGACATCGCGTTCATCTTTGCTGCGCTTTGCCATGCTCAGCGCAACGCTGGGGCTAGCTGCCTGCGGTGGCGATGACCACGCGCGCGTCTACTTCACGCCGGTGAATTACGAATATGGACTGGCCACTGCTGATCTCAATGCCGATGGCCGCAGCGACGTCGTCAGTGTCGGCACCTTGTACACACCGGATGCGCCGTTCGAGAGTGGCTATCTGCGCACGTGGTTGCACAATTCGACCAGCACCTTCGCGCCACCGGTGTCCTACAGCGCGGGTTACGAACCGTTATTTCTTGCCAGCGGCGGTCTGAATGGCGATGGTCGTCCCGATATCGTCTCGGCCGGTTATGACGACGCGTCGTTATCGGTGTACTTCAATTCATCGACCACGCCGGGCACGTTCGGTACGCCGCTATCGCTGCCATCGCGGGGCGCATCGCAAGTAGTCATCGCCGATTTGAATGGCGATGGTCGTGAAGACTTGGTTTCTGCAGACTTCAATGTCTCGCTGTTCATTCAAAGCTCCACCACCGCCGGTACCTTTCAAACACCCATCGCTTTATCGACAGCCGGCGCCAACTGGGTTGCAGTGGGCGATCTCAATCACGACGGCGCAGCCGACATTGTGGTGACTGATGGCTACGGCGTACGGGTGTTCTTTCACACCGGTGCAGCATCAAGCACCACCTACTCGGCCCCTACTACACTGTTCTTGCAGACCGTCAACTACAACTTGCCTGCCGCCAGTTTGATTGCCATCGCCGATGTGGATGGCGATGGCTTCAACGACGTGGTTGTTACCGATCCCGGTCCCACTGGTGGCAGCGCACCGACGGTTAACGTGCTACGTCAGGATCCCACTAATCCCGGCACTTTCCTTGCGTCAGTGAGTTACCCGATTGCGCCAAACAATCGCGCTTACGACATTCATCTCGTTGATGTGAATAACGATGGGCGTCTCGACATCGTCATCGGTGAATCGTCAGTGGTATCGGTGTTGCTGCAGAGTTCGACAACTGCGGGGACCTTCATGCCCGTCACCACCTACAGCACGCCAGTGGGCGCGTATCAAATCGGCTTCCTCGATGCCAACGGCGATGGCTTGATCGACATCGTCACCACCAACAGCGCATCGCAGCCATACAGCAATGGCGCTTATACAACGCAACCCGGTGTGTTGTTGCAGCAATCGGCCACGCCAGGCACGTTCAGCGCGCTGCAGAATTTGCCTTGAATTTGAGCATTGATTAGTTATGGAAGTCTTGTCTATTCCGTTCGTCCTGAGCAGCGAAGCGTGTCGAAGGGATCAACGAGAACGGGGAATAAATCAGACCTCACTTATTTTTAGGCGAGCCGAGCTAATGCGCAGCCCTCTCGCTCAATCCCCGCCTCGCTCATCGCCCGTCAATTTGTCATCGCCCTGCTCGTTCAGATCAAGATCATCGATCGGCAATGATTCACGACGATTGCGCTGAACTTGCTGCAGGTCACTGCCTGCTTGAGTATGTTTGCCGGTGGTGATCGTGGGCTGCGGCTGTTGATTTGCGTTACCTGGTTGCGGCCTGGACTTGCCATGTTGCGCAGCTTCATGTTCGGCAGTGGGCGCAACGGTGGGAATGTCCGATTGATCGTTGCGGTTACGTTGTGTGCTCATGGCGTCTCCAGCGACCAGTACGAGGCAACAGTGAGCTGCACCGGTATTTTTCCCATCCAGCCGATATCGACATCCCTTGTGCGCGTTGGACTACGTCGTGAGATAAAGCCTACTCATGCTCTCGTCGACGATGACTTGGCCTGTGCCGCTCGTGCCGCAACCATCTGCGCATGAGAACAAAAGCGACGAAAGAATACGCTGGAAATTGCGCTGGGACGCAATGATGCAGCTCCACTCGCCACGAGCTATCGCCAGCCGCACCCAGGATAGCGCCGCGAACAAAGCACAGGCGCGTAGAAACACTGCGCTCAAACTCGCCAGACAACAGGGCCTGCATTACGTTTCGGATGCCATGCCCGGCATCACGCGACAGAAACAGGGCAAGTCATTTGTTTACTTCAACAGCCGCGGCAAGCAGATCGTTCACGCCGCCACCTTGGAACGTATTCGCAAACTGGCGATTCCACCGGCCTATATAAACGTGTGGATTTGTCCCAAGCCACATGGCCATTTGCAAGCAACCGGTATCGATGCACGCGGTCGCAAACAATATCGTTATCACGCGAACTGGCGCAGCGTTCGTGATGCAGACAAATTCAAACGCATGTGCGAGTTCGGCGCGGCACTGCCCAAGTTGCGCACGCGCCTGCGCCGCGACTTGCGTCTTGCCGGCCTACCGCGTGAAAAAGTACTGGCCCTGGTCGTGTCGATATTGCAAGCGACGCTCACTCGCATCGGCAACAGCGATTATGTGCGGCAGAACAACTCATATGGCTTAACTACACTGCGCGATCGGCATGTGCGCTTCATCGGCCGCAACAAGGTAAAAATGCAGTTTCGCGGCAAAGGCGGTAAAGACCATGCCATTGAGCTTTCGGATGCGCGCGTCGCGCGCATCTTGCATCGCTGTCAGGACCTGCCGGGGCAACAACTGTTTCAATACGTCGATGCAGCAGGCATGCATCAGCCGATCAATTCCGGCATGGTCAATGACTACTTGTTGAATGTCATGGGACCATCCAGCGACGGCTCCGGCTTTACTGCAAAAGATTTCCGTACCTGGGGCGCCACGCTGCATGCCATTCAATTACTCGCATCGACAGACCACCTCGACACCAAGACCGGCTTGGCGCGCGTTACCGTCGACGTATGCAAGGCCGTTGCCGAGAAACTCGGTAATACGCCGGCAATCTGCCGCAAGTCATATATCAACCCATGGGTGTTCACTGCCTGGAGCTTGCAGCTAAAACCCACAGTGAGCAGTGGCGGTCCGCATGCGCACGAACGTTATGCATTGCGATTGTTAAAGCTGCAAGCTCGGAATGAACGGGCAAAGCGACTTAACTAATCAATTTGTAAGCGATCGATCCGATGATGGAAATGATTTATTTCGTTCGTCCTGAGTAGCGCAGCGTGTCGAAGGATTCTTCCAGAAAATCAAGGAACGTTTCTACAGGCCTGTCCTGATCTCGCCGAAGGGCTCAACGTGAACGGATGGATCCATCTGAACTCCCTCAACTGATTTGCGCAAGCGCATCACGGATAGCTGCCGCGTTGTCGGGCCGCACCAGACGCGATACTTCCTGACCATCGCGCAAGAAAATCAATGTGGGCCACAGCTTTACCTTGAAGGATCGCCCCAATGGAAAGCCGCTGCCATCTTCGACCTTGATGTGCTTTAACCCCGGGTAAGCCGCCAGCGCCTCATCAAGCAACGGTTGCGCCGCACGACAATAGCCACACCAGGCCGTGCCGAATTCAAGCAGTGCTGCGCCGCTTAATGCATCGATCTCTGCTCGGGGCGGAGCGGGGTTTGCATAGGGATCGCTGGTCGCCATCATTCGCTTCCTTCAGAACTGCCTGCTGATTAAGAGAAGCAATTATTGGTTATTTCCATCGCGGCGACAAACATCAGGTGGCGCGATTCCTCACTCAGTATCCAGTCAGTTTTTTCTGACGACATTCCGGCCGTTACATGGCTTGGAAAATATTCTGTGTCTATTACCATCAGGCTATCGGTAGTTGTGCCTGCATGGCGATGCCAGATGAAAACCAAACAACAAAAATTAATCGCCGTCCTAGCGGCAATTGTCATTGCCATTGCGTTGCTGGTTTACTTCTTCAACTGGAACATGCTGCGCGGCTTCGTCGAACGGCGCGTTACCCAAGCCACCGGACGCAGCTTTCACATCAACGGCGACATGGATGTGAAGTTGTCGTTCAAGCCGCGCATCACACTCAATGACGTGAGCTTGGGCAATGCAGCGTGGAGTGACACGCCGACCATGCTCACCTTGTCGCGCGGCGAAGTGGTTGTCGATTTGTCCAGCCTGTTTCATCACGATGTCGCAGTGCCGTCGATGCAGTTAGTAAAGCCGCGAGTGCTACTGGAAAAAAATCAGGATGGCGCCGCCAACTGGGACTTCAGTAACGGCAAGAACAACGACAACGCCGACAACGGCAAGACGGTACGCATTGGCGATCTGCAAATCGACGATGGCCAGATCGATTATCGCAGCGCGCCCGATCGCGCCGATCTGCACATTTCGCTCGCTTCCCTGCCCGACAAGAATGGCGCGGATAAATTGCTGAAAGTCGAAGCGCGCGGCAGTTATCTTGAACTGGATACCGAAGCACATGGCGAAGTTGGCGCCATCAGCAATGCGGCCGATCTAGAGCGTTCCTTTCCATTGCAGTTGGCCGGCTATGTCGGCAAGACGAAACTTGAAGCAGACGGCGTCATCGATCGCCTCGCACACCTTGATGGCTTGCATTTGAAGTTTGCATTATCGGGTGGAAGTCTTGCTGATCTGTATCCCTTGCTGGGTGTGCCCTTGCCGGCCACGCCGGCTTATTCGTTCTCCGGTCATGTCGATCAAACTGGCAAACGCTGGGACTTGCAGCAAATCAATGGCCGCATCGGCAACAGCGATATCCATGGCACGTTCTCGGTGGATCGAGGCCCGCGGCCGCAGTTCATGTCGGCCGTGTTGCGCTCCGACAATCTTGACTTGAAAGACTTATCCGGTTTCCTCGGCGCACGCACCGAGTCCGGCAAGACCATCGTCAATCCGGATCGTGTATTGCCGAACACGCCATTCAGCTTCGACAAACTGAACGCAGCCAACGCCGACATTCAATTGCACAGCAAACATATCCAGACCGAACGCATGCCGATTGACGACATGGCCGTGCATCTGAAGTTGAATGATGCGCACCTGCTGCTCGAGCCACTGAACTTCGGTGTGGCGGGCGGCAACATCAACTCCACCATCAATGTCGACGCCAGCAACTCGCCGATCAAAACCGATGCCGACATCAAACTGCAGAACATTCGCTTCGATTCCTTGTTTCCCGATTTCAAATTGCAGAAGGCCAATGCCGGCATCATTGGCGGTCGCGCCAAGTTCGCGAGCGAAGGCGACTCCATCGCCAAGATGCTGGGCTCCGCCAATGGTCAGCTCGCCTTCATGATGAACGGCGGTTCGGCAAGTCAACTCGCATTGCGGCTGGCGAATCTCGATGTTGCGAACTCGATCATTCTGATGTTGGGCGGCGATAAGAAAACCCAAATCCGTTGCATGGTGGTGGATCTCGATGCACAGGATGGCGACATGCAAGTAAAGACCATGATGCTCGATACCGTGAAGGCAGTGGTCAATGGCAAGGGCAATATCAACTTCAAAGACGAAACCATGAACCTGCGTCTGTCGGCCGATCCCAAAGGTCCCAGCCTGATAGCGCTGCGTGGCCCGATTGATATCACCGGCACCTTCAAAAATCCGCACGCTGGTCCATCGTTGAAAAATGTCACGGGTCGCGTCGCTGCCGCCGCTGCGTTGGGCGCGGTCGCGTTGCCGCTGGCATTCATTCCCTTGATCGATTTTGGCGGTGGCAAAGATAGTGATTGCTCGGCATTACTGAAGGATGCAACTGAGCATGCGAAGGAGCCGCCTCACAAGTAGCGAAGACTTGTTTAATGCCGCCACTCGCTAGGCTGGCTTCCGCTTGCGCTCTGCTCGCAACGAGAGACGTGTCGATGGCGTCATGTGAGCGTGCAACACATTCTTGAACATGCCCGTCGCAAGCCGGCTGCTGCTGGCGTTACTGGTGACGAGGCAGTCCGATGGCACATACAACGAATAATCTCTGATGAATGCATCAATGCCGGTAAACAACACGCATTGAACGTCGGTTGCGCCGGTCAGTATCAAGGTGCGAGCACCGAGATGGGTGAGCAGCAATTCCAGGGCAGTGCCGAAAAATCCTGAGTGTTTGGCTTTGATGACGAAGTAATCGGTGGCTGCAGGCGCCAATAGTTCCGCCACCTTCGACTGCAGCTTGTGTCGCGCAAACTCGACGATGTGTTGTCGGTCGGATTGCCAGCGGCCCGCATTGTCGTTGACAAAAACGGTGGGAATGCCTTGACTGGTGGCGCGTTCACGCAAGCGTGCGATGTTGCGCGCCACGCGTAGTGCACGGCGTTCGATGCCGGCATCGCCGATGGCTTTGAAGTCAACCAGCATATCGATGATCAACAGCGCCTTGCTGGCGGAGTCCGGCGCGGAGCCATGCAAATTTGGATTTTTCCCATGCATGAAAGCAACTCATTCTGCGTTGATTGCCCGCATGAGTGTGACCCTCACCGACTGTCGAACGATCAGCGCTGCGCTTCAGTTTTCGTGCGAGCTCACCGACAGACCACCGAGCAGCCGCATGCGACGCATACCACGGAGATCAGCAACACCACCCGCGTCATATGAAAAAAGACAATCAACACCAACCACGCCGCCATCGTCAGGAACTCTAAGATATGCAGCCTCGATTCGTTGACAAGGCGCTCATGCTGCCTTCGCGAATCCTGGTGTGCTTGCTCATCAATGATGGAGTCGTCCGCAATGGTCTTGGTGGAGAGCCGCCGCTTTTGTAGACGTTGCCGATGCCATCACTCTGTCTGCAACTCCTGCTTACGTTCCAACAGTTGTGCGCCAAGCGCTTTCAAGTCCAGCTCCGCCTGCCGCACCTCGGGAAAGAGTTCTGTTTCTTCTTCCTTCACATGATGATTGATGTACTCGCCAAGCACTTTGACTTTGGCATCCCACAACTCATCGTCCGGGCTGCCGTCTTCAATCTGGCTGATCAGCTCTTTGGCGGACTGATGTTCGACGGCGGCTTCATCCAGCAGGTCGCTATCTTCGATCGCTTCGCGCGCGGCAGGATAAAAAATTTCTTCTTCGATCTGCGTGTGGACGGTAAGCTCACGGCAGATCGTTTCCGCTAACTTCTGTTTCTGCGTCGCAGTTCGCGCATCGTCGAATTGCTGGAACAGCGCCTTCACTGCTTTATGGTCTGCCTTCAGCAGCGCAATTGCGTTCTGTGATGAAGAGCGTTCCTGGGTTGATTTGGAGGATTTTTTTTTGCTAGCCATCGTAAATATTCCTGTTGCGTATTGAAGTTCCGATGGTGACAGTGATGCAGTTGGATACCGCGCGCCATAGGCTTTAGCCAAAAATGTTGTTGGTGTTTTTCCTACAGCGATGCGGATGCAAAAGTCTTATACGCACGCCTACAGGGCTTTACGCGTTTCGCTATTTCCGCCGCCAATTACCTCGATCAGAGTAAAGACGACAGGATGAGGAAAGTTGCCTGCCGTATCAGTGGAGCCAAGCGATGACCAATCAAGAAAAGGGAAACACGCAACGCACGTCGCGACGCTATGTCAGTCGCATGACGCAGAACACGCTCGCGGTGATCATGGCGGGCGGTCGCGGTGAGCGGCTCAAGCATCTCACCGACAATCGCTGCAAGCCGGCCACGCAGTTCGGCGGAAAATTTCGCATCATCGACTTCGTGCTGTCCAATTGCGTCAACTCAGGAATAAAGCGCATCTCCGTGCTGACGCAGTACAAGGCGCATTCCTTAATCAGACACCTGCAACAGGGTTGGAGTTTTTTACGCGGCGAATTCGGCGAATTCATTGAGATCATTCCCGCGCAGCAACAATTGGGCCCGGAGTGGTATCGCGGCACTGCCGATGCGTTGTATCAGAATCTATCGATCATGAAATTGCATGAGCCGCGCTTCGTGCTGGTGCTCGCGGGTGATCATATATACAAAATGGATTACGGTCCGATGATCGCCTTTCACGTGGAAAGCGGCGCCGACATCACAGTGGGCGTCGTGGAGGTACCGCGCGAAGAAGCGAGCAGTTTCGGCGTGATGACGATCGATACCGAAAATCGCGTAACCAGGTTCAGCGAGAAGCCCGCCAATCCCGATGGTATCCCTGGCCGCGAGCACTTATCCATGGGTTCGATGGGTATCTATGTGTTCGACGCGCGCTTGCTGTTTCGAATATTGGAAGAAGATGCGAGCGATACGAATAGCTCGCATGACTTCGGCAAAAATATCATCCCGAAGGCCATCGCCAATCTGAATGTCATGGCCTATGCATTTCAGGATGCGAAGACCAACGTGCAACACTACTGGCGCGATGTGGGTACGGTCGATGCCTTCTACGATGCCAATATGGAACTGACATCGGTCAATCCCGAACTCAACATCTACGATGAACAATGGCCGATCTGGACCTTTCAGCGTCAACTGCCGCCGGCAAAATTTGTCTTCAATGACAACGATCGCCGCGGCATGGCCATCGACTCGTTGGTTGCCGGCGGCTGCATCGTCTCCGGTTCCATTATTTTGCGTTCGTTACTGTTTCCCAGCGTGCGCATTGCCGATCGCAGTCATATTGAAAACTCATTGATTCTGTCGGATGTTTACGTGGGCACGGATTGCGTCATCATTCGTGCCATCATCGATAGCAACGGCCATGTGCCGGATGGCACCACCATTGGCGTCGACCCTGTAGAAGATGCCCGCCGCTTTTATGTCTCCGAGAAAGGCGTCGTGCTGGTCACCAAAGAGATGCTGGCGCGTTTGTAAACTTGATCCATGCGAAGGCGCCCTGGATATCAATTTAAAAACGAGCCTGCAGATATCGGCGGCAAGCGGGCTTGCCGCCGGACTACCGTTACTTAACGGCAATTGAAATCTGCTTCGGCTTGGAAGGCGCTGTCTTCGGAATGCTGATACGCAGCACGCCGTCCTTTGCTTCGGCGCTTATCAATTTTTCGTCCACATTTTCAGGGAGCGCGAAGCTGCGCGAGAAGGTGCCGTAAAAGCTCTCGACACGAATTTCGTTTTCGGTCTTGGCTTCCTTCTCCTGCTTGCGTTCGCCGCTGATGGTGATCACGCCGTTCTCCGCGCTCACTTTGATATCTTCCTTTTTTACTTCCGGCAGCTCTGCTTTGATCAGGTATTCCTTGTCGGTCTCACTGATATTGGCAATAGGCGCCCAACTGCCACTTTGTTTGTGTAAATCCCGATCGAAATCGGCAACGTAACGACGAAAGAAGTTATCCATTTCGCGGAACGGTTCCCAGCGTACAAGACTCACGATGACCTCCTCGGAAGATATTTCTCGGTAGACGCGATGACGGCAACAGCGATACACCATCAGTCTAGGCGTCAAATATCCGCGGACAAATCCGGCAAACTGGAAGCCGTTTACGTAACTTCCGTAGGAAGATAGATAGATCGAATCAATACGTTGAACTATCGAATGGCAAATAACGTTGCTTGTACGTTACAAGCCGTCTAAATGATGATGCGCCAGGAGCAGGTAGCGCTCGGCGAGCGTTCGCCAGTCGGACTGTGTTCTGCAAGATGGATCGCGCAAATGCCACGCAACCAATTTGGCGCGGTTGCTGGCGCGATGACTGCAATAAAACTTCAGAAGGAGTTCATTCAGCCCCGTCTCGTTCTGCGTGGCATAGATCTCCAGAATCTCGCGCCCCACCAAGGTCGCATCGAGCATCTCGCACTCAATCAACAGATACGCCAATTCTTCCAGCGGGTCGTGCAGACGCAAATCGCGATCGAATTCGAGACAGTCTATGACACAGGTTGGTGGACCGAGGTGGATATGCTCCGGACGCAGGTCACCATGTCCCTCGACAATTTTTTGCTGTGCGGCTCGCTCGGCAATTAATGAGGCGTGTCGCGTCAGAAACGACTGCTGTCGATGCGCCACGTCATGAACCAACTCAACAGGCAAATCGAGTTCTGGAGAAAGCATGTCGAGGTGATTGGCCGCCACTTGCGAATGCAGTCTTGCAAAATAGGCCTGCTCCCCCAGATGCGAGGCAGGACGACTGCGATAAAACTCGGCAAGCAGTTCACCGACGTTGTGCACGTCGTGAAGATCGAGGCGCTGCCCGCGAATGCGCTTATCCAGAAACTCACTGTTTGACAAGCGGCGCATTTTTACCAACCACTCCGCCGGTTCACCCGCGCCATGCAAAGACAGCGTCCCGGAGGAACTTACAAGCAGCGGCACAACATCGAGGTACACATGCGGCGCCAAGCGGCGATTGAGCTGCAGCTCGGCGTAACACGCGTGGCGGCGTGCAGCCAGCGAGCGATTATCCATTCGTTCCACATGCATTGGTTTTTTTAGCTTATAGGCGAAGGCTCCAGCGAAAAATATCCATGCATAGTGTGTCCCCAGCGCATGAACCTCATGTGCGGCATGATTGTAAGTGGCCGGATCTCGCAAGGCAGATAGTTTTTCTGCTAGCGTTTTTTCCTCTGCCTCTACTGCGACCGCTACCATGCCTTAACCATTTGGTGCCGCATCGAATTCCGCTTCGGCGTCCAGCCAATCGGCCAATTCATTACCGGGCATGAAGCCACGCTGCGCAGCCTTCAGGTAAGCGGCTTCTGCAATCATGGCGTGCCGTGCTTCTTTATTCATTACACGTTTCTTCAAATCAGATTCAAGCACTGCGGGCAGCGACGATGCGACGACTCCATCGCCATCGACAATCAGGGGTGTCTGAAGCTTCGTGGCGCGCGCTTCAGATTTTTTAGTTGAAATGATACTTCGCGTCATGTCATCGACCTCTCAATGAAATTGGGATCAACTTCTTTGTCGCACAGCAAGGGGCAGTACTTGCATATGAAATTGTAGAAAGGTGGTCGCAGGTTGGCATTAATCCAATTCGTGTCCAGTTACTGGAAATCACCTAGATGAGTTCGGAGAAACTGGCTGTTTGACGACTGCCAGGATCACGAAGTGACGAGCACTGCAGCGCCGGTCAGCCTGCCGTGTCTAACATCATCAAGCGCTTGAATAGCCTGTGATAGCGGATAGGTCGAGGTGTGCGTCACGATCGGTATGCGTGGCGCAAGGGCGAGAAATTCTTCTGCATCGCGACGCGTCAGGTTGGCTACCGAACGAATACTGCGTTCCTGCCAAAGATCGGCGTAAGGAAATGACGGTATGTCGGTCATGTGTATGCCGGCGCATACCACCGTGCCGCCTTTCGTCACCGCTCGCAGCGCGGTCGGCACCAGCGAACCAACCGGCGCAAAGATCAATGCGGCGTCCAGCGCAACCGGCGAACTAACCGATGAACCATCTGCCCAGATTGCACCGAGCTGTCGTGCGAATGTTTGCGCCTGAACATCACCATCACGTGTAAATGCATACACGTCGCGACCTTCATAGCGCGCCACTTGCGTGACAATATGGGCGGCAGCGCCGAACCCAAAGATGCCAATACTTTTGGCATCGCCGGCCATGCGCAGCGCTCGATAGCCAATCAGACCCGCGCACAGCAGCGGCGCTGCTTGCACATCGGAATAGGCGGCGGGAATTGGGAAACAAAAACGTTGATCGACCGTCGCGAACTCGGCGAACCCACCATCAAGTTGATATCCGGTGAATTGCGCGTTGTCACAGAGATTCTCATGGCCATTGCGACAAAATACGCAGGCGCCACAGGTCCATCCCAACCACGGAACACCCACACGTGCACCGATGGAAAATCCGTCGACGTCCTTGCCCTTGTCGATCACCACACCCACTATTTCATGACCGGGAATTACCGGCTGTTTCGCGTTGGGTAATTCGCCATCGATCACATGCAAATCGGTACGGCAGATGGCGCATGCATTTACGCGCAGCAATAGCTGATTGTCAGCTGGAACCGGCCGTGGCACGTCTTTGACGGCAAGTGAATGGGCCAACCGGTCGTATATCACTGCGCGCATGCTGACTCGCACTCCTGAGCATCATTGGATGTCATCAAGCTTGTTTGATAATTGAAGCGGTTACACATTCGGCCGCATGAGCATGGTCGGCGAGCGGCGAAATGCCGGCGGCATTCGCTTCGTCGGTATCCAGGTGCAGCTCAAGACTGAACGAGGGATCGACTCTGACGATGACGTCGGAAAACTCAAGGCTCCGTGCGTCGCTGTGGATATAGACGTGTACTTTATCGTGATCACGCACGCCGAATTTCCTTGCCTGCCCGGAATTCATATGAATATGACGCCACGCGCAAATCACGCCCTGACTGAGCGTTACTTTTCTTTCCGCAACTTCCAGCGTGATCCCGGGACTGCTGCGCACGTTCCCTGAGTCACGAATTGGCGCATCGATACCCAATATCACTTCATCGCTGCGTGAGATCTCTATCTGATCTTCAGCGCGAGGTGGCCCGAGCACGCGCACGTGATCAATGCGGCCACGCGGCCCAACAAGATTGACGGTTTCCTCTGCGGCAAACTGTCCGGTCTGCGACAAGGGTGAACGCACATGCAACTGGTAGTTCGCGCCGAATAAACGATCCAGCGTGACCTGACTGAGATGCGCATGCCGAGCCGAGACGGCTACTGGTATCCGGCATTTACGCATATCGTTTGACCCGGTATGGACGAGCGCCGCTTTCATAACAATAGATCCCTTGGTGAGCACTGTACGGTCAAGGCTAATCTTTGGCCTGGGATTGCCTTGCATGTTCATTGTGATCTTGCTTGAGAAAACCATAGAGATAGTTCCTCTTCGATTTCGATAGCGCCATCAGAAGATATCCGGTAACAACTTCGGATCGCGCTACGGGACGCCATTGCAAGTCGTTCTCTTAGCCTGCTTCCACATCTACGTATGCCAGGTGGAACTACCCCGATGCCAGGCCAACTTCCACTGCCGGCGCGGCGAGTTTTGGCCCTCGCACAAAGTGTCGTTGCAAGAATCAGTCAGGGCCTACATCGTGCGCCAAGCAATATCCCATTGTTCATTACCCGATTGAAGGTCATCGTCCTACAACATAGGCGCCTACGAGCAACAACAAATCAAAGTGATCACGTCCGTTATGCGAGATGAAACTGCCCCGGAGGTGGCATGGCTGGTGTAACTCACAATGAATTCGCTGGCGACAGGGGAGGAAATATTGCGCGAACTCAGGAGTTGCAACCGCCAGCGAGGCGCGGCGCACGTGTGCAAAAATGGCCGCAATCGCTGTGGCTCGTGCGGCATGGTCAAAGTGCAGGCAATGTGGCCCGCGAAGCGGCGATAGCCGCACAGCAAGCGCAGATCGATATCACCACTCGCGATGTGGATACGCCATTGTCCTTGTTAGGTGAACAGCAAGCATTAACGCTGGGACGCTGGTTTGCGCGGTTACCGACGGAACTTAAACCTACCGCGCTATTGTGTTCACCTTATGCGCGTGCGGCATCGACGGCCCATCTTATCGTTCAAGCGGGGGGCTTTGATGCTAACGAACTAAGCATTCATCATGACGAGCGGCTACGCGAGAAGGAATTCGGCATACTGGATCGGCTGACCAGTTTCGGCATTCAAGAGCATTATCCACAACTCGCCGAACAACGAGCGCATGTGGGCAAATTTTACTTCAGGCCACCGGGAGGCGAAAGCTGGTGCGACGTGCTGCTGCGTCTTCGCAGCGTGATCGATACGTTGACGCGCGAGCATCGGCAAGAGCGCGTTTTAATCATTGCGCATCAAGTGATCGTCAATTGCTTTCGCTATTTATTGGAGCGATTGGATGAGAAGGCCATTCTCGACATCGATCGTCAAGCCGATGTGCCCAATTGCGGCGTGACGTCGTATGAGTACGATGCATCTGCCGGTCAGCACGGCAAGCTAGTGCTTAAGTTGGTGAACTTTGTAGCACCGTTGGAAGAAGCTGGCACTCCGGTAACGCATACACCGGATCTACCGACGCACAAGGATGCCGGAGCGTAGTGTGGGCGCCATTAAAGTTACCACCGCGCTGCTGAAGCACTGGCCATTGCCGACGATCTCTACGGACGGTGATAAAGAACAACGCGGCAGAGTGCTGGTGATTGCCGGCTCGGATGAAATGCCAGGCGCGGCAACGCTGTCGGCGATCGCGTCCCTACACGCTGGCGCAGGCAAACTTGCCGTCGCAACTTCGCTTGCCATACGCAGCTTGGTAGCGCAGAGCTTGCCGGAAGCACGCGTTATAGCGTTAAACGAATTACACAAAGCCGCCGCGCAAATGCCAGCAGCAAACGATGCCATCCTCATCGGGCCGGGCATGGAGAGCGAACTTGATCTGCATGATTTCATCAGCAGCGTAGAAGCCGAACAACCCGCTGCTAAGTGGGTGTTGGATGCGGCGGCATTGAATGCGATCCATCGATTGCGGATAGACAATAAAGAGATGAGCGTGCGCCGGGTGCTTACGCCGCACGCAGGTGAAATGGCGAACCTGCTTAACATAGAAAAGCAACAAGTGCAGGAGCGCGCGGCGGAACTGGCCAGTGAAAGCGCGCGACGTTGGCACGCGTGCGTCGTGTTGAAAGGAGCCATCACATACATCGCTATGCCCAATGGACAACTGTGGGTACACCAAGGCGGCGATGCCGGATTGGCGACCTCCGGGTCTGGCGACGTGTTGGCGGGTATTATCGCGGGGCTCTTAGCGCGCGGCGCCGCCTGCGATCAAGCCAGCGCATGGGGCGTCACGCTGCACGCACTGGCTGGGAAAGCCGCAGCAAGCCAATGTGGCGGCAATGTAGGCTATCTCGCACGCGACATCAGTCGACACGTGCCGGCAATCATTCGCCAGCTTGACGCGACTTTGGTTCAGTAAACGTCAATGATTGTCATGCCCTGCCCTAGGCAAATATTTGGTAGCTCACGATGGCACTAGGGCAAAAGGCAACGGAAAACTGCGCGTACTTCTAGCAATTCCGCTCGAGCCAAGTTGTCTTTTCGAATAACAGGGAATTCGAAAAAATGAGAGAACAGGGAATTTTTGCGTCGGACGGTCAGCGTGCGCATCACGCTAATGCAGAGTGAACCACTGATTCCGGTATTGGATAGGCCGCGAGGACGACAAACGGCCGTGAGCGTTAGTGTTGCCGTACAGCTATGATTATTTTCGCTCACGCGAGGCAATTGCGGAGCTGAGCTTGTATAACTGGGCATCGGATGGGCAGATTTTGGGTCGGGAATAGATGACCCAACAGCGTCACCAGCCTACTTTCGCAACCAACGATAACAACGGGCCGCACACCATGACGGACGCCATCCTTTCTCAGATAGCTGGCTCAGGTATAGCGCTGGCTGGCGTGATCATCACATTGATTTACACGCAACGGAATTTTATTACGAACTTACGAAATGAGAACACTAAGGAGAAAGAACTACGTGAATTCCAAATCAAACGAGATGTATTCATGGAGGCAGCGGAAGCACTCGCACAAGCCGCGCATTACTACACGCGAATTCCAGACATGAAGCACGAAGAGATGCAAAGGGAGCAACCCATACTCGCCAGACTAAGCGGCGTCACTCAAAAAATGCATCTCGTCTCTAACTTCACAACGATTGAGAAGCTTGCGGAATTCAACTTCATCGGAACTGAACAAATCAGCATCGCGATGCTGTCGAAAATGCCCGCAATGATGCTTGACGGTGACATCGCAGCAAATGAATCGACAATTGAGTTCTGGAAAGAAGAAAATCACAAGCTTGAAACCGAAATAGTTGCGCTACTAAGCGCAGATCAACGCAGTCCCTACGTCAACGATATACGAAAACGCATCACCTCCAATTCGGATCGCATCATCGCGGCACATGAAAAGAACAGTGAGCTGCACCAAAGAAAAATAATGGCGATTAATGAATGTCGGCAAGCCACTTTAACCGGATTACCCATAATCAATGCCGCCATGACTAAAGTTATGGTCGAATTGCGGAATGAAATAGGATTCTGCATTGATGCAGCGAGGTACAGCCAGCTTATGGATGAGTCTAATGCGGCTGCTAAGAAAATAGCCGAGAGAACAATGGAAAAGGTTACCGCGACCGTGATGGCGGAATGGGAAAATCCAAGTAAAGAAACCCCGCCTCGGACTGACCGGGACGAGGTTTAGGACACCTACACATTATTTCTGGCTACCACACTGATCGCTCTTGGCGGATGCGCCAGCACGGCTGACGTTGATTTGAGCAAAGTGGAATCGACGTGCGGTCGTGCCCCTGCCAGAGAGCGGGCACCCATCAACATCTACTGTAGCGCTCCAGTCTTCAGTGCTCGTGACTCATCTTTGAGCCCTGCGTACCTAAGTCCGCCCAATGTTCCAACACTGCCGCGCTGGGCGACTCGCGCCGGTACTCCTAAGCCTCTTGACCAACTGAGCGGCTATATAAGTGGCGGAGAGGGAGGGATTCGAACCCTCGGTGCACTTACATGCACGCCTGATTTCGAATCAGGTACATTCAACCGCTCTGCCACCTCTCCGGAAATTGGGTGTTGCGCACATTCGTGAGGAATGTAGTTGGCGGCCGACCAACGAGGCCGGGTATTCTATACAACTGTTGCGGCAATGCTAGTTGTTTGTGGTTGCCGTGGTTGAGGCCAAAAGCTTCGGACATTTCGTTGTAGGTCGGGTTTTATACCCGACTTACAACGGAGCTGTTCTAACCAAACGTTGATGACGTTGCGATAGGCTGGAAAAAAGCCCGAATAACGGGCGCAAAGCGGGGTTAGCGAGGATTGAAAGCGGCACTTGCCATCATTGCCTGCCTGCTGTTGGGTACCTGTTCGCAACCGCCCAGCACGCTGGATCAGATTCTCAGTGCGGGCGAGCTGCGGGTGGTTACCTTGAACAGCCCGAGCACGTACTACCTCGGCGCCGATGGGCCGCAAGGGCCCGAGTACGATCTGGCTGCACAGTTCGCCGCAGATCTTGGCGTCGCGCTCAACATTTATTCGGTGCGCAATCCCAGCGAGCTGCGTGAAGAAGTTTCATCGGGTCGCGCGCATATTGCGGCAGCGGGCCTCGCACGTGAACAGGCAGCACCGAAGCAAACTCGCTATGGTCCTGCTTATCAATTGGTCAGAGAACATTTGATCTATCGCGCCGGTGCAGATCGTCCGCGCAACCTGGTAGAGGCCAGTCGCAATGGTCATATCGAAGTGGCCACTAACAGTCCGCACGCTGCAACGCTGGCGCGACTGCGACTGGAGTCACCCGACCTGAGCTGGGTAGAAAATCCCGATGCAGAAATCGACTCGTTGTTATATCGACTGTCGCGCCGCGAATTCGATTACACCATTGCCGACTCTAACGAGTTCGCCATCGGTCGCTCGTTTCATCCCGACATCGCAGTGGCATTCAGTCTGACTCAAGGCAAGTCGATCGCGTGGTTGGTGAATAGCACCGATACCACCTTGCTCAGTCGCGTCACATCATTCTTCTCGGTAATCGAATCGGATGGCCGACTCGCCTCGGTGTTGACCAGCTACTACACCAAGAAAGCGGCGCCACCCGTGCTGCATGCGCGCAACTTCATCATGGATGTGCGCGAACGTCTGCCCTTGTATGTCGACTGGTTTAAAGAAGCGGCTGCTGAAGTCGGCATGGACTGGCGCATGCTGGCGGCGATCGGTTATCAAGAATCAAAATGGATTCCGGACGCGATCTCGCCTACCGGCGTGCGCGGCTTGATGATGCTTACTGATGACACCGCTGAGAGTCTCGGTGTTGAAGATCGTCTCGATCCACGACAAAGCATTCATGGCGGCGCGCGCTATTTCATTTACGTGCGCAATATGATCCCCGGTCGCATCAAGGAACCGGATCGCACCTGGTTTACGTTGGCCGCTTACAACATGGGTTTTGGCCACATCGAAGATGCGCGCGTGTTCGCGCAAGCGGCAGGTAAAGATCCCGACAAGTGGGATGTGGTGCGCGAATACCTGCCGTTGCTCACGCAGGAAAAATGGTATTCACAAGCCAAGCGTGGTTATGCGCGCGGTTGGGAGCCGGTGCAATTTGTCGACAGCATCAAGCTGTACATGTCGATGCTGGATTGGGTCGGCGCGGAAGGTGGACTTACTGCAACGATGGATCAGATTGAGGCGACTAAGGCGAAGAAGCACTGATACGCGCCGCAAGTAATTGCCTGGGATGCGCAGCATAACTGCTTAGTCACCCGCTTCAACGACCTAACCCGTTCCCGGCCCCGGGAGTGGGTCAGGGACAGGGCGAACGCATTGGTGTTATCAGATGCTGTCCACATTCATCAACCACCTAATCATTAATTGTTGTTAATTGTCGCGTTGGTGGCGACTACAGAAACCAATGTTAGTAATTCACTACGGCACTTCTGCATCTGAAGTCGGTCGGATTACGCGACAGTCCTTGCAACGATGGATGCCATGTCGCTAAACCCTATCAAGTGGTCAAACTGTATCGCTTTATTGCTGATGGTGAGCGGCATCACTTGGGCCACCGCGGCAGAAACACTGAAGCGCGATGACGTGGCGTGGCTGAATCGCATCACTTATGGCGTGAACTCAACCACCGCTGCGCAATATCGGCAACTTGGCCGCACACGATTTTTAAATGCGCAATTCAATGCCAGCGATACTGCGTTGCCTGCGGAGATCGCCGCACAAATTGCGTCACTGAAAATAACCAACCTCGATGTCGTGCAACAACTAGCGGCGATCAATGCAGAGAATCAACGCATCAATGCGCTGCCCGACGAGACTGCCAAGCAGGATGCGCGGAAGGTACTCAACGATCAGGGCAATGCGCTTGCCTACGAAGCAGCACGACGTCACTTGCTCAATGCCATTTATGCGCCGGCACAGTTGCAAGAACAACTGGATTGGTTCTGGCTGAACCACTTCAGCGTGTTTCAAGGCAAGGGTAACATTCGCTGGTTAATTGGCGACTACGAACAGCAGGCCATCCGTCCGCATGTGTTGGGTAAGTTTCGTGATCTGGTATTAGCGACACTGAAGCACCCGGCCATGCTGCAATATCTCGACAACGCGCAGAACGCCAACGGCAAGATCAATGAAAACTATGCACGCGAGTTGATGGAGTTGCACACGCTGGGTGTCGATGCCGGTTACACGCAACAGGATGTGCAGGAACTGGCGCGCATTCTGACCGGTACCGGTATCAATGTCGGCACCGCACCAAAAGTAAAAGCCGAGTGGCAGCCGCTATATCGCCGTGAAGGCGCGTTCGAGTTCAATCCAGCGCGACATGACTTCGGCGACAAGATGCTGCTGGGCAATGCCATCAAAGGCAGTGGCTTCGATGAAGTGGAGCACGCAGTTGATGTATTGGTGGCGCAGCCTGCTTGCGCACGCTTTATCACGCGCAAGCTTGGTGAATATTTTCTCGGCGCACCGCCCCCGCCCAAGTTACAGCAACAGCTCGCGGCTATGTTTCAGAAAACCAAGGGCGATATTGCTGCCGTACTGCGCACGTTGTTTGCGTCGTCCGAGTTCAACAGCTCGCTGGGCAAAGCATTCAAAGATCCGATGCATTACGTGATATCGAGCGTGCGCTTCGCTTACGCAGGCAAAGCCATCGCCAATACACATCCCATCATCAATTGGTTGAATGCATTGGGCGAACCACTTTACGGACGGCAAACACCAGATGGTTATCCCCTCGATGAAACTAGTTGGAGCAGCTCAGGACAGATGAGTAAACGCTTTGAAATAGCGCGTGTCATCGGCAGCGGCAACGCCGGATTGTTCGAACCTGAAGATGGCTCCGGCATCAAGCACGCCGGCTTTCCGCAACTCGCAACGCAATTCTATTTTGAAAACATCGAAAGCAATTTAAGTCCGACGACGCGAACCGCACTTGAGCAGGCTACCTCACAAACCGAATGGAATACTTATCTGCTGTCGTCACCTGAACTCAACTACCGCTGAAAGAATGGTTTTATAACTGGAGAAGCTGTCATGTATCGACGTCAGCTACTGCAACTTGCTGCTCTCGCACCGTTGTATGCCTGTGCGGGACGTCTGTATGCAATGCCCGGCAGTTCACCACGTTTTTTATTGGTGTTTCTGCGTGGTGGTTATGACTGCGCCAATGTATTGGTGCCCTGTTCGAGTAGCGATTACTACGAAGGTCGCCCGAATATCGCTATTGCCAAACCCAACGCCACCGATATCAACAGCGCAATTGCGCTGGACAGCGACTGGGGTTTGACACCGGCATTGCGCGATTCCATCAGCATCATGTATCAACGTGGCGAAGCTGCGTTTATTCCGTTTGCAGGCACGGAAGATTTATCGCGCAGTCATTTCGAAACGCAGGATTCGATTGAACTCGGTCAGCCTATGCAAGGCACACGTAACTTGCGTTCGGGCTTTATGGCGAGATTGGCCGCACAACTGCAAGGTATCAACCCCATTGCGTTTACCGATTCATTGCCTCTGACGTTTCGCGGCGAAACCGATATTCCCAATGTCTCGCTCAAGGGTGTGGGCAAGCCGGTGTTCGATCAGCGCCAAGCCGGTATTCTTGCGTCAATGTATGCAGGCAATCATTTGCAAGCCGCCATCAACGATGGACTTGAGTTACGTCAGGAAGTGGGCCGCAGCATGGAAGAGGAAATGAATGCAGCCAATCGAGATGCGATCAGCGCCAAGGGTTTCGCGCTCGAAGCGCAACGTGTGGCGCGCTTGATGCTCGATCAATACCGATTAGGCTTTATCGATGTCGGTGGCTGGGATACGCACGTCAATGAAGGTGGCGCGAACGGCGCGTTGGCCAGCAATCTGACCAATCTCGGTAGTGGGCTTAATGCGTTAGCGCAGACGCTTGGCAATGAATGGAAGAACACGGTGGTGGTTGTAGTGTCCGAGTTCGGCCGCACCTTCAAGGAGAATGGCAATCGCGGCACCGATCACGGTCATGGTTCGGTGTACTGGGTGTTAGGCGGTGGCATCAAAGGCGGTCACATTGCCGGCGAACAGATTCAAATTAGTCGAGCCAATCTGTCTCAGGATCGCGATTATCCGGTGTTGAACGATTACCGCGCGATGCTGGGCGGCATGTTCAAAACGTTATGGGGTTTGTCGGATCAGCAATTGGACAAGGTGTTTCCGCAGATTCGTGCGGTGGATTTAAAGCTTGTTTGACGGCTCGGAAGGGCAACACTTGCTATATGTCCCCACCACTTGCGAACTCCCTCCCGTAGCGAGAGAGAGACCGAGAGTGGGTTATATTGGCATCGGACTCTCAACGCTTCTTTATTTATTAGCCTTTCGCAGCGCGTTTCGCTTGGAAAAATTCGCGCAACACCGCGCCACACTCCTCCGCCATCACGCCACCAATCACATCTAGCCGGTGATTCAACGCTGCATGTTGCGTAATGTTGAAGATCGTTCCCGCTGCGCCGGCACGTGGGTCAACGGCGCCATATACCAATCGCTTGACACGTGCATGCACCATCGCACCGGCGCACATCGCACACGGCTCCAGCGTCACGTACAGCGTGGTATCAATTAGACGATAGTTGCTCAGTATCTGCGCAGCAGCGCGCATCGCCTGCATCTCTGCATGTGCGCTCGGATCATGCAGGGCGATCGGTCGATTCCAGCCTTCGGCGATGATCTGGTTGTCTTTGACGATCACTGCGCCAACGGGCACTTCGCCTTCAGCGTTGGCCACGCGCGCCAACGCCAGAGCACGTGACATAAATTTCTGATCGTCTATTTGCATTGATCGCTCACACATCGCAGCCCTACCTGACTGCCTGGATTTGTAGGTCGGGTTTTATACCCGACTCTGGCGTCGTTGTCGGCATAAAACCCGACCTACAGTCAGTAATGACCCAGTGAAGCGCCGCTGCATGTGGGTTGCCTCGCGAGCTATCGTTCGGTACCCTTCGCGCCCCTTCCGGTTCCCCTTGAGGCAACCATGTGGTCGATTATCTGGTCCATTCAACGCGCGGGTTTCCCCTGATCGCACCCGGTCTATCCCATCGATAGACCGCTTGCCGTGCGGCGCGCAGACCATTCGACTACTTGTGACTGAGTACGATTGCTCGCATCGCTGCCTGTTTGACAGCCAATTTTCCGTAGCGCGAGCCGATGATTCAGACCCCTTACTACCTGATCGACAAAAGCAAACTGCTCAACAATCTGCGCAAGATGCAGATCGTGCGCGAGCGCTCGGGCGCTCGGACGTTGTTGGCATTGAAGTGCTTTGCCACCTGGGCGGTATTCGATCTGATGCGCGAGTACATGGACGGCACCACTTCCTCGTCATTGAACGAAGTCAAACTGGGTCGCGAAAAATTCGGCGGCGAGACGCATGCGTATAGCGTTGCCTACGCCGATCATGAAATTGACGAAGTTGTCCGCAATGCGGACAAGATCATCTTCAACTCGATTGGCCAACTGCAGCGCTTTGCCGGTAAGACCGGTTCGCTGCCACGCGGTCTGCGTTTGAATCCAGGCATAAGTAGCTCCAACTTCGATCTTGCCGATCCTGCGCGTAAACACAGCCGGCTTGGTGAATGGGATGCGATGAAAGTTGAAGCCGTGCTCGACCACGTCACCGGCTTCATGATTCACAACAATTGCGAGAACGCCGACTTCATGTTGTTCGATCGCATGCTCACGCACATCGAAGCGCGCTTCGGTTCGCTATTGAAGCGTGTGCAATGGGTAAGCCTTGGCGGTGGCATTCACTTTGTAGCAGACGACTATCCATTGGATGCGTTCTGCGCACGACTCAAAGCATTATCCGAAAAATACGGTGTGCAGGTGTATCTCGAACCGGGCGAAGCGGCGATCACCAACACCACCACGCTTGAAGTGACAGTGCTCGACACCTTGTTCAACGGTAAAGAGTTGGCCATCGTCGACAGCTCGTCCGAAGCGCACATGCTCGACCTGCTGATCTATCGACAAAGCGCGACCGTGGTAACGACGGATGTCGACAACAATGGCAGCGAACACCGGTACATGGTGTGCGGCAAATCATGCCTCGCGGGCGACATATTCGGTGAAGTAACCACACGCCAACCGCTTAACGTCGGCGATCGGCTGTCCATTCAAAATGCAGCCGGTTACACAATGGTAAAAAAGAACTGGTTCAATGGTGTTGCCATGCCGGCAATTGTCGTGAAGGAACTGGATGGCACAGTGCGAGTGCAGCGTGAGTTTTCGTACGCGGATTTTGCGAGCGCGTTGAGCTGAGTTGAATTAATAATTCGATCGCTTTTGTAGGTCGGGTTTTATACCCGACATCTTAAAAATGTCGGGTTAAAACCCGACCAACAGCGGATTTAAGAATTTTCTGTCTTGACCTTCGGAGGTACCCCTTCAATCATGAAGAAGAACGTGCTGATCATCGGTGCTGGTGGCGTCGCGCAGGTCGTGGCTCACAAGTGTGCACAACACAATGACAAACTGGGCGATATTCATATCGCTTCACGTACGCTGTCGAAGTGTCAGAAGATCATCGACTCGGTTCATGACAAGAAGAGTTTGAAACAACCTGGCGTGCTTTCGGGACACGCTCTGGATGCATTGGACATCGCCGCCACCAAGGCGCTGATCAACTCCACGCGCAGCCAGATCGTCATTAATGTCGGCGCGTCATTCGTCAACATGTCGGTGCTGCAAGCCTGCATCGAAACTGGCGCGGCGTATATCGACACCGCTATTCACGAAGACCCATTGAAGATCTGCGAAACGCCGCCGTGGTATGGCAACTACGAATGGAAACGTCGCGATCTGTGCGCGCAAAAAGGCATCACCGCCATTCTCGGTGCCGGCTTCGATCCCGGCATTGTCAATGCATACGCTGCATTGGCGCGCGATGAATACTTCGACCGCATCGACTCCCTCGACATCATTGATATCAATGCCGGCAGCCACGGCAAGTACTTCGCCACCAACTTCGATCCCGAGATCAACTTCCGCGAATTCACCGGCGTGGTGTATTCATGGCAGAACCGCAAGTGGGTAACGAACAAGATGTTCGAAGTAAAGAAAGTGTGGGACTTGCCCGTGGTTGGCCCCAGCACCACGTACATGACCGGCCACGATGAAATCCATTCGCTATCGCGCAATCTCGACGTGCCCAATATTCGTTTCTGGATGGGCTTTGGCGATCACTACATCAATGTGTTCACGGTGCTCAATAACCTCGGCTTGTTGTCGGAGCAACCCGTCACCACTGCCGAAGGCCAGCAAGTCGTACCATTGAAAGTAGTTAAGGCATTGCTGCCCGATCCCGCCTCCCTCGCTCCCACGTATAAAGGTAAAACCTGCATCGGCGATCTGATCAAGGGCGTGAAGGACGGCAAAGAGCGCGAAGTGTTTATCTACAACGTTGCCGACCATGAAGAAGCCTATGCGGAAGTCGGCAGTCAGGGGATTTCATATACCGCCGGTGTGCCTGCTGTTGCTGCTGCGTTGTTGATTGCCGATGGTCGTTGGGATGTGAAAAAGATGGTGAATGTCGAAGAGCTGCCGGCGCGACCGTTTCTGGGAGTACTCAATCATATTGGCTTGCCGACCTGCATTCGCGACGATAAAGGCGAGCGACCGTTGAGTTTTGACTGAGTGATTGGATTCTCGTAGGACCGGCTCGCGAACCGCCCTTCGTGAACATCAATCGTATTTCAGAGGGCGAGGCATGCCTTACCCTTACGAACCTGCAGCAGGTAATGAAGCGCCTGCTAACTCCGCAATGCCCACCGTCCCAACACTTCATACGGCTTGCCGGAGCGCAGCTCACTGCGTAACAACACAAACTCCGTCACCCTCCATTCAATCGGCTCTAGATCGACATGAGCTAACGGCGAGCCGTAAAACAATGTCATGTGCGGTGTGAACGCCTGCACGACTGATGGCGCTACCTTGCCGCCAAGTGCTGCATCCAGCAGCGCCTTGTAAAGCCCAACCAATCCCGCCAGTCCATCACCACCGCGCAATACCAATGGCCGATGATTGGGTCGACCGGCGAAGCTGCTCGCGTAATGAAAACTGGCAGTGAATGGCGGCACGTTGACTGCAGCCGCTTTGTTGCTCAATGCGTTGACGAGCTGCGCCGACACATCGGGAAAGTCGCCGACAAAGTGCAACGTCACATGCAGCTTGGTTAACGCCACTGCCTTGCCGCGTATCTATGGACTCCTCCCGGTTTGCAACGCCTACAAGACGATTGAGCGGAGGTAAGTTGCACGTATCTATTCGGCCTGTTGGGTGAGTCATATTGACTCTGGCCATGATGATATCTGCG